>CABFVI010000004.1_pt1 | contig 432699 bp, 352 predicted proteins | sample 7065511 | NCBI WGS metagenome assembly CABFVI01 (sample SAMEA5704812, study PRJEB33009) | decomposition metagenome | isolation source: culture collections or soil
GGTGGGGTGATTGCGGGTTCGGCATTATTTTTTTCAACCCGTGGCGATGGATTGAGTTTGCATGAATTACTCATCGCCGTGTTTTTATTTATCACCGCGCCGGTGAGCGCGCACATCGTCGCCAAAGCCGCGCTGCATTTGAAATTGGAGGCAGTGGAAAAAACCAAAGGCAAGCCGTGGGGGCAGTGAACGAATGTTGGGTAGTTATAAAATATTAATCGAGTAAATGAACAGGACATCAAAATGAAAAAAGCGTTAGTTTTATTTGTAAGTGTGTTGCTATTGGCAAATTTCAGTATCGCTGAGCAACCCCTGCCAGAATTGGAAATTAAAAAAATCGACGAGGGAGTTTATCTGCATACCTCGTACGAAAAAGTAAAAGGCTGGGGTGTGGTTGCATCGAATGGATTGGTCGCCGTGGAGGGCAAAGATGCTTATATTATTGACACTCCCGGTTCCGAAAAAGATACGGAAGCTCTTGTGCAATGGATTAGCGCACAAGGCTTTATAACAAAAGCAAGCATCTCCGCTCACTTTCATAGTGACAGTACTGCGGGAATTGCCTACTTAAATTCGAAATCTATCCCGACTTACGCCTCCAAACTCACGAATGAATTGCTCAATAAAAAAGGTGAAGAGCAAGCCACCCATTCGTTTACTAAAAATCCGTTTTGGTTGCTAAAAAATAAGATCGAAGTGTTTTATCCGGGTGCTGGCCATTCACCTGACAATGTGGTGATCTGGTTGCCCAAGCAGAAAATTTTATTTGGCGGTTGTTTTGTAAAGCCTGAAGGTCTCGGCAACCTCGGCGATGCGGTTATCGAGGACTGGCCAGCGTCAGCCGAGAAACTTATCGTCCGTTATAAGAATGCAAAAATCTTAGTGCCAGGTCATGGAGCAGTGGGCGATGTGTCGCTGCTGGAAAAAACCAAACAGCGTGCGCTTGAGGCGATTGCGAAAAAACAATAAGCATTCCATCGAGCCCAGTTAAGCTGGGCTCTTCACGCTTGCCGAATAAAGTGTTGCAGGATGTTCAGCGTTATCCGCGTCGGTTACTAACAAAAGTTCGATAGTATTGCCGACCTCATCTGCCTCTATTCCTTCCACTTTGACCTTCTTATCGACAGGCTCCAACATTACCAACTTGCCTTTGCGGTCAAGCATTCCAATGGCTGAACCCATGCACTGTCCATCCAGGTAAGAATCCGACGTATTTTCGGCGCTGGCAGTAAACAGAATATTGCCGTTAGCCAATGCGGTCGCATCGGTAAAACATAGTGGGACTTCATCGATGAGTCCTAAATCATATGGAGTGATATGAATAGTCGGCTCGTATTTTTTATCCGGCTTTAACAACACTCGATAAAAATCCTCAAGCGAAATGCGGATACTGGCATTAAGTTTATTTTTCTTATTGCCACGTTGGAATAGGAAAATTTGATCGTCTACTATTGCCGCACCTTCGATATTGATCTTGCCAATTTCATCTTTTAAAAAATCGTAAAAATTTTCCAGTTCGATAGTAGTTGGGTCGCCATTTATATTGCCTGTTTTATCAAGTGGTATAAGAGCACTGCGATGGCGATTTTTCTTGGAGCCAGAGCCAAGCGCCAATAAAACAGAGTGTGCTTTATCGCTCATGTCCGGCAGTGAAAAATCGGGCAATAGGACAAGTGCTTCTATATCCGGTTTGGCCGCCTTGCGCTCTTCATGCTCCAACGGTAACTCGCCGTCAAAACAGCGATGCAATTGCCCTGGTGTATTACCCTCCAGCAAAAACTGGCCTAAGTGTAATTCGTCATCAGCAACCACGTACAACCATGGACCAACCTGAACCAATCCACTTGCGGCACTAAGATGTGGGTGACGATCGCCATGAGAACCTTGCGCAAGCATCAGGCTTTTTATTTCGGTTAACTTGATCATAATCGACTCCATGATAATTGCTTTGCATGTTATACATTCTAGTGCATTGAAAGCGAAAACTGGGGTAGCATTTGGATTAGTTCACGATGGTTCATAACTCAACAAAGGAGGTGCTTATGAAACGTCATGAAAAACTTAACTACGTCGAATTTACCGCACAGGCTTAGCGACGCTCAACATATTTTAATCCCGCCTATGAATGATTTAATTCGCTCAATAAAGCAGATAAGCCGACAGCATACGCAATTGCCCTTTGCTGTGTATTCATCGATAAAAGAGCAACAGTTGCTCAATGTACCGATTATCAACCCTGTAATGGTTGTGGTGTTGGATGGTGAAAAGCGTCTTGGAGAAGCGAATGATGTGATCTGCGCAGCTGGGAGCTTTGTGTTTTTATCGAACAACCCAATGTTAGCTATGCGCAACATCCCAAGTGAACGTGAATATTTTGCGCTCTTAATTGAATTCGAGCCGCAAGATTTTACCGTTTTTAGTACGGCGAACGTGCATCACCGACCCAAAGTTACGCAGCAATATGTGGTGGGATCAGTGCATGGAAACTTACAAATTTTATTACACCAGTTTGTTGAATGGGCAGCCTTTGCGCCCCCGGAATTGTGGCCGCAGCGGCGCACAGAAATTCTCCAGTATTTGGATTTTCTCGGACACCATCAAGTGCGTACCCTGGCGGGCATTCCACGGTTGAGCCATAGGTTGCATGAGCTGATTCGTGTCAATATGGCAGAAGACATTGGCATCAATGAGCTTTGTGCGTACGTGGCGATGAGTGAATCTACACTGAGGCGTAAACTGCAGGCGGAAGGCACCAGCCTGCAAGACATTAAAGACCAAACCAAGTTAGGTTATGGGTTGCACTTGCTGCAAACCTCGACGAGTTCAATTGGTGAAATTGCTGTTTTATGCGGCTATCAATCACAGTCGCGTTTTACCGAGCGCTTTAAACAACGCTTTGGTTTAACACCCACGGAATTGAGAAAAACCAAATTGCAGGATTCAGGCGAAAACTTGGCGGTTTTTGCGTGAGCTTGAGCATCGCAAGTGTTTTATTCTTTGCTGGCGGTGACTGATTAAGATTTATCAACAGGAGGAATTGAAATGAAAAAGAGCGAAATGAAAAAAATAGGTACCGGATTGGTGTTCATAGCGTCTTTGTGCGCATCGATGGTGGCAATAGCAGATTCAGCAAAATTCACCTTGACCAGCACCGATATCGCCGCTGGTAAGCAAATGAAAAAAGCGCAGGAATTTAATGGCTTTGGTTGCGCGGGCGATGATTTATCGCCGCAACTTTCCTGGAACGCCGCGCCCAAAGGCACAGTGGCTTACGCGGTGTTTGCCTATGATCCTGATGCACCTACCGGCAGCGGTTGGTGGCATTGGCAGGTTGTGAATATTCCCGCTGAAGTGACAAGCCTTGCAACCGGGGCAGGCAAGCCGGATAAAAATCCAAAAGGCAGCCAGCAAATCGAAAATGATTATGGTGTAGCTGGCTTCGGCGGCGCTTGCCCACCGCAAGGTCATGGCGATCATCGCTATCAATTCACCGTGTATGCACTCTCCAAAAAATTGGAATTGCCTGCGAATGCATCAGGTGCCTTGACTGGTTATATGGTGAATGTGAATTCGCTTGGGTCAGCGACTATCGAAGCCTTGTACAAACGCGATTAAGATTGGGTTTTGTTTTTGAAAAAATCTTAACGATTGCAGCAACATGCCAAGGCTTCTTGGCGTGTTGTTGTAACCGCATTTATACGACGCTAATTACAAATGGATAAGCAGACTGATCGATTTGCACATTATGGTATTTACGAGTTAACAGGACGATTTTCGAGGGAAGTTTATAAATGCTATTAATACGTCTCGCAATAATCGTGATCGGCATAACCCTGCCATATCTGGTTAGGATACCGGGTGGGGCGAAGTGGTTGCATCAATATACGAATACTGACCTTGGCGGTTTTTTATTTTTTGGTGCGTTCAATGCAATCGCATGGGGCGCAATTTTATTCATCACTTTTTTATATAAAAATAAATGGTCAGCCTTGACACCAATGCTATTTGGTTTTGTACCACTAGGATTGATCCATGGTACCTATGATCTTTCTTCCGATGCTCAAGCGCCAATTGGCCTGGTATTTATTCCAATTTACGCGTTGCTACCCATAGTAGTGGGTGGAATTATCGGCTATTTCATAGATAGGTATTTAAGGAAGTGAATTCTTTTACTGCATATCACATTGTTTGCCGCACCATCCAAACCAATTTTGTTATTTATCTAATCGTCGATGGACGGCGGAATATGCAGTTGGTTTTGGAGCGAAGGTTATTGATCTAATCGTAGAGTTTTTTGCTTAATAAAATTAGTTAAAGTGATCGTTTGAAGAGAAAAGAATAAATGCCATTGATTAGTAGTGGCCCTGATATTGAAGTAATAGAAGTTGCCAAACGTTATGGCGCATCAAGAGTAACTATCTACAAAGTATTTAAGATTCACTAGCTCAGAGTCGAGCTAGTGAATCTAGCTTGATTACTGTGTATTCATAAAGCGTTTAAAGCCTGTTACAGCCTCATCATGATAATTTTTAACAATTTTAGGGACTGAGTTATCGAAAGGACCAAGACCTAAAGATTTTCGCTTTTCCTCCAACTCAGAATATATTTCTGTACCTCTCCTTTTAATATATTCATCATCTTCAGGATTTAATTCGAGTTTCGATCTAGCTTGGTTAACTTGCTCCAAGACCTCTCTATCACCACGAATCAAAGCCACTTGATAAATCGAAAGCGCCTCAAGCATTTCCTTTTTGTAAAGTTGCTCGCCATCTTCACCTTGGAACCTTGAATAGCTTGGGTCAGTTGAAGCCATGATGCCAGCCAAACCTAGCGCCTGCGAAGACCCGAGAGCTGCTGCCTCAAGATATATATTTACTATATCTTCTTTACTGGCACCTTCGGCCACTTTCAACCTAGCAAGTTGATAGATAGCCTTAATATCTCCACCTTTTGCTAATTGCTCAATAGTGTCAGCACTGTAATTTTTGTATATTTCCAAATCAGCTTCTGAGTAATATCCTCTACTCTCCTTCCACTTTTTAACCTCTTCGAAATTAGCAGGAGAATTCCACGGATTGGCGGAATTCGCTAATTTTTCAGCTTCGATACGATCTGCTTTTAGTTTCTCTTGATCATCGACGATTGCGTGACTGATATTTTCTTTTTCAGGATTTTGGTTATTTCCTATATCACCTAGATTTAAAACTTCATTCGTTTCTGTAGTTTCATGTTGAGATTTTAACCAAAGATAACTAGCAAAAGCGCTTATTGCTACAACAATGATGAACGCTATAATTTTTAGGTTTTGCATGGCCTTTCCGAAAAATTCTGATGTTAATTAAACAGCTATTTATTTAATGCAAAGTGATCTGTTTGTGGCGCGAAACTGATTGCAATTGGCAACAAAAAGATCGTACTGATCCATCACTCTGCCATAACAAGCGCCAGCAGGATTACCCATTGGCATATTGCCAACGGTTTGCTGCAAATAATGGCATGGTTCATTATGATGCGCTTTATAGCCTACTGCATCGGAGAGACAAAGTTGATGTTTTACTTCCACTGCAGCCTCGCATTGTTCACGCTCTGTTTTCTTTCTTTCATCTTCAGATTTCGCTCTCTCAGCAGCAGCTAAAGCCTCCGCAAGTGCTCTCTGTGCAATTGAGTCATACAAAGAGCGTAATTGATTGGCAGTAATGGTATTAGGTAAATATCGCTCGTAATCGAATCCGTAACCACCAGGCACACCGAGCACTATAACCTCTTCGACAGAATGTGCGCTAATAGAAGCAAAATTCATTAAGAATGAAATAGTGATAAATAATGATTTTATTTTTGATCTAAAAAGAAACATACCAGCTCCATATTTTATTAATTAATAGACACCGATAGCGAAAAATATTTTTCGCTAAGAAGAGGAGGTATGGAATAGACAAGAGGGGACACATCCCTATCTGTTTATATATCCTTCTTTTCGAGAGCACTAATTTGTTATCGGTTACAAGACCGTAACAACAAGACCCCATCAAGTAAACAAAAAACGTCTTTCACTGGTAAAAAAGTCGCTTAACGCATCTTAATGGTGATGTTTTCTATGTAACCGAATTCAAAAGAACGAATTATTGATGATTTTTTATTCCTTAAATTCAATCTTCAACAGCAAAATTTTTCAGTTAGGCGCATTTCATTCATAAGAATTTCTTAGCTTTTTTGAGATTAAGTTGTTCAGTAAGAAGACTTCAATCTTGTTGCTTTACTCGTTTCAAGAGCACAAACTTAAACTCTATTTACTCAACTCGGGACCGCAAGAAAATTTTTACGATGAAACCAAACGGCATAGAAAAGCAGATATCGATTTGATGTCTTGATGTGAACCTTTCGTCCTTTCAATCTGGCAAACCAACTTGCATCCATCCGCGTGAGTTGGTTTGCAGTCAAACAACTACACCAGCGATAAGCCCAGTAAAATCCAATTCAACACCGCCGCGATCGCATTGATCACTTTCAAGCGCTGCTCGTATGATTGAACCAAAAGCCTAAATTGATGTTAGGAATTTTGGGAAACTGCAGGCTTATTGTTGTAAAAATGCTTGTTAATTCGTCATCCGTCGCCATTACTCTTGGGTAAGCAAACCAACCACGAGGTGTGTATGACGCAGAAAATTGTTCGATTGAATCCTCCTTCATTGCCCGATGCCGGTGACATGGGCTACTCGCAAATCTCTATCGTCGAACCCGGCCGGATGGCGTACATTTCCGGCCAAGTTGCCTGGCGTGCTAATGGTGAGCCGGTGCCGGATAAGCTCGCTGAGCAGATGAAAATCGTGTCGCAGAATGCCTTGGCGGCGCTCACCGCAATAGGTGCAAAACCAGAAGATGTAGTAATCGCCCGGGTCTATTTGGTCGACCTGACCTCGGAGCGATTAGAAGAGTTGATGCCAGAATTTATCGCCACTTTTCAAGGCGCTCAACCCTGCGTGACCGGCGTCGGTGTACAAGCACTGGCCGCACCGGATTTGCAGGTGGAGATGGAGCTGGTGGTCAGATTGCCGGATTAGGCGGGAATTTGGGCAAAAGCGAAATCTAGTCCGGGTTTTTCCAACGCGTAGTGAAAAAATGTGCGACGACAACATCTGCGAAAGATGGCGTCGCGTTCGCGAAATGAGCACTATTGGGCAATTTATAGTCGTTCAGACCAAAACAAAAAGAATACGGTTACATGAATACTTATAAAAATATGTAACCGTTTTTATGTGATTTTTTAGTAATTTTGTCACAATAAACTCGATAAAAAGCGGGCTTCGGGTTGACCACGGCTTTTTCGGGGGGCAGTATGGCGACCTCTAATAAGAACATTTTTTATACAGGCAGCACTGGTGTATCACCCAGGCTGTGGGGACTGGCTCACTATCACAATAACTGCCAGTACCCCGGATGAGTTTTTCAGCTGTTCATCCTCAATTCCCAACAAGTGCTGCGTTCCTTTTAGTTTTCTAATAGGTTTTTTATCCAGCAGCCTAATTGCGCCTCGCAAGCGTATCGGTTTTCGGTCATCCGTTGCCAGCCTCCGGGTTGGTTGTTCGCATTGACGCGACACACAGTTCGAATAGCGACGATTTCCAAATAATTACGCCTAAAAACGATAGCTACGACAAGGTAACCACCATGACAACCACCAAACGCTTCCGTGTCAGTCGGATGGCCGCGCTGACTCTGGCGCTCGGCTTTACCGCCGGCGCTGCCCATGCCCAAATCCTCGGTTCCAATCTCGCCTTAACTGGCCCCAGCGCCGGCGCCGATGGTTCCGGCTTCGACAATACCAAACTCGTCCGCGATGGCGATGTGTCCACCGCGTCCAAAGCCTCTGGCACCAGCAACCAGCGCGTCTCGGTCAAATGGGGCAGCGCGGTGACTTTTAATACCGTGGTCCTGCGTGAATCCGGCAGCAACATCACCAGCTGGCAATTAGTTAACAACGATACCGGTGCGGTATTGGCAACCGGTACCGGCATTGGTGCCCAACGTCAGGTCAGCCTGGGCACAGTGAGTACCAAAAAACTCAACCTGATTGTCAATGCGACCAGCGCGCCTTCTGTGGCGGAAATTGAGGTGTACAACGCTACGGGTACTGTGACATCCAGCTCAGTTGCGGCCAGTTCAAAACCAGCCAGCTCGGTAGCCTCCAGCGTTCCGGCCAGCAGTGCCGCAGCCCAGTCTTCAATACCGCAATCCTCGGCAGCGGCTAGCTCCGTGCCGAATAATGGTGGCCAACAATGTAACTGGTACGGCCAGGGCTTGTGGCCGGTGTGTGTGACCACCGTTTCAGGTTGGGGTTGGGAGAACAATGCCAGCTGTATCGCGGCAGCGACCTGTTCTGCACAGCCAGCGCCTTACGGCATAGTTGGCGCTACTTCATCTGTAGCATCTAGTATCGCGCCTTCATCCAGCAGTAGATCATCAGCCGCGCCAAGCAGCGTTCCGGTTTCATCCAGCAGCAGATCGTCCGTTGTGTCGAGCGCCGTTTCATCCAGCGTCGTTTCATCAGTAGTATCGAGCAGCAGATCATCAGTCGTATCAAGCAGCAGCGTTTCTTCTGTTGATGTCACCATTCGCCCCGCGAAGATAGAAGGTTTTGCGGCACACGCCAATGTGACCGGCGGTGCGGGTGGCCGTGAAGTTACCGTTTCTACTGGTACTCAATTGAATGCCGCCTTGTGTGGCCGTTCCACCATGAGCGAGCCAATTGTGATCAAGGTAAACGGCACCATCACTCACGCCAACACTACCTCTCAGGGTTGTAACACTCAGGCCGACGTGATCGAAATCAAGCAAATGAGCAACATCTCCATTATCGGCATGGGCACCAATGCGCTGTTTGAAGAGATGGGTATTCATGTGCGCGATGCATCCAACATCATCATTCAAAACGTTCATGTGCGTAACGTGAAGAAGAGCGGTTCGCCGACTTCCAACGGTGGTGATGCCATCGGTATGGAAACTAACGTCAATCGCGTGTGGATCGACCACAACTGGTTGGAAGCCTCTGGCGGGGAAAAAGATGGTTACGACTCCCTGTTGGATATGAAAGCCGGCGTGACCAACGTGACTGTGTCTTACAACCTGTTCAACGATTCCAGCCGTGCCGGTTTGATCGGTTCCAGCGACAACGATGATGCTAACACCAACATCACGTTCCACCACAACTGGTACAAGAACATCGAGCAGCGCACTCCGCTGATTCGTCATGCGCTGGTACACATGTACAACAACTACTGGTCCAACACCAGCATCGATTACATGTTCCATGCGATCAACTCGCGCATGAATGCCAAGGCATTGGTAGAGAGCAACTACTTCTACAACGTGAACAATCCGCTGATTGCATCGGACGATTCGGATGTGGCCGGTTGCTGGCAAACCAACAACGACAACACCGTGCTGCCGGAGATCTACTACAGCCGCACCGTGGGCAATGGCGCATTGGTTATCCCGCAAGTCGTGAATGGCCAATTGCAGTCCACCTGTTCTGTATCTGTGCCTTACAGCGTGCAGAAAGATCCGGCAGCCAATGTTCCGGCGATCGTAATGGCGAACGTTGGCGTAGGTAAAATTTCGGGCAACACCACTACTACCTCATCAGTAGCGGCCAGCTCCAAGCCTGCATCTTCATCCTCAGTGTCATCTGTGGTCGCCAGCAGCAGTAAATCATCAGTTGTTAGCAGCGTGCCGCGCAGCAGTTCAAGTGTGGCCTCGTCCATCGCCTCCAGCAAAGCCAGCAGCTCATCATCCTCGGTGATTGTCGATAACGGCACCATCAGCGCTGACTGTATCCGCTTGGCGACCAACCCATCGGTCAACTGGCGCGATACCTCGCTCAAAACCGACCAGGAAATCGTGAGCTGTCTGTCCAAAACCCTCGGTAAAGCAGTGGGCTACGGCGAGAAAGCGACCGGTGGTTTCGATCCTAACGGCAACAGCAAACTCACCGTTATCACCAAAAACTCAAGCGTGACTGTTGAGCAGCAATTGATTGATGCCTTGACCGATAATGCGCACAACTGGATTGTGTTCGACAAAATCCAATTCGCGCAGCCATCGGAAGTGGGTATGTATCGCCAGTACTGCGGTGATGCGACTGTGCAATCAATTCTCGGCGCAAGCGCAGCTGAATGTGTTGACTACCACGCGTGGTGTGCACGCAAAGGCTTCAGCAATCTGGAAACCTGCCGCACCGAGTTCTTCAACAAGGCGATGAACAAGAGCAATATCCCGATCCGCATTCCAGCGATTGGCTCTAACAAAACCCTCGATGGCCGTGGTTCTGAAGCCTATTTCATCTTCAGCGGCTTCGCGATCGGTAAAGACAGCGACGGCGTTCCGACCCAAACGTCTGAAAACGTGATCATGACCCACCTGAAATTCCAGGGCGCTGGCCACACCGAAGACCATTATGTTGACCCGGATATGATCCGCTCCACCGGCGCGTCACACGATATCTGGATCCACAAAAACACCTTCGACACCACTGGCGATTCGGCGTTTGACGTGAAGATCGGTGCAAACAGCATCACCATGTCGTTCAACCGTTTGATCAACGTGAAGCGTGCCGTACTGCATGGCTCAAGCGATAGCCGCACTATCAACGCGAATATCACCACGACTATGCACAACAACGCCTTCGTGACCACCGACGCAGACTACGAGCTATTAGGCAATACGCTGCGCCGTGTACCGCTGCTGCGCCGTGGTAAAACCCATATGTTCAACAACGTGTTCGTGAACTATCGCAACCAGATCCTGAGTTTGCGTGTAGGCGCCAGCGCGTTTATGGAAGACAGCGTGTTTGTGGTGAACTCAGCGCATCAGGAAAAGAGCACCGTTGAAGCCTCGTTGGCGGAGTTGGCGGCTAACCAATTCAAAGACATCGCCGACGGTTACTTCCGCAACGACCGCAACTTCCTGTGGTTTGGCGACGCGGCCTGTAACCTGACCAGCTCTACCAAAACCGCGCTGACCGCCAGCAACGGCACAGTTGCCGATTTGTCGGCGAACTACAACAGCGCCTCGCGTGCCACTATCAACAGCTGGCGCTTTGTGGCTGGTCAGGAGCTGGTGGATTATGTGAGCGCAACGGCCGGTAAATACGGTCAGATCCCGTACAACTCACCACTCGCGGGCGATAAGTACTATGTCTTGGGACTGGGCAAAGTGGCTTGCCAAACCCGGTAAGCAAACCTTGTAAGGAAACCAAAAGCCCCGGTGCACAACACCGGGGCTTTTTTATTGGCGTAAACGGCCGTGCGATTTTTTACAAATTAATCGCCCTGCTTTTTTAATGCTTCAGTAATAATGGACGCGAACTTAATTTATGGAAGAAGGAAACGAGATGAATAAAGACATGATTAAAACAATCGTACTTTGCTTGCCATTGGTGTTAGGCGGTTGTGGAGGCGGAGGAGATGACTGCGATCCTGTCGCAAAGGAATATTCAGTCATGCAGTATCAAGGGCAAACGCTCGAGTACACCAGCGAACTGCGCAAGGGAATGGCGGACCTCAGCAATAAACCTGTGTCTGCCAATAGTCAGGTTGAGTGGAAAAAAATGGCTCTTCACCTTAAGGCCGATGCACAGTTTTATAACGTCCAAATCCCTACGATCAGCTTATTTCCCACCGCCAATGCGTGTAGTCCGTCATTGGGCAATGCACGGCAAACACTCACATCGATTTCTATCACCAGTGCTGACAACTTTAATAATCAGTATCCAGCGGGCAGCGAACTAGCGGGACTATTCACCGCATTGGATTCTGCCTTCGTCTCCCTAGCGGATATGAACGACGTAGGTCTCCACGCACCTTTGGATCTGAAAGTTTTCTTGCGTGAAGCGCCGAGCGAAGGCGTGCATAACTTTCAAGTGATACTCAAATTGAGCGATGCACGGGAGTTCCAATTTATGACAGGTAATCTTTATTTGAAGTAAGCGGAATCAGGTAAAGCCAGCCGATAAAAAACCCGGCGTTGTAAGCCGGGTTTTTATTGGGTGAGAAAAAATGCTTTGTAGTTAATCGACAATCGCCGTATCGGTTTTGGCACTAGCCGCGATAATCCGCACACCGTCTTTGCGCGCTGGTGGCATTTTTGCAATCTCGCTTTCAATCCAATTCTTCACGTCTTCGGTCAGCTGCTTGCGGTCTTTGCCTTCAGTGGTAAAAGGCTCGCTGATCACCACACGAATAGTGCCGGGGTATTTAATAAAATGTTTATGCGGCCAACACTCACCGGCGTTGTGCGCGACGGCGATAATTGGCACTCCTGCACTAATAGCTATATCGGCTCCACTGCGGGCATAGTTGCCCACTTGTCCAACCGGGGTGCGAGTACCTTCAGGGAAAATTAAAAAATTATTGCCTTGCTGCAGACGCTCAATGCCCTGCTTTTTGATTTCTTTCAAGGCCTGAATGGGGTTGCTGCGGTCGATTGCGATAGGACGCAAACTTGCCAAACCCCAACCAAAAAATGGGATACGGAATAATTCTTTTTTAAGGATGGTACTGACCGGACCAAAATAATATTGCAGGAACATGGTTTCCCATGTGCTTTGGTGTTTGGCCATGACTACACAGGGAAATTTGTCCGCGTGTTTATTGCCGACAATTTCAAAGCGCACACCGCAGCACACGCGAATCCAGAACATCACAAAGCGGTTCCAGCAAGTCACTATGCGCCAGCGCCAGGAGTAAGGGAAAATTGGCCAGATGAGCACGGCGATAAAACCAATCAAGGCGCTGGACAGGTTGTAACCCAAAGCAAAGATAAAACTGCGTAATTTCAGCACGTAAAATCCAGATAAGTTTTAGTTTGTGGTGAGAATAAAATCGGCGACAGCCGCCAAATCATTAAAAACCTGCACCTGATCTGCATTCACAATAGGTTCATTATTTTGTAATGCGGGAACTTCCAATTGCGCCAAGGTGCGCACACCGTTACCGGTTTTAACCAATACGGGTTTGCACGCTTTTTGTAAGCCTGCTTGCAAGTCACGCAAACTGTCGCCTACAAAATAACAGCCTTCAACCGAGGTATTAAATTCTGCTTCTATGGCATCGAGCAAACCGGGTTTTGGTTTGCGGCATTTGCAATTGTCGTCGGGGTGGTGCGGACAATAAAAAATGCCGCCCAGCTCGCCACCGTTTTCTTCGACTAAGTTGGTAATTTTTTCGTGGATGGCTTCGAGATCGTCCAGCTCAAATTTGCCTTTGGCCAAGCCAGCTTGATTGGTAGCAATCACCACGGCAAAACCGGCTTTACTTAAACGCACAATGGCATCGATGCTACCCGTAACCGGAATGCATTCATCGGCGGATTTTACATAGTCATCGCGATCGTGATTAATCACGCCATCGCGGTCGAGAATAATAAGTTTCATGAATTTTCCATTTTATTTCCCCATTCCCAGAGGAAGTGGGGAATTTACCCCTTCACTTTGCCGGCGGCCCAATTCCCCTCCCTTATTAGAGAGAGGGCTGGGTTAGGTTTAATTTTTTGCAGGTACCAAATACGAAATATCGGCTACTTCCAAAAACAATCCGCGTAGTTGTTGCAGTAATGCCAAGCGGTTTTGTTGCAGCGCTTGGTCATCGCACATCACCATCACGCTATCAAAAAATGCATCGACAGTAGGTTGCAAGTCGGCAAGTGCAGCCAACGCTTTGGTGTATTCGCGCGCAGCAAACAAAGGTGCAACAACCGCTTCTTTTGCACTCACGGCCTGCGCCAGATTTTTCTCGGCATCTTCCTGCAACAGCGCAGCGTTTACATCGGTGCTCACCTCCGCATTTTGTTTGGCGAGAATATTGGATACGCGCTTGTTAGCAGCAGCCAATGCTTGTGCCTGCGGCAACTTGCTGAATTCATTTACCGCGAGTACACGCTGGTTAATATCCAATGGCTGCGACAATTGTTTTGCAGTGACTGATTGGAAAACTTCCGCCGGAATATTCGCATCTTCAAAGAAGGCACGGAAACGCTCCAGCATGTAGGCCAATACTTGTTCGACCAACTCATCACCAACAGTAAGATTTTTGTGCTGGTTTTTAGCGAAGGTCAGTAGCTCACGCAAATCGAGCGCGAGATTTTTCTCTACCAGTAAACGCAACACCGCAATACTTGCACGACGCAATGCAAACGGATCTTTGGAGCCGGTCGGTTGTTGGCCGATTCCAAAAATACCGCTGATGGTATCCAAACGATCCGCCAGCGCGATAATTGTGCCGGTCGTTGTTTCAGGCAATTGGTCTCCCGCAAAGCGCGGCATATATTGCTCGTTCATCGCGGCGGCAACTTCGGCGTTTTCGCCATCGTTAACCGCGTAGTAATAACCGGCGATACCTTGCATATCGTCGAACTCGCCGACCATATTGGTCACAAGGTCTGACTTACACAATTGCGCGGCGCGTTCTGCTGAGGCAGCGTCTGCATTTAATTTGCCAGCGATCAGCTTTGCGAGGCCAGCAACACGTTCGGTCTTATCGTAGATAGTGCCAAGCTGCGCCTGGAACACAATCGTTTTCAAACGCTCACGCAGTGAAGCGAGTGTGGTTTTCTTATCGGTTTCGAAAAAGAACGCCGCATCGGAAAGGCGTGGGCGAATTACGCGCTCGTTACCATCGATGATTTGCGATGGGTCTTTGCTTTGGATGTTGGCGACAGTAATGAAGTTGTTTTTCAACTTGCCGTTAGCATCCACCACGTGGAAATATTTTTGATGTTCTTTCATGGAAGCAATTAATGCTTCAGAGGGAACAGCGAGGAAACGCTCTTCAAATTCTCCGGTCAGTGCGACCGGCCATTCAACCAGTGCAGTGACTTCGTCGAGCAGATTGGGATCAATCACTGCAACACCGCCGACTTTTTTCGCTTCAGCTTCCACTTGTTGTTTGATGGTCGCGCCGCGCTCAGCAAAATCTGCCACCACAAAACCAGTGTCTTTTAATACGCTGGCGTAATCGCTCGCTTTGGCGAGGTCGATAGTGTTGTTGTAATGGAAACGGTGACCGCGAGTGGTGCGGCCAGCAGTTAAACCAAGAATAGATGCGTTGATTACATCGCTACCAAACAACATTACTAACCAATGCACCGGGCGTACAAACTCTTCGCGTTTTGCACCCCATTTCATGCGCTTGGCGATGGGCAATTTTGCCAACGCGTCGGTTACCACAGCTTCAAGCAACTCGACGGTTTTTTTGCCTTCGGTGGTAATGCGTGCAACCAATTTTTCAGCTTTGCCGTCGTTCTCTGCTTTTAATTCAGATGCGGCTATACCATTTTTTTCTGCAAACGCGAGCGCTGCTTTGGTCGGTTTGCCTTCTTTATCAAATGCGATTGCCGCTGGTGGACCCCAGACAACCAATTCTTTCGATGGCGTTTCGCTCGTGAGATTTTCTACCAGTACGGCTAAACGACGCGGTGCCGCAAAAGGTTTAATGGCAGTGAAGGACAACTCGGCCGCTTTCAAATTGTTCTCGATGGTTTCGGCAAACGAAGCCATCAAATTCTTCAATGCTTTTGGTGGTAACTCTTCGGTTCCCAGCTCAACTAAAAAATCAGCAGACATTATTTTTCCTCCGCTGATGCATTCAGCAGTTCAGCTCTTAACGCTTCAGGTGCAAGTGGGAAGCCGAGGGCTTTGCGGCTATCAAAATAGGCTTGAGCAACGGCGCGCGATAATGTGCGTACACGCAAAATAAAACGTTGGCGCTCGGTTACAGAAATCGCATGTCGCGCATCGAGCAAGTTAAACGCGTGTGACGCTTTCATCACCATTTCGTATGCGGGCAGCGGCAGATTTTTTTCCATCAAGCGCTGGCTTTCTTTTTCGTAGAAATCGAAATTGTTGAACAAAAATGCGGTGTCGGCTTCTTCAAAGTTGTAGGTGGATTGCTCCACTTCGTTTTGATGGAACACATCGCCGTAGGTCACTTTGTCGCCGTTGGGGTTGATCGTCCACACCAGATCAAAAATCGAATCCACACCTTGCAGGTACATGGCGATACGCTCGATACCGTAGGTGATTTCGCCGGTTACCGGGAAACATTCCAGACCGCCAACTTGTTGGAAGTAAGTGAATTGCGTTACTTCCATACCGTTCAACCAGACTTCCCAACCCAGACCCCAGGCGCCGAGTGTTGGCGATTCCCAGTTGTCTTCCACGAAACGGACATCGTGCACGTTGGTATCAATACCCATCTCACGCAGTGACTGCAAATAGAGATCTTGAATGTTGGCGGGTGATGGTTTCATCGCCACCTGGAATTGATAGTAATGCTGCAAGCGGTTGGGGTTTTCACCGTAGCGGCCGTCTTTCGGGCGGCGGCAGGGCTGCACGTAGGCGGTGTTCCAGGTTTCCGGGCCTATGGCACGCAGGAACGTGGCAGGGTGGAAAGTACCGGCGCCGACTTCGAGGTCGAGCGGTTGCAGAATCACGCAGCCTTGGCGCGCCCAGTAGTCTTGCAGGGCGAGAATCAAACCCTGGAAGGTGCTTACGTCATAACGTTTTTCAGACATGGCAGACCTGATTGGTAGAAGTGGTCGAAAAGTGAATACCCGAAAGGGAACCTTCAGGGCGAAAAAATGCGGCGATTATAGCTGCCAACGCCGCGCGCTGTCAGCGGTTGCGCAGGATCTGCAGCAATATCCGTAGATAAGGGTAAAAATCTGCTTGTTTTCGTGCATTCAGGTGCGTGACTGGCTCTGAATCAGTGCGTTATTACGGCGGTTTTACGCGCTGAGTAAAGCACTCGTAAACACTGAGTAAATCCAGCGTAAAAGCCGGTTTGGACGGGTTTTAATCAGCTCAGGTAAGGCCTATGTTGTAATCACAGAGAGAGCGCCAGAAGGGCGATCCGGTCACCAGGCCCGAGTCGCTGAACATAGACGTAGTACGTGCTCCTTCTGGACTACTCAACATTTTATCGGGGTTTGTTATGAAAAATTTAAACGTGTTTTCGTTAGCGGCGAATGATCACTTGGTGCAGCCAGAAGAGTTTGCTGATGTGCAGGCGCACACCTCCGCGTTGGCGATTCTCACGGATTTCCGCAGCCATAAACCACATATGGTGGATAGCCACCTTGAGGCGACTGAAGCGCTGGAAATGATGTTGGCGGAAGATGTCAAAGTCAAAATTGTCGTGGATGGCCGCAAAGAATTTATCGGTGTGATCAGCGTTGATGATCTGACAGACCACGCTATGCAACTCAAACAAATGGAGTTGCGGGTAAAACGCGATGAATTGTTGGTGCGCGATCTAATGCATTCCCGCAATGGTATTCGTGCGCTGGATTACGACGAATTCAAACTGGCGAATGTGTCTGATCTGGTGTCTACCATGAAGCGAACCCATCAGGAATATTTGCTGGTAGTGGATAAAGATGCCCACCATATCCGCGGCATAGTATCTTCACGGGATATTTCCAGCCGTTTGCATGCGCCGGTTGAGATCGAAAAAGAACTCACATTTGTGGATATTTTTACCGCTGTAAAAGTTCACTGATTGCACAACCCTTTGAAAACGGGCTTTCCGCGAGCCCGTTTTCGCTTTTTTGTCCCCCTCCCCATCTTTACTTCCCGCCGTTCACGTGCAGATATCCTCAGGGTTGGATTGGCTCGAGCATTCTGTTGTGGCCATTTTTCCGGTAAGCTGCGCGCACTTTTTGTTGCATTGGCGCGCGTCCCATGAAAGACCAATTGGCTCCTGCACTATTTAAATTGCTGGCTCTGCTGCCACTGGGTGCACTGCGTGCGCTGGGTGCGGTTGCGGGTTCATTCATGTGGCTGGTCAACGGCCGTGCTGCCAAGGTGACGCGCGAAAATATCGCGCTCTGTTTTCCCGAGTTATCGCCCACCGAGCAAACTCTTCTCGCCCGTCAAAGCCTGCGCGAGACGGCAAAAACGGCGATGGAGGCGGGCGCGATCTGGCGCAATTCCTGGAGTTGGTTACAGGGCAAGATTGTGGCGATGGAGGGTGATGAAATCCTGCGCGCGAAATTGGCTGAAGGTAAGGGAGTGCTGGTGCTTGCGCCGCACCATGGCAACTGGGAAGTCGTGGCACCTTATCTGGCGAGTATCGCCAACCTCACGGCCATGTACCAGCCGCTCGATAATCCCAAAATGGATGAGCTGGTGTTGGCGGGGCGCAGCAAGCTCAATATCACCATGGCGCCGACCAATCGCAAAGGCGTGATGATGCTGTTCAAGGCGCTGCAAGGCGGCACCATTGTCGGCATATTGCCCGATCAGGTACCAGGCCGCGACGCGGGTGGCGAGGTAGCGCCTTTTATGGGTCAACCTGCCTTGACCATGACGTTGGTGCAGGGGTTGATCCAGCGCACTGGTTGTGCGGTGTGCTCCTGCTATGCGGAACGTGTAGAGGGCGGGTTCAAAATAGTGGTGATTGAGGCAGACGAGCAGATTTATAGCGAAGATCCGCTGACCTCGGTGACCGGTTTGAATGCCAGTGTGGCGGCTTGTGTGCGCCGCGCGCCGGCGCAGTACCAATGGGAATACAAGCGTTTTCGTCGCTTGCCGGAGCCTTATACCAAGCGCTACAGGTTTAAATCCTGATCTGTACGGGTCAAATCTGGCAGCTACACTTGATCCACCTGGTTTTAATCATTTTTCACTTTATTGATATGTCTGGTTGTTGCAATGAATAAATCTGTAGTTAAGAGTTCCTCGCGCCCGGTGCGGGTAATGGCGTTGGCGGCGGCGATACTTTCGCTTGGCGCCTGTTCCCAGCAAAAAGCATTGCAACAAACCCAGGGCGAATTGGCGGGTGCCAATGCCTGCATCGCCAGCCATGAGGTGCAGAGCAAGCAGGTCAGCCAACAGCAGAGCGAAATTCTGCGCCAGTTGCAGCAAGTGCAGCAGCAATTAGTGGTGCAGCAGCAGGCAATCGCGGCCAAGCCGCAGATTATCGAGCGTCAGGCACCCAAGGTAGTCTGCCCGCCAGTGCCGGTAGCTGGCAGTAAAAATCAGGCAAAAGAGCAGCTGATGAGCGACAAACAAATCGTCGGCTTGCGCGAGCAGGCGCTGATCGCCGGTTTGAATGTGGTGATGCAGGCGCGCATCAGCACTAACGTGGCCAATTCGGTGATCGATGCACGCAACATCCAGATGTTTGAGCGCAATGGCGAAGAATGGGTGCGGTTCACCATCTATAACCCCGAAACCAAAGAGCCTCATGTGCTGGAGCGCAAGCGTTTGCGCTTCCAAACGGTGCAGACCACTAATCCCACGCCGGATCGCCGTCCGGTAGTCGAGATCCGCTTTACCATCGGCAAGCTGAGTCAGAAGGGCGAGTTTATCCTCGCTGACCGCAGCGATTCTGAATACCCCATCCTGATTGGCCGCAACCTGCTGCGCGATGTCATGTTGGTTGATGTTAGTGGCAACAACCTCGCCCCCCTGCAACGGGTTGATGAGGCATCCAGCAGTTCCAGTTCCAGTTCTGCCGCAGCGAAAAAACAATAGTGATTCACCATTAACACCGGCCTGCCGTGCCGGTGTTGCAAGACCCGCCTTAAGGAAACCGTTGCATGAAAAAACCGTCCCGCACACCCTTTTATGTTGTGATCGGCCTGTTGGCACTGATCGGTTTGAGCACCGCCTGGATGCGCCATCACCAGATGGAAATCCCGTTTACGCCCGGTGTGCAAAAGCCGGTTTGGCTGATTGAAGCGCGTATTGATTTTGATGCGACCGGCGAGCCTATTACCGCCCGCTTGGGCCTGCCCGATGATCCACCCGGCTACCGCAGCTTCAGTGAGCAGGCAGCCGCGCCCGGCTATGGTTACTCGGTGGTAACGGAAAATGCGGTGCGTCGCGGCGAGTGGTCCAAGCGCGAAGCGGTGGGACCCCAAACTATTTACTACAAAACCCAATTTATCGAGGTGGATTCCACCTCGGCCACACCTGCGCCCTTTGAAGTGCCCAAAGCCGTTCATGTCGATTGGGACGGCTCCTCACAAGAGACCGCGGCGCAACAAGTGCTGGATACTGCTTATGCCAAATCCAGTACCCCACAAAGCCTGGCGCGCGAGCTGATCAAACTGCTCAACTCGGAAACCCTCGACCAAAACTCGGCACTGTTGCTGTCGGCGCAAACCGAAAAGTCGGTACTGCTGGAAAAACTCATCAATCAGGCGGGCATAGCGGCGCGTCCGGCGCTGGGTTTGTATCTGGAAGATGCCCGTCGCCACCAGAGCCTGACCCGCTTGGTGCAGGTGTTTGATGACGAGGAATGGGTGTTGTTTAACCCTTACACCGGCGAGCAGGGCGTGCCCGAGAATCTGTTGCTCTGGCACACCGGCGGTGAATCAATCCTGGATGTGGCAGGCGGGAACCGCTCGCGCGTGAGCTTCTCGATGATCCACCAAACAGTGCCGGCGCTGGATCTGATCAAGGCGCAATATAAAGACAGCGTGTTCAGCGTCCTCAGCATCCAGCACCTGCCGATCGAAGAGCAGAGCATGTTCAAGCTGCTGCTGTTGCTGCCTATGGGTGCACTGGTGGTGGTGTTTATGCGCATCATCATTGGCCTCAAAACCTCGGGCACCTTTATGCCGATTTTGATCGCCATGGCGTTTTTGCAGACTTCGTTGGTATTGGGCGTAGTGAGTTTTGTGACCGTGGTGGCAATGGGATTGGTGTTGCGCACCTACTTATCGCGGCTCAACTTACTACTCATCTCGCGGATTGCGACGCTGGTGGTGCTGGTGATCTTTATCATCTCGGTGCTCAGCCTGGTCGGTTACCAGATGGGCTTTAACACCGGTATGACCATCACCTTCTTCCCAATGATCATCATCGCCTGGACCATCGAGCGTATGTCGATCCTGTGGGAGGAAGAGGGTCCCAAAGAGGTTGTGGTGCAGGGCGGCGGCAGCCTGCTGGTGGCGGTGCTCGCCTATGCGCTCATGCAGTTGTCGATTGTCGGCCACCTGACCTTCAACTTCCCCGAGCTGAATTTGGTGGCGCTGGCGCTGATCATGCTGATGGGTCAATACACCGGCTACAAACTCTCTGAATTGCGCCGCTTCCGCGCCATGGTGGATAACGCCAACGTCGGTAAATTGAATGACGGCACCAAGGGGAGCGATGCATGAGTGCACCCTCGACCTCTGTAGCGGCAGCGCCGGTGGGCATCAAGCGCTGGTGGAATTCCTGGGTTAGCCCCTGGCGTTTGAAGCGCATGGGTATACTCGGGATGAACTGCCGCAACCACGATTTTATCGCTGCCTACAACCCGCGTAGTCTGTTCCCGCTGGTGGATAACAAGCTCAAAACCAAGCTGCTCGCTGAAGAGTACGAAGTCGCTACGCCCAAACTATTTTTCGTAGTCAATGTGCAGCATGAAATTGCCACCATCGAAGACAAGTTGATGGCGCTCGACGCCTTTGCGGTCAAGCCCGCCAAGGGTTCGGGCGGCAAGGGGATTTTGGTGATCATTGGCCGCCGCGGCGACAAGTTCATCAAATCGTCGGGTGCAGAAATCAGTATCGAGGACATCAAACGTCACATGACCAACGCCCTCGCTGGTCTGTATTCATTGGGCGGCAAGCCCGATGTGGTGATTGTGGAAGACCTGATCCAGTTCGATGACTACTTCAAGGACTACTCCTACGAAGGCGTGCCGGACATCCGCATCATCATCTTCAAGGGCTATCCGGTGATGGCCATGCTGCGCCTCGCGACCCATAAGTCCGACGGCAAAGCCAACCTGCACCAAGGCGCCGTCGGCGTGGGTTTGGATATCGCCACCGGCCGTGCGCTCAAAGCGGTACAACATTCCAAACCAGTTACCCATCACCCGGACACCAAGCGGGCGCTGGATGAAATTCAGATCGCTGATTGGCGTAATTGGTTGCTATTGGCGTCAAAATGCTACGAAATGACGGGATTAGGCTATATCGGTACCGATCTGGTATTGGATAAGGTGCGCGGCGCCCAATTGCTGGAATTGAACGCCCGCCCGGGCTTGGCAATTCAGGTCGCCAATGGCCGTGGCCTGCTGCCGCGCTTGCGCCATGTAGAATCGCTCAAAGAGCGCATGCATCGCACCGCTGAACAGCGCGTGGACTATGTAATGAAAACTTTTACGGCAGATGGTTTGTAAACGAATTTGTTAACAAATTTGTAGACTAACCTATGCGGGATTCTGTTTAACTTAATTGGAGTAAAAATCATGGCTGTCTCTTCCATTGTCGGACCCGGTCTATTAATCGGGGCATACACACTGTTCATTCTCGCTGGTATCACCATGGCGATGATGGAAAAACGTCTGGAATCGTCGCGCGAGCATTGATGAGGGCGGGGCGCATTCCGTGCGCCCGCTAATTATCAATGTTTAGAATCCTGGCTCTCTGGTTGGAGCGCATTGTCGCCCTGACGGAGCGCCATCCGTGGGCGATGCCGCTGTTTGGCTTTGGCTCGGGGTTAGCAAGCTTTTTCCTCGTTGAACGCAAAGAGCAAATTGCCCAGCTGATCGCCATACTGATGTTGGCGAGCTGGGTTTGGCTGTTGGTAGAAAAATTCCTGCGCCGCTTTGTGTCCAATCGCTTTGGTGTGCAGCTGCCACCTGCACTGATGAACTACTTCGCGCAGCTGGTTCATCAGGAAAGCCTGTTTTTCATCATTCCCTTCTTCTTCATCACCACCGCGTGGAACAGCGGGCAAATGCTGTTTACCGGCTTGTTATTGGCGTCGGCGCTAGTCTCGATTGTCGATCCTTTGTACTTTCGCTGGCTTGCACCGCGCCGCTGGCTCTATTTCATCTTTCACGGTCTCACCCTGTTTGCGGTATTGCTTACTGCTTTGCCGATTATCTTTCAGTTGCCAACCCCAAAAACCTATATGTGGTCGCTGGGAATCGCGCTCGCCATTACCCTACCCAGCGTCGCCAGTGCTATGTCCTGGCGCTGGTGGCAGCGTGGCTTTGCGGTTATCGGCTTGGCGCTGCTAGCGACCTCGTTAGCTTATTTCCTGCGCCCCTGGGTACCACCAGCTACGCTCTGGTTGACCGAAGTAGCGATTACCGATCACATCGATAGCGACAATCGCACCCCGGAAAACTCCTTGAAAGTCATTACTCCCGCGCAATTACAGCAGGGTCTTTATGCCTATACTGCGATCCACGCCCCGCGCGGTTTGAACGAGCGCATCTATCACGAGTGGCAATTAAACGGTAAGCAGATCGATAAGGTCGCGCTCGATATCAACGGCGGGCGCGATGCGGGTTATCGCGCCTGGTCGCACAAAGTGAATTTCCCCGATCAAGCGCTCGGTCGCTGGGAGATACGGGTGGTGACTGAAGCAGATCAGGTCATCGGAATACTGCGTTTTCGTGTGGCTGAGTCAGTAGCCGCAGGCGCGGAGACCGTATCCGCTATAGCACCAACGACGACTGAACCTGCGCCGGTAACGGCGGAAGAAACCATGAAAGCACAACTGCTGGAGCTGGGCGAACCCGTTGCGAAATAGCGCTGCGGCTGCGGCGATTATTTGGAGCTAATGACAATGCTGCGCCTATAATGCGCGGACTTAATCAGGTATTTGCGCTCCATGTCTTACACACCGGTTACTTATCGCCCGAACCCATCCGCGTCCGGCAAAACTAATCCCGAAACGGCCACTAGCCAGCGCAATTCTGCAAATGGCAGTTTGCGTATCGCGCTGCTCGGTTATCGCAGTCACCCGCATGTTGGTGGGCAGGGGATTTACTTGCATTACCTGAGCAAAGCGCTGGTCGAGTTAGGCCATGAGGTGGATGTCATTTCCGGTCCACCTTATCCCGAACTTGATCCGCGCGTGCGCTTGATCCAATTGCCGAGTCTCGATTTATACGCCCACCCAAATCCTGCGCGGGCGTTGCGCTTGAAACATTGTTTATCGCTCGCCGATTTTTATGAATGGTGGAGTAAGTTAAGCGGCGCCTTTGGTGAGCCCTATTGTTTTGGTCGCCGGTTGGTGGCCTATTTTAAAAAACATAAACCGCAGTACGACATAGTCCATGACAACCAAAGCCTGTGCTATGGCCTACTCGCTTTACAAAAGCGCGGCGAAAATATCATTGCCACTGTGCATCACCCGATCACGCAAGATCGCGATCTCGCTCTCGCGGCAGCAACGACAAAAGGCCACCGCTGGTTGATCAAGCGTTGGTACAGTTTTTTAGTGATGCAGAAAAAAGTCGTGCAGCAGCTCGATCATGTCATCACCGTATCAAAACAATCGCAGTACGATATTGCCGCTGCATTTGATCGCCCCGCACAAAAAATTCACATTATTCCCAACGGAGTCGATGCAGGTATTTTTAAACCATCAGCAAATATTGCGCGCGTGCCTTTTCAATTAATTACCACGGCGTCTTCCGATCAGCCTTTAAAAGGTTTGAGCATATTACTGCGTGCACTTGCGCGCTTGCGTAGCGAATTCCCCGCGTTGAATTTAATCGTCATCGGAAAATTAAAAGAGAATGGTGAAACGCAAAAAGAATTGCAGGCGTTAGGTTTGCAAAATAGCGTGCAATTTAAATCCGGCATCAGTAATGACGAACTGGTTGCAGAGTATGCGCGGGCCAGTATTGCCATAGTGCCCTCGCTCTATGAAGGATTTGGCCTGCCTGCAGCCGAAGCCATGGCCTGCGGAGTGCCGTTGATTTGTAGCGATGGCGGTGCACTGCCGGAAGTGGTTGGGAATGCGGCGCGGTTGGTACGCGCAGGTGATGTAGATGATTTGCAGATGGCACTGCGCGATTTATTAACAGATACCGCTGCCTGCGAGCGTTTGGGAGCGCAAGGCCGCGCTCATATCCTGCAGCAACTGAGTTGGGATTGTGTAGGTAAAAAAATGGAGCGATTCTATTTTACAACCCTAAATCACCGGCAGGATGAGCAGCCCGATCTAGCGAGTGAGCAGGTACCCAATGCTTACGATTAACTTTCGCGATTTTCCATTAAATTCCGGCGACCGTGTTTTGGATCTGGGTTGCGGTGAAGGCCGTCATGTAATTAACGCCTACTTGCATGCGAATGTCATCGCCGTAGGAGTGGATTTAAACCATCGCGATTTGCTGACCAGCCGTGAACGGTTTTTGCCTTTTGCGCAAACCGAAGCGAATAAACATTTTTATTTACAACAGGCCGATGCGACGCGTTTGCCGTTTGCTGATCAAAGTTTCGATAAAATTATTTGCAGCGAAGTGCTGGAGCATATTCCGGATTATCAAGCCGTATTGGTAGAAATCGAACGCATTTTAAAACCCGGCGGCCTGCTTGCCATTACCGTACCGCGCGCGTGGCCAGAAAAAATCTGCTGGAAACTAAGCCGCGAATACTATCAAGTTGAAGGTGGCCATATCCGTATTTTCAACGGCCAACATTTGCGCCGCGAAATTGAGTGCAAACCCTTGCGCTTTTACAAACGCCATTGGGCACATGCGCTGCACTCGCCATTTTGGTGGATGAAGTGTCTCTGGTGGAGAACGCAGGAAACCAATAGTTTAATAAAATGGTATCACCGTTTATTAGTGTGGGATCTCATGGAAAAACCCTGGCTTACCCAAACGTTGGAAAAAATCCTCAACCCGATCATGGGCAAAAGTGTGGTGATGTATTTCAGGAAAGAGAATACCCAATGAAAAATTTACTGCTCTCCAAAGGCTTTTTCCCCGAGTCGCTGCTGCGGCCAACCATCAATTATATTTTGCAAACTCAATTACCCAATGGCTGCATTCCCTGGTTCGCAAACGGTAAAGCTGATCCTTGGGACCATATTGAAGCCGCAATGGGCTTAACCATTGGCGGTGAGCTCGCCGCAGCGCAGCGCGCCTACGAGTGGCTCGCGCAGGAGCAACTGGAAGACGGTAGCTGGTGGGCAAATTATTTGGGTGATGAAGCTGTTGATAAAAATCATCGTGAAACTAATTTCATCGCTTATATTGCAACCGGTATTTGGCATTACTTTTTAATTACTGGCGATGTGAATTTTCTGCAGCGATTTTTCCCTGCGGTAAAAAAGGCAATTGATTTTGTCTTGCGCTATCAGGCACCCACCGGAGAAATTTATTGGGCAGTTGCGGAAGATGGCAGCGCAAAAAAAGATGCGCTTATTACTGCATCCAGTTCCATTTACAAAAGTCTTGAATGCGCCATTTTGTGCGCAGAGCAACTAAACGAAAATGCAACTCACTGGCGCAGCTCCCATACAAAACTGGGCAATACTTTGCGTCATCACCCGGAATATTTTGATCGTACCTGGGAGCCTAAAACCCGCTTCTCCATGGATTGGTTTTACCCCATCCTGACCGGTGTTGTTGACGGAAAAGTGGCACAGCAACGTATTGATGAAAAATGGAAAACCTTTGTCGAACCTAATGTAGGTTGTCGCTGTGTGAGTGATGAACCTTGGGTCACAGTCGCTGAGTCTTGCGAGCTAACACTTGCATTGTTGGCAGCAGGTGAGCACGCCAAGGCCGTTAACTTGTTTAGCTGGCTGTTTCAATTTATGGATGACGATGGCGGCTATTGGACGGGCTATAATTTTCGCGATGCCGTAATCTGGCCCCGCGAAAAAACCACTTGGACTGCCGGTGCAATCTTGCTCGCTGCAGATGCGCTCACCCAGCACACAGCCGCCGCGAATTTGTTTTTGCGATCAGCGATAGAAAACACAACCGCAGAGTTATCTCTCACCACTGAACATTAATTTCATCAGAACTACTGAAAATAATTATGCGCATCCCACGAATTTATACCGCACAAACTTTAGTTACCGGCGATTTAATCCAGCTGGAAGAAGCTGCATCCCATCACTTGAGTAAAGTCTTGCGCATGCAAGCCGGGCGTGAATTAATTTTATTTAATGGGGCGGGTGGCGAGTTTGCCGCGACCATCAATGAAGTCAGCAAAAAGTATGTGAGTGTATTAATTGCCGAGCACACAGCGGATAACCGCGAATCATCACTGCAATTGGAATTGGCGATTGGTATATCGCGCGGCGAACGCTTTGAATGGGTATTGCAAAAAGCGACTGAACTCGGCGTTACCAAAATTACACCACTGATTACCGAGCGCACCGAAGTCAAAACCGGCGGTGACCGGCAGGAAAAATTGCAGGATCGCTGGCAACATATTCTCATCAGCGCCTGCGAACAATGCCAGCGCAACCTGTTACCGGAGTTATCTGCGCCCATGCAGATTTCGGATTGGCTAAATACGGTAAATGCCGACCTGCGTTTTGTCCTCCATCATCGCGATAGCAAAACCCTTCCCGCTGAACAAAAGCCGCAAAGCGTTTCCCTTTTGATCGGCCCCGAAGGCGGCCTGAGCGAAAACGAAATCGCATTGGCACAAGCGAAAAACTTTGCCGCGCTCACCCTCGGCCCACGAGTGCTACGCACAGAAACCGCACCAGTAGCAGCGATTAGCTTGGTGCAGTATTTATGGGGTGATTTTTAATATAACCCAAACGGATTCGGTGTATAACAGGAACCAACCCCGGGTATTTTAAGTCGTAGTCTTAAAGCGGGAACGATGTTGTGCAATAAACACGAGGAAGCGTTATGCAGGCAAGGTGCTCATTGGGTTGGAAAAAATCCCTCTTGGTTTGCTTGAGTCCGATTTTTTCAGTAGCTGCACAGGCCGATTCCCTGCGCATTAATCATCTGGAACGCTGTGGAGATTTTTTTGCACAGGCATATCAGGAATTTTGCATTAGTGCGAAGGGCAACATGCGCGATGATCAGCTGCACATCAGGCTGGGCGAGCATACACTGCCAGCGCAAGATGTGGTGCGCAAAGGCAATATCCTGCACGTTAAAATAGCAGCAGAAAAATTTCAAAGCGCGCCTTTGTGGCTGGAACAGGGCGATGTAAAAAGTAACCCTATGTGGTTGAGTTTAAAAGGAAGCCATATAGTTGCGGCGACAGCAAAAGAAGTCGCCAAAAATATGGATGGACTTACCACCTATGTCGATTTGGTGAGTGTCATTATCGAAGAAAACTTCGATGGCCTGAAAGAAGCGCGTCGGCTCGAGAAAAAATATAACGCTAGACTGGTTGGCGCTATCCCTCCTTTAAATACCTATCAATTCCGTTTGCCTACCAAAAATCTCATTGAGCGCGATGCTTTTGTATTGCGGCTAGGCAGTGAGGTTGGTGTAGATGCGGTAATCATTGAAGAGTCAGGTGCAGAAAAAGAAATTGAAGGTGAAATTGAACGTGAAGGCGAAACGCACCATCAGGATTCAGTTACTGAAGGCGAGTGGGCTGCGAATCGTTTTCTCAATGCGGTCGATTTTTATTTGCGCCGCGTCCCCGCCAAATCCCAACCGATAAAAACCCAGCCGATCAAAATAGGTGTGATTGAGCGCAATGTAGATTTTGATTCGCCGGATTTTTCCGATTATCTGGGCGATTGTCGTAGCCATAGCAAACGCGTTTGTGTGTATGCGCGCGATGCCGCAAAACCTGAGTCCCACGGTACCACCGTCGCCGGAATTTTTGCTGCCAGTTGGAATAATGGCGGCAACTCCGGTTTTCTACGCGGGTTGGATAAAGCCGGCGCTGGTTTTGATGTGATTGTGGATCGCAATTCCGATGCGGGAATTACCGCGAACATTGCCGCTTCGGTAAATTTAGTGGAAGACGGCGTGCGGGTATTAAATTGGAGTTGGGGTATTCATCGCGTCGGCGCCAAAAATGTTGATGGTAACGATGTGGATTCGCTGGTGCGTTCCGGTTTAGCGATGAGTGGTTACGAGGAATTATTGGAAGAATTTTTTCTGTGGTTGCGCATGAAGCATCCAGATGTGGTTGTGATTAATTCCGCTGGCAATGGTTCATCTTTTTCTGGATTGGATGAGTACCGTTTGCCATCGTCATTTGTTACTGAACAATTATTGGTTGTGGGCGGGCATGAACGTAGCAATAAAGAAAATGCCAAAGTAGATGATCCTGATTATGTGGTAAAACGCGGTGCATCCAATATCGATATGCGTGTGGATATCACCGCTGCTGCCTGTGTGCACAGCTCCAGTTTGCAACTGAATGCAGAAGGTGAAAAACATTGTGGTACGTCCTACGCAACGCCGTTGGTTGCCGGTTTGGTTGCAGCAATGCTTTCGATAAACCCACAGCTGGAGCCGGAACAATTGCGCATCCTGTTGCGCCGCAGCGCCATGACGATTGGCGAAGAAGCTGACTTCGAACCAACCGATGCGGACGATCTCACCTCACCGATTTTGCCATCGGAACGCAACGACGATCTTAATCACCCGGATATAGGTCGTTCAGCGCGTTTGGATATGCGCAAGGCGCTGGATTTAACGGTACAGAGTTTAAGGCGTGTGCGATGATTAACTAATGATTTATAACTCTTAACATTAAGGAATAATTGATATGGCAAATAACGCGAATTTTGACTATGAAGGCCTACAGGTGAGCATTAGTTACGATCCATCAACTAATCGCGTCACGCGCGTCGTCACCGAATCTGGAACAGAAATCCATCGTGATGAATTAACGTTTGATAAATCACTGGTTGGAAGTTTTGATGTAATGAGTGCAGAAGAACAAGAAAAAATTGTTACTGCATGGGGTGCAGCAGGTATTAAAACCAGAATTGAAGAAGGGCAGTTGGGAGGAAAGTAAAGAAAATCGTCTAATAAGCGAAAAATTTCCATGATGCAAAATTGCCATTGCCGATCTTCAGCGATTAGACAAGAGGCATTAGATTAATTCAGTTCGAGAAAAAGTTTATATGAATTGACTTTGACGCAATTCAATCAGCCCAAGGCACTGACGCTCGACTAAAGGAAATTTTTTGATTTGGTGAATTAGGTATTCTTGTTATTATCAATAGGTATGGATATAGTAAAACCAGCACGAAAATGTGCTAATTAATAAATTAACAAAAGGATTTTTTATGGAAATTAGAATTGCGGCATCGGTTGGTGAAAATGCTAAAAATAGGGATACTGATGTTCGAATTATTCAGAAAGCCCTCAATAACATAATGCAATATAATATTTTAGCGCCTTTACCTCCACTGTCCGAAGACGGAATTGCCGGGCGTAAAACCAAGATTGCTATTCGGCAATTTCAGCGTGTCGCCGTGGGTATGTCAGCTCCTGATGGCCGAATCGACCCGGGTGGAAAAACCATCGTAAAAATGAATGCTGTAATAAATGCAGCGTCCAAATTGCCAAAGTCCCAAACTCCTATTTCAAATGCGTGGTCACCGGCATATGGTTTGGATCTGCTTTTGGCAGGCGTTTATCAACAATTCAATCGTATCCAGTATGGAGTTCTCGCAGGAGAGCCAATCCACAAAGCCCAAGCCACAAATGTTAGTGCACATACAAATACAGATCTTGGTGCTTTATCAAAGAGTGAATTTGTTCGACAAGTATTTGAAGAGGCAAAAAAAGAAGAGCTTACATCAAAAATTCCTGCTGCAATAACAACTGCGCAAGCCATTCTTGAGACGGGTTATGGAAAATCTGTTCCGATTGATCTGTACACAAAGCAATACAGTTACAATTTATTTGGGATAAAAGGTATAGGCCCTGCAGGTTCAGTATCAATATACACACATGAAGTTATTCGAGGAAAGCGAATTAAGATTATCGATAAATTTCAGGCATACCACAATTTCGCAGGATCAATTAAGGGGCGTACTACTTTTTTAAAGGAGAATGGAATATATAAATTTCTCTTTAAAACAACAGATGCTGATGAGTGGGCTGACGGTTTACAGGAGGCAGGCTACGCAACTGATCCAAACTATGCAAAAATCCTAAAATCAATAATGAAGTCTTGGAAATTAAAATGATTATTCGAATATTTATTTTTTTAGCGGTTACTTTTTTTGTTAGTGGCTGTAATGCTGAAAATGACAAAAGCTCTTCAACAGGCGATAGAAGTATTGCGGTTAATCAGGAAGTCGAAGCTGCTTTTGGGTCCTTTTCAAACGCGGTTTCCGAAAAAGATGTTAACGTATTTCTTAATCTGGCTGATCCAAAAGGAGTCTATTTGGTTAGGAAATTTACTTCCGGAACTCTGGGTGGGCGAGGTCCAGAGCTAAGTGAGCTTACAGATCCTAAAAAAATTACTGAAAAGCTTCAGTTCCCTATAAAAGATCAAACTCCCTATAGCATCCGTATTCAATTTCAGGAGTTGCCAATTACATCAGTCAAAGCTTTATCTAACCGACCTTTATCTGCTGAAGTCGAAACGTTGGATTTTGACACTTGGGGTCCATTTTTGAAAAAAAGCTTAATCGGTACACCAGAGAGCGCCGACCGATTACCGATTATGCTGACATCAACCAATTCCAAGTATTACGTTTACGCAGAAGCGCAAATTATTGACGATATACTGGTTGGTGGGTTCGCGGTATTTGCGATGATAGATGGACAACTTAAGCTTGTTGCACTGATTGAGCTTTTATAAATTCACTAATCGAATGCTTAACAAAACGGCCGCAAACTCTGCGGCCGTTTTATTTATTACATCCAAACATTCGTCAAATTAAAACGTCGGCCAACCGCCTGAGAATTTCAGATCGCTAATGAACAGGATCGACGCGCCGTTGCTGCTGGAATAGCGGTGACGGGCGATGCGGCCGCTGGCGACTGATTGTCCGCCCGATGCTGCCCAGCCTGAGCTTGCACCTTCAAATACGGTGCCGCCGCCGTTTTTCATGTCCACGCCGTTCTTGTCCAAGTAAGGACCGGTCAAGCTGGTGGAGCGACCATAGGCGATGTAGTAGGTGCTGTTTGCGCCTTGGCAGCAAGCGCCTTTGGATACGAACAAGTAATAGTAGCCGCCGTTGTACACGATGTTGGGGCCTTCGATACCGCCGCTGGCCGAGGCCAAGCGGTAAGAGTTACCGGTGGCTTTCATGGTGCTGGAGTTGAGCGCGGTGATGTAAATGCCGTTGCTCCAGGAGCCGTACACCATGTAGGGCGAGCCGCCGGTACTTTGGATGAAGCTGCCGTCGATGGCGTTGATGCCCGCGCCTGCCGCCGATTCGATCACTATGCCGCCATCCGTCCAGTTGCCCGTCGCCATGGAGGTGGCTTTGGCTACGCCAATCGCGGATTTGGTGGAGCCGAAGGTGGACACGGAATAGAACACGTAGGTATTGCCGTTGTAACGGAAAATGTCCGGCGCCCAGGTGGATGCGGTATTGCCGTTGTAGGCTTTCCACCAGCTCAGGCCGCCGCCAAAAATCGGGGTGCCTTGAACCCAGTTGGTGCCGTCGCTGGAGTATTTGATCGCGATACCGCCTGCGGTGCTGGTCTCGCCTAGCCACCAGATGCTCTCTTTGGTGATGCCTGGATCGTGTGTGGTCAAATTGCCGGTAAGGGTATAGGTGCCTGCAGTTGCGGTGGTTGATAGTGAAAGAGCGCCGATTGCCAAAGACGCAACCGCACTCCATTGCTGGAGTAGACGTGACATTTTCATAGTTAGCCTTTTTATCTTTATATGACTAATTTTCGGGAATCCCGCGCACCTTTAATAAGCAGTGCTGGAATTATTATGTGTCTTATTGTAAGACAATATTAATAATAGTTGAGCAGTTTGGTCACTGGCAAGTGCAAGTTGTAAAAATAATCACCAAAGGATGTTTATGGCGTCAGGGCGAGTTCGCGTCTGAGGCTGTTGCGTTGGCTGTCGTTGAGATAATCCAGCTGTTGGATATAAGCGTTGGCTTGGTTGGGATCGGCTTGTTTGATGGGCGACAAAACACCCAGCAGCGTATTCAGTTTGAGCTGGCTATCCCGAATCCGGCCAGCTGCGGCGAGTGCTTGTGTGGGCTCATTGGTCAGTTGCTGTGCCAGTTCGCTAAAGAGCCCATCGAGCATGAGCGATGGGGTTTGGCTGCCGAGCCAGCTGGCGGCAGAGGTGGTATCGTCCGCCAGCCACTGGCGATAGGTGCTTTCCATTAACTCATTTTGCTGCTGCCGGGAATCGCCCAGCGGCGTTTCAGTCGGCATGGTGCCCGCGCGCCCCGGCGCTGTGGTTTCTACTTGGGCGGGCTGGTGCGCTAACCATTCGAGCGCGGACTGGGGTTGATAGGTCGCCCATTGGCCGACCAGCGCGCGGGTTAAATCCTGTCTGAAGCCATCGTTTTGATCTAAATAATCCAGCAAAAACACCGCCGAATCATAGTGCCCGCCGCGCACCAGCCCTTGTATTGCCGCCTGATAGATGTCTTTTTTGATAGGACTTTGCGACTGGGCATAGCGGTCCGCCAAATCCAGCGTAGCCGTGGGTTGGGTGATGGCGATGGCGCCGATCAGTGCGATAAAGGCGGGATTGTTCTGCGGGTCATTCGCTTCCAGCCAGCGCCAGGCCAGCGCCGGATTAGTCTGCCCCCAGCGCGCGAGAATCCCGGCCTGTGCTTCTTGCTGCAGCTCGCCCTTGAGCTGGCGCGTCTGTTCCAGCGCGGCCTCGGGCGCCGTGTTGGCCAGTTCCAGTAGGGCTTGCATCTGTAGCCAATCGCGCTGGTAACTGGGTTGTTCGGGGAGTACAGCAGTTGGTTGAGTGGCAGGTTGGAGCGGTTGCTGTATCGGCTTCTGCGACACTGCGGATTGAACGGAAACAGCCGGGCTTTCAACGATAACCGGGCGTGTGGTTTGTGGTGGCGGCGCCGTCCAACGCCCCACATAAAAGGCACCCGCCAGACTGGCAGTACCCAGGCAAAGAAAGATGAGCTTGTTCATTATTAGTATCTGCTGCCACGATCGTCAGATCGATGAGTAATTTGTCTTATTATACTGCCACAGGGCGATTGAGAGATCATAGGAGAATTTACACGCCTTCAAGCCAGTAGCGCGCCGGTTGATCATGCGGCTCTGTTTGGTGGCTAAGGCAGGGTCTTCATTGTATATTCGGGCCCGAACAATCTAATTATGAGGCCAAAGGATGCCGCGACCGTTCAGCGCGATCCAATTCTTATGAATATCAATTTGCCACGGATTATCCAGCAGCGCAGCCTAAGGTTGATCTCAATCGGCTTTGCGCTCTATGCCCTGATTGCAGGCGCGGTGTGTCTCGGTGGTTGGGCATTGGATTTTCCGCGCCTGACTGACTGGCTCAACGACGATGTTTCCATCCAGCCCAATACGGCGGTGCTAATTTCCCTGGCGGGTGCGGCAATCCTGCTCCTGCACTTTGGACTGCATCGGGTTGCGTTGGTCGTGGGCGCCCTGGTCGCCATCGGCGGGGCGCTCAATTTATTTCAATACATTGTGGATGCCGATTTTGGCTTCAATCACCAGCTCATGTTTGATCGCCCATGGGGGCGCGGCGCGACGGTTGCGCCTGGGCGTTTTGGCCCATCGGCATCTATTTCTTTTATCTTCATTGGTGCATCAATCGTCCTGTTGGGAAAACACAGTGATAAGGGGCGCGACAATATTCCGGCCCTGATGCTCGCTATTGCACTGCTGATGATGTTTTCGCTCCTGGGTTATCTGTTTGGCGCGCGCAACTTTTACGCAATCCCCGGCCTTTCTGCTATCGCCTTGCCGACCGCAACCATGTTGATGGCCTTGGCACTCAGTGTGATTGTGAGTGTGCCCCAATATCATCCCATGCGGTTGCTGTGCGAGCGCTCAAGCGCGGGCAGTATGGCGCGCATTATGTTGCCAATTGTGGTGCTGATGATCCCGCTACTGATCTGGGTGCGGGTAAAAGGCTATGAAATTGGCCTTTACGATATAGGTACCGGCCGCGCCTTGGGAGCTGCGTCGCTGATGCTGGGTGTGGTCGCGTTAATGTGGATTGCATTGATGGATTTGCGCCGCCGCGAGCATCGCGAACGCGAAACTGACCGGCGCAAAGATGAGTTCCTCGCCACCCTTGCCCATGAGCTGCGCAACCCGCTCGCGCCCATCAGCAATGCTGTCGCCATGTTAAAGACCCCCGGGGGCGACGCGGCCCGTGCGACAGAAACCATCGACCGGCAATTGGTGCATATGGTGCGTCTGGTGGATGACTTGCTCAACCTGAGCCGCATCACCAGCGGCAAACTGGAGATCCGCCGCGAGCATGTCGACGTGGCCGAAATCGTCCGGCAGGCGCTGGAGTTGACCGAGCCCCTGGCGCGCGCCGCCGGTCAGGAGATCACTCTGGATTTGCCACCGCAAGCGATCTATCTGGATGTCGATCCGGTCAGGTTAGTGCAGGCGCTGGGCAATCTGCTGAACAACGCCAGCAAGTTTGGCGGGCAAGGCGGGGCGATAAAAGTCAGTGTCCGCCTTCAGGATCACAATGTCGTCATAGCGGTAAACGATAACGGCATAGGTATTCCTGCGGAGAAGCTGGATGCCATTTTCGACATGTTTTGGCAGGTGGATCAGTCGCTGGAGCGCACCTACAACGGTTTGGGCATAGGTCTGACCCTCGCCAAACGGCTGGTGGAATTGCATCGCGGCAGTATTCAGGCGCATAGCGAAGGCGCCGGAAAAGGTGCCGAGCTGGTGGTTCGCCTGCCTATTTCGATTGATCAGGCTCCTCAACTGAAAGCGGAGCCGCGCATCAACGTCCCGACCCGCAACCGCATTTTGATTGTGGATGATAACTTGGACAGCGCCCACACGCTGGCCGAGGTACTGACTCTCGCAGGCAATGAAATCTTCCTCGCCCACGACGGCGACGCAGCATTGCTTGCAGCAGACCAGCACCGGCCCGATGCCATCCTGCTCGATATAGGTCTACCCAAACTTAACGGGTTTGACGTGTGCCGTCGCATCCGCGAGCAGGCGTGGGGGAAAAACACCATGATCATCGCCCAAACCGGATGGGGTCAGGAAGAAGACCGCCACAAATCCGCGGGTGCCGGATTTGACAGCCATCTGGTTAAGCCCGTGCAATTAACGGAATTGATGACGCTGCTATCCAGCCTGCCGCCGCGGCGTTAAAAACTTGAGCCCGGTTGGCGCAAAAAGTCTATTTCCTCGTCCGTCGATTCCCTGCCCAAAATGCTATTGCGATGCGGGTAACGGCCGAAGCGGTCGATAATTGCCTGATGCTTCAATTCAAAATCCAGATTGCCTTCCATCCCCTCTGCACTAAACAACTTCACTGCCACCTTATGGATGGCAGCCGATTCGCTGTGCATAAACGGCATAAATAAAAAACTGCGTTCAGCGGGCGATAGCGCTTTGTCCGCATCAACCGCCACCGCTTCTTGTGCAAGTGCCAGGGCGAGTGGGTCATTCGCAAAGGCGCGCGGAGTATCGCGGAATATATTGCGCGAGAATTGATCGAGAATAATGATTTCCGCTAAACGCCCTTTCGCCGCCATGCGCCAATCGAATAATTCGCAACGTTCGGCTTGGGCGTGGATGGCGGAAAAACGGCGCGCAATGTTAGCGTCCAGCGCGTCATCTTTCGCCCACCACTGCTGCGGTGTTAGCTCGTTAAACCAGAAATGGAGAATGTCTTCGTACATATACTTTCCTCGCGAGCAATTGATATCAAAACGCCGATGGGGTGTTAATTTTCTGAGTTTAATAAACGGCGAAAATTCCCTAACCTTTAAATCGCGCGGGAATTTATATGGCAGATAACATTCTGCAATTTGAACTTAATACGTGTACGACAATATCCGCCGGGCTTTGAACTGCCTTACAGTTTTAGTGCCAAACACTTATTAAGAAAAATCATCACGTACAGGGAGAAATAAAATGCACAAACTTCACCAATCATGGCTGGCGATTCTCGTACTGGTTTTATTCAGCAATTTCACCTTTGCGATTGATAACCCAGATGCACCGGATTTAATTGCCGAGTTTGAAGCCCGCGAAGAGCCATTAATTGCCGCAATCGAAAAACCGACCAATACCACTGGCGACTATTCGGTTGCCTACGCAAACTACTTGAAGTTTCTAGACAAAGAACTCAACGCCGTCTACAAAACCCTGCGCACCAAACTCACGGTCGATAAACAAAAACAACTCAAAGCATCCCAAGTCAGATGGCTAAAATACCGCGACCTTGAATTCACGTTTATTGATGGCACTTGGACTAACAAAGACTTTGGTACTTCATCCGCTATTTCACGCGGGCAATATAAAGCGAGTGTTGTCCGCGACAGAGTGATTCAGTTAATGCATTACGCAAAAACCTTTTAACAGCGAGGTAATTGATATGTCAGATAACAATCTGGAATTTGAATACGAAGACCTACACGTAAGCGTAACCTACAATCCATCGACCAACAGCGTGACACGCACCGTCACCGACTCCGGCACGCAAATTCATCACGATGAATTAACGTTTGATAAGTCACTGGTTGGAAACTTTGCTGTGATGAGCGCGGAAGAACAAGCAAAAATTGCGACGGGTTGGGGGGCAGCGGGAATTAAATCAAGAATTGAAGATGGGAAGCTTGGTTCAACTAAAAACGCTTAGTGTTCTTACCAAGATAGTAGGCTGCAACTATGCAGCCTACTCCAACCATGATTATCGGAAAACCATCCACCAATCCAGCACGAAACGCAGCTTTAATGATAATCACCGCTCCGAATACATAGAGCCCTATTACAAATCTATTCATTTTATTCGCAAATTGTATGTTGTTGCTTTTGGCTAAATATGAAATTTAGCAGGAGTCTTATTGGCAGCCCTTTTTTGTACGGTTAAATATCTCGCTATATAGATTTTAAGATTTCTATTTATAGTATTCATCTATAATTTCTTGAGCGACTTGAGAAGAAATTGTTTTAACATTTGCTTGTGTTAATACAGCAGATTTTTCACTATAAGAGCAAAGCACTGCAATCTTATATATTTCCTTATTTGCTTTTGCATCAGAATATTTTTTTGAAAATTTCTGATAAACACTAGCTATGTGTTCCCAGATAGCAATTTCATTTTTAGGATTTTGATCCCTTCTAAAACCATCTTCCCACTCAGCATAAGTCTGAGAGTTAACTGATTCCAATTCTTTTTGTATCTTTAATATTCGTTGTTTCAACTCACCTTCAAATGGAGGGTGCTGAAAATCATTTTGTGTTAACTGGTTACTGTCCGCCCAATATATTTTTCCTTCAAGATCTATACGAATCATTTCTGGGCCAAGCGTATCTTGAGGTACAAGATAAACTTTCTGAGTATCGAAATTATAAACTTCAACATCTTTGGCCATAATGGGTGCCGACAATAGAATGATGGTTGTAAATATAGTTTTCATAAAATTAATACATTAAATTCTGCTAACGGCCAACAGCGGAAGCTGGCTTTCGCCAAGACAGCTTGAATAAACCGTTAGTTAGAGCACCAATGGAAAGAGTTTTTTACCATAGTCGCTGTTATGCTACTTTTCAACGCTAGGTAAGCTAACCTTCAGGCTATTATTCACTTCTAAAGGGTTACATAAAAACGATATGTCTTTGAGTAGCTTAGGGGTGTCCACTAGAATCTGGGAAGTCCAGAATAAATGTTTATAGATCGCTATCGCGCGTTTTATGTAGTCGTAATTATTGATAAATATAAATATGTATCTAAAGTTTTTAAATGCGTGGACGCTAACAATCAGTAGGTACTCAACGTATTTGAATGGAAATTTATTATGGACTCTATAAATCTCGATCATAAGCAATTTCTGGTGACAGCTTCTAAGTCAATGCATTCATCCGCCAATGAAGGATCATCAGATACAGCCGTCGAAAATGTGTTCACCCCGAACTCAAAATATCCTTCCGCGATAGTGACGCTCTCCCCCGAGTCAACGAAGCTCTCTTCCGAATATGAAGCTCAATCACGCTTTGATTCTCTTGAAGAACTAAGCGAGCACAAAACTCGCCTGTATTCTACTTGGGTGACTTATGAAGAACTTGATAGTGGCAAAAGGCGCCCATTCGCCTCACCGGAGGATCAGCGTCTGAGTACCCTCACACTCAAGGAATTAATGGAAGAAAGTTTAAAACTACCGAGCCTGGATAAGAACGGCCATTTACAATCCAGCATGGAAGGAACCGAACAAGGTGACCGTATCGGCGTGGCTGTCGCCAACATAGTAATTGAATCTCAGTACAATTATAGAAAGACCGCAAAAAGTGTTGAGGCGTCTTTAGAGAAATTCAAACAACATTTGGAAGAAAAATTCAATATCGACCCTGACAGCTATGAAGTGATGATGGTAGACGGCAAAATTAGTGCTGTTAGCAAGGGGAAAGACGGCGCAGATAATGCAACGCTGAAAAAAATTCAAAACGTGCTGGATAATCCTGAAAAGATAAAGCCAGCAAAAGATTTGGTTCAAGATATCCAGGCTTTCAATGACGCCGCCTTCAAAATGATAGACAATCAGCTAACGCGGTACATATATGGGGCGCAACAAAATCGCTATCTACCCAAGAGTGTGTCTACCGATTGGCTCATGGAGGGGATGAATTATTCACAGGCTACCACCAGCGGGCAAATTGGCGACAAGTATTTATCGATAGTGGCTGATGCACGCGAAAAGTACCATGCGGCGCTGAAAGACGGCTCTCACCTCACAGAAGGAAAAACTAATCCAGGTATTTTGGAATTAACAAAATTGCGCCAGGCAACGACGCCTTAATTGCCATGCCTAAGTAATTTTTCAATGCAAGGATGCAGATTGATTTGAATGAAATATTTATTACCTACCTACTCCGAATAATCTCACATTCTCTAAAGCCAGCTTTCGACAGAGGCTTTCTAAAGATAGAAATCGATGATTTTTTCAAAGCCAACTTAAAGTATTTTGAACTTAACGAAGGGCACTACGTTTTTAGTGTTAGCTTAAAGTGCCTCCTCAATTCCTCCCCTCTGACTTCATGAAGCTGGTTTTGTCCAGACTTCGATGGCCAAAAATAACGTGATAATGCGACGGAATGAATAAGAATGCTTTGGAGGTTATCCAGTACTCGGTTTGTCAATTCGCCACTCATCTCATAATGCCCCTTGGTTTCATTAGTCATTTCGATAAACGAAACCAAGTAATCAATTGCCGTCATTGCAGCTTCACAGTGAAAACGAATACATTCACTGTAGAAAGCGAAATGAGGAGGTTGTATTCCTACATGGCTCATAATCTATGCGTAAATCCTAGGTCAGTGGCTGTTTTTTTATTTCAGTGTTAGCAAGCCCATATTAACCTGAGGGAACTTCCGCTTTGGGCACAAATGAGACTCAGTTATTTCCAGAGCACTAGTTGGTAATGATTACCTATCGTTTTTTCCGTGAAAAAATTAAAACTGTTTCACTTCAATTAATTAGACGCGATCAATAATTTTATTTTTAAATACATTTACGCGATGTAATTTGTGTGGATGAAAATAGCCGAGCGTAACTGGCTAATGTTTTAACCGGCGAAATAATCTAGGACTTGGTTTCGTACGGTTCGTTAACCGCAGCATTTCCGCAACGGGCAGTAGCTAATATCCAATCGTTATTATTCATATATATTTCCTATCTCCATCCAATGGCGTGAGTTTCCACTATAGCCAAGAATTTAAGAAATACATCACATTACGCGAGGTTTTGGTGCAGAGGGGTTAATCGTCCCTCGTCAGGACTTCCAGCAATTCGATTTCAAAAACCAAATTGGAGTTGGGTTTGATGTGCGCGCCGATTTGGCGTTCGCCGTAGGCTAAATGTGCGGGGACTTGGAGTTTGCGTTTGCCGCCGACTTGCATGCCGATCAGTCCTTGGTCCCAGCCTTTGATCACGCGGCCGGTACCGATGACGCATTGGAAGGGTTTGCCTTTGCGGTGGGAGGAATCGAATTCGGTGCCGTCTTCGAGCCAGCCGGTGTAGTGGGCGATGATGAGTGCGCCTTTGACGACGGTTTTGCCATCGCCAACCTGCAGGTCTTCAATGATTAGTTCGTTCATAGTGTTGAGTACGTTTAATTTTTTTACCGAGCGGTAAAAAAGAATGTGTTTTACGTGTTCCGGGGGATAAGTTTTTACCGAGCGGTAAAATTTTTAGGAGTGCCCGCGAGATTTATCGGCTCGCGGGGGGCTGTTTAAGGCAGCCTAGTTATCCAGATGTAAATACTCGAGGAACGCGCGTTCCATAGCTTCCACATGGGGGATGACCGCTTCTTCGCCTGCCCATGACACATGCATCAGCTCGAAGGCTTTGTTGTCGGCATCTTCACGTTCGGTGATTTCTTCTTCGGTCACGCGCGCCAAACGCGGCAAGCCTTGGGTGAGGATGGCGATAAAGGGCAGGGATTCGTGCTGGCCAGTGGTGTTGAGCACCGCAAAGCGCGAGCGCTGGGCGACGCCGGGTTTGTCTTCGCCATTCAGGACTTCAAACGAGAGCAGCGGAATAGTTTGTTCGCGCCAACTGCAGTTGCCCAAATACCAGGCCGGAGCGTCTTGCACCGGCACTACCTGCGACACGGGCACAATTTCCGCAACGGTCACGTTGGGTGCGAGCAGCAAACGCCCCTGAATGGGAATGAGCAGGCTGGCAACTTCTTGTATTTTTTTCTCGATGCGCTGGGGTGCTCTCATGAAAGTAAATCCTGTCGGTTCTCGTTTGGTCTTATTCGTCGGTGTCGGTGTTCGGTGGCGATCATTAATGCTTTCGTTGTGCCAGCGCGCGCGCCAGATATTCGGGCGTGCCGCTTAAGCTGACACAACCGGTAGCCAGGGCCGACACGGGCATGGAATCACTGGTGCAATCATCGGGTGACTGCGCCCAGGCTTTGCCACCCACTTGTTTGATGAGGCGACAACTGGCTGCGCCATCATCCCCCATGCCGGTAAAAATTATCAAGCCGCAGCGCTCGCGATAAATCCGCGCCGCATTGGCGGCAATCTGGTCGATCGAGGGGGCGTAACTGCCTTTCCACGATTGCCCGTAATTCAATGCCAGTGTGCCGTTTTCCAGAATCTCGACCGGATCGCGCGCGGTGACCAGCGTTAGGCTATTGGCCTCTAACACTACGCCCTGGGTGGCCACCATCGCCGGGTAACTGCCGGCATTGCTCATCATGCGGTTGAGGGTCACTGCCTGATGGGCATCTATATGTTGCACATACAAAAAGGCGATGCCCAGATTGGCGGGTAAATTCGCCAGAAACCGTTTTACGGCGGCGGGTCCACCGGTGGATGCCGCCAGAATCCACAGCTCGCTGGCGGGATTGGCCTGCTGCAAGTTTATATCGCCGCGCAACCGCTGCAAGCGCAGGCTGGTGCGCCGCAGCCAGGCACTGTGGGCTTCGCTGCCCGGTGCAAATTCGCTGCTATCGCTGAGGATAATCGGCACCCGGCTCTGCGCGAATAATTGCTCCAACAGCGGTTGGTCGTCGCAATAGTCGTCCGCGACATCCACCAGCCACGCATCCAGCGGCTGCTGCAATAATTGCTGGTCACTGGCCGAGCTGACCGCATTGCGCGCCGACAGTAACAAATGACAGCCCACTTTATGACCCGAGTGGGCAACCAGTTGGCTCAGCGCCTGCTGCTTCTGGGCACTATCGACCAGTATTCCCAACTGCAGCATAGGCGCCGCCTTATTTCACGGTTTTACCGAGCAGTTCATTAATGTTGCCGAGCAGCAGATCTTCCTGGTACGGCTTGCCCATGTACTTGTTCACGCCGAGGCTGAAAGCGCGTTCGCGGTGTTTTTCACCGGTACGCGAGGTGATCATGATGATCGGCAGATCTTTCAGGCGCGAGCTGGTGCGAATGTTTTTGGCGACTTCGAAGCCGTCCATACGCGGCATTTCGATATCCAGCAACATCACATCGGGTACATGATCCTGCAGCAGTTGCAGCGCTTCGACCCCATCTTTGGCGGAGATCACACGGAAGCCTTCGCGCTCGAGGAAGCGGCCGGTTACCTTGCGTACGGTCACCGAGTCATCCACCACCATAATGGTTTTCTCGGCTTGGTCTTCTTCGGCGACCGAGCCAAGTTTGAGCGGTTCAAGCTGGATCGCGTGTTGCAGGCCGAGTGCCAGCTGTTCGCGGATCATGGCGTGCAGATCCAGAATCACCACCACATTACCATCGCCCATTACCGTGGCGCCGGATACGCCGCGCACAGCACTGAATTGCGCGCCGAGGGTTTTCACCACAATTTCGCGCGAGCCGAGCAAGCGGTCTACCTGCAGCGCCACGGTGTGTTCGGTGCTGCGCACCAGAATCACCGGCAGCGGCAGGGCCTGGCCATCGAGTTTCGGCTGGGCGCTGGAGTCGAGCAGGTTGCCGAGGTAACGCACCAGATAGTTTTCACCGGCATAGTCGAAGCGGGCGGTGTCGTCTTGATAATAGTGCTCCAGCTCAAACGGGCTGACGCGCACAATACCTTCAATCGAGTTGAGCGGAATGGCGTAGAGGTCATCGCCAATCTGTACCATCAACGCGCGGTTAACCGATACGGTGAACGGCAGGCGGATGGTAAATTCAGTGCCGTGACCCCAGTTGGAATCGATAAACATGGCGCCGCCGAGCTGTTTGATCTCGGAGTGCACCACATCCATGCCCACACCGCGGCCGGAAATCTGGGTGACTTTCTCGGCGGTACTGAAACCGGCGTGGAGGATAAATTGGATGATGTCCTGATCCGCGAGCTGCGCATCGGCAGACATCAATCCGCGTTCAACCGCTTTTTCGCGCACACGTTTCAGGTTGATACCGCGGCCATCGTCGATCAGGCGCAGGATTACATCGCCACCTTCGCGGCCGAGGGTGAGCAGGATGCGGCCATTGGGGTTCTTGCCGGCGGCGATACGCTCGTCGGGCATTTCGATCCCGTGGTCAACCGCGTTACGCAACATGTGTTCAAGCGGCGCAACCATCCGCTCCAACACGGTACGGTCCAGTTCACCTTCGACGTTGTCCAGCTCGAAATCGACTTCTTTGCCCAGTTCGGTCGCCGCCTGGCGCACAATCCGGCGCAAGCGTGGCACGAGGCGTGAGAAAGGCACCATGCGCGAGCGCATCAGGCCTTCCTGCAGGTCGGTGTTAATACGCGACTGTTGTAGCAGCAGGGTTTCGGTATCGCGGGTTTTGTCCGCGAGGGTGTATTTCAAGTCCATCAAGTCAGACGCGGATTCGATCAACGAGCGCGACAGCTGCTGCAATTGCGAGTAGCGGTCCATCTCCAGCGGGTCGAATTCTTCGTGTTGCGCCATCTGCTCCTGACGGAACAATACTTGCGCTTCGGTTTCAATATCGAGACGGCGCAGCTGTTCTTGCAGACGCTGGATGGTGGAGTCCATCTCCTCGATAGATCCGCTCAGGTCGCTGACTTGCTGCTCCATACGGCCACGGCTGATGGAGGTTTCACCGGCCAGGTTTACCAGTTCTTCCAGTAACTCTGCAGAAACCTTGACCACTTCTTGCGGGCCGGTACGGCGCGCCGCCAAGTGCTGTACTTGCGCTGGGCCAGTATTGCCCGAGCGTAAGCCGCCACCATATTCGGTGCCGGGAATGGCGCCCGGAACCGGCGCAACCGGTTTGGCTTTGGGGGCGAAAGTCAGTACGTTCGGTTTCTGGCTGTGGGTGCCATCATGGCCAAAGCCGCCGATTGCGCTGCCGTCGTCAGCCTGATCGCGGGTGTTATCAACCACAACGGTTGGTTTGTTATAGGCCGGTTGCTCGTCTTGCAACACCGGCACTTCTTCAGCCTCTTCCGCTTCAGTGAATTGCAGCTCGGCGACCACTTCATCCACGCTGACATAGTTGTCCTCGGCTGGGGCATAGTCCTCGTGAATAGGCGTCTCAAGTGCATGGCTTGCCGGTGCGGGTTCATCGTCAACCTCGGTGCCATTCATGCGCGCCTGTGCACGGGCAACGCCGGCGTGCATGCGGTCTTGATAGTCGTGCAAACGGTTGAAGAAGGTTTGATCCAGTTCGGCGTCGTCATCCATATCAATCAGGATGGATTCGAAGTCATGCGATAAGTCGCCCAGATCGGTCAACCCTGCCAGACGCGCACCACCTTTAAAGGTGTGCAGTGAGCGCTTCAGTTCTTCGACGCAATCGCTGTTGTTCCAGTCGTCCTGCCACGCATTGAGGGAGGTATCGATTTCCTCGAGCAGCTCGTTTGCTTCCTCGATAAAGATCTCGACAATTTCCGGATCGAAGTCCTCGTATTCTGCGGATTCGGCCAGCGCCGGCGTGAGCGTCACAGGGCTGTGCACAACCGGTTGTTCAAGCGTCCATGTGGCCGGCGCGACCATGACTTGGTCCGCATCTTCATCGATCAGTTCGAGATCATCCGAGGGCAGCGGTTGGGCTTCCAGCTCGGTGGGCTCAAAATCGGCTGCATCGTCCAGCAGGATAATTTCATCAGCATCGTCCGGCGCAGTGCGATCATCATCGGTCAGGCCGAGGTCGTCATCTGTGGCCTCTGCCAGATAGTCGTAGGCAGTTGGCACTTCTGCATCGGAAAGCTCATCCAGATCAACTGCTTCATCCAGCAGGATAATTTCATCAGCATCGTCCGGTGCAGTGCGGTCATCATCAGTCAGGCCGAGGTCGTCATCGGTAGCTTCTGCGAGGTAGTCGTAGATGCTTGGAGCTTCGGCGTCGACAGGCTCGTCCATATCAGCCGGTTCGACAACTTCTTCCAGAAGGATAATTTCTTCCGGCTCGTCCGGTGCGCTGCGGTCGTCATCAGTCAGGCCGAGGTCGTCATCGGTAGCTTCGGCAAGGTAGTCATAGATACTTGGAGCTTCGGCGTCGGCAGGCTCTTCCATATCAGCCGGTTCGACAACTTCTTCCAGAAGGATAATTTCTTCCGGCTCGTCCGGTGCGCTGCGGTCATCATCCGTCAGGCCGAGGTCGTCATCGGTAGCTTCTGCGAGGTAGTCATAGATGCTTGGAGCTTCGGCCTCGGCAGGCTCATCCGCATCAACCGGTACATCCAGCTCAATAACTTCTTCCAGTTCGGCCAGCGGAAGCTCTTCTGCGGCCTCATCTGCGGTGTCGGTTGCATATGCAACCTCATCGTCAATAACAGGAATTTCGTCGTTGATCAGGGTGCTGAGCGTGACGGCTTCGGTACTGAGTAATTCATCGAGCGCTGCGTTCACAGTCTCGGGGATGCCATGCAAGTTCTGGCCGGCAGCGATGGCATCGACCATGTCCAACAGGGCCACATGGGCGCCGTTGAGAGTGCGGCACACGGCGGGTGAGCAGGCAAGCTGGCCAGCGATCACCGTCTCGTAAACGCTGTGAATTTTCTCGCCCAGTTCCGCCATGGCCGGTAAATAGGCATGAGCGGCCGCTTTGGTAAGTTTGCCCAGCTCATCCATGACCGGAATCAGCTGGATGGCGTCATCGGTGTTGGCGGCCCACTGGGCGATAATTTTGTCGGCGTCCAGCAGCAGGTTCATCTCCTCGGCCATAAAAATGGCGAGCAGTTCCGGGTCGACTGGACGCTTGCCGCTCTCGTCCAGCTCTTGCAGGCTGACGAGTGGGGCGACATGGATTTCGCGCAATTCATTTACGCGCGCAATAAATTGTTGCAGGCGCGGGATATCAACGGCTTCACCGGACTCGATCTGATGCAGGGCAATTTGGGTATAACTGACGGCATCGCGCAGTAGTTGGAGGATATCGTCGTTGATATTGACGTGATATGAGCGCAGTTCTTTAACGAAACGCTCCAGCGGTGTGGCCAGCTCGGCCACTTGCATCACCTCGGCCATGTGCGCACTGCCTTTCAGGGTGTGCAACGCGCGCTGCATGCCTTCACTCGGCGGCTCGTAGATCGGGGCTTCAGCTTCCATCCGCGCGATATATTCTTCCACCACTTGCAGGTGAGAGAGGGCCTCGGCGCCAAAAATTTCCCATAACTGGGCGTCCGGGTCGTCGATATCTATATCGTCATTGTTTGCGGCACCGAAGAGGAAGCTGCCGGTCTGTTCGCTGTAGGCTTGCGCCAATTGCGCGGCTTCGCTTTCATCAAGGATTTGGTCCTCATCAACGATTTCGACCTGGTCTTCCAATGCCATCAACGGTGGTGTCGCTTCCGCTTCGAGTTCAAGATCGAGCAGTTCATCACCTTCCTCAAGCTCGGCCACGGGCAAATCGTCAGTATCGAGAATGAGCTCTTCATCGGCATCGGCTGCCTCGTCCGTTACTTCATCTTCTTCAGCAATGTCTACTATCGCTGGCTGTTCAAGCTCGGCGTCACTGTCAGCTATGGCTGCATCTTGTTCATCGGTGCTGTATTCGGCTTCATCGTCCAGGTCGAAGTCCAGCTCATCATCCTCTTCTGCGGCTGCATAGAGGTCGTCGCTGTCGCTGGTTTCAGGCGATGCTACCGGGGCCGGGCTTGCGCCCAATTCGGCCAGCAGTTCTTCTGGTGTAACTCCTTGTGCAAGCGCAATGGCTTGTTGGCGATAAGTCTCTGCCTGCGCGGCATGCGGGTTTGGCTGGTTGTCGCGGAAGGCGGCGATCATATCCGGCAGCAGCAAGCGCACTTTCTCGATGATATGCACATGTACCGCGCTGGCGGTGATGGTATGGTCGATCACGCGGTTGAGCATGTTCTCAATCGACCAGGCCAATTCACCAATTTCATTGGCGCCAACCATGCGGCCACTGCCCTTGAGGGTGTGGAACGCGCGGCGGAATTCGGTGAGAGAGCTGTTATCGGAGAAATTCTGCGCCCAGTGCGGGAAGTACTCGCCGATGGTCTCGGTAACTTCAGTTGCCTCTTCGATGAAGATTTCAATGATTTCATCATCTATATCTTCATCGTCGCGCTGGATCACCGGGGCATTGGAGGTAGCGACCAGATTGTTGTTTTCGGTCTCGACTTCCATTTCCACTTCATCGTCAGTGGCATGGATAGGGTCTGCACTTGCATCAACAAGGGGTGCAGTGAGGGCAATTTCTTCGATCTCGTCCTCAGCGTCCTCGACAGCCGGAAGTTCGGCCTCCAGGTCGAGCGTCACTGATTCGACTACGACAGGTTCATCGCTGGAGTCGGTTTCTGCCACTGGCGGCTGGGCTTCAGCATAGATGGCCGATAGCTGGGCAAACTCTTCACTGCTCGGAGCTGCCGGTTCAATGACTTCCTGATATGCAGCGGTTAATGCTTCGGCGTCTGTTTCTGCCGTCTCGGTCGCATTAGCGGATGTGGCTTCAGCGGCGATCTGGTCGGGCGTGAGATTGGTGTCCTCTGCGGTTTTACTGACTTTGGCAACCGCATAACCAAGGCTTGCGACACTTTCTTCGGCCACGCTCAACAGCAGGTCATTTTCTTCTTTGCGGCCGCCACTGCTGAGGCGCTCCAGATAATATTCAACACTGGTGATGGCATCGGCCAGCGTATCCAAGGTGGTCCACTGGGGGGTGGAATCCTGTTGCAGCAGTTGCTCTTCGATAAAACGGGCGCAAGCACCGAGGATGCGCGCCGGGCGCGGCAGCGGCATGATTTCCAAACCGCCGCGGATTTCGCGCAGGGTCGTCGGCACCGATTGCAGGTGTTGGTGATTCCACTGGGAGGCGATGTATTCGATGATCGCGTCTTTGGCGTGCTCGAGCCCATTGCGCGACTCGCGCAGCACCGATTCTTTGGCGCGGGTGAGGGTGATATCAGATTCGTCGCCGTCTTCTTTGTCCTGACTACCGATCTCGATCAGGCTATCGAGTGAGTTTTCAACCGCAATCAGCTGGCTGGCTACGGCGAGCAATTGTTCGTCGCTCAACTGGCTGCTGGATTCAACTACCAAATCCAGCACCGCGCCCTGTTCCAGCACGCGCTTGCGCAAGTCGCCCAAGCCAAGAACGGCCAAGGTATCGGCGACGCGTTTGACAATCGGCAATGCATCTGAAAGCGCGCTTTGGGTGTCACCACCGGCGAGGCAAATGTCGAGACTGCCCTTGATCAGGTTCAGCTCTTCTTTGAGCGCGCCCACCACCGAGCGCATAGCATCGGAGTCGGGCACCGAGAGCATATTTTGGGCTTCTTCGCCGCCCTCTTTACCTTCCAGCAGCGCCTCTTCCAAATGATAGGTTTCGTAGATGCGCTGCAATTGCGAATTGGGTGGGAAACCGGGGGCGTGTTTACCGGCGCGGGCAACATAATAGAGCAGGTTTTTGATCAGCTCGTCGTTAGTGAAACTGTTGAGTGCCTTGATGCCGTGAACAGCGAGTACTTTGATTTCGGTATCGAGCTGGCGCAGCAGGTTTTTCACCGCCACGCTGATTTCGATGGCGTCGATTTCGATCGCTTCCACCAGCGCCAGGGAGATATCCCAGAGCGCAAACCGGGCGGTGCCATGGGTCAGCTTTTGCAGGCGTGAAAAAGCCTTTTGTAAATAGGCGAGGTTTTCTTCCGGATTGACGCCGCGGATAAATCCTGACGCCGCGTACTGGTACATCTGGCGCAACTTGAGCACCATCGCCTGGAATTGCACATTGTCGTTAGTGACAAGCAGGCGCGTGCCGGAGACTTTTTTCGCCGGGGTCAAATTCGGGACAAAGAGTTTGGTGTCGGTCAGCAGGCTTTCGCCGCGTACCGCGCGCAGGTCATTCAGCAGTGGCAACACTACCAGTGGGTTATCTTTACGCGTGGCTTTAACCTGGTCCAGATACAGCGGAAATTGCAGGATCGCGCGCATCAATACTTCTTGCGCTTCGCTGGTGTTGGCAACACGCCCGGCGATCATCGCCTGGGTCAGCTGTTCCATTTCACCGGCAAGCATGGCGGCGCCATAGAACTCCACCATCTGCAGGCTGCCGTGAACCTGATGTATATGGGTTAGACAGAAGCGGATACGCGCCGCATCTTTGGGATTTTCAACATAGCTTTCGAGGGATTGGCGCGCTTCTTTCAGCGTCTCACTGATCTCATGGATCAACCAATCCAACGCGGCAAAATTGCGATTATCTGCCATGCAGAACTTTCCTCTCGTTGTTCTCGTTTTTATCGTTCTTGACGAACGTAAGCCTGCACCTGGTCATCGCCGGTGCGCTGCATTTCCGGGTGTTCCCAATCCACCACTTCACCCAGGCCGACAATCAATAAACCGCCCGGTTTCAGGCGCTCGACCAAGGCATTTAATACGTCGCGACGCAACCATCGGCGGAAATACACCAACAGGTTCTGGCAAAAAATCACATCGACTTGCACTTGCGGTAACTGGCGCGCATGAATGATGTTGGTGTGGGTAAAGCACACGCGGTCGCGAAGTTTGTTTACTACCTCATAGCTGCCGTCGGTACAGGCTTGCAAATAGCGTTTGGCTTCGTCGGGTTTTACCTGCTCGAGGCGGCGTTTGCTATAGCGTCCTTTGCGACCGGCAGCCAGTGCCGACGAGCTGATATCCATCGCGGTAATGCCGTAGTACGGGTTGATCGCCGCCAGCTCGAAACAATCGTTGACTACCATTGCCAGTGAGTAGGCTTCTTCACCGGTGGCGCAGCCGAGGCTCCAGATATCAAAACTGTTATTCAGTTCCTGGTTGTTGATTTTTTGCTGCAGGTAATTGCGCACATATTCAATCGAATCGCGATGGCGGAAAAAACTGGTTTCCTTCACTGCGATACGGTCAATCAGGCGCGACCACTCTACCTTGGCCTCAATTGTCTCTTGCGCAACAAACTGGAAGTAGCTGTCGTAATTTTCATCACCATGGTCGCGCATGCGCGAATTCATCTGCGATTCCAGCCAGGCTTTTTGTTGGAAAACCAGCTGGATACCCGTGCGCTCCTCCAGCAGTTTTCCCCATTGGAGAAACTGGTCTTCGGAGAGGGTGGGTAATGTGCGTAACGACCAGGCCATAGTTACTTCTGTGCAGTTACTATCTATATAGTTGCTAGCAGTGATGCCAGCGGAGCTGGCATCACTGGCTCATCACGCTTTTGAGGTTTGGGCGAAGATGTCGTCGTCGGGCAACAATTCGTCATCCAGATCGATAATTTCACCGCTGCTGTCATGAGAGCCGCTGTCAAAGTCCATGGCCGGGGTAGAGGCCATCGCATTGCGGGCAGCGGTAGCGCGACCTTCGGACATATCTTCTTCCGGCAGTTTGAAACCGGCTACAGATTCACGCAGGTCGAGTGCCATTTCGGCGAGGTTACCAATCGACTGAGCGGTAGCAGAAGTACCGGCAGAGGTTTGGGTTGTAATCTCTTGAATAACATTCATCGTGTTAGAAATGTGACCCGCAGACGATGCTTGTTGGCGCGCCGCGTTCGAAATGTTCTGGATCAATTCCGCGAGGCTTGACGATACGTTTTCAATTTCTTCCAGTGCCACACCCGCATCCTGTGCGAGGCGCGCACCGCGAACCACTTCAGAGGTGGTTTGTTCCATCGAAATTACCGCTTCGTTGGTATCGTTCTGAATCGTTTTAACCAGCGCCTCGATCTGCTTGGTTGCTGCTGCGGAACGTTCCGCAAGGCGTTGAACTTCGTCCGCTACCACCGCGAACCCGCGGCCTGCGTCACCGGCCATCGATGCCTGAATTGCCGCGTTAAGTGCGAGGATGTTGGTTTGGTCCGCAATGTCGTTAATCAAGCTTACGATGTCACCGATCTCTTGTGACGATTCACCGAGGCGCTTAATACGCTTAGAGGTATCTTGAATCTGCTCACGGATGGTATCCATCCCGTGGATAGTGTTCTGTACCACTTTCGCACCGTTACCCGCGATCGATACCGCGCGCTCCGCTACCGCTGCCGATTCGGCGGCGTTCGCAGATACCTGGTCAATGGTCACGGCCATTTCGTTTACCGCGGCCGATGCACCAGCGATTTCTTGCGCCTGGTGTTCAGATGCTTCAGCGAGGTGCAATGCAGTTTGCTGGGTCTCTTGCGCAGCGGCCGATACGTTTACCGCGGTTTCGTTGATTCGCGCTACCAGAATACGCAGCTGGTCGATGGTGAAGTTAATAGAGTCAGCAATCGCACCGGTGAAGTCCTCGGTTACGGTGGCGGTAGTGGTCAGGTCACCGTCCGCGAGGTCGGCCAGTTCGTCGAGCAGACGCAAAATCGCAGTCTGGTTACGTTCGTTAGTATCGGCAGTTTCATCCGCGCGTTTACGTGCGCCCATATACTGGTTGAAGCCCAAAAAGAACAAGGAGGCGAGGGTGATCGCGGCAAACACGATAACCCAGGTGTTGTTTACAAACGGGCGGTTGTCCGCTTGGTTGGCGATCTTATCGGAGATAGTTGCCAGCGCTTGCAGCAATTGTGGGGTATCGTTCAGCAAGGCATCGGATGCCTGACGGGCACGGGTCAGGGTGGTAGAACCTTCAACCATTTCCTGGATCGATTTGTTTACGCCTTCAAACAGGGTCGTAATTTGGTCGAGGCTGGCAAGTGCTTGCGTATCCGAAACGCGCGTAATCCGCAGTGCCGGGTCGCCTTCTTTCATCGCGGTTAATACGCGCGCGTAGTAGTTTGCATCGCGATTGAATTCGTCGGCAGCGTCGGCGGAGTCAGCGTCGCCGCGCAACATCTTGTCCACGTTACGACCGATACGCTCGGCGCGCCATGAAAGTTGTTGAGCCTGTACAGCCTGGTCTGCGGGCGCGTCTGATTCCAGCAGGTTATCCAGAATATTGTTGTGCTCGTTCTGGAGTGTAGGCAGGTTTTCGTTCAGGGTATTACCCACGTTATTGAGCGTTACGATCAGCTCTTTGTTGGTCACAATTGCCTGGGCGTTGGTTTTTACGCGATTCCAGATGGCTCCGAAATTATCAAATTCACCGCTCAGGGTTTTCTTGGTTCGCTCATCGCTGCTACGGAGCATGTCCCATGTTTTACCCATGCTATCTACCACGCCGGCCAGCTCATCGAACGCCTTGGCATCGCCCGAGGTGGCATCGCGCGAAAGTGAGGTCAAGCGATAGGCTTGCGCACGCAAGTCACCGGCTTGCTGCAGATAGCGCTGGTCATTGCTTTTGCCCTGGTTGATCAGGAACAGCAGGACCATCGCGGCCGCAAACGAAGCCACTAGCAAGACCACGGCGATAACCGTCGTGGGTTTTGCCTTGAAAGCGGCAATCTTTGAATCAGTTTTCATCTAAGCACTCCTACCAGCGTTCGGTTTTATTTTTTCTATCCACTGCGCTTTTTGCACGATGCATCAAGCTTCAATTTGACTCTCATCTTACGTTTGGGGGTAACTCTCTAACTCTGCCTTTGACTAACTTCGCGTGTATATAGATCAGGTTTTAGCCGCGTTGGTGAAACGCGGATCTTCCGCCAGCAGCGCCGGACGGAAGAGCGACCAGCGCTCACCTCCTTGGGGGTAGCTACCAGTCACAAACGGCAAGATGGAACCTGCTACGGCTCCTGCCTGCTCGCTGTATTCATCCATGGGGAAATGTTGCATCCCGAATACCTGGTCCACGATCAGGCCGGAATACAGGGTTTCGGTTTCCAATATCAATACCCGACGGTGTTTGCGCGAACCGGTAAGGCGATCGCCAAAAAACATTGCCAGATCAAACAGCGGTAATAGACGGCCGCGAACGTTGGCAACGCCTTTGACCCAAGGCTGGACGCCGGGCAAATGGGTGTGATTGGGTACTTCCAGCATCTCTGAAATTTCGCCGATCGGCACCACGAAATAGCTACCCATGAGCGAAAAGCCAATGCCGCTCCAATGGGGGCGTATATCCGCCTGGGCAGGCAGACCACGTGCGGCTGCGCGGCTGCGCTGCGCCAATGTGAGCAAGGCCTGAAAGGCGGCCTGGGGTTCTGACATAAATCTATCCGTAACTGTCTGCATCAGCACGAGGGTGACTAGCCTGTTGGCGGGTCAATGGTCAGTGTTGATGCTGTTGTTATTGTCTATCAACCATCCTTGCCGTGGATGAATTTATCCCTTGGTTAGCGCAATACTTCGGCCATGGCGGCCATTAACACTTCCTGGGTAATCGGTTTGGACAGATACGCTTTGGCACCCTGACGCATACCCCACACACGATCGGTCTGTTGATCTTTGGTGGTCACAATAATGACAGGGATATGTGAAGTTTCAGGTGTTTTGGACAGTTGGCGGGTCGCTTGGAATCCGTTAAGGCCGGGCATAACCACATCCATCAAGACCACATCGGGAAGCTCTTTTTGCGCCATTGCAATACCGGCTTCACCATTGTCAGCAGTCATAACTACATGGCCGTTCTTTTCCAGCATGCTGGTAAGTTTGTAAGTCTCAGTGGGTGAATCATCAATAATTAATACTCTGGCCATAAGCGCTCCAAAAAAACCAATAATTGTTCCGCAGGGTATGCGGTGAATGTTAAACAGTCCTTTGGAATTTGATCCAGACCATCACTGAGGTGCTACGAGATACGTAATTAGGTGTCAGTAACAGTCAAAAACCCGAAGGGACAGGCAGCCCCGGAAACTCGTATCAAGATGCTTTTAAATGCTTGACGTGCGCTTCGATAGCGCCGAGTAACTCGCTTTTGCTAAAGGGTTTAGTGAGGTACTGGTCGGAGCCGACGATACGCCCTTTGGCTTTGTCGAACAGACCGTCTTTACTGGATAACATAATGACCGGGGTGGTCTTGAATTCGCTGTTATTTTTGATGAGTGCACAGGTTTGATAGCCGTCGAGGCGCGGCATCATGATGTCCACAAAAATAATATCGGGGCGAGTGTCGGCAATTTTCGCCAATGCATCAAAGCCATCGGTGGCGGTAATGACCATACAGCCCGCTTTTTTAAGCAGTGTTTCAGCCGTGCGCCGGATGGTTTTGCTATCGTCGATAACCATCACTTTGAGGCTTTCGTAAGTTACTTCCATACTCTGACCTTGCCTTTTGTTATTGCCGCAGAGAGTGCCGCAGCTGCCAGATATACACGTTGATTGGTAAAGCTGAGTTAATCTTTAGAGCTTATTATTGCAATCACTGATAAAAAAGAGCGTCAAAATAACGCCACCAGTGAAGCCGAACTTTTAACACAGTTTTTAGGGTTATGCCATAACTAGTTGAATATATGAGCAATCTGTTTCGCTTTTTAGTTTTTTATATCGCTTTAATCTGTCTGTAACAACCTTGCTTTAATTGGCTCCAAGACTTAACTTTAGCCCGCCCTGCACACCACGGCAAAATATTTATTTATCCTGATAATACACAATTTGTATTATTTATTGCGAGTAATGTTTATGACGATCTCCCTCGGCGTGGTAATGGATCCTATTGCAGATATCAAATTCTACAAGGATACGACTTTGGCGCTGCTGTTAGCGGCGCAGGAGCGGGGTTGGAATCTGTATTACATGGAGCAGCAGGACCTCTATCTTTTGCAGGGTGAGGCGCGCGCGCATACCCGCCAGTTGCGTGTTGCGGACGATGGCGCTAATTGGTTCGAATTGGGCTTGCATGAGGATAGAAAGCTGGGCGATCTGGACGTGATCATCATGCGCAAAGATCCCCCTTTCGATAATGAATACATCTATAGCACCTACATTCTCGAATCCGCGCAGAATCAGGGCGCGCTGGTCGTAAATGACCCGCGTAGCCTGCGCGACTGCAATGAGAAAATCTTCGCCACCCAGTTCCCGCAATGCTGCCCTCCCGTGTTGGTCAGTCGCGATATGCAGCGCTTGCGCGAATTCCATAAAGAGCATGGCGATGTCATCTTCAAACCACTCGATGGCATGGGCGGCAGTCGCATTTTTCGCTGTCGTCAGGATGATCCCAATGTGGGCGTGATTCTGGAAACCCTGACCGAGTTCGCTACCCAAAGCATTATGGCGCAGCGCTATATTCCGGCGATTAGCGAAGGTGATAAGCGTATTTTGGTGGTAGATGGCGAGCCGGTTCCCTATTGTCTGGCGCGAATTCCGGCCAAGGGAGAAACGCGTGGCAATTTGGCCGCCGGTGGTACCGGAGTGGCGCAGCCGCTGACCGAACAGGATTATTGGATCGTGCAGCAGGTGGCGCCGACCCTTAAGGCCAAGGGTTTGCTATTTGTTGGTTTGGATGTGATTGGTAATTACCTGACCGAGATCAATGTCACCAGTCCTACCTGCGCACGTGAAATCGATAAGGCATACAACACCGGAATTGGGTCACGGCTAATTGATGCCATAGAGCGTAAATTAGCGGCGCAATAATCAACCGGGTCTGGCCAAGCAATTGCACCAGACAGTATTTACAGAACAATAGAAAGAATAGAGTAACTGTGATGAATCAGGCTGTTGCCGTGGAAGAAAGCTTTGCGGTGCCGCCAGTGGATACTGGTGACCGGCTCAGCTTTACCTTTTTTTTGGCAATTGCCCTGCATGCATTTTTGATTCTGGGTATTAGCTTTAAATTACCCGATCACAGCAATACCTCACAGACCATCGAAATTACGCTGGCGACGCACAAATCCCTGCACGCACCTGACAAGGCTGATTTCCTTGCCCAGCATAATCAAGAGGCAAGCGGCACGCTGGATGAAGCGAAACAGCTAACGACTGAGCGTCAGGCAGAGTTTGCCGATACCCAGGTGCGCGACGTTAACCCCGTACCCCAGCAACAGGCGGCATCCACTAAAAAAATCAAAGAGCAGCAATTATTGTCGACGACTGCTAAAAGTACTCACACTACCCAGCTCAAGTTGAATCCAGATGAGCGTGAAGAGCGCGAAGCAGTGGATGGCCTGATGGAAGATCAACCGGTGGTTTCGGCCGAAATAGCCAGCTTGCAAGCCAAACTCGATAAGCAACGGCAGGAATACGCCAAACGTCCCCGGGTGCGCACCTTAACCTCCGTGTCGACTAAAGAGTCTTTTGATGCAAAGTATTTGCATGAGTGGGGCGCCAAGATCGAACAGGTCGGCAATCGCAATTATCCCAAAGAGGCGTTGAGTCGCCATATCACCGGTAACCTGCGGTTGTCGGTGGTCATTAACCCGGATGGTACTATTTATGAAATCAAAGTATTGCAGTCGTCCGGGCAGCGTATTCTCGATGATGCCGCGCGCCAAATTGTGCGACTCGCAGCGCCTTTTGCCAGTTTCCCTCCCGAGATTCGCAAGCAGGCCGACCGCTTGCAGATAATCCGGACCTGGAGTTTTGAAATCACCGGAAAGAACTCCACCATTACCACATCGGCCAATTAATCCGGTCGCGGATAAAATTTGTCCGAGCTGCTTGTTTTAGCCTTGTTAGGCCTCATACTAGCTTCATGAACGAAAAAAATACCTCAAACGCCGAATACGATGAACTTACCCCAGGCAGCTTGCGCGACCATTTTCTTATCGCCATGCCGGGTTTAAACGATTCATCTTTTGCACACACAGTGACTTACATCTGTGAGCACAGTGACAAGGGTGCTATGGGGGTGGTGATTAACACGGCGACACCAATGTTGCTCAAAGAAATTTTCACGCAAATGAGTTTGGATGACCTGTCTGATCAAGGTGAGCAGATTGTAATGAGCGGCGGTCCCGTGCAACCCGAGCGTGGTTTTGTACTGCACAGCAACGAAGCCAAATGGCAATCGACATTGGAAATATCGCCGGACATCAGCCTTACTGCATCGCGCGATATTATTACTGCCCTTGCTGCAGGTCACGGTCCCAAGCAATGTTTAATTGCATTGGGATACGCGGGTTGGGGTGAAGGCCAACTCGAAGCAGAAATTGCGGCCAATAGCTGGCTCACAGTACCTGCAGACAAAGATATTATTTTCAATACTCCGTTTGAAGAACGTTGGACTTTGGCAGCGCAAGCCTTGGGTATTGATGTCAATTTAATTTCCAGCACCGCCGGCCACGCTTGAGTGTAAAGTCTCTGGCGTCAGTGCGACCTAACCCTGCATTTTTCTATGATCAAAACTCTGCTCGCCTTTGACTATGGCACCAAAAATATTGGTGTCGCCGCTGGTCAAACAATTACCCGCTCGGCCAATTCACAACCCGCACTCAAAGCCAAAGACGGCATTCCCGATTGGAACCAGATTGAAAAATTGTTGAAAGACTGGCAGCCCGATTTGGTATTGGTTGGCCTGCCACTCAATATGGATGGCAGCGAAAGCGAACTCAGCGCGCGCGCGCGCAAATTCGCCAATCGTTTGCATGGGCGTTTTGGCGTTAAAGTAGAAATGGTAGATGAACGGTTGAGTAGTTTTGAAGCAAAAGGCGAAGTGATGGAGCGTGGTGGCTCGCGCGATTACAAACACAATCCGGTGGATTCGATTGCTGCGCGGCTAATTTTAGAGAGCTGGTTTGAACGGCAGGACTAACCAGGTTTTCGCGCGCCACATTGTTCGGTTGGCATTACTTAAAATAACAATTTTGGCGTAGATTTTACTGGTGAGAATACCAGTGTGGCGATTAATATGCGCGCGTACCCTGTGCCCACATTGCCCTGCAAGGAGATTTACTTATGGGACTTGTGATTCTCGTTACGTTTATTATTGCTGCTATTTATGTACAAAACAGAGGTGTTGTACAACATGAAAAACTCACCCGGAAAATAAGCGATCACGCGAATTTCCTCGCACCAATCAACTGCCTGTTTTATTTCTTTTCCAAAAATTCCCCAACGGCTTATATCGATGTAAACCAATTCCCCGAATTGAAAATCCTGCAGGATAATTGGCAGCTGATCCGCGATGAAGCCATCAATCTCGATACGGCGGCGCAGATCAAAGCATCAGATGATTTGGATGATTTGGGTTTTAATTCCTTCTTTCGCACCGGTTGGAAACGTTTTTATCTGAAATGGTATGGCGCTAATTTAAAATCGGCAGAGCAACTTTGTCCGAACACAGTGGCATTGATTGACCAACTTCCCAATGTCAAAGGCGCTATGTTCACGATGCTTCCACCAGGAGCCAAACTGGTTAAACATCGCGATCCTTATGCAGGCTCTTTGCGCTATCACTTGGGATTGGTGACCCCCAACTCGGATGATTGTTACATATCAGTCGATGGGCAGCATTACGCATGGAGAGATGGTGAAGCGGTGATGTTCGATGAAACATTTATTCACTATGCCGAAAACAAAACAGCACAAAACCGGATTATTTTATTTTTGGATGTTAAGCGCCCGGTCAAATTTTTCCTGGTCGATTGGTTTAATGAGTTGTTTTCGCGCGTGGTTGTGGCAAGTGCTGCAACCAAAAACATGAAAGGTGATAAAGTCGGGATCTTGAACCGGGCTTTTGGATATCTGTATCAAGTCCGGATTTTCGGAAAGAAAGTAAAACGCTTCAGCAAGCCGCTGTACTATTTCTTGCAATACGCGCTGTATATAGGATTGATTTACTGGATTTTCTTTTAACCAAAACTTTCACCAGTGCGGTGTGTTAACACCGCACTGGTGTATACACCTTAAAACATCTTGCCGCGATTGCTGTGATCATCATTCTGGATTGTCAGGTTATCTGCCGCGTGCGATAAATAATTCGCATCGGTTTCGGAACCCAGTTTAATCATCAAGCGCAAATCGTTGGGTGAGTCAGCGTGCAAGAGCGCATCTTCGTAAGTAATTTCCCCATTGTCGTAAAGTGCGTAAAGCGCTTGGTCGAAAGTCTGCATTCCCAATTCGGTTGAACGTTTCATCAATTCTTTCAAATCCGATACTTCGCCTTTGCGAATCAAATCCTGCGCAAGCGGCGTATTGATCATAATTTCCAGACAGGCACGGCGACCATTGCCATCGGGCGTGGGAATTAATTGCTGTGCAACAATCGCTTTCAGGTTGAGCGATAAATCCATCCACAATTGGCGATGGCGATCCGCCGGGAAGAAGTGAATGATACGGTCGAGTGCCTGGTTCGCGTTGTTGGCGTGGAGCGTACATAAGCAAAGATGGCCGGTTTCCGCAAACGCGATGGCGTGGTCCATGGTTTCGCGCGATCGCACCTCGCCGATCAAAATAACATCGGGTGCCTGGCGCAGGGTATTTTTCAGGGCAACTTCAAATGATTCTGTATCAATCCCCACTTCGCGTTGAGTGATGATGCAGCCCTGGTGTTGATGGATAAATTCAATCGGGTCTTCGATGGAAATAATATGGCCTTTGGAATTCTGGTTGCGATGGCCAATCATGGAGGCAAGCGATGTGGATTTACCGGTACCGGTTGCGCCCACAAAAATAATCAGGCCGCGTTTGGTCATTGCCAATTCTTTAACAATTTCCGGTAAGCCTAATTCATCGATCTGCGGAATTTTGGTTTCAATGCGACGCAATACCATACCGGCCAAATTGCGTTGATAAAACGCACTGGCACGGAAGCGGCCGATACCGCGCGCGCTCACAGCAAAGTTCAATTCTTTTTTCTCAATAAATTCGGCGCGCTGCTTTTCATTCATCACACTGAGCACCAGCTCGCGCGCTTTTTCAGGTGCAAGCGGTGTAGCGGTGACTGGCACCACCTTGCCATGAACCTTGATCGAAGGCGGCACACCGGCAGTGATAAACAAGTCAGATGCGCCTTTTTCTACCATCAACGATAATAAACGATCAAAATCCATAGCCATGCACCTTAAAAATTATTGAAAAATCGTGCTTGAAAAAATTAATTGCGATTACTGTTTTTTGTTTAAAAATTTTCGGGGAACTTGGCTTTACTTTTCGCCGCGTCGCGACTGATGATGCGGCGCGCCACCAGATCGGCGAGGCACTGATCCATCGTCTGCATCCCGAGCGATGCACCGGTCTGGATCGCCGAGTACATCTGCGCCACTTTGTCTTCGCGGATCAGGTTACGGATCGCTGCTGTGCCACGCATAATTTCGTGCGCCGCTACCCGGCCGCCGCCGTTTTTCTTCATCAATGTTTGCGAGATAACCGCTTGCAGTGATTCCGACAACATCGACCGCACCATCGATTTTTCGTTTGCGGGGAATACGTCCACGATACGGTCGATGGTTTTGGCGGCTGAGGTGGTGTGCAGGGTGCCGAATACCAAGTGACCGGTTTCGGCGGCGGTTAGCGCCAATCGAATGGTTTCCAGATCGCGCATTTCACCTACGAGGATAATATCCGGGTCTTCACGCAGTGCCGAGCGCAATGCTTCACTAAAACCATGGGTGTCGCGGTGAACTTCACGCTGGTTGACGAGACATTTTTTCGATTCGTGAACGAATTCGATCGGATCTTCGATGGTTAATACGTGTTCGTATTTATTGTCATTGATGTAGTCAATCATGGCCGCGAGGGTAGTGGATTTACCCGAACCGGTCGGGCCGGTGACCAATACCAGGCCGCGTGGTACCGCGCAAATATCGCGGAACACATTGCCCATGCCCAGTTCTTCCATGGTGAGAACTTTGGAGGGAATGGTACGGAACACCGCGCCAGCGCCGCGGTTTTGGTTAAACGCATTCACCCGGAAACGGGCGACGCCGGGGACTTCGAACGAGAAGTCGGTTTCCAGAAATTCTTCGTAGTCCTTGCGCTGCTTGTCATTCATAATGTCGTAGATCAAGCCGTGTACCTGCTTATGCTCCATGGGTGGCAGGTTGATACGGCGCACATCGCCATCGACGCGGATCATCGGCGGCAAACCGGCCGAGAGGTGCAAGTCGGATGCGCCTTGTTTGGCACTAAATGCCAGCAGTTCGGTGATATCCATCAGAGTAACCTTTTGTTATTCGTCTGCAGCGCAGACATTTGTGGGCCATTTCAGAGACTTTTAAGAAATCGGAATATGCACAAGATAGACGACCAGCTCGCGAAAGTCACCGCACGAATTGATCGAGCTGCTACAGCCGCCGGACGAAATCCGCAAACTGTGCAGTTGATCGCTGTGAGCAAAACCCAGCCTGCGCAAGCATTGATCGAGGCCTATGCCTGGGGGCAACGCGCGTTTGGCGAAAGTTACCTGCAAGAAGCGCTCGATAAGCAATCCCGACTGGCTGATTTGTCGGGCATTGAATGGCATTTTATCGGCCCCATCCAATCCAACAAAACCCGCCCGGTTGCGGCGCACTTTAGCTGGGTGCACTCGGTCGACCGGTTGAAAATTGCCCAGCGGTTGAGTGAACAGCGCCCGCCTGATCTGCCGCCACTGAATATCTGTGTGCAGGTAAATATAGACGATGAAACGACCAAGTCGGGAGTTAGCCTCAGCGAGCTACCCGCGTTGGCGGCGGCGGTTAGCCAATTGCCGCGCCTGCGGCTGCGCGGGCTTATGGCGATACCCATGGAGACGGGTAATCCCGCGCAACAGCGCGCCGCTTTTGCTAAATTGCGCAACGCCCTTGAACAGCTGAATGCACAAGGTTATGGACTCGATTGCTTGTCGATGGGCATGTCGGGCGATATGGAAGCGGCGATTGCGGAAGGTGCAACGTTTGTGCGGGTAGGCACTGATATTTTTGGTGCGCGTGCACCACTCAATTCTTAACCATAAGGGTTTATTGTGAAAACATCCAACATTGCATTTATCGGTGCAGGCAATATGGCCAAGGCGATTATCGGTGGGCTGCTTGCTGAAGGTTTTAGCGCGGCGCAAATCAGCGCGGCTGGCCCGCGTTTGGAAACGCTGATAAAAGTGGCTGATGAATTTGGTATTGCCATCAGCACGGATAACGCTGCGACCGCTGCGGCTGCCGATGTGGTTGTCCTCGGGGTAAAACCCCAAATGTTGAAAGAGGTTGCGCTCGGTTTGCGCGAATCACTTGCGCACAAACCATTAATTATTTCAGTTGCTGCGGGCATCACCACGGCCAGCATCGCCAGCTGGTTGGGCGACGATCAGGCCATAGTGCGCTGCATGCCCAATACCCCATCGCAATTGCGGGTTGGTGCGAGTGGTTTATTTGCCAATGCGCAGGTGAGCGATGCGCAAAAATCGGCTGCCAACGCAATTCTCGGTGCAGTTGGCATAGTGCAATGGCTCGATGATGAAAGTTTATTAAATCCAGTCACGGCGGTTTCCGGTTCTGGCCCCGCGTATTTCTTTTTATTGATGGAGGCGATGATTGATGCCGGTGTTGAGCTAGGCTTAACCCGCGAGTGCGCCGCTGAATTGACCTTGCAAACGGCACTGGGCGCCGCCATGCTCGCGAAAGACAGCGAATACGATGTGGCTGAATTGCGTCGCCGTGTGACCTCGCCTAAAGGCACGACCGAACAGGCAATCCTTTCCTTTGAACAGGATGAGCTGCGTGCAAGTGTTTTAAAAGCGATGACCGCCTGCTCCAACCGTGCGGTGGAATTGTCTGAGCTATTGGGAAAATAATTTTTTGTTTTGATGTCAATCTTGTTTGTGGAATAAATCACCGGAGATATTCATGTTTGCCAGTATTTTGCATTTAATTGTTTATAGCTTGATGTCGCTGTTCTTGGTGATTGTGATTTTGCGTTTCTTACTGCAGTTGGTACGCGCCGATTTTTACAATCCGGTATCGCAATCCATCGTAAAAATTACCATGCCGCTGCTTAAACCCCTGCGTAAAGTTATTCCCAGTGTGCTGGGGATTGATACGGCATCGGTAGTGTTAATCATTCTGGTGCAATTAGTTGCCACTATTCTGCTGTCGATCATTATGGGCGCCGGCGGGCTTATCCTGAATCCATTCCCGTTAATTTTGTGGGGACTGGTGGGCGCGCTTACGATTATTTCCAGTATATTTTTCTGGTGCATGATCATTAGTATTGTGGGCAGTTTTATTGCCCCGTTTAGTCAGCATCCGCTGCTGACTCTCGCCAACCAAATTATTAATCCGCTCGCTGCCCCTATCCGCAAAGTACTGCCACCGATCGGTGGAGTATTGGATATATCGCCCATTATTATTTTATTGGGTTTGAAAATTGTCGATATGTTGCTTGGCCGATTGGGATATTTTGTGGGTGTGGTTCCGCAGCTGGTGCTCGGTAACTGGTAGAGCGCATCATCGGCAGCGATTATGCAAAGGGGCGCTTTTATGGCGCCCCTTTTTTTTACTGCCGGTTTATTGCCAGGTAAATTTATTTGCTATCAAGCAGTTTATTGATAATTTCCCACAGGCTTTGCGTTGGCAAGCTTAGCCAGTTGCCTTCGTAGTGGGCCTTAAGGATGGTGTTGATGCGGTTATCAATACTGCAAAGTGCAAGCGCGGCGTCATTTTTGCGTTTGGTGGGCGCGCTGCTTTTGAGTTTTGTAGTCGTATGATATGCATCGTAAAACGCAACGCGCGATAAATTGAGATAGCGAATCGCGAGTGCGCGGCTTTGTTCGGTTTCAGCCAATACATCGGTGGTTTTGATATTGCGGATAGCGACTGCCGCAGCATCATCGAATGAGCAAAGCATATCAGCAACATCGGTGAAAGGGCTGTTGTGCAAACTGGGTGCGCCACTTTTATTGGTACTTCGTTCTTGCCCGGTACTCTCTTCTTCGAAGTTGGCGAAGTAGGCATCGCCGCGCACAACCAACACGCGCGCCAAATGCAAACTGCCGTGAGTGCGAATACGCGTTCCGCCAATGGTGCGGTGTGCGAGTTCAGTAATCAGGGTGAGGATACGTTTGCTGTTCGTGTGCAATGCGTCGACAGCGTCTATACCGGCGCTGGCGCGCGATTGGGTTAATAAATTTAACGCGCGGGTAAAATTTTGACCGCTGCTTGCCGCCCATTCGCTGGCATCTTCGGCGGTTATTTCTTTACTGCCAAAACGCGGATTGCCGTTTTTCTGCCCCAAAATATTATGCATTTCACCCAACCGCGTGCCGAGCAGTCGGGCAAAATTGCAGAGCTCTTCAAGTGGTGGTGATTGATTGTCCATCGACGAACTGCCGCCGCTGGTTTGATCGCGGAAACCGCGCTCCAAAATATTTTGCGCCCACTGCCAAGCATCGCCCTGGTTGGCTTCATACCCTTGCAAGATCATCAGGGTGTGCACATTTTTATCGGTATCGATACGGCGCACCTCGCCCAAGATGGGAGGAATCTGGGTGAAATTGTGCGCGCTTAAATAATTGCTGATTTCAATTTCCGGATGAGTTCCTTTAACCAAGCGACGCACCGGTTTGAGCACCATGGTTTCACCAATCACTAACGCGCATTGCGTTTGTTTGGTGGCGACCAGATTAATATCCTCATCCAGTTTTTCGTCCAGCGCTAATAGCTGTGGCGATGGAATATAGTGAATTTCACCATCCTCCACTGGATCCACCACGCGCTCGCGCAGATTGCGCAAAACCTTGCGGCTGAAATCGGGCAGGGTGAATGCATCGGTGAGCACTCCCACCGTGCGTTTTTGGCGCAAGCGCGTAACGGCCAATTGCTGCGAGAGCGAGCTGGCCTGATTATCCGGTGCAAAGGCGAGCGGTAAAAAATAAATCTCGGACGTATTGTTGAAATTCAATTCTACTTCGGTCAATAAATATTGATTGGTTTGATCACCGAAGGTATCTGCATGTAATACCCGCGCTGCATTCGTCGCTTCATACGAGTGATAAACCCAAGGGCGTTTAAGTAAATAATCGGGCAGGGATTCCTGTTCCAAGGTGGTGCGTGCCGGTAACTGCAGTAAATCGCTCAACCCTTGTTTGATGATCAGGGTGGGCAATTCCGGCATAGCTGCAATGGGTGCGACATACCAGCCGGGCATTTGCGTTTCATCGGCCAATAAAAACCAATAAAAGCCATAGGGTGGCAGGGTCAATAAATAATTTAATTTGGTGATCGGTGGGAACAGGGTGCCACCCACCATCTCCACCGGCACTTTGCCTGCATAAGCGGAGAGATCCAATTCTGCTGCTTGTGCTGCGCGCGACATATTGGCGACGCACAAAATAATTTCGGTAGTGGCGGTTTGGGTATTGCCGGTTTCGGTAGCAGCGCTTTCGGGACTGGTGTATTCACGAATGTAGGCGAGTATGCGTCGGTTGACCGGTGTGAGAATTTTTAAACTGCCGCGCCCAAACGCTTTTTGTTGTTTACGCACCGCGAGCATGCGCCGTGTCCAATTTAACAGCGAATGGGTATCGCGCGCTTGCGCTTCCACATTAATAGTTTGAAATCCATAGAGTGGATCCATAATCGCGGGCAACGTCAGGCTCGCCGGGTCAGCGCGCGAAAATCCACCGTTGCGGTCATTGGTCCATTGCATGGGTGTGCGCACACCGTGGCGGTCGCCGAGAAAAATATTATCGCCCATGCCGATTTCATCGCCGTAATAAATGGTCGGCGTACCGGGCATGGACAAGAGCAAACTATTGAGCAATTCAATGCGGCGGCGATCGCGTTCAACCAGCGGCGCTAGGCGGCGGCGAATACCCAGATTCAAGCGCGCGCGTTTATCCAGCGCATAGTGATTCCATAAATAATCGCGCTCGTGATCGGTCACCATCTCCAAGGTGAGTTCATCATGGTTACGCAAAAAAATCGCCCATTGGCAATTGTCGGGAATTTCGGGCATTTGCCGCAATATATCGATAATGGGAAAGCGATCTTCCTGCGCGATGGCCATATACATGCGCGGCATTAGCGGAAAGTGAAAGGCCATGTGGCACTCGTCGCCATTGCCGAAATATTGTTGGATATCTTCCGGCCATAAATTCGCTTCGGCCAGAAGCATGCGATCGGGATACTGCGCATCCAGATACGCGCGGATGCGTTTTAAAATCGCGTGGGTCTCGGGCAGGTTTTCGTTGAGCGTGCCTTCGCGCTCGACTAGGTAAGGCACAGCATCCAAACGCAGACCATCTACACCTATATCAAACCAAAAACGCATGATGCTCAGGACTTCTTCGAGCACATCGGGATTATCAAAATTTAAATCCGGTTGGTTGCTGTAAAAGCGATGCCAGAAATATTGGTTGGCCACCGGGTCCCACGTCCAGTTGGAACTTTCGGTATCAGAAAAAATAATGCGCGTGCCCTGATATTTTTGGTTGGTGTCGGACCACACATAAAAATTGCGCGCTTTGGAATCTTTTTTTGCCTTGCGCGCTTTTTGAAACCAGGGATGCAAATCGGAGGTGTGGTTGATTACCAATTCAGTGATGACGCGCAGGCCGCGCTTGTGCGCTTCTTTAATAAAGCGGCGCGCATCGGCCATAGTGCCGTAGGCGGGATAAATTGCGCGGTACTCGGCAATATCATAGCCATCGTCGCGCATCGGCGAGGGATAAAACGGCAGCAGCCAAATGGCATTTACACCCAGCTCGGCGATGTGGTCGAGTTTTTCGATCAGGCCGGCAAAATCACCTATGCCATCATTATTGGAATCGAAATACGATTTCACATGTACTTGATAGATGACGGCGTCTTTATACCAACTGGGATCTGTTAAAAAAGCATTCTGTTGCGCTTTCTTTGCCATAGTCGCCTCACATGTCCATTGTTATTGTGCCGGTTGATTGTCGATTTCTAAAAATACTGGCGCAAAAAATAATTGCAAATTAGTGTGGGTTTGCAATTTATAGACCAGTAAGGGCGCACGCGGCAGCAAGTCGTTGAACGGGCGCCAATTGCCTAAGCATAAACAGATTTGCGCGGTAGCGGTGAGTTGCTGCAATGGGATGCTGAAGACCCGTAATTGTGTAATTGCTGTTGTAAACCTTAGCAAAAGTTACAATCGACATTTTCCTTTAAGCAATTTATGCCTAAAAAAATAAATTTATAGTCCATGTTTTATGTGCATTTTTAGTGCGCTGCTATTTTTAGCGGTAAAAGAAATGCAGCGTCTTTCATGTAAACCCTCATCTTGTCTGTGCGATGGCGTTTAACTCCCTCTCTTTTCTGTTGATTTTCCATTATCGGAAAAATTGGCTTCGATATTGCGTAAGCACGTTTAAATGCAATAGGTAATGAAAAAAGAGGTGACTATTATGCAAATCACACATTTCAAATTAAGCAGCAGCCTGGCCACGGCATTTGTGTCCTTGGCACTGGGTTTTTTTAGTTCATCAGCATTCACCATCGGAGTTGATGCAGATGATTTTATTACGCGCGCATCTGCCAGCGGTGTTGCTGAAATTGAAGCAGGAAAAATCGCGCTGGAAAAAACGACCTACCCCGAAATAAAAGAATTTGCTCAAAAGATGATTGAAAACTACGCCTCGTCCAACAAGGACCTGCGCGCGCTTGCCGCTAAAAAAGATGTGGAGATTGCCGACGAGGCAGAGCTGCTCGACCAAGCAAAAGCCTATGTATTAAAGCAGCGCGAGGGTGAATCCTTTGATGTCGCCTACGTCAATAATCAAATTGATGCGCATCGGGCGACTATTCAATTGTACAAGGACGCCTCTTCATCAACCGATGAGGATGTACGCCGTTTAGCAGCCACATCGCTGCCGCGGTTGGAGCAGCATTTGGAGCAAGCGGAAGCGCTGGTAACGGTGATTGCACACGGAAGTGCTGAAGCGCATTAATTCGCGTTGCCAATGGCTTTTGAAATTCAACAATGGATTGATTCGCAATAAATGGGTCCGGCGATAAATTGATTCAGGAATAGATTGATGCAGGAACAGGTTTATTCAGGAACAGATTGATACGGGAAGAAACCGGTATGGCACTCGAATGGTCGGCGTACATGAAAGAGCTCCAACTGCTGGTGATTGCAGTTTGTATTGTGGTGTTACTGGCAGTATGCGCGCGCTGGATCACGCGCCTGTTGTTACGCGTTATCGCCCCCTTGTCGTTTGCCCACGACATTATCGAACGGATGCGCGCGCCCTTGCATTGGTTCCTGCCGCTGCTGGGGCTGCGCACGGTGCTCGGCACAGCACCTGACGATACGTTATTCATTGCGCCGCTGCGCCATACCACCAGCCTCTGCATTATCTGGGTGGTGACCTGGTTAGGCCTGCGGTTTGTCAATGCATTGCAACTGCTGATTACCAAACGTAATCCGATCAATGTGAGCGACAACCTGTATGCGCGCCGCATTCAAACCCAAACCAAAGTGATTGAGCAGACGCTCAGTTTGGTGGTGATTATTTTCGGGTTGTCGGCCATGTTGATGACGTTTCCCATGGCGCGGCAATTCGGTACCAGTTTGTTGGCTTCGGCCGGTCTCGCTGGTCTGGCGGTGGGGTTTGCGGCCAAGCCGGTGCTGGGCAATTTAATTGCGGGTTTGCAATTGGCATTCACCCAACCGATCCGCTTGGACGATGTGGTGATTGTGGAAAATGAATGGGGCCGCATCGAGGAAATCACCAGTACCTATATCGTGATCCGGATCTGGGACGATCGTCGCCTGATCGTCCCCTTGCAATGGTTTATCGAAAATCCGTTCCAGAATTGGACGCGCCAAACCTCTTCCATACTAGGGTCGGTCATGCTCTGGGTGGATTACGCCCTGCCGCTGGAACCGCTGCGCGCAAAACTGGATTCGCTGGTCGCGCAGGTGCCAGATTTATGGGACGGGCGGGTGAGTGGCGTGCAGGTAGTGGAAACCTCATCCAGTGCGATCCAGTTGCGTGTGCTGGTCAGTTCGGCAGATGCCTCGCGCAATTGGGATCTGCGCTGTTATGTACGCGAAAACCTGATCAACTTCATTATGGTGAATTACCCGGATTATCTGCCGCAAACCCGCGCCAGTTTGCGTGAGGTGCAGCCGCAGGTGGCACCCGAGGCGAGCAAGGTAATGACACCTGATCCACAGCCGCCGGTGTAACGGCGGCGCTTGTCGTAACCGGATCATGAGAGGAAATATTATGTCCACCTTGAACAACCGCCTGACCACGGCCGAACTCTCCTACTTGCAGGGTTCGATACTTTCTACGCAGGGCTCGGTTCTATCTACGCAGGGCGCGGTGCTGTCCACTCAGGGCTCAGTTCTATCCACTCGCTCCACGGCAGAAGAGCGGCTGCCGCAGTACCGGGCAGATGCAGTCGTCGAGCCACTGGCACTGAGCAAAAAAATCCTCTACGTCACCCCCGAATACACCGGGCTGGTTAAAACCGGCGGCTTGGGCGATGTCTCGGCGGCACTGCCGAAGGCCTTGGCCTCGCGCCACGATGTGCGCGTGTTGATTCCGGGCTACCGGCAAATTATGGAGCGTTATGGCGCCAAGGCCGGAATGGGCGGAGGTGCAATTACCTTGGTCGCCCATTTGGAGGGCTACGCGGGCCTACCCAAGTGCACCATCGGCCAACTCACTTTGGCTGATGGTATTACCGTGTATTTGGTGATTTGCCCCGAACTCTACGAGCGTGAAGGTACGCCCTATGGCGATGCCAGCGGCCGCGATTGGCCGGATAACCATGTGCGCTTTGCGCGCTTCGCACTGGCAGCAGCAGACCTGGCGATGGGTAAAGCCCATTTGGGCTGGCGGCCGGAGCTAGTGCATGCACACGATTGGCCAGCCGCATTGACCCCGGCCTATATGGCGTGGCGAGGGCAGACGACACCAACGGTATTTACCATCCACAATCTCGCGCACCAGGGTTTGTTTGACCTGGAGTGCGGCGCGCAACTCGGATTACCAGCCGCCGCCTATGACATCGACGGCATGGAGTTTTACGGCAAGTTATCGTTTATGAAGGCGGGCATCGCCTATGCCCAGCAGCTCACCACCGTCAGCCAGACCTATGCGCGTGAAATCACCCAGCCCCAGTTTGGCTGCGGGCTGGATGGGTTGCTCAAACACAAATATGAGCAGGGCTTGTTGCACGGCATTGTCAACGGGATCGATGAAAGCTGGGAGCCGGGTTCCGACCCGCATTTGATCGCCAGTTTCCAGGCGCGCGAGTGGGATTCCAAACGCGCCAATACCCGTTATATCGAACAGAAGTTTGCCCTGCCCAGTGGCAATGGGCCGCTGTTTGCGGTGGTCTCACGATTGGCGCAGCAAAAGGGTATCGACCTCACCTTTGCGGTGGCGAACTCGGTGGTGAGCGGCGGCGGGCGGCTGGTGATTATGGGCTGCGGTGAGTCCCAGTTGGAGGCGCAGGCCGAGCAATTGGCCAAGCGCTATCCCGGGCAAGTGGGCGTGCATATAGGCTTTAACGAAGTGGAATCGCGCCGTATTTTCGCCGGCAGCGATTTCCTGTTAATGCCCTCGCGCTTCGAACCCTGCGGCCTGACCCAAATGTATGCCCAGCGCTTTGGCTCCTTGCCGATTGCGACCTGTACCGGCGGCCTCGCCGATACTATTGAAGACGGTCTGAACGGGTTCCTGTTCCAGCAGGCGCTGGTCGGCAGTTACCGCGCGGCGATTGAACGCGCGCTCAAAGTGTTTGCGCGCCCGGCCTTGCTGAATGCCATGCGCAGTTACGCTATGGCCGCGCCGCGCAGTTGGCGCGAGTCGATCAAACCTTACACCCGCTTGTACCAGCACACAGTGCAGGAAGCCCAGCGTCATCTGACGCAACGTAAATTGGCACTCCTGCCAGGCTGCGGGAGTTACAGCTAATGGCGGCACCGGCAGTTATACCCCGTCACGGTGCGCGCGTGTTGCCTGAAGGCGGCACGCGTTTTGCGCTTTGGGCACCCGATGCCCGCTCGGTCGCACTGCGCCTGTGGAACGGCGAAACCATCGCCATGGCGGCCATGGGCGATGGTTGGTATGAGCTGGAATACCCCTGCGGCCATGGCATGGACTATCGCTTTGTGATCAACGATGAATTGCAGGTGCCCGACCCGGCTGCGCGTGCGCAGGTGGATGATCCGGGTGGCTGGAGCCGGGTGGTGGATCACGGTGCCTACCAATGGCGGATCCGCGACTGGCAAGGCCGACCCTGGCACGAATCAGTTATCTACGAAGTCCATGCGGGTTTGCTGGGCGGATACAACGGCGTGCGCCAGCGGCTATTGGCGCTCGCGGCGCTAGGGGTGACCGCGATTGAGCTGATGCCGCTGGCCGAATTTCCCGGCGCGCGCAATTGGGGTTATGACGGCGTTTTGCCCTTTGCGCCGGAGGCCAGCTATGGCTCGCCCGAGGCGCTCAAAGCGCTGATCGACACGGCCCACGAACTCGGCCTGATGGTGTACGTCGATGTGGTTTACAACCACTTTGGCCCCGAGGGCAATTACCTTGGCCAGTATGCACAGCGCTTTTTCCGCGATGATATCCAGACCCCGTGGGGCGCGGCGATTGATTTCCGGCGGCAGGAAGTGCGCGATTTTTTCTGCGAAAACGCACTTATGTGGGTGTTGGACTATCGCGTCGATGGGCTGCGCTTTGATGCTGTACACGCCATCAGCGAAAAGGATTTTCTGCTCGAGCTGGCAATGCGTGTGCGCACCGCCATTCCGTCCGGACGCCATGTGCACCTGATGCTGGAAAATGAAGACAATGACCCGGCGCTGCTGCAACAAGGGTTTGATGCCCAGTGGAACGACGATGGCCACAATGTGCTGCATCAGCTGCTGACCGGCGAACAGGAGGGTTACTACCGCGAATTCGTCGAGCAACCCACGGCCAAGTTGGCACGGTTTCTGGGCGAGGGATTTGTGTTTCAGGGCGAGCCGGATCGCCACGGCCGCCAGCGCGGCGCCCCCAGCGGCCATCTGCCGCCAACCAGTTTTATCCTGTTCCTGCAAAACCACGATCAAGTGGGCAACCGCGCCTTGGGCGAGCGGCTGCACCACTTGGCCGACCCGGAGCCGCTGCGGGCGGCATTGGTGCTGTTGCTCTTATCGCCCATGGTGCCGCTGTTATTCATGGGTGAAGAATGGGGCGCCAGCGAGCCATTTCTCTATTTCACCGACCATACGCCGGAGCTTGCCAAAGCCGTGTGCGAGGGGCGCCGCAACGAGTTTGCCGACTTTGCCCGGTTTGCCGATCCACAATTGCGCGCGCAGATCCCCGACCCCAATGCGCTGGACAGTTTCCAGCGCTCCGCGCCCGCCTATGGCGCGCCGCATAGTGCGCAGCAGCAGGAATGGTTGGCGCTCTATCGCACCCTGCTGCATTTGCGTGCCGAGGAAATTATCCCGCGCCTTAAGGGAGAGGTGCGAAGCGCAGGTGTTTCTATTTTGGGCGAGGGTGCCGTCTCGGCGAGCTGGGTGCTGGCAGATCAAACGCTGCTGCGCATCGATATCAACCTGAGCGCTACCCCGGTTGCGGCCCCGCCGTTGACCGGAATGGAAGCTGAGGGCACGCGTGTGTTGTTCCAGCAAGGAATTGATGAGCGGGCACTTGCCCAGGGCGTGCTGCCTGCACACACGGCAATTGCCAGTCTTAGGAAGAGGAAGTGATATGACTGAACCAGTGGTACCTGCGCTACGCGCCAGCCAGCGCCTGCAATTCCATCGCGGCTTTAGCTTCGATGATGCCGTACCTCTGGTGCCTTATTTCGCGCAGCTGGGGATCAGCCATATTTACTCATCGCCCATCCTCAAGGCGCGCGCCGGCTCCATGCACGGCTACGACATGGTCGACCCAACCTGCGTCAATCCCGAACTCGGGGGGGAGGCAGGTTTGCGCCGGTTGGTGGCTGCCCTGCGCGCCGAAAAGATGGGTTTGATTGTGGATATGGTGCCCAACCATATGGCGGTGGGGGGTGACGGCAATCCCTGGTGGCTGGATATGCTCGAGTGGGGCAGGCGCAGCCCCTACGCCAACTTCTTCGATATCCAATGGAACTCACCCGATCCCCTTCTAAAAGGCCAAATCCTGCTGCCTTTTTTGCGCACTGATTATGGCGAAGTGCTCGCCGCAGGGGAAATCAGCCTGCACTTTAATGAAATGGCCGGCGCCTTCCACGCCCAGCATTACGATCACCTGTTTCCGCTCTATCCCCCCACCTATAGCGAGCTACTCAATCGCACTGGCAATGCGGAACTGCAGGCCTTCGCGCTGCGGTTTGAAGCGCTCGAACAGGTTGCGGATTATTGGCAATACGCGCGTGACCTGCGGCGTGAGTTGGGCGAGTTGGTGCGCATGCGCAATCTGGGCGATGCGATCCAGCAGGCGCTCGACTACTTTACCGTCGCGCCGTCCTCGCCCGAGGAACTGGCCGACGGCAAATGGCGCGAGAAGGCGTGCAATGACCCAGTCGTCCAGCGTCTGCACCGGCTATTGGAGTTGCAGCACTATCGCGTGGCGAGTTGGCGCACGGCGGTGGACGACATCAATTGGCGGCGTTTTTTTGATATCAACGAACTGGGCGCGCTGCGCATGGAACGTGGTGAGGTGTTTAGCGCTGCCCACCAGAAAATCCTTGAATTGGTGGGCGAGGGGTTGATTGATGGCTTGCGCATCGACCATATCGATGGGCTGGCTAACCCGCGCGCCTACTGCCGCAAACTGCGCCGCGCGGTCGAGCGCGAGCTGCACCAACCTTCAGCAACTGGCGCCGCGAACGGCGCGCCCTTGCAGCGGGCACAATTCCCGATCTATGTGGAAAAAATTCTTGGCGATGGCGAAGTGCTACCGGGTGATTGGCGGGTGGAAGGCACTACCGGTTATGAGTTCATGAACCAGGTATCGCTGATCCAGCATGATCCGCTCGGCGCCATGCAGCTCTACGAACTCTGGCATCACATCAGCGGCCGCTCGCAGTCATTCAAGGATGAGGCGATTGAAGCGCGGCGGCTGGTGTTATCCCAGTCGCTCGCGGGTGATTTTGAAATGGTCGCGCGCGGTTTGTTGGCCATCGCCCGCGCCGACATCGCCACCCGCGACCTCACGTTTGGCGCGATCCAGCGCGCACTGTTTGAGTTAGTGGTGCATTTTCCGGTGTATCGCACCTATGCCAATGCGGGGCTGCGCTCGGTGCAAGGGCAGGCGTTTTTTAGCGGCGCCCTGAGCGATGCGCGCACCACACTTGCGCAGAGCGATTGGCCGGTGCTGGATTATCTCGACCAGTGGCTGGGCGGCGAACCCATCCGCAAACTACCGCCTGGCCCGCTGCGGCGCCTGCGCTTGAAAACCTTGGCACGCTTCCAGCAGCTTACTTCGCCGATTGCGGCGAAAGCCGTGGAAGATACCGCTTGCTATCGCTCGGCGGTGATCCTGTCGCGCAACGATGTCGGTTTTGATCCGGAGCATTTCAGCGGCTCGATGGTGAAGTTCCACCAGTGTTGCGAGGAGCGTGCGGCCTGCTTTCCGCAGAATTTGCTGGCCACGGCGACCCACGACCACAAGCGCGGTGAAGATACGCGTGCGCGCTTGGCGGTCATCAGCGAGCGCGCGGTGTGGGCTACCGAAAAAGTAGCGCTCTGGCTACAGCGGGCGCGGCCACTGCGCACTGAACTGGATGACGGCATAGCGCCGTCGCCGGGCGATGAGCTAATCCTGTGGCAAACCCTGCTCGGCACCTGGCCGTTGGATTTGGTGTTAGTGAGCGATGGCGATGCCAGCGTCGAGCAGGATGAAGCCGTCGTGGAGCGGGAGCGCAAGGAGGGGTTGACGCGCTACCTCGAGCGGCTGGTGCAGTGGCAGGAGAAAGCCCTGCGCGAGGCCAAGTTGCGCACCAATTGGAGCACGCCCAATACCGATTACGAGGCGGCCTGTCGCCAGTATCTGACGCAGCTGCTACTGGCGGATGAACTGCGCGACCTGCGCGAAGATATAGCCGCAGCGGCCCATTCGCTGGCGCCGACCGGCGCGCTCAACAGCCTCACGCAAACCTTGCTGCGCGTGACGACGCCGGGTGTGCCGGATCTGTACCAGGGCAACGAATTCTGGGATTTCAGCCTGGTCGACCCGGACAATCGCCAGCCGGTGGACTTTTCCGCGCGTCGCGCTGCCTTGGCAGAGACTGCTACTGAAAGCGATGAAAAGATCAATCAATGGCAGGACGGCCGGATCAAGCAGCATCTTATTGCCCGGGTATTGGGTTTTCGCGCGCGCCAGCAGGAGTTATTTCGCTATGGCGACTACCAACCGCTGGAGGTGGAGGGCGAGCAGGCCGAGCGGATCATCGCTTTTATCCGCCGGCATCAGGAGCAATGCCTGATTGTGGTGGCACCGCGGCTGGCGTACAGCTTGCTGGCGGGCGGCCCCACACCCTATGTCATGCCCGAGCGCTGGGGCGATACCCGTTTGCGCTTGCCCGACGCGCTGGCCGAGCGCGGTTTTGCCAGTGTTTTTGCCCGCCACGCACTGCGCCCCGAGCAGGGCTGTCTGAGTGTCAGCGCCGTGTTGGCGGATTTTCCGGTCAATTTGTTGTATCTCCTGCCACTCACTCATACGCCATTAGAGGATGTCCGTCATGACCCTACCTGATCAACCAAGCCTGCCCGAACATCAGATCCGCGAACTCGCTTATCAAATCTGGGAGTCCGAGGGTAAACCCCATGGGCAAGATGCGCGCCACTGGGATATCGCCTGCAAGCTGGCCGCCGAAAGCCTACCGGCGGCAGCCACGGCGCCGGGCTCTGGTGCGGCGAGCGCACCTAAAAAAGCCCGCGCGCGCAAGGATTCCGCTGCGTCCGAGGCTGCAATTCCAGCGGTGACTACGGTAGTGGCGCCGGTTGCGGTTAAAGCGCCGCGCACCCGCAAAGCCAGCGTCACCCAGGCCGATGCAGCAGAAGCGCCACCTGCGGCGGCCAAGCCGGCGCGCAAAACCAAAGCCAAAAGCGCCCAGCCAGAAACAACTGGGCCAGACACCAAAAGCTCCGAGCCGCAAATGAGTTAAACCGAAGCCAGCCAGTATTCAGGTCATTAGAACGGCCGGCACGGTCGTTGCTGCTATTGCTACACCACCAAGAGCACGAATAGTGTCAAACCAAAGGAAGACAGTGATGAACGCTCAAGAGAAAGTAACAGCAAGTATTGCCGGCGCGAGCAAAGTCCACTCACGCATCACCGAGGGTAATCCCTTTCCCCTTGGCGCCACCTGGGATGGTTTGGGAGTGAACTTTGCGATTTTTTCTGCTCATGCGACCAAGGTAGAGCTGTGCCTGTTTGATAGCACTGGCGAGGTGGAACTGGAGCGTATCGTGCTCCCCGAGTACACCGACGAAATCTGGCATGGCTACCTGCCCGATGCCCACGCCGGGCAAATTTATGGTTATCGCGTTTATGGCCCCTATGAGCCCGACGCCGGGCATCGCTTTAATCACAACAAGCTGTTAATCGACCCCTATGCCAAGCAGTTGGTCGGGCAATTGAAATGGTCGCCCTGCCTGTTTGGTTACACCATCGGCTCGCCCGATCTGGATTTAAGTTTTGATGAGCGCGACAGCGCCGCGTTTATCCCCAAATGCCGGGTAATCGATCCCGCCTTCACCTGGGGCAAGCACCAGGCCTATCGCGTACCTGCCGACAAAACCATCATTTATGAAACCCATGTGCGCGGGATCAGCATGAACCACCCGGGGGTACCCAAGGATTTGCGCGGCACCTATGCCGGTTTGGCGCACCCGGAAATGCTCAAACACTTGCGCTCGCTGGGGGTGACCAGTATCGAGCTACTGCCAATCCACGCCTTTGTGGACGACAACCATCTGCTGGAAAAAGGCCTGAAAAACTATTGGGGCTACAACACCCTGGCATTTTTTGCGCCCCACACGCCCTATGGCGCTTATGGCCATCTCAACGAATTCAAAGAGATGGCGGCGCGCCTGCATAACGCCGAGCTGGAGCTGATCCTCGATGTGGTTTACAACCACACCGCCGAGGGCAGCGAGCTGGGGCCAACCCTATCGATGCGCGGCATTGATAACGCCAGTTATTACCGGCTGATCGGGGACAACCGTCGCTATTACGTCAACGACTCGGGCACCGGCAACACCCTGGATTTAAGCCACCCCTGTGCACTGCGGCTGGTAACTGACTCGCTGCGCTACTGGACGCGCGAAATGGGGGTCGACGGGTTCCGTTTTGATTTGGGCACGATTCTGGCGCGCGAAAAAGAAGGATTTAACGAGCGCCACGGTTTCCACCTCGCCTGTCGGCAAGACCCCCTGTTGAGCCAGTTGAAGCTTATTGCCGAACCTTGGGATTGTGGCTTGGGCGGGTATCAGGTCGGCGGCTTCCCGCCCGGCTGGAGCGAGTGGAACGATTCGTTCCGCGATACGGTGCGCGAATTCTGGCGCGGCGACAAAGGCAAATTGCCGGAGTTATCGATGCGCCTGACTGCCTCGGGCAACCTGTTCAACCAGCGCGGGCGCCGCCCGTCTGCGTCGGTCAACTTTGTCACCGCGCACGACGGCTTCACGCTCCACGATCTGGTCAGCTACAACGGCAAGCACAACGAAGCCAATGGCGACAACAACGCCGACGGCACCGACAACAATCTCTCCTATAACCACGGCGCTGAAGGCCCGACCGACGACCCGGGTATCAACGCGCTACGCCAGCGCCAAATGCGCAACATGATGGCGACCTTGCTGTTCTCCCAAGGCACACCCATGTTGTTATCGGGCGATGAATTCGCCCGTACCCAGCAAGGCAATAACAACGTCTACTGCCAGGACAACGAACTGAGCTGGATTAACTGGGACCTGCACGAACAGGGCGAGCAAATGCTCGACTTCACCCGCCGCCTGATCAGCTTGCGCCAGACTTATCCGATGCTGCGCCGTGGTCGCTTTTTAGTGGGCGAATACAACGAAGAGCTGGGCGTAAAAGATGTCACCTGGCTCTCGCCCGATGGCAGCGAAATGCAGAGCGAGCATTGGCACAACAGCGCCCGCGCGTGCCTCGGCATGCTGCTCGACGGCCGCGCCCAACCGACCGGCATCCAGCGCCGCGGCGACGATGTCACCCTGCTGCTGATCTTCAACGCCCATCCGGAGCCGATCGATTTTGTATTGCCCAAAGTCGTCCAAGGCAAAAGCTGGACCTGCCTCGTCGACACCAACCGCCCCGACCAACACGACTCCGAGCAATATCCCTTCGGCCACAAATTCGTGGCGACGGATCGATCGCTGCTGTTATTTAAGTTGCGAAAATAAAAACGGAAGCGATAAAGTCGCTAACAGTAAATCGCATGTCCACAAAAATCCCTGACCGTACTACGGCTGGGGATTTTTTTACGATGAAGCAGAAAACGGTCCCTCTGCTTTTTGCCCAAAATGACCGCTAAGGAGTATGAATGGGAACGCCGCGTTTGATTGATGTCCTGTTAATCGATTCAGATTCAACGGAACTTGCATTCCTTCGCACTGCATTGGCATCGCTAAATATAAATCTGGTACTCGCCCAATCGTACGATATTGCCCAGCGCAAAATTGCCGAAATGGATTTCGCCGTCATTATGGTCAGCTTGCAGGAACCCGTGAGCAGCGCGTTACTCTTTGCACAATTTATCCGTACCGAAACCTCATCACCAGCAACGCCGATTATTTTTCTCGATCGCCTGGCCCGAACGAATTTTCCGTTGGAGCAAGCCTATGGGCTTGGGCATTTTGAATACGTACCACTACCTGTTTTGCCAGTGATATTGTGCTCCAAGGTGAAAATTTTTATTGATTTGCACAAAGCCGCTGAAGCAGAAGAAAAAATGCGGCTGAGTGAAGAGCGTTATAAAACCTTATTCAATTCAATCGACGAAGGCTTTTGTACGGCTGAGGTGTTATTTGATGAACAAAACAAACCGGTTGACTATCGCTTTTTGGAAGTGAATGCCATCTTTGAAGCGCAAACCGGCTTGCATAATCCCGTTGGAAAAACTGCAAAAGAGTTGGTGCCCAATCTGGAAGCACACTGGGCTGAACGTTACGGCCATGTTGCAATGACCGGCGAAGCCATGCGATTTGTGTTGGATGCACCGAGCATGAACCGCTGGTTTGATGTGTATGCATTTCGTATTGGCAGAGCCGGTAGCCGGCTCGTTGCGGTGCTTTTCAAGGATGTCAGCGAGCGGAAAATTGCAGAATTCGACCGTGAAAATTTATTTAAACAGGTGCAGGCCGCGCACGCGCAAATGAATGATATTTTTCAAAATTCACCGGCTTTCATGTGCACCCTGAAAGGCCCCCAACATATTTTTGAAAATGTGAATAACAATTATTACCAGCTTATTGGTGAGCGGGATGTGGTTGGGAAAACAGTCAGCGAAGCACTGCCAGAAGTTATTGAACAAGGTTATGTACAAGCTCTGGATAATGTCTATCGTACCGGCGAACCATTTGTTGCAACTGGCGCGCACGTCATGTTGCAACGACATGCCTACGGCCCGCAAGAAGAACGCATACTGGATTTTTTCTATATGCCGTTGAAAGACGCGGACGAAAAAATTTACGGCATTCTGGTGCATGGAATTGATATCACTGAACGAAAACGCGCCGAAGATGGTTTGCGTAAATTGGCGAACGAACTTTCAGAATCGAATCAACACAAAACAGAATTTCTTGCCATACTCGCACATGAATTACGAAATCCACTCGCGCCCATTCGCAATGGTTTGGAAGTGCTTAGTTTAACGGCGGATGATCCCGCTGCGTTTAGTAAAGTACGTGAAATGATGCAACGGCAAGTCAACCAGATGGTGCATTTGATTGATGATCTATTAGATATTGCGCGCATCAGTACGGGCAAATTGGAACTTAAAAAAGCGCGCGTTACCTTAGGCAAAATTATTGCTCATGCGGTTGAAACCAGCATGCCTAACATCAACGCGAATCAACATAGCTTAACGCTTGATGTCCCTGAAGAACCTATTTTTTTACATGCAGACCAAATGCGTTTATCGCAAGTGCTGGCTAATCTCCTTACCAATGCTGCCAAGTACACGCCCAAGGGCGGTCAGATTGCGCTCTCGGCAAAAATTATTAACGGCGATTTAATTATTACAGTGACTGATAATGGTATCGGCATTCCCGCTGAATCCTTGCCGCTGATATTTGCGATGTTTACCCAAATCGGCCTCAACATGAACCGCGCACAAGGCGGCTTGGGTATCGGCCTCTCTTTGGTGGACAGGCTAATCAATATGCACGGCGGATCTGTAGCAGTGCATAGCGAAGGTATCGGCAAGGGCAGTACCTTTACTGTGAAATTGCCAACCATTATTTTTAGTGAGTCGAATCAATTCCCGCCTGATACACAGATGGCATTGACGCACAATGACGATAACAAAGTGCTACGCATTTTAGTGGCGGACGATAATGTAGATGCCGCGGAGTCGCTGGTAAAATTATTCCAAATAATCGGCCATGAAACCTACGTTGTTCACGATGGAATTACCGCGCTAAATGTCGCACGCGAATACTCGCCGGATATTGCATTTCTCGATATAGGAATGCCCGGTCTGAACGGCAATGAGGTTGCGAGCGCTATTAAAAAAGATCCGCTCACCGAACGCATTATTCTCATCGCCTTGACGGGTTGGGGCGCCGAACACGATCGCGCCAAATCAAAACTTGCCGGCTTCGACCATCACCTGACCAAACCAATGAATTTCGAAGCGGTAAAGGCTTTACTGGCCGGGTGTGTTGGCGGGGATTGTAGATAAAAGCCGATTATTGAAAATAGTCATGTTTGTTAACTGCAATAAAAAATAAAAGCTGAAATAAAAAATCCCCGCCAGCTTCCACTGGCGGGGATTTTTTATTTACGGGTGTAACTATTTACTTTTGGGCAAGTTACTTATGGGCAAGCAACATCTTTACCCGCACCTTTTACTACGCTGACTTTGGCAAACGTAATATCCAACGTGCCGGTGGTGATCAGTGAAAAAGGTTGCAAGATTTGGGTCCAGTATTCCTCTGGTGGTTGGGTTACACCGAAGTTTGCGCCGGATTGTGGATAGCACTTAAAGGGCACAGTGACGGTCTGCCAACCTTGTCCGTTGAAGCCTTTGAGTTTTTCGGTCAGGTCGATGTCGGAGGCGCAGTAGGAGCCGCAGCCTAAACGCAGGTAAGTGGTCGCGCTCGGTGCTGCTTCGACTTTGATATCAAATACCAGCGCTGAATCGCTGCTGTAGTAGTTGATAAAGTCCTGACGGTTGGCGACTGACAAGGCAACTTGTCCGCTGCCCGCGCCATTCCAACGTACGCGGCGCGCATCTTCCTGCACATCGCGATCTACGGCGTTGATGCTCAGGGAGGAAGCTTTAACTTCTTTGCTGTTCATTGGTACCAGATCATTTTGGAAGCCGATAATTTCCAGCTGCCACGGATCCATTGGGCGGCGGTTGAAAATTTCCAACACATCCAAGGCTTCTGCCGCTTTTAATCCGTCTTCAGACAAATTATCAGACAGTGTGTCTTTGTCGGCGTAGCTCAAACCAAAACCATAAGCGAAGAGTGGATCGTAAATTTTGTCGCCGCGGTTCAATGGTGTTTGATCCGGATGGCGCGGCCAGGAGAAGCTCAAGCGACCCTTCATGTCGTAATTGATGGCGCCTTCGGCATTTTTGAAAATCACATCGGCTACGCCTGCACCCTCAGTACCCGGTTGCCAAATAGAAACAAAAGCATCGGATGCATTCAATTCGCGATTCACCCAGAGTGGGCGGCCAGTGATAAACAGGGATACAACCGGAATGCCTTGGCTGCGCAATTTTTTCAGCAATTCCAAATCGCTCGGGTTGCGGGGTTTGTAGGCGAGCATGCCGACATCACCCTGCATTTCGGCGTAGGGGTCTTCACCGAAGACAACAATCGCAACGTCCGGTTTTTCAGTGAACGAACCATCAACGCTAAGCGTTGCTTTACCACCTGCCGCGCTGACCACCTCATTGATGCCTGCATAAATGGAGGTGGCGCCGGGGAAGTCAGAGTTCTTGTTGCCGGTGCCCTGCCAGGTGACTGACCAGCCGCCGGCTTGTTTGCCGATATTGTCGGCACCATCGCCTGCTACCAGGATTTTTTGGTTGCGCGCCAGTGGCAACAAACCGTTTTTGTTTTTCAGCAATACCAATGATTCGCGTACCGCCTGACGGGCAACGGCGCGATGCTCCGGTGCACCCAGTACGTCTTTTTTCCCCGCCAATGGACGAGTAGACGGCGCGCCTTTTTCAAACAGACCAGCACGGATTTTCACGCGCAAAATACGACGTACTGCATCGTCCAAACGCTCGGCGGTCACTTCGCCGGATTTGGCTTGGGCCAGCAGGTTGTTGTACAGCTCTTTCCACTTGGCTTCGGGCACCATGTAGATGTCCAAGCCGGCCATCAGCGATTGCGGGCAGTTCAGTGCGGTACAACCAGGGATAAAACTGTGGCCGCTCCAGTCACCTACCACCAGACCATCAAAGCCCATTTGGCCTTTGAGTACGTCGGTCAGCAGGTACTTGTGGCCGTGCATGCGGGTGCCATCCCAACTGGTGAAGGAGGCCATCACCACCTGAACACCGGATTCGATCGCACTGAAATAGCCGGCGCCGTGGATGTCGCGCACATGGGCTTCGTCACCTTGGGTCGGCCCGCGGTCAACACCGTTCAGGGTACCGCCATCGCCGATAAAGTGTTTCGCAGTGGCGATCACATGTTCGTTGGAAAATACGCTTTCCGAGCCGCCTTGGCCTTGCAGGCCTTCGACCATCTTGCCAGCGAATTCGCCGACGATTTGCGGGTCTTCCGACCAGCTTTCGTAGGTGCGGCCCCAGCGGTCATCGCGCGCGACAGCGACGGTAGGGGAGAAGTCCCAGTCCAGGCCGGTCACGGCGATTTCACGTGCGGTCGCCCAGCCGATTTGCTTGAGTAGCTCGGGATTGTGGGTCGCGCCCAGCGCGATATTGTGCGGGAATAAGGTCGCGCCAACGACGTTGCCCAAACCATGCACCGCGTCTGTGCCCCACATAATGGGAATGCCGATGCGACCGTTGGATTTATCTACCGAGGCGTTATAGAAACCATCGGCCATGGTGATCCACTCTTGCAGGCTGGCGTACTTGTTGCCGCCGGGCGTGCTGCCCCCGCCGTTGAGCACCGAACCCACGTGATATTGCTTCACATCTTCCGGGGTCAAGTCTTTGATTTCTGGCTGAATAAGTTGACCGATTTTTTCTTCCAGCGTCATGCGCCCGAGCAAGTCATCAATGCGCGCTTCCACCGCCGGGTCTTTTTTGACTGCACTGTTGATGGCTGGCCATTCCACTTTTGCCGGAGTGGTAGTCGCTGCCGGAAGTGGCGTTGCCGTGGTGGTGGAAGTGTCTGTCGTTTTGGAGTCGCAACCGATTAAGAGGCTTACTAAAACCGCACTCGATACGAGCGAGCGCAGCGGTAATTTATTGTTCATATGTGGGGGGACCTATAGACCAAGCAAGTAGACCAAACAAGAAAAACCAATCGACTAACCGCGCCAAGCGGGCGCGAAAAATAATCAGGATTGGTTATATGCAATAGCGAAAAGGGCGATGCATAAGTAGCCATTTATAAAGGTAGCAGTTGACTCTCAAGATAAGAACAAACTTTACGTTTTATGATGCGATTAGTGCCAAATAGCGGGAAACCAACGGTTATTAGGAACGTTTATATAGATTGAAGTTAATACGCGAAAAGATTGAGCATCGTCATATTGGGGGATATTGATATGTAAAAATATTGCTATATCGGGGTGGATGAGTTTCTTCACCCTGCGCATTTATCTCCTACACTGAAAAGTGAAATTATCCGCTCATTCTAGACAAGCAAACTCGGCTCGCACTTTTATGCGGTTGTAGTGTTGGAGGAATTATGTTCAAGAAAAAAGAACAGCTAACCCGCTTAGGGGATGTGTTAGTCGACAAGGGAATTATCACTAAAGCCCAACTTGATATTGCGATCCAGGAGCAGGGCCGAAGAAAAAAGTTGCTCGATCCGACGGATCCCGCTGCCAAAGTCGCACCCATAGGTGAAATATTAATTGAGCTGGGGTTTATCGATCAGCTGCAATTAAAGCGGGGGTTGAATTGGCAACAGCGGTTACGCCATGTCTCGATTGCGATGGCGCTTTGCGCACCTTTTATGATGTTTATGCCTAACATCGCCCGCGCTGCACCCACCCAGATTGAGGCTGAAAGCTATTCCGCTATGCAGGGCGTCATGCTCGAAAACACCAAAGATACCGGTGGCGGCCAAAACATCAGTTATTTTGATGCGGGCGATTGGATGAATTACGACAACGCCAATCTCGTCATCCCCAAAGCAGGCACCTATAAGGTTACCTACAGGGTTGCCAATCGCAACGCTGGCGGTGTGCTATTGCTGAAAAATAGCGCCACGGGCGCGGTGCTGGATACCATCAGCATCCCCAAAACCGGCAGCTGGCAAACCTGGGTCGATGTTGAACGCACGATCACCCTCCCACAGGGCGCCGCAAAATTACAGCTCGCTGCGCAGGTGGGCGGTTTTAACGTCAATTGGTTCAAGATTGAAGATGCCAATCCGCAGACATTTCCCAAACTGATCCAGGCGGAAAGCTATTCAAGCATGTCGGGTATTTTATCGGAGAATACAAAAGACACGGGCGGCGGTACCAATGTCTCCTACCTCGATGCTGGCGATTGGCTCAACTATGAGAAGGCTGACCTTAATATCCCCACTGCAGGCACTTATAAAGTGACTTATCGCGTTGCCAATCGCGATGCGGGCGGCGTAATGCTGCTCAAAAATGCGACCACGGGGGCGGTGATGGATACCATCAATATCCCCAAAACCGGCAGTTGGCAAACCTGGGTGGATGTGACCCAAACGGTTAACTTTGCAGCTGGGCCAGCAAAATTGCAGCTCTATGTGCAAAAAGGCGGTTTTAACGTGAATTGGTTTAAGGTGGAACCGATTGATGCAGCTACCGGAGGTGGCGGGGGCGTCACGCCACCCGTCGTGATTTCGTCCAGTTCCTCCAGCTCATCGTCCAAACCGGCGGTGAGTTCATCCAGTTCATCGTCCCAGGCCGCCATAAGTTCTTCTTCCAGCTCGGCGCCTGCCGTTATCTCCTCCAGTTCATCGTCCAAACCGGCGGTGAGCAGTAGTTCTTCCAGTTCCTCGGTTGCTTCGAGTTCAGGGGCAGGGTTTGCCGGACCCGTCGGTATTACCTGGACCGCGCCCACCAAGCGGGCAAATGGTACCGATTTGTATATTGATGAATTGGGCGGCTATGAAATTCGCTACAAGAAAAAGGCTGATTCCAACTACACCTATGTGACGATTAACGACCCTTGGACCCAGGACTATAAGTTTGATTGGCTGGAGGGCGACTTCGAGTTCCAAATCGCAGCTTTCGATAAAAACGGGGTTTACAGTCCCTTTGTTGATATCCAGCGCGAATAACGCGTTTTTCTAGAAATCGACTAAAACGGCAGTTATTACTGCCGTTTTTTTTGCTTATAAATCGCGCTTATATAAAAGTAACATTTATATTATTATTTGCGTTCGTGATTGAGGCCTTCTCTCGATGGCACCTATCGGATATCTACCGCTGGAATTGGTTTTATAACGTATAACTTATCAACTCAGGATATAAAGGATCATGGCGAAACAAATATTCACCTGCGGGGCGGGGCTTCTTATGGCCGCTTGCGCACTGACAGTCAATGCCGCGCCGCTGGCAGGCCAAGCGATCACCCTTACGAACCCCGGTTTTGAAGCCGATGGTGCCAGTGTCGCCTCACCCTATGGTTGGACGAGTCTGGGCAACAGCGATGCGGACTTCCTTGAATGGGGCGGTCAGTCATCAGCCGAGTCCTATCGCTTGTCCCACTGGGCAGGATCGGATTATGCCGTCGCTACCACCCAAACGGTGACGGGTTTGGCCAAAGGTTGGTACACCCTGAAAGCTTGGGGGCGCCGCAGCACCGGTGTGACTCAAGCCTATTTGACCCTCGACTGTGGCAAAGGCGCGCAGCGTGTCGATCTGCCCGCGGCTTGGTCTGGCCAGTGGGTGCAGGTGGCGGTATCTGCCCAGGTCGCGCCCACCAAAGGGTCGGCCACAGGTGAATGCCGGATTGGCCTGCATACCGATGCAGCGGCCAATGAGTGGACCAACTTCGATGAAGTGACACTGGAAACCGGTGCGGTAACTGTACCGGTGCGCGGCGCGGATGTGTCCAGCCTGAAAAAATCGGAAGATCTGGGTGGCGTTTATTATCCCGCTGACCAGAAAAAGCCCAAGCCGGTGTCGGCGTTAAAAATCCTCGCCAATGAGGGCGCGACCCATGTGCGCTTGCGGGTGTGGGTAAATCCGGCGGATAGCTACCACGATCTGCGTGAATTGGCTGAAATGGCCAAGCGCGCCAAAAAAGAAAAGCTGAAAGTGCTGGTCGATTTGCACTACTCCGACATCTGGGCTGATCCGGGCGCGCAAACCGTTCCGGCGCGCTGGTCCAACTTCACCGTGGATCAGTTGGAATCGGCAGTGTTCCTGCACACCCTCGCGGCTTGTGCGGCAGTGCGCGCTTCCGGTACCTATCCGGATATGGTGCAAATCGGCAATGAATTGAACTCGGGTATGCTCTGGCCTTACGGCCACACCTGGAATCCACCTAGCTGGGAAAACCTGGGTCGTTTCCTGAAAGCGGGTTACAACGCGGTGAAAATCTGCTCGCCCAAAACCAAAGTGGTCTTGCATCTGGCAGAGGGTGGCAATAACGGCGCGTTCCGCTGGTGGTTCGACAATGTCATCGCCCAAGGCGTGAAATTCGATGTGATCGCGGCCTCTTACTATGGTTACTGGCACGGCTCTATGGGCGATTTGCAATACAACCTGAATGATCTGGCGACCCGCTATGGCAAAGAGATCTTGGTAGCCGAGACGGCCTATCCATTTACTCTGGGTTATAACGATTTCCACTCCAACTCGATTGGACTGCCGGAACAATTGGTGGCGGGTTATCCGGCGACTCCGGAAGGTCAGGCGGCGAATCTGCGCGATGTGCTGTCAATTGTCCGTGCGGTGCCAAATGGCCTCGGTCTGGGCGTGTTCTACTGGGATGCGACCTGGACGGCGGTACCGGGAAATGGCTGGGATCCAACCGATGCAGCCTCTGGCAACAGCTGGGAAAACCAAGCCCTGTTTGACTTTGACAGCGTAGCTACGCCGGCGTTGAAAGAGTTCGGGCGCGATAAATAAGTCAGGTCGATCACTGTTGTAGTGATCACAACTGCTCGACTAAAAAAACCGGTCCAAGTGACCGGTTTTTTTATGGCGGATCAATGGGCGTGGCGATAAGCCCTAAGGCGCAGTTGCCACGTTCTGGCGTTTGGCGGCCTTATCCATTTCTGCCAGCAGCGCCATATAAAGTGCATCGGCGCTGGCGGCATAGCCTTCGGGGCTCATATGGACCAGATCGGGACGCATATAAGGTATTTTTTGTTTCAGCCAGAATTGCGCGCCGCAATTGCCACCCATCATTGCACTCCAATCCCAATAAAGCGTGCCTTCCTGGCGGGCGATGCGGCGTTGGCTGTTTTGTACCTTGATCAAACTGGGCGGCAAAGGCACACGGCAACCGGCATTGATATGCGGTGGGCGCGACTTGGCCGAGCTGGGGGCACCGACTAGTAGGATCGCCGCTTTCGGGGCGGCGGCGCGCAGGGCGCGGATCGCGTTGCGCAATTCGGTTTCGTAGGTTTCCGGTACCAAATCCTTGCCAAAGGCTTCGTTGGTGCCATAGGCGAGGATAATTAACTGCGGATTGCGCCATTGCAGCTGGCTGCGCAGGGAACCGGAATCCCAGCGGTTGATGACATTGGCGACCGAGCCATTGTTGCCCAGCGCATCGAGCGTAATGCCGGGCGCGTTCCGATCCAGAATCACACCACCCAATTTTCCGCCGGAAGGAGCGAGCAGTTTCAAACCGCTCACTTTGCTGGAATCCAGCTCGCGTGTGCTCAGGCGCCAGGGAGCTTTGGGGTCGCCTTGGCCGGGAAGTTTAAGCACTTGGCCGCCGGGTAAGGCCAAACTCCAGGGAATCTGGCGGGAGTTTTGCCAGATGCTCAGGCGCCACGGGCCTGCGGCGGGTACTTCTTTCACTTTAATTTCAAGGATCGAATTGCCCGCCGAGGTATTGAAAAAACCGCCCACCGGAAACACGCCAGAGTGCTTGATCTGTTTGGCATCGCTCAGTTTCCAGCTGCCGGTGCTGCGCAGTAGGACTTGGGCGGAGCGCTGGTTGGTGATGTACCCCGGCGTCAGCCAGCCGATGCCGGCGTTGCCGAACTGACGCTGCAAGCGCTGGCGCAACTGGCCGCTGAAGTAATCGCCTGCGGTGTGGGAGTCCCCTAACTGGACAATCCGTAGTGGCTCCTGCCGCGTCTTAGCTTCCAGATCGCGCAGGCCTTGCCAGAGCGCGGGCGCGTTGCGGTCGCCGTAATCCAATAGGGGCGCAGCCTTATCGACCGCTGCGGCAGGGAGTGCCTTGGCCAGAAACAGTAGCCAAAGGCAGAGAGTTACATACTTCATCGCTGGGTAATCTTGTTGGGGGTGTCAGTGTTGCTTACCGCATTAGTGGCAGTGTCTCCGGTATTGGCGGGGACATGGGTTTTGGCCGCAGCATCGAATTGGCTAAGTGCCAGGCTCGCCAGCAGGCGATGCCCTTGGGTGGTGAAATGCACGCCATCGTCGGTGCGCACCATCACACTGCCGCGCTCAGGTAATTCCAGGAACTTGGTAAAGTTGCTGCCATCAGCAGTGAGCGTGGGATCGGTGGCGACGAAGCGGGCAAAGAGCGGCACCTTATGTGCTTCTTCGGCATAGATCGCATTGAGGGTAGGGGCTTTGCCGATCAGGTCTTCGCGTCCCATGGGCGGCGCACCGAGCCAGATGAGGCGCGCGCGGTGTGCCGACGCGGTCTTGATAATGCGCGCCACCCGCTCGCGATAAACCTCTCTCCAGCGCTCGGAACCAAAGCGTATGTATTGGCCGTGGATGGTCATATCCCAAGGATCGTTGGCACCGAGAAAGACGATCACCACCGAATAAGTTTCCAGCTCAAACGCATCTTCCACCGTCGCCGGCCAATCAAAAAATGCGGGATAAGTCAGGCCGGTGCTGTGTTTGCTCAAGTCCATGGTTTCGACTTTGTATTTGCGCTTCAAGCTGGTAATCAGGTGCGGCGCCAGTCCTTGCATCAATGAATCGCCCACCAACAATACGCGGTCGTCGGCTGAAAGCAGGATTGGCCCTTGCGCGGCGGCAAGGGCTTCGGGGGTTGCCTCAGGCAGTGGTGCAAGTTCGGTGGGGGTGATTTGTTCCGCGCTGGTGGCGATGGTTGGTGTCGATGGGCTGCCATCCGCGTGAATAGCGCTCGTCACGGATGCACTCTCATCGACGGGCGCATCGCTAACACTGACATGCATAGCCGCCGCCGGTGTTGCATAGACTGCGGGTTTTGTTTCAGCTTTGGCTTGCGCGATAGGTTTGGACTCTGGGCAAGCCGGTGGGGCGATGGATTCAACTGTCGGGCAAACCGGTGCAACTACAACCGGCAGCTCAGGTTCCGGAATGGCTTTCTCGCCAATCAATAATAGCTGACCGGCGAGCAGCATCCGGCCTTCGCTTTGGTCGATGACATCCGACCAGTAAGCCTGGGTGTTCTGCCATTGCCGCTTCCACTCTCTGATCAAGGGGGTATCGGGCAGATAACTACTGGTCGGTGGCAGGTTGCCGAACTCCAACAAGATATGGTGGGTTTGTTGCCAATACTGCAGCAAAGCGCTGCCCTTTACCGCCACCAGCAGCAGACTGGCGAAGGTAATCCCGAGCAAGGCTTTGATGTGTTGTGATTCCCTGTCCGACGACGATGTTGAATAGTGTGTCGATTCCATTTCCTATCTTGACTCCATATCCATAACCACTGCATTAGAACCCAAAGTAAATAAAACCCGGCATACCCGCCGGGGCCAATTCCATAATCACCAACGCGATGGCGACCAGGGTAATTCCCTGTCCCCACCAAGGTAGAACGCGCAGGGCGGCGGCCGACTTTTCCATCATAGGCTCAGCGCGGCGGGCGAGCATAAAGAAGACTACCATGGCGGCCAGCAAACCTATCCAATTCAGGCTGGGCAATGTATCCCAACGGCTAAAACCGGCGATATAAGTGTTCACCGATTCCCAATCCTCGGCGCGAAATAACAACCAGCCAAAACACACAAAAATGAACGTAAGCCACCGGGTGATGAAATCCGGCAGCTCCAATCCGATGATTTTCTGCCAGCAATTTTGCGCGACCAAACCCAGTCCGTGCCACAGCCCCCAGACCACAAACGTGATGCTCGCACCGTGCCAAAAGCCCGAGAGCACCATCGCAATCAATAAGTTGATTTGCGTGCGCCCCCAACTGCCGCGATTACCACCCAAAGTGATGTACACATAATCGCGAATCCAGCGCGACAGGGTGATATGCCAGCGCCGCCAGAAATCGCTCAGGCTGGTTGCGAGATAAGGCTGGCGGAAATTCACCGGCAGGCTAAACCCGAGCAGTAGTGCGAGTGCGGTGACCACATCGGTATAGCCGGAAAAATCGAAAAATAACTGCCAGGCGTAGGCCATCAAGCCACCGGCCAATTCGAGCGCATGGTAACTATCCGGGTCGGCAAAGATCGGGTTCACCCACTCCTCTGCAAGCCAGGCCGAGAGCCAGACTTTTTTCACCAGCGCCGAGATAATCAATAAAATCGCGACTTCCGGTGCACTGATTTTCCTTTCTTCCGGCGATTGGATTTGCGTCAGCAATTCGTTTGGCCGACAAATCGGGCCCGCTAATAAGGTCGGAAAAAACGAGAGATGGAGTAAACCATCCAACAGGTTTGCCGGCTTGCATTCGCCGCGCCCAACACTGATCAGATAAGCCAAGCCCTGGAAGGTGTAAAACGAAATCCCCACCGGCAAGACGAATTCCAACACCGGCAGGCTCGCCCCGTTAAAAAACGGTGACAGCAAAGCCAGGGTCTCTTCACGGAAAAAATTGTAGTACTTGAAAATGCCGAGGTTGACCAGCGCCAGCACTACACCCAACACCATTGGCCAACGCCGTCGCACACCATCGGAGCTTTGAATCATCTGCGCAAGGGCGATGATCACCAACGAGAAATTCAGCAGCAAAAACGCAAAACGCCAATCAAAGCTGGCGTAAAACAGATAGCTTGCGATCAGCAGCAACAGATTCTGCGCCCGCACCCCACGCGCCGAACCCAGCCACCAGTAAAGCCATAAAAAACCAACAAAAACGAGTCCAAATTCCGGTGAGAGGTAATGCATTTACAACATCCATTTAAAGGCAGATAAGCAAGCGAGCATGATAAACAAGTTGGCGCGTAAAATCTGTGCGGTATGACGGACGAAGTAATATCTCTCGGGAGGGTAGCGACGGAGGGGCTAACGAAATACTTAATTCAATTAAAAACCGGATGAAGACAATTGTTCAGCTAACCGACATTCAAGTGCGTGATTGAAGCGGCCAGCGTCCCAGAATTTCATAGCGACTTTGCCCGATCAGGCTGCGCACAAGCACAAACTCTTTGGCCGTCCAGCTGATGGGCGCTACCTGCTCCTCCACTATCGTGTTTTCGCTATACATTAAGGTGAGGTGTGCAGTAAAACTCGTGGAGCTCGCAGATTTCAGTCCTTGATAACGCATGCTATCCACCAGACGGCGTTGGAACTCATCCACGGCAGTGGCGACTTCTCCTCCCCGCAAGACGATGGCTCTTTTGTCGTGACCAAACTTTTGCACGCGATCAAAGGTCACGTCGAAGGGGGTGCCCTCGAAGCGCTCGCCCGCGACCATGGCACTCGTAACTACTGCCTTCGGCAGACCGGCAAACGAGCCAATGAAAGCCAAGGTAACATGTAACCTCTCGCTGGGTATCACCGTGCCTTTGAGGCGCTGACCAGCACGCAGTCGCCGCACCAAATCGACAATCTGCCCTGCGCTCTCGGCATCGGGCAGCAGTGCATAGAACAGGCTATCCGTAAGTACGGGAGGGTCGAAACCCTCCAGAGAAAGCTGAGCGCTCATTTTCAATACTCATCATTACCATAATAATTTCGGAACACTTTACTCTACGAATATTACTTCGCCCCAACCTCAACCCAATAGCCCTTGCTCTTCGCATGTATTTTTTCGTTATACATGGCGCTGGTGTGCCAGCCGGGCAGATAAAATTTCCCTGCATAACTCGCGTTTAAAATAATGCGCAAAGTAACGCTGGTTTGGTTACGGTCTTGATAGCGGTAGTTCCAATAATAGTCGCGCCATAAGCTGAAATAGGCGAGTACACGGTCGTCGCGGATGTCCATATAGTCGATGCCTTTTGGCATCTGCGCGCCTTCCAAACGCTCGTTGCGAATTTGCCAGCCGCTTGGCACCACAGCCGTGAGTGCAATGTTTTCGATATTGCTGGTGAGCAATTTATCGAACTCACCGGAGATGGTCACTTCCGCAACAAAATCCTGCCCTTGTGGCAATTGTTCAACACTGAGTGGTTTGTTATCCAGCGTTAAAAAATTCACTTCCATTGCGAGGCCATCATTGCTTGGCTCTTCATGCAAGTTGGCAGGGGTTCCGCGGTTACTGACGAGTACACGAATTGGTTTGTCGTGATCGTTGCGCACACTAACCTGCGGATTATTAATTGCAGTGCGGAAAAATGCATTGTTGCTGCCCTGTGTAACCCAACTGCTTTCGCCCGCTTGTTGATAGGCAAATTTCACTCCGCTGCTACTCACATTCGCCGCAGAAAATTCACTCATCGCCAATAAGCCCCAAGCGATACTTTGGGTGGAATACCAAGCGTCACTCGATAAATCTTTTGCGACCTGTTCAGCTACTTGCCAAGTGAGATCTTTGTTCGCGTTCAGGCTCACTAAAGTGGCAAGCAATAAACCGCGGTCGCGCATATCCGAGCCGTAGGTGTAACCTGCATCTTTATAGGTTGGCACTGTGTTGGATAGCGCGCCGATAACATCTTGGGCTGCATCTTTTAAGCCTACATGTTGATAAGCCATGGCGAGCAGCCAACGCGCGGGCATGCGATAGTCTTGCTGATCACTGATAGCGGTTGCTTTAAATGTTTCGCGCAAACGATTCATTGCCGGCAACTCCGCTTTGTCTGCCAAGGCCAATGTATAGAGGCGATAAGCCAGCACTACTTCATCGTAATAGTTGCCGTTAATTTGTGGATTGCGTGCCGCGCTGGTTTGGTATTTCACCCAATTATCGAGCAGGGTTTTCGGCACCGAGTAACCCGCGCGTTTGGCTTCCAATAAAAAGTGTCCGGCATAACTGGAGGCCCATTCATTCACGTAACCATCGCCCGGCCAGTAACTGAAACCACCGCTGGCGTGTTGGAAACTGGCAAGGCGTTTTATGCCCGCGTTGATGTTGTCTTCAATCTCCGCTTTTTGCGAGTCAGTTAAATTGACCAGCTTCGCTAAACGTAATTGCGGAAATACTGCCGAAGTTGTCTGTTCAATACAGCCGTGTGGATAGCCAATTAAATATTCCAGTCGCTGCTCCAAATTTAGCGGCGGCAAGGTACTGACTTCAAGGCTTGCAGTGTTAGTGCCGATCATTCCATTTTCTTGCAGAGGTGATTTCCACGTCTCGCCCGGTTGCAATAATTTTGCTTCCCACACAGTGGTGGGTGGATTGGCGGCGCGTGAGTCGATGTAAATTTCTTGCGTGGCCGATTCATTGCCGGAGCGCGCCGTAATTTTCACATGACCTTTACCGATGCGATCATTCACTTTGAGTTTTAAACTTGCGATGGCATCGCCCGGCTCGCTAAAGCTTAATGTTGCTGCGCCTTTTTCCACGCTGAAAATTTCGTTGGCTTCCACAGAAATTTCTACATCGCGAATATTGGCTTCGCTCACAAATACATTCACCGGCAGGTTCACTGATTCACCCGGACCAAGCACTCGCGGCAGCGTAGCAAACAAGGTGACCGGTTGAGTCACTGTGACTGTTTTTTCAATGCTACCGTAAGCGCTAATCGCTTCTGATGGCTTTTTACTATTTGCCGTATCGCCCGTTACCAGCATGATGCGTACAGCGCCCATATAAGGTGGCAGGGTGATTTTATGTTCGCGTGTTTCACCGGCTTTTAATTCGAATGCACCCAGGAATTTTACAATCGGTGGAAAGCGACGCTCGCGGCGTTTGCGTTCGGCCTCAAGCGCCGCATCGGAACCACCAATAGCGAGTACACGCTCAAGCGATGCACCATAACCACCGACTACCTGATCAAATAAATCCCAAGTGCGCACACCCAAGGCTTCACGTTTGTAAAAATAATCGTGCGCATCGGGCGCGTGGAAATTGGTGAGACCGAGCAGGCCTTCATCCACCATCGCCAGTGTATAGGTCATGGTGCGCTTATTTTGCTCGCTCACTTTAATGGTGAACTCCGTTTCCGGGCGCACTTTTTCCGGTACATCCAATTGTGGAAGTAACCGCGTTGCCGGGTCTTCTACCAACAGCGGCACTATGCCGTACAAACGCATGGGCGCTTCCGCAACACGCTCTTGATGCGGCAGCAGTAGTGCAAGGTTTACATACACATTAGGTGCCATTGCCTGGGTGATGGGGATTTCAATTTCGGTTTGGCCGGATTGCAAATCTAACCAACGCGATTCCAATACCTGACTGCCATTTTCAATGCTAAGCAAGACGCGGCCTTCGCGCGCTTTAGGCAGACGCACTTTGGCCGTATCACCGACCTGATATTTTTCCTTATCGGTGGAAAGCATTAATTGCGTAGCCGAATCGGCGTTGGCGGATGAGTCGTAACTCCAACCTAAATAAACCACTTCGCCGGCGCAGTGACCGCCTTCCCCTGCATCGCTATCGCACACGCGAATAATATGGCGACCCCAATCGTACTTGTTCTTTTCAAGTTTCCAATTGATGCGGCCATGTTCATCGCTGACGAGTGTTTCAGTGGTTACTGCACGATGGCTGGAATTATTAAAATATTCGGCAAGGTTTTCGCTCTCTTCATCCCACCACCAGCGCCAGCCGATTTCATAGACGTTGACTTCAACAGTGCGTTGCGCCTCAGCTTTGCCTTCAGCGTTCAAGGTTTGGATCAGGATCGGGTGATCTTCATCGCGGCCAATGGCATCCATATAGCCACTGCCTTTGGGAATGTTGATGCCAACCCAACTATCGAATGGCAATAATTCATAGGGGCGTAAAATGGTGCTGAAATTACCGCTCTCTTCAAACACACGAGTGTTAAACGTGGCGGTCAGTTTGCCCGGTGGTGGCGATGACAGGCTCACATTAACCGGGAAGCTGGCATTACCTTTTTCATCCAATTTTCCATCAAATACTTTTTGCGCGCTGCCGGAAAAGCTGCGCACCGGATCATCAAAATTAAATTGCTCGAAACCGGCGAAGACCGATTTGCGTGAACTCAGTTTTAATTCCGAATCGGCTTTTAAATTTTTGGCAGTGGCCCCTTGCAGCCACTGTGCAAAGAGTGAAACTTGTGTGGGCATATTGCCGATACGCAGCGGTGTTTCGGCTGGTGTTAAATCGACTTTAATGCGATTGGGTACCACCATTTCAATTTTTAGAATCTGGTCGAAGTAACGATTGCCCACATGCACAACGGCGCGATAATTTCCGGTCGGTGCAGTTTCATCAGTTTTTAAATTGAAGGTATAAAAATCATTTACCGGTTGCACATTGGTTTGGCTGAGCACTTTCTTACCGCTCGGATCAAATAAATCCAACGTGACCGGGTGATTGGCGGGCAGCTGTTGGGTTTTATCTTCGAGGATAAAGGTAAGAAAAATATCGTCGCCCGGACGCCACACATCGCGCTCGCCATAAAGGAAGCCTTTTAAGCCGCCTTTGATGTGTTCGCCGCTTACATCAAACTGATTGGTGGGCAGGGCTTCGCTGGTGCGTACACGCAAATAACCAATTTGTTTGCCGTTGCGCGCTTCAAGATAGAAGGGCACTCCATCAGTAGTGATTTGTGCCATACCGTAACTATCGGTAGTGCCAGTGCCAATCGGTTGCTGTTGATAATTGTATGCAGTGACTGCGGTACCGCTCATCGGCTTGGCGCTGTTGAGTTCCGTGCTGATCACATGCAGTTGATTGCCGTCGCCACGCTTGGCCAGTAAGCCAATATTAGACACAATAAAATTACGCGCCGATGAAACTTCATCACCGTAGTAATAGTAAGTATCTGCACAGGGATTGTTGCGCTCGCTGTAATTGTAATAGCCGCCCGATTGATAATATTGTTGGTACCAGGCGGGTTCTTCATTGCGCTCGTAATAATTTTCGCCTTCGGTATTTTCCGGCATTTGCGCAACCGGTTCGGTGGGGCGGGTTTGCTCGCAACTGTAAACGGAATTGCTGCGGTCAATACGCAGTTCAAGACGAACAATGCCATCGGGATGTTGCGCCATTAATTCGGATAAATCCAAATTAAAACGTTGCAGGCCAGCGCGTGGAATTTCCGGCAGGCGATAGGTTTTCCGCCACAAATAGCGGCCTGTATCAGTCGCGGGATAGGCGGCGGTGAGTTGGTAATCTTGCAAATATTGGCCGACATTATTAGCAAATACTTTAAAAGCGATGACTTGTACCGAATCGACACCCGCCGCTTCAAAGGGAACAGAAATTTGACTGGCCGGTGGCAGGATTGATGTCTTGCCGACAAAACGCACCAGCGGTTTTACCAGATCCAAGACAATTTTTTGTTGATAGTCGCTGCCGAGGCTTTTGCGAGTATTGCTGTTGACACTGCCGCTGACCACTAACTCCAATTCGCCAGATTCCAGTTTGTCGGGCGTGTAGCGCAACACACTGCCATCGACAACAGCATTGACGGGTTTACCGGCAATGGTGATTAAACCACTCAGGTTTTGGGAGCTGTCCAGTTCATCGGAAAATTGGATTTCAATTGCAGTGTTGGGCTCGCGAATAACTTGTACGCCGGTAATTTGAAACGTTTTTTGTGCGGGGATTTCCAGATCGCGCGCGCCCTTATCGGTGGAGCCAATCGCGCTGCCATCCCATTCCAGATGGATAGCGCCGGTAGTGTCGCCGCGCATAATGCCGGTAATTAAAAAGCTGTTGGTCTTGGCGTCCGGTTCTTGAGTCCAGATCACATTGGCGGGTTGTCCATCGACCTGTACACGCAGAATTTTTTTGACATTATCCAACACAGCTGTATCGGCAGTGGTGATAACACCGCTGAGTCGCATCAACTCGTCGTCATCTTCCTCTACGCTTAAGCTGTTCACGCGCAAATCGAAATCTTGCTTGATGGTGCGCACGTCAAATTCAAAATCATCGAGCGATTGCTCAATCCCTTCAAGGTCTTTGGCGCTCAAGCGGATGTGAATGGGGGTATCACTCGGTAAACGCTCAATCGGCGAAATGCGTAATTCAGTGGTCGAGGTAAAGGTAAGGTTCAACGGCGTTTTAGTATCGAGCGAAATCTGTTTAGGGTTAAACGCCGTGTTCACTTGCGCTTCGCTAATTACCGGATGGGTAAAGCGAATATACATGGGGGCTTCGGCCGCGATCCAGCGTTTGGGGTAATCGGCAATATGCGCTTCCCAACTGGGTGCGATTGCCTCTACCGCAGCTGCGGCATCGGTGGGCGGATTCGTTTTTTCCGGTGCAGATTTGTCGCAGGCGCTCAGCAATAAACTTAATAAAGCAATTGCACCCCATGAAGACCAATGAACTCGCATATCGTTTCCCTGTTTGATAGAGATGGTTTTTTTACTTGGCGTTTAGTGTAGGCATTTGGGCGAACAAATGCGCTAATCGCATGATTTTTTGTTGTATTCGGGCAGGGATGGCTGCCCGTGTTTATCGACAAGCTGAAAGGGAAGGGAGGTTTTGGCAAACCCTTTATTTTTTTGGATCACAAAATGTAAATGAGGCCCGGATGAAAAACCCGAGGAACCGGATTTGGCGAGCAGGGTGCCCGCGCTAACTTTATCGCCCGGTTTCACTGCCGCTGTGCCGAGCAATATGTGGCCGTAAAAACCAAAGGTGCCATCGTCGTGAACGACAGAGACATAATTGGCTTTATCTAAAAAATATTCGTTCACTCCGCCCATATGATAGTCATCTTTGACCGCGACGACTGTACCCGCGCGCGCCGCGCGAATCGCTGAACCGACTGGCAGTGCAATGTCGATTGCAAAGCGCGCATGTTCTGCCGTGTGTGAAAAGCTGCCGTTAAAACCCTGGGAGATACGCGCACAGGCGAGTGTATCGACCGGCCATTGATACAGCTGTTCAGAAGGCATGGCCTTAGGATCGCCTAATTGCCAGCGATAGCGAAATTCGGCAATTGCATCGGTAGTTTTGATCAGGCTAATGGATTTTCGCGCGCCCACAACCTGGCTTAGCTTGCCGTTTTTTACTTGCGTTGAAGTGAGCTGTAATTGGATAGGTGCAAAAAACGGGTTTTCCACCATCAGGTGATTAAAACCTTTGGTGTTGATGGTTTCAAAGGTGGGTTGGATTTTGGCTTTTTCAGTGCTTTTGTAATTAACGATTTCGGGCTCAAGGTGCTTGGGCTTTTTATCGGTAAATTGCCACTTGCCGTTTTGATCCTGATATTTATAAATTTCTGCCTGTGCGCCGGCGGTATAAGTTGCGATTAGCAGCCAGAGCGGAATTATTCTTTTCATTGATCGTCCATTTTCAGTGTTGCGTAAAAAAGCCACCGCATCGCTATGGGGTGGCTTTTTAATTTATAACATCCTGTCGATAAACGGCAGTGCTATTGTTTTACGCAGTCAACATAATAATCTTTTTTACCGTTCACTTCGCGTTTCACCAAACCGTGTACGTCGGTTTCGAAACCGGGGAACTTCTCGTTGAAGTCGCGCGCGAATTTCAAATAATCGACGATGGTTTTGTTAAAGCGCTCGCCTGGAATCAATAGCGGAATCCCCGGCGGGTAGGGCGTTAACAAAATCGAGGTGATGCGGCCTTCAAGCTGGTTGATCGGTACGCGTTCGATTTCGCGGTGCGCCATTTTTGCAAACGCATCGGACGGTTTCATCGCCGGTTGCATATCGGACAGATACATTTCCGTCGTCAAACGCGCAACGTCATAGGCTTTGTAGAAATCGTGGATCTGCTGGCAAAGATCGCGCAGGCCCATGCGCTCGTAGCGCGGATTGGCTTGCGCAAATTCCGGCATGATCCGCCACATGGGTTGGTTCTTGTCGTAGTCATCTTTAAATTGTTGCAGCGCCGCTACGAGAGTATTCCAGCGGCCTTTGGTGATGCCGATGGTGAACATAATAAAGAAGGAGTAGAGGCCACACTTCTCGATGATTACGCCATTTTCAGCGAGGTATTTGGTCACGATCGATGCCGGAATACCGGTTTCGTCAAATTGACCATTTACGCGCAGGCCAGGGTTAACGATGGTCGCTTTGATTGGGTCGAGCATGTTGAAGTTCGGCGCAAGTTTGCCGAAGCCGTGCCAGTTGTCATCGCTGCGCAGAATCCAGTCTTCGCGGCTGCCGATACCTTCTTCGGCAAATTCATCTGGTCCCCAGACTTGGAACCACCAATCCTGACCCCACTCTTCGTCGACTTTTTTCATCGCGCGGCGGAAATCCAGCGCTTCAAAAATCGATTCTTCTACCAGCGCCTGACCACCGGGTGCCTCCATCATCGCTGCAGCGATATCGCACGACGCGATGATCGAGTATTGCGGTGAAGTGGAGGTGTGCATTAAGTAGGCTTCGTTAAATGCATCCTGATCGAGTTTTACTTTTTCGGATTCGCGTACCAACACTTGCGATGCTTGCGATAAACCGGCGAGCAATTTGTGTGTGGATTGAGTAGAGAAAATCATCGACTCTTTGGCGCGCGGGCGATCTTTACCAATCGCGTGCATGTCTTTGTAGAACTCGTGGAAAGTCGCGTGCGGCAACCAGGCTTCATCGAAGTGGAGCGTATCGATTTTGCCATCGAGCATGGTCTTCAGCGTTTCTACGTTGTACACCACACCGTCGTAAGTGGACTGGGTGATAGTGAGAATGCGCGGCTTTTTGTTTTTGGCTTCGCGCGCGAAGGGGTTAGCTTCGATTTTGCGGGCGATGCTTTCGGGGGTGAATTCTTCCAGCGGAATCGGGCCGATAATGCCGAGGTTGTTGCGCGTTGGCATCAGGAATACCGGGATCGCGCCGCACATAATGATCGAGTGCAGGATCGATTTATGGCAGTTACGGTCAACGACCACTATATCGCCCGGCGCAACGGTGGAGTGCCACACCATTTTGTTGGAGGTGGAAGTACCGTTGGTGACGAAGTAGCAGTGGTCGGCGTTGAAAATGCGCGCAGCATTGCGTTCAGACGCGGCGATAGGGCCGGTGTGGTCGAGCAATTGGCCGAGTTCTTCTACCGCGTTACACACGTCGGCGCGCAGCATGTTTTCACCGAAGAACTGGTGGAACATCTGGCCGATCGGCGATTTCAAAAACGCTACGCCGCCGGAGTGGCCGGGGCAGTGCCAGGAATAGGAACCGTCCTGCGCGTAGTGCACCAACGCGCGGAAAAACGGTGGTGCCAATCCATCGAGATAGGATTTTGCTTCGCGGATAATATGGCGCGCCACGAATTCGGGCGTGTCTTCAAACATGTGGATGAAGCCGTGCAGTTCGCGCAGGATGTCGTTGGGGATATGGCGCGAGGTGCGGGTTTCGCCGTAAAGATAAATCGGGATGTCGGCGTTTTTGTAGCGAATCTCTTCGACAAACGCGCGCAGCGATTTGAGTGCATGATCGGTCTCTTCGAGCGAGCCGCTACCGAACTCTTCATCGTCAATCGACAAAATAAACGCAGAGGCGCGCGATTGTTGCTGCGCGAATTGCGACAGGTCACCGTAGCTGGTAACACCAACTACCTCCCAGCTTTCATTTTGGATGGCTTCCGCGAGTGCGCGTATGCCTAAACCCGAGGTGTTCTCGGAGCGAAAGTCTTCGTCAATAATGACAATGGGAAAACGAAATTTCATGGGGTCTCCAATGTAGAGTTGGCTGGAGTTAACACTTGCCGACGTGACCGCCTCTGGGTGGTGTGAATCGCCAGGCTGGTGTACCTGAAGGGTAGACCAAGATAACCGGGCGCTGTTTCAAAAATAATGCATCCCGGCACTGGCCGGGAGCGCGATTGTAATCTAGTTGGCGGATTTCACACATATTTTTATCGTATAGGGCGGGGTTAGGTCCTATAGGCCAAACGTTTTGGCGGCTCTAGCTACTTTGCTTTGGCAGGATGCAACACTGCGTCATCTTCGATCAATTTGAGCGCTGCTGGCATCGCTTGCTCAATTAGCTGCTGCTCTCCTGGAGTTGATTCTTTATAGCCGCGGGGCGACAACCCGTCCCAATAATCCCAGCCATAGCCCCAGCGATAGGTAGACATCCAGTAAGGGCTGCCACCCCAACGCACATTGGTGTGCATGTAATCGGCCATTCCTCTCCCCTGTGCTGCGGTGACGCAGGCCTGAATCCGCGCGTCGGAGAGGATACGCTCGGCTTCACTGCCACCTTTCCAATAGTCCAGGTCATGTGCCACGCAGCAGTGTCTCCAAAGGTTGGGCTGTTCGAGCGTGCCGTCAATCCACATGGAGCAGCCATCGGTGGCGAAGGGTTTGAGTTCACTTGCCTTGGCCGCCAAGGGGACATTGATCAATAACAGGGCAATTAGCAATCTGGATGCGCGCATATAGAATGATGTGTTTCTCTTGAACGATGACTCTGGCCGTGAATCTTATGTTATCGCGCTTGAAACACCATCAAAACTTTCCCCGTTCAGCGCCACGTTTGCCAAGAGTTCAGCCCATGCGCGCTGTGCAATGACCGCGCAATGCCAGTACAATGCCGCCACTCTGCCCGCACGGGCTGCCTGCCTTTGGACTCTGTTATGAACGATAAAAAAACCACGCACTTTGGTTTCCAACAAGTTCCGGTTGAAGAGAAAGCCGAACGTGTCGCCGAGGTCTTTCACTCAGTCGCCGCCAAATACGATGTGATGAATGACTTGATGTCGGGCGGCATTCATCGTTTGTGGAAGCGTTTCACCATCGAGGCTTCAGGCGTGCGCGCCGGGCACAAAGTATTGGATATCGCCGGCGGCACCGGCGATTTGAGCTACCAATTTGCCAAGCTGGTCGGCGCTAACGGGCAGGTCGTGTTAGCGGACATCAATGCCTCTATGCTCGGGGTAGGTCGCGACCGCCTGACTGATCGCGGCATTGCGGGCAATATCAACTTCGCCCAGTGCGATGCGCAATTCCTGCCGTTTCCCGATAACACCTTCGATTGCATCACCATCGCCTTTGGCTTGCGTAACGTGACTGACAAAGACCTCGCCCTGCGCTCCATGCAGCGCGTGCTCAAGCCGGGCGGGCGTTTGCTAGTGCTGGAGTTCTCCAAGCCACAGAGCGAAATCCTCAGCAAAATTTACGATACCTATTCATTCAAAGTGCTGCCGTTTATGGGCAAGTTGGTGACCAACGATGCCGAGAGCTATCGCTACCTCGCCGAGTCGATTCGCATGCATCCCGATCAGCAAACCCTGAAAGACATGATGGATAACGCCGGTTTTGTGCGCACTGAATTCCACAATATGACTGGCGGCATTGTTGCGCTGCACAAAGGCATCAAACCCTGATGGCCAGTACGTTTACGATTGCTGCACTCGCCAGCGCGGAAAAAATGCTCAACACGGCGCTGCGCTACGACCCTGCCACGCGCATTGGTCTCGCGCGTTTGGAAGGCAAAATCCTCGCCGTACAAATCACCGCGCCAGCCATCAATGTATTTGTGATGCCGATGGACGATGAACTGCGTTTGATGGGCAATTGGGATGGCGATGTAGATACGCGCATCACCGGATCAGCGCTTGCGCTCGCACAATTGGCGCAAACCGAAATTCACAACCTGAAAGACAGCGGTGTGACAGCGATGGGCGATTTAGCCCTGCTCGCCGATTTTCAGCTGCTGGTAAAAAACCTCGATATCGACTGGGAAGAAATGCTCAGCCAATTCACTGGCGATATTATCGGCCACCAAACCGCGCAACTGATTCGCACCAAATTCGGCTGGGCGAAAGATCGTGCAAAATCGGCGCAGCGATTGACCTCGGAATTCCTTACCGAAGAATTAAAAACCTTGCCCAGCAAGCCTGAGCTAAATGATTTTTATCAGCAGGTGGATGAGCTGCGTCTTGCGGTAGATCGCGCGGCGGCGCGTGTTGAAAAAATAATGAGAGAGAAACTAAAACCGTGATTGTTTTTTTTCGTCTGTTAAAAATTCTGCGCGTATTTGCGCGCTATCGCCTTGATCAATTGCTGCCGGAAAATATTCCGTTTGCGGCGAGGGTGTTGCTGTTTTTCTTCAAGCTATTTCCACAACCAACGCTTTCGCGCGGTGAATGTCTGCACCGCGCCTGTGAAGATCTCGGCCCCATCTTTGTCAAATTCGGTCAACTGCTTTCCACTCGCCCGGATTTGGTTCCCGATGACATAGTGCAAGAGCTTAACCACCTGCAAGACAATGTAGCGCCGTTTGCCAATGAGGAGTTCCAGCGCATAGTGGAAGCCTCATTGGGCGCAACAGTGAGCGATGTGTTTGCGAGCTACGACCATGCACCACTCGCGTCCGCGTCGGTTGCGCAAGTTCATACCGCCGTTTTAAAAGATGGGCGCGAAGTCGTTATCAAAGTTGTGCGCCCCAACATCGAAAAAATCATCGCGCAGGATATTGAGTTGCTGCTGTTGGTCGCGCGCTGGGTCGAAAAAAATACTATCGATGGCAAACGCCTGCATCCGGTCGAAATTGTTGAAGACTACCGTACCACGATTTTCGATGAGCTGGACTTACAGCGCGAAGCCGCCAATGCTTCACAACTGCGGCGCAACTTTTTAAATTCGCCGCTGTTGTATGTGCCGGAAATTTATTGGGATTACACACGCAGCAATGTGCTGGTGATGGAGCGCATCTACGGCATTCCGGTGACTGATATGGCGGCACTCAATGCGCAGCAAACCGATCTGAAAAAACTCGCCGAGCGCGGCGTGGAGATTTTTTTCACGCAAGTGTTTGAGCACAATTTTTTCCATGCCGATATGCACCCCGGCAATATTTTTGTCGCCACCAAAAATCCGCAGCTGCCACAGTACATCGCAGTGGATATGGCCATCGTCGGCTCGCTCACGCGCGAGGACCAATACTATTTAGCGCGTAATCTGCTCGCGATGTTCCGTCGCGATTATCGCCAGGTTGCCGAGTTGCATGTGCAAAGTGGCTGGGTGCCGAACAGCGTACGCGTGGAAGAATTGGAGGCGGCAATCCGCACCGTGTGCGAGCCCATTTTCGAAAAACCACTCAAAGAAATTTCCTTCGCCAATGTGCTGCTCAGTTTGTTCCGCACCGCGCGCCGCTTTGATATGGAGGTGCAGCCGCAGTTGGTATTACTGCAAAAAACCTTGCTCAATATTGAAGGGCTTGGTCGTCAGTTGTACCCGGATCTGGATTTGTGGGCGACGGCGCATCCGTTCCTGGAGCGTTGGCTGAAAAACCGCTTCCATCCCAAATCCCTGTGGGGTGAACTCAAACGCTATGCGCCTGAGTGGATGGAGAAATTCCCGCAAGTGCCGGATCTGGTCTTTAACAGCCTGCAGCAATTGCCGTTGATTGCACAAAAATTGGATGCGCTGGAGAGTGATATCGCCAAGCGCCAATTGCATCAGCATCGCGGCCGCCGCAAGCTGATCGCATTGGTTGCCTTCGCGGCCGCCGGCTATTTCCTGTATCAGGATATGCAAGGCTCGGCGGTGCTGCGCGATTGGATCATTACCGATATTTCGCCATCGACCATTGTGCTGGGGGCCATTGGTTTATTGGCAGTCTGGTTTAGAAAATAGTGCCTGCTCGACGTCGCCGAGGGTTTGAAAACCTGACCCTTGGCGGCGCTTATTTCCTCTCTCTAAAAATCCCCGCCAGACCCTAACAAATCTTCATAACCAGCGCGTAGCTATTCTTTTAGCGTCTGCTATTATCCGATGACAACAAGAATTAAGGACCTTATTGTCATGTCGAGTGCGACGCGTATTCTGCTGGTCGATGATACCCCGGAAAATTTGGATGTCCTCAGCGGCATTCTGGAAGATTTGGGTTGCCAACTCATTGTTGCTACCTCTGGCGAGCGTGCGCTGGAGCTGGCGGCGCGTCGCCTGCCGGATTTGATCTTGCTCGATGTGATGATGCCGGATATGAACGGCTTTGAAGTCTGCACCCGTCTCAAGGCCGAACTGGCCACTACCGAAATCCCGATTATTTTTGTAACCGCCCGCGCTGACGATATCAGCCAGGGTTTCCGCGTTGGCGGTGCCGACTATATTACCAAGCCCATTAATGCCGATGAGGTGCGCTCGCGTGTGCGCCATCAACTTGAACGGCAGTCGATGCTGACCGAGTTGAAATCATTCAACCGCGAGCTGGAAGGCAAGGTGCGTGAGCGCACCGCTGAGCTGACTATTGCCAACCGCCAGTTGCGCGAGGAAATTAACGAGCGGCGCTACATGCAAGACCGCCTTAATTATCTCGCCACCCACGACTTTGTCACCCGCCTGCATAACCGCAATGCACTTGAAGCGCACGTCTCTGAATTGCTTGCGCGCATTCAGATACAGGAAATCAACGCATCGTTTTTATTGATCGATATTGATCGCTTCCGTTTGGTCAATGAAAGCTGCGGCTGTATTGCCGGTGATGAATTGCTGCGCCAATTTTCCGATAGTATTGCTGGCCTGTTAACGCGCGACGATTTCTTTGCGCGCCTCGGCGGCGACCGTTTTGCCGTGGTGACTTTTTGCGATGAAAGCGATAAGGGGCTGGCACTCGCGCAAAATATTTTGAAGCACCTCGAACAATTTAATTTCCAGTGGGAAGACCGCCAATTCAAACTCGCCGCCTCTATTGCCACTGTGCCGCTTACGCGTGTAATGGTGAGTTATGACCAGGTGATGCTTGCGGCTGACGAAGTTATTTTTGTCGCCAAGCGCGAAGCGCGCGGTGGTATTTTCAGTTACGACGATGCAGCCAAGCGCAGCAACTTGCATAAAGACAATATCAATTGGGCCTCACGGTTGGTCGATGCAGTACACAGCCAATTATTCCGCGCGTACTTTCAGATGATCGAATTTTTACCTGCTGGCGCGCGCGGTGACCAACCGCAATACCGTTTGGAAGTGCTCATGCGCTTATGGGATGCGTCGACCCAGCGGATGATTTCACCGGGTGAATTTATCGGCCCCGCCGAGCGTTTGCATTTAATCCCCGAGTTGGATAAATGGGTTATTGGCTACACCTTAAATTTATTTGCCCAGCATCCGCAATTGTTGGAGCGGTTGGATCTGGTTTCGATCAATCTCTCTGCCATTTCCATCCGTGAACCGCAGTTTGCGCAATTTATTATCAATACCTTCACTCACCTTAATTTACCGGCCCATAAATTTTGTTTTGAAATTACCGAAACCCAGGCCATCGTCAATCTCGATTCTGCACGACACTTTATGCAAACCCTGCGTGAGTTAGGCTGCCATTTCGCGCTGGATGATTTTGGTAGCGGTTTTGCCTCCTACGCTTATCTGCATCAACTGGCGTTCGACAAAATAAAAATCGACGGCATTTTTGTGCGCGATATGGATACCGACCCTGCGCATTATGCGATGGTGAAATCCATTGCCGAGATGGCGAGCTCGCTGGGTAAAGAAGTGATTGCCGAATTTGTCGAGACTGCCGAAGTTGCCGCACTACTGCATCAGCTGGGTGTCAGTTGGGGGCAGGGCTACTACCACCATCGTCCAGAAGAATTAAATTATCAGGCGCTGGAAAAATGCCTGAGTTGATTTGCACAAGGTGGCTGACCCGTGCTGAAACTCGCTCGTAAGACTCTCTATTTATTTTGCAAGTTACCACTACTTAACCTCGGTTTTGCAGTGGCATATTTCCTGTTAGTGCAATTCGGCATGGCCTGGAGTTCGCTGACCTCACAGGTGTCTCTGGTCTGGCCGGCAGCGGGCCTGGCACTTTTCGGTTTTCTGCTCTTTGGTGTGCGGGTTTTACCGGGGCTTTTTCTCGGCGCCTTACTGGCTACCCAATTCTTACACTTTGATCCCCACATTGGGCGGAGCTACATCACATGGGGCGCGGCGGCATTGAACAGCAGCGCCGACATGCTGCAAGCGCTGCTTATTGCGCGTATTAATCGCGGTTTATTGAGCAGCAATTTATTAGTCAATCTACGTCGCACGCTGTTATTCATCGCCAGTATTTTTGTGTGCGCCACTCTTTCTGCCAGCATCGGTATTTACACCCTTAATGAACTGGGCATGGTGCCCAGCGGCGAGTTGGGAAAAAGTTGGGCCTTCTGGTGGATGGGCGACAGCATTGGCATGTTGATTGTGACTGCGCTGTTTTCCTGGTTACTGATTCCACGCATTCGTAAAAATACCCATGCACAAGCTTTCTTATTATTGTGTGCTGGTGTGGGCCTGGTGTTTTTTTTGGTGTCAGCGCTGGGCTATATCGAACACAGCGAGGCGCAGCGATTGGCCACTGCTGCGCGCGAATTAACGCTGGCAGCAAAATTGGATCCGCGTCCCTGGTATCAACCCAGTTGGCTGCAAGTGTCTGCCTTTGCAATTGGCCTCACGTTGATTGGCTTGCTGACGGCGTACATTCGCACGCGGCAGGAGCATGATGAGTTATTGCGTCAAAACCAAACGCGGCTTGAAGCAGAAGTCTTATCGCACACCCAAGCGCTGCGCAAGGCTAATGACTGGTTGCTCAATGAAGTTCTCCAGCGCCAGCAAGCGCAGGAGCAATTACAGGCTTCGCAAATTGCATTGCGTGCGCGGGAGCAGCATTTGCGCAGCCTGCTCGATAATATTCCTGATCCGGTCTGGTTTAAAAATCTTGATGGTGTTTATGTCAGTTGCAATAAAGCATTTGCCAAAATGCTGGGGCAGACAGAAGCCAATATTGTTGGCAGCACCGAAGACAAATTAGTCGCACGCGACCTTGCCGAGTTGTTTCGTCACAATGACCAACAGGCATTGTTCAGTGACGAATTGCATCGCTATGAACAATTGATTCAGGTCAACGAGCAAGAACAGTATTTGTTGGATACATTAAAAGTTGCTGTGCGCGATGAGCAGGGCAATGCGGTAGGGATTCTTGGAATTGGGCGCGATATTTCTGCACAGAAAGAAGCGGAAAAACAATTGTCGCTCGCCAAAGAAGTTGCCGAAGAAGCTACCCACGCCAAAAGCCGTTTCCTCGCCAACATGAGCCACGAAATTCGCACGCCACTCAATGCAGTGTTGGGGTATACGCAATTGCTGATGCGCGACGAAAAAATCGCGGGCACGCAGCGCGAACGTTTGCAATTAATTTTAGTGGCCAGCCAGCGCCTCTTGGGGTTAATCAATGACGTGCTCGATCTTTCTAAAATTGAATCCGGCATATTGAACCTGCGCAAAGAATATTTTGATTTGCATCAGGAAGTTGCGGATATCCAAATCATTATGGCGGAGCGTGCACAAAACAAAGGGCTGAATTTAATTACCCAGGTCGATCTGCCCGATCCTTATATTGTGAAGGGCGATCGTCAGAAAATCGGCCAAATTTTATTAAATTTATTGGGGAATGCGGTTAAGTTTACGTCGGCAGGCAGCGTGAGTTTGCATGTGGTGCATCTCGCCGATGAAGTAGAATTTGTCATCGGCGATACCGGCCCTGGAATTTCCGAGCAAGAGTTGGCAGAACTATTTGCGGCGTTCAAACAGGGGCAGGCGGGTGAAGATGCAGGTGGTACAGGGCTTGGTCTCGCGCTTTCGCGCCACCTTGCCGAAGGCATGGGCGGTAGTTTGCAACTCTCCAGTATTCTTGGGCAGGGCACGCTCGCACATTTGCGTTTACCGTTGGTGAGCGAAAATATTGCGTTGGATGCTCGCGACACCCAACAACCAATACAGCACTTGCAATTGGGCACCCAATGCAAAGTATTGGTCGTGGAAGATGATCACGCCAGTTGCGAAATTCTGGTTGATTTGCTGCAACAGATTGGTTGCGAAACCTATGCTGCACACGATGGCCGTGAAGGCCTTGCGCTGTGCCAGACACAGCAATTCGATATTGTGTTTACCGACATCCGCATGCCCCATCTAAATGGTTTGGAAATGCTCTATCGCTTGCGCTCACTTGCAGGCTACAGCGATATCCCCATAGTCGCTGTGTCCGCATCCAGCCTCGAGCATGAGCGCGCCTATTATCTGTCCCGTGGCTTCCAGGAATTTATCGGTAAGCCCTATGCATTTGAGGATGTTTTCAAAGCCTTGCAGCGCTACGCCAAGGTTAAATTTGATGGTGCCAGTTATAAAACCCAGGCAGTAGTTCCGGTTGATGATGCGGCGGTGGATTTAACTCCACTTAGACCCGTGCTGAAAAATTTAGCCGCCGTCTCTGCAAGCGGCGACATGACCGCATGTAAAAAAATTGTCAGCGAATTAACTATGGAACAACTTGGCAAACAGCGGCATCAACAACTGACTAACGCTTTGCGCCAGTATGATTTGGAAAAACTGGAAGCCTTGTGCAAAGGTTGGTTGGCTCATGACGTTAGTCGCTAAGCGATAGCGCCTGACAATATTTAGCCGTCGATAGTCGTTCCTCAATATTCCTCTTTTGCGTAAAAACGCATTTTCTACGGCCAAATTGATCGCACGTGCTGCGTATCTGCCTTCTATGATTAAGTCTGGTCAGACCCGTTTCCTGGAATGGGATTATTGGCTTAATAGCGTGTATAGGGCAGGTGATGATGTTAAAAACGGGGCTCGACTACTGGACCGATATTGCGCATAGCCTGTTTGGCGGAAGCAGTGCAGCACCTGGTCATGTCCATCCCATTCACGCCTGCGTAATCGACTCTGTGCCGCATTACGTGCATGCTCCGGCGCTAGCGCAAACCCATCCCGATTATTTTGCCCGTCTTAAATCTTACGCCGATCGCCATGGCATCCGCTTGAAAGCAGACCAGCGTGCAGCAGGCTCGACTGTGCGCGATTGCAGGCGCAAAAGATTTCTCTCAATTGTATTTTTAGTTATGGGTATTTCAACAACCGGTGCATTTGCCAACGAAGGGGATCTAAGCCTGAATTTAATTGCTCCGGAATATGCAACCTCTGCTGAACCGGAAGAAGGCAGGGCAATTTCACGTGCGGGAAAATTATTGGAACAAGCGCAGGATTCTTTGATAAGCCAGAGCTTGGCGAAAGTGTTGCTTGAGCACATCGATGACCTTGAACAATATCCTCCCGGCATTCAGGAGGATATACACGAACTTGCACGCTATTACGCACGTTATCCGGCGGCAACAAAATTAATTATGTCCATCGCTGCAAGCGACTGGAAATTGAAATACGCGGCTCACACATTTCAAACCAATGTTAAAGGCTCGCGTCTCGATATAGATTCAGTTGAGGTATTTTTTGATCCACGTTCCGGCGCAAAATTAAAATTTTACGATAAGTGCGATGATCAAAAACCGTTTTGTATTGCATCGCCCGCGGATGCGCTATTGCACGAACTCTTGCATGTGCAAACCATTACTATCGATAAAAGCGCTTTTATCGGTCAAGGAGGATTGGACCCCTGGAGTTACCCGGCCGAGCATGAACGCCTCACAATTGTGAAGGAGAATGCGCTCTATCGCGCGATGACACTCATTGATAAACAACCGCGTCCTATCCGCAGTGAGCACAATGGTCGCCATGTATTGGTTTCCTGTGCCACCTGTTACGAGTAAGCTTAATTATTCCCAGTCTGTTGCTAGCTGCGGTTCGTATAAATCGCCCATCAGGTCATGCAATACCAGTTTGGTTTTTCCTTTCTTGGTGCCTTTACTGTCTTTCCAGGGCACAACGTACAAAATATTGGGTAGTGCCTGATTATCGTCTGCGGCGGTTCGCTCTTCATCGTTGCCGTTATTGGCTGATACGGATAACGAAATGCCGCAGCAGAGCACTAATAATTTACGGTATCTCATTGTGCACCCCGGTCGAGCAATTTTTGTTTCAGCTCTGCTGTCCATGCTTCGGTTTCTTCATCCTTTTGACTTGAAAGCGCCAAGTAACTCTCGTAATGAGCAACCGCCTGCGGAAAATCCTGATAATAAATATCGTATAGCAGTGCCAAATTATAATGCGTACTGGCATTTTTAGGCTCCAACTTCAAGGAGGCTAGATACAACTGTTCAGCATCTTTATATTGGCCATCTTCAGTGCTAATCAGTGCGCGAATATTATTTAATTGCGCTGAGGTTGTTTGTAGCTGCTGGGCATGTGCCAGCGCGCGCTTTGCGCCTGCTATATCTTTCAACTGGTAATTTGCAATGGCAAGATTAATCCACCCATCAAAAAAGCCCGGGTTGTTATTGGCAATTTTTGCCAACGTCGCCGCTGCGGCTTTTACATTACCTTTTTCGAGATCAGCCAAGGCGCTGGTGTAGGCAGCACGGTCTCCTGCTGCCAGCGGTGTAGCTTTGGTGTTTAAGGGTGTTGCATCGCGGTTCGATGTTGGGCCTGATGAACACGCACTTATCAAAAGTACTGTCATAACGAGCAGCGCATGTAAGCCGCTTTTAGCTAATTGTGCACATATCGATTTCATTGCGGTCTACTCCAAAATTCCATGCGTAGAAATTTCATTGTCCTGATCCTATTGAGCTGGGCCACGGTATACACTGAGTTTTGCCTGTCGTTGATAGCGCGACGGGAAGAGCGTTTGAAGCTCGCTATAACTCTGCTTTATCCACGGGCTTTGGGTGCCATCCGCAGTGCGTGCCATATTGATTTCATAAAACTCGATGGCCTTTTCCTCAAACGGGAACGCCTGGTCTTCAATTAGAATATTGTATTGTTCAAGTTCTTCTTCAGAAAGATTTTTTGGTCGCTCTGAATCAAGCAATGATGTTGAAAATACTTGATAAATTTTTGCGATCGAATAAGTCGCCTCAGTAGTAACCTCAGCAATACTATAAGACGAAGCTTGGCCAAACAGCGCAATAGCATCCTGCATGAAATTTTTCTTTTCACGTAAATTCTGCGCTAGAGGCTCTACCAAACGTTTATTTTCAAACTTACGTTGCTGAGCTTTAGCCAAGGATAAAGCTGCACTGGCAGCGATAAAATTTGTACGGTCAGTTTTATAGCTCTTTACCGTTTGCTTATCGGTAGTGGCAATTTTTTGTTGCCATGCACTGGCTTTATCTAACGCATTTTGTTTTGTATAAAGCTGGGAAAGCTTATGCATCGATTCAAGGTATTGGGCGTAGGGTGTTGTGTAGGTACTGGCGTAGGTATTGAAAGCGCGAATAGCATCTGCCCAATTATTTTTCGATTCATACAATTCACCTGCCTGCCAAAGTGCAGCTCTTTTAATATCCTGATCGGCATCTTGTGAAGAAATTTTCTCGAATACTAATGCTGCGCGGTCAGTTTGCCCCAGTTTTACGTAGGCAGTAGAAAGCTGTCGAGTAGCGTCTTGATACAGCTTGTGTTTGGGGTATAACTGTTGGAATAACTCGATGTTAACTACCGCCAGATTCCAGCGTTCATTCTTTATTGAAAGATTGATTGCTTCATAGAGCGAGTCAGGTGCAATGTCCGAGCTGCCGGTTTGTTGTGCAACACGTGCATAATTTTTAATCGCATCATCAATGCTATTATTTTGCAAATTCACTTGAGCCTGTTGGTAAATCGCTAATGCCAAGCTATTGTTGAAGCGTGTTTTGTCAGGAGTGGTTTTTGCCACGCGCGCAAGCTCCGCAAAAATTGTTTCGGCCTCAGCGGGGTTGCCCGATTTTAAATAGGCCAGACCTTTAATGTAATTGGTATCGTTGCGCACGTTATCAGGAGCGGTTCCTGCAACAGCGTCGGCAAATACAATCGCCTGTGCATAGCGTTTATTATCGTAAGCGAGCAGGGCGGCGTGTTGATTAACTTGTTGGTAGCGAGGTTCGGTTTGATACAATTGGGCAGAACGCAACGAATAAGCCAAGTGCAAGTCGAGCCAGCGGGAGTTGTCTGGTTGGGCTTTAAAAAGCTTTTCAGTTAAATCGATCGTGGCGTAAGCCGCTTCTTTATCCAGCACTATATCGCCATCATAGGCTGCCTTTTCAAAGTAACCGAGAGCGTCCGCATTCCGATTTTGGGCCGCCAACAATTCTGCGTATGCTGTGTAAACCTTATCTTTTCTTGCGTAGGCGGAGTATTGGCTGAGATAACGTTGATACCATTCATTCGCGGCAGCAAAATTTGCCGGATTTTTTGATCTTCTATATTCCTGCTGTTGCGCATCCGCAACCAGCAGCATGTTGTCCCGCATAGCTTGTTTGACATTGATGTACGACGGGGAGTCTTGTTTGCCATTCCAGTAAGCACTGGAGGCACTAAACTTGCGATAAAAATTTTCCATCGCTGTTTCAAATTGATTGGTTAAGCCTGCCTTTTTATAAACTTCGATTTGCTGCAGATAAGCTTCGGGAACCTGATCAGAATCAGGGTTGCTCGCAATGAAATTATCCAGGGTTTTATTCGCATCGGCATAACGTTTTTGGGTCAGGTAGCTAGCACTAATAACTTGATAGGCCTGATAGAGGTAGTCTGATTCAGCTGGATCAGTAAAATAGTCTTTGAGTACATCCGTATTTTCCATATTAACTACGGACAATGCCAAGGCTCTGAAATATTCATCGAAATCGTCCTTCTCATTACCTTTCAATGTTTGGTAATTGGCAAATTTCCGGTGTTTGATTGCTGCAACATAATCTTCGGTTGCTTCTGAGTAGAGTCCTTGTTTAAACCGTGACCAGCCACGTTTTAATAATGCACGCTCATAAAATTCATTCTGGCCTGCGGTGAATAGCACCTCGGAATAGGCACTTTCTGCAGTTAAATAATCACCGGTAATAAATGCATGTTCTGCAATGCGAAATTGCGCCTCGGGGTAGTAAACAGATTGTGGAAATTGTGTAGCTAGCTCTGTAAGTGCATTCAGTGATTCATCTTGCAGATTTAATTTTTCATAGTTTTGTGCGAGTTGATAGAGAACCCTGTCATTGTCTTTTGCATTTGGGTATTCAGCCAACGCTGAGGATAACAACGTTATCGTGCGCTGGATGGACGCTCTGTAGGCGGCATCGTTAGTCACATTGGCTTGGGTGTTCGCTTGTGAATCATCCAGCTTATTTAGTTCGGCCATTTCCAATTCGGCCAACCGATTCATCGCTGAGCGACGTCCTTTTTCAGTTGATGAAGCTGAGTTGAGATAATCGTTGTAGGCCTTTTTGATTTCCGCATCATTTTTAGGTTTGACAAAAACTTGTGCCGAGCCTTCTTTAGAGGACTGTATATCAATAGTACGCAATGTAGGTTCTTGTGGTTCCGTGGAGCTGCAACCGAAAAGTGTGGCGAAAAGCCCAATCAACGTGGATGAAATAATTAAGCGCATCGGATTAATTTCCGTCATAAAGTGTTGCCAATCCAAATTTCGATTGGCTCAAATAACTTTGAATGGTTTCTTGTTCCTTCAGTAGCATTTTTTGAGCAAGGCTTCGATAGCTTTTCTCCAGGGTCGCCTTGCTAGTTGTTAATGCATTAATCCGACTGCTTGCCAATGGTTTGGAAAGCAAACTATCGATAAGGTGAATTTTCTCAAATAACCGGCGCAGATTTTTATTCTCTTTTGATTCCGGACGAATAAAAATAGTCGCATTAGATTGCAGATTGATCGGCTTACTGACTAAGTCAGCGGCGGCAAGTGCTTGCTTTGCTGCCATCTGTTCATAGTAGGTGACAGCTTCCTGATATCTTGCCGTGGCTGCCTCATGTTGGCCGATTTGGCGCAGCGCGAAGGCACCAAGTAAATAAGATTCGGCAACGGAAATATCCTCTTCCTGTTTTTCATGCAAATGATTGAATGCGTTTAGTGCCCCAATAAAATCTTCTTGATGCAATGCGGCTACTCCTAGCCCAAGTAATGCGCGATTGGCGTAATTACTGGTGAGTGTCACATTGCGAAAACTTTCTCTTGCATCCCGGTAAAAGCCATATTGAATTTGGGAGAAGCCCAATACGGTGTAAAGACGAAAGTCCAGTTCATCTCGTTTGGTCCCATTAATTTTGAGTGCATTTTGAATTGCTAGTTGAGCGTCAGTCCACCAATCTTGCCGTATGTTAGCGGTCGCAAGGTTAAGTTGCGCCAAACGATAATGAACGGAATCGGATTTAATTTTTTCATAATAGGTCATTGCCTCGCGATGTTTTTTTTGTTGCTGTAGTGCGGTGCCAATTAGCAAATTGGCTTCGGCGGCATCTTCTTTGGTGAGGCTTTCGATAATGGTTGGGTTTTTTAAAAGTGCCACAACATCAGTCCAGCGTGCGTCATCGGCTTGATATTTGGCGAGCTCGAAAGTCATACGGGCTTCACTAAAGTTATCGCCCTGATCTTTCGCCATGCTCAATAGTGACTGCGCGATTGATACTCCATGAATTGATAAAGCCAAAGCAGCGACTTGTTGGACTTTTGGCGAATTAATCTGCTGGCTGATGGTTGGCATATTGCGCGTAATCATTGCCATAGCGGATGCAGGATCGTTACTTCTTATCGCATCTTCTGATAATTCTAAAATTTGCTCTAGGTCGGTTGCCTTCCCTGCCTCCTGAGTCTGGGCGAGGTCTTGATAGGCTGCCGATGTGGACGTAAAAAAATTCCCATCAACGGGTTGTTCTGTCGCACTGAGCGGATAGGAAACAAAACAAAATGCGCTCAATAAGAGACATTGCAAATATTTTTTTAATCGATTGCAGCTACTGGCTATTCGAACGATAGAAATGCTATTTAGAAATTCCATTTGGTATTGCAAGCTTGATTGAGGTTAGAAGATATGTGATTCGTCGACAGATTATTGTATTTAGAAGATGCCGTCAGCGATGAAAGCTGGCGGCTTGGCTATCATGAGATCTGGTAACTAAATTGCCCTTCTTCGGTAACACCGACGTGGACATTGTTAATCGCCTCACCATTTGCCATTTTGCCTAGACATTCCGTGGCTAAGGCAGGTAATAAAGTGCGTGTTAAGATATTTTCAATATTGCGTGCACCTGTATCGACTTCCTGGCTGCGGGCCAGTATGTGTAGTAATACATCTTCATCGTAAGTGAAATTTGCATTGTAGTGACTTCTAACGCGCTTCTTAATGCGATTCATATTGATGACACAAATTTTCAAAAGGTCATCATCGCTGAGTGGATAGTAGGGAATAACTGTGCTGCGGCCCAGGAATGCCGGTTTGAAATAACGCAGTAATTGCGGACGGAAATTATCCAGCAATACTTCAGGATCGGGGCGCTCTTCTTGTGCCGCGCACATTGCACGGATGTGTTCTTCGCCAGCGTTGGAGGTCATGATAATGACGGTATTACGAAAGTCGATGTCACGGCCTTCCCCATCTTTAATAGTGCCCTTGTCAAACAAATTGTAAAAAATATCCTGTACGCCAGGGTGAGCCTTTTCCATTTCATCAAGCAAAACCACACTGTAAGGTTTTCGTCTTACCGCTTCGGTTAATACACCGCCTTCGCCATAACCAACATAGCCTGGTGGTGAGCCCAAGAGCATGGACACTTTATGTTCTTCTTTAAACTCAGACATATTAATGACGGTAATATTTTGTTCCCCGCCATAGAGAATATCGGTTAACGCCAAGGCAGTTTCCGTTTTACCAACACCGCTGGAACCGACCATAAAAAATACACCAATCGGTTTGCGCGGGTCTGTTAAACCTGCGCGTGAAGTGCGAATACTTTGTGCGATAGCTTCCAGTGCATGTGGTTGACCGATGACTCGTTCACCAAGTGCGCTTTGCAAATCCAGTATCGCTTTAATTTCATTGGATACCATTTTTCCAACAGGAATACCGGTCCAGTTCGCGACTACTTCCGCGATGGCTTGACTATCAACATTCACTTGCATAAGTGGTGTTTCGCCTTGTAGGGCAGAAAGCTCTTCACGCAGTGAATCAAGTTGGGCACGCAAGCTAGCTAATTCCGATGCACTGGGTAAATTAGCTGCATCTATATTGTTTTTGCGTGCATGGAATTCATCTTCAATTTGTTTTTGTAGTGCTTGTATCGCCTTTACCTTTTCCAGTTCGGCTTGCCATTGCGCCTCTTGCACTTCCAAGTGGTTTTGTAATTGTGCCTTTTCAATTTCAAGCTGCTCCAAGCGTTCGGCATAATTACCGTGCGAGGCATTTTCACGACCGAGGGAATCAATCGTAGCAGTGCATTGGATGATTTGGCGACGAGAATCCTCAATTGCAGCCGGGGTTGCGCTTTGGCTGAGTGCAACACGGGCACAAGCTGTATCCAATAGGCTTACCGACTTATCTGGTAGTTGGCGTGCAGGAATGTAGCGGCTGGAGAGACGAACTGAATCAACAATCGCTTCGTCCATAATTCTCACACGATGATGGTTTTGTAGCATTTCAGAAATAGCGCGCATCATATTGATGGCTTTTTCTTCATCTGGCTCTTCAATTTTTACGACCTGAAAACGGCGTGTGAGCGCAGGATCGCGCTCGAAATATTTTTTGTATTCTGCCCACGTAGTTGCAGCAATGGTCCGCAGTTCTCCGCGAGCCAATGCCGGTTTTAACAAATTGGCTGCATCACCTTGCCCCTCTTTTCCGCCTGCGCCAATTAAGGTGTGTGCCTCATCAATAAACATGATGATAGGTTCGGGCGATGCCTTAACTTCGGCGATAACAGATTTCAGACGATTCTCAAACTCACCTTTTACGCTCGCGCCTGCTTGTAATAAGCCCAAATCCAAACTACGGATAGTGACATTTTTTAATTGATCTGGCACATCGCCTGCTGCAATACGCAGTGCAAAACCTTCAACTACGGCGGTTTTTCCAACACCCGCTTCTCCCGTTAGGATAGGGTTGTTTTGTCGACGACGAATGAGGATGTCAACAATCTGGCGGACTTCATCATCGCGGCCCAAAACAGCGTCGATTTTGCCGTTCTTTGCAGCTTCAGTAAGGTTGACAGTAAATTTATCGAGGGCTGGTGTTTTACTTGGTGCAGCAAATGCAGTGTTGTCGCCAGTGTTGGTACTTTCTTCGCCGGCCTGTTTTGATTCGCCAGTTGTGCCGATAATACCGCGGATAACTTCGCGCAAGGATTCAGGAGCGATTTTTTTCAGTTCGCCATTGGTGGCTTCGGTCGTACGGCGCAAACCTTCGTCCAATAATAGTGCGGCAAGAATATGGGCAGAAGTAATTTTGCTGTGGCCATATTCTACCGAGGCGAGTATCCATGCGTTTTTGGCTAAATCGACAATTGTTGGTGATAGAGCTGGCGCGCGCGAATTGCCGGCTTTGATTGCATCCAGCTCGCGATTGAGATGGCGAACGAGATTGCCAATATTGATATCAAATTTTTCCAGCACTACGGATATATCGCTGTCTGGAATTTCGAGCAATTTGAGCAGCCAATGTTCTATTTCAACATTGTAATGCGTGCGCGCCAAACATAATCCTGCAGCGCCTTCAAGGGCATTGCGACATTGTTCATTGAGTTTTACTACGAGTGATTTTAAATCGATATTAATCATGGCTCTATCCTTAAAAACTATTTTGTATGAAAATTTTGGTATTCGTTAAGATGATAATTTTGCTGATACAGTAATTTTTAATGTTTCATTTTCTGCTGCATTACTTTTTTGCTCGCTGGTCGATAACCAGGTGTTCCAACTTAAAATCGGTGAAGATTTTTTCCCCAACATAATTTTATTAGGCAAATCTGCACGTTTTACTTCAATGACAAATTCGTAGTCATGCTCTAAGCCGAGATAGAGTTTCACCATGTCATTCATGGCCGCTAATGCTTTTGTTCCAGGTGCAAAACGGTAGAACTGTTCTTTGTTTAATGGGCCGAGCAATATCCGGATTTTACCTTGGGCAATCCAACCCTTTGCGCCAAGCATCGCCGATTTTCCCAGTGATGCATTCAGTCCTTTAGGCTCCTGCTTCGACGCAATTTGTGTACGTATATCGGGAATCAGTTCTTGCCAATGCCCGACAAACTCCTGAATCCTTACTGGAAGATCAAAATAATCGGCCAATATTTGTTTTAGTCCAGACGATGTCCTAACTTTTTGAGTCAGCAGGCCACTGTAGTACAGCAATGACTCGTCTTTTATGTTTAACCTTTCCGTTAGCCCTTGGGTTCCTAATCCAATTAGTGATAGTAATAATTGTGATGAGACGGACTTATTTTTTTTACTGTTGCTGTTGAGCTTCTTACGCTCATACTCAATGGGCAGCGAGTATTTTGTTCCCGCTTGATAGAATAAGGAAATTGTCCGGTGATTAAACAGATCCAAAAAGTGCAGAAACGATTCATCTTTTTGTTTTAATCGTTGCAGAATCAATTCTGTGTAGTGGTAAGGCAAAACGCCGATACTACCGGCTAAATTCATAAAGTTAACATGCATTTCCCATGACTTTGCCGACAGCTGGGTTGCATCAGGCGTAATAGAAAAAATTTCGTTATTGGGAAAACTTAACGATGTTCGTGTTTTAAAACGCAGCACTTCAGTGGCTGGCGGTACGAACAATGCAACTGGATTATGTTTTTTTGCCCGATAGAGTGTTGGCGCTATACCCCCTTCCGGAAATAGAGCGGCACGCTCCAGCAGTCGTACCGCTTGGAAAAAGCTGTACTCATGTGGTGCTTTCAGAACTGAATCAATTACAGAAGCGTTTTGTCGCCAGCTCGTGGAGGACATTTCTTTAAATAACCTTCTTTATTTTTGCGTTTAACCAATAGTCTGGTGAATGAATTTACGGAGCAATAAAGTCCAAAAAAATGTTCCAGAACTGTTGCAAATAAATAGCTGCTGCTGCCGGTAAATTGAGAATCATCAAGCTCTACCTCAATTTCAATGCCGCGACATAATGTCACCCGGCCATCAATATTCAATGGCGCATTTACCCCTTTGGCGCTTAGAGATTGGATTGAGTCAATAAGTGCTCTGGTAGCTGAGGAATCTTTAAAATTATAAAGTCGCAAAATTTCTTTCAATGCTTCAGTCGCATCGCGTGAACCGGTGATTGATAGGTGATTCAAATTGAGATGTGACAGTAATCGCCAGCGCGCGCCATCCCGTAATGGCGGACGAATAGCCACGGATGGTTGGGTCAGGCAGCGAATCTTTTCGCAAGGTGGAGCCGCGTTAACACATTGCAGCTTGGGCTGTTCGAGATTAAATGGCAGTTTTGCAGGCAAATCGCGGTTGCTGCAGGTGGCATCAAGAATGAGTGTACGATCTTCCGGTAAGTTCGGATTAAAATTCAAGTCAACCAAATTGAGAAATACATCGGTCCCCTCATCGCGCTCGCCATAACCAAGTTTTGCATGTCTGCGCGCGGCAAACCAGAATGATTGTGTTTGCAAATCCAGGTGTTCATGTTTAAGGCCATAAAACGGCAGGAATGTTTCCTGAATTCCGGCAGCGCTACTCGCCACTACCTTATCTATAGAATAAATTTCATATCCATTTGGGCGGCGGGAATCTGCAATAACTTGATACTCACGTTGAGTATGTTCAATTTTGATCGGGTCAGTTTTATGATTAAATAAATTGATTACGGGTGTGCACCCAAGAACAAATGTATTGTGATTAATGTTGTGTTCAAGCTCTACATCTGAACGGTTTAGATAGAGATAGAGGTTTAGTTCTGTAGTGGCGGTGTCAGGAATATACTCATTTAAACCTTCAATATCGATAAACATAAATTTTTCCGGGAAAACGAAAAATTCACTTAGTAGTCGATAACCTGAAAAGGAGAGTGCTGGATATGGGAGCAAGCTTTGGGTATCACAAAATCCTACTGCTTTAATGCAATTTTTCCCTAAAAAAATTGGTTTGGTGTCAGTTTCAGAGGTTGCCAAGACCAGTTGTTGGCACTCGTTGAGTATCATCTCGTAAAGGGGATGAATGTGCTGCGATTGTCCTTTCAGGTAAAAACGCAAACGTTTTGGACGCAACTCGTGAAAGTTGATGGATTCATTAAATGTTTTAAGACGAAGACGTAAAACTCCACCCGCACCGCGTACAGCGTTAGCGCCTGGTGTTGCAAAAGGGCGCCCCACCAAGCTTGCATCCTTAACGGTTATGGGTAAAAGCTCCGTGTTGTAGATGGTGCTGAAGCGGCAATTCTCGCCTTGAAATTGTTCAGTTTCCAAAAGTGTTTGTGCTGGCAATTCATAACTTGCTTCCAGCTGATCCTGATTTGGAATCAACTGTACTATGGCCATCGATGGAATTGGGCGCTGATAGTGCGGAAACAATGTTGTCAGCAATGCATCGCTGAGCTCGGGAAAATCGTCATCTAATTTGTGTTGGATGCGCGCATTCAAATAGGCGAAACTTTCAATCAAGCGTGAGACATGAGGGTCTTCAATCGTATCTGCACTAACACCCAAGCGGCCGGCAATTTTGGGGTGCTCAGTAGCAAACTCAGCGCCCATTTGTCGAATGAACGCTAGCTCTTTTTCGTAATAGGGAAGTAATTCATCAGCCATGTTTTGATTCTTCTACTTTTACGGTTCTAAATACGGGATCCAAAACGGAATCGAAAATAATAACTTCAGGTGCCGGATCTGCATGGAGTGTTGCATCTATGCGAAATCTGAGAGTGCGGTCGGTCGAATCTTTATTATCGATATGAACAACTTTGACCGATTTAAAGCGTGGCTCAAACGCCCGCAGGGTTTTTTCCAGGTTTTTAGTAAATGCTCTCTTTTTTTCTATATCAGCAATATTGACCGTCGCTAAATCGGGTAGCCCATAATTTAATATGGAAAACTCCAGTTCTTGCAGGTCTTCTGGCGGCGACTGCATTCTATAGCGAGTGTTTAATAAATTTTCCAAGTCGCGTTTAACGCTATTGCGCAGTTCGCGCAAATATTGGGTCCGGTTTTTGTCTTGTTCAATTTGAATATGCGGTTCATCATCCATTAGCCTATCTAAAATCGATGGGCGCAATTCCTGTTTTTTTCCGACGCGCATTATTAAAAAATCCTGACGTGAATGTATTTATTTAACTGGTTTGTAATAACTCGGTTACTAACTCTAGTTCGGACACCATTTGATCCAGTTGGTAATGTGGTACAAGATGGATAACACAAACGTATTGCCCGGGTTTGTTCGGGTGCTCGGTTACTTTCACTGATGCCTGACGAAGTGGGTAGCGAGCTTGTTCTTCCCACTCCAAATCATCCCGTCCGGTTGTATATTTAAATAACCATTCAGTTAAAAACCGCTCGCATTCATCAGCTGTAACGAATGAGCCAATCTTGTCGCGGATCATTACTTTTAAGTAATGTGCTACGCGCGAGGCGCACAGCACATGTTGCAACATCGCCGATAGTTTTGCGTTTATATCTTCGGTGCGGGATAAGCGATTGCGTGGTTGCTGCACGGATTGATTGCTATAAAAGGCACTAAACGGTGTGTCATAGCAATGACATAAAGGCATTAATCCGAGGTCACTTAATTCCCGTTCCATAGTGTCGGTGATAATCACTTCAACGGATGGCTTGCAGGCAATATCATATGCATCTGTTGCGAAACTAACTTTGGGTAAATTAGTTAATAATCCTCCACCAATTTGGTCGCGCGGTACTCCACGGATATGGCCAAACCAGCCTACATTGGCGAATTCACGAATCAGCACACCACCGAATGCATAGGCTGCATTTCCCCATAATTGGCAAGCCGTATGGTTTTCTGGGCTGGATTTTTCGTAAAAGAAAATTCCTTTGTAACTTCCGGGCGTGCTGCGATAGGGCTCGCGCATCAAAATGCGTGGTAATGTTAATCCAATAAAGCGGCTATCTTGTTTTTCACGTAGTGCGCGCCATTTAATGTATTCAGTTTGTGCGAAGATGCTATGTAAATTGATAGGCATGCCCAAGGTTGCAAAGCAATCTAATCCAAAAAATTCATTAGATGCTGAACAGATAAATGGGGCAAATGCAGCTGCTGCAATTTGGCTCAATCCTGCCAGGGTGGCAATATCATCTAATGGATGGCGTGGTGAACGTTTGTGGCTGATTTCATAATCACCAATAAGCGCACCATAGGGCTCGCCGCCAGGAGTTCCATATTCTTCACTGTAGATTTTCTGAAATAGCTGGCTTTGGTCAACATCCAGTGCACGTTCTATATCCTTGCTAATTTCTGCCCAAGTGATATCCAAATAACGGATTTTAATATTGCGATTACCATCGGCCTGAGCAACGAGATACCAAAGGCCGCGCCAAGATGCCTCAAGTTGTTGTAATTTGGGGTGATGAATTAGTTCATTAACCTGATCGTTAATCAGGTGATCAATTCGTGCAATCGCTTTGTTAACGATGAAACAAATATCATCGCTTGTCGTTGCGGCGGTTATATTTTCAAAATTACTTAGCCAATAACCGAGTGCTTTATAAGGGTCATCTTCAACAAGAAAGCCAGAGAGCGAGGTGATGTAGGATTTGCGTTGATAGAGTGATTCAAGCAAGTCTATGTTTGCATTCCGGGATATTTCTGCTGATGTACCTTGATGGTTAAGAGCTGACACAACAACAATCCATTTATTAAAAGAGGAAGGGGGAAGATGCATCTTCCCCCTCTGGGATAGCTACTTACCTGGAATAATCAACCTGCTTTTGGAATATTAGCCACCAAGCGCAGAGAAGCGGTCAGCTCTTCCATTTGCAACCATGGGCGCATCAACACTACCGCGTTGTAAACACCTGGTTGACCTGGTACTTCTTTAACTTCAACTCTTGCTTCGCGCAACGGATATTGGGCTTTAGCTTCTGCACTTGCACCTTCGCTACCATTCACATAGTTGCTAATCCAACGATTCAGCCATACTTCGGCTTCACCTGGCTCCATGAATGAACCAATTTTGTCGCGCGCCATTGTCTTGAGGAAGTGCGCGATACGTGAAGTTGCCATGATGTAGGGAAGTCTTGCAGAAATTGCTGCGTTAGCAGTTGCATCCGGATCATCAAACTTTTTCGGACGTTGAGTTGTCTGTGCACCGAAAAATACTGCGTAATCAGTATTCTTATAGTGGCACATTGGCAAGAAGCCCAGTTTGCTCAGCTCTGCTTCACGACGGTCGGTAATACCAATTTCCGTTGGGCACTTCTGGTCAGTATCGCCATCATCGCTAACAAATGTATGGCTAGGTAGGCCTTCAACCTTGCCACCGCCTTCTGCGCCGCGAATGGCGGTGCACCAGCCATACTCAGAGAACGCTCTGGTCAAAGTGGCTCCGAGTGCGTAGGCAGCATTCATCCAGCAATAATCATCGTGATCAGTTTCAGTGTGGCGACCATCATGATTGCGTGATACTTCCTCAAAACCAAAGGCTTCTACTTGTTTGGTTGCCTGGCCATAAGGCAAGCGAGCCAATACTCGTGGCATTGCCAGCGTTACGAAGCGAGAATCTTCTGTGTCGCGGAAACTGCGCCACTGAATGTATTCGGCAGAATCAAAGATTTTTTCAAGATCGCGCGGCTTAGACAACTCGGTAAAACTATCAAAGCCAAACATTTTTGGTGAGGCGGCCGATAAAAACGGACAGAAGCCTGCAGCTGCTACATTGGAAATTTTAGATAGCAGGGAGATATCATCCGGATGAGTGGAAAACTCATAGTCGCCAACCAATGCTGCATAAGGTTGGCCGCCTGCGGTACCAAATTCGCTTTCGTAGATCTTTTTGAAAATCTGGCTTTGATCAAACTCAACTGCTTTCTCCAGATCTTTACCCAGTTCCTTTTTGCTAATGTTGAGCATGCGGATTTTAAGCTGGGTGCTGGTTTCAGTATTGCTAACCAGATAGTTGAGGCCACGCCAAGAGCCTTCCAATTTTTGGAATTTTTCATTGTGCATGACGGCAGCAAGTTGTTTTGACATGGCTTCATCAATCGCCTTGATGGCTGCATTGATAGTTACCGATAAATTTTTGTCCCACTTAACTGTGCCTTTCATCGCCTCTGAGGTTAAGGTTCTAAGCAGCTCTTCAGTTTCATCGCGAGAAGTTTGTTTAGTTGCACTGATTGCTTGTTCGAGAAAACTCAGTTCGGCAACTTGCGTTTCCAGATTCTGGTTTTCGAATTGTTCCTGATTAGACATTTTTTATCCTCTATTTTCCGTCTTTGTCTACGCCGAGCTCATTTGATAATGACGAGAGCGCGTTAGTGTTACTCAAGACATCTTCGAGTATGGCTTCAAGATCTTCTGAGCGATCAGCTTTGGTGAGCAGATCCCTGAGCTTATTGCGCGTGTCCATGAGTTTCTTTAATGGCTCAAGTTGTTCAACAATTCTGTGCGGCTCAAAATCTTCCATGATTTTGAAGTCCAAATTAACGGACATTTCACTGCCATCATTTTCGAGGAGATTTGCCACCTTCATACGCAACTGTGGGTTTACCTTGGTCATGATATCGTTAAAGTTGTCGCGATCAATTTGTGAAAATTTGCGATCTTTAAGCGATTTCTTTCCTTCAGTGTTGTCACCAGAGTAGTCGCCCATCACGCCCATCACAAACGGGATTTCTTTTTCAACGATAGAGCCGTTTGTCTCGAGATCATAAGTAATATGAACCCGGGGCTTTCTAACGCGTTTAAGTTTATCGTGGATGCTATCGGACATAATCCCTAATCCTCTTTGGCTAGGTGGTTTGGTTAATCTTCATTAGTCATAACACCAGTGAGTTCACTGAAATGTTTTCGTGACGAAGAGTCTGGAATAAGCTCAACGATGAGTTCGTCAAGCGGCATATTGCCCCATTTTACGGCCTTCTCAAGCGCATAAGACACCGGGGAGTGTGGTTCGGTTGTTCGGAAAAACTTTGCAATGTCCAGCAGCTGTTTGAACGCAATTTCACGAGAAACCAATGCTGGTGCAGTATTCGTTATAGTTGTTTGGGTAGTACCCGAGCCGGCTGCGGCAGCTATTTCTGTCGCGACAATAACCGGTTCAGCTTCAACGGGGAGCTTGTGCTTGGCTATATGATTCAGTGCTCCTCTGCATTCCTCCAGCGCGCTGACAATAGCCCGCATAGATGGTGCATGCTCCGAGCCGCAAAGTTGATCCAGTAAAGTTTCAACACTTTTTGCGTAGCCAATGGTTTCATTTATGTCATCAAATTGATCGAGGATAAATTGTTGTGTCGACTCTTCTACTGCGCGTTCGATATCAGCCAAGGTAAAGCCAAGCTTTTCAGCTTTACTACTGCGGGCGTCTTCATTGGTGATTCGCTCTAACTCAACAGCTTGTTGATACTGCCAGTAGGCAAAGGGTCCCGGTGAATAACCCTCGGTTAACGGCACTCTTCTGATGGGTGCAATGAGCACACCCTCATTTGCTGTGCCATTCAGGCCTGCAAGTGGAGAAATACGGGTTTCGATTCCATCTTCTTCATCGGGCAAGGGATAAAGGTGATCCCAAAAGTTTTTTATCAGCCCATCTATTAATAGAAACGCATCACGAACACCTTGAAATCCGTTGCGACGGATTAAAGCTTCAGTCAGCCAGGTGGCCACTTCCAGATCTTTGCTCTCGCGCATCAGGAGCCCCGGCGCTAGCGAGAGTATTTTTCTCCAATGCTCATCGGCTTCGCCATTGGATTCCTTATAAAGATTATTTTTTTCTGCATCACGAGCGGCATAGCGCGCAGTCTTGATGGTCTGATAGCTGGATAATGGCGAAGCGTCCAGCCGCAAATCTATGCCAGTTGGATGCTCAGAAGAGATGGGGGCCAGCAAGCTGGTAAGATCTAATACAGGCTGTGATGCCATTTCTAATACATATCCCTTTTTTAGGTTTTATCAACAAAGGTGGTGAAGGTTCCTATCAACGCTGCTTTGAGAGCTCTATCTTTTGGATTATTACTTTGAGATAGTTCAGCACCTTGAGTCTAAGGTTGGCCACGCTAGCACAATCAACGGCATAAATTAAGAACTGGCGTAAAAAGTTATAATCAACAGGGCGAATTGCGTCACAAATCTGGCGGTAGTCTGGGGTTTTAATGCCATGATACCATTCACATTTATGGAGAATGTGAATGTGATGCGACATGCAAAACTGATTAAACACACCATAAATTATTAAAAATAGTGCACCACTTCAGATGGAACGTTAAAGGATGAAGGTCAAATGGCGTTACAGGTTACGTTAGTAAAAACTCCGGGAGGCGTTTCTGTATCAAGGACCAGTCATTTATTCAATGAACAGGGTGGTACCTTTGGTCGGGCGACTACAAATAGTTGGCAACTACCTGATCCCGATAAATTTTTATCCTCTTGCCACTGTGAAATTCTTTGGGTTTCAGATGGTTACTATCTTGTTGATAGAAGTACGAATGGTACTTTTCTCAATGGATCTCCCGAGCCCATCGGTAAGAGTGTTAAGTCGCGCCTGAACAATGGAGATACATTTGAAATTGGGGATTATCGTTTTTCGGTATCTATTCCCGATGCTATACAGGCGGGCTCTCCGTTTGACAATGATGCTGATTTTTTCGCTCGCCCTTCCTCTTCGCCGGCCGTTAATGTTTACAACAATCCATTCGATAACAATTTAAGTGCCGATAACGCGCCTATCTTCGATCAGCCGCTCGACCCATTAGCAATTTGGGATAAGGCTATTAAAGTTCCGGAACCGCGTGCAAATTTCATAGGTGAAATAGCGTCCGATACCAGCAATTCAATAGACGATATTTTTGGTGGTACGCCATCGCGCATTCAACAGGATTTCGCACAGATCGATTTATCACACGGTATGGATCAGGCGATGACTTGGCCTGAAGCCTCAAGGGAAAACTTAATCCCGGAAGATTGGGAAGATGATTTTTCTGATTTGGGTGCAAAGTCTTTTGATTATCAATCAGCGGATTCTCCGGCATATGTTCCTGTTGTACAAGAGGCGCCTGCGAAGAGTGTCCCTGCGGCAGAAATAGTTATACCTAGTCCGCGCGTCGAGCGACAACCACTTGCTGAACGCATAGGCTCAATTGATACGGCCGCGGTGATTCCAGTACCGTCGGTAACGGTGTCTGTCGTAGCGCCTCCCGTAGTTCCTGTAGAAAAAACTAATCATGTGGCAGCCGCAACAGCAGTTAGCCAGCCGGTTGCGACAGCGTCTGATAGTCTGTTGATTGAGGCTATGGGCCTCGATACTTCACGGCTTTCGGATCAGGATATTGCTGACATCACCGTAATGGCCGGTCAGCTAATGCGTGAAGTTACCGAGGGCATGATGGGTGTATTGCGTTCGCGCACCAGCATTAAAAATGAATTTCGCATGAATGTAACGACCATCCAACCCGTAGAAAACAATCCTTTGAAGTTCTCCGTCAGTGTTGATGATGCACTTGAAAATATGTTTGTGAAAAAATCCAACGCCTATAAAAAACCGATAGAAGCTTTTAAGGAAGGTTTTCAGGAAATTGCTGAGCATCAGGTTGCGATGATTGGCGGAATTCGTCAAGGCTTTGAATCCATGATGGAGCGATTTAATCCTGAAGGTTTGGAGAAAAGCTTTAATAAGCAAGGGCGCGGTGGGGTTATTCCAGGAATGCAAAAGGCCAAATACTGGAGCTGTTATACAGAATACTACTCAGGTTTTGTCGATAATATTGAATCCTCATTTCAGCACTTATTCGGTAGCGATTTTGTAAGTGCGTATGAGGATCAGCTTCGCCGTCTCGCGGCAGCACGCAAAAAGGGTCAACAATAATGCTTCGTGATAATCGATTTCCGCCAGTTTTTATACATCCTTTTGTCCTTCGCGCATTCACTGCTTTTGCACTCGTCAGCATAGTGATGCTCATGGTTGCGTGCAGCTCGTCGAAAAGTCGCGTAGGGGGAGTTTTAAATCTTGATACAGATTTAAAACTCACATTCGAAGTTGCGTCGGATATCAATCCGGACGATTCCTCGCGCCCATCGCCTGTGTTTGTCCGTTTTTATCAACTAAAGTCTGCGACCGCATTTGACAATGCAGACTTTATTGATATTTATGAGCGCGATAAAGAAATTTTTGGTGGCGATATTATTAGTAAGCAGATTCTGAAACCTTTGCTGCCCGGTGTTGGACGTGATGAAACTTTTGTACTTGAACCCGGTGCAAAAATGATTGCGGTTTATGCTGAGTTTTCCCAATATCCAGGTTCAACTTATAAGGTCATCTTTCCAGTGACTGAAAATAATGTAATCAAAAACAAAGTGACGATAAAGCTTTCTGGCAGAACAATTTCGTTGGTAAAAAAATAATTTTCTTTGGCGTTGCTGCCTCGTGATTCGGTGGGATTCGTATGTCGTTAGATAGTAAAGTGGTTTGGTCAGAGGGAATGTTTCTCAATCCCCAGCATTTTCAGCAGCAAGATCGGTACATAGAACGGTATATAGACCGCAAATGTATTGCTTATGGCAGTAATGCATGGGGTGTTCAGGATTTTGAAATAGATCACCAGCTACTGAAATTGGGCAAAATTTCGTTAATCAAAGCGAGCGGAATATTTCCCGATGGAACACCTTTCAGTTTTCCTACAGCAGATGAATCGCCGTCGGTAATAGATGTACCCGTAGGCTTGCATAACTCCCTCGTTTATTTAGCCGTTCCGGTAAGGCGCCCGGGTGCAGTTGATGTTTTATCCAAAGATAATAATCATGGCCTGGCAAGATATTATCCGACGGAGCTGCCGGTGCGCGATGTCACCCAGGAAGGCGGTGAGGATCATGCAATTTCCATCGCGAAATTGCGCTTGCGACTGATGTTGGATAGCGATGATTTGAGTGGCTATGCGTGTATTGCAGTAATGCGGATCACGGAAGCGCGCGAAGATAAAAACGTTATCCTTGATGACCAGTTTTTCGCGACTTGTCTTGATTGTCGTGCAGTACCAAAACTTGCCAGTTTCATCACTGAGTTGGGTGGGCTACTGCATCATCGCGGCGAATCCATTGCCGGGCGGTTGGCCGATGCGCGTCGCGGTGGTACAGCGGAAATAGCCGACTACATGCTGTTGCAACTAGTCAACCGCGCTGAACCTTTTATCAATCATTTGGCGTCATTAAAAGGGCTTCATCCGACGGAGTTATTTGCAGTTTTATTGCAGCTCGCGGGTGAATTGGCAACATTTGTTACCAAAACAAAACGCCCACCTGCTTTCCCTGCGTATCTACACGATAACTTGCAACAAACCTTTACGCCGGTGATGTCGGCGTTGCGCGAATACCTTTCAATGGTTTATGAACAAACTGCAATATCGCTTCAGTTAGTGGAGAAAAAGTACGGTATTCGTGTTTCTGAAATTGCAGATAGGTCATTGCTGAAAACGGCAATTTTTATTTTGGCCGTGCGCGCCGATATGAAGGAGGAAATTGTGCGTTCGCGTTTGCCCGCACAGATTAAAATTGGCCCGGTTGAACGGATTAGAGAGTTGGTAAATGCCGCTATGCCGGGTATTACACTTCGCCCGTTACCTGTTGCTCCCCGACAAATTCCATTCCGCTCTGGCTATACCTATTTTGAGCTGGATAGACATAGTGATTTCTGGAAAGAGCTGTCCCAATCAGGTGGATTTGCCCTGCATTTAGGCGGTGATTTTCCTGGAATTGAAATGGAGTTTTGGGCAGTACGCCAATAATTTTTTGCATCTATCTTGAGCGTTATATAAACATTCGCCCATTTTGCTAATAACTAACCTGTCGATACAGGGAGTGCTATATGTCTGCGGACGATTCAGATAAAACGGTTTTTAAACAGCCTATGCCGGGTGGTGACCGCACCACCATGCGCCCCTCGCCAGGTGGTAGAAGTATGGCAGCGGGTGTGCGTGATATTCCTTTGCAAGCGCCGCCGCAGGCCACACCCTATTCATCCCCTTCCAGCGGGCGTATGCCGATCGATCCTAATGCTGCGAATTTTAAAGCTGATCATGGCTTGAATCCGATTGTTAAGGCTGCTTCAACACTGATTGCGGTATTTGCAAAAACACGCAGTTCTCTTAGTCATCCTGATGTGGGTGGCTTGCACCAACGTTTAACGAATGAAATCCGAGCGCTTGAGGCACAGCTGCGCGACTTGGGTCTAAAGCAAGAAGTGCAGTTATCGGTGCGTTATTTAATGTGCTCGGTATTGGATGAGGCGGTATTGAATACTCCGTGGGGCACTGAAAGCGGATGGGGGCAGCGCACGCTCCTAAGTGTGTTTCATGGCGAAACATCGGGCGGTGAGAAATCCTTTCTAATCCTGGATCGCTTGCGCCAATCGCCTTCAGAAAATCTTGATGTCATAGAACTATTTTATATTTGTTTAAGCCTTGGCTTTGAAGGGCGATACCGATTTATGAATCGCGGCAAGGAGGCGCTCGATCAAGTGCGCGAGGAATTATTTTCGATTATCCGTCGCCAGCGCGGAGATTATGAACGAACCTTGTCTCCTGCATGGAGTGGTTTGGGGCGTACCCGAAATCCTTTAACTGAATATATTCCGCTTTGGGTTGTCGTTGCGCTCATGGTAACAATCTTGTTTTTCAGCTATTCAGGTTTGCGCTATTGGCTTTATGCATCGTCCAGTCCTGTCGCGGATGAAATTGCTGGTCTTATTGTTGAAGACAAAAATAAATAACGGATTTATCTCTGGATAAATATTTTTAGATTATTTAAATCGCAGCAGATGCTCCGGATATAAATAGATTATGCGCTCGGGCGCAGTTAATAAAGACTCTAGATCATATGAATAAAATTGGTCGTTTTTTCACCCACCCAGTGGTTATCTCCGTTATCGGACTACTCTTGGTTGCCCTGTTGATTTGGTTTGCGGGTCCGCAGATAAAATTTGGCGCAAATAACGAAGCTCCGTTAGCAAGCCCGGTTACTCGTTTGCTATTAATTATGGCGGCAGTGATTCTGTGGGGATTGAATAATTTGCGCCTGCAGATGATGACCAAGCGTAGTAATAACGCCTTGGTTACCGATTTACAGCAAAATAATTCCTATGCGCAATCTGATATTGCCTCTGAGCAAGCCGCTGATGAGATTGCACAGATTAATGATCGATTCCGCCAGGCGCTGGAGACGCTGAACAGATTAAAGTTCAGCGGCAGAGGCAAGAAAAAAGCGCTGTACCAATTGCCTTGGTACATTATTGTCGGCCCTCCTGGCTCAGGTAAAACTACCGCATTGGTTAATTCCGGGCTTGAGTTTCCGCTTGCGGAGCAATTTGGAAAAGGTGCATTACAAGGCGTTGGCGGTACACGAAACTGTGATTGGTGGTTTACTAATGAGGCCGTATTGATCGATACCGCAGGACGCTATACAACTCAAGATAGCCATAAACTTGTTGATAGTTCTGCATGGGAAGGTTTTTTATCTCTGCTAAAACGCAATCGCCGCCGTCGACCGGTTAATGGAGTGATTGTCGCTATCAGTTTGCAGGACCTATTAATCCAAACTGAGGAAGAGCGGCTATTAAATTCTAAAACCATCCGCACTCGCCTTGATGAATTAATGGAAAAGCTGGAAATCCGTTTTCCGGTTTATTTGCTTTTCACCAAATCAGACCTGGTGTCTGGATTCAGTGAGTTTTTTGAAGATTTGGGTAAGGAAGAACGGGAGCAAGTGTGGGGAGTGTCCCTTCCAAACGCACCAAAGCCAACGCAAAGCCCTGATTTCGATTTTTTAAGTCATGAACTAACCAAGCTGTCACGCCGATTGCATGATCGTGTGATCTGGCGCATGCAACAAGAGCGCGACGTCAAACGCTGTGCGGCAATTGAAAGTTTTCCGTTGCAAATGGAAAACCTATACCAAATTGCAGAGACCTTTGTTAAACGCACATTCGCGCCAAATCGTTTTCAGTTTCAACCTTACTTACGCGGGGTTTACTTTTCCAGTGGCACACAGGATGGAACGCCTATTGATCGCTTGATGACATCGGTATCTGCAAATTTTGGATTTGCAAGGGATGCGGTACAAGCAACCAACCAGCGTGGCAAAAGCTACTTCATCGCGCGCTTATTTCGCGAAGTTATTTTTCCTGAATCCGAACTGGTGGGGACCAACATGCGCTATGAGCGCATGATTCGGTGGTCACAAAACGCGGCTTATGCAGGGATTGCGGCAGTAACTTTATTAATTGTGTTGCTATGGAGCGGCAGTGTTACACGCAATAGTTTGTATATGAACGAGGTGAAAGAGCAAATAGCGGTATTTAAAACAGAAGAGCAAAAAATCAGTAGTTGGAATGCCGATGCTAGTGCTGCCTTACCTGCGCTTAACGCGCTCGCGAAAGCAAGCAGTGTTTATGATAAAGAGGCACATCCATGGCTAAATGGCATGGGGCTATATGATGGCAAAGTTGATCATGAAGCGGATGCGTTATATCAGCACAAATTGAAAAGTGTTTTTCTTCCGCAACTTTTGCGTACATTGGAAAAAGTTATTCAGCAAGGCGACACAAACGGCGATCTGTACCAAACCTTCCGTATATATGTGATGTTCAATGCAATTGAACATATGGATAAGTCAATTCTAAAAACCTGGTTTGAAACCCATTGGGACAAACAATATAACAGTGATGTGGCGCGGCGTACCGAGTTACAAAACCATCTCAATGCGTTACTTCTGAATGATATACCTTCGTCAGAATTGAACGCATCACTGGTCGCCCAAACGCGTGCGACTTTACTGCGCATTCCGGTTGCGCAACGGATATATAGCCGTATTAAAGCTGATCCACAGTTTAATCAAATGGTTAATGTACTGAATCTTTATGGTGAGTCAGTACGCACCACATTCAAGATGGATGGAGCAAATCAATCTGCGTTAACAATTCCGGTGTTATTTACTATACAAGGCTATAAAAGTTTGGATTTGTCACCCGACTCACCTTTGTTTGGCGATGTGGTTGACGAGGAATGGGTTCTTGGGGGAGCGGATAACCAGGCGCTTATCAATCGTGATGTTAAGGAAATTAGTAAACAGGTGAAGGATTTTTATCTTGCAGATTACAGCAATACCTGGCTAACAATTCATAACTCATTACATGTAGCTGATTTTGCAAGCCTGCAGTCGTTAAATTCTGCATTGGCCACTTTTGTTGATCCAGTTTATTCACCAGTGCTATCTATTCTGGATGTGGCTAAAACCAACACGCAGCTAACGCCCCCGATACTTGATACCGCTGCAGAAAAGGTCACGACGGGCGTAGCTGGCAAGGCGGTTAATTACCTCGCTGACAATGTTGAAACAACGGTTGTCGATAAGCGTTTTGCTGATTTACACAACCTGATTACCCAATCAGCACGAGGACCTGCTCCTGTTTCATCGACAATGCAACAATTGGAGGCCTTAAAAACATTTGTACAAGAAATTGCTCTCTCACCTGATGCAGAGCAAAAATCATTTGAAATAGCCAAAGCACGTTACACCAGCGGTGCAGCTAATCCCGTCACTGCATTGCGGGCTTATGCCAAGTCATCTCCCGAACCTGTGCAGCGTTGGTTGACATCACTTTCGGATGAGGCCTGGCAGGTAATCATGCAATCGGCTCATCAGTACGTTAATAAAGAGTGGCGAGCGCGCGTGTATCAAACTTATTCGCAAGGTTTGGCTGGACGCTATCCACTTAACCGTACCGCAACCGATGAGCTTGCGCTTTTGGACTTTAGTGGCTTCTTCAAACCACAGGGTACCGTAGATGAATTTGTAAAAGAATTTATTGATCCGTTCATCGATAAACGCAGTAATTGGTCTAATCGGGCTGTTGACGGTTACAGCATTGGTTTTTCATCCGCCACGGTTAACCAGTTGCAGCGCGCTGCCAGCATTCGCGATGTGTTCTTCCGGCAAAATCCCGAGACACCAAGCATAAGCTTGGAGCTGCGGCCTCTATCGATGGATAAAGAGGATGCAGTATTTACCCTTGATCTCGGCGATGAGCGTTTGACTTACAATCATGGGCCAAAATTCTGGAAACCAATAACCTGGTCCGGCCAAAATGAATCGCGTCGTATACGGATAATTTTCGAAGACTTAAGTGGTGTGCAAACTGACAGAGTGTTCAATGGTCCTTGGGCGTGGTTTCGTTTAATGGATGCTTCTGCAATTCAATCTACACCACAGTCGAATATTTATTTAATTACGTTCGGGCGTTCTTTCGATACGAATAATACTGATCGTCCTGCACGGCAAATAGTATACGAAGGGCGGGCAACCAGTGTTCATAATCCATTTAAAAATGACTTGCTTTCATCATTCCGCTGCCCGGAGTCAATTTAAATGAACCCCAGTCATCCTTCCGTTGGTTTGTTTGGTAAATTACCTGCGCATGGTGATTTTATCTATCGAAACCTGCCGAGTACTTTCATCAACGCCTGGGACTCTTGGTTGCAAGGTTTCGTGGGTAGTTCGCAAGAGCAAATTGGTGAGACGTGGCTGGATGTCTATTTAACAAGTCCGATCTGGCGTTTTGTTTTATCTGAAGGCGTGATTGACGGAAACTGCTGGGCAGGAATTATGTTGCCCAGTGTGGATCGGGTTGGGCGTTATTTTCCATTTTCGGCTGCTGCTCGGCTTCCTTCCGGCGCTAATCCCTTTGACATGATCAAGCAAAATGAATGGTACGAGGCTATTGAGCAAGCCGCGTTAAAAGCCCTGTCCGGGCAGTTGCAGATAGATGATTTGGTAGTTGAGCTTAATCAACATAAATACGAATTAAATATCGCTTATAAACCTGATGCAGCTGTGCCAGAAAAGCAAGGAACATTAATTCACTTGGAAAATGAAACTGCTTCAATTGAAAGTGTGTATCCATTTTTATTGGACTCCATTTGTAAAGAGCAATTGGTGAGTTATTCGCTCTGGGCTACCGCTTATGGCTCACAGTTTGTAGAACCCGGGCTGTTTTATACGCGTGGGTTACCTCCATTGCGGGGAGTTGCTGCATTGCTTGATGGCCAATGGTCTGCTAGAGGCTGGCATCAGCCCTTTAGTCTCAAATCTCATTTAACCTCGATGTAAAGCATCACCTGCTCGGTGCAACATTAATGACAGATATAACCTATAGACGCCCGATTTCCTGGGTAAGCGGTGTGCGAACAGATGTAGGCACTGTGCGCGCTGTAAATGAAGACGCTGTATTGGCCAGGCCGGATATAGGCTTATGGGCTGTGGCTGATGGTATGGGCGGGCATAAGGTCGGCGATATCGCAAGCAGTAAAATTGTCGATGCACTTGCCGCTGTGAAAGATTGCGCGAGTCTGAGTGATTGTGTTGATCTCATCGAAGATTGTTTGATTGAGGTTAATCAATTGATGCTTGAGTACGCGCAAATTATGTTTGATGGCAGCACTATGGGAAGCACGGTTGTCGTTATGATAATCAAGGGGCGGATTGGTGCTTGCTTATGGGTCGGCGACTCCAGGTTATATCGCTATCGCAACCAACAATTGGTGCAATTATCCCGTGACCACAGCCAATTGGAGGAGATGATCGAGCTGGGCCTGATTAGTCGCGAGGCGAGTGAGAATCATCCCAACCGCAATGTGATTACGCGCGCGGTGGGAGTAGAGAGTGAACTCAATGTTGATATGACACTTTTCGCAACGCAGGTGGGAGATAGTTTTTTACTGTGCAGTGATGGTCTTTACAATGCTGTGGCTTTCGATGAAATAGTACAATCAATGGCTATCCGGGATGTCCAGCAAAGTACGGATCAGTTAGTGGAAAAGGCCCTTGAATATGGAGCCAGGGATAATGTTTCTGTGATTGTTGTTAAAGGCAATCCGGGTAGAGTGTCTGCTGCTTAATACGCAGGGATAGTGACGATTAAGTAGCGGAAGAACTACGATGAGCGATGCCAACGAATACGAAAAAACACAAGTAAAACTGTCGTCGTCGAGCCCTGATCCGGCAGCAGACGATAAGACTCGCTTTGCCCCGCCAAAAAAACTGGAAGCCGATGATGATAAAACACGCATGCAGTCACCGCGGCAACCACTTATAGATCAAGCTTCCGATAAAACCCGTTTTGTCCCGCAGCGCAAGCAGGCGATTGCAACGCCAAATATTCAACCCGGAAATGCGGATGCAAAAACGCGCATCAATGTTGCCAATCCACCGGAAACAAAAATTGGGGATGCTTCGGTATCTGCAGGCTCTCTTGATAAATCTTCGGTATTGAAAGGCCGCTTTGTATTGGAGGAACTCCTGGGTGCCGGGGGAATGGGAGTTGTTTACAAAGCTAAGGATTTATTAAAAATAGAAGCGCAAGATCGCGATCCTTATGTGGCGATCAAAGTTCTTATCGATGAATTTAAGGCGCACCCTGAAGCGTTTATCGCGTTGCAACGCGAATCGCGTAAAACCCAGCGTATAGCACATCCCAATATCGTAACGGTTTATGATTTTGACCGCGATGGCGATACGGTATTTATGACGATGGAATACCTCGACGGTAAACCATTGGATAAATTAATTGCCCAGCATCGGGGCGTTGGTCTGGCCCAAGACGAAGCAGTAAAAATTCTCGAGGGAATCTGCGCGGCACTAGTGTATGCCCATGGGCAAAATATTATTCACTCGGATTTCAAGCCGGGAAATATTTTTGTCAGCAATAAAGGCATCGCTAAGGTAATCGATTTTGGTATCGCCCGCGCCGTGGCTAAAGTTGAGCACCGCGAAGAGAGTGTGGATGATCGCACCGTATTTGATGCCGGTAATCTGGGAGCCTTAACTCCCGCCTACGCTAGCCTGGAAATGTTGGAAGGTAAAAATCCTGATGTTCGGGATGATATCTATGCGTTGGGTTGCATTGCCTATGAGTTATTTACCGGCGACCATCCGTTTAATCGTGTGCATGCTGATGAAGCAAAACGTCAAAAATTAAAGCCAAAAAGAATACAGGGGATGAAAAAACGCCAATGGCGAGCAATAGAGCGCGCATTGGCCTTTGAGCGGGAAAATCGGACTCAAACGGTAGAGCTTTTTTGGGCTGAGTTTACAAGTGCAGATAGCCACGCAGGGAAATATATTGTTCTCGCATTGTTATTGTTTGCAGCTGCTGCCGGTTTTTACTATCAATACAAACCCGAAGTGGTTCCGACCTTGTCTGAAGATCAGGTGCGAAGTGAGATCGAACAAAAGCTGCGATTAGAAATAAAAAAGAAAGCCTTAACAGATTTGTACGCGCAAGCCAGTTTCTCTCCTGAATGGGAAGCGCAGGTGTGGGCAGAGGTGCAAGAATTAAGGCAGATGCTTGGTAAATCAGATGAATGGCTTATTAAACAAGAAGGAGATTTTTTTAAGCTATATATACAAAAGATTACTACTGCCTTGGATGATGATGATTTGCAAAATGCGCAAACATGGCATACCAACTCCATACGCTATGGGAACGAAAAAGCACTGCTAGACGAATTGGCAGCAAAAATTGCGGCTGCGTTGGAGGCTCGTAAACAAAAAGAATTGGAACAGCAACAGCAACAGGAACGTCTTGCGATAGAGCAAGAGACCGTGGCTAAAGAAAAACAGCAACAATTACAGGTTGCACAGGCACAAGCCAAACAACATTCCGACTTTGAAACGGCACTTGCCAACGTTAATAAACAGCTTTCATGTAATAGCACGATTGACATGCGCGATTTTGAAATTGCAGTGACCAAATTACGCACATTAAATATTGCCCGCTACAACAAAGAGGAATCTGTGATTGTTAACGGACTGGCGCAATGTATTAGAAAAATTGGTGCGACTTTCCCTGAGCGAGCAGAAGTCATTAAGCGGCAGGCTATTCGTGTGTTTAATGGTAATAGTGTGCTTGAAAAAATACTGATTGCAGCGAAGGATCCATGCGGTGCATCCCTGGCTGGATTCGGTGCGCGTGGTATGGGCAGTAGCTGTCGCGATAAATTAACCGGTGCAACCAAAGCTCCTGCGATGGTGGTTATTCCTGGTAAAGATGGAATGAAAACGTTTGCTCTTGGTAAGTTTGAAATTTCAGTGGATGAAATGAGTGAGTTTTGTAAGCAGTCGGGGCAATGTAAAACGGGTCCTGCAAGCGAGGCAAATCTGCCTGTCACCAATATAAGTGCTGCCACAATTAATGCATATTTTAAATGGTTGTCGGATAAATCGGGGCGGACATATCGTTTGCCCACAATACAAGAATGGCAATATGCTGCAAAAGCCACTAACAACACACCTGACCCAAATCGCAATTGTAAATTGAATTCTCGTGGAATTCAGAAGGGCAGTGCATTAAATAAAGCGACACTGGGCGCGCAGAATTCCTGGGGTGTGGTAAATCATCTAGGTAACGCACGGGAATTGGTCGCTCAGCGTGGTGGCGGCTATTTGGCCGTTGGTGGCTCCTATGACACTGAAATGCAAGATTGCCAGTTTGCAAAGCAAGAAACACATACAGGTGCTGCAGACCCACTGACAGGCTTTAGAGTCTTACGCGAAGTTCAATAGTAAGCCAAAAATGTAAAAGGTGATTATCGTGGAAAAAATGTATGTCGATGCAATCAAACAACTTGTCGAACAGCATTACAAACACACGCTCTCTCATAGCGAGTACAGGCTCCATCGAAAGCGATTAATCGATCAAATGGATTTAGAATTCAATGGTGCTGAAATTACTCATAAAGAAGAGTTTACTGCAGCATCAAGTGATTGAGTTTTGGCTGCATGTCACTACTTTAAAGCTTGAAATATACGGAACTGCTCCACTGAGAGTGTTATTACAAAATAAGTCAGGCATTAGTCGTTAATTAAATTTAGGCAGTATCCGTGAAATGATGGTTTCAGACTCCGCTATTGTTATGCAATTACCTTGGTCGCGCGAGGATGGCGACAGATTTTTCAAAAAAATTCTAATAGCTTTTTTACTCACCCTTCTGGTTGTCGCTATTCCTGTATCCGTTGTTACCTTGCCGGAATTAACTCGTGCAGATAAAGAACGGCTACCACCACAATTGGCTCGCGTTGTACTGGAACAAAAAGAGATTCCTCCTCCTATCGTAGAAAAACCCAAGGTAGAAACAAAAACAGCTGATAAGCCAAAAGAGCAAGCACCGCCTGAAAAGGTAAATCCTATAGTGCCTACGGCTAAACAAGTCGAAGTAAAACCAAAAATAAATAAACTGGAGTCAGCCGAAACGGTCAAGGCAAGAAATGTAGCAAAGCAGAGCGGCTTATTGGCTGTTGCCAACGAAATGACAGAGCTGACTGATACTCGGGATATAGACGCTAACCTCAGAACTAAAGTCAACGATAACAAAACCGCTGCAAAAGCAGCTGGTTATGATGCGTCCCTGATCGCTTCCGCAAGCCCGACTGCTACGGCGAAAAAAATGGATGCGCAGCAGGTGATCGGAGAAGTTAAAAAAGCAGAATTACAAGAAAGAAATACTGCAGCACAAAAAACCGCCGCTACTGAACGGTTTGAAAATGAAAAATCCACCAGCGCACAAGGCAGCGGAAGAAGTGCTGATGATGTTGCTCTTGTATTTAATAAAAATAAAGCCAGCCTTTATTCGCTCTATGATCGTGAGCGCCGCAAAAATGTTGGTTTAAAAGGACGCATTGTATTCCAGCTAACGATTTCCCCCAGTGGTAAAGTCACCGATGTGAAAATCATTTCCAGTGAGCTGAATAATCCAGCATTGGAAGCACGTATTATCAGCCGGATAAAAATGTTCATGTTCGCCCCTTCCAGTGGTGGGCCAATCACACTTAACTATCCCGTCGAGTTCCTACCCTAAATACATGCTTCCGTCCGGGTTATGCAAAGTCGTCGCTAAAACATAACCCAGTCACAAAATGTCTGAAAATACGTCAAGCATAGTCAATTTCCTACAGCCAAACCCCGTTTCCTCTGGTTAAAATCCGCGCCATTTTATGCGGCCTACTTTCTTATTGTTCGTTACTTCATCCTAAAAGGAGTTGTTTTCATCATGATGATAACCTCGCTACTCAGACCCATAGCTCAAACCCTGGCAGTCTTAAGCCTGATATCTTTAGCCGGCTGTGGTGGAGGCGGTGGTGGCAGCGGCGGAAGCAGCTCCAGTGCTGCTCCAGACACCACACCAAATGCCTTCATCTTTACCTCTGCAGAAAAAGCCGAAGTAAGCACAATTGTTACCTCTCCGGCTGTCACCATTGCCGGTATCAATACCGCCACTCAGATTTCCATCACCGGAGGTGAATACTCCATTAACGGTGGCGCCTTTACTTCCTCTGCCGGCACCATCAGCAATGGTCAAACCCTTACTGTACGTACCACGGCGTCCGACAAAACCAACACGCCAAAAGAAATCACTGTCACCGTTGGCGGTGTGAGCGCCAAGTTTGTTGTGACTACTCTGGCAGACACTACTCCAGCTGCTTTCAGCTTCACTGCCAAAACTGATATTGCGGTAAACACTGAACATACGTCTGAAACTATAACTATTAAAGGAATCGATATCGCCGTTCCGGTTTCGATTACGGGCGGGCTTTATTCTATTAACGGTGGCGAATTTACTTCTGCTGCCGGAACTGTCTCGGCAGATCAAACTATCACTGTAAAAACAACCGCAGCAAACATCACAGACACCACACAAAATGCGGTGCTTACCGTTGGCAATGTTAGCGGCACTTTTGCAGTAACTACCATTCCAGATACAACCCCACCAGCCGCCGAATTTAAATTCCCAACGCCTTACACCATGAGCGAAGCGAACAGTGTAAAAGTGCGTGGTACTGCAACAGATGATCATGCGATTATGAGCGTGAAAGTTGTTGTAACCAATAATCTCAATGCGACAATGCTTGAAATACCCGGTGTGCCGAAAGCTGAGGGTGATTTTTCCAGTTGGACTGCAGATGTTCCGTTAACACCGAGCTCAGAAAATGAAATTAAAGTTATGGCGATGGATGATCGCAATAATTTAACGGTGATTGATGCAGCTAACAAGGTCACTATTCGTCAAGCCGATGTATCAAGCGCATTTCCTGATGAGGACAATCAATTTGAGTATATTTTCCAAGGGCTAGCGGTAGATAATGCAAGTGCACGAAATAGGCTGCTAATAACAGATGATAGACGACTTATTTCAGTAGATGTAACTAATGGAAAAAGGTCAAAGTTAATTGAAGGTTCAGACCAATTGATGTCTATCGCTTTAGATCCGGCGCAAGATAAATTGTATGTATCTTCAGAAAATTCAATCATTGAATACACTCTATCCACGGGTGAGAGAATAAATAAATATATAACTGATTTGCTTTCTACGGTGCATGTGATTGCGATTGATGTAGTAAATAATGTTAAATCAATCATTGGTGTTGAATCTACCTATGGTGGTGATGGGACAAATATTGCTCGATTCTCACTTCAATCAAAAACGTTTGATATTCTTTCTCCCGAAAGCTCTGAGCCAAAAATTACTGCGAGTCAAGGAGTAGCTGTTGACTCTACACGAAACAGAATTTTGGTTTCTAGTGGTGGGCAAAGCGATGAAAGTGATTCCCATTCGGTAATTTCAGTGGATTATAATTCAGGAGTCCACAGTATATTCTCCAGTAATACAATTGGCCAAGGAGAAGGTTTTACTGGGGCGCTCCCTAATGGCCGAAAGGCTGGGTTGTTTCATTTAGCTGTAGGTAAAGAATATTTGTATTTGGCGGAGTATCCAAATAAAATTTTTAAAATTGATTTGGAAAATGGAAATAGGTCTCTCGTTAATAACGTTACTTATCATAATGCGACTGAAAGGCATCAACTAGATGTTGCATATGGTGCTATGCAATATCAATTTGAATCTGAATTACTATATGCGATTGAGAACTTCAGGAATGCTATTTTCGTAATAGACACGCAAACAAACGAGAGAGTGATTCTCTCAAAATCAAAAAATGATTATTGATAATAAAGATTTAAGGCAGATGGATATAGACTGGAAACTGATTCCATTTATCTCATGCTAGGTTCAGGTAAGTAAGTGTCGATTAAGGCCCCACTTTAAAAAGTGGGGCTTTTTATTAGTATGGTAAAGATTGGGGGTACCTAATTGAATTAAATGTAGACGATAAGTCCATAAGGGGGATTCGCCATTATTTTGGCGCCAAAATAATCATGAATATCTCTTTGGGCAACAAAAAATAAAAACATAACCCAGTCACAAAATGTTTAAAAAAGCGTCAAGCATGGTCAATTTCCTACAGCCAACGGCTATTCCTAACAGTTAAAATCCGCGCTTTTGGCATGAGCTACTTTGGCTTCTGCCACCTCCTGAAATTAGTTTCACCGTCAATAAAAACCAAATGTTTAGGACTGACATATGCGTAACACCTTCCTCCCCGCTCGCCCTCAATCTCTTCAAGCTCAGCCACAGTTATCGCGTCGTAAGTTGTATGCGGCGATGCTGATTGCCTCCCAATGCATGGTGGCAGGGCAGCTATGGGCTGCGCCTGAGGGAGGGGTAGTAGTTGGTGGTGAGGGCGCAATTACGCAAACCGGCATGGACACTATGATCCATCAGGCCACTGAGCGTATGGCGATTGATTGGCGCAGTTTCGATGTGGCCGCCAATGAGCGGGTGGAGTTCATCCAACCCAGTTCGTCTTCGGTGGCGCTTAACCGTGTGCTCAGTAACCGTGGCAGCGAGATTCTGGGGAGAATCGATGCTAACGGTCAGGTGATGCTGGTCAATCCAAATGGGGTAGTTTTTGGTAAGAACTCGATTGTTAACGTAGGCGGCATGATCGCCAGCGGATTAAGCATCGATCCAACCAGCTTTATCAATGGTGATTTTGCTTTAAATAGTATCGATGGTGCTGAAGGTAAGGTTATTAACTACGGCATTATCAATGCGGCAATAGGTGGTTCTGTCACGCTAGTAGGTGAGCAGGTTCAAAACGATGGATTGATCTCCGCCAAGTTGGGGGCTGTGAATCTGGTCGCGGGAAATGCCGCGGTGCTGACCTTTGACTCAAGTGGAATGCTTGGCGTCCGAGTGACCGAATCTGTCGTACAGGATGAGCTGGGAGTAGATACTGCTGTTATCAATAATGGCAGTATCAACGCTGAAGGCGGCCGCGTACTACTGAGTGCCAGTGTGAGTGAAGACATTTTTTCTAACGCGGTTAATAACGCGGGCATGAACAAAGAATCCAGCGTGGTCATGCATGACGATGGTAGTTTCACATTAGGCGCTGGAGCTGATGTTGTTAATACTGGAGACATTTCTGTATCCACCACTAACGGTAATGCCGGTCAAATCGTCGCGCTGGGCCGCAACATAACCCATAGCGGATCAATTTCCGCGAATACATCGAAAGGGTCTGGCGGCTCCGTTGAGCTGCACAGCACCGACACTACATTACTCACTGAAAATTCCACCGTATCTGCACAAGCTAACTCGCAAGGTGAAGGTGGCGATGTAAAAGTTCTCGGTAATAAAGTTGGCCTGTTCGACGAAGCCGAAGTAAATGCCTCTGGCGCCAATGGCGGCGGACAAGTATTAGTTGGCGGCGACAAAACCGGTGATAACCAAAAAATTCGCAATGCAGATTTTATTTATTTGGGTGAAAACACCAACGTAAAAACTGACGCGTTAGTTGATGGCGATGGCGGTAAGTTAATTACCTTTGCCAGTGACACTGCGCGTATTTATGGCAGCCTTTATTCGCGTGGTGGGAGTTTTGGAGGTGATGGCGGATTTATCGAAACATCTGGGTTGAATGGGTTTGAAATATTGAAATCTCCCGATGTTGGGGCTGGAAAGGGAAAAGGAGGTTTGTGGTTGATCGATCCATATAATATATCAATAACAAACTCTGGCCGGAATGAGCTCGATTTAAAGGTTGAGGATCGAATTCGCTCGTTCACGGCAGTCGATGACGACAATGTAAATACTCTGTTGGTTAATACTTTATTGGGTGCGCTGAACAATGGACATGTGACGGTCCAAACAGGAGCTGATGGAAAAGAATCTGGAAAAATTACCGTAGCCTCCGCAATAAATTACGCAGGTCAATCGGACAAAACTTTAACTTTTTTGGCTGGCAACGGTATAGATATAAATTCCAGCATAACAAGTTCGTCAGCACAGCTTAATTTAGTTCTCAATGCCAATAGTGACAATACTGGAGGGGGCGATTTTAAAATAGCAAATGGTGTGAGCCTTTCGACCAATGGCGGAGAGGTAACTATAACCAGTGTAAATTTTGATAGTTCTACTAATGGCATCGGAACAATTGACACATCAAGTAAGCTGGGTGGTGGCGATATAACAATTAAAGTTGGTGGCTATGCGGATGTTGGCCAACTGATTTTCAAAGATACTGACGGAAATGACAACCTACGAACGCAAGTTGGCAATGTATTAATTCAAGCAGACGGGGACGTTAACTTAAACCATGTAATAGAATTTGATGACACTGGTTTTATCAACCTTAATAATGCGGATGTTACTTCCTCTTTTACAATCGAATCAAATAGAAACATCAATATTAACGCACTTATTCATGACAATGACGACGGTAATATTGATGCATTAAATATCAAACTTATCGCAGATAAAGGCGGCGTAGGAAATGAGGGTAAAGTTAACTTTAACCAAGACATATACACCGCTGGTGGTAATTTCGAAGCATCGGGGTTTGATTTGGTTTTCAATGGGAAGAAAATTGATACCGAGAACGCAAATGGATCTTCATTCCCAACTTCTGACCGCTCCAATGGTGGTACTGTTACCTTAATTTCCTCAAGCAATTTAGAGCTTGGAAGTATTGTCACAGATGCAACTTGCGCAACAACAAATAACTGTACTGGTAATTTAGTAATTCAAAGACGTAATTCTGCGGATACTATTTCAATATCGCAAGCCACGGGTAAAACCTTGAGTATTGCAGGGGATAGTACATTTAACGTTGGCTCTAGCGGAGGCATTGATTTAAGTGAGGCAAATGGTTTTACCAAGAATGTTTTTATTACGTCAGCAGGCGATGTAACAATTAATAACACTAAGGCTACTGTACTAGGTAATTCAACTATCTCTGGTGATTTTACGCTCACTAGCAAGGCGATTACTCAATTTGCGGGAAGCGCCATCACCGTTACTGGCGACTCAAACCTCGAAGCAAGCAACGAAAATATTACGCTAGCAAACGAGAATAATAATTTTGACGGAATCGTAACATTTAATAATGCGGCTAATGTATCGCTAAGAGATGTTGGCAATCTCATTGTTGGCGAATCTCTCGTGGCAGGTGATGTTAATCTTACCTCTAATTCAATTGTATTGAGTGGAAACATCAATACTACGGCGGGCACTACAGATGATAAAGATATCACCTTCAATGGCAATGTAATTCTGGCGAATGCGGTGACCTTAACCGCTGCTGGAGGAGATATTACGTTTGAGAGTGCTGCTAATTCAGCTGATGCAACTGCCAGAGATTTAACGCTGGTTAGCAACAATCTTTTTGTGAAAGGTGCGGTAGGTGTCAATCAAACTTTAGGGGCAATCGGCATAACTGCTGATGGAAAAGTTGAATTAAAAAATTCATCAAATTTCGCACAAGATATTGTTGCCAATTCTTTACAGGTAACCAAAGCGTCAAGTTTTTTAGCTGGTAACATCACAACAATGACTGGCAACGTCAAAATTACCGCCGCCAATTTGATTGATGTAGATTCGATTGATGTATCTGCAGTGACAGAAGGGACGATCGATCTAACAGTTAATGGTATAGGCGCGACTAAAACGATAAATATTGACGGTGATTTAAAGGCGAACGATAAGGCGTCAGGCGAAGCCGCTATTAATTTAACACTCGCGAACACATCAGCAGCTGGTGAAATTAATTTAGATCGCAACTCGTTTTTGAGTTCGAACATAACAGCAACTGGTTCAGGTTCGGCAGACACAATTAAGTTAACGAACAGCAATAATACTTGGACTACTTCAAGCGCTAATACAGGAACTGTTAAAGATTCGAGTAATTTGCTCGCTTCACCAGTGATTACGTTCTCAGGCTTCGAAACTCTTACCGGCGGTACGCAAGTCGATGATTTTACACTCGCACATACTATTTCTACTGCAATCAATGGCGGTAATGGGAATGATAAATTTGCCATCAATGTAGTGTCATTAGGTGCAATTATAAACGGTGGTGCTGGTGCAGATGAATTTAATATAAATACTACAATAACCGAACTCACACTGAACGGTGATGCGGGTGCAGATATCTTCAATGTAACTACCACAGATGCGGTGACAGCTACGTTAAAGGGTGGCGACGGTGGTGATACATTAAACGCAGCAAATCGCACTAACACGTGGGTTTTGGGTGGTAGTGAAGAGAAATTAAACGGCACACTTGGCTTTTCGTCTGTTGAGAATATCAACGGAAATTCTGGAAAGGACTCATTTAGTGTTGGAGACCGTACTGTATCAGGAACTGTTAATGCCGCCGGTGGTGACGTTGATGAAGTAACAGTTAATGGCGATGCCAATATTAGTTATGTAGATACAGGTTTTTCATTGTTCGGTGTAGCTAATGCTGAAATTTTGCGTTCTACCGGCGGCGGCAAACTTAAAGTCAGTAGTGATAATACAGATAATATTGTTTGGGAGTTTTTAAATACGGGAGAATCTGTAACCGACGGATCAAATTTGGTAAAAATTTCAGGATTTACTAGCTATGAAGGCGGCAATGGTAACGATACCTTTTCTATTAAAAGCGCATTATCAAGCATCGGGATATTAGATGGCGCGGGTGGTGAAAATATTTTTGATGGAAGTTTTCTTCCAGCATTAACGGCGAATTCCATCGCCGTTGGTAGTGAATATCAAAACGGTTCATTGGCCACTTTGACTAATATTAAAACCATTAAAGGAAACGATGTATCGTCCCTGCAGTTAATCTCTGGCACTAACATTTGGGAAATTACCGCGCGTCACGCAGGGAGTGTTGGTGCAATTGATTTCACAGGTATTGCCACCATCGTCGGCGCGCAAAACGACAGTATTAATACTTCTATTAGTGACGATGCTAATTGGTCCATTACCGGAACTAATAAGGGCGCGCTATCAGCCAAAACTACCCCGCAGGTTGAGTTAATTGCATTTAGCGATATCGGCAATTTGGTGGGTTCTGATTATAAAGATACCTTTTCATTCTTAGCTGATAGCAGTGTTGTTTCTGCCCAAGGTAATGGTGGAACTGATACCGCAGATTTATCAAACCTTGCTGCGCAAACTATTACCGTTGGTGTTTCAACAGGATTTTCCTTTTCTGGTGTTGAGCAGTTACAGGCAGATTGGGATAAAGCGTTTGTACTCACTACCCAGGGCGGCGCGGTTTGGGATATTGATGGTAGCAGCGGTGCTAATAGCGGTACTGTCGCAGGAACCAAATTCATTGGTTTTAAAACCTTGCGAGGCAGTGATGGAGATGACACTTTTAATTTAAGTGCTGGGTTTTCCGGAGAGATAAACGCTGGTGCCGGCAGCGACAGTTTTGTTTTCTACGGTACTGGTAGTGTTGTAACCGCAAGCGGCGGATCAGGTGTCGGTATCGATACGGTAAATCTGAGTAATTTGAGTGGCGCAACCGATATCACATTAAGTGGAAATACAATAAAAGATGTATTGGATATCGAGCGTGTTGTTGTTAACGCTGCCAACAATAGTACGTTAACTGCCAATGGCAATAGTATTTGGGATATTTACGATGTAGATGTAAATGCAGCTACAACACACGACGGTAAAGTAGCTGGCATGGAATTTATTGGTTTCAAAAATTTAGCAGGTGGTACCGGTGTAAATGCAGGTGTAGACACCTTCAATATTAATAATAGTTTTGATGGCACAATTTCCGGCGGTGACGGAGCGGACACATTTAACATCAGTGCGTCAGTAACCAATTTACAGGGCGGTGCTGGCAGAGACAGTTTTGTTTTCTATAGTGCAGGAAGTGTTGGGGCAGCAAGCGGCGGTTCGGATGCCGATACAGATACTGTAGACATTAGCTACCTAAATGGTGCTCAAAACATCACATTGGATGGCAACTCTATCAAGGGTGTGTCGGATATCGAGCGTGTCGTTGCTAAGGCTGACAACAATAATACATTGACTGCTTATGGTAATAATACCTGGGATATTTACGATGTAGATGGAAATGCGGCGACAACACACGATGGAAAAGTGGCTGGTATTGAATTTATTGGCTTCAAAACTTTGGCCGGTGGTACGGGCGCAAACGCAGGTGTAGACACCTTCAATATTAATAATAATTTTGATGGCACCATTTCCGGTGATGATGGTGCAGATACATTTAACATCAATGCAAATGTCACCACTATCAACGGTGGTGCCGGTGCAGATATCTTCAATATTCAAGCGATGGTAAATGGCTTGCAGGGTGGTGCCGGAAACGACAGTTTTGTCTTCTATGATACTGGTAGTGTTATAGGAGCAAATGGTGGAGCGGATTTTGATACGGTTAATCTTCTCAGTTTGAGCGGCAATCTTAATATCTTATTAAGTAGCGGCACTATTAATGGCGTATCGAACAGCGAGCGTGTCGTCGCTAATGCTGATAACAGTAATATGCTGACTGCTAATGGCAATAACACTTGGGATATCAAAGAATTAGATGGGGATCTCTCTACAACACATGATGTCAAAGTGGCCGGCATTGAGTTTATTGGTTTTAAAAATTTAGCCGGTGGTACAGGTGCAAATGCTGGTGTAGACACCTTCAATATTAATAATAATTTTGATGGCACCATTTCCGGTGGCGATGGAGCAGATACATTTAATATCTATGCACAAATTGGAAATGCCAGCGGTGGTAACGGCGCTGATACATTTGCTTTCTTCGATGGTGGAAGTATCGCCACAGGAGGGGTAATTGATGCAGGAACTGACTCAGCGATTGACAGTGTTGATTTACGCAATCTGCTAAGCGGGTTTACGGTAAATATCTCTGGCTCTACGGTGCACGGTATAGCAAACATCGAACGTGTTAAGGCTGATAGCAACAAATCATTCACTTTGGCAGCTAGCAATATCCCTAATACTTGGACTGTAGAGGCGGCTAACGGTATTGATGGAAAACTCAATCAACTGGAATTCGTAGGCTTTAAAACTCTTCAAGGTGGAGCTGGTGTAGATGCCTTCGATATTAAAACCAATTTTGCCGGCGCTATCAATGGCAATGGCGGCGCAGATAGTTTTGCAATTAATGCGGCGTTTTCCGGAGCATTGGATGGCGGAGCCGATGCAGATACATTCACGATTAATGCGGCTTTCACCGGCAATCTTTCGGGCGGCGCCGGAAACGACAATTTTATTTTCACCAATACGGGTAGTGTTGCCCCGGCGCAAAATAATACGGCGGATGGTGGTGATGGGATCGATATTGTCGATTTAAGCGGTGTTGATGATAATAATGTCATCGCCCTTAATGGTTCTGTCATTTATGGTCTGGGCGGTATTGAGCGTGTGATCGGCAACAGCAATAGAAATTTCACATTGGATGCGAGCGCAACAACAACTGCGTTGAGTTGGCTCATTGACGTCGATGGTACTGGATCTGTTGAAGGCGTGAATGATGGTCGTGTACAGGGAATTGAGTTCATCGATTTCAAAATTTTGCGCGGCAGCAGCGGTGCAGACAGCTTTACGTTTAATAAAGACTTCACCGGTACCGTTGAAGGTTTAAGCGGTGATGATACCTTTACTATCAACACATCTATAACCGGTGATTTGCTGGGCGGAGATGGTGCGGATCGTTTTGTGTTTTCGACCACAGGCAGCATTGCCAATAATGGTTCTGCAAATGCCGGTAATGGTGCAGATATCGTTGACCTCAGTACTATTGCAAATGTTACCCCGGTGGAGCTGACTGGTAGCAACACACTTTACGGCGTTTCTAATGTGGAGCGCATCATCGGTAATAATCTTTCAACGCTGTCTACTAATCAGTCTGGCATTACTTGGGAAATTTATGATTTCGATGGTGATGATGATGGTGGAACACTTTCAGATGGTGTTAACGATGGCAAGGTCGCGGGAATTGAATTTATTGATTTCATAAACCTGCAGGGCAGTGGCGGGGCAGATACCTTTGATCTGAGGGCAAATTTTGCAGGTGTCATTCGCGGTGGTGGTGGTTCTGATACATTCATAATTCGCGCTGCCGGTATCACTGGAACGTTGCTGGGTGAAGGCGATGGAGATTCCTACGTTTTTCACAATGGTGGCAGCATTTCCAGCACAGGAAATTCGAGTGGTGGTGATGGTATTGATATTGCCGATTTCAGCAATCTTGACGATGGCGCCACAGTATTTATTTCCAGCAACCTTATTGAGAATGTTGCCGGAATCGAGAGAGTAGCTGGCAGTTCCTCTAAGCAGTTCACTCTCGCCGCCGCTGGCAATACTGCCAACATATGGAGAATTACTAACACTGCTGGTGGCAACAACTTTGGTGATGGCGTTAATGACGGCATCGTCAACAATATCCAATTTACCGACTTCAAAAAATTGCTTGGTGGTTCCGGCGTAGATCAGTTTGTTTTTGAAAGTGCAAATGCTTCGGTTGAGTCTATTGATGGCGGCGGAGGTGTTAATACTTTGCAAGGGCGCAACGCCGCTAACACCTGGAAAATTACAGCTGACAATGCAGGCACGGTATCAGCAAATGGAAATGTCTACACGACATTCAATCGAATTCAAAACCTGACTGGCGGATCACTCGCCGACATATTCGATATCAATGCAGTCATCACCAATGTTGACGGCGCTGACGGCGATGATCGTTTTGTTTTCGATAGCCTCAACAATGCAGGCCAAGCAACATCAATTATTGGCGGTGGTGGCCAGAATGAATTGGTCGGCCGCGATAGCGACAATACCTGGTCTACCACTGCAAGTAACGCTGGTTCTGTTGCTGGTTATGTAACTGCGTTTGACGGCATCCAACGCTTGGTGGGTGGTGATGGGGCGGACGTGTTTAACCTTAACCATGCTATTACCAATGGTGTACAGGCTGGCGATGGCAACAATATTTTTCATGTGAATACCGGAGTTAGTCATTTAATTGGTGGTGCCGGCGATGATCAATTTGTTTTCGGTGATCAAGGGAGTGCGCAGTCGGTGGATGGTGGAGGCGGTACTGCCAACAGCTTGACCGGTCGTAATGGCGCAAATATTTGGACAATCGAAGCAGGCACTAACAGCAAGATTGCAAGCGGTGCAAACACTTATCTCGATAGCTTCTCCAACATTCAGATACTTAATGGTGGAACCGGTAATGACACCTTTAATATCAATGCTACAGTCGGCAGCATTTATGGTCATGCTGGAATAGACACCTTTAATATAAATGCCGCGTCTGGCCGCCTTTACGGCGGTGCAGACAACGACACTTTCTCCTTCACCGCAAACAATAGCGGCACGGCGACGTTAATTGATGGTGGTGCGGAAGCTATTGATACCATCCGAGGCCGTAGCCAAAATTCAACGTGGACTATGACCGGAGCCAATAGCGGCAGCGTTGCGACGGATGGCACAACCTACGTAACTGAATTTGTCAGAATCGAAACACTTGCCGGTGAAGCCAATGAAGATACTTTAGCTGCCGTGAATCAAGCGAATCGTTGGTCCGTTACTGGCGATGATACAGGTTCGTTAAGAGCGGATATTTCCGGAAATGTACCGGCAATCAACTTTGGCGGCATGGAGCATCTGCGTGGCAGCGAGGCGAAAGACACGTTCGTCTTTGGTGAATTTGGAAATATCACGGGCCTTGTTGATGGTGGCACAAGTTTGTCGCTGGATACTGTGGATGATCTTGATCTCACGGCTATCAAGAACGACATCCATGTCCAGTTGGGTTATGCGGATTCCGATGCGCTCAATGTCGTCAATATCGAGAATATCTCAGCCGCGGCAGTTGAGGGTAAGGTTCGTGCGCTCACGGGTTCTAGTGATGCGGCTTTGGGTTATTTATGGCAGGTCACCGACAATGACGTGGGCATGGTGCAAAACGCCGATCTCACATCGAGTAACCGGGAGACCTCCGTAAATTTCAATCAATTCAACCGGGTCACGGGTGGCACACGTAACGATACCTTCCAAGTGGTCAAGGGTGATATTACTGGGCAAATCCATGGTGGAGACGGTAATGGTCGAGACTACGTGGATTACTCCGAGCGTGCAGAGAGCTTCAGTATTATCGTTGGTGGCAATGATACTTTCAGCGGAGCGATTACCGGCATTGAAGGTATTAAAGGCAATAGTGGGAAGATCGGTGGTTTCACCAGCACCATTCAAATTGCCAGCGGTAATGATGATGTCGCCTGGACGATCGGCGCGCAGAACGCATCCGCCACACTGGATGGAGTTAACGATGGAAGCGTTAGGGTTGGCCAAGGCAGTGTTGTGGATTTCGAGAACTTTACCCATCTCGTTGGTGGGTCAGGAAACGATACCTTTACTTATTTGCAGAATGGCCTCTGGAGCGGCAGCTTGAGTGGTGGTGTGGGCGGTTATGACGTCATCATGGCAACGGCATCCACCCAAAACCAAACCTTCATTCTGAATGGAGCCCAAGTTGGGTCAGGAACCAATATCAATAATTTCGATGACGTTCAAGGTAATGCGAGCACGGCGTCGACCTTGGTCAGCACACTTGCGGCCAATGCTTGGACAATCGACGCTGGAGGAGATGGCGATCTGAACGGCATGGATTTCAAAAATATCGCAAACCTGCAGGGTGGTAGTTTCAAGGACATTTTCACTATCTCAAACCTTTCTTGGTTAACTGGCACCATTGATGGCGGTGGGGGCGCGGAGACAGATCTCGTCGACATGAGAGGGATAGCTTCTGCGGTTTCGGTGGCCGTGGACGCCGACACTTTAGCTGATATCAATGCTCTTAATATGGAACAGATTGTTGCAAATACCGGATTGGCAAACCGATTGATCGGCGGTGCCACGCTTAATAAATGGACTATTAATGCGCTAAACGCTGGCACTTTGAATGACACTCTTAGCTTCGTGGGCTTTGGCTATTTGACTGGTAGAGACCTAACCGACACGGTGGTGTTTGCTAATAATTCTGCTTCCGTATCCGGTGAATTAGATATGGGGGCGGGTACCGATGTTCTGGACTTGTCCGCTAGCAATCGCAACCTTACCGTACATTTGCATCCGTCAGATGTCGCTGGTAATGGAAATGATGTTATCGCAGTGAGAAATATTGAGCGCATCACTGGTGCTACTGGCTCTACCCGCGCCAATACGCTTGTTGGTGGTGATTACAACAATATCTGGACAATCAACGGAGCGGATGCTGGACGGATCTCGTCAGCAGAAGCTGGGGTAGTGGAGTTCACAAACTTTAGGCATCTGACTGGCGGTAACCTGGATGACATTTTTAATTTCGAAGCATCGGGCAATCTGACCGGATTGCTCAACGGCGGCGATCACAGTGCACGGGATGTGGTAGATCTATCCAAATCTAATGTGGCGGATGTTGTTATTGCCGCGCTGAATAGTGTTACCGGTTTTACTAACATCGAAAGATACATTGGCAACAATATTGATAGTTCATTGACTGCTGCCGATGTTGAGAATAAATGGTCTTTAAGTGGCAATAACCGCGGAACTTTGAACGGAATAATCGAATTCGAAAATTTTGGGATTCTAAAAGGCGGTAATCAAAAAGACGAGTTTATTATTAGCCAAGCGAATATTAGCGGTTCCATCGATTCGGGTGATGGTGACGATACATTTGATATTCGGGAAAGCGCAATCGCTGGAAAAATTCAGGCCGGAAATGGTGCTGATCTATTTGATTTCTTTGTAACACCAGGGTTTTCGGGTACGGCCAATATTGATGGTGGGGCAGGTAATAATCGTTTAACTGTTAGTGGTGGCGATGCAACTTACAAAGCGTCTCATCAATTTGGCAGCACGGAGTATGTCGATGGAAACAATAATACCTATTCTGTCCTTTATTCCAATCTGAATAATATTGTTGATGAGGTAGTTGCCAGCAGTTTATCTATTTTTGGTACCGCAACGGATAATTCATTCCGTTTGCAAACCGGCCGCTACAGTGTCGATAGCAATAGCCTTATTAATTACTCAAACAAAGCCAATCTTGTAGTGAATGGCTTGGCTGGCGATAAGGTTGTGATTGACGGGGTAGTTAACATTGCGGGAGGGGTAACCTTTAGCAATTTAAGTGTACTCTCTGAAAATGGTGGTGTGCTCCAAGCACAATCATTGGAATTAGTAAGTACTGGTGATGTGGGCTCTTCAGGCAGCAGGTTGAAAACGGTTGTTTCAGATTTATCGCTTAATGCGACCAATGGGAATGTTTATTTGGAAGAACAGGATGCGTTAAATCTGAAAAGCTTCAACGTTTCAACGACTGATACAGTGGATTTAATCGTAGGTGGTACTCTTTCAAGTACCAATCCATTGATTTATACAGGCGCGTTGAACATCGAATCATTACGAGGGAACATCAATCTCGGAAATAACAATGTACTCTCTGGACTGTTGAACCTCAAAACGACACAAGATATTACACTCGGAAATGCGCCTGCATTGTTAATAGAAAATTTATCATCGCAAAATGCGAATTTAAGTTCTGGTACCAGTATTACTAGCACTGGAATATTTTCTGTGTCGGGTTTGACCACATTAAATGCAATGACTGATCTTACCTTTGTCAATTCGGGAAATGACTTTAATCAACTATCCATTACCAATGCTGGAAATGCTTCCATTTATGACAAAAATGGATTTACAACGGCTGGAGTGTCGGTTTCAAACAATGCTGAGCTTGGGTCTGCGGGCAATATTATCGTTGGTGCCGCATGCGGGGTTGATTGCGCCAATAATTATGGCATCAAGGCAAAATCTCTAAAAATAGAATCGGGCGCGGCAGTATCAGTGAACAAAAGTATTGTCGCTGGAGAAGCTGCTGATATTCAAGCTCAGGGTATAACAATTAATGATGCGCTGGCTTCGAAGAAAATTGTGTTGAATGGTGGAAACGGAAAGCTGCTGCTAAATGAGGCTGGATCTTTGTTGGCACAAGGTGGTGGCAGTATTGACATTGCCGCAAACTCTATCGAACAGCATTCTGTTGTGGCGAGTGACGGCAATATTAAAGCAGTGGCAGTTGGCGATATTGTTATGATGAGCAGGGCTACTATTGAGTCACAGCTTGGTGAGGTGGATCTATCTTCACATAATATGAAGCTCGCCTTGGTAAAAGCGACGAAAGGAGCTGTAATCATGAATGCTAAAGGAGCGATTACTGACGGTAACCTTGGTGAAACTAATATCATTGCAAGCGCATGGCGTGCAGATGCCGTGAATGGAATTGGTGCGGAAGGTATTGATGCAATTGAAACAGATGTTAGTCGGTTATCGGTTCGCAATTCTGGACGTGCAACAGGGGCAGCGTCATCCATTAATATTGCTAATATGAATACAGTGGTTATTGAGCAGCTCATTAACAATGGGAATATTTTGTTTAGTAACGCAAATGGTGATGTGGTTCTGGATAATACTAATAACCTTGAGTTTGATATCACTAAAACAAACGCCATCGAACAAGGCGGAGTCATTAATGCAAATACTGGCGTCAACGGCGGTGTTTTGACATTGTCTATTAATGGCGGATCAGTCCGGGCGATAAATAAAGTAAACAAAGCGAATCCAGATGTAATAGCAGAATCAGCTTCATTCATTTATCCGCAGCAGAATGTTTATGCTTTTGGTGAACGAAATAGAAAAATAGTTATGCATATCCCTACTCGATACTACCAATCCGCAAGAACTAGCGCTGTACTTTGGCATGTTAAAAAACCGACAGACATAATCGATACATCAATTCCGTTGAAAAATCTATTGACTAATGATCAGCTGATTCAGCTTGAGGGTTTGAGTGAAATAGATCCGGCAATTTTCACAAACGTAAGAAACTACGTTCATGATGAAGTTGCTATTTTAATGCCTGTCGATCAGCGATTTGACGAAGATGAGTATGCGGAATAATCCTATTTTTATAATAAATTGTTATGGAATGATGAAGTGATTAATTTTTTGAAGTTCAGGCTTATGCGTTATTTTGCTTTTCTTTTTATGTTCTTTACTGTTGCTGCAAATGCAGGATTTCTGGAAATGCCAGATACAAGTGAAGTGCCGGAATTCGAAAGAGAAAGTTTGCTTCTCGATATGGATGTTCCGGCATTGCGTGACCGTGATCCAAACCCGGAAGCAGGCCCTCGTTTGAATGTTAAGGAGTTCAGGGTTCAAGGCTTGGTGGAGTACCCCGATATGGGGATCACCAGAGAGGCGATCATCAAGCAGGTCGAGAAAATTCGCTTCGATATGATGGAGGAGGGTAAGCAGCTTGATTCAGGCTATACCGTTTCAGAAATCGAAGAAGTTTCCGATTTAATCGCAGAAATCGAAAAGGAAACTGATGGTCGTCATGTCGGCCCGGTTGAAGTACAAAAACTGGTATTCCTTATTCGTGAGCAGCGTCGCCAGCGTGGCATTACGCTGGGAATGGTTGAAGTGGTTGCAGATACAATTACTCGTTATTACCGAGAACGTGGTTTTATCCTTGCCAAAGCCTATATACCCAAACAGCACGTTCGTGATGGCGTAGTTACGTTGACGGTTTTACTTGGCCGGTTGGGTGAAGTTGACGTAACAAATAACAACCGCTATTCCGATAGTCTGCTAAAGAGGGTCTTTAACGACTCGTTGACAAAACCAGTAATTAACGAAGATGTTGAAGAGAATCTTTACCTTATTAATGACCTTCCCGGGCTATCCGTAGGAGGGTATTTTGAGGCTGGCTCCCAAGTGGGTGATACAAAGCTAAATGTTAATGTGAATTCAGAGCATGCCTACGACGCGAATGTTCGGTTGGATAATCACGGCTCAGAAAGCACGGGCGAATTTAGAGCCTATACAGATTTCTATTTCAATAATCCTCTGGGTATTGGTGACCAACTTCAATTGGGTGTTTTAGGGTCATTTAATCCTGAGAACTCTTTATATGGGTCCGTACGTTACACCTTGCCTGTCTACACCCCCCGCTACATCTTTTCAGTAGGGGCATCGAACAACGACTTTGTGACGGCAGCTCCTGAATCAACTTCCGGTGATGATTTTGAAATTACGGGGAAGTCATTTGTTGTTGATGGGCTATTCACATACAAAATAAATCGTAGTAGGAAAAGCAATCACAATGTAGGGCTCGGCCTTTCGGATATCCGTTCGGAAATTCAATACAATGAGTTGGCAAATTCTAGTGTAGAAAAAATAGTTAGAAAATTAGATTTGATCTACCAATTTGACGTCTTGAATGAAGAAAAAAGGGTCTTGCACCAAGGCGGAATAACCTTGACGGGTTCAGATTATGTCGAAGGTGCAGAGGATGGTCAGGACATCTCTCCAGGAATAATATCATTTGAATATTCCAGATTATCTTTTTTAAAAATGCCATTCACAGAAAGCGAGAGCAAATTGATTCTTAGGGCTTCTGGCCAATACTCGGGTGCTGCTTTATCAGAGGTTTTACAATATGGCTTGGGTGGACCAACACGAGCCAGGGGATATGAGATCAACGAGTTTTTTGCTGATGATGCTGCTTTTCTTGGCGCTGATTTGATTTTTAGCGGGCCTGATTTTGGCGGCATGAGCATTGCCGGTGAGGAGCTTAAAAATGTGCTCCAACCATTTGTTTTTTTCGATGCATCATATGGCATAAACAATTCATACATTGACGGAGAGGACGACGTCAATACGCATTTAATTGACGTGGGTGTTGGTTTAAAGATTGTCTTCAGCGATGGTTTGCGCGGTAACTTATCGATAGCGTCTCCTGTGGAGTCCTATAATTCGTCATTGGATGCGATAGAGGAGGATGAGTCTGATGAGCCAATTGATCGCTCCCCGGGAGATGGGATTAAATTATATTTCGATCTCCAATACGGTTTTTAATAATATTATTTTTTCATCGTTCATAAGCGTAATCATTCAGAAATATGTATTTTTAGTTAAGATTTTACATAGATGTTAAGTCATTCTGATGTGCAAAAATCTGGATATATTGAGTGACAGATCACATCTGTGATTATGAGTTATTTGCAAAGTTGTCTGCAAAAATGAATTAAGTTAACATCGCGTGCTTTTAGAATCGGCTTAATTTTAATCTGGTAGCTGGTGCACTGATTCGTTGGAGTATCGGTTGCTTTAATGTGTAGTACTTAAAAACTAAGGAGTAATAAAGATGGCGATTTATATCGAGTACGAAGGAATCAAAGGAAATATTACCGCTAATGGCTACAAAGATCATATTGGTGTTAGTTCATTCCAGTTTGGCGTTGGCCGCGGCATTTCTATGGAAGCTGGCAATCTGGCTAACCGTGAAGCCACTCGTCCTTCCATTAGTGAAATCACCTTCACTAAGTTAGCTGATATTGCTTCAACTTCTTTGTTTAAAGAAGCTGTAAGTGGTTCTGCCGGTAAGAAAGTAGTTATCAAGTTTGTGCAAACTGGTGCTGACCAGCTGATTGAATTCATGACTTACACTTTGGAAAACTGCTTGGTGAGTGGTTATTCAGTTTCAGCAGATGGCGAAAGCGATCCTGTTGAATCTATTTCTCTTAGCTTCGCTAAAATTATGGTTAATTACAGCGATTATGATAAGAGCAACAAGTCTGCAACACCACAACGTGTTGGTTATGACTTGGCCACTGCAAAGCCGCAATAAGTTTGTCCAAAAAACACCCCATGTGTTTCACACATGGGGTGTTTTTCTCTGAGCTCGCTTCCCTATGGCGAGGCAAGGATGTAATAACACTTCTTATTGAAGGGTTTACCTAGGTTGCAATAGCATGACTCAGCTCTCACAAGATAATCGTTTCATATCCATTTCTGATTTTTCCCTCGGTAAAGATGCGTTACTACTTACTGGCTTTCAGGGCAGTGAAAGTATCTCTGACCTATTTACATTTTCCATTGATGTGATTTCAGAAAACCTTGATATAGATCCCAATAGCATTGTCGGTAAAGCCGGTACTGTTACGATAAAAACGGATGCAAATCGAAAATTTAACGGGTTTATCAGAGAGTTTGTTTTAGGTGAAATCAAGGCCGACAATCTACGTGAATATAAAATGGTGATGGTCCCTTGGTTGTGGTTTTTATCGCAGACTAATGATCACCGGATTTTCCAGGAAAAAAATACCAAAGAAATCGTTAGCCAGGTTTTTAATGACCTCGGGTTTTCTGATTTTGAATTCCGCGCTGACGGCGGGAAAAAGCGCGAATACTGTGTGCAGCATAACGAGAGCGACTTACATTTTGTTTCGCGTTTGCTGGAAGAAGATGGGATTGCCTACTTTTTTGAGCATACAGATGGAAAGCATCAATTAATTCTGGTTGATAAACCCAATGCTTACAGCGATGTGTCCGAGACAGACTTAGAATATTCCAAAGGTAATGCACCGCATGCCCAGATTAAGTCTTGGGAGCATAAATACTCTTTTAAGAAGGGTATGTGGACGCTGAATGATTACAACTTCAAAGAACCTCAAAAGGATTTAACGGCCACAATTAAAACAAACAGCCAATATGCCAAAAATGGGATCTATGAACATTATGAATACCCCGCCTATTACGATCCTAATCTAGGTGCTGCGGCAGCCAAAATTTGCTTGGAGTCAGAAGAGGCTGATCGTGATACTGTTCTAGGGCAAAGCGATTGCGCAAGCTTTTATGCGGGCGGCAAGTTCAAGTTGGCCAAGCACGCAACGGCCTCGCAAAAAGGCAGCTATGTTTTAACAACGGTAAGCCATCATGCTATTGATAAAAGTTACTTCTCTGGGCATGAAGGCAACGCAAATTATACCAATCAATTCGTTTGCATTCCTGCAGATATCCCTTTCCGTCCTAAACGTTTACATGCAAAGCCTGTAATGAAGGGGCCGCAATCGGCGGTGGTGGTTGGTCCTGCGGGCGAAGAAATCTATATCGATGAGCATTGCCGAATCAAAGTTCAGTTTATCTGGGATCGTGAAGGTAAGGATGACGAAAATAGTTCGTGCTTTATACGCGTAGTCCAAAGCTGGGCTGGCAATCAGTGGGGTTCGTCGTTTATTCCGCGCATTGGGCACGAAGTTATTGTTAACTTTTTGGATGGTGATCCTGATCGCCCACTGGTAACCGGATCTGTCTATAACGCTTGGAATAAGCCGACCTATCCTTCTAAAACACAGAGTGGGATAAAAACCCGGTCGACTAAGGGTGGTACACCGCAAAATTACAATGAGCTGCGCTTTGAGGATAAAAAAGGCGAAGAGCAGATTTATGTACATGCTGAAAAAAACTACGACACCCAAGTTGAAAATGACCAGACTCTGACTGTTGATCACGATCGCACTAAAACAATTAAGCACGATGAAAATTCATCGATTGGAAATGATCGTAATAAGACCGTCAACAATAATCAAACTGAGTCGATCGGCAAAAACAAAACAATTGATGTAGGTGACGATCATACCGAGACTATCGGTAAAAATATGTCATTGAGTGTGGGTAAAAATATCACTATTGATATCAGTGAAAACCATACTGAAACTATCGGCAAAAATATGACTATCGGCATCACTAAGGATTTACGTGAGACGGTAGAAGGTAAGTACACTGAAAATGTCACAAAGGAATATGCGTTAAAGGCAAAAACTATCACCATGACCGCAGATGATCAGATCACACTTAAAACTGGTTCGGCTTCTATCGTGATGAAAAGCAATGGTGATATCACAATTTCCGGTGCCAATATTAATGTTAAAGGCTCTGGCAATGTGGTGGTCAAGGGCAGCAAGATTACTAATAATTAGTGTGATTTATGAGTATTAGCTTGTTTGAAGAATCAGATGGTGTTGAGCTACAAACAGAATTGCCTGTCCCTTTTGTGGCGCCAGGTGAGGTATTGCTTGGTATTCTCGCGGGAATTGATGATAGCGGCAGCCCAGTGATTGGATTCCCCCAATTCCCACATTTTGAGCCGGTGACTGCATTGGCCACTATTCCGGTTTTACCACAACATATCGGGCGTCAGGTTGCACTGATGTTTACTCAGAGCACAAACTCCCGCGCGATCGTAATTGGCTTTCTTTATTCTCCATTGCAACAGATGTTGGATAATTTGATTGAGCAAGCGGAGGTATCAATCCCTGGATTGGAGATTGAAGATCAAAAAGTATTTGATGAGCCCGCGCTGAACCCAGCACAAGCTACAACTGCAGATCCACATAGCAATACAGTACATGTAGATGGCAAGCGAGTTGTATTGGAAGGGCAGGAAGAGGTAGTGCTTAAATGTGGTGAGTCGAGTATTACGCTTACACGCAATGGAAAAGTAGTGATCCGTGGCAAATATCTACTGAGCAGATCCAGTGGGGTTAACCGCATTCTTGGTGGATCAGTACAAGTAAACTGACATTTAGACCACCGGACGATGTTTTTCGTAAGTGGTTACCTCTAGCGAATCTGTACTATGTTACAGCTCAAAAACAATACTCCTTTCAATTCTGCGTTTGCCATTTTCCCTAATGAGAATGGTACAGATACGCTTTATATTATGGTTAAAGCGACCTTTGTTATTGGTTCTCAGTGGACGTTAGCTGACCCGCAAATTGCATTGCAGCAAAGTGATGAATACTGGGGTGATCCTGCAAAGACGAGTTTGCGATCCAGCTCTGATTATCATATTGGCAAACCAGCGACTGACATTCTTATGATTGGCTCTGCATTTGCGCCAGCACAAAGGCCCGTGCGGCAAATGGATGTGGGTTTACAGGTTGGCGCCATTAGCAAAGTGGTGCGTGTTTTCGGCGATAGATTTTGGGATCGCGCCCAAATAACGCAACCCGAACCTTTCGTGACAATGCCATTGGTGTATGAGCGTGCTTTTGGTGGACAGGATCTTGCGGATGGCGCGATCCGCGATACGGAAACTAAAAACCCTGTTGGCTGCGGGTTTGCTGGCCGTAAACATATGGCCGAACTAAATGGCCTTCCTTTACCGAACCTCGAATGTCCCAAGCAATTAATTCATCATTATAACGATAAGCCAGAGCCGGCCTGTTTTGCTCCTGTCGCGCCCAATTGGCAACCTCGCGTAAGTTTCGCCGGTAATTACGACGATGCCTGGCAGCAAACACGGGCGCCTTATTTGCCCGATGGTTACAATCCACGTTTTATGAACGTGGCGCCGCCTGATTTAATTTATCCCGGTTATTTGCGTGGGGGAGAGTCTGTGCGGATGATTGGTATGAGCCCAGCAGGTGAATTGGCATTTAATCTTCCGCATGTGAACTTAACAAATAAAGTTCTTATTGCTGAGCAAGAGTTTTCGACACCTTTCAACATGGAAACTCTGCAGCTGGATCCAAACCATCAGCGACTATCTATGGTGTGGCGAGCCGCTTTACCTTGCGATAAAAAATTGACCAAAATTAAACATATATCAGTGAGTCTATCCCGCTAAGGCATTCAAGGAGTAACCCGATGGCACAAACAACATTCTCCAATACCCGTGGTATTGCCCACAAAGGCAGCGGTGGTATGAGTACGGTATTTCCCGATGTTTGCAAAACTCCGGTAGGCTCAGCAGTTGTGCCCATTCCTTATCCGAATATTGGTAAATCATCAGATACTAGCAAAGGCCCCAAAACTGTTGTAACAGATGGCAAAATGCCGATGGTAAAAGGTGCAGTTTATTCCACTAGCACTGGCGATGAAGCGGGTACCCTTAAGGGGGTAATCAGCGGTCAAAATAAATCGGAATGTGAATTCATGATGTATTCCTTTGATGTGAAATTCGAAGGAAAAAATGTGTGCCGCTTGGGTGACCCTTTATTTCATAACAAAAAAAATATTATGGGTTAATACAGATTCATGACAATAGAGGTCGCATCTTCCCGCAATTTATTTGGCCTCTATGGCCATATCCATGAGCGCTATGTTGATGATGCCACTTTTTTGTGGCTCTTGCGTGATCGCGCGGTTAATCAACCACATTACGACACTGCTGATCTTGCTGAGTTGGATAGTCGAATTGATGCCCAACTCGATGGGTTAATGACTGCCCCAGAGGAATCCTGGCATCTTTGTATCAGCGCACTTGAGTTACAACAGCCGGATGCGGTATTTGCTGCTGCAGTTTTTGCTTTTCGCAGTTTGGATACACGCTATATCCAACATGCAGTGGAAGCAGGTTTGGGCAGTGATCACACCCTACGTGGTTTGGTTGCTGCCATGGCATGGTTGCCAGGAAGGCTGGTACATTCTTGGATAAAAAAATTCCTCACTAGTAAAGATCTCAACCATAAATACTTGGCACTGGCGGTTTGTAGCGCGCGACGTGAAGACCCGCGAGAATATTTAACGGCAATCGTTCAGCGCAGCGACTGTATTGCCTATTCGCCTCTTTATAATCGTGCATTGCGTTTGATTGGTGAATTAAAACGTTTTGATTTGTTGCATGTATTGCGCAGTGGAATGGCATCTGGTGATAAGGATGCAGTATTTTGGGCTACTTGGTCAGCGATATTGCTTGGCGATAAATCGCTCGCGAAAGATCTTCAGCCTTATGTGCTAACTCCCAATCCCCACCAAGAACGCGCAATGGCGTTATGTTTTCGCGTGCTACCGCTGGAGACCGCGCGGGCTTGGATTAGTGTTCTCGCGAAAGATCCATCGAATAACCGCTTGGTAATTACTGCAACTAGCCTTCTCGGTGATCCACATGCAATTAACTGGCTGATCGCGCAAATGCGTGTGCCAGCTTTAACTAGGTTAGCTGGTGAAGCGTTTTCGACTATCACTGGTATTGATTTGCAGGAAAATAAATTAATTTTGGAAGAACTGCCGAATTTAGATGATCAACTACCGGATGATGGTGCACAAAATGAAGAAATAGATTTGAATGACGACGAATATCTACCGTTTCCGGACGTCAATAAAATTGCCGCAATTTGGCAGAAATACCAACAGCGCTATGCACCTTCCCAGCGTTATTTTATGGGTCAAGTAATTAGTCCCAGTATCGGCGTAAGCGAGCATTTGCGAACTATTTTCTCGAGCGGACAACAACGTCAAAGACAACAAGCTGCAATAGAACTGGCGCTGTTGGAACCCGCGCACTTTTTATTAAATCATGCTGCAAAAGGACTTCAGGATTAATGACTGCTCCGCTTCTCTATATTGCCGGAATGGGCATGATTACACCTCTGGGTCCTAGCGTCGCGACTACAGTTGCGGCGGTTAATGCGGGTATTAGTGCTTATAGGTTTTCCGAGTATGAGACGGCAGATGGAGAGCCCATCACTACCGCGCAAATACCTGATGCTGTGTTTAGTAGCATAGAGGTAGAGATTGATGAAGGCGATAGATTTAATCCGCGTCATGATCGGCTGACTAAAATGGCAATTCTTGCCGTACGTGAAGCCTGTTCTCGGACAGTTACTGAACAAGCAATTCCGATTGTGTTGGGTGCATCAGAGCACACAATTGATAAGGAGGGATTAAGTTCCTTTATTGAAAGCTTGCAGGAAAATTGTAAGCCATGGATCAGCATCCCGCTCAGTAGGAGCATTTATTCTGGCCGGGCAGCTGGAATTGAGGCCATCGACTTTGCCTTTCGCTATCTTTCTGAATTGTCTTATTCGTATATTTTGGTTGGTGCTAGCGATTCGTATTTGGACGAGGAAATAATAAATCCATTAGCACAAGAGCACCGGCTATTAACTCCTGGAGCTTCAGATGCCTTTGCTCCAGGAGAAGCCGCGAGCTTTCTTCTGTTAACCCGTCACATTGAGTTGGCGGAAAATCGTAACGGATTTGCAATTGCAATACATCCTCCTGGTATAGCGGAGGAAAAGGGGCATTTATATAGTGAGGCATCTTATCGCGGTGATGGATTGGATCAATCTTTTAAAAAATCACTAATAAAGGAGCCAAGAAATAGCGTGAGCAAAATTTATTCAAGCATGAATGGTGAAAATCACTGGGCTAAAGAGTATGGCGTAGCATATTTACGTAATAAGGAAAAATTTGAGGACAATGTCAGCATTGAGCACCCAGCGGACAGTTTTGGAGATCTTGGTGCTGCAATTGCCACTACTTTAGTAACCTTGGCCGCGGAAAACTTATATCAAAATAAAAATGCAAAAAAGCACCTAATTTACAGCTCATCCGATCGTGGCATACGGGGATCGGTCGTGATTGAAAAAATCAACCTTAATGATGTAATGGGATTAAAGATATGACTCAAATTGGTGAAGCGATAGCTGCGCTCTTTGGTGCTAATGAGTCGAAGCCAAAAGTACAAAAAAAGAAACTTAAAATTCGATTTTCCTTATTTTTTGATGGAACCCTGAATAATCGAACAAATATTGAAGAGCGCGAACAGTTTGAGTTGGGAAAAACTACAAAGCCCTACAAAAAAAGTGGTGATGGAGGTAGCAATAGTTATGATAATGGTCGTACTAATATTGCCATCATGGAGCCGCAGATCCTGATTAAAAAAAACCAGAAGGCCCAAACCGGGTATGATTATGTTTTTAAAATCTACATAGAAGGACAAGGTACCTTCAATCAAGAAGGCGACAGCGGTCTGGGTTATTCAATGGGGGCTGGTGAGTCCGGAGTTTTCAGCAGAGCTAGGAAAGGAATCGATAAGGCGATGGCTTATCTAAGAGAATATCTCCAAGGCTTCCCTCCAGAAAAACATTTCATCGAAAAAATTGATGTAGATGTCTTTGGTTTCAGTAGAGGTGCAGCGACAGCACGCCATAGCATTTTTCTGATAACTGACAAGTGGTGGGAGCAGTCTTTGCCGTTGGATGTCAGGGTAAGATACATGGGCTATGAAGAAATTACAGAGAAAAACATAGAAGTTAAATTTGCCGGGGTGTACGACACAGTTGTATCGGTAAATGCCAGCCAATACTCCTACTGGTCCGATAATAAACTCAACCAACGTGCCATTGATCGCGCCACTAAATCTATACATTTGGCAGCAGCAGAGGAGCATAGAATCGATTTTCCGCTACATACTATTAAAAGTGCCAAAACAAAAGGGACTGGAAAAGAATATTACTTGCCTGGGGTCCATTCGGATGTTGGTGGTAGTTACAACCTTGCTAATGAAAAACTAATTGAGTCTGGCGTTGAGAATGGTACGATAAAAACTGTAATTACAGCTGGCTCCTATACCAAAATGAAAGCCGAAAAGGCTTCTTTAATTAAGCAGGGTGTTTTTACAGAGGACCAGCTAACGATTGATGTCACAGCTAAGGGGCGAGGAGGTATTCCGATCCAAGGGAAATTAGTTGAGATACGAAAATTAAAGAAATTGGAGTATATGCGTACGAGTAGTGAGGTTGAACGCACTATTAATGAAGGCTATGTCAGTCGTTTGGTCAAAGATAGAGACTGGCTTATTGCGCAGGGTTGGTATACAAAAGATGAAATCCGCATTCACATAACGGGTTACGATCGAGCATTTCAACCATTTGGGACTCTTATTGTTAATAGATTAAATATCAAAAGTGCGTACAGTAATATACCGCTTAAGATAATGGCAAAGTTCGCCAAAGAAAATGGTATAAAGGTAGATCCAAAATTGGAAAAAAATGCCAATACCATTTTAAATAAAGAGCCAGATTTACTGAAATTGGAAGCTCGTATTAATAGCTACATTGGCTCAATCGGAAATAATTCCAAACCAGAGGATTGGTTGAACGATAAGGGTATCAAAAAAATACGTCATGACCATCTACATATGTCATGCAAGATGGCAATTGGATATAACCCGCGCTTTAAAAATGGGATGCGCTTAAGGTATTACTATGAAGGTTAAAAAATCCTTAACCGGTAGCTTAATTAGTGTATGTCTCTTTTTGACAGGTTGCGGTGGTGAAATTATGAAAAATAAAACAGAATTTGATTGGCACGCCACCGAATCGGCGCCACAACACTATCCAATGCAAATTATTCGTGGCACTTTTTATTACAAAGGTGAAGATAATGGTCTTTATATCCCGAGTGGCGGAACATTGTACGCCGGCTGGGGCCAGATGAACTCCATTCACGTAACTGGACCGGATAAAAAACCTCTGCCGGATCGGATAGAGGCGGTTTTTTTCTCTTATACAGAGAAACAGTTTTATCGTGCAAAATTCGATTTGCCTTATGAGCAGATTCTCTATCTTTTTCAACAAGCTAATGTAGAAGATTCCGAGAATCCCTATTACAACGGAATTATGCTTGGGGTAGCTCCGGGAGGGGCTGTATCTGTTTGGGTTAAGGGCACTAGAATAACCGAAATTTTTTTTGGTCAAGCAGAAAAAATAGATATTTCTCCAAGCCAAGGTTTTGGTTTGCCATTTGATTCCGCGGCTGAAAGTAATGAATATATCGAAAGTGTCCTTACCGACTCATTGAGTTCAGCAGAATTAGAGTCGCTCAAAAAGCATGGCGTACCATTCGGGACATGGAGTAGATATCGCAATAAGTATAAGTGGGTGCCGTCCTATGAGGAAGGGAAAGCGACAACAGATAAAACGATGCCTGTCCAATACCTAAATGGAGAAAGTTATTGGGAACCCACATTTTTTAGTGATGAGGAGCAAAATAAACCAAGACCTTTACCAAAGGCTTTGAAATTTTCTGTTGATATTAATAATGAATCGATCTACTACATCATTGAATTCGAAGAATTTGAACTAATGGACGCGGCCGAAAAGATAGGGGCAGATGGTGGAAAAATTTATATAGAATTTGATGCTCAATTGCCGCGAGAAAATATGAAAATAAAGGTTTATCGTGAAGGAAACAAAAAAGACTACATCACATTAAAAAAGTACCATATTACGCCTGACTCTGAGTTTTACTAAATGAAAAATTGGGGGTGAGCTCCTGGAGGTGAAATTTCATCCCTTTGGTTTTGATCAAATGCGGCGCGGTTATTCGAAAATTCGTCGGCGTAAGATAGTCAATGCTGAATGAATGGGGGCGGTTTAAATATCAATTGAAAAATACTTTGCTTCAAACTTCATTCCCTTATTAAGATAGAACCTATGTGCGTCTGTTCTTTGTATACCGGAAACCAAACGCAATTGATTACAATTTTTTTCCTTTGCGTAGGCAGTAATCCAATCAAATAGCATTGCGCCGTAGCCTTTGGATCGTTCGCTGGCTGTTGTAATCAGATCGTCTATTTCCAGATATTTCCCTGTATAAAGCCATTCAGCTATGCGAATGCCGGCCACTGCTTTGATGCCGTTATCATCCAGATACACCAGTTCATAGCCATGATTCTGCTGCATGCGGTTTATTAGGGTAAGAAAGCCATCAAGTGATAGGTGTGGGCGTAGTTCGGAAATAATATCAAAGCAGTTAATTATTTCTTCAGGTGTTGTTGCTAATTGGATCTTCATCAATCTACTCCATGATTAAGGATGGCGTACTGCTCTGCATTAAGTGTTATTCCATTTCTAACATAAACGTTACCGGTCCATCATTAACTAAACTGACTTGCATGTCGGCTGCGAAAATTCCGGTCGCTACTTGTGGGTGTCTGTTGCGCATTTGCGTTACGAAGTAATCATAAAGTGCTTCCGCCTGTGCGGGTGGAGCAGCAGAGGAAAAACTGGGGCGCAGACCTTTCTTGGTGTCGGCGGCCAAGGTGAATTGTGAGACGACTAGTACGCCGCCTTCAATCTGTTGCACGTTGCAATTCATTTTGTTGTTTTCATCAGAAAAAATGCGATATGCGAGGATTTTGTCGATAAGTTTATCGGCAGTTTGTTCGGTGTCATTTTTCTGAATGCCGAGTAGTAAAAGGATTCCCTTTTGGATTTCTCCGGTGATGTCGTTGTTGACACTGACCGATGCATGTTTAACGCGCTGTATTAAACCTAACATAAAACTCCAGCAAGAAAATTGATATGCAATTAATTAAACGGGCTGAACTGATTTCCGGTATTCGCTTGGCGTCATGCCAGATTTTTTCTTAAACAGTGTATTAAAAGTGGCCTTACTGTTAAAGCCGACGTCCAGCATGATATCGAGCATGGTTTTATCTGCAAACTGTTTGTCAGCCAGCATGCGTTTGGCTTCTTCAACTCGATAGGAATTAATAAATTCGAAAAAATTGCAATCAAAGTGTCGATTAATAATGTTGGATAACAGCCTCGGTTGCAGTCGTAATTGGCCGGCGAGTTTTTCCAGTGTTAGCGCCGGTGTTAGATAAGGTTTTTCGTGTTCCATATGGCGGGCCAGCTTTTCGATCATTTCCGGTTTGATTTTATCTTTTTGTCCTTCTGGTTCCTGATCGTCTTTAATCGTTACCGGTTCTTGCGGTGGAGGCAGATCCAACCCCTCAAATACACTGGAGTGCCCAAGCCCGAAAAAGATAAGAATGCTAACTAGCAGGAAGGTAATATAATTTCCGGCCAAGCCCATAATTTCAAAGTTGGTGCTGATGCCGAAGCTGATCGACAAAATAATCATAGCCGCGACCAACACGGCCCAGAAGCGGATAGCCAGAAATCCAATGACCAAAATCTTTAGCCAGGTTAAATCGATTTTGTCGATATCTGAGAAATTAGTGCGAATATGCTGGCTGTAGCGTTTGATCTCGATCAAGCACATTACCCCGAGTGCGACGCGAAAAAGCTCGCGGAATAAGGTTACATAATTCATGATTTGCGGCGCGACAACTAAATCATACTGTTCTTGAATATCAACTTTATCGTTCGAATCCAGGCTGTAATAAAAAATGAGCTGATAGCCTGCATATGCAATAAACGGGATTAAATAAATGCTGTCTTTGAGTCGAAGCCTGTAATCTTTGTAGATTAACGAGCGTGTGTACCAGAGTAATAGCGGGCCCTCCAGCCAATAGCCAAAGCCAAATACATAAAATAAATTTGGTGACCACTCGAGTGCGATATGTCGGAATTCTGCGCCGAAGCTAATTAAAATATCCAGAGGAATTGCTGCTTGTTGTAATAGAAAGAAAGCGAGAAAAATATTGCAGATGTATTTATCGCGTTTGATCGTCAGCAAAAGGAGTGCGAACAAAATACATTGGTAGGCGGTCATTAACAGCACTACATCGTGAGTATTAAAAATGACGTCATACATGAGGTACTACTCCGCTGCTGCTGTACGGCATCTTATTAATTGTGTAATCGCCGATCGTCAGTATGGTGGTTATTCTCACAGCCTTAAAATGTGGCGGTGGCAGATCTTGGGTCTGCGGTTTGGATCATAGCATCGAATGCAGTGGGGCAACATCGTCCTCATTATTCGCTACAAAACAAAACGGAGCCCTGCGGCTCCGTTTGTTCATTCGGGGAAATATTGTTACTACGCCAATTGATCGCCCGTTTGCAGCAAGCTTTTGGCGAGATCATCTGTTGCACGAATCAGCGCATCAACAATTCCTGGCTCACGTGACGCGTGGCCCGCTTCACGGATAATAATCAACTCGGAATCGGACCACGCCTGGTGGAGTGCATAGGCATTGTCTAAAGGGCAAATGACATCGTAGCGGCCGTGAACAATAATCCCAGGAATACCGGCGAGCTTATGGGCATCGCGCAAAATCTGGTTGGGTTCGAGAAAAGAATCGTTCATAAAATAATGCGCTTCGATGCGCGCCAGCGACAGGGCGCGATGCGGCTCGGTGAAGGAATCAACTACATCCTGGCACGGTTTGAGAGTGGCGGTGCGTCCTTCCCAGCCTGACCAGGTTTTGGCGACGGACATCTGTTGGATCTGGTTTTCGCCAGTCAGGCGACGATAGTAGGCGGCTAGCAGGTTGTCGCGCTCTTCTTCAGGAATTTGGTCGACAAAGTCTTCCCAATAATCAGGAAACAGACGGCTGGCGCCCTCTTGATAGAACCAGTGGATGTCTTCCGGGCGGCAGAGAAAGATGCCGCGCAGAATCAAGCCGAGTACGCGCTCGGGGTAGGTTTGTGCATAAACAAGGCTGAGGGTTGAACCCCATGAGCCGCCAAACAGCACCCATTTGTCGATACCGAGTGTGGTGCGGATAACTTCTATATCTTCCACCAGCTTTTGGGTGGTGTTGCCTTCCAGTTCTGCGTGGGGGCGAGAGCGGCCCGCACCGCGTTGATCGAACAGGACGATGCGATAGACTTCCGGGTCGAAAAAACGGCGGTCGTATTTGCCGCAACCTGCACCCGGGCCACCGTGGACAAACAATACAGGGATGCCATCGGGATTGCCGGATTCATCGACATACAATTCGTGGGGAGGTTCGACGGCAATTTGGTGGCGTTGGTAGGGTTTTATCTCGGGATAAAAAATCTGCATAAACTCGCCTTGTTCGGGTCAATCACTGGGGATGTGCTAGATAACGCACCTTAAAGGTAGCACAGCGGCTTTCGCAAGCGATGACTTTTCGCGCTGAAAACCAGACCTTTGCCACAAATCCATAGGTGTTGGATTCACGGAAACCCATCGGGTGCCTAACATTTGGGCACCTGCTGACATAAACTGTCAGGGGTGCTGGCTAGGATAGCGCATCCCCTCGATAAACCAACAGCCATTCCGGGCCATTTATGCATCGCGCCGAACGTCTTTTCCAACTCACCACTTTGCTGCGCAACCGCCGCACGGTACTCACCGCCAAGCAGATGAGTGAGCATCTGCGCGTTTCCGAGCGCACGATTTATCGCGACATCCAGTCGCTCAGCCTCTCCGGCGTGCCGATTGAAGGGGAGGCGGGTGTGGGTTATCGCCTCTCGCATCGCTATCAATTACCGCCCTTGATGTTTGATCGCGAAGAAGTCGAAGCCTTGTTGCTGGGTGCGCGTATGGTCAGCAGCTGGGGCGATACCGATATGGCAATTCACGCCAATCAGGCGATCCAGAAAATCCTGTCGGTCTTGCCTGATCATTTGCGCCATAGCGATGAAAGCCTGCCGCTGCTGGTACCCAATATGGAAGAGGTGCAAAAGTATTACACCGCGCACAGCCAGCCGATGCGCGAGGCAATCCGTATGCATCAGCGCGTGGCGATGGATTATGTGCGTGCCGATGAGCAGCAGAGTTCGCGCACCATTGAACCGCTGGGAATGATTTTCTGGGGCAAGGTGTGGACGCTGGTGGCCTGGTGCAATCTGCGCGACGACTATCGAACTTTTCGCTTGGATCGTATCCAGTCGGTGGTAATAACCGACGAAAAATTTGAAACCAGCGATAACAAAAGCCTCAAACATTTTCTGCAATTGATGAAAGAAAAACACGCGTTGGAAGCCGATACCTGTGCCCCACAGTAGCGCGGGCCTACTTAACAAACCTTGAATTGCCCTTGTGTAGCCGCCTTGTTAACCTGAGTCATCAACTCAGGAGAACACTATGAAATTACGCACCCTCAGCCTTGCATTGTGTATAGCGGCAATCGCGCCCTTCACCACTGCCAAGACGCTCACCGTGAAAACGGAAACGGGCAATATTCAGGTCAAAACCATCGCCGAAGGTTTGGAAAATGCGTGGGGCATGGCATTTTTACCCGATGGCAGCATGTTGGTGACCGAGCGGCCGGGGCGGATGCGTATTGTCAGTGCCGATGGCAAAGTCGGTGAACCTTTAAGCGGATTGCCGAAAATTTTTGCGCAAGGTCAAGGCGGGTTATTGGATGTGGTGCTTGCGCCGGATTTCGCGACCAGTAAAAAAATCTATTTCAGTTATTCCGAGCCGGGTGAAGGCAGTGAAAGCAAGCTCAACAGCACGGCGGTGAGTTTTGCCACACTCAATGGTAACAAGCTGGAAAATCTTACACGCGTATTCAGCCAACAACCCAAAGTGAATAGCAGTAACCATTTCGGCTCACGTTTGGTGTGGGCGCCCGACGGTACTTTATTTATTACCTTGGGCGAGCGCTATAGCGAAAAAGATAAAGCGCAAACCTTGGATAACCATCAAGGCAAAGTGGTGCGTATCAATGCCGATGGTTCGGTCCCTAAGGATAATCCCTTCATAAAAACGGCCGGTGCATTGCCCGAAATTTGGTCTTACGGTCATCGCAATATGCAGGGCGCGGCGATCAATCCCGCGAGCAAAGAATTATGGACCGGGGAGCACGGCCCACAGGGTGGCGATGAATTAAATATCGATCGCGCCGCAAAAAATTATGGCTGGCCAGTGATTACCTACGGCGAAAATTACGGCGGTGGAAAAATTGGCGAAGGCACCCAGAAAACGGGTATGGAGCAACCGATTTATAAATGGGTGCCATCGATTGCAACAGCCGGGTTTATTTTCTACACCGGCGATAAATTTCCACAATGGAAAGGCAATATTCTGCTCGCCAGCCTGAGAGAGAAAACTTTTGTGCGCTTGGTGGTGGATGGCGAAAAAATTACCAAAGAAGAGCGCGTGCTCGGTAAAGAAGTAGATCAACGCTTGCGCCATGTTGTGCAGGGGCCGGATGGCTTAGTGTATTTGCTCACCGATGAATCCAAAAGCAGTATTTACCAGCTGTCACCGGCAAAATAAGCGCTGCACCAAGTGCTGTTGTTTGATTATCACCAACTCCCGCTTGTGCGGGAGTTTTTATTTGCGAGTCAAATTTTATGCAGGGTGAATTAATTTTTGTGTATGGCACTTTGCGCCGCGGCTGCACTACGGGTGCACACACGACCTATTTGGCCGGTGCCCGCTTTGTTGATCATGCAAAAATCCACGGCAAGTTATTTCGTGTGAGTTATTACCCTGCGCTGGTTCTTGATGAAAATGCGGATTGGGTTATCGGTGAGGTGTACCAGCTTGCATCGGCAGAGCAACTTGCGCGCCTGGATGCTTATGAAGAGTGTACTTATCCCGCACTGCCGGAGCAGGAATATCAGCGCTTAAGCGTGCAGGTGCAAACAGGCCCAGGCGGTTATTTATCTGTATGGGTCTATGCTTACCAGCATACACATGATGGATTAGAGCTTATTGCCAGTGGCGATTTTCTTAATCCCTGATCGCGGGTGTGATAGGTAACTGGATTTCCGGTGCATCTGCAGGTATGTTGTGCCCACGTAAAATGCCCAGCCACATCTGCGCAACCAGCATGAGCAAATCCGCTATGAGTCAATCCACCAACAAATCTCCTATAAACAAATACAGCGCGCTGAATTACGACATAGACCCGGTTTTTCACGCTACGGGCAAGCCTGCTGCAAAGGTGGGGGTATTGCTTGTCAATCTCGGCACGCCAGATGCGCCAACAACATCAGCGCTGCGCCGCTACTTGGGCGAATTTTTGTCTGATCCGCGTGTTATTGAAATTCCCCGGTTAGTGTGGCTCTGTATTTTGCACGGAATCATTTTGCGCGTGCGCCCTAAAAAATCTGCGAAACTTTATCAATCAGTATGGACAAGCGAAGGTTCGCCGCTGCTGGTGATAAGCAAACAGCAGCAGCATGCAATTCAAGAACAATTGGGCGATGGTTTTAGTGTAAAACTGGGAATGCGTTATGGTAATCCGTCTATTGCCAATGCACTGCGCGAATTACAAAAAGAAGCCGTGCGAAAAATTATTGTGCTGCCGCTCTACCCACAATACGCTGCGCCCACTACGGGTTCCAGTTTTGATGCAGTCGCAAAAGAGTTGTCTGTTTGGCGCTGGGTCCCTGAGTTGCATTTTATTAATAATTATTGCGACGATCCCTTATATATAAATGCGCTTGCTAATTCGGTGCGTGAGCACATTGAAAAAAATGGCAAGCCGCAGAAAATTATTTTTTCCTATCACGGCACGCCCAAGCGCAATTTGGATTTAGGTGATCCGTATTATTGTCTCTGCATCAAAACCACACGTCTTGTTGCCGAGCAATTAGGTCTTGATAAAAATGATTACATTGCGAGTTTTCAGTCACGCTTTGGTTATGCCGAGTGGCTCAAGCCCTACACCGATGAAACGTTAAAAACTTTACCTGCAGAAGGGGTGAAAAATATTGCCATCCTCTCGCCTGCATTCAGTGCGGATTGTCTTGAAACTCTGGAGGAGTTGGCAGTAGAAAATCGACATACGTTTATGGCGGCCGGCGGCGAAAAATATGCTTACATTCCAGCATTGAACGATCGCGCTGATCATATCTATGCATTAACACACTTGATTCGCCAGCATTAAATCCCGTGGCAATTAATTTATAAAATTATCTGCGTCGTCTAATTAACCGTATTAGTTCTTTTGCGCTTTCACAAACGGTAATCGACAAACAGCGATTGAAGGGCTAGTCTAACAACGCATTAGTGCGCGGAATAGCAAGTGTTGTATCCGCCTTATTGCCTGTAATTCCTGTTCGATCTGGTACATTTTCTTGGTTTAAGGAGTAGTTCATGAAAAAGTTAATTACAGCGCCATTGCTTTTCATTTTAGGTAGTATGCCGTTGATAAGTTGGGCCGGTTCTGAATCCGGGCTTTATATCGGCGGCAGCATCGGTCAATCATCTGTAGAAGATGATCGCGATATTGGTGATGTGTCGTTCGATGTGGACGATGACGATAACGGCTATAAAGTATTTTTTGGCTATAACTTTGGCGTTCTGCCGCTTCTGGATTTGGGTGTAGAGGCAAGCTACCGCGATTATGGTTCCTTCAAGAACGGTGGTGCAGAGGTTTCACTCGACTCGGCGGAGCTGTTCGGAATCATTGGTTTGACCCTGGGGCCTGTAGGTTTGTTTGGTAAGGTCGGTTATTCCGATACTTCGATCGATAAATCGTTTGATGCAATTGATGATATTGATTTTAACGATTCTGATTCGGCAACGGCTTATGGTGTTGGAGCCAAGATGAGTTTTGGATCATTTGGCCTGCGAGCTGAATATGAAGAGCTGGATGTTGACGAGCTTGATGATGTCAATATGGTTTCTGTTGGTGCCACTTACACTTTTTAAGCATCATTATTTGAACGCTAGCTAGTGGTGATCTGGGTTGCCATTAGCTAGTCATTTTGTAGTTCCATTTTTCCTCTCTATTGTTATTCCTTTCTCCTGTTGCCCATCCTGAATAAGTCAAATGTTTTGTCTATGTAAAAAACACCGACAGGTGTTTTTATCTGCGCTTAAAACTACAATGCGCGGCGCCTTTTATTTGCAAGGCGCCGTTGGTGATGTAACAGCTGTGCCAATGCCTTATCAAGTTGTATTTTAATAATTATTCAAAGGATTATCCCATGAGTTTTAAAAACCGATCCTCACTCATTGCTAAATTATTTGGTGGGTTACTTTTTACTGGTGTTGCACTGCAGGCGAATGCAATTCCATTTGAAGTAGATATTACCGTTGATAACTCCTACGCGCTTTTTACCGGCACTGAAACTGCCGCTACGAATTTTGTGGGTAGCGATGGTGATTGGTACAGCGCGGAGACTTACAGTTTTGATTTGCCAGCCAGCAATTTTATTTACGTGGTTACACAGTCAGATCTGAGTGTTGCGCAAGGCTTTTTGGCACAGTTTACTAATTTGCTTACCAGCGAGCGCTTCTACAGCAACGATAGCCAATGGCAAGTGACGGCGACTGGTCATTATGGCGATGCACCCTATGATGGTACTGCTGCTTCATTTGCCGAGCTGACTAGTCAATTGTTGTTGGCCAATGATGGCACCAATCCTTCAGGTGGTTGGGTCGCGACTACTGCAGGTGATGCGAATGGTGCTGCACCTTGGGGTACTGTAGCGAACATCGATTCTGCAGCTCGCTGGTCATGGTACAACAGCAATGGCTCTAGCAACCCAACCATTGGCGGTTTCGATCATAACGAATACTTGATCTTCCGTATTTCGGTGGGCGCTACTGAAACTGAAGTACCGGAGCCAAGCAGTTTGTTATTGATTGGTTTGGGCCTATTAGGTTTGTGTGCAGCGAGAAAGCGTCGCGCGTAAGCATGTGATTCGATTGCGTCATCGCGATTTGATTGGTGACGCAATTGAAATTTTATACTGCAGTTATTTAATAAAGCCCTTCAGGCGCGCAAGGTTGTAAGCATTAACACTTGTGGCATCTTTAATCGCGCCGGAAATAATCATTTCCTCAAATTGTTTAATCGCAAATGGTTTTGCAATCAAACCTTCCTCTTCATGATCCAGCGAATTTTGTTGCTGTTTAAGCTCAGTTGCTAAATAAATATGGTAACCCTGATTGGAGTAACCATAGGCCAGATATTGATGCCCAACGTATTGCATTTGTCCCGCAATTAATCCGGTTTCCTCGCGCAATTCTCCCGCCGCGATAACCGCATGGTCTGCATCGGGATTATCCTCCCAACTGCCTTGCGGCAATTCCCAGTAGCGCGCATGAACCGGATAGCGATACTGTTCGACGAGATGGATATGGCCCTCTGAAATTGGAATGATGACAACAAAATCCGGCTTTTCCACCACGCCAAAAATTCCTTCTGCGCCACTGGGGCGCTGGATTTTATCTTCGCGCACACGCATCCATTTGTTTTCGTAAACCGTCTTGCTCGCTAAGGTTTTTATTTCCGTCATTACACCGACTCCTATCACAATTGATTGCACCACAAACCAAGGGTTAAAAAAAATCCCCGTCGCTTTCACGTCGGGGATTTTTGTACCACATCAGCAGGCGTATTGGTTACGCTTTTTTGCCGCGCTTACGCTCGTTTTCAGTGAGCAGCTTTTTGCGCACGCGGATGCTGAGCGGTGTTACTTCTACCAACTCGTCATCTTCAATAAATTCCAGCGCTTGTTCCAAGGTGTGACGGATTGGCGGTGACAGGGTCAGCGCATCGTCGGTACCGGAAGCACGAACGTTGGTTAATTGTTTGGCTTTGGTTGGGTTTACTACCAGGTCATTGTTGCGCGAGTGAATACCCACTACTTGACCTTCATAGACTTCAACACCGGCGCCGTAGAACAAACGGCCACGCTCTTGCAGCGGGTGCAAACCATAGGCGAGGGTTTTGCCCTTCACCATAGAGATCAACACACCGTTTTGACGCTTGGCTACTTCGCCTTCTTTTACCGGACCGTAGTGATCAAAAATACTGGTCATGATGCCGGAACCGGACGTCATGGTCAGGAACTGGCCACGGAAACCGATCAAACCGCGCGATGGGCAGAGGAATTCCAACTTGATGCGGCCTTTGCCATCCGGCTCCATGTTGTTCAGCTCGCCTTTACGCAGGCCGAGTTCTTCCATCACTTTACCTTGATGCTCTTCTTCAACATCGATAACCACTTGCTCGAACGGCTCATGGATTACACCGTCAACGATTTTTTGTACTACTTCAGGACGTGAAACGCCCATCTCGTAGCCTTCACGACGCATGTTTTCGATGAGTACTGACAGATGCAATTCACCGCGACCAGACACGATAAATTTGTCCGGAGTTTCACCTTGTTGAACACGCAATGCCACGTTGGCAATCAATTCCTGATCCAGACGGTCTTTGATGTTACGGCTGGTCACGTACTTGCCTTCTTTACCGGCAAACGGTGAATCGTTTACCTGGAAAGTCATGCTTACGGTTGGCTCGTCGATAGACAAGGCTGGCAACGCTTCGATGCAATCCGGGCTGCACAGGGTGTCAGAGATGCCGAGTTTATCCACACCGGTGATACACACGATGTCGCCCGCGTAGGCTTTGTCAGTCTCGATACGTTGCAGGCCGTGATAGCCCATTACTTGTAGCACTTTGGCTTTACGGGTGTTGCCTTCGTGGTCAACCACCACGATTTGCTGGTTAGGCGACAGGCTGCCGCGGGTGATACGGCCGATACCGATAACACCTACATAGCTGCTGTAGTCCAACGCAGAGATTTGCATTTGGAATGGGCCGTCCAGGTCAACTTGTGGCGGCTTCACTTTGTCCACGATCATTTGGAACAGCGGAGTCATGTCTTCTGCGATATCGTCTGCTGCCAAACCGGCAACGCCATTCAATGCTGAAGCATAAATAATCGGGAAATCGAGCTGCTCTTCAGTCGCACCCAAGCGGTCGAACAAATCAAATACCTGGTCAACAACCCACTCAGGGCGCGCGCCCGGACGGTCAATCTTGTTGATAACCACAATCGGGTTCAGGCCTTGTTCGAACGCTTTAGAGGTTACGAAACGGGTTTGTGGCATTGGGCCGCCAACGGCGTCCACAATCAGCAATACCGAGTCAACCATCGACAATACACGCTCTACTTCACCGCCAAAGTCGGCGTGGCCGGGGGTATCCACGATATTGATGCGGTAGTCGTTCCACTTGATCGCGGTGTTCTTGGCCAGGATGGTAATACCGCGCTCGCGTTCCTGGTCGTTGCTGTCCATGATCAGTTCCGCGCTTTCATCGCGACGGTCAAGGGTGCCGGATTGACGCAACAACTGGTCAACCATAGAGGTCTTACCGTGGTCAACGTGGGCGATGATCGCAATATTGCGCAGTTTTTCGATAGCTGATTGATCTGTCACTGTGGGATTTCTCTTGGGTAATGCCAAAAACGGCAAGTGGGGACGCGTAAAAAGGCGCGCATTATACCTATCTAGGGGTTTCACGGATATGACAAATCAATGCGAGTTGATGATTTTTTAATCTGCCGAGGGCGAAGTCGATCTTTACCCAGTTTATATCTTTAGGCATAGTGCGCGCCTTTCAAACAGGATGAATCAATACATTGGGTGCTCTATGCGTCAGATATTTTTATTAATAACTATTCTTAATACTCTTTGTCTAGCTGCTTGCGGCGGAGGCGGAGGGAAAAGTAGCGGTGGCGGAGGAGATGGATTAAACAGTTCTGCTGCAACATCGTCCTCTACAGCTTATAAAGATCAAACGGTCTCATTTTTATTTTATGACGTAGTCATGACTGCAAGAGACACGATCAACCTCATCGCTTCAGCACAGGGAACCGGCTCAATAACTTACAGCTCCGGTGATACCAGTATTGCGACTGTTACGGAAAAGGGAGTGGTGACCGGAATTGCTGCCGGAACTACTGTTATTACTGCAACAGTAGCGGCGGACTCTGTTTATAAAAGTGCGACAGGCAGTTACAAACTCACCGTAAAAAAATTATTTGATCAAGTTGTTTCCTTTGCTCAGCCCGGTCCAATTACCTTGACAGAAGGGGATGCATTGCTGAATCCCGCAACAGGGCTTGGTGTTGGAACACTGACATACAGCTCAAATAATACTGATGTAGCTATAGTCAATGACCAAGGTTTGATTACCGCATTGCAAGCAGGTACAGCGATAATCTCTGCATTCAAAGCACGCGACAAGGAATACTACGATGGTGAAGCATCAATAATTGTCAATGTGGCCGCAGCGGATAAAACAAAAGTGACCGCTTGGATCGGCGAGAAAGATACGTTGCTCTCTATTTCTGGTGCGGAAGGCGCATCCTTGTACAGTAGTGAAACTTACAATTGTGATCCTGTAAATTATCTCAATTGCCTTAACGGTTCGTTGACCATTTTGAATGGAGAACCGTTCCTGACAACTGCTGCAACACTATCGAAAGCTGGCCACTTTACTCTTAGAAAGGATTCGGAAGAGGCTTCGTTAGTTTTGAGCATAAAACAGCCTCCCGGTCGTTCAAGTGCCCAACTCGTAAGCTTTAAAGGGCGATTATTTTTATATGGCGGATACGATGAAAACTATGTTCCCTTTAATGACATATGGTCATCAGCCGATGGAAGGCTATGGTATCTACACGCACAAAATGCACATCTTGATTCGTTGGGAGATCATGAGATAGTTGAGTTCAATAACAAACTATGGGCGATTGGTGGTTCCCGTAAAAATTATTCGGATATTTGGTCGTCAACTGATGGCGTAAATTGGATTCAAGAAGTGGCTGAAGCACCTTTTTCAGCACGGCATTGGCAACAAATCATTACTTTCAATAATAAATTATGGTTAGTTGGTGGCTACGACGGCAATGATTTTAAAAATGATATTTGGTCATCTCCTGATGGGATCAATTGGTCGTTAGTCACAGCCTCTGCTGCATTCGTAGCCGATCGAAGAACTGTTACAGGAAATGGATTCGGCTCAATCATCGGTCCGGACCAAATTTTTTTGCTTGATAATAAACTGTGGTTATTTAGATCGTGGATGAATGTTAATACCCCAGAGGAACTATGGTCATCAACCGATGGTGCACATTGGGAAAAGTTTAACTGGGATAGGCAAACGGCCTCAGACGCGCTCAAAAGTATTATTGGTTTCAATGTGGTTACACATAATGGTCAGCTCATATACGCCAATGAGAACACAATGCAATCTATGTCATTCTCTTCGCTGGTGGGGGGGTTGAAACGAAACATATTAACTCCTTATGCTGATTTTCCTGCACGAGAATCAATTCAGTCTTTAAGTTTTGGTGGCAATCTATGGGTAATTGGCGGCTTCTTTTCAAATGATGTTTGGTCATCAAGCGACGGGGTGAGGTGGAGAGAACATATCAGCAAAGAGAGATTTCCCAATTTTTGGGATTCAGCTTCGGTAGTTGCGTTTAAAAATAAAATCTGGCTTATTGCACGATCAGAAGTCTGGTCGTCAGTTGATGGAAACTCTTGGAAACGAGAGATAGATAATACGGGCTTCATAAGCCGAGACGATCAACAAGTGGTTGAGCATAACGGCCAATTGTGGATATACGGTGGGCAGGGTGATACCACAATATTAAATGACATTTGGAGCTCATCCGATGGTATTCATTGGACTCGCAAAATTGAAAGTGCTCCTTTCCCTGCTCGTATCGGGTCGTCGCTAGTTTCATACAAAAATCGTTTATGGTTAATTGGTGGACGCGGTTACGACAAAATATATAACGATGTATGGTCATCAACCGATGGTATTAATTGGGTCCAGGAAACGGCTAATGCCGATTTTTCTCCACGTGAATCAGCTTCCGTTTTTAGTTTTAACAATAAATTGTTTTTAACGGCAGGCAATGATGGTGAACTCTTGAACGATATTTGGAGCTCAGTAGATGGCGTTCACTGGGAGCTTCAAACGGAGAGCGCGCCCTTTTATGCACGTGTGGGACAGCAAGTTTTGGCTCATAGAGATACGCTTTTTCTCATTGGTGGTTTAGTCAAACCTGAAGGGTCTCGGCCGTTTCATATAAACGACGTCTGGTCATCAACGAATGGAGTCGATTGGCGATTAGGAATGTACGATTGGTTTAAATTCCCCGAGTAACGTTTGAATATTAATCAAGCAACATGAGCCTCAGTCAAGGCTCATTTTTTAAAATAACAAATCAATGTATGGAAGCAGATACTGAAATGGTTGTGAAGAATTGGGTGTAAGCCCAATTCTCCTTAAATAAAGACGTATGCTATCCCACCAAATACTTGTGGTGCTTTTTAAATAACCTCCGAACCAGCACTGCAATCCCCGCCGAACCGTACAGCTGAATCAAAAATACGATTACAAAAACAATAAGGCTGGTCATCACACTGGTGATCGGAAAGAAGGGCTTTATTGCTTCCAATGCCGCAATATTTTCCAGCGCGATTGTCAGCAGCGGGTGGATAAAAAAGATCGGGAAACTCAACTCTGCCAGCCATGATAAATGCCGCTGTAACCAAGGCGAGTTAATATGGCGGCAGAGCAGCAGCATGGAGATGCAGCCGAAAAAAATCTGGATAAATTGTAAATCCATTCCGTCGTAAGTAAACGCGGCCTTGTGATAATTGCCTATGTGAAAAAACACATAGGTTTGCAGCAGGGCCGTGGCTGCAATTATCAGCATGCTCAGGCTCAACAGCTGCCAATGCCAGCGGCGCAGCGGCTGTTCATATTGCGAAACTGACATGCCCAGCAAATAGTAGGGCGTGAAATACACGAGCGACTGTAAAAAGTTGCTGTTGGATTGAGGGCGATGCATAAAAAGTGCGATCAGGGAAACAGCGACCAATATCAGGATCTGGGTAAATAAGTTCGCGCGAATATAAAGGAGATGCAGTGGTGAACATAAGAAGGTGAGCAAAATAAACGGAATGTACCAGTGCGGATAAAGCACATAGCCATTGCGCAATGTGTACCAGAAGTTGAGAAGGTTTTGTTGCCAGCCCAATCCGTCTTGCCACCAACCGAGCATGCGCAGCGCCAAGGCAAAGAATGAGATGACTAAAAATGGAATCAGTAAGGCACTGGCTTTTTTGGCGATGAAGCGCCGGTAATCAAACCGTGCATAAAACACGCGATGAAAGAAAAAGCCGGAAATGAATACGAATAATCCGGTGCCGCCGCGCAGAAGATTTTCTAAAAGCGCAGGGAATATCGGCTGTGCAAGGAAAATCGAATGGCCGAGTACGATCAGCGCGATCGATATTCCACGCAAGTAATCAAATTCAACAACACGCGCTTTTTCAACAGTCAGCTCCTTCCGCGCAAGAGAGGGAAGGGAGTTCATGAAATAGCGCAGGCACTCTTGGGTTCAGGGCGATAGACGCCCACATTCAAATGGCCTGCATCTTTTAAATTCGCGGCGTGTAACTGGCTCATCACACCTTTTTGGCAATACAAATAATATTGCTTGCTCAGATCAAGGTTAACGAAGTTGTGATTGAGTGAGTAAAACGGAATGGTGCGGATTTCTACACCGTCCAGTTTTAATGGATTGGCTTCTTGCTCGTCTGGATGGCGAATATCAATAATCACATCGGGTGCATTGACTTCACCAACCAATGGCACGGATAAATCCGCATCCAGCTCTTCCACAATTTCGTCGATATTTTGTGCGCGGCGTTCTTCGATAGCGCGCTCCAATACCGCCATATCAAAACGCGACTCTTCATATTCCACTTTGTGCAGTTTCGCGCGCGTGGTCGGGTTTACCGAAATCACGCCACAGTATTCCGGCATGCTCGCGGCAAAACTTTCAGTGCCGATTTTGCGTGAGAGATTGATGATGTCGCCCTTGTCCATAGTGGCAAGTGGGCGCAATACAATCATATCAATCGCGCGATCAATCACATTCAAATTAACCAGCGTTTGGCTGGAAACCTGCGCCACACTTTCACCGGTAACCAGTGCGGGAATTTCGAGTGACTCGGCCACTTTTTCGGCGGCGCGCAACATCATGCGTTTCAGTGTCACACCCATGTAGGGATTGTCGACTTTTTCGAGAATTTCACGCACCACATCTTCAAACGGCACTGTGACAAATTTAACGCGATGCGATGCGCCGTATTTATTCCACAAATAATAAGCGACTTCTTTTACGCCGATTTCATGCGCCCGCCCGCCCAGGTTAAAAAAGCAGTAGTGCGCACGCAGGCCGCGTTTGATACACAAATAAGTGGAAACGGTGGAATCGAATCCGCCCGAAATTAACGAGAGCACCGGATCTTGTGCGCCTAGCGGAAATCCACCAAGCCCTTGGGTTTTGCTGGTCAGCACCCATACGCGCTCGCCTTTGATTTCAAGCGGCACAATGACATCCGGTTTATGCAAGCTGACGCCTTTGGCGTCCGAGTGCTGCAGCAAACCGCCACCGACATATTGCTCAACTTCAACGGACGTGAAGTCATGTTTGCCTACCCGCTTGGCACGCACGCAAAAGGTTTTACCGGCGATGCCATCGCGCCAGTGACGCAGTGTGTGTTGGAAAATGGATTCCAGATCGCCCAGCGGATAGTCGTTCAGCAGTGCAAAGTTGGCGATACCGGGAGTACGCGCCAGCACGTCGGAAACCTGCGCAACCACTTGCTCATTGGCATCGGGGCAGCGGATTTCAATCTTTTCCCAATCGCGCTGGACGTCGATGTCCACACCCAAATTGCCCAGCAGGATGCGCAGGTTATCGCGTAATTGCTTGATAAAGCGCTTACGCACTGGCGGGCTTTTGATGGTGATTTCGGAAAAAACTTTAACGACAAAATGCATGGATGGTGTGCCTGACAGGATGCAGCAGATGCTGGCTGGGTAAAAAGGCGGCGATTATAAAGCATGCGCACAGGGAAAAGCGCGCCATCGTGAAGGGCGGGCTGCCTTTTGATCGGCTATAAGGATAAAGCCAGGGGCTGAAGTGCTATGGTTAGTACTCGGTAAAGCGCTGGTAGGTGGCACAGGCTACTCATCTAATGTGATTCGCGTTAGGCGGTTAAAAATTAAGGACGTTGGAATATGAAGATACTGAAGCTGTTTGGGTTTATGGCGTTATGTGCAGCACTATCTGCTCAGGCGACACCTTTTTGGGGTGCCACAACGCCGTTGCCCATCGAAACTCCTGAGGAATCACTCAAGCAAGGTCAGTTCACATGGGCTGGAGAGCTGGCGCCTGAAGGCCCGATTCTGGTTGTTGTGAGCCTTGATGAGCAGCGCGCTTACACCTATCGCAACGGTATTCTGATCGGCGTTTCTACGATCAGTAGCGGGCGCAAAGGCTATGAAACGCCGACCGGTGTTTTTGTCACATTGTTTAAAGATAGAGAGCATTATTCGAAGAAATATCACAATGCGCCTATGCCGTATTCCCAGCGCTTTACGTGGGATGGAGTCGCGCTGCATGCGGGCGGATTGCCGGGTTATCCGTCATCGCACGGTTGTGTGCATCTACCGAGTGAATACGCACGCTTATTGTTTGACGCGGCGCCCAAAGGCATGACTGTGGTGGTTGCCAATGCCGCATCATCACCGCAACGCGTTGATCATCCCGCCTTCCTGTCGCCAGTCAGGGCGAAAGGCAGCTTGGCCGATGATCAGCCCTTGTCGGTAACGGAAACCTATCGTTGGACACCGGAACTATCGCCAATCGGCCCCCTATCGATCATCGCCAGTCGTAAAGATTTACGCATTTTGGTGATGCGCGATGGTGTTGAAATTGGCCGCAGCAAATTCGCATTCAAAACGCCAGAAACAGAATGGGGCACACATGTTTACTCGGCATTGCAACCAGTGGCTGGCACAGGCGAGGTTGAATGGATCGGGCTTGGCATTACCGGTCACGGTGGCGATGAAGGTAATCCGCTCAATCGCCTGGCGATTCAGAGTCTCGATATTCCTCCAGAATTTCTGCAGTTGCTACGACCAGTGGTTACATCGGGTACAACATTAATGATTACGGATGAGCCGATCCTGGAAAGCACCACAGGCAAACAAATTGCGGTGCTGACAGAAAAGCAACCGGGTGAGATCTGATTAGCGCTATTTGGCCTGCGTTAACAAGCCAGACTTTTCGATAACAATCGCATGCGTAAACCCAAAGCCCTGCAGCCTGAGCTGTGGGGCTTTTGTGTTCTTAAGGGGGTAATGGGCGATGTGGCTATTCTCTGAGCGAATCCCGGAATTATGGGCAATACTTTTTAAACGAATTTGCCACGGTGTTGACGGGAGTGGTTGTTCGATGTTCCCTGAAGAATGGAGATTTTCATTTTATGTTCCTACGAAACATCAATATTGGGCCGCGTCTGGGGATTGCCTTTGGCCTGCTGGCATTGGTGGTTGTGCTATTGGGCAGCTCATCCCTTTACAACATTAACCGCATGCATATAGCCGGTCATGACATTACCGAAAACTGGATGCCATCGGTGGATGCGATTGCCGATCTCAATCTCGCATTGATGCGCTTCCGAATATTTACGTTGCGCGCAATATTGGACGAAAGTCCCGCAAAAGTGGCACAAACCAAGGCCCGGCTCGATAGCATCAAGCAGGATTTGGATAAGGCGGGGGCGCGTTATGAAAGCCTGATCACCGTGCCGAGTGAACGGCAGCTATATGCACAGCTGCTTGACGTAAAGCAGGCCTATATCGCCGGTTCTGCAGAGGTCGTCGGCGCTATGCAGAATGGCGATGTGGAAACGGCGAAAGAGTTGCTTGAGACCCGCTTAAACACGCTTGCTGACCAGATGACCCAGTTGCTGCTTAAGTTGAATCAGGTCAATAACGAAGGGGCGTCCAAGGCGGCGGGTTTATCGGATAGCGCACATCAAAACAGCCGCACAGCGATTATCACCAGTATTGTTATTGCACTGGTGCTGACCTTTATTCTCGCGCTCTTTGTCACACGGAGTATCACTCGCCCCATCGCCGTGGCGGTTGAGGCGACCGAAAAAGTCGCGGCGGGCGATTTAACCCAGCGTATCGATAGTTCGGGGAGCGATGAACCTGCGCAGCTATTGGCAGCATTGGCCAGAATGCAGACCAATTTGCGCAGTGCGATCAGCCATATATCCGATTCGGCTACACAATTGGCCGCCGCGACGGAAGAGCTGCATGCGGTAGCGGAAGATGCATCGCGTAATTTGCAGAACCAGAATGGCGAAATTCAACAGGCGGCATCGGCAGTCACCGAGATGAGCGCGGCGGTAGATGAGGTCGCGCGCAACGCCAGCGACACAGCTGAGGACTCCAACCAGTCTGCCCGTCTGGCACATGAGGGGCGCGAAAAAGTGCAGCAAACGATTGGCTCTATCGAAAAAATGACCGGTGAATTTTCCAAAACCTCCCGGCAAGTTGAGGGGCTGGCGGAGCAATCGAAAGACATTGGCAAGGTGCTGGATGTAATTCGTGGAATCGCCGAGCAAACCAATCTATTGGCGTTAAATGCCGCCATTGAGGCGGCTCGCGCGGGTGAAGCAGGGCGAGGTTTTGCGGTGGTCGCCGATGAAGTGCGGGCGCTGGCGCATCGCACCCAGGTATCCACACATGAAATTGAAACCATGATTTCCCAAGTGCAGTCCGGCACCCAGGCCGCGGTCGATTCCATGCGCGGCAGTGTTGATCATGCCCGTCAGACCTTGGGAATGGCGGAGCAGGCGGGAGGTGCGTTGGAGGAAATTTATAGGCAGGTGGGAAAAATCAGCGAGCGTAATTTGCTGATCGCCAGCGCTTCTGAGGAGCAAGCAGCCGTCGCGCGCGAGGTGGATCGCAATATCGTGAATATCAGCGATTTCTCCACCCAGTCAGCCGCAGGGGCAAACCAGACTAGCGCGTCGGCACAGGAACTGGCGCGTCTAGCGGTGGATTTGAATGGGTTGGTGGCGCGGTTTGTAGTCTAAATATGCGGTCATAAAAAAGGGCGAGCAGGTACAAATCTGCGCGCCCTTTTTGACATCGGGAATGGCTATTTGGAGCGGAAAATAATCTCGGCCATTTTCTTCAGCTTGGGCGCTACCACCGGCACAGTCAGCATGGTACTCGCGACCGCCATAATCAGCAGTGCGGTAAAGGTCTCGCTGGTGATAATTTGTTTGTCGAGCAACACGTTAGCGAAGATGATCATGATCAGCGCTTTGGTTTGCAGTAGCCAGCCGATAATCGATGCTTCTCCCTTCTCCCACTTGAGGATCTTGCCGGCGGCATGAACCCCGGCCAGTTTACCGGCGACTGATGCAACCAACAGTATGCCTGCAGCAACGAATACCGCTGTGCCGCCTACGTCCCAATTGGTGCGCAGACCGGTGCTGAGGAAGAACACGGGCATGATGATCATCAGAACAAAGTGGCGCAGCTTGTCCATATCTTCCTGGTTAAACCAGTCCGCATCCATCACCGCACCGGCGAGGAAGGCACCAACCATATAGTGCAAACCGGCCCAATCGGCGGCGAGACCGCAAATCGCTAACCAGATAAAACCGGCGTACCAGCGGTCTTTTTCCTGGATTGCCACCATCAACTTGCGGAACAGGTAGGCGGCGATGGCAAAGCCCACGAGGAACATACCTTGGCGACCGACGCGCTCCCAGTCGAGTAGGATCAGAGCGAGTACACCCCAGATGGCGATGTCATCAAGGCTGGCGTAACGCAAAATGCGCTGGCCAATAGGTTGGCGCAGGACCTCCAGTTTCTCCATTAGTAGGATCAAAATTGGCAGCGCCGTTACAGCACAGGCCATACCCACGCCGAGGATAAATTGCCAGGTCATGCCTTTCGGTCCCATCCAGCCTTCGCTGAAGCTCATCATGACGACGGCCGCACCGCATCCGAATAGCAGCGGCGTGCCCAGCGCCAAACCGGCGGTGATGCCGCTCTCGCGCTTGTATTGCCAGGCTTTCTTCAAATCCAGCTCAATACCGGCGATCCACACAAAAATCATCACCGCCCACCAAGCGATACCGTTGAGCGATTTGATGACATCGGCGTTGAACACAAAGGTGTAGTACTCAGGAAATACTTTGCCCAACACACCTGGTCCGAGCACTATGCCCATAATGATCTGGACTACCACCAGCGGTGCCCAATAGTCAGTGCGGCCGAGGCGCCAAATCAGGTAGGGGATGGTAAAAATGATCACCATGGCGATCAGGAAAATTTCGGTGGTAGTCATGTGCATATTGCTTGCCCTTACATCTTCTTATTTAGGATTGTTGTTTTAATACTGCCGCTGATCAGAGTCAGGGGGCGCAAGCTATCGTGCTTTTGCGTGCCATTCGATAGCAAACCTATAGATAATTGCTATGAGGTATTTAGCTAAAACCAACGAAGCTAAGAGTAAGCAGAAAATCCCATAAATTAAGGGGCGGGAAGCGATAAAAAATGATGCAAATTGGCGCACGCAACTGGCACACTAGCGCTCGTTTAATGAGAGGGCGAAAAAGGCAGTAATTAATTGCCGAAAATTGTCTCTTAATGGTGCGTTTTCAATAATTTGTGCGTCAATTTGGTGCTTTTGCTTTGGGTTGTATCGCTCGTAATCATTGGAAAGCCTTATTTTTAAAGGCGTGTTGCTATTTTTGTTAGATGGCATATATTTTGCCCTTTTTCAGACACCCTAGTCTTGCCCCGCTCACCGAAATGAGTCGCGAGCCCGGATGAAGTGGGAAAATTTTCAGGCAGACCATCTTTGGATGGATTGTCGACAGCAATAACAACTTTTCATAATCGTAGCCTTCGGGCTATTACAACTTGGAGGCATTCAATGTCTAAGACTTTAGACCTGATCAAAGAACACGAAGCTCGCTGGATTGACCTGCGCTTCACCGATTTCAAAGGTAAAGAGCAGCACGTTACTTTCCCTTCACACGTTGTAAACGATAGTTTCTTCGTTGATGGCAAAATGTTTGACGGCTCTTCTATCGCTGGCTGGAAAGGCATTAACGATTCAGACATGATCCTGATGCCAGACGATTCAACTGCTGTTCTGGATCCTTTCTACGACGAAGCCACCATCAACGTTCGTTGTAACATCGTTGAGCCTGCAACTATGCAAGGTTACGATCGCGACCCACGTTCTATCGGCCTGCGCGCTGAAGAGTACCTGAAATCAACTGGTCTGGGCGACGTTGCACTGTTTGGTCCAGAGCCAGAATTCTTCATCTTCGACAGCGTTCACTTCCACTCAGGTATGGGCGGCGCTTTCTACAAGATCAAATCTGAAGAAGCGGCATGGCAATCAGGTGACGACATCGAAGGTAAGCACGGCCACGCTCCACGCGTAAAAGGTGGTTACTTCCCAGTTGCTCCAATCGACTCCCTGCACGATATCCGTGGCGCTATGTGTAACGCGATGGAAGCTATGGGTCTGGAAATCGAAATCCATCACCACGAAGTTGCTAACGCTGGCCAATGTGAAATCGGCGTAGGCGCTAACACTCTGGTTAAGAAAGCGGACGAAGTACAGATCCTCAAGTACTGCGTACACAACGTCGCTCACCAATACGGTAAAACCGCTACCTTTATGCCGAAGCCTTTGATCGGTGATAACGGTTCAGGTATGCACGTTCACCAGTCTTTCTCCAAGAACGGCAAAAACCAATTCGCTGGCGACGCTTACGCTGGTTTGTCTGAAACTGCTCTGTACTACGTTGGCGGTATCATCAAGCACGCTAAAGCATTGAACGCTTTCTGTAACGCTTCTACCAACTCTTACAAGCGTTTGGTTCCAGGCTTCGAAGCTCCAGTAATGTTGGCTTACTCAGCACGTAACCGTTCAGCGTCTATCCGTATTCCTTACACTGTTGGTGAGAAAGCCAAGCGTATCGAAACTCGCTTCCCGGACCCAACTGCTAATCCATACCTGTGCTTCGCTTCATTGCTGATGGCGGGTATCGATGGTGTTCTGAACAAGATCCATCCGGGCGAAGCAGCGACCAAAGATCTGTACGATCTGGAGCCGGAAGAAGAGGCAGAAATCCCACAAGTGTGTTCATCTCTGGAAGAAGCTTTGGCTAACCTGGAAGCTGACCACGAGTTCCTGTTGGCTGGCGGCGTATTCTCTAAAGACTTCATCGATGCCTACATCGACCTGAAGAAACAAGAGATCCAACGCATCAACATGACTCCGCACCCAGTAGAATTCGAACTCTACTACTCTGTGTAAGAGCAGCGTGTGAGTCCTGCTGCAGGCTGATCAATCTGCGATTGGTCAATCTGTGAAAAAGCCCGCACCGGAAACGGTGCGGGCTTTTTCTTTATGGATGTCGGGAGTAATCTAGGGCAAAGCTGACTGATGAGGGAAATGCGATGCGCAAGTTGTGGGTGTTGATGGTATTGCTGGCACAGGTTGCCGGCGCTGATGTGTATAAGGTCGTCGATAAAGACGGGACTGTCAGATACACCGACAAACCCAAAACGGAAAATGCGGAAAAGCTTGAGTTACGGGAGGTTAATACCGTACCCGGTGCCGAGCCTTTGCCTCAGTCGAATCCGGTCAGTTCCTATGAATCCCAACCCGCTGCGCTTAATTATCAAATCAGCATAATCAGTCCGCGCTCCGATGTGACGATTCCGGTGGGGCAGCGCGATTTGGCGATCGCAATCAATCTTACCCCCGGGCTCCAGGAAGGGCATTTATTGGTTTATTTTATGAACGGAGAGCTGTTGGAAGAGACGACAGCGAATAACATCATTGTCAAAGACGTTCCGCGCGGTACCCACACCCTCGTGGTAGAGGCGATTGATGCGAATGGTCAATCATTGGGCACATCAGCCCCTACTATCGTGAACGTTATTCGCCCAAATATTAATAATAATGCCCCACCGAAACCCATGCCAAAGTAAGTGCACTAATTTGGTGCTACACTTTTCCTGAAAATCCCCAAAATGGACAGTGGTGGCGGCTAAAACTCCTGAATCAGGCCTGTTTCTAACTTGGTTTGGTTTTTGCAGTAGCCTCCATGCCCATTGTCGAGGCGTTCAGGAGTGCAGTAGCTGGTGAGTCCGCGCGATATCTACAAACCCATATTGGATAGCTTGAGTACCGCCATTATTCTGGTTGATAGCGATTTGCTGCTATGCCATATGAACCCTGCGGCTGAAGCACTGCTGGCAATGAGTTGCGAAAGCAACACCGGCGAACCCATTACCTATTTCTTTTACGAGTCGGATGAAACTGACCGTCAACTAAAGCTTGCGGCTGCCCAGGCGAATCACTACACCAAACGTCACGCTGAATGGCGTTTGCTGAGCGGTGGTTCCATTACCGTCGATTACACAGTTACCCCGTTTGGCGATCATGAAGGTCTGATCATTGAAATCCAGCCGATTGATCGCCTCTTGCGTATCAGCCGCGAAGAAATGCTCACCACCTCCCATGAAACTACGCGCAACCTGGTGCGTGGTATGGCGCATGAAATCAAAAACCCGCTCGGCGGGATTCGCGGTGCAGCCCAGCTGTTGGCGCGTGAGCTGCCGGATTCCGGGTTGACCGAATACACCAATATCATCATTGATGAAGCCGATCGCCTGCGCAATCTGGTCGATCGTATGCTCGGCCCCAACCAGCTGCCCAAGTGGCAGGCGCTCAATATCCACGAAGCGATTGAGCGGGTGGCCAATATCATCAAGGCTGAGAGCAGCGATGCGATCAAAATTGTGCGCGACTACGACCCGAGTATCCCCGCTATTCAGGGTGACAAGGAGATGCTCATCCAGGCGCTGCTCAACATAGTGCGCAACGCCATGCAGGCACTGGTGGAAGCCAATGTGCTCAATGGTGTGATCCAGCTGCGTACCCGCATCCACCGCCAGTACACCATTGGCCGCAAGCATCACTCGCTGGTATGCCGTATCGACATCATTGACAACGGTCCGGGAATTCCGGCCGATATGATCGAGAACATTTTTTACCCAATGATCTCTGGCCGCGCTGAAGGCACCGGTTTGGGGCTCACCATTTCGCAACACCTTATCCATCAACATCATGGCCTCATCGAGTGCCAAAGCGAGCCGGGCAAAACCCGTTTCTCGCTCTACTTACCAATGGAAGCGCAACATGCAGAAGTCTAATAAAGTCTGGATTATTGATGATGACCGTTCGATCCGCTGGGTGCTGGAAAAGGCACTGCAGGGCGCGAACATTGAAACCCGGGTGTTTGATTCGGGCGATAGCGCCATGAGTCACCTTAACCGCGATACGCCCGATGCCATCATCAGCGATATCCGTATGCCGGGCACCGACGGCCTGACGCTGTTGGGCAATCTGCACAATACCCATCCGCAAATTCCGATCATTATCATGACTGCTCATTCCGATCTGGACAGTGCAGTAGCAGCTTATCAAGGTGGGGCGTTTGAATATCTGCCCAAGCCCTTTGATGTGGACGATGCGGTCGCAGTCACCCAGCGCGCGCTTGCCCATGCACAGGAGCAAAAAACCGAGCATGGTGTTGAGACCGCACTGGAAACCAATACCGAAATTATCGGCGAAGCGCCGGCGATGCAGGAAGTGTTTCGCGCGATTGGCCGTCTATCGCAATCGAACATCACCGTATTGATCAACGGTCAATCGGGAACCGGTAAAGAGTTGGTCGCGCGTGCCTTGCACCGCCACAGCCCGCGCCATAACGAGCCCTTTATCGCGTTGAATATGGCGGCGATCCCTAAGGATTTGATGGAATCTGAACTGTTCGGCCATGAAAAAGGCGCCTTTACTGGCGCGGCCGCGCAACGTCAGGGGCGTTTTGAGCAGGCCAATGGCGGTTCACTATTTCTCGATGAAATTGGCGATATGCCCGCTGAAACCCAAACCCGGTTGCTGCGGGTGTTGGCGGATGGCGAGTTCTATCGCGTTGGCGGTCACACGCCGGTGAAAGTGGATGTGCGCATCATCGCCGCTACTCACCAAAATCTGGAAACCTTGGTGGCTGATAACCGTTTCCGTGAGGACTTGTTCCATCGCCTAAACGTAATTCGTATTCATATCCCCAAGCTGGCCAACCGCCGCGAAGATATTCCCAAATTGGCGCGCTTCTTCCTGCATAAAGCGGCGACCGAGTTGAATGTCGATCCGAAAGTCCTGCTACCGGAAACCGAAGAGTATTTCTGCACCCTGCAATGGCCAGGCAATGTACGCCAGCTGGAGAACACCTGCCGCTGGATTACGGTGATGGCCTCGGGGCGCGAAGTGCATGTGGAAGATTTGCCGCCTGAGCTGCTCGAAAACAAAGAGACCAGCACCCCGGCAGATGATTGGGAAAAAGCCCTTCGTCATTGGGCCGACCAGGCGCTTACCCGTGGCCAGCACCAGCTGCTGAGTGAAGCGGTGCCGACCTTCGAGCGCGCGCTGATCGAAACTGCGTTGAAATACACTGCTGGGCGCAAACGCGATGCTGCAAGCCTGCTTGGCTGGGGGCGCAATACATTGACGCGCAAGCTAAAAGAGTTGGGCATGGCGGGTGGTAATGACCCGGATGGCGATGGTGAGGATTGATACCTGAGCGGTCTACTTTGGCGGTGAGCCACCTGGGCTCACCGTTTTCACCACTCCATGCAGTACCCTTCCTATTTATATTCATACCCACGTTTGCCGTGCTACCACTTATCCAGGCAGTGCCAGTCATAGCATTTTTGGCATTAAAAACATCTTTTTAGATCTTCTTTTCCCGCACGCGCAGCATCGCAAAGCTGTGTCTATACTCTGCTAACAGGTTAATACTCAAGATTGATGAGTCTTGGCCGCCAACATCATTGGTTGTCTAAAAAATCTAATAGCCGAATAAATTCGGGGGAATCATGGTACAAAAATCCTTACTCACCAAACTGATGATGGTGTTGTCTGCTGCAATGGTTGCAATTGCTTTTCTCGTCGCATTCACCAATTACAAAATTGCTTCAAAAGAGCTGGAAAAAGAGCTCGAAACCGAAACCAGTGCAATGATCGCGCTGACCAATAGCTCAATTCTTGAGGCAGTCTTTTCCTATGACTTCCAACAAGTCGAGGCGATTGTTAAGTCTCTGGTGAATACCTCATTAGTGACCTCGGTTACGGTGGTTGACCACCGCGGCCAACCTCTGGCAAAAGCCAATGACGGCGACCAGAGTGAAAACCAGATTACCCGTACCTCAATCCCCATTGAATACAATGGCAGCACTATTGGCAGTTACGACATCAGTTTCTCTGCCCAGGAGATGGAAGATACGTTGATCGGCCAAATCTGGACCAGTATTTGGACCGTGTTAGCGTTGCTCGCCGCCAGTTTGATTACGGTTTACATTCTTATCCGCAGTCTGGTGCTGGCACCCGTTGATGAGGTGACCCGTTCGCTCGCGACGATCGCCGGTGGGGGTGGGGATCTGACCCGTCGTTTGCCAACCGACAGCAAAAATGAAATTGCAGCGCTTGCCCATAACTTTAATCTTGTGATGGAACACATCGCCGATATTATTCGCAATGTGGTGCAGGTAAATGAAAAAGTGCGCGTCAATGTGAGCAAGATGAGTGGCGCTACCGAAAGCACTGTGAATTCAACCTCACAACAATTGCGCGAAATTGAATTGGTCGCCACGGCGGTGGAGGAGTTGTCGGCGTCGGCCAATGAGATTGCGCGCCATGCAGGCGATACTGCCGAACGTACCACCGCCACCAGTGTGCTGGCGGATGAAGGCAATACGATCGTTAATCTTTCCTTGGAAAAAGTGAATCGCTTGACCGGCCAGATTGAAGCGACTGCGCAAAAAATTCAGATATTGAAAAATAATTCCGTAAATATTGGCTCGGTGATGGAGGTTATTCGCACAATTGCCGAGCAAACTAATTTACTTGCACTGAATGCGGCGATCGAAGCGGCACGCGCCGGTGAGCAGGGGCGTGGTTTTGCGGTGGTGGCAGATGAGGTGCGCTCGCTTGCGCAAAAAACCCGTTCATCTACTGAAGAGATTGAATCGATCATTGTGCAGTTGCAACGCGCTGCCGATGAAGCGCATCAGGCAATGAATACCAGCACCGAGTCAGCACGTGAAACTATCGATACCGCGTCTAAAGTAGGCAGTGCGCTCGATAAAATCCGTACCAATATCGGCATCATTAATGATATGAATCATCAAATTGCCACGGCTTCACATCAACAAAGTTCGGTTGCGAATGAAGTGAGCAAGAACATCACGGCGATTCATGGCTTGTCAGAAAACGTGGTGGAAAACGCGCAAGTGGTTAATCACAGCGGTAGCCAGTTGATTAACGAAACCAGTGAGCTGAAAAAACAAATCGATACGTTTAAAGTGTAAGAGATTTAAAATGTAGAAGTTTTAAAGTTTACTTTTCAAAAGCGAGCTATCAAGTAGCTCGCTTTTTTTATGGCTCTATTTTTCTGAATTATTGCGGGTTACTAAAAATTCAAGTCCAACGCCAGGATCTTCTTCACCGCTGATGGATGCATATTCCGGACTAGCGGCCATGCTTGCTTTGTGTTCCAGCACTAAATCCTTATTCACTGGATAAATATGATCGGTAGCAGGCGCTGTATGACCGTCATTGTATGAGTGGATGCCTGGTGTCGCTTTTTTGGTTTCGGTTGTATCGTGCGTGGATACTGCAAACTCCAAAGGCTTTACTTTCGCTCCGCGCCTGTCTGCATAAATGCGGGTAAATTCGGCGCCGAATAATAAAATTAATCCCGCATAAGAGACCCACAGCATAATTAAAATCACTGTGCCTGCTGCTCCGTAAGCAGAGGCGGGATTGCTATGGCCGAAATAAAATCCCAGTGCAAATTTGGCGAGAACAAATAAGAGGGCAGTCACTAATGCGCCGATCCAGACATCGCGCCAAGGCACATCGGCGTCGGGGAGAAACTTGAAGATGGCAGCGAACAAAAAAGTAATCACGCCGAGCGACAACGAGATATCGAGAAAGCGGAACACAATGTTAAAGGCTTCAGAAAAATAAAATGCTACCCAATCGCTGAGCACGGCAAGTAGCGCTGACAATATTAAAGAGACCAACAGTAAAAAGCCGACGGCAAGAATGAGCCCAAATGAAAACAGCCGGTCCATGACCATTTTTAACATTTTACGTTTTGGTTCTGGCTTTACTTCCCAAATTAAATTCAATGTTTGTTGTAGCTGATAAAAAACACCGGTAGCACCGAAAATAAGTGTGCCTATGCCCACGAGTGATGCAAATGTAAAATCCCGATGCACGCTGGCATTTGCAATAATGGCTTCGATGTCTTTTGCCGTGTTGCCGCCAATCATCCCTTCAATTTCTGAGCTAATACGACGCGTGACAGCCTCTTCGCCATAAAAATAACCGGCCAAATTGATAATAATAACCAGCAGCCCTGGTAAGGAAAAGATCGTGTAAAACGCGATGACCGCAGTGCTTCTAAAGGGCTCCCGCTCTAACCACTGGTTAAAAGTATCGCGAAAAATAAGTGCTAGATATTTCAACTGCCCAAGTAGCATCATTTTTAGATCCTTTTACAATAATAAATATATAAGTGAATGCCAGTATTAAATTGCTTTGCCTTTATCCACTGTCTGTCTAGCTGTTAGAGCGCAGTGCAAAATCGGTAGTTGAACTTTTAGTAGTGAACACTGACAAAAATTAGTAATCGCCAATTTTCCGAGGGCTGGCATATGGCTGGTGGCTGGGCACGTGATGGTGCAGTTCAAGATCAAATAGATGCCAGTATCGAGGAAGCTGTCGAATTGGCTCGCAGTCGTTTGCCTGAGGGCAAGAGCCTTACCCGCTGCGAGGAATGTGATGCGCCAATCCCTGCAGCGCGACAAAATATTATCCCCGGTGTGCGCCTTTGCGTTCAATGCCAAGCGGCACATGATGCCGATGAAATCACATATTCCCCTATAAATCGACGTGGCAGTAAAGATAGCCAACTACGTTAATAGGCTAGTTACTGTAATAGATTGTTAGTTTATTCATTTGTTCAATTGCAAACATAAGTCCACTTAAGGCATTGTTGTAAATCGAAGCCTATTGACGCGAGATTGGATAAATAACAACGGGAGTGATGTGCCATGAAAACAGCAATTGTTGTTTTATGCTGCTTATGTTTTATGCCTTATGTGATGGCCTGTATCTCAGGCTACTATCGAAAAAAGCAATTAGGCAAGGTGGATAACCAACATCCGCGCGAGCAGTACACACAATTGCGTGGACCCGGTGCGCGTGCTGTGGCCGCACAACAGAATTCATGGGAGGCGTTGATTATTTACAGCGCCGCATTGCTCGTGGTAGTGGCTTCAAATCTTGAGGTAAAATATTTAGCCGAAGCGGCGCTTATTGTTCTCGTTGGAAGAGTGCTGCACGCGATTTTTTATCTGGCAGATTTGGATAAACTGAGGACGCTATCATTTCTGATTGCCGTTGCCCCCTGCTTTTACTTATTTTATGTCGTGTTGGCCGTGTTTTAGCAAAATCAAAATATCACCCGCTCATGTTGAATGTTGTTTAAATGGCAGTGATAGCTGTGCTTGCTCTGCATAGTTGTGAATTTGCGTGGCTTCATCCTGTAAAAAATTTTCAATAGCGCTACGAAAGCCCGGTTCCTTAATCCAATGATTGGAGTAAGTGATGATGGGCTCAAACCCGCGTGCAATTTTATGTTCGCCTTGCGCACCGCCATCAAAATGCTCCAGATGATTGGCGATGGCATAATCGATTCCCTGGTAGTAGCAGGTCTCGAAATGCAGGAATTGATACTCTTCGAAGCAGCCCCAATAGCGACCGTACAATGTTTTGCTGTCACGCAAAAAAAGCGATGCAGCGATCACTCTCGGCATGCCGGATTCATCGTTGTGCACGGCATTGATCAGTACCAGATTGTCGCGCAGGGTGGCGCCGAGTTGCTGAAAAAAATCAGCGCTCAAATAACCGCTGTGACCGCTGCGTTTTAAATAGGTATTGCGATAGAGGGAATAAAATATTTCCCAATCCTGAGTGTTTAACGTGGCTGCCGTTTTTACTTCAAATGCAAATCCTTGTTCCAGCACCTGGCGCCGTTCTTTGATGATGTTTTTGCGTTTGCGCGATGTCATCTGCGCGAGAAAATCATCGAAATTTTTATAGTCGCGGTTAAACCAATGGAATTGGCAGCCCAGGCGCTGGGCGATATTCAGGCCGAGCAAGTGGGCACTTTGAACTGGCTCTGGAAACAGGCAGTGCCAGCTGGAAAGCTCTTCGGTAATGCACAGTGTTGTCAGGGCCTGCGCAATAAAGTGAACCAGTTCGGGCGTGTATGTGTCCAGCCCACATAGCACGCGTGGACCAACGCAGGGGGTAAAAGGAATTGCACAAATCCATTTGGGATAATAAGCCCGCCCGTGACGGCGATAAGCATCAGCCCAACTCCAATCAAATACATATTCACCGTAGGAATGAGTTTTGATATAGCCGGGCAGCGCGGCATGCACTTGGCCATCAAGCATAATGAGCAGATGCTTTGGCTGCCAGCCAGTGTCGATGCTGGTGCAGCCACTGTCTTCGAGCGCGGCGAGAAATTCGTGGCGAACGAAAGGGTAATTGGGCGGGCAGAGGGCATTCCACTGCGCGGCATCGACCTGATGGATGGAATTGATAAAGCGAACCTGCACGGGCTGTTCCTCAAAACCGGTTACCGATTTTTATAAAGGGCATCTATAAACGTAAAGTTTCAAAGGGTGTCTTATAAACGTAAAGTTTCGCAACTGCAAAGCCGTGCGCTAGGAATTGTCATCCTGACTACAGTAGAATCCAGCCATCTTGATAACTTCCGGACCCTCAATGCCATCCTCTGAACCCGACTCGAGGCCGCCCGCCTTGCGTCACTCCAGTGTCAGTTTGTCTTCTTTGCTGTTGGCTTTTGCCGCGAACTTCACCGCTGAACGGGTGCGGGTGCGCGACATTACTGAGTCCCTTGGCCAGCGCTCCTTCGGTTTTATCCTGCTGATTTTTGCTTTGCCCAATTCCCTGCCGATCCTCGGTATTCCCGGCGTATCCACCATTACCGGCCTGCCGATGTTATTTGTCGCCGTGCAGATGGCGCTGGGCCACAACCGCGTTTATTTACCCCGCTGGATTGCTGATAGCTCCATTGCCACCGCAGATTTCCAGCGATTGGTTAATAAGGTCGTTCCCTGGTTCCGGCGCATCGAAAAATTGATGCGCCCGCGAATGTTGTTCCTCAGCCAAGGTCATGCCGAGCGTTGGTTGGGCGCATTTTGCGTGCTTTTGGCGTTCCTGCTGGCACTGCCAATACCGTTGGGTAATCTCTTGCCCGCACTGGGAATCCTGTTTGTCGCCCTCGGCCTGATTGAGCGCGATGGTGTGTGTGTGCTGGTGGGGATTGCTATTGGCATCTCCGCCTGGGTGTTCCTGAGTGGTTTGGTGTGGATGGCGGTGCAGACCGTGCTCACCATGCTCGACAAAATGGTTTGATGAGGACATATCGTGGAATGGATGGCTGACCCCAGCGCCTGGTTAGGGTTGTTAACCCTGATCGTGTTGGAGATTGTATTGGGGATCGATAACCTGATCTTCATCGCTATTTTGGCTAACAAGCTTCCCCCGCATCAGCGCGATAAGGCGCGCGTGATCGGCCTGAGTCTGGCGTTGTTAATGCGCCTGGCATTGCTGGCCGGTATCTCCTGGCTGGTGACCCTGACTGAGCCGCTATTTAGCCTGTTCGATAAAAGCCTCTCGGGGCGCGACCTGATCCTGCTGCTGGGTGGTATTTTCTTGCTGTTTAAAGCGACGGTTGAGGTGCATGAGCGCCTTGAGGGCAAGTTGCATCTGCCGCGTAATACACAGGTTCACGCCGCATTTTGGGCGGTAGTTGCGCAAATTATTGTGTTGGACGCGGTCTTCTCGCTCGATGCCGTTATCACCGCTGTGGGTATGGTTGATCATCTGGAGGTCATGATGATCGCCGTGGTGATTGCGATGGTGATCATGATTGTCGCCAGCAAGGCGCTCACCGATTTTGTGAATCGCCATCCTACCGTGGTGATGCTCTGCCTCGGCTTCTTGCTGATGATCGGTTTTAGTTTGGTCGCCGAGGGCGCCGGCTTCGAGATTCCCAAAGGCTATCTTTACGGTGCTATCGCCTTCTCGGTATTAATTGAAGTCTTCAACCAACTGGCGCGCTCTAACCGCACCCGTCACTTGATCGGTGAGCGGCCTTTGCGTGACCGGACTGCCGAAGCGGTGCTCAAGCTGCTGGGTGGCCGCAGTGATGCTGATGAAGTTGGGGCTGATATTGCAGGTATGACGGCTTCGCCCGCGGATGAAGAATTGGCGTTTGAGCACAGCGAACGCACGATGATCCGCAGTGTGCTGCAACTGTCCGAGCGCCCGGTGCAATCGCTGATGACGCCGCGCCCGGATATCGTGTGGGTCGATGCCAATGCGACGCCAGCCGAACTTCTGGAAATCCTTAAATCCACCCCGCAAACCCGCCTGCTGGTGGCGCGCGATGAATTGGATAACCTGCTTGGCGTTGTGCAAAGTCGCGACCTGCTCACAGCGGCACTCGACAACCAACCGCTCGACCTGGCCAGGCTCGCGCTCTCGCCGCTCGCGGTTCCTGAAGGTACCAGCGCACTCAAGGTGCTGGAGATGTTGCGTCAGGAGACGCTGCCGCTGGCAATCGTGATTGACGAATACGGCAGTATCAGAGGGGTGGTAACAACCGGTGACCTGCTGGCTGCCATCGCCGGTGAACTAGCCGATACCTATGATGAGCCGCTCGCGCGACAAACCAGCGAAGGCTGGCTGCTTGATGGCAGTATCCCCTTGGAGCAGGTTGACGAGTTGCTCGATACCAGATTGCCGCGCGGCGACGGCGACTTTTTCACGCTGGCCGGTTTACTGCTTGAACAACTACAACATGTGCCGGTAGCGGGCGAAGAAATAGCCTTGGCTGGCTATCAATTCCAGATTGAAACTATGGAAGGGCGGCGCATCCTGCAGGTGCGTGCTATGGCGTTACCGGATGAACTTGGTGTCACCCAAATTGGCTATTAACGAGAACTACCGCACCCTTCTGCTGACAACTTCAACCCATAATGCGCGCGCAAAAATATCTGCACAGTAGTGTTCAGGATTTATTCATCCGCATTTACTAGCATCACCCCGGAAGACCATACTGGAGATTAACAATTATGAAAAATTCAATGAAAAAAATCAGTTTTGCAATTGCGGCTGTGAGTTTGTTTGGCAGCGCCGGCGCTATGGCGAACAATGCCGTCAGCTACAACTATGGCAGCCTTCAGTATATTGATCAGGACGTGGATGATTACGATTGCAACCAGGATGGTTTGCGTATTGGCGGTAGCGTTGAGTTGAATGACGATTTTTTCGCGCTGGGCTCCTATAGCGATGTGAACGGCGGCCGCTGCGGTTCGGAAAACCTCAACGTAGGCTTGGGCTATCGTACATTGTTTGGTGCTGACTCCAGCCTCTATGGCGCTCTGAGTTTGGAAAACACCTCTGTTGATCACGGCGAAAGCGATTCAGGCTTGATCGCAGCAGTAGGTTTGCGCGGTTTTGTTGCCAACAATACTGAACTTAAAGTGGAATTAGCACATCACACGGCGTTTGATGGCAATACTGCAGTAAACGGTGGTGTAGCCTATTGGTTCCTGCCCAATTTATCGGCGACTGCTGATGCGAGCCTGGGTACTGAAACCTCAGAAATTGCGTTGGGTTTGCGTCTGGGTTTTTAATCCGCGCTAGCTGTACTCAACACGCATAAAAAAGCCGGCCCCATTGTTGATTGGGGCCGGCTTTTTTTATTGCTCGGGTGTCTGCAAAATCGAATATTATTGGCTCGCTGCTTCCAATTCTTCGCTCACCATTAGCCAATTTTCTTCGGTGTCTTCCAACTGGCTTTGCAGTTTTGCCTGCTCCTGTAGCAGCGGTTGCAGGGTATTTTTATTTTTTTCTTCGTAAATGCCAGGATCGCCTAACAGGGTTTCAATCTCGCTCAGGCGTGTTTGCAATTTTTCCATTTGTGTTTCAAGCGATTTCAATTTGTTGGTGAGCGGTTTTAGTTGTGCACGTGCTGCCGCTGATTGTTGGCGCTGGGTTTTTTTATCGACTTTGCTGTCGCTATCGTTCGCTGTCGCAGTTTCTTTTTCTGTAGTCGCCACATTGGCTTTCTGTTGTTGCATCCACTTGTAATAGTCTTCCAGGTCACCGTCGAACTCTTCCACTTTGCCGTCGGCGACCAATAAAAACTCATTCACGGTATTGCGTAATAAATGGCGGTCATGCGATACCACGATCACCGCACCTTCAAATTCTTGCAGTGCCATCGTCAGTGCATGGCGCATTTCCAAATCGAGATGGTTGGTGGGTTCGTCGAGCAGTAATACGTTGGGCTTTTCCCACGCAATAATCGCCAATGCCAACCGAGCCTTTTCGCCGCCGGAAAAATGGGTGATGGGTTCAAACGCGCGGTCACCGTGAAAATCAAAACTGCCGAGGAAATCACGAATCTCTTGCTCGCGCGCCATCGGTGATAAACGCTGGATATGCAGCGCCGCGGAGGCGTTGATATCCAATGCCTCAAGCTGATGTTGCGCAAAATAACCGAGCTTGAAATGTTCGCCGTTGGTGCGGTCGCCGCCGAGCAGTGGCAGTGACCCCGCGAGGGTTTTTACCAGGCTGGATTTACCGGCCCCGTTCGGTCCCAGTAAACCTACGCGAGTTTCGGCGCGAATCGCCAGCTCGACATTATTAAGTATCACCTTGTTGCTATCGCCAGTTTTGTAACCAATATTACCGCGTGCGATGTGTACCAGCGGCACTGACATTTTGTCATGGCATTGGAAGGTGAAGGTGAAGGGCGAATCGATATGCGCGGGCGCAATTTTTTCCATGCGCTCCAATTCTTTGATCCTGCTCTGTGCCTGACGTGCCTTGGTCGCTTGCGCGCGGAACCGGCGAATATAATTTTCGACGTGGGCAATGCGCTCTTGCTGCTTCTCAAAACTCGCCTGCTGCTGGGCCAGTTTTTCCGCACGCTGACGTTCAAACGCGGAATAGTTGCCGCTGTAGTTATCGAGTTTTTGTCGTTCGATATTCACAATGCGGTCGACAATATTGTCGAGAAAGTCGCGGTCATGCGAAATAATAATCAGCGTACCGGGATAGCGTTTCAGCCACTCTTCCAGCCACAGGGTCGCATCCAAATCCAGGTGGTTGGTCGGTTCATCGAGCAGCAGTAAATCCGATGGGCACATCAGCGCTTGTGCAAGGTTCAAACGTATGCGCCAGCCGCCGGAAAAATCGGAGACTGGGCGTTTATCATCACCCGGCGCAAAGCCCAAACCATTTAATAATTGCTGCGCACGGGAAGGTGCAGTGTAAGCGTGGATATTTTCCATATCGCTATACAAATGCGCGAGCTTTTCCCCATTGTGTTCCGGATCTTTGCTGGCGAGCGCAATTTCCTGTTCCAGACGGCGCAATTCACTATCGCCATCGAGCACATAATCCAGCGCACTGCGGCTGGTGTGACCCACCTCCTGCGCCATGTGCGCGACCCGCCATTGTTTGGGGATGTCGAGTGTGCCGGTATCGCTGTGCAATTGGCCCAGCAATAATTGGAACAGGGTAGATTTGCCAGTGCCATTCGCGCCGATCAAACCGACTTTTTGGCCCGGATAAATAGTGAGGTCGGCACTATCCAATAAAAATTTGGTGCCGCGCTGTACGGAAATGTTTTGTAATTGAATCATGACGCGCATTCTAGCAGACTTGCGTTAATTTCCTGCTAACGGATTTGTCATGCGAACCAATCAATTTCACCGTCCGCTGTGGGAGTTTTCACTTGCACTTTACGATCAGCCAAACGTGGCGGATAGCTGTTTGCGATTGCAGGATGAGGATGGCATAAACGTCAATATTCTGCTGTGGTGTGCATGGTTAGGAAATAGTGGCTATCTACTGAATCAACATAGCCTTGATCAAGGGCAGGCCCTGATTGATCGGTGGAACAGGCAGTACATAAGCCCGTTGCGCGCATTGCGCGTGCAAATGAAGGCGGATTATGGTGTCAGCGATACGGAAATTGAGCGGGTGCGTTCAACCATCAAACAAGCAGAACTTTACGCTGAACGACAAGCTCTGTATTGGCTTGAGCAATACGCACAGACTAGTTCTTTAATTAGGGCGACTGATGCTAGAGAAGCAGCATCTGGCAATATTCATCTGTATTTAACCAGCGTAAATGCTTCCACCAATATCGCATTGGTAGAGGTTTTTACGACCGCGCTTGTGGCGGTAAACAATACTGCGCAATGACGTAAGTTAATGACGTAAAAGTGCGGCCAACTGATCACAAGCTTGGCTCCAATCGGCATCATCTTTGAGGCTCTGATGAATCAACTGACGCTGGGATGAATTCCAAAAGTCGGCTTGATCCAAAGGGATGCCATCTGGCAAATGGTGATTTTTAATAAACCGTTCTATAGCCTGCTCGTTCGCTTCCAAGCCAAGCTGGGAAAATAAATCGAAAAAATTGGCATAGCCGCTCGTTGGTTGCATCCTCAGTTCCTCCTGATAATTACGCGTACCTACTGTCCTTAGAGTAAGAAAACCACTGAAGTTCACAACCTTTTTATCGCTATAAAAAAGGGCACCTGCTGTGCCCTTTGGTGTTAATCAGTTTGGATGGATTAACTCAATGCACCCTGGTCATCATCAAATGGCAGCGCCGCAGGTGCTGGCGATTCGACATTGATTTCGGTGGCCGGGGTTTCAACGATGGTCGGTGCGGGCGCCACAATAGGTGTTTCAACCACAACTGGCTCAGCTGCTGCAGCGGGTGTTTCGGTAATCGCAACAGGTGCGGGCGCACTGATTTCAGCCGTCGCTGCTGTTGCTTTTGTTGGTGCTGGTTTTGCGGGTGCTTTTTTTACCGGCGCTTTTTTGGCTGCAGGTTTTTTTGGCGCTGCTTGCTTGGGTGTTGCTTTTTGAGGAACCGGTTGTTCGGCAGCGGTGGTCACTACAGGTTCGGCAGTTGCCGCTGTCGTCGGTTTGGCTTTTACAGTTCTGGGTTTAGCTGCTGGTTTAGCTTTTGTGGCTGCAGCGGGTGCTACCGTTTTAGCTTCAGTGGCGACTGTTTTTTTCTTCGCAACTTTATTGTCAGCAGCTTGCTGGGTATTAGCACCGGTTGTGGCTGTTGGTGCAGTTTTGGCAGATTGTTTTTTTGTGGTTTTATCTACTTTTTTCTCTTTACCTGCTTTTTTGTTTTTACTTTTATCCTTGTTTTTATCTTTGTCCTTCCCGTTCCCCTTGCCCTTACCTTTGAGTAGGGATGCGGCTTCTTTCGCAATTTCTTTGTTGGCGGTTTGTGCCGATTTTAATGCAGCCAAAATTGCCTGGGCACTCGCGACTGCTTTGGTTTGCGCGGCCAAATCTTTTTTAGCTTGGCTCAAGCGTGCTTTTGCTGCAGGGGTTTTGCTTTCTTTAGCGGCCAGATCGGCATGTTTTTTCTTGAGACTGCCCAGTGTTTTATTTTCCGCAGCAACTGCTTTTTCTGCAGCGGCGAGTTCTTGTGCACGCGCTTTATCCAGTGCTGCACTGAGCTTGGCGATTTCTTGTTCCAATTCAGCGATTGAATTTTTTGGAGTCTTGGAAGCGGCCATAAAAAATACCTGTGTGAAAAAGCGTTAGGAAAATATCGGTAGGAAACCCGGCAACCGGTCATTGCAATTCGGACGAATTGTAGCTGCGCGCCACTGAAAAGTGTATGCCTCTGTGGATGCAAGTGAGGCGGTGTTTTATCTATAAATCAACAAGCACGACAAACGTTAACTGGCCTGAACTTTGTGCAAGCCGGGCAGTCTGAAACGGTTCCGATACGAATGTGTGCCGCTGCCCTGATCCAAATGGGCTGCAGCACACACTTTGGTTGGCTGTTTAGCCGCTGTGGGCGCTAAAAACGCGCACATTTGACTGGAGTTGGTATACCATTGCCGCCTGCTCTGGCGCCGCAGTATAAGGTGTCGGCTGGGACCAAGTGAGCGGCACGCTTGCTTCACACAGACAACGATTACAAATCAATGATTACTAATAAGGTGCATTATGTTTAACAAACGTTTATTGGTTGTTGGCCTGATGGCTGCTACTGCGGGCTTGATTGGCTGCAACGAAGAAAAAGCAAAACCAGTTGATGACAGCGCAAAACTGACCACTTTGGAACAAAAAGCCAACTACATCATTGGTCAAAATTTGGGTAAAAACCTGCAAAACGGTGGTTTGGCAATTGAGCCAGATTCATTGGCGTTGGCACTGATCGATGTGCGCGATGGCAAACCTTCTCGCATCAGCGAAGAAGATATGCAAAAGATCATGCAAGAAGTTCAGCAAAAAGCCATGGCTAAACAAGAAGAAGAACAAAAGAAGCTGAGCGAAACCAATATTGCTGAAGGCAAAAAATTCCTTGAAGAAAACAAGGCTAAAGAAGGTGTAACTACCACCGAAAGTGGCCTGCAATACAAAGTGATCACTGAAGGTAAAGGCGCCAAGCCAAAAGCAACCGACACTGTGACTGTTCACTACGTTGGCAAACTGATCAACGGCACCGAATTTGATAGCTCAGTTAAAAATGGTCAACCAGCTACCTTCCCATTGGACGGTGTAATTCCAGGTTGGACTGAAGCTCTGCAATTGATGCCACAAGGCTCCAAGTGGGAAATCGTAATCCCGGCAGAATTGGCATATGGTGCTGGTGGTCAAGGTCCAATCCCACCATCATCAACTTTGGTTTTCGAAGTTGAATTGCTGGACATCAAAGCGCCTGAAGCTGCTCCTGAAGCGAAATAAGATTTAACCAATCTTAGCTCGATAAAAAAACCCGCTCTTGAGCGGGTTTTTTTATGCTTGCGTTTGGTTGCGCCTGATGCGATCAGCTAACCAAGTCTTTGTGCGACGTATGCAGTACCGAGACAAGGCGATCTTCGGTGCTGAAACGCACTTCAAGGACTTCACCTAATTGCGACAGGTCTACAGTTATTGAACCAAGGTCATCGGTTTCCAAATACTTATCGTTGAAATCCAACAATTTTTCGGTAGTGCTGTCGATGGTGTCATAGAGTTTGCTAGCTTCTTGCAATGCTTCAGCGTCGTCAAACTCGCGCCCTTCCTTGATCAACTGATCGTAGACTTCAAAGTGGCCGGCGGAAACATAGTCCACCAGGATCTGGCAAAAGCTGCGCAATTTCTCGCCGCGTTGCAGATCGCTTAAGTCTTGGTCCAAGCCGCTGAGCGCGCAATATTGAACTAGCATCGCTTGGCGCTCTTCCAGCCAGCGATCAATAATTTCGCTCACGCCACCCCAGCGTTCTTTGGCACTTTTGCAATTCTCTAACATCAGGTCATCCTATGCGTTGTTCTACGCAGTCTGTTTTACATGAAGCACACGCTGGCCTCAGGAAGATTCAAACAAACTGCTGTTAGTTTGGAGTTTGCCACAATAGGGCATCTTATCCATGAGGGCAAGACACCTATGCCAGTTTGTCCTGCTTGCGAATTAGTTGGTATAAATTGACGACAGCGAGGCCGATAAAGGCAATCAGAGTCCAGGCAGCGAGGCTTAAACCGAGGATTTTATCGACATGTGCACAGTTGCCATCGCCTTGTAAGAGGAGTTTGAGTGCTTCCATAAACGGGAACACCTCGAACATATAAGCGAGGCCAGGGCCGCAGGCGGGGACCTGATCTGCAGGCAAGCTTTGCAACCAGAGTTGGCGACCGGCAAAGCAGGCACCTAACAAGGGGCTGATAATACCCAATACGGCATAGATACGACGGCCGTTAGTAGCAGGGTTATGGATTGCTGCTGCAAGCGCTATCAGGCCAGTGAGGATGACAAAACCACGTTGGGTGATGCAGAGAGAACAGGGGATCATCTTCATCACATGTTCCATATACGCGGCAGCGAGAATCATCAGGGTGCAGGCGATAAAAATCAGGAAGTTGGTGTTGCGAACACTGGGGAGCATAGTAAATCCTTAAAGATGAATACTGCTTATTGTTTGGGATGTGTTTTCCGGTGCGACCAATCGGTTATGGTAAGCAAAAAGCCTACAGCAGAGCCAGTAATTTCCGGCGCTGTTCAGGTGCACAGCAGCCATAAAAAGCCCTGCGTAGCATGGGTGGAATAGTCTATGCTTTGGGGCAAGCGCGTTGATGGCGTCAATTGGAGCGCAGAATGGTGCGCAAGTTCAGAGGTGTGGAGCGAGTATGAAAGCGGGCGTTATATTTTGGATAGCAGTTCTGGGTTTGATTCCGGCTTTGCCGGCGCTGGCCAGTGGTGGCGGTGGACCGGCAGTGGCTGAAGGCGTGAATTATATTCCGCTGACACCGGCGTTGGTGGTGAATTATGGTGGGCCCGGGAAAGCGCGTTTTATTAAAGCCGAATTATCGATTCGCACTGAAACCGGTGAGGATGCCACCGAGGTTTTGCATCACCTTCCATTAATCCGCGATCGCTTGGTGAGTATTCTGAGTGCGCAAACGGAAGAGTCGATCAGTACGGCGGAAGGAAAAGAATATTTGCGGGTGTATGCATTGGCAGAAATTAATAAAGCGCTGCTGAAAGTCGAAGGGCACAGCCTTGATGAGCATGATGAAAAACACGCTAAAACTGCCGACGAAAAACATGATGCGGCTAAAACTGCAGCCACGAATGAAAAAGATGGGCATCAACCTGCCGATGCAGAAAAGCCATCAGTTCCATCAATTGCTGATATCAAACCAGTGAAGGGGCCGGCGTCGGATTTGTTTTTCAATAATTTTGTAGTACAAAAATAATTGTGGAGATCAGCCGCTGATCATTATTGGATGCGGCTGATCTACTTATCCCGAAAGAGTATTTCCCCCACGACACATCTTCGCCAGATCATTTCACCACTAAATGACTTTACAGCTACAAGACTTCACAACTACAGCCGCGATATTGGCGGTAATAATTTTCCAGATACTGATCGAAATTCACTTGCTGCTGTGTTTCTAATTGCCGCTGTGCTTGCAGCGATTGCTCGCTCATCTGCACAAATTCTGCCTGTTTTTCAGCGCGAAGCGGGTGGGTCGAAAAATAGTGACGATGCTGTTCCGCAAGCGCCAGAGTATGGGCATAAAAACTTTGTTTGGCGTTAGTCATATCGTGCAGTACGCGCGCTGAGGGCGTCAATTCCGGATCATCGATTTTGGCGAACTGTTGCGCAATTGCCTTGCGATAAGCATCGCCACCTTTGGCCTGATCGAGCAATTCTGCGCAGCTGCTGCTACCGCGCAAAATTTCCTGCGCCCAGCTGTGCATAGATACGCTCTCGCTGCCGCGCAGCAATTGCAGTTGTGGATCACGCCCGCTATTGACGATGCGTTTCTGGTTTTCTTGCCCCTGGTAAAATTCGCGCTCATCGGTTTCAGGGCTATCGCTCAATAAGCAGTAAAGCAAAAACGCATCCATCACTTGCATTTGTTCAATCGTAATACCGAGCGGTTCGTAGGGATTTAAATCTACACAGCGCACTTCTACATATTCCACACCGCGCAAACGCAATGCTTGCAATGCTGTTTCACCGCGTTCGGTAGTGCGCTTGGGGCGGATGCTCGAATAAAATTCATTTTCGATTTGCAGCAAACTGCTATTGAGTTGCTGGTAGTGGCCTTCGCTGTCTTTAACGCCGATTTGCTCATACGCCGGATGGCTTTGGGTGATGGCGCCGCACAAGGTTTTCAAATAATCATTAAGGTTGTTGTAGTTAACCACCAGGGTTTTTTGTGCATCGCTTTGATAGCCCAAATCGCCCATGCGTAGCGATGTCGCATAAGGCAGGTACATGGTCTGCTCTGCGGCGGGAAACGGCTGCAGCTTGTGCGCGCGATTTTGAACGAAACAGGAGCACACCGCGGGCGATGCGCCAAACAAGTAAATCAGCAGCCAAAAGTTGCGGCGGAAATTGCGGATTAAGCCGAAATAACGCTCGGTTTTAAAATCCTGCAGGCTCTGCTGGTTACCAGTTTGGGTTTGCAGTGCGCGCCAAAAATCATCGGGCAGGCTGAAATTGTAGTGAATGCCGGCAATCGTTTGCATGGAGCGGCCATAGCGATGGCCGAGCCCGATGCGATAGACCGTTTTCATCTTGCCGGTATTGGAGCTGCCGTAGCGTGCTACCGGGATTTCTGCATCGCTGCCAAGCGTGCAGGGCATACTCGCCGGCCAAAGGCGCTCGTCGTTAGTGGCGAGCTGTTGGTAAGTAAAACGATGTATGTCATCCAACTGTTCGAGCAGGTGTTCCACATCGGCGAAGGGCTCGGTGATAAATTCGAGCAGGGCTTCGCTGTAGTCAGTGGTGATATGGGGATGCGTCAGCGCCGAACCGAGGGTAACGGGATGATCCGATTGCGCCAGGGTGCCCTGCGGGGTCACGCGCAAGCTTTCTTTTTCCAAGCCGCGCAGGATGCCGCGCAGGCTGGCGTTGTTTGCCGGTTCGGCAAAGGTGGCGACTAATTCGCGCGATAAACCTTGAGATACAGACACTTCAAGTTCCTTTAGCTGCAAGAGCGATCAGGTAGGCCACGAAGGCGAGGGCAATGGGCAAAGTTTAGGATAAATCGGACTGGGTTGTTGGTATTGCTGGCTCATCGACACTAATAGTCGATGCAGTTTCCAGCGTATCCAGCAAATCCTTACCCGGTTTGGGCAGTGGTTCGGGTAGTAATTCCGGGTCGATCACCGGCAATCCCTTCTCATTAGGGCTGCAGCTGAGCACTTTGATGCGCTGGGTGTAATCTTTGGAGCTGGCCTCAAACATCTGGTTGATGGCTTCATCTTTATGGACAGTTTTGAACAGGGCGTTCAGGTCGCGGCCATCCAGCCAGTTATTTTGTTTGCCGAGAAAGAGTTTGTCCTGGTTTTGCAGGATGAAAAGTTCGCTCATACGCTGATCAAGTCCCAATAGCCTTACTTGTGTTGGCGCGGATGTGGGGGTTAAGAGGAGCAACTTCAAGTGTGAGACGTGTGTCGCACCATCAGGTGCGGGGTAGATACGAAAACGCCCGGAAAGTGCCGGGCGTTTTTTAGTGCTTGATTGCAGGGTTTATTCGACCAGTCTCAATGAGCCGAACACGCTCGCATCCAGATACCCCTGATTGTTTTTATGACCAGCGGTATTGACCGAACCCATCATGCTTTCGCGTTGCGGGCTGCCGTCGTTATCGATATAGCAGGCGGAGAAGCCCATCAACTTGCCCGCGAACAGCTTGAGCGGGGTGTTGGTTTTCCAATCGGCATAATCCTCGCCATAAATGCGCACGCGGATTTCCCACAGGTGCTTGCTGCCATTGCTCACCAAGCGGCTGGTGATATGGTCGTTCAGCAACTTGGGGCCAGAGGTGGTGTAGTCCACCACATCGCCATAGGTGCTGATGTGATAGGCCCAGGCGCTGGTGTTATAGCCATGCTGGCCGCCGTTTTTGTTTTCGTCGATAAACAGCTCGACTGTGTCATCTTCCCAGTAGCGATCCAGAGCATCGCGCACGCCGTCGTAGATGCGGTCATCGGTCACATCAAACAGCAGATAGAGATAGTCCTCATCCCACAGGGCTTTGTAGCGGCCGCTGTAGTCCTGCGCCGATGGATTGGATTGGGTGCCAAGCCAGAACACATCAATTGGTGCCCAGGCTGCGCGCTCCCAAACGGCCTCCACACTGCCATCAATAACCGGTGTGCTGATGGCACGTGGTGCATCGTAATGGTTTGGAACACTGCTGGAGCTGGAAGAGCTGACGACCGGCGCAACACTTGACGGCGTTGAGCTTGAGCGTGCCGAGCTTATTGCAATCAAACTGGAACCGGGTGAGATTGCGCTGGACCGGAAGCTCGATGCTGGCTGGCTTGACGTGATGATTGAACTTGAGGATTTGAATTCAATAATCGAAGAGGTCGAGCTTGGTGAGCCCGAACTCGGCGGTGTTACGGAACTGCTAGAGCTATGTGCAGAACTGGAGGCGCTGCTGGTCAATGGCGGATAGGCGTTTTGTACCAGCAATTGGAAGGCTTCCGGGAACCAGCGACCGGCCACTGGTGCATTTGTCAATGCGCTTGTGCCTAACGCAGTTCCAGAGACGATGTAGGTCGGATCGCACATGCGATCAAAGCCTTTGGCAGGATCGAGCGGATCGTAAGACAGCTCCAGTGACGATGCGCCATCTGACTCACCCGGTGGTTTTACCCACACATAAGCATCAATACCAGGCGCTGGATCAGCTTTTGGTCGCTCGCCAATACCGCCCGGTTGGTTACACCAGTTACCGCGATGCAGACGACGGTCAATGCGCGAACCATCGACAAAGGTTTCCAGCTCGGTGCTGGTCGATTGGGCGCTTGGACGATCTGCACCACCCCAGCCGTTGCGCGAGGTGTCAATCAACATGCCGATCGTGACTGGAAAGCCGGCCGCGATCATTTTGGTCCGCCAAGCCTGTACGAAGGCGACTTCGCTAAAGTGCGGATTCCATTCGTAGAACTTGGCTTGGCGCACCTGGGTTCCGCCGTTGCTGCCGGGCAGTGGGCTCTTCGCCAATGAATCCAGGAAGGGCTCATAAAGTGGGGTATAGCCAGAGGTGTTGGAGACAAAACCGGAGATCGAGTTAACGCCTCTGGTGGTACCCTTGATTGCATCGGCAATCAGCGTCGCCGCCATGTTGAAGTTGTCATCCCAACCCAACCAGCCGGAGTGGCCGATATCGACATAGCTAAACACGTTTGGAATAGTGGCGAGCTTATTGAGGGTGTACTGAGTATTGGCGACATAACCGTAGGTCGGATCGGTCGCTAACTGGCAATCGGGATCGCTCAGGTTGGTGATCAGATTCGGTAATGAGTCTGGCTCAATGATCGCAATAATGCGCAGGCTGCGGTATTTGCTGTCGGAGAAAATTGCCGCTAACGCATCGATATATTCAGTGCGATAACGCATTGAGCCATTCGCGTCCTGGGTCAATTCACCATTGGAGGCGAGCGCATGGCAGTCGCGGTTGGGCAGATCGTAAACCACCACCTGGATCAGGTTGGCACCTTGTGCCAGCGCCGCATCCAAGTGATCGCGCAGGCCGAAACCTTCATCCGGATCGATTGCACCTATGCGATCCATCCACACCGCAGTGTTGTAGCCTGCGACTTTATCGCCACCGACTTCTGCTCGTGCTTTGGCGGACCAGATCGGGTCAACATACCAGCGAGCGCCGGTGAAGGGATTGTTCGGAGCCTCGGTATCGACAGACGAGCTGCTGGAACTTAAGCTCGACCTGCTGGAAGAGCTTCTATGGCATATCTGTGGGAGAGAGGTGCAATAGGCATCGCTCCAGGTCTCCGTCGGACAATCAGGCCAGCTATTGCCCTGTGGGCAGGAAAGGGAGCTTATGCTGAATGAACTACGGGACGAAGTACGGCTGCTGGAACTTAAACTCGAACTCGAACCATAGGAAGAGCTTCTATACCGGGTATCTTCTGGGCACTCAGGAATATAATTACCCTGTGGGCAGTCATACGCGCTGCTGAATGATCTATAACTGCTAAAAGTGTGGCTGCTGGGGAACACACTGCTGCGCGAACTGCTTGCAACAATGGGGGCACTACTACTTTGCACGGGGCTGCTCGATACCGTAACTGTGCATAGAGCACCAGTGACGATTGGACGTTGCGCCGGGCTATTGGCTACACCTTTATTACCCTGCACACCAAATTCAATTGTCTGACCGGGATTGATCTGGTTATTCCAACCCACACCGGTCGCGGTGTAAGGGTTGCTGCCGGAGACGTTTGCATTCCAGCCGCTCGTGCGGGTGGAGCCATCGCTATAGTTCCAATTGACTGACCAGCCATTGATCGCTGTGTTGGTGTCATTAGTGATACGCACCGCAGCGACAAAACCGGTGTTCCAGTCGCTTTGTACAACATACTCACAGCGCGCGGCATAAGAAGATGCTGAATGTAATGCCAGCAATCCCATCGCCGTAAGGGCAGCAGGGCGCCACCGTATTATTGTTGAGATTTTCATTGATCCCTCGATAAAAGAATAAAGATGAAATGAACGGGGCAGACCTGCGCCCACAGATGAGGCCTGCAGGGGTGCAGGCGCTGCGGATTATCCGCGCGGGGGAAAAATAAAAAGTGAAGCAGATCTAGTTAATCAGGGCGGGGAGATAAATCAGTCGTAAATTCAGCGTGATAAAAAAAATTTGGAATTTTTTGTGGCAAATTCAATCATTTTATCTGATTGTTGCAGCAAGGCTTATCATTTCAATCATTTTGCCGCAGGCGCTAACATGCGCCCGCATGCAACAATCTATGGCTCTCCAGCTAGAGAGCTGTGGTTGGCTTATCCTCTGTTGTTAAGTTTGTTGTGTTCGTTGTTGAGTTATTTGTGGCATCACCAGGTGCGACCACCGGTGAGTTCAGGATAGTGCCAATATGCTGCATGTCAAAACCGGAAGGGGCTTGATAAATGCGTAAGCCAAATTCCGGAATGATCGCAAAAATATGGTCGAAAATATCGGATTGGATGGACTCATAATTTGACCAGCGCGTGTCATTGGAAAAAGCGTAAATTTCCAGAGGGATACCGTGGGCCTCCGGCGCGAGTTGGCGCACGATTTGAGTCATATTGGGGTGAATCGATTTGTGTTGTTGCAAATACATTCTGAGATAAGCGCGAAAAGTTCCTAAATTGGTCAGGCGTCGGCCATTGACGGGCGAACTTAAATCCACTCCGGCGAGTTGGTTATCGGTTTCAATTTCGCCAATTTTTTGCTCGATGTAATCACTTAATAATGCTGCGCGGCGCAAGCGCATAATATCGTCGGGCGATAAAAATTTTACACTGGTGGCATCGATATAAATCGCGCGCTTGATACGTCTTCCGCCCGATTCACTCATCCCCCGCCAATTTTTGAACGAGTCGGAAATTAATGCGTAAGCGGGAATGGTCGTAATCGTATTATCCCAATTGCGTACTTTTACTGTGGTCAGGCTTATATCGACCACATCGCCATCCGCGCCGAACTTGGGCATCTCCAGCCAGTCGCCTACCGAGAGCATATTGTTGGCGGATAGCTGAATCCCCGCTACAAAACCCAGGATTGTGTCTTTGAACACGAGTGATAACACCGCGGTCATTGCGCCTAAACCGCTCAGCAAAATAAGCGGCGACTTACCGATTAGAATTGAAATAATTAAAATAATCGTAATCAGTGCCGCGATGAGTTTAATACTTTGAAAAATGCCGCGGATGGGAATATTGCGTTTATAGCTGGCAGGTCTGAGGATATCTTCGAGAAAATTTAATAATGCAAAAAGCGATAATAGAAAATAAAAAACTATCCACAGATAGGCGAGCGTTTGGAAGAAATCGGTGATTTCTTCATCTTTCGGTAACCAAATTCGAATTTGTACCAGAAGCGCAATACCTTGAAAGACCAACGCAACACGATTGAGCAATTTGTGTTTAAAAAGTGCCAGTCCCCAAGGCAATTGCGATTTTCTTGCGCCCTTTTTGACAGCGCGCAAAATGACGGAGTGCAATAAAAAATGTAGGAGTAAAGCGGTCAGCAGAACAATGCCTACCGCTAGTGAAACATAGATCCACTCGTTGTATTCAAGGTTATGTGCATTCAACCACTGCGTCAGCTGCGCTTTTAGTGTTTCCCCTAGCTTCATCGTTAACTCCCCCTCGCGATTCAGGCTCTATGGCAGCAGGAGTATAACAGATGATAAAAAATCGCCTCTGGTCGAGGCGATTTCATTAGTGTATGTAAGGAAAGTGAAAAAACGTTATAGCTTGCCGACGCCGGCATTGGCTTTTACCTGAGTACGCACTTCATCCACAGTTGTTAATGGCGTATAGGTGTAATGATCACCCGGTGCCCAGGTCACAGGCCCCAGGAAAGGCTTATTGGCTTTCTCTGCAATGTTTTGTGCGTTAATTACTTCCGCCGCTGCCGCATTTAAATCCACTGCCGATCCATTCAGCCATGAACCTACATCGGTAAAGTATTGGCTCCACTCATCAAAGTTTGCCGAGAGCAACTGGGTTGCTGTTGCACCCTGAATATCAAAGGCATTGCGTTCGGTAAATGCTTTGCCATTAAATCCAAGCCCAATCACATAAGTCATATGGTACGGGCGATCTTCTGTGGTGCGCTTAACGCCTTCGTACAGATTATTCAGGATATGCACTTGGCCGTTGCGAACGCGCGGTGTGCGCTGGCCGGTATACTGGAACCAGTTGCGATAAAAGGTAATCCGGTATTCACCATCGGCACTGTCATTGGCGCCAATTAAAATGGATTTATCGTGATTGGAAAATTTGTTGTATGACAGCGTAATAAAATCCGCACCTTTTTTAATATCTACCAAGCCATCGTACATTTTATAAAAGGCTTTATTAGGATTAATGCCATTAAAATCAGCGCCGTCGGTAAATTCATTATGATCGACCCACGCGCGCGTGGTGCCTTGTAAAGTCAAACTATCCGGGTCAGCATTGGACGCGCAAAAATCTTTATCGACATAGGTGCACTTGGAAAAACTCTCATAAGCCCAGCCAGTATCTTTACCGGAAATAAAACGGATATTGCGCACGATAATATTTTTATAGGCGCCCACAGTAATCCACACCGCATTCAGCGATGGCACAACACCATTTTCCATTACGCCAATTAATGAAGTGTTATCACGATTAATGCGCAACTGCGTGAAGCCGGTGCTATCTGCGTTAGTTGCACCATCGATATAACCTTTCACATAAATCGTCCAGGGAATGGTTTTATTGTTGCCGCTGCTTGCAGTAGAAATACAGGCTTGCAAACTTGCTAATGATGTTGCGGTACACACATTTCCTCCCGCGCCGCCGGTAGGCAATCCTGCAGCGTGCACTGCTCCCCAGCCAACCAATCCATCACCAGCAGGCAATGACGAATAACTCACCGCGCTGCTTGAAGTCGTAATGCTCGACGAACTAATCGCTGAACTGATGGATGAGCGCACAGAAGAGCTTACACTCGAAATTGCACTGCTATTTACTGACGATTTACTACTGGAAGAACTCGTCGATTTTGAACTGCTGATAGCGGAAGTGTTGGATGGAATAGAGCACTCATTGGTCCCGCCTGGCACCTTGGTGCCAGTACCAAACGTCACCTCACCACACACAAAACTACTGGTTAATATTTTAAAAGTGAATTTATCCGCGCGCCCATAAGCCACCTGGGTATTAGCAGGCACTGAACAGGTTTTAGCTTCATTACAAATAGTGACATAACCCGCCGGGCGATTAGCGGCAAATGATGTGCTGGCAATAACACTCGCCAGAAAGCCCAATAAAAAATGCGAAGTACGCATAGCAGACTCCATAAATAAAAGTGATGATCAATGAAAACAACGGAATGTTGCCAAACAGAAACACGGGAGTTTTATTGTTATGAATCCCGATTATTGACCGATGCACTTTTATTAAAAAATACTGTAGAGAAATGCTTATGCCGAATAAAATCAGCATAGCCGAGATTTTTTATTTTTCCGTGATCACAAACGCAAAGGGAAAAATAATGGCGCATCAATATCAGCTGGATGGAAATAAAAAACCCGGCGCAAGGCCGGGTTAGCACATTAATTCTATGAGCGAATTACTACTGCTTTTCAAATGCCCCAAGATCTGGTGCGCTACCAAGATAGGGCAGGCCAACATTAACGCCCTTATTGATTAAGGCGCTAGTGCTGTTGAGTTTAAACAGATTGTTGTTCGGCAAGCTTCCGTCTGCATCGCGTGCAGCGGTGGCGAGTGATAAATCTAAACTCACAAAATCAGCAGCGATCGCCAATGGACCAGTATCCCAGGAATTATTTTTTGCATCGGCATTAGCAACACTTACTGCTGCTGAGAGGGAAATATTATTGCGGAAATAATGCTTTTGCCCTGATGCAACCGGGTTACCAAACCCATAGTTTGTGCCATTGCGATACGCAGTGTTATTTAGCAGTGTCACACCACCGGCATTATTGTTTTGATCAAAACCTTTTTTAGGATTATCAAATGCAATCGAGTTGGTGATGCGGTTTTTCGCAACGACACTATTGCCGCCCAATTTGAAACCATTGCCGTTGCCAGTAAAGCCGCCATAGCCCCAAATATCGACACCATTGCGGAATGCCCAACTGTTTTCGACAGTTACTACTTCAGGGCTGTCGAACATATCAAAACCATCGTCAGAATTTTCCCATGCGCGGCAGCCAATAAACTTATTGCCTGGCCCTTGGGTTTGTTTTGGTCCAAAGCCATCGGCCATACTGCCTTTCTTTTTAGGATCATAATTGCGATAGGCATCGGAATTAATCACTGTCGTGTAAGCGCCGCCTTTATTAATTTCCAAACCGGTATTGCGATTATTGTGAAATGCGCAATTTTCAAATGTATTGTATTTGCCGGTTACATAAACACCTTGATATCCCGCGCGGGTAATTTCAATTCCCCTGAAATACCAATAACTGCCGCTTAATAAAATTCCATAGGAATCTTGCACCCACTGTTGCTCAGGGAAAGAGAAATCAATAATGGCGCGTCCGCAATTGGCTGCCACAACGCGAATAGGTGCATTCGCTGTGCCGGACTTGGATAGGCTAATGGTGTTGGCCACGCCCGCAGTGTAAGGCACGGTATAGGTGCCAGGTTCCAATAGCAGCATTTGACCTGCGGTCGCTACAGCGAGCGCCGTTTTTAAATCCATCGCGGTTGAAAAACTGTTGCCATTACCGTTGGCAGAGCCATTGCGCGATACGTAATAGGTTTTGCTCGCGTTGAAACTTTGCTGGCAATTTGTCGCAGAAGATGACGAGCTAGCAATGCTGGACTTTAGTGAAGAGCTTGCCACTGAAGATGAGCCCGGCACTGAAGAGGATACCGAGCTTGATTTGCTGGACGAAATCGTAATTGACGACGATGAGCTGCCTACACTGGAGCTGCTTTTGCTTGATGAGCTAGGCGCGACGCTGGAGGTGGTTGCCGGTGGAACTGAGCATTCATTGATGCCGCCGGACACGGTGCTGCCAGCACCAAAGGTGATGTCGCTGCAAATAAAACTTCCGTTCAATAATTTGTAAGTAAATTGATCGGAGCGGCCGTAAGCTACAGTGGTAGGCGTAGCTACAGAACAAGTTTGATTGATTTTACAAATGGTCGTGTAGCCTGCAGGGCGATTGGCTGCCGTTGCAGTTTGGGCAAGCGCAGTTGCCAGCAATGCAAACAATAAATGGGAATGGCGCATAGCAATCTCCAGAAATATTATTATGAAATGAGTGTTTGCTGCCTCAATGTGAAAAATCACACTGCGGCGTAGCATTAACTAATTGGTAACGAAATAGGCCTAATTGAGTTCTACTACAAAGTGCTGATTTGATGCTGAGCTTGTAAGTTATCGTTATTGTTAAGCTCGTTATGCTTTATGGCCGAGGAATTCCGGATACAACATGGAGAATATTTTTGCCGTGGATATTCAGGATCTGATTTTTGGTTAATAAAACTGTCTGTTAAATAGAGTCATCCTTGTGGGATGACTCCTGTTACACGACTAACACCGGATAAGTATTAATCTACATTAAGCTTCGTTACTTGGCTTACCAATGGTCGCCAAAATGCCGCCATCAACGTAAACGATTTGGCCAGTCACAAAATCACTCGCTTTTGATGAAAGGAAAATCGTTGCGCCTTGCAGGTCATCCGGGTCGCCCCATTTTGCTGCAGGTGTACGGTTGATAATGAAATCGTTAAATGGATGGCCATCCACACGAATAGGTTCGGTTTGGCTGGTAGCAAAGTAGCCTGGGCCAATGCCGTTTACCTGCACATTATATTTCGCCCACTCGGTCGCCATATTTTTGGTGAGCATTTTCAAGCCGCCTTTTGCAGCGGCGTAAGCACCAACAGAATTGCGCCCGAGTTCGCTCATCATCGAGCAGATGTTAATAATTTTACCTTGGCGACGATCAACCATTTTGCGCGCTATTGGGCGCGTCATGGTAAATACACCGGTCAAATCGATTTTGATCACTTCTTCAAAATCGGCCAATGACATTTCCAACAGTGGTGTGCGTTTGATGATGCCGGCGTTGTTGATCAAAATATCAATAGCGCCATGGTCTTTTTCAATTTGATCTACGGAGGCAGTTACTTGGTCTTCATCAGTCACGTTAAATTTGTAACCAAAGGCTTTGAAACCTTGGTCGCGATAATATTTTACCGCGTTATCAATTTTTTCTTGTGATGAGTTGCCGTTGATAATCAATGTGGCGCCTGCGCTACCAAGGCCAGATGCCATGGCCATACCCAAGCCATGAGTTGCGCCGGTGACGACGGCAATTTTTCCGGTTAAATCAAACAATGGATGAGTCATATTCTTGTCTCGCTTGGAGGAGAATGTCTAACTTATTAAAACCCGTATTTCGCTAAGCTCCATACGGGCTACTTGGAGAAAATTATTTCAATTCGCTTGGCTTATGGAAATCCATATCGGTGTAATCCATGTTCTCGCCGGCCATACCCCAAATAAAGGTGTAATTCGCGGTGCCTACGCCAGAGTGCATTGACCATGGTGGTGAAACTACCGCTTGCTCATTGCCAACCCAAATGTGGCGAGTCTCATTGGCTGGTCCCATGAAGTGGCACACTGCATGAGTATCTGGAATGTTGAAATAAAAATAGGCTTCCATCCGGCGGCTGTGTGTATGCATTGGCATAGTGTTCCAAATGCTGCCGGGTTTTAATTCGGTCATACCCATTTGTAGCTGGCAAGTGTCAAGCACAGTGCTAATCATCAGCTGATAAATCTCGCGTTCGTTACAGGTGTCACCTGCGCCTACTTGCAGCACTTTACTGTTTTCTTTGTTTACTTTTTTGGTTGGGTGGGTAGTGTGCGCTGGAGTGGAGTTCAAATAAAACTTAGCTGGGTTTGCAGCGTCATCACTGCTAAAAACAACTTCTTTGGCGCCGCGGCCAATGTAGAGCGCTTCTTTGGTGCCGATTTCATACACCACACCATCGACAGACACTTTGCCGTTACCACCGATATTAATCGCGCCCAACTCGCGGCGATCCAAAAAGTAATCCATTTTGAGTTGGTAGTAGGTTTCCAACTGCACGGATTTGCTGACCGGCATAACACCTCCGACCATCAAACGCTCGTAATGAGTGTAAGTGAACAACACTTCGTCGGCAGCAAAAATGCTTTCTACTAAAAAGTGCTTGCGCAATTTTTCGGTGTCGTAGTGTTTGTAGTCGTCAACATGGACGGCAAAACGTTCTTCAAGGACTTTCATAATAAAACCTTCTTTCTGCAAGCCCGTGTTAGCACAGGCTATGGGATGGAAACTAACCGGTTGTTCGCTAAGTAGTGTCAGCAAATGATTAACACAGTATTAGCGAAATAATAGGCCGGCATTTTTCGCGTGAAATTTAATGCCGGCTATGAGGGGGATTATTATTTTTTAAGTAGCTTATACATTTCTACGCCCGCCAAAATAAACGGGGTATTACCTTTGGGGTCATTGGAAACAATGCGTTCGGTCATGTAATAGTCATAGCTGCCATCGCGGCCAAAGCCTAAACCGGCAACCAGGCACTGGTCATTCATACTGATTTTTCCATCGGCGTGAACGGTAACGAACTCATTGATCAGACCTTGATAACTTTTGATTGCCACATCGCGATAAGTCGCAGGCAAGTAACCTTTATTGACGCCCTTGGTGTAAAAGTAAGTGAACATGGCGCTGGCAGTTGATTCGCGATAGTTCGCTATGTCACCAGGTCTATCAATAATTTGCCACCAGGTCCCAGTCTCTGCATCTTGATAACGCAAAATGTCGGCTGCTAATTCCACACTGATATCAATCAGGGCTTTACGCAGTTCAGTTTCTGATTCAGGAATGTATTCCAGCACATCGACTAATGCCATTGCGTACCAGCCGATACCGCGCGCCCAGAATTGTGGTGCACGGCCAGTTTCCTTATCTGCCCAATCCGCTTTTTTGGATTCATCCCACGCGTGGTAATAAAGGCCGGTTTTAGGATCGCGTAATTGTTCGCGTGCGATCACAAATTCATGCACAGCTTCCTTCAAGCTCGCATGCTGTTGTTCGCCGGTTTCATAGGCAGCGGCATATTCAACAAGGAATGGAATACCCATGTAAACGCCATCGAGCCACAACTGGTTTGGATAAGTGGAGCGATGCCAGAATGCACCACCGCTGGTGCGAGGATGGCGTTTTAAATTCTCGCGCAAAAAGTCGACGGCTTTGCGATATTTTTCTTCGCCGGTGCGCTGTTCCAGCAAAATTACCATCTCGCCCGGTTTGGTCAAATCGATGCTGAATAAATCGGGCTCGAAGGTTTCGATATGGCCGTCATCGCGAATATAGCTACCAGTGACAGATTCTAATGCGTTGCGGTACGCAGGATTAGGGCTGATTGCATCCAGCTCCTGTAAGGCGGCAATTTGCATACCCACTACGTCATATTCAAATTTACCGGGGCGCTTGCGGTATGCATCCCAGCCTTTGTAGTGATAGTCGAGAGTTTTGCGATCCAATTCGGAATCAGCCAAACCTTTTGCCCACTTCAATGCTGCATCTGCATCAACCGGATTTTTTTTCTCATTTGCACTGAGGGTAGATTCAAAACGCACGCGTGGCGCTTTGGTTAAACGCTCCACTTCGCGATCAAGATACGCTTTGAAATCAGCTTCGGTTTTAATACCGTCGAGCTCGTGTTCCCATGCGGCAAGGAAATAATATTCCAGCTCGCCACCCTTATCTTTCATTACCGAAACATAGGAGTTTCCATCGGTGGTTTGTGATGAGCGATCATCACGACGGAAAATAACCGCCATCCCCAAATGATCATTTTCACCGCTTAAACTTTGCTTGCCCCAGCTAGCGGCATAAGTCCAGGCGTAACCGCTGACATTCTGATTTCCTTCAAGCAAGGTGGTGCCAGGATGCTTGACTAAACCGATTGCCAGGTTTGGCAATTGTTCACTGGCTTTGAGTTTTACATTCACCAAGCGGCTGCCGGCATTCATGGTGAAGTGCGCAGCGAGGTCTACTTTTTTGTCGTTGACTTGCCAACCGTTGTAATTAATTTTGAATCCGGAATACAAATCGCCGTTATTGGTGATGATGGCATCGCGAGTATCAACTTGTGATACCAGATCAACACTTTTGCCATTCCAGAAACCAAAACCGCCCATACCGAGTGACTTGCCAACTTTTAAAACATCTACGCCCCAATCGGCATTCAAGTGATAAGAGTCGTAGCCATCAAGGCCGACATTTTGCAGCACGACATCGTTGGTTTTCTTTCCGAAGATATCAAAGCCGTTGCGCCAGTCGAGATAAACGCGGTAGGCCACTTTGTCTGATTCAATACCAGGGCCTTCATAGCGAATCCAGAATGAGTGATCGGTATATTGCGATGGCGGCGTTACGTTCTGAACGTTTTTAAAGGTGCCGCCAACGTATTCTTTGCCTTTCCACTCGCCGCCTTCCTTAATGGAAATTTCGGCCTGGGTTTGTTTTTTCAGTGCAGGTTTGGCAACAGCGGGATCGCTGGAAATAGTGAAGGACTTGATTTCAGCGGGCGTGAAATCTGTCGCTAATAAGAGTCCATCGAGTGAACCATCACCATCGGTATCGACTGTTTGTGATGGTTGTGCGGTACCTGCAGCTAATACATTGAGATTTTTTACGGCGCTATCATCGGCCGCTATACCCAAATCATAAAAAGAGAAATAAACAGGTTCTTGTTGCAGTGCGAAATTATTGGCATTGGTAATTTCAGCAGTCGCTAATTGATAATTGGTTGGAGCAGGTTGCGCAACAGGTGTTGTAGCTGTAGTTTGTTTTTCATCGGTTTTTTCTGGTGAGCAGCCAGTCAGCGCTGCCAGAAAAATACCACCATAAATTACTCTACTTTTAAACAATACACTCACGCTTTACACCTCTTGTCGCTTAAGAAAAGTCACTCACTAATAATCAAATAGGGATGCCAGCAAGCTGGCATCCCTTTTTGGTCTTACACGAACACGATCAAACTACGATTAGTATTTGTAGCTCACACCGAGATTGTACTGAATGCCGGTGCTGTGGTAGTAAGACAAACGTTGTTCGTTTTCACTGCCTACCCACTGGTCGTCAACTTCATCCGTCAGGTTAAGAGCTTCAAAAGTAAACTTGAGGCTGTCAGTAGCTTGGTAGCTGAAGGAAGCATCAACGTTAGTAGTTTCGTTAGTACCCTCTTCATCGTTGTTGTTACGACCAATTGGGGTGGTCAGGTAACCGCTACGATTCGCCATGGATACACGGCCACTGAATGTGTCGTTTTCCCAGTAAAGTGTGGCACTGATAGTCTCATCTGAAAGACCAACCAATGGTTTGGTAGCTTGAACGACGCCTTCAGTGTTCAGGTAATCCAGATCTGAATCTACGCTGGTGTACGCACCCATGAAACCAAAATTGCTCCAGAATCCAGGCAGGAAGGTAAACGCTTGTTGGTAGCTAAATTCATAACCATCCAAATCGCCGCCAGGGCCGTTAGCAGGTACTGAGAAGTTCCATTGCAAGTTCTCGTTACAGTTAGGACCGTATCCACCTAAAGATGCGCCTTGGCTATTACAGGTGTCGATAACTGCCTGAGTGGGCAAGCCTGTGTCGGCATAAATCGGTGTAGATCTCAGCGTTTGGATATGGCTGCTGATCTCTTTCTTGAAGAGTGTCAGTGCAAGCATGCCGCCTTCTGAGAAGTACCATTCAGCACCCAAGTCATAGCTCTTGGCTTTGGTTGGCTCCAACAGTGGGTTAGCACCGGTAACTGCAAGGTTGGTGCCCGCCACTGATGTATTGACTGCAGGAACGATTTGGCCAAGACCAGCACGAGAAATACCTTCAGAGTAAGCTGCGCGAACCAGGAAGTCTTCGATCGGCTCTATGCTCAGGTTGAGTGCTGGCAAGGTATCTGAGTAATCGTGGTCAACAGTTACATAAGCTCTATTGGCGCTAGCACCATTTACCCAGCCGCTAGAGGTTTGATCAGTTTCAAATCGACGCACACCAATGTCACCGCGTACTGGCATTGAACCTAAATCAAAGTTGAAATCCAATTGGGCAAATACACCAACGGTTTCCTCGCCCACTTCATAATTGCTGCCGTAGTTTGGAGACAACGGTAAATCAAACAAATTGTAGTCATCCATGATTAAAGCGCGGTTCGGAACCAACCATGGTCTGCCATCACCCAAGCCTGAATCGTATTCAATGATGTAGTCAGGGTTGGATTGAATGTTTACGCCATTAGCACCCTCAGAGGCATACTGGTACTGATCGGTTTCGAATGTGAAGTCTTTCCAATCACCACCCACTTTCAATGTCATGTTTTCATTGAAATCAAACTCAAAGGTCAGATTTGCTGCAGTGTTTTCATTCAGGGTGCTTTGCGGACGTTGACGTACGCCAGTCGCTGTCCACGATGCAGGTAGATAAGCAGCGTCACCAAAAATCAGACTCGGATCATCATAGTCGCGATAGTCATAGGTAAAGCGTTGGTTGTTCGCTTGCATCAATAGAGTGTTTTGAATCGGGTTATCGTAATCAGATCTGGTATTACCAACCATTGCGTCCATACGGAAACTTTCAGTGAACTCTTGCTTCAGCGAGATAGTTCCTTGCGAGAAATCTGTCGATTGCTCGTCATAGCGCTGCTCGGATAGTAAACGAGCACCTTCGATATCCGCGTAAACCAATGTGTTACCTTGAATTTCGTAATCAAGAACATTACTGGTTGAGTTGGCGCCAGGGTTCAGTGAACCTTGCAGGAAGGTTTCCTGACGATTTGCATCAAATTTCGCCCACAAGCCATCTACGCTGATTTCGGTAGTATCTGTGGGGCGGAACTGTAACGACAAGCTTGAGCCAATACGTTCCATTTCATGCTCGTATGAATCATAACGAGGGATACGTGGGCGGAACGCCGCGTTCAGCGCAGTTATATCTGTACCAGTTGCACTGCCTTGGTATTTGCCAAATTTTTGTGATGATACGTTGTCCCAGCGAACAGTACTGGAACCCTCGTCTTGCACATTGCGCTCTGAGTAAGAGAATGAGAACAACGCCCCGAACATACCATCAGCAAAGGTGTTGCTAATCAAGAATGATGCGCCCGGATCAGTCTCTTCTGACAAATCGTTGTAACCCAATTGACCCGAAGCAGTTAATACGAACTCATCGTAATCAAATGGTTGCGCTGCTTTCAGATCAACGGTAGCGCCCAATGAGCCTTCTTGAACTTCAGCGGCATTTGTTTTACGTACAGTGATCGACTGGAAAAGATCAGAGGAGAAGGTGTTGAAATCGAAGCCGCGACCGCGGTTGTTACCGCCGACAGCATCGGTACCACCAGTGGTAGAAATAGTTTCCATTCCGTTCAGGCGAACGGTAGTAAAACCTGGGCCAAGACCACGTACAGTGATGTTGCGGCCTTCACCGCCGGCGCGGGTAATAGCCACGCCTGGAATTCGTTGCATGGATTCTGCAAGGTTGTTATCCGGGAACTCGGCAATGTCAGATGCGACAATGGCATCAACAAAGCCGGTGTTATTTTTCTTAATACTTTGTGCATTGGCGATACTCTCGCGGAAGCTGCCTGTTACAACAACTTCTTCTACAGTGCCGTCACCAGTATCTTGTGCATCTTGCGCATAAGCACCCACGGGCAGTGCGCAAATTGTCATGGCTAACACGAGCGGGTTGAGTTTAAAACTTCTCATAGCTATTCCCCATCTTTATTGTGATTGATTACATTAAGCTAGTAGAGCAGATGCTGCACGCCGCAAAAAAATGATCAACAGCGGTAGCATTTTTCACAAACATCACAGATTTTTATGCGCGTCTGCAGCAACAAATCCGTTGTAATTTGTAACCTCTTTATTACCGACCAGACTGAGCTTAGTCGATACATGGCATTTTTCATCATTAACCAATGAATTTATGCCATTAAAAAACATCTATATTGCAAATCGCTTTATTAACAAAAGCAAAAAACCGTTTTTGGTGTAAACCTTTCAGTATTAAACGTTAAATTCAGTGCCATTGATTGTGACGTTGGCGGTCGCGAAATTATCCAGTTGTTCTAAAACACCAATTGCGCTGCTTTTCTTAAAGTGACAATTGGTCAGGTGCAAATTTTGAATGGGTGAGCGTTTGTAACCGCGCACTTGAAAAACCTGCTTGGCGTCTTGGCAGATAAGATTGCGGATATCGATATTGCGCACCGTTGGCGTGAATTTGCCTGCATCGCCTTCTTCGTAATCGAAGTCGATAACGATGGCAGTTTGCACTTCGCCAATAGTGATGTTGCGGACAAATAAGTTTTCAATAAGGCCGCCGCGTACAGAATTGGTCTTAACGCGGATGCCGCGCTCCAGTTCCGGGCTGCTCATTTCGCAGTTCTCAACAAATACATTGCGCACGCCACCAGAGATTTCGCTGCCGATAACAACGCCGCCGTGGCCATTGCGCATTTTGCAATTGCTGATAAGAATATTTTCGGACGGAATATTTAAACGACGGCCATCGGCATTGCGACCGGATTTAATCGCAATGCAATCGTCGCCAGTTTCGAACAAGCAATTCTTAATCACGACATTTTTGCAGGATTCAGGATCGCAACCATCGGAATTAGGTCCGTGGCTTGCGAAATGTACTCCATCAATAGTGACATTTTCGCAGCGCACCGGGTTGAGCAACCAGAAAGGTGCATTGGTGATGGTGATACCTTCAATTAATACGTTAGTGCAGTTGTACGGTTGAACAAATACCGGGCGCAAATAAGAGCCATCAGCGTACTGGCGCTGTGCAACCGGTAAATTGTTTTCCATATCCTGCATGAGTTTATTGCGCGCGGCTTCTTGGGTGGGCACGCCGGCTACACCCCAATCAACACTGCTGAAGTTGCTGCCTTTCCACGGCCACCAAGTGGTGCGATTGGCTTGCCCGTCAAGGGTGCCTTCGCCGGTAACGGCAATATTGGTCTGTCCGTAGGCATAGATAAGCGGCGAGTAGCCCATGATCTCCATGCCTTCCCAGCGCGTGAATACAGCGGGCAAATAGGCTTTGGGATCGGTACTAAAGGCGATACTCGCATCTTTAGTAATGTGCAAATTTACATTAGATAAAAGATGAATAGGGCCGCACAGGTAGGTGCCTTGGGTTACGAGTACTTTGCCGCCACCAGCCTTGTTACAAGCGGCGATCGCTGCAGCAAAGGCTTTGGAGTTGTCTTGCTTGCCACCGGCTTTAGCGCCAAATTCGCGCACATCGAAATTGCGGTCAGGGAATTGAGGTGCTTGAACTTGCTGGCGGATTTGCTCTGCCATTGCCCAGCTGTCGACCTCAGCGGTGGTAGTCTTGGAGCTGGCGCAACCAGTAAGGGCGCCCAAAGCGCAATAGCCCAGTGCACTTCCAATAGTGCGAGTTATAAAGGCACGGCGGCCTGGTTGCGTTAGGCAAAAATCTGTCACCGGTATTAGCTCTCGTGTTGTCTGCTACTAACTGTAGCTTTTTATTGCGTAGTAGGTCGGGGTACACACTGACTATGGTATTGGCGATGCGCAATCGGCTGCCTGTATTCCTAGGAAGATGTATATCCTCATATAGAGTGAAAAATATTCTGTATGTCATGTTGGATAAAATCAACCCGCACCCCAAAAAAACGCCCCAAAAAAACACTTTTGAGTATTTTTTTCCCACTTTAGTGCATGTAAACGTTTTCATTTAAATAATCATTGATTTGTAAACGTTTACAGTCTTGCATCGATAAAAAACTTTTTAAAAATAATCAATTTAATGAAAAGTATATTTATCCTAATTTTGTGTAAATTTTTGTATAAATTCTCACTTGAGCGATGAGTGGCGTCTCGTGTAACAAGCTGAAACCGTGCTTTTTGTTTTTGCAATCGGTTACATTCACTGTTTAAGCGGTTTTTGCACTGTTGCCGGGCGTTATTTTCGGGGGTAAATTTGATCCCGGTATTGACCGAATACCATTGCCGATTTTGAGGCGCCGCAAGGCGCCTTTTTTTTCGGGGTAGTTTTGCTATAGAGGAATCTGTGCCGAAATCTATACTCTTATAAGGAGTAATTGGTACGGCGAGCTACACTAGGTAAAGTGTTGCAGCACTGGGTGTAGCGGTATAAATCCATTTATCGGTTAACGAATCAAAAAAGAGAGATCAGCGTGAGTAGCATTATTGTTTTGCATGACAGTGATAACGTCGGTATTTGTAAGGTGTCACTTCCCGCTGGTGTTTTGTTTGCAGAAAAAGATGTCACGCTCCTGCGCGACATTCCCGCCATGCACAAAGTTGCCCTGCGTAATATCACCAAAGGTGAAGCCATCCTTAAATATGGTCAGGCGATTGGTTTTGCCAGCCAGGATATCCCGGCGGGTGAGCACGTCCATGTGCACAACTGTGTGATGGGTGAGCTGGAAAAAGATTACGGCTTTTGTGAAGAGGCCAAGCCCACCGAATTTATCCCCGTAGATCAGCGTGCAACCTTTCGAGGTTATAAGCGTATTAATGGCAAGGTTGGCACACGAAATTATGTTGGCATTCTCACCACCGTGAACTGCTCTGCGACTGTGGCCAAGGCCATCGCCCAGCACTTTACCTATTCAGGTGAGTTGGAAAAGTATCCGCATATAGATGGTGTGGTCGCCATGACCCATGATAGCGGCTGTGGTATGCGCTCTGACGGCGATGGCTATGAAACTCTGCGTCGCACCTTTAACGGCTATGCGCGCCACCCTAATTTTGGCGGGGTGATGATGGTTGGCCTGGGCTGCGAAACCATGCAGATCCAGCGTGTGATGGATGAGTGCGGTCTCGCCGATTCCAAAACCTTTACTGCCTATACGATCCAGGATGTAGGCGGTACTCGTCTCGCGATTGAAAAAGGTATCGAAACCCTGCGTGCAATGCTGCCGTTGGTCAATCAATGTGAGCGCGAAACTGTTCCAGCAAGCGAATTGATTATTGGTTTGCAGTGTGGTGGTTCCGATGCGCTCTCGGGCATCACGGCGAACCCGGCGTTGGGTATTGCGGGTGATATTCTGGTGCGTCACGGCGGTACCGTCATTTTGTCAGAGACGCCGGAAATTTTTGGTGCCGAGCATTTATTGACGCGCCGCGCTGAATCGCCGGAGATTGCACAAAAATTATTGGATCGCATTACCTGGTGGGAAGATTACACCGCGCGTAACGATTTCGAATTAAACAATAATCCATCGCCGGGTAATAAGGCTGGCGGTCTCACCACGATTATTGAAAAGTCTCTCGGCGCTCAAGCCAAGAGCGGCTCCACTAATTTGCGCGATGTGTTTCTCTACGGTGAAGACATTACTACCAAGGGCTTCGTGTTCATGGATAGCCCGGGTTACGACCCTGTGTCAGCTACTGGGCAGGTTGCATCGGGTGCGCAAATTTTGTGTTTTACCACTGGCCGTGGTTCTGCCTTTGGTTGTAAGCCTGCGCCGAGCATTAAGCTTGCGACCAACAGTAAAATCTACAGTCATATGAAAGAAGACATGGATTTAAACTGCGGGCGCGTGTCTGACGGTGAAATCAGTCTTGAAGAATCGGGTCAGGAAATTTTTGAAGAAATTCTGGCAGTTGCCTCCGGCAAGCACACCAAAAGTGAGTTGCTTGGCTATGGCGACAATGAATTTATTCCGTGGAAGATTGGTGCGGTAGTTTAATTCCAGTCTCGCTACACTCTGGATTCCGTTAGCCATTGCTAGCGGAATCCATAAGTCACACAGCTTTAATCAATATAAAAATACTATTCGAGATCATTCAAAGAATTGATCCGTCAACAAGTCCGCTAAAGAGCGGGCGATCACTAGAAAGCAAATTACGGCAAGCTCCAAATCATGCTCATTGATGAAAACATTGATGCGGTTTTGTATTGCCTGAAATTTGCCACTATTACAGAGGGCGACAAAAAAATGAAAATAGTTATCACCAAAGAAAGGCGCGCGCATGAGCGCCGCGTTGCGGCAACACCCGATACCGTAAAAAAATTAATTGGATTGGGCTTTGATGTTGCGATTGAAAAAGATGCGGGTATTGCCAGCCGCATCAGTAATGAATCTTATAAAGATGCTGGTGCAACCATTAGCGACGACCTTGCCGGTTTGTTGGGGTCTGCAGACATAGTATTGAAAGTGCAGCGCCCGCTCTTGGCGGGTGAAGGTGATGTCAACGAGCTCGCATTAATTAAACGCGGCGCGGTATTGATTGCGATGCTCTCTCCTTATGCTGATCCTGCTGCGGTTAATCAATATGCAGATGCCGGTATAACCGCCATGACCCTTGAGTTTGTGCCGCGTATAACGCGTGCGCAATCTATGGACGTGTTGAGTTCGCAATCAAATTTGGCGGGATATCGCGCCGTGTTGGAAGCGGTGAATGTTTATGATCGCGCTATGCCGATGATGATGACCGCCGCAGGCACTATTGCTCCGGCACGCGTCATGGTGCTTGGCGCCGGTGTTGCCGGTTTGCAAGCCATTGCTACTGCAAAACGTTTGGGTGCAATTGTATCGGCCACCGATGTGCGTGCCGCATCCAAAGAGCAAGTGGAAAGTCTCGGCGGAAAATTTGTGATGGTGGAAAGCGACGAAGTTAAAAATGCTGAAACCGCTGGCGGTTACGCCAAAGAAATGAGCGATGACTATAAGCGTCGCCAAGCGGAACTGGTTGCGGAAACATTGAAGAAGCAAGATATCGCGATCTGTACTGCATTAATTCCCGGGCGCAAAGCGCCAACCTTAATCAACGATGACATGGTGCACAGCATGCGCCCCGGTTCTGTCATTGTGGATCTTGCGGCGGAGCAGGGCGGTAACTGCACGCTTACCAAGCCAGGTGAAGTTGTGGAAGTTAATGGTGTGACAATTATTGGTTTATTCAATATTCCAAGCCGTTTATCTGCTGATGCCAGCGCGCTTTACGCGAAAAACATATTGAATTTTTTAACCCCGATGATGAATGCCGAAAAGCAGTTCGCTGTGAATTGGCAGGATGAAATTATTTCGGCAACTGTGCTCACGCGCGATGGGGCTGTGGTTCATCCTAATTTCAAACCGGCCAGTGCGGCTTAATCGGGAGTTTGTTATGGAAGCCAATTTTGTTTCGCAATTATCTATTTTTGTATTGGCCATTTTTGTTGGCTACTACGTTGTCTGGAGTGTAACCCCTGCATTGCACACGCCATTAATGGCGGTAACCAATGCTATTTCGAGTGTGATTATTGTCGGTGCATTAATTGCTGTTGGCCCAGAGGGTGTGAGCTTATCTAAAGTGCTCGGCTTCTGTGCCATGGTATTGGCATCGATCAATATTTTTGGTGGCTTTACAGTTACCCATCGCATGCTCGCAATGTATAAAAAGAAAAATAAAGCAGGGGAGAAATAATTATGTCTGTAGTGAATGAAGGTTTAACGTCGCTTGCGTATTTGGTGGCAGCAGTGTTGTTTATTATGGCGCTGCGCGGATTGTCATCGCCCGAGTCGTCGCGCAAAGGCAATATGTTCGGCATGCTGGGTATGCTGATTGCGGTGGTGACAACCATGTTAAGTCCGGCTGTCACTTCCTATGGTTGGATTTTGTCGGCGCTGGCGATTGGTGCAGTGATTGGAATTTTCATTGCGCGCAACATTGCGATGACGGCAATGCCCCAATTGGTCGCTGCATTTCACAGCTTGGTAGGCATGGCAGCGGTATTGGTTGCCGGTGCTGCCTTTAGTAATCCTGCCGCATTTGGAATTTTAAATGCGGCTGGCGAAATTTATATCGCTAGCCGAATTGAAATGGGTTTAGGTGTAGTGATCGGCGCGATTACTTTTTCCGGCTCAGTGATTGCGTTTACCAAACTACAAGGTTTGGTGTCAGGCAAGCCCATAGTCTTTAGCGGTCAACATTTTATTAACGCGATTCTTGGCGCGGCGATTCTCGGCTTGATCGGCTATTTTTGTGTGGATCAATCGCCTTGGGTATTCTGGGGGATGACCGCGCTGGCCTTTGTGATTGGTGTGCTACTGATTATTCCTATCGGTGGAGCGGACATGCCAGTGGTGGTGTCCATGCTTAACTCATACTCGGGTTGGGCAGCCGCAGGTATTGGTTTTACCTTGCACAACGATGCGCTGATCGTCACCGGTGCGTTGGTGGGGTCATCGGGCGCAATCCTTTCCTACATTATGTGTAAAGGCATGAACCGCTCATTCTTCAATGTAATTCTCGGTGGTTTTGGTGCGGATACCTCCGCAGCAGGTGCCGCCGCCGGTGGCGATGATCGTCCAGTTAAGCAGGGTAGTGCGGAAGATGCTGCATTCATTATGAAAAATGCCGGCTCGGTCATTATTGTTCCAGGCTATGGTATGGCAGTAGCGCAAGCGCAACATGCATTGCGTGAAATGTGCGAGGAATTGAAAAAGGCCGGTGTAAAAATCAGCTATGCAATTCACCCGGTTGCCGGGCGTATGCCCGGGCATATGAATGTGCTACTCGCCGAAGCGAATGTACCTTACGACGAAGTATTCGAGTTGGATGACATTAACAACGAATTCCAAACTGCCGATGTTGCGTTTGTCATTGGTGCCAATGATGTAACCAATCCTGCTGCCAAAACCAATCCGCAAAGTCCGATTTTCGGAATGCCGATTTTGGAAGTAGAAAAAGCGCGCACTGTATTATTTGTGAAGCGGTCGATGGCCTCGGGTTATTCCGGTGTTGAGAATGAATTGTTCCATCGCGATAACACTATGATGTTATTTGGTGATGCCAAAAAAATGGTGGAATCGATCGTAAAAAACATTGCGTAATGTTGCATGTGTAAATGAAGCTGTGGAGCTCCTACTGGGTGCCTATTCTTAACTTTTAAGAGCAGGCACTCTTTTTTATTTTCCAGGTTTTTCTTTTTGCGGCAATATTTTCCAGATTAGGGTGCTTATGAAAATTGAACACTTTGCGATAAATGTGAAAGACCCCATTGCGATGGCCGCTTGGTATGTTGCGCATATGGGCTTAACTGTTGTGCGTAAACAGGATGGCGGCGCTAATACCCACTTTTTGGGCGATGAGAGTGGCGATGTAATGTTGGAAATTTACAACAATCCGCCTGATCAGGTGCCGGATTATGCCAATATGAATCCACTGCTCGTGCACTTGGCATTTGTGTGTGAGAACCCGGAAGAAAAGCGTGCGCAATTGGAGACGGTGGGTGCAAGTTTTGCGGAAGAGGTGCACATTAAAGATGGTTCACATCTGGTGATGATGCGCGACCCTTGGGGATTGGCGATTCAGTTGTGTAAGCGTGGGAATAAAATGTTGAAGTGTCAGCAGTAATTCATTAAATAGATTTGAAAGCGCGCTACGAATCCGTTTGCCATTAGCGGTTCTGTTTCAAAAACGCATGAATACCCGCAAGCGGGGCCTGCCAGCAATAAATTGCTGGCGTTCCGTGCGCGCAAAACATGTTTTGCTTTTATGCGCACTACACCCCTGTAGCTCCCGTTCGCCATCCATGGCTCTAGGGTTTTGAAACAGAATCGCCAATAGCAAACTCGCAATGTGCAAAAAGAAAAGCGATCGGTCTACGCACCAAGTTCTTTATCAAAAATAGCCTTATCAATAATCGCACCGCGATGACGAATGATGATACCCGCACAGCGAATGCCTTGTTTGGCAGAGTCTTCCAGCGATTTTCCTAGCAGGCGACCCGCGAGATAACCAGCATTAAAAGTGTCTCCAGCGCCGGTGGTATCAATCACTCCTTTTACGGGCGGTACCGGAACACGAAGTTCTGCGTCAGGCGTGATGATGATGGCATCATCAGCGCCGCGTTTTAATACCAGCTCGGCGAGATTGAATTCTGCATAGCGCTTCTTGCAGCCTTCGGCACTGTCATCGCCCCACAACAGTTGCTCATCATCGAGCGTGAGCAGTGCGATATCGGTGTATTGCATGATCGCGAGCATTGCTTTTTGTGCTTCGAATTTATCAGCCCATAAGCGCGGACGATAATTACTATCGAACGCAACCATCACACCCTGCTGACGCAATTTGTGCAGACTGCAGTATAAAAATTCGCGTGATTTCTCACCAATAATCGCGAGGGTAATACCGCTCAGGTAAACGCACTTGCAGTTCACGAGCTTTTGGCAGAGCTGATCGGCTGCCTCTTGCGAATTAAACATTTCGCGCGCGGGCGCTTCTTTACGCCAGTAAAAAAATTCGCGCTCACCATCGGGGGTATTGCGGATGATATACAAACCGGGTGAGCGGCCAGGTAATTGTTTAATCATGCCGGTGCCAATATTTTCATTGGCTATACGTTGCAGAATTTGCGCACTGTAGGGGTCTTCACCCAATTGCGTAACATAATCGGTATGCAGTCCGAGGCGGGCCATATACACCGAAGTATTATAAGTGTCGCCAGCAAATGATAAGGCCATGGTTTCGCGGCCGTTGCTGTCGGCAGTAGGAAATGGAGCAAGCTCCACCATGACTTCGCCAATCGCTGCTATGTGTGTCATTTGAATATTTCCGAAGTGATATTTGATTTAGGTTTCTACACGGTTTTGTCGTTATAACGTGTTTATTACGTTAATCGAATCAGCGCAAAATATATCACTGTTACAGGGTGAAAAATAGGAATATATAGATAAGTTATTCATTTGACGCGAGCAAAAAATTCGCATTTTTATTATGAATTAGCTGCCATCAAAGGGCAGAGAAGTTTACAATACGAGCTATTGTAAATATGAATGTTTCTGCGTTGCCAAATCAACCTTGCCGGATTTTTCCAATGAACCGTTTAAATCAAAAGTTATTACGTGATCTGCCAAAAGATGTTCTTCTTCCTGCGTATGATCGCGCAGCGCTTAAGCCGGGAATTGTGCATTTGGGTATAGGTGCCTTTCACCGTGCGCATCAAGCGTTCTATACCGAAGCGGTATTAAATCAGTTTGGTGGCGATTGGGGGATTATCGGTTGCAGCCTTCGCTCAGCCAGCGTGCGCGATCAGTTGGTGCCGCAAGATTGTCTCTACACTCTGGTTGAACGTTCAGGCGAAGGCGAAAAATTACAAATTATTGGCGCCGTATTGGATACGCTGGTCGGCCCGGAAAATCCTGCGGCACTGGTAGCGCAAATGGCAGCGCCGAACATTAAGATTGTATCCCTGACCATCACCGAAAAAGGCTATTGCCACGATCCTGCTAGCGGTAATTTAAATCCTGCTCACCCCGATATTATTCACGACCTGCAAAACCTCGATAAGCCTGTCTCGGCCATTGGTTTTATCATCGCTGCGTTAAAACAACGTTACGAACAACAGCAAAAAGCATTCACCGTATTAAGTTGCGACAACTTGCCAAACAATGGTGAAGTGCTGGAAAAAGTGGTCATCCAGTTTGCTGAAAAGATCTCTCCCGCGTTTGCGCAGTGGATTAAAACCAACGCAACTTTCCCTTGCACCATGATCGACCGTATTGTGCCGGCAACGACAGATGACGATCGCCGCGATATAGAAGCGCGTTTGGGTGTGCGCGATGAAGGTATGGTGGTCTGTGAGCCATTCACCCAATGGGTTGTTGAAGATAAGTTTGCCGATGGTCGTCCTGAATGGGAAAAAGTCGGTGTGTTGTTAGTTGAAGATGTGCGCGTATTTGAAAAAATCAAATTGCGTTTATTAAACGGCGCGCACTCGACGATGGCTTACACCGGTTATCTTTCCGGCTTCCAATACATCAGTGAAGTAATGGAACAACCAGCCTTTGTTAACCTGGTAAAAACCTATATGGCACGCGAGGCGGGCGAGACCGTGGTGGCGCCTGCCGGTTTTGATATCGAAGCTTATAAGCAACAATTGCGTGATCGTTTCTCTAATAAAGCGCTGAAGCACCGTACTTGGCAAATCGCAATGGATGGTTCACAAAAATTGCCACAGCGTTTGTTGGAAACCCTGCGTGAACAATTAGCGGGCAATGGTCACATCGATATTTTGTGTTTGGGTGTTGCCGCCTGGATTCGCTATGTATCCGGTGTGGATGAAAAAGGCGCGCCGATTGAAGTATCTGATCCATTGGCAAAAGAATTGCGCGCGGCCTGCGATGCAAATCAGGGTAATCCTGCAGGTATGGTAAATACTGTTGTCAGCATCCAAAAAGTATTTGGTGCAGACTTGATTAATGAGCAGCGTTTCATTCAAGCAACAACCCAATGGCTGGAGCGCTTTTATGCCAAAGGCGTATTGGCCAGTATTCAAGAACACTTCGCCAATTAATGCTCTCCGTTTGATAAATTGCGCCCGCTTCTGCGGGCGTAATTGTTCATGGGGTAGTGAAATTCTGTAGTGCTAGAAATTCGGTGGCGCTATCAATCCATTGGCGCTGTCAATCTAGTGGTGCGAGCAATCTAATTGGATTGGAACATTTAGTGGGGTAATAAAATAATGTCATTTCGTTTGATGGTTATAGCGAGTGTTTTGCTGTTCGTATCCGGTTGCGCCGGCGTTAAACCGCAGCAGTACGATGCGGTTGTGGATAAGCATTCTGCCGTAAAGAGCGGGTTTTCCACTGTGCAAGCGGCAATTGATGCAGCACCCAGCACGGCGACCAAGCCTTATCGAATTTATCTTGCTGCCGGTGATTATTTTGAAAAAATCATTATTGCCAAACCCCATATTCAATTGATTGGTGCAGATAAAAATAGCACGCGTATTTTTTATAATGCTTACGCCGGTCAACAAGCCACAGATGCCGGTGCAACCAAAGGGCAAATTTGGGGTACACCTGGATCCGCTACCTTGATCATTCGTGCTGCCAATGTTCAACTGCAGCAGCTCACCATTGAAAATACCTTTGATTTTTTAGCGAATGATGCTCTGGAGGGCGATGACCCAAAACGTATCGCTAACTCCCAGGCCGTCGCCTTGCATTTGGATATTGGTAGCGACCAGTTTTTAGCGCGGGGGATTCGTCTGCTGGGTTATCAGGACACGCTCTATGTAAATTCGGGCCGCAGCTGGTTTGATCAATCATTTATCGCGGGCAATGTCGATTTTATTTTTGGTAAAGGCAATGCGCTGTTTACGAACTCGGAAATTAAAACTCTTGGGCGCGGAAAACCCAGCGAACCCCATGCCTTTTTAGTTGCGCCATCAACGCAAATCACTAGCGAATACGGATTAACATTTATTGATTGCCGTTTAACACGCGATGCTTCTGTACCCGATGACTCAACACCGCTCGGCCGCCCCTGGCATCCGACCACCCAATTTGCAGACGGTCGTTATGCTGACCCCAATGCGATTGGCAAAGCGGTGTTTATTAATAGTTGGATGGATGCGCACATTACATTTGATGGATGGTATTCCATGAGTGGCACTGCGAGAGATGGAACCAAAATGTCTTTCTTGCCTGAGGATTCGCGCTTTTTTGAATTTAATAGCGCGGGACCGGGAGCAGTGGTAACTGATAAGCGTCGTCAGCTCAGCGAGGCTGAAGTAAAAAATTACACGCGTGAAAAAATCCTGGGCGATTGGCAGCCGAAATTTTAGATCCCTGCTTACTAAATCTATTTCATATTCAAATGACTGAGGGGGGCGTTGAAAAAAGGCGGTGACCAATAGTCCTGTCCCATTTTCGCTACAAAATCCGGTTTTTGAATCTCGATAACGGTACAAGGTTTTCGCAGCTTGAACCACTGATTTTGGTTAACTTATTGTTTTATTGTAGAAAAATTTAATTGGCTCAGTTGCTGCTATGTAGGAGAAGTCAATAGCGCAGGGTCATGGCAACGTGGATATTCTTCTCAATCAGAAAAAAAACCAATTCAAACCTGGATGGATTCTTCTCGGTGCTTTTGTCTGCGGTTTAATTGGTTTCACAATCTATAACATAAAAAATACATCTGACTATACAGTCGCGCGTAATACGCTGCGGCTCGCAGGAGTTACTCAAGGAGATTTTGAAATCGTTGTTCGCGCACCGGGAATGCTGTTGCCAACACAAGTTCGCTGGTTGGCTGCTGAAACGAATGGCAGAGTTGAGCGAGTGTTGGTGCAGCCGGGTGCTCATGTAAATGAAGGTGATCTTATTGCAGAGTTAAGTAATGCCGAGTTGGAGTTGGCTTATGACGAATTGCAATGGGATCTGGAAGTCATGCAAGCCCAAAATAAAGCAGAGATAAAAGATCTTGAGCTTGCATTATTGAATCAAAAAACTGTTGAACTTGAATCCAAAAGCGCATTCAAGACATCTGAATTGGCATTCAACGCACAGACCTATTTGCGTGAGCGCAATCAGGGTTCCATATCCAAAATCGAATATGACTCCATTGAAATGCAGACTGCACAGCGTAAAGAGCGTTGGCATATTGAACAGGTCCGCACTCAAGGCATGCAGGATAATCTCGCCGCGCAAATCGCCGCAAGGACGTCCCTTACTAAAAAACTGGAAAAGCAAATTCAGCGTGCCAAGCAGCAAGTTGATCAGTTGAGTGTGCGTGCAACCATGGAAAGCGTTGTGCAAGATATGCCCATTGAACCCGGTCAGCAATTGAGCCCGGGTGCCAATATCGCCAAGCTGGTACAGCAAGACCAACTTATTGCGCGTATGTTGATTCCAGAGGTGCAAATTCAACAGATTGCTCTTGGGCAAAAGGTCAATATTGATACTCGCAATAATCGCGTCGCGGGTGTGGTTGCACGCATATCGCCTTCGGTGGTGAATGGTACGGTGGAAGTAGATGTGAAATTCAGCGAACCCTTACCTGCTGATGCCAGGCCAGAGTTAGCCATCGATGGTGAAATTATGGTGGCTGAATTGAGCAACACATTATTTGTGGAGCGCCCTGCTTATTCTCAAAATTTTCGAACCATGCGCGTATTTAAATTATCTGCCGACGGCAGCTTTGCCGACAAAGTGGCGGTCGAATTTGGCCGAGGCTCGGCGAGTAAAATTGAAATTGTCAGTGGCCTGAAAAATAACGATCAAATTATTGTGTCAGACCAATCGCAATTAGATACCTATTCTCGACTACAGCTGACGCAATAACCACACAAAATAACATCAAAAATGTACATATCGCTTACCGACGGAGGACGTTGTCATGCCACAGCAACTTATTAAGATGAACGCTATAAAAAAAATATTTATTTCCGACGATATGGAAACACATGCATTAAGTAATATTCATTTAAGTATTGAGCAGGGGGAGTATGTGTCGATTACTGGGCCTTCGGGTTGCGGAAAATCCACCTTGTTATCGGTAATGGGTTTGTTAGATAGTTCATCTGCAGGTGCTTACCATTTGGCGGGGGCATTGGTGAGCGACATTAACAGCAAACAGAGAAGTCAAATTCGCAACAAAGAAATTGGATTTATTTTTCAATCCTTCAATTTGATCAGCGATATGACGGTCAGGGAAAATGTTGAGCTGCCATTGACCTATCGCGAAAATTTAACCAAGCAACAGCGCATTGACATGGTAGATACTGCATTAAAAGAAGTGGGCATGCATCACCGACTCAACCACTATCCCGCGCAGTTATCCGGAGGCCAGCAGCAGCGCGTCGCGATTGCGCGCGCTATAGCCGGAAAGCCTGCGCTGTTATTAGCGGATGAGCCAACCGGAAATCTTGATTCAAAAAATGCTGAAGATGTTATGGTCTTGTTGGACAGGCTTCATGTAAATGGAGCAACAATTTGTATCGTCACCCACGATCCGCGCTCAGCTCTCCGGGCCAATCGCATTGTACAAATGATGGATGGCCAGATCGTCAGTGATATAACCAACGATAATCGTTCGCCCGAGCATACTGGATCAGTTGTCGATCTAGAGTTTGGTGGATTGCAAGTAGGTGCAGCATGAATTTTCTGCACGATATTAAATACAGTTTGCGTCTTCTACTTAAAGCTCCACGATTTGCTGCACTGACGATTGCCGTGATGACAATGGGTTTGGGTGTATCAATCTATATGCTCTCAATTGTCAATACGATTGCCTTGAGCCCGCTGGATTTTAAAGACGGTGAGCGATTGATGTTTGTGAATCGACTAGTGGATAAACGCATTCAACAATCTGTTTTGCATGACTATCAAAAAATTAAAGATGAAAGCAAGAGTTTGGAGTTGGTCGTTGCGTTTGGGTCGGAGGCAGCTGTTTTATCCGACGGCGTAAAGTCCATTCGCTACCAGGGCATTTTTGCAGGATCAGGTTTTTTTGAATACACCAATATTCCTCCTCTTCTAGGAAGAACTTTCACGGAAAGTGATCAGATAGTTGGCAATCCACAGGTAGTGGTGATTGGATTTGATCTTTGGCAAAACTATTTTTCTGGTGATGAAGCCATCATTGGAAAAACCATTCAAATTAATCGGCAACAAGTTGAGGTAATTGGTGTTATGCCTCAAGGATACCTGTTTCCATTTAATAATCAGATTTGGATGCCTCTGCGACAGGACACCACTAGCTATCAACTGAAAAACTCACCACTGGTACGAATTATCGCCAAGACTAAGCCCGGTGTTTCATCGGAAGAGGCTGATCTCGAACTAAAAAACATTTTCGCTAATAGCCCTGATTTGCGTGTTAATCCCCAGCAGAATGTTAGTGTGCGTATCGCGCAATATAAGCATGAGCTTATGCGAAGCTTGTTAAATATTACATACCTTATGTTGAGTGCGGGGTTATTTGTACTTGCACTTAGTTGCATTAACGTAGGAAATTTATTATTAGCGCGAGCCAATATTAGGGCAAAAGAAATTGCCATACGGGTAGCCTTGGGCGCACCGCGCGCGCGATTAGTTACCCAAATGCTCTGGGAAAGTGCTGTCATTTGCGGAATAGGCGGGTTGTTAGCGATTTTATTTGCGGGCTGGGGGCTGGACGTAACAACAAAATATTTTCTCGATCGCAGTACCGATGGCTTTCCATTTTACGCGGTTATGTCTCTTAAATTTGAAGATGTCATCCATGCATTGGGGATTATTTTTTTAACTGCTATAGCGACCGGGTTGATTCCAGCATGGAAAGCTTCTGGCGGAAATTTTAATGCAGTGTTAAAAGACACTGCCAAAACAGCGATAGGAAAAACAGCGGGGCGAATCAGTAAAATATTGGTGATGATTGAGATAGGTTTATCTTGTACGGTTATGATTGTAGCCGGCATTATTTCTATACTGATATATCAGGCGGTCACCGATGGCTATGGAATTGATATCAATAATTTTTTGACCGCACGGGTCAATCCGCCTCCTGGCGTCTATCCGGAAGGGCCAGCCCAAACGGGTTATTATGAGCGGGTATTGATGGATGCGAGCAATATTCCTGGCGTGGAAAAAGCAACGCTCATTTCCCATGTGCCTACCGAGTTTTTACCCGCTAGCGGTTTTCAGCCAGAGGGTCAGGAGTTCCCGAATTTCGTTTTCCCGCAAGCACATTTGGTGCAAGTGTTTCCTAATACCTTTGACACCTTGGCTATACCTCTGTTGGAAGGGCGTTTGCTTGATCAGCACGATGACGAAAGCGCGCCAAGGGTAATGGTAATTTCCAATGAGTTTGCCGAAAAGTTATGGCCGGGAGAGTCGCCAATTGGCAAGCGAATTCGTCGCACTGGCAATATACAAGGCGGATCCAATGAGTGGATAAAGGTGGTGGGTGTAGTGCCACAGTTAAATCAAGGTAGTATATTTGGCTCCGAGCAATCACCCACTGTTTATGTACCTTTTGCTCAGATGCCACGTGATGCAATGGCGATAGTATTAAAAACCAAGTCTGATCCCAATAATTATCAAGATTCTTTAGCAAAGGTATTGCAAAGGATTGATTCAAATTTGCCGATGTATCGCTTTGCTGCATTGACAGCACAAGCGGAAAACAATCGCAGTTTGTTACAATTTGTTGAGCGAATATTCATCTTGTTTGGTGTTTGCGCATTAGTGATGGCGGTAACGGGGATTTATGGTGTAATGGCAAATCACGTCGAGCGGCGTACGCAAGAACTAGGTGTTCGTCGCGCTTTGGGGGCACCCGATAAAAATATAGTGCAACTATTTATTCGCCAAAGCGGTATGCAACTGATTATTGGTTTTGTGATTGGTATGCCTATAGCTTATTTTATGAGTCAACGTTTCATCAAAATTATCGGCGCCGAGGATCACTTGTATCTTTTAGCTTATATTCTTGTGCCATCCATTATTGCTATCGCAGTCACCCTCGCAACATTGATACCCTTGCAGAGGGCATTGCGAATGGAACCAGCAGCAGCGCTGCGCTACGAATAGAAATTTACGTGGATTAAGAAATGGCAAATGTATTACTCGTTGATGATGATGATGCTATTTTGGCGGCATTAAAATTGTTGCTGAAGCGCGAGCAACATCAGGTGTTTGTGGCTAAAAGCCCGCGTGATGCCATGCTTGCGTTAAAGCAAACAGCGATTGATCTGGTACTCATGGATATGAATTTCACTCACGACACCACCTCGGGTAGCGAGGGTTTGGATTTGATCAGCCAATGCTTACAATTTAATGCAGATCTTCCTTTAGTGGTTATGACTGGCTGGGGTTCTATTGAGCTTGCTGTTAAATCCTTACAGCAGGGCGCGAGTGACTTTATTGAAAAGCCATGGTGCAACGAACGTTTAATCAATATTGTGCGTACCCAAGCCAGTATCATGCAGCAAAAGCGCATTCGGGCTGAGCTGATAACTGAAAATAAATTATTAAATGAAGAGGTGTCGGGGCACAACCAGCGTCAGGTTATTACCCGGTCCCCACTCATGCAATCGGTCCTTGATAAAATTCATCGGATCGCCGACAGTGATTTGAATATCTATTTGTCGGGAGAGAATGGCACTGGAAAAAGTATGCTGGCGCATTATATCCATCGCATATCCCCGCGTCAGGATCAGCGAATGATCGCAATTAATATGGGCGCCATTGCCGAGTCTTTATTTGAGAGCGAAATGTTTGGTCATGTAAAAGGAGCATTTACCGACGCGAAGGAAAATCGCATTGGACGGTTTGAGTTGGCAAACAACGGGACTTTATTTCTGGATGAAATTGGCAACATTCCGCTCAGTCAGCAAGCAAAATTATTACGTGTGTTAGAGGAGCGTCAGTTCGAGCGGGTAGGTTCATCGGCGACTATTAATACCGATGTGCGACTTATCTCTGCCAGCAATGCCAATATTCATACCATGGTAGCGGATGGTAGTTTTCGGCAAGATCTTCTTTATCGCTTGAATACAGTTGAAATTCGTGTGCCAGCGTTACGCGAGCGTCGGGAAGATATTGATGATTTGTGCAATCAATTTTTAGCCGTAGCCTGCGCGCGGCACCGGCGGCCGCAACCAGAATTGACTCAAACTGCGCGCGATCGACTCAAGCAATATGATTGGCCAGGCAACATTCGCGAGCTGCAGCATGTCATTGAGCGCAGTTTAATTTTGTGTGATGACGGAAAAATTGAAGCCGATGCGCTAATGCTGGCAGATGATGATCAATCACTGGCTGCTTCGATTTTCTACAGCATGGATAGCAATGGCACACTCGATGAAATCGAACGCAACATCATCGAAGCTAGAATTTCCCAACAATCGGGCAACATGTCAAAGGCGGCGAGTTCGCTGGGGCTAAGTCGTAGTGCATTTTACCGACGTTTGGAAAAATTGCAGATTCGATGAATAGGCGACCCATAGAGTTTATTCAAGCGTGCGCAATATTAGTCGCCAATTTACCTCTGGCGATGTTTACATTTTGGTTGTGCATTCAGCAGCATTATTCCCCTTATTTTATCGCCATTTTTTTTCTGTTGCAGTTCACCCTGGTGTTCTATTCAATTTATCTCACTCGACAGGAGTTTATTGGAAGGCTACGCAGTCTGACTTCGGTCGTGGAAGGAACGCTACAGGGAGATTTTTCGCTCAAGGCCCGGAGCGAACTATCATCATCGGAGCTAAGGGCCTTGGTCGACAGCATTAACACTCTATCAAATGAGCTTTCAACTCATAAAATCGCAAATGCCGAAAAGCGCGCTCTTCTAGAAAAAATTATCACCCAAATTGATATAGGTGTTATCACCGCCGATGAGGCCGGTAATATCGCAGCGATGAACAGTGCTGCAATTGCGATGTTAAATATCCAGCAGCCAGCGTTAGTTGACAATATTCGGCAGCTAAATGTGGTGTTGCCAGAGCATCCGGCAAAAGAATTGGTGGAGATGAAGCTGGGAGAAGAGGTAAAAAAACTCTATGTGCAAGTGGATACATTCCGTGAGTTCGGCAGTAGGCAGACGTTAATTCTTATCACCGATATGAACCATTTATTACGACAGGAGGAATTGAAATCTTGGGAAAGTTTGGTACGCGTAATTAGTCATGAGATTAATAATTCTCTCGCTCCGATAGCCTCTTTAAGCGGATCGGTAATAGCAATTGTTAAAAACAGTGATTTTAATAACGTTGCATTAGCGCAAGAGGCTTACGCTGACATCATTACCAGTGCGCAAATAATTTCTGACCGCGCGCATTCGCTTGCAGAATTTATTGCCCAGTATCGAAGCTTGTCTCATATTGGGCAGCCGAAACGGGAAGTTATTTCGGTTCGCACATTGGTTAATCCACTTTTACCCTTATTTATTTCGCAGCGGATTGTGTTAGAAGGAGACGCTGATTTAGTGTGTTCGTTGGATAGTGCGCAAATAAAGCAAGTTATTATTAATTTGTTGAAAAATGCGAGTGAAGCGATGCAGCATCCAGATGCTGGCGATGTCTCTGCGCCCATTGTGATTGCGGTTCAGCGTGCGCAGTCAGACAAAAAACAGTTACTGCGCATTGATATTATTGATTCAGGATGTGGTATTCGTCATCACCAAAATTTATTTATCCCGTTCTATACCACTAAAGTTCAGGGGGCTGGAATCGGTTTGGCGCTAAGCCGGCAAATCATAGAGTCACATCAGGGAAGCTTGCAAATTTTCAACCGCGCATCAGCTAAAGGTTGCTGTGCGCGGATTGAATTACCCATGGGTTCCTCTTGCCGTCTCAATTAAAGTGAGAGGCAGGCATCCACTTCATTAGCAGAACCTAAAATCACCGCCACGCGTTCATGCAATTGTTGTGGTTGGATTTCCAAAATACGCTGGCTTTCACTCCAGGCTTTGCCACCGGCATTTTCAACTAACATTGCCATCGGATTGGCTTCGTAGAGTAAACGCAACTTGGCCGGTTGTTTGGCATTGCGATTATCAGATGGATATAAAAATATGCCGCCGCGTGTGAGCACACGATGCACATCGCCCACCATGGCGGCATTCCAGCGCATGTTATAACGCTTGCCGCGTGGCCCGGTTTCACCGAGCATTAATTCACCGATGTAATTGCGCATCTCATCGCTCCAAAAGCGCGAGTTGCTCATATTGATGGCAAATTCTTGCGTCTCTTTGCTGATCTGGATCGCATCGGCTGTTAGCAAAAATGTTCCCTGGGTTGCATCCAGTGTGAAGCAGCGCGTGGCTTTTCCTGTGGTAATTGCCAATAGCGTTGATGGTCCATAGAGCACATAACCGGCGCAGACTTGCTCGGAACCTTTTTGGTTGAATTGCAATTCGCTGCTGTGTGGAATTAGATCCATTGCATTATAGATACTAAAGATGGTGCCAATTTGCCCATTGATATCAATGTTGGATGAACCATCGAGTGGATCAAATGCGACTATATATTTCCCATCCGGATTAGCAGCGACCACTGTGTCTTCTTCTTCCGACGCGAGTGCGGCAACCGGTGTACAACCGAGCAGCAAATCTTTCAGCAGTTGATTGGAGATCACATCCAGTTGTTTTTGCGTTTCGCCTTGGATATTTTCATCCTGGGTGGAGCCGAGCACGCCCGCGAGCGCCCCTTGACGCACGCGAAACGCGATTTCTTTGCTGGCATTGATGATGGTGCTAATAACCTGAACCAAATCAGGTGCTACTTCATCGCTGCGCAGTACATCGAATAAATTTTTCATGCAAGTACCCGTAACTCTCTATGCGTTAACAGTCGCTCCGCAATTAAAATCGCTCGGCTATCACAGTCGCTTGGTATTCTTTTTAATTTTAGATGTAACGATTAAGGCAATTTAAATCGGCAAAGGATTGCTCAAGGCGCTTCACCATATACTCTTCGCTCTTACGCAGCCACACGCGTGGGTCGTAAAACTTTTTGTTGGGTTTTTCATCGCCTTCAGGATTGCCAATCTGGCCCTGCAAATAATCGGCGTTGGCTTTGTAGTAATCCATAGTGCCTTCCCAAAACGCCCATTGGGTGTCGGTGTCGATGTTCATTTTGACTACACCATAATGAATCGCTTGCGCGATGTCACTTGGTTCAGAGCCGGAGCCGCCGTGGAAAACAAAATCCAAGCTGTTGTAGGGCACACCAAATTTTTCGCTCACGTAAGTTTGCGAGTTGCGCAAAATTTCCGGAGTGAGTTTTACATTGCCTGGTTTATACACGCCGTGCACATTACCGAAGGATGCGGCGATGGAAAACTTGTCGCTGATCGGGCGCAATTTTTCGTAAGCGTAAGCAACATCCTGTGGCTGAGTGTAGAGCGCAGAATTATCCAAATGGCTGTTGTCCACACCATCCTCTTCACCACCGGTGCAGCCTAATTCGATTTCCAGAGTGATACCGAGTTTGTGCATGCGCGATAAATAGGCCGCAGAAATTTCAATATTTTCCTGCAGCGACTCTTCCGATAAATCGATCATGTGTGAGCTGAACAGCGGTGCGCCGGTAAGGGCAACATGTTTTTCGCTGGCGTCGAGCAGGCCGTCGATCCATGGCAATAATTTTTTCGCGGCATGGTCGGTGTGCAGGATTACCGGTACACCATAGGCGGCAGCGACAGTGTGTACATAGTGCGCTGCGGCGATGGAACCCAACACTGAACTGCCTTGGCCATCCAGTTTAATGCCCTTGCCGAGAAAAAATGCCGAGCCGCCCTGCGACAGCTGCACAATGACGGGCGAGTTCACTTTGCGCGCCGCTTCGAGTGTGGCGTTAATGGTGTTGGTGTTAGCGGCATTCACTGCTGGATAAGCAAAGCCGCCCGCTTTGGCGGCATTGAATAGGGTTTTTACGGCATCGCCGGTGGCAACGCCGGGGGCAACAAGGTTAGCGAGACTGTTCATCATCAAATCCTGAGCTGTGGTTGATTGGTTGTGATGACCGTGTTGTTCGCCGATTAATTTTTTTGTTTTAATTTTTCTGTATTGGTTTTCTATTTTTTTCGAGACTATTTTCTAAATTGCTACGCGCTCAATAACGGCAAATTCTGAGGCTTGTTCGCAAATCGCAACGAAGTGACCTGGGTCGAGACTGGCGCCGCCGACGAGCAATCCGTCGATATCGGTCTGCTGTAATAAATCGCGCGCATTGCTTTTGGTCACGCTGCCGCCGTAAAGGATGCGCACGCGGTTTGCAGTTTCCGCATCAAAAATCTGCGTGAGTTCAGCGCGGATAAATTGATGCACTTGTTGGGCTATTGCTGGTGTTGCTGCAAGGCCGGTGCCAATCGCCCATACGGGTTCATAGGCAACGCACAGGGCTTTGCCGGCAAGATCGATATCGCTAAGGCCGCCGCGTAATTGCTCGCGCAAAACCGCTTCGGTGATATTGGCTTCACGTTGCTGCTGGTTTTCACCGACGCAGAGCACAGGGAGCAGTCCGTGATTCAAGGCGGTGCGCACTTTGATTTGGCAGCCTTCGTTGTTTTCCGCAAACATGGCGCGGCGTTCCGAGTGGCCAATCAAACACAGCGAGCAGCCAGCTTGCTTGAGCATTTGCGCAGAAGTCTCGCCGGTATAAGCACCTGACTCATAACGGCTCACGTTTTGGCTGCCAATCTGCAATTCGGAATATTGCAAAAAGGTCAGCATGTCGCGCATGTATAAATAGGGTGGGCAGATAGCAATTTGCGCCGCAAATTGTTTGCCGATAAACGAGGCTACCGAGGTGCAGATCAAATCCAGCCCGCCGTTGAGCTTCCAGTTGGCGATCACTATAGGCTTGCGATGTTTCATAACCCTGACTCAAAAATATGACATCAATAAAATGTGGACCGAACAGCATGGGCTGAAGGTACAGGTGCAAACGGAATCGCCACCCGGTGCTTTTTAGGGCACGCCTTTTAATGGTGGGCGAAGCAATTTGGCATAGGAAAATGCTACACAGCGAAATGAAATCGGGCAATAGATGTTTGAAATTATTTTGCTTAAAAACGCTTTTTTGTAGAAATTAAATCCTAATTAATCGTGAAAACTATGTGTAAACGTTTCATTTTCGCTGATATAAAAAATGTAATCGTTTACATTTCTGGGTGATTTCTAGCGGTTTGAGCGGACCCCCGATCACAGTCGGGAGCTAAGGCAAAAAAGCGTTTAGAGGGGATAAAGGGCGGGTTTACATCTGCGCGATGTATTTGGAGAGGGTTTCAAATTTTTCCGCATCATTATCGACAAAGCGAATGATGATTTTCACTACGCCGGTGTCCGGGCGGTTTTCACCGGCCTGAATGCTGTGTACATAACCGTTAACGCGCGCGAGGTTACTGCCATCGCCGGTTTCTATATCTACCACCGCTTGCTCGAATAGGCCGGGCATGTCGTCGGTGCGCTGCATCAGGCAGTTCATCAACTGGAGTGACATTTCACGGATTACGCAGCCAAAGGTGCGGTTATTGGAGAAGCGCAGTTGCGCTTTGCCCTTGGCCGCCCTGGCGGAGTCCACCGCTTTGACGGCCGCGACCGCTTTGGCCACGGGTTTGGCGCCCAGTGCGCTGAGGCTGTTATTGGCGAAGGGATTGGTGGGTGGCGTCTTGGCGGCTGCCGCTGTACCACCCGTCAGCACATCCACCGAGGCAAAGGCGATGCCTTGGGTAGTGGCAGCAGGGGCGCGTTGCGCTGGTGTTTTGCCTGCCAGTTTTAATTGCTTGAAGACTTTTTTCAGTAACTCGTCTGCGGAGAAGGGTTTGCTTAAATAATCGGATACCCCCAATTCAATGGCTTTGACGATATGGTTGCGGTCGCCACGGCTGGAAATCATGATGAACGGGATGGTGCCATCGTGGGGCATGGCGCGTACCGCAGAGAGCAGTTCGGCACCGGTCATGTTGGGCATTTCCCAATCGGACAAGATCAGGTCGACTGCCTGGCCTTTGAGTTGCGCCAGGGCGCGCGCGCCATCCGGGGCATCAAACACTTCGACGCCGGGAATCTTGTCACGCAATTGTTTTTTAATCATGTCGCGAATGAAGGTTGCATCATCCACCACCAGAATACGAATGCCCATGGATCAGCTCTCTCTTAATGATCCTTTTAGCCTAGCCCAGCGGTGAAACATTTGCGCGCTGCGAGCGCAGGTATAACTACCTAGTCAGGCGCGTACTTGCCGCAGCATGAAGGCGATGTCGGGATTCGAGGTACTGCTGAAATCGGCTATCCGGTCATTGTCCCGGTTGCCGTTGGCATGGTTGTCATCAATCTGCTCGATCGAAGCGCTTTCTACGGCAATACGCAACCAGTGGCGCAATTCGGCGGGTTGATTGAAGACTTGATCGGGTACTTGATAAAAGCAGGATTCAACCTGGGTCGCGAGGCGGGGTTGAAACGCCCCCATGCCATGTTGTTGATAGAGCGGGCGGGAGTGTTCGTCGGTATAAAAATAGAGGCGATCATTGGCCACAAGGGCAAACTGCAGGCCCTGATAAAACAGGATTGCGCCACTGAACATCCGGCGATGGGAAATTCCTGCCACTGGCGACAACTGGGCAATAACGCGATCAAGATAAGCATTGCTAAGGTTCATTGGGCGATTTCCTATCACATCCTGTTATTAGTAAGCGATCAATGTACGGGTCGCGAAACTGTAGGGAGAGGAGCATCCGTTTGCAACGACCGGCTAAGATCGTTTTCTGCTCCAAAGTAAGCCTAGCCCACATTTTAACTATATGAAGTTTGCAGCTGAAAATAGTTTTTTATATTTCAAATATTTCCAAATTGTTACTGGGGTTCTGCGCGAAGAAACACCCACTCTCTAGGCGAGGAGCTGCGCTCGTCGTAGCGATAACCGGCGGTATCAAAGCCTTTGATGTCGTCTACCTGGTTGAGCTGATTCTGGACGATGTACGCACTCATCATGCCGCGCGCTTTTTTAGCGAAGAAACTGATGATTTTGTACTGGCCGTTTTTGCTGTCTTTAAATACCGGCGTAATCACTTCCGCGTGCAGTTTTTTGGTATTGACCGCGCCCCAGTATTCAGTGGAGGCGAGGTTGACCAGTACCCGCTCTTTTTGCTCATCCAGTTCTAGGTTGAGTTGGTCGGTGATGATGTCGCCCCAGAAGTGATACAGGTTTTTGCCGCGCGCATTGGCAAAACCGGTGCCCATTTCCAAACGATAGGGTTGGATCAAATCGAGCGGGCGCAACAATCCATATAAACCGGAGAGGATGCGCAGGTGCTGCTGGGCAAAGGTGAAATCGGTGGAAGAGAAGGTCTCCGCATCCATGCCGGTATAAACATCGCCTTTAAACGCCAGCAGGGCCTGTTTGGCATTGTGCGGTGCAAACGGGGTTTGCCATTCGAGAAAACGTTGCGCATTCAGTTCGCCCAGCTTCTCGCTAATACTCATCAGTTTGGACACTTGCGGCGGCGTGAGTTGGCGCAAGTCCTTGATCAGCTCCTGTGAGTGGTCAAGAAAGCGCGGCTGGGTAAATTCAGGCGTTTTGGGCGGAGTGACAAAATCCAGGGTTTTGGCGGGCGAAATCAGATGCAGCATAAGTAAAGCGATACCAATAAAAGAGGCGGGTGTGTTATTCAGGCTTGAGCAGATCTTGCCACCAGTTAAGTGGGGTTTCGCCGTCGGTGGGGTCGTAGACATTGCCGTACATCCAGGCGCTTTGGCCATCGCGGCCGACAAACTCGTTAAGGATATTTTCGATCGCACTAAAACCACAGCTAACATGAATGGAATAGACCAGCATGCGCGGGGTTTCGCGATCCAGTTCGCCGCCCAGTTTTTCCAGCTCAGCGGTGAGGGTGTCGGATAAGGGTTGGATATCACCGCGGCTGTACACCCGCACGCTCAGGTTGCCGCTGCGCTGTACCAGCTCGAACTCGCGTGTTTGCGGCAGCATCTTGACCAGATCACCGCTGGCCAGCCCCTTGGCAAAGGCAGGCGATTGCACCAGTTGGAAGTTGCCGTCCTCCAGTTCGCGTACGTGGAGTTGCTCGACAATCGGCTTGCCATCGGCGCCTATACCAGCAAAAAGTTCGATCACTTGCAGGGATTTCATGGGAGCTTGTTCACCTTCTATTAAACGGAGTCTGGTAAAAGTTGTGGCATTATACCCGTCTATGTCTCAAGGAGTCCGTTTATGAAAATGCTTTCGCAACTTATCACCCTGGGTGCTCTGGCATGGGCACTAACCGGCTGTGTGACCAATCCGGTCACTGGCAAAAGCCAGATTTCACTGATGTCGCCCGAGCAGGAAATCGCCTCGGGGGCACAAAACTACGTACCTGCGCAGCAATCCCAGGGCGGCCAGTATGTGGTCGATCCCGGTCTGACCACTTATGTGCAAATGGTGGGTAAAAAGCTCGCGGCAGTGAGTGATCGCCCGGATCTGCCCTATGAGTTTGTGGTCCTCAATAACGATGTTCCGAACGCATGGGCGATGCCTGGCGGCAAGTTGGCGATCAACCGTGGACTTTTGGTCTATCTACAAGATGAAGCGCAGCTCGCCGCCGTAATGGGGCACGAAATCGTCCACGCAGCGGCCCGTCATGGTGCCCAACAGCAAACCCAAAATGTGCTTTTGGGAGCAGGGGTGTTGATTGCCGGTGTGGCGGTTGCCTCGGAAAAGCCGGAATACGGTGCGCTGGGGGTGGGTGCTCTCGCAGTTGGCTCGCAGGCATGGCAAGCCAAGTACGGCCGCGACCATGAATTGCAATCCGATGAAGTGGGTATTAAATACATGGCCAAAGCCGGTTACGACGCGCAGGCCGCCGTCGAGCTTCAGGAAATTTTTGTGAAGTTGTCGGAAGGTAAAAATCCCGGATTTATGGAGGGATTGTTCGCCAGTCACCCGCCTTCACAAGAGCGCGTCAATCGAAACATTGCCACGGCGGCAAAATACCCCGGTGGTGTGCGCAATAAAGAGGCCTACCAGCGCGCTATGGCGCAAGTCACTAAAGACCAAAAAGCTTACGCCAATTATCAAAAAGCCGAGAAGCTGGCAGGCGAGAAAAAATATATCGATGCACTTGCCTATGTTGATCAATCCGTCGCTGCGCAACCGAAAGAAAATTTATTTTGGGAGCTAAAAGGCCAGCTGTTGTTGCAGCAGAATAAAACCAATGAAGCAGTGACTGCGTTGGATCGCGCAGTGCAAGCCAATCCGCAATACTTCAAACCCTATGTGTTCCGCGGCATCGCCTACAACCAATTGGGCAAAAACGATATGGCGGAGAAAGATCTGCTTACCAGCCAGCGCTATTTGCCCACGCAAATTGCCGCTTACTACTTAGGTGAAGTGTCATCCGCTAAAGGCAATAAGTCGCAAGCGGCACAGTACTACCAACAGGCGGCGCAGGGCGGTGGCGAGATAGGCGAGGCAGCAAAAGGCAAGTTAGGCAAATTGCAGTAAGTGAACTATGGTTTTCCCACCGCCCGGTATTGCCGGGCGGTGTTGTTTCTGGTCAACAAAAAATATCAACACGGACTTATTCTATGGCGAAAAAATACCGGGTAATTTCTGCGGCCGCGCTTGTTGCTGGCAGCGATGCTGCACAGGTAGTAGTAGGTTTGCAAACGCTGGGTCTTAAAGATGCGCAAGCACAAGCGTTAATGCAAAAGAAGCTGGTGATAAAGCAAGACCTGGATTACCAGAAAGCCCTGGCTTATCAGGAACGTTTTGCTAAAGCGGGATTGCTGGTCAATATCCAGTCGTATCAAATAGATGATCCTGTTGTTCCTAAAGCGGATGTTTTTGCGTTGCTGGATGAGGCTTTCTTCGCACCTTTTACACCCGTCAACATTACTACGGGCTACAAGTTATCACTGTGCTTGGTGATGTTGGCCTCGCTGATTGCGCCCGCAATTTATTTCGGCATTTTGGCAGGTACAGGCTGGGGGCTTTGGTGGTATTTCACCGAGGGGCGGGAGCTCTATCTGGGCAATTGGGATCGCAATTTGTGGGGCATTATTTTTTCTTTTGTGGTTCCCGCGGTTGCGGGCAGTATTTTGATTTTATTTTTGCTTTATCCCCTCTGGCCGCAAGGAAAAATGCCTAAACCGTTTGTGCTTGATCGGAAAAAGAACGCTGGTGTTTATCGAGCGGTTGAGCAATTGGCGAAAGCAGCGGGTGTACCTGTGCCGCACATTATTGAAATTATTCCAGAGGTTAATGCGGCGGCGGGGCCAACGCATGGCTTGGTAAGTTTGGGGCGCGGCCAATTAAAGTTGATGATTGGTATGTCGTTGGTGGCCGGCTCGAATGTGCAGCAATTGATGGGGGTTATCGCCCATGAATTCGGGCATTTTGCACAGCGCTCGGGCATGTTTGCGTATCAATTGATTAATCGCATCAATCGCTGGCTGGCAGAATGCGCTTATGGTCAGGATGCGTGGCGCGAGCGACTCAATCGTTGGATGGAGTCTACGGATTTTGCGGCGGTGCAAATTCCGCTGTTAATCGCACAGATTATGATTGCGATGGTACGGTTTTTATTTAAGCACTTATTTCACTTGAGTTTGCGGCTCACCCAATCCATGTCGCGCCAGATGGAGTTTGATGCAGACAGGTACGAAACCCAGTTGGTAGGTAGCCATATTTTTCGTGCGAATACCCTGAATCTACGCAAGTTGGCTTATGCCTGGCAGCATGTGATGGAAATTAATTATCACGCGCTGCAGGAAAAAGATCAGCTGTTTCGCAATATTCCCGCTGCAGTCATTTCATTGGCAGAACGATTTCCGGCTGAATTTATCCGTCAGATTGAAGAGGATTTGCATAACGACCAAACGAATTTTTGGGATTCCCATCCGGCTGACCTTGATCGTATTACGCATGCCGAAGCAGCGGCGGAAAAAGGACGCTTGCAATGTGATCTGCCGGCGGCAGCCTTGTTCAAGGATTATGACCAGCTCTGCGAGCAAATTAGCCATTACTTTTACTACCTGCATGGCATTTCCGGGGCGAAGGAATTTATCGTGGATAACCAGCAGTTATTGCCACAGGCAACCGCCTGACAAGAGATATTCGAATCAGGCGGATAAGCGGGCGGTACTTCTATATAATCGCCGCCCAATAAAACTAACATAACCTAATAATCATGACTGCCTCCAATTCCCTTGCCCTACGCACGATTCGCGGGCTCGATGCCATCGCCGAATTCACCGGCACTACCACTGCCTGGCTCACCGGCATAATGGTGATCATTGCCTGCATAGTGGTCGGCTTGCGCCATCTGTTTGATATAGGTTCCATCGCGCTGCAAGAGTCGGTGACTTATATGCACGCGATGGTGTTTATGCTTGGCGCCGCCTACACCTTAAAAAATGATGGACATGTGCGGGTAGATATTGCGCATAAAAAAATGTCGCCGCGCGGACGCGCTTGGGTAGAAGTAGTGGGCAGTTTGTTGTTTACCTTGCCGTTGATGATTTTCATTGGTTGGGGCAGCGTGGGCTTTGTACAGGAAAGTTGGCGGATACATGAAGGCTCAACGGATTCCGGTGGCATCGGCGGCGTCTATTTATTAAAAAGTTTATTGCCGCTCATGGCTGTGAGTGTGAGCTTGCAAGCCATCGCTGAACTGCTGCGCAGTTTATTGGTATTGATGAATGTAACTCCTGAACACCATGTGCAGGAGGACGCATCATGCTAATTGAATTAATTCCGGTGCTGATGTTCGCCGCAATTTGTGTTTTTTTAATGCTCGGTTATCCGGTGGCATTTACGCTCGGTGGTGTAGCGCTGGCATTTGCGGCATTTGGAATTGCTGGCGGCGTATTTGATCCAAATTTATTAAAAAGTTTTCCCGCGCGCTTATACGGCATCATGAATAACTACACGCTGGTTGCGGTGCCGCTATTTGTCTTTATGGGCACAGTGCTGGAAAAATCCCGCCTCGCTGAAGATCTGTTAGAAAACATGACCAAAGCATGCGGCCGCTTACCCGGTGGTTTGGGAATTTCGGTGGTTGTTGTCGGCGCAATGCTTGCCGCGAGCACCGGTATTGTCGGCGCGACTGTAGTGACTATGGGCTTGATGTCGCTGCCACTTATGATCAAGCGCGGCTACGCACCGAGCTTTGCCTGCGGCACTATCTGTGCAACCGGAACCCTAGGGCAAATTATTCCGCCGTCAATAGCGTTGGTGTTATTGGGCGATGTGCTCTCCAGCGCGTATCAGCAGGCGCAATTAAAACTCGGCGTGTTTAGCCCTAAAACGATTTCAGTGGGCGATTTATTTGTCGCTGCCATAGTGCCCGGCATTGTTCTGGTATTGCTTTACATTCTTTATGTTTTTTTCACCGCCTTCTTTCGCCCGCATATCATTCCGCGGGTGGTGATTGACGAGGAAGAAAAAGTATCGTTTTTAAAAGTGCTGCTGAGTTTGTTGCCAGTATTGCTGTTAATCGGATTGGTGCTCGGCTCGATTTTAATCGGCGCCGCCACACCCACCGAAGCGGCCGGTGTTGGGGCGCTGGGCGCGTGCTTTTTAGCGCTGGGTAAAAAACAATTGAATTTGGCGCGCTTACGCGAAGTGTCGCGCTCAACCATCCAAATCAGTGCCATGATTTTTATGATCCTTATCGGCGCTTCATTATTCTCGCTGGTGTTTCGCGGTTTTGGCGGGGAAGAAATGGTGCATCACTTTTTCAACCAGTTACCCGGCGGCGTGTTCACCGCCGTATTGCTGGTGATGGTAGTAATGTTTGTTCTCGGTTTTATTCTCGATTTTATTGAAATTATTTTTGTAGTGGTGCCGATTGTCGGCCCGGTATTGCTCACCATGGGGGTGGACCCAATTTGGTTGGGTATTATGATCGCCGTAAATTTACAAACCTCGTTCCTCACCCCGCCGTTTGGCTTTGCACTTTTCTATTTGCGCGGCGTGGCCCCAGCGAGTATCAAAACCAGCGAAATTTATCGCGGCGTTGTCCCGTTTATTTTGTTGCAGCTATTGGTGCTTTGCATCATGGCCATCTGGCCGGGTTTGGTGACTTGGTTGCCCGAACAGATGTAAGCCAATGTTGACACTGGGTGCTCATTTGACGGCGTTCCCTATCTCTTATTTCGTATCCCTTCATTTGCCGTCGCGTGACTGCGGTCACGCTTTCTGTATTTCAGTTCGAGTGTAAAAACTGATTTTTCTATAATCGGCATATCTTCATATTGGGTTAATGTTCTTAACGCAAGATGACGGGTGCCTTCGAGGTGCGGCGTTCGCTGCCACTTAAAGGAATTTCATTTATTTCTATCAGGGAGATTTTTTATGTCTACATATGTGCGTGCGCTCTTGTTCAGTGCGGTAACCGGTTTGGTTGCGTGCGGTGGCGGTGGCAAGTCTGATCCCAAGCCATCTTCTTCATCCGCGGTTTCAACTGCGGTCTCGTCAGTTGCTGTTTCTTCTGTTGGTTCCTCAGTGCCGGCATTATCGTCCAGCGCAGCAGACTCATCGGTGCAGGCTTCAAGCGCCACTTCGCAAAGCAGCTCGCCGGTTGCGGTCAATGTAAAAGTCGATGGTGCGATCAGTGCATTTGATGAAGATGGAATCCGCGTTCCGCTCGATGAGGAATTGGTTACCATCGAAGTACATTTACTCAATAAAAAAGATCAGCTGATCCAAACGCAATCGCCCAATGCAGTTGGTTACGAGGGCGAACAGGATCTGCGTTTTTCCACAGATTTGGACGGCGCAGATGCAGATACTGTTGCAGTAACGGTGAGTTACCCGGGCTACACCAGCTATTCGCGTAAAGTGGATGCAGATAAACCGGTAACGGTTGATGCGAAATTACAGTTTGTTCCGGTGCAAACCGTAGTTGTTGAACAAAAGCAATCTATCTCAGGCGTTGTGGTAGATGGATTTAATATCAATGTCAGCGCAGATAATGATGATCAGCAAAGTGACAGCATGCAAATCCAGATTCCAAGCTCGCTGCTGCCGGACGGTACCACCGCGCTGGATGTGGCGGTGCGCACCTTTGATCCGAATGATGACAATGACAAAGAATTTTTCCCCGGTGCCTATGCCGATTCTGATGGCAATCAATTAGTGTCAGTTGCGTTTAATTTTGCCGAAATTAATACCGATACCGGCGTGTCATTGCAAAAGGCCATGCGCAAAGCGCGTCAGGAAAAAATTGCAAGAGCTGGCGGTGCTCACAAAGTGGCAGATGACGAACCCGTCATTATTAATCGCCAGATTCCTGCGTCGAGTTGTCGTCTGCTTGAATCACTTGGCGATAGCGATGCGCTGACGCCAGGATTTCAAGTGCCTGTTTACACCTACAATTCGGGCAGTGGTGTATGGGATCTGCTAGGGCACGGCACTATTTATAGTGAGTCCGGTGAAAAAATCAGCGAGACCCAACAAGAATTTGATTGCGCCACTACCAACTTCTATTTGGAAATTTTGGTAACCAATGAAATTTTCCTCAGCGATTGGTGGAACCTGGATTATCCGTTAGCTTTTAGTCAACCGGTTGATACTTGTGCGCGCATCAAAATGAATAATCCTGATGGAGAAGTCTTGGCGGGTATTAGTGGCTTTGTATGGGATGACAATGGCGATGTGGATTTTGCGGTTACCAGTTTCACCACCAATGCGGAAGGTATCGCCGATATCAAGGTTGGGCAAACCGGAGTTGAAACCCAGGCCACGGTGTATATTTACGATACCAAATCGTTCGGCGTCCTGAAAAAAACAATCGCACTTTCTTCCGATTGCACGGCGCCTGTCGTACAAGTAATTGAGCTGGATCGCCCGGCGATGTGTACTGTCGATGGTGCTTTGTCATTTAAAAATGGTGCGCCCGTGCAACGCGAATTGGTCTATGCATTTAGTGAAAATAATTCATCCATGAGCGGATTTGCGTTTGCCAATAGTGATGAGAATGGGAAATATCGTCTGTCCGTCGCCTGTAAAGATGAATATAAATTAGCACCGCTCACCTCTATTTTCCCAACTCTGGGTGATATCAATTCGTGGTTGTCCATTAACGTCGATGGTGTAGTGCAAGCGGCTGAGCAAACTGATGATGGAAAAATCATGCTTATGAAGCCAATCCAATTGGATTACACCAAGCCATTCGTGACCGGCTATTATTCCTATGAAACCAATCTGGCGGTGGTTGAATTTATTAGCCATTACGCGGCTTTCCCGATGAACTATTCGGTCACGGTGAAGAGCGCAGACGGCGTCACCAGTTACGGTACCTTCACCGGTACTGTAACGGCGACTGACGAGAGCTTCAGCTCCAATATGGGTGAGATCCAACTCACGATTGATTTACCCGAGCAGCCCGCTGGCTACGAGTATCAAATCAAATTGGATATTACCGATGCGTTGAATAACACCTGGCTCGATGTTCCCGCCTATATTTCAACTGGCTCCGAGGATGATTTTCCAACGGAAGACTAATCTGGCTCTGATCATTTTTAATTAGGCCTGTGCCCCATCAAAACCAGCCCAAGTAGCTATACTCTGGGCTGGTTTTGTTTTTGGAGCTTGCAATGACTGAACGATCAGCTGCACCTACGGGCAACCTCACCCTGCAAACCATCACCATGCCTGCGGATATCAATCCCTTCGGCGACATCTTTGGTGGTTGGGTGATGGCGCAAATGGATATCGCGGGTGCTATTCACGCAAACGAGACGGCGCACGGGCGGGTAACCACCGTGGCGGTGGGGAGCATGGTGTTTATTCGGCCGGTTCCCGTGGGCGCCGTGATCAGTTGTTACACCAGTACCTTGCGCATCGGCAACACGTCTATTCGCGTGAAGGTCGAAGTCTGGATTAAGGATTTTTTAACGCATCACATCAGTCAGGTCACGCAGGGTGAATATGTCTATGTCGCGCTGGATGAGCAGGGCCGCAAACGTCCGGTGTTAGATCATCCGCCCATATCGGTTTAATGTTCTGCAAAATATCGATCATCAAACACGAAAAATTCGATGAGTTCACTGCTGGAAAAATCGAGTTGCGTGTTGTTTTGTTTCGCAACTCACTGAAAAATAAAAAATTATCAGGTTAAACCTTTCTTTACTTCACAATGTCTGCCAGTGCGCAAGATGCGCGCTAGAATTACTCGATACTGTATTTAATCCACTTTACTGTTATCTTCGCTTCACTTTTCTGGTGAGCTAATTAGTGCGGATTATTGTCTAACCGTGTGTTAGCTAATCCTATTGCCAACCAATAATGTCAACGACCGCATCCACGAGGCAATGCATGTTAAAGGACTCTCGCACCGGTTATGGTTTGATCTCCATCGCGATTCATTGGGTCAGTGCCATTTTGATTCTGTTTTTATTTGGTCTCGGTATTTATATGACCGGACTGAGTTACTACGACGATTGGTACCACAAGGGTCCCGAATTGCATGTGAGCCTGGGCCTCGTTGTTTTACTGCTGATGCTGGTGCGTATTTTTTGGCGTCTGACCAATCCTACGCCGGTAGACCTTTCTGAAAAACGCGCACAAAATCTGGCAGCCAAAGGCGTCAAGATTTTTATGTATCTCTTTATTTTTGTTGTGCTGGTGAGCGGCTATTTAATTACGACCGCAGAGGGGCAGCCGGCCAGTATGTTTAATCTGGTTAAATTTCCGGTGCTGATGCAATTGCAGGCAGACAATGTCGATCTCGCTGGAGAATTGCATGAATATTTGGCGTGGGGAATTATTGCGTTAGTGGTTCTCCACACCCTCGGCGCACTGATGCATCATTTTATTATGCGCGACCAAACATTGGTGCGCATATTAAAGCCAGTTAAAAAATCAGATTTCCAGTGAACAGTTTTTGTTGTTTTGAATAACCTACCTCAAAGGAGTTTAACAATGTTAAAGCAATCTATTTTGAAAAAATCCCTGCTCACATTGGCAGTAAGCAGCATTGGTATTATGAGCTTGCCAACATTGGCTGATACTTATGTGATCGATACTAAAGGTGCACATGCATCGATTAATTTTTCGATCAAACACTTGGGTTACAGTGTGTTGACTGGTCGCTTCGATGCGTTCTCTGGTGAGTTCACTTACGATCCCGCCAAGCCAGAGGCGAGCACTGTTAGCGTGACTATCGACACTGGCAGCGTTAACTCTAACCATGCCGAGCGCGACAAGCATTTGCGCAGTGACGATTTCCTGAATGTGGCAAAATTTCCGAAAGCCACTTTTGTGAGCACCAAAATTATTACAGACGACAAAGATGAGTTTGACATCGTTGGTGATCTGACCCTCAATGGCGTGACCAAAAGTGTAACCATTGAAGTAGAAAAAGTGGGTGAAGGTAAAGACCCATGGGGCGGCTACCGCGCTGGCTTCTCGGGTGAAACAGAAATCAAATTGAAAGACTTCAATATCAAAATGGATTTGGGTCCAGCATCACAAACCGTGAAGTTGGAATTGGAAGTGGAAGGTGTTAAGAAATAACTTCCGCTTGATCTGAATGAAAAAGTCCACGCATCTGCGTGGATTTTTTTTGTTTCTCGTTTTAATTCCGAGGTCACAGATTTTCATAGTGGGAATGCATACCGGAGGAAATCCAAATGAAACCACGTATTACTGTCATTACACTCGGCGTTGATGATTTGGAAAAGGCAGTCGATTTTTACCAGCATGGCCTTGAGCTTCATACTGATGGTATTGTCGGCAAAGAATTTGAATATGGTGCGGTGGCTTTTTTCGAGTTACAAGCGGGTTTAAGGTTGGCTGTCTGGCCGCGCAAAAGTATCGCGCATGACACAGGTATTTCTGTATCGCCACCAAGTCCAACTGAGTTTACGCTCGGTCACAATGTGAGTTCGAAGGAAGAAGTCGATGCGATAATGAAACAAGCACAAGCAGCTGGCGCCACTATAATAAAACCTGCCCATGATACTTTCTGGGGTGGCTACTCCGGTTATTTTCAGGATTTGGATAAGCACTTATGGGAAGTGGTATGGAATCCCCAGCTTTTGCCAGCGGATGAATAACAAAAAAAATCGATGAATATGTAAGGATAAAAAATGCAAAACACTCACTCTGGTTCCTGCCTATGTGGAGCAGTTCAATACAAAGTCGATGGCGATTTTGAGCTGTTTTATTTGTGCCACTGCGAGCACTGTTGCAAAGATTCAGGTTCAGCTCACTCAGCCAATTTATTCTCGACCAGCGCGACGCTGACCTGGGTTTCAGGCAAAGACAGTGTAGTATTTTTCAACCTTCCTTCAACACGCCATAGCAGATGTTTCTGTTCCGTTTGCGGATCAGCTTTGCCCTGTTTACAAGCAGAAGGAAAATTATTAGTTGTTCCTGCCGGTAGTTTAGATTCGGCAGTCCCCAATAAACCTAATGCGCACTTATTTGTTGCTAGCAAAGCGAATTGGGATGAGAGCTTGGAGCGCTTTCCAAAAATGGAAAATTATCCATCTTGAGCTTGGAGTAAATCTCGAATTGTGCCTCAGGCGGTGGGTTAGTAATGACGATAGATTTTTATTCTAAGATGCTTCTGACTTGAAAGTGTGAAATTATGAAATTGCTTTCTGCTAAATCTGAAAATGACTGGAAATTAGCAAGTGAAATACTACTGAGCGTGATTCAATACTTAGAACTAAATAAAAAATCACTTTGGAAATACAAGCAAGCCGATGTTGACAATCTCAAGTCGCTCTACAAGCTTGAGGAGCTTTATTTTTTTGGTTCCGAAGGTGACATATATGGAATGGTTTTTTTGCAGAGAGAAGACCCCTTGTTTTGGCCTGAAATTAATAGCAATGAGTCATTTTTTATACACAAGCTAGCCGTTTTGCCGCGATATAAAGGGATGGGTTATGGGTATAAAATCCTTGATTCAGTATTGAAGCTTGCACGTAAGAAAAAGATAAAATACTTGAGATTAGATTGCGATCCAAGACCTGGGTTGACTTCATACTACGAAAGTTATGGTTTTTCGTTTGTATCTAACTTTATGGTGGGTGAGTTTCCGGTTGTCAAATATGAATTGTTAGCAAGATAGCCGGGTTTGTATGTGAATTAAATTATGAAAGCTAAATTATGACAAGCAAACAATTTTTTGCGCATTGTTGCCCAACCTAGGTTAGGCCACCGTTTGCAAACGCTTCGCCGCAATTCCATGTCGTGCCATCACATCATTAATATCCACATCAACCAGCTCGCCGTTTTTCACTTTCCATTCGCCACCAACCATGACGTAATCCGCTTGATGCGCGCCGCATAAAATTAATGCGGCGAGTGGATCGCCATGGCCGGAGAAGCGGGCTTCGTTTAAATTAAATAATGCGAGGTCGGCTTGTTTACCTACAGCGAGTTCGCCCAATTCGGGGCGATGCAATAATTTTGCGCTGCCGCTGGTAGCCAATTGCAGTGCGTCTATGTGCGTGAAGTTGGCTGAGCCGTAGCGCAATTTTTGTAGCAGCATGGCTTGGCGTACTTCCTGAATCATATTGGAGCCATCGTTAGAGGCGGAGCCATCGACACCCAAGCCGACGCGCGCGCCAGCACTGCGTAAATCGCGAGTGCGGCACATGCCGGAGGCGAGCAGCATATTGGAGGTAGGGCAGTGGCAAACACCAACACAGGCGTGGCCTAAGCGTGCGACTTCTTCATCGTTAAAATGAATGCCGTGCGCGAGCCAGACGCGATCATTTAACCAACCCACATCTTCCAAATAATCCACCGGACGCATACCAAATTGTTGCAGGCAGAAATTATTTTCATCTTCTGTCTCACCCAAATGGGTATGCAGCGACACATTTTTTTGCTGTGCGAGTTGCGCAGTTGCGCGCATTAAATCGGGCGTGACCGAAAAGGGTGAGCAGGGCGCGAGTGCGATTTGGCAAAACGAATTTTCACTGGTGTCATGATATTGGTTAATCAAGCGCTCGCTTTCGCTGAGAATTTTTTCATCGCTTTCAACCACTGAGTCTGGTGGCAATCCGCCTTTGGATTGGCCGAGGCTCATGGAGCCGCGCGTAAGTGTTACGCGATTGCCGATAGTTTTTGCTGCAGCAACTTGCGCATCTATCGCGTGCGGCATGATGCTACTAAACACGTAGTGATGGTCAGCTGCGGTGGTACAGCCGGATAACAATAATTCGCTCAGCGCTAACTGAGTCGATGCAAAAATTGCTTCGTCATTCAAATTCGCCCATACGGGATAAAGCGCTTGTAGCCAGGGAAATAATTCTTTATTCAATGCACCCGGTAATGCGCGAGTGAGAGTTTGATAGAAGTGATGATGACAATTAATCAGCCCCGGCAATACCACATGGTTGGATGCATCAAAGGTGAAATCGTAAACGCTGTCGGGCGAGCGGCCGGCAGCAACCAGTTCAATAATGGTGTTGCCCTGAATCACTATGCCGTTGCTGGCGTCCTGATTATTGCCGGTCCAGCAAGCGAGGGGGTTTTTAATCCAGATACAGGTGTCTGCATGGGTGCTGTTTGAAAAACTGGTCATCTTTTTTAATTCACTGGGTAGCAATGTTAAGCGTTAGCGGCGAGTGCGGGTGTAGCAACAACAGGCGGTTTTAAACCGCAGCCTTTTAAAATCATGTGGCTTAAAAAATCGGAGATGTCTTTGATCATGTCAGCTTCGTATTCGGCGCGGTTCATGACCGTCAGGATTTTCACATCGAAGTCGGCATAGTGTTGGGTGGATGACCAGATTAAAAAAATCAAATGCATCGGGTCGACTTTATCCATCCGCCCCTGCTCAATCCACTGTTCAATAATTTGTGCGATGCGGCGTACGAACTGGCGCATCTCCGAGCGAATATAACTTTTCAAATGCGGTGCACCCTGAATCATTTCCATTGCATACAATTTGGATGCGCGTGGATGGGTGTAAGACAGCTCCACTTTTTTGCGGATAAAGCGATCGAGCACTTCGGCAGGATCATCTTCCACGGTGATTTCACCGAGCACGTCATTCCATAGCGTAATAATATTATCGAGCACAGTTACGTACAGATTGTCTTTGCTTTTGAAGTAATAGTGCACATTGGCTTTGGGTATGCCAGCCCGGTCGGCGATATTTTGAATGCTCGCGCCGCGAAATCCGTTTTGCACAAATTCTTCTTCAGCCGCATTGATGATATTGGTGAGGTTGCGGTCGCGGATTTTTCCGGGTTTATATTTGCCGGTGGGTGTTTCAGTTGGATTAAAGTCGAGTGCTGCATCCGTCTTTTTTGTCACCATAATATTTGCCACCTTGCTCTGCTATTCGCAGTCTATATTTGCTGTTTATATTTACTATGTTACGCAACGGCTGCGCTCATCAGTAGATCTGATGTTAAGAAAATCGCGCAGCCGTACGCTTAATTATTGTGGGATTTTTCCGTCGATACCTTTTACGTACCAATTTTGTTGGTGCAATTCTTCGTCGCTCAGAGTTTTACCTTCAGCGACTTTCAGGGTGCCGGCTTGATCGTAAATCGGCCCTTGGTAAACCGCGCGCTTTCCGGCAATGATTTCGGCTTTATAGGCCTCCACTTTTGCAACAATTTCTTTCGGCACAATCGGATTGATCGGCGAGATGCGCACTACATCTTCTTTCAAGCCATCCCAGATTTTTTCAGATTTCCAGCTGCCGTCCATCACCGCTTTGATCTTTGCACTGTAAATACTTTCCCAGTGTTGGGTCGATGAGGTCAAGTGAGTTTTCGGGCCGTAGGCGCTCATGTCCGAGTTGAAACCAACCGAGTAAATACCCTTGGCTTCTGCTGCTTGAATGACCGCGGCCGAGTCGGTGTGCATGGTGAGTACATCGGCACCTTGCAGTACCAGGCTGTCGGCCGCTTCGCGCTCTTTGGCTGGATCGTGCCAGGTATTAACCCAGACCACTTTCATTTTCACATCGGGGTTTACCGCCTGCGCGCCGAGCATAAACGAGTTGATGCCGCGAATCACTTCCGGAATTGGAAATGCACCTACATAACCGATCACACCTTTTTTGGTCATAGCGCCCGCCACCATACCCGCGAGGAAGCGACCTTCGTAATCGCGCGCTTCATAGGTACCCACGTTGGCCGCGGTTTTATAACCTGTAGCGTGTTCGAATTTTACTTTGGGAAACATTTTGGCCACTTTGATGGTGGGGTTCATGTAACCAAATGAGGTAGTGAAAATTAAATCGTAGCCGCGTGAGGCCATATTGCGGATCACACGTTCGGCATCGGCACCTTCAGCCACACTTTCAACAAAAGTCGTTTCGATTTTATCGCCAAATTCTTTTTGTACGATTTTGCGCGCTTCATCGTGCTGGTAAGTCCAGCCCGCATCGCCGATTGGGCTGACGTACACAAAGCCAACTTTGAGTGGATCGGCAAACACGCTTGCGCTCATGCTGAGCAACGCGGCGGTCGTTATGCCGAGCAGGCGGCGCAGATTTTTTTTATTCACAAGTTGGGGCAGCAACAAAGCCATGATCTTTCCTCTTGGTTATGTATCTGTTTGTGTGTCTGTTTTTAATGGAAATGGACGGAAATTATTTGGGTGGATGATAGGGTTGCCCGAGCGAGCGGGGCGCAAACAAGCCCTGATTTTGTTGGCGATACATCATCATCACCAATACAACAATCGTCACCACATAAGGCAGCATGGCGAGCAGGTTGGGCGAGATCTCATAGCCATAACCCTGCAGCAGCAAATGCAAAATACTGGCGAAGCCAAACAGCCAGGCGCCGAGCAGAATGCGTTCGGTGCGCCAGCTGGCAAATACCACCAGCGCCAGAGCAATCCAACCGCGCCCGGCGGCGATTCCCTCGGCCCACATGGGTGTGTAAGCGAGCGATAAATAAGCACCGGCCAAACCGGCCATAGCGCCACCAAACATGACCGCGCAGTAGCGCACCAGCAAGACTTTATAACCCAGCGCATGGGCGACATCCGGGTTCTCGCCCACGGCGCGAATAATTAATCCGAGGCGGGTATAGCGCATCACCACAAATACCGCCGCGAATAAAACGAGTGAGAGATACACCAGCAGATCCTGTGCGAACAAGGCTTTGCCGATGAGCGGAATATCGCTCAGGAACGGGATCGCAACCGGCGTAAAACCGGTGACGGTTTGGCCGACATAAGCCGCGCCAAGAAAGGCGCTGAGCCCGGTGCCGAAAATGGTGAGCGCAAGGCCAGTAGCGACCTGGTTGGAGATGAGCGTCAGCGCGATAAACGCAAACACCAGCGATACCGCCACACCGGCAGCGACGGCGGCGAGCACGCCGAGGCCAAGGCTACCGCCAGCGTAAGCGGCGATAAAGCCGCAGGCGGCGCCCACCAAAATCATGCCTTCCTGCCCGAGGTTCAAGACACCGGAGCGCTCCGACATCATCGCGCCCAGCGCCACCAGCAACAGCGGTGTACCGGTGCGCACCATGGCGAAGAGAATGTTTTCAATCAAACTAATGTCCATAACACCTGCCTAATTTACGCTGTCGAGAGCGGCGGTTTTATTGTGTGAATTGGGTACTAACCGATAACTGATCAGCAGGTCGCAGGCGAGCAGATAGAACAGCAGCATGCCCTGGAACAAGCCGGTGATGGACTTGGGTAGCCCCTGATCGATTTGCGCCATCTCGCCGCCGAGGTAAGTAAGCCCTAACAAGCAGCTGGCGAGCAGGATGCCAACCGGATGCATGCGCCCCATAAACACCACGATAATCGCGGCATAACCATAGCCGAGCGACAGGGTTGGAATCAGCTGCCCGACCGGGCCGTTGGTTTCGGAAATTGCCGCGACGCCAGCCATAGCACCGCTAAAACACAGCAGTAACCAGATCAATTGCTTGCCGTTAAATCCGGCAAAGCGCGCGGCCTTGTGGTTTTCGCCCATCACCCGCAACTGGAAGCCGAGCAAAGTGCGGCTGAGTACTACCCAAATCACCACCAACATAAACAAGGCGATAAACAGCGCGATGGTGACACGATAATCTTCAAACAATATCGGCAGCATGGTCTGGCTGGCAAAGAGTGCTGACTCGGGGAAGTTGAGCCCATCAGGGTCTTTCAGTGGCCCGTGTACCGCCCAGAGCAGCAGGTTCACGGCGATGTAATTGAGCATGATGGTGGTGAGGATTTCATTGGCGTTAAAGCGCGTGAGCAGCAGCGCCGCTATACCCGCCCACACCATACCCGCCAGCGCGCCGCTGAGGATAATCGCCGGCAACACCCAAAAACCTTCACTGTCAGCCAGTTGCAAGGTAACCGCGCCGCCGATCAAGGCGCCGAACACAAACTGGCCTTCGGCGCCGATATTCCAGATTTTGGCTTTAAAGCAGAGCGTTAAACCAATCGCACAAAGCAGCAGTGGTGTGACTTTTACTGCTAGCTCCGACAGGCCATACAAATCGCTAATCGGTGCAATAAAGAAGGTATAGAGGCTATCCAGCGGCGATTTTCCCAGTAGCGCAAAGAGCAAGGCGCCGGAGATGAGGGTGAGCAGCAGCGCGAGCAGTGGCGACAAATACACCATCAGGCGCGAGTCGTGCAGGCGTTTCTCAATGCGCATGGGCCACCTCCGTCGCACGTTTAGTGATGTCGGCGCCAAACTCGCCGGTCATCCACTGGCCGAGCTGGCCGAGGGGAACGTCTGCTTTGGGGGCGAGCGGCGATAAGCGTCCACCGCACAGGGCGCCCAAGCGATCTGCCAATAAATAGAGTTCGTCCAAATCTTCGCTGATCACCAGAATGGCCGCACCCTGATCGCGCAGTTTGATTAGCTCCTGATGGATCAAATTGGCGGCGCCAACATCCACACCCCAGGTGGGATGGAAGCACACAAGTACCTTGGGACTTTGCATAATTTCGCGGCCGATAATGAATTTTTGCAGATTGCCGCCGGAGAGGCTTTTCGCGCTTGCCGCTGCCCCGGTCGCCTTCACTTTGAAGCGCTCGATGATGTCGGCAGCGCGGGCGCGGATCATCAGCCAATCGAGCCAGCCGCCTTTACCGGTCTGGTTGATATAGCTGGTGAGCAGGTTGTTCTCGGTCAGGCTCATATTGCCCAGTGCGCCGCGCCCAATGCGATCGGCGGGTACTACTGCCATGCCTAAGCGGCGACGCTGTTGAACGCCGTCGGCAGCGATATTCTTGCCATTCAACAGCAGCTTGCCGCCATCGCAGCCCAGCTCGCCATTGATCAAATCCACCAGTTCGTCCTGCCCGTTACCGGCAACGCCTGCAAGGCCGAGAATCTCACCCGCGTGCAGCTGCAAATTGATGTCTTGCAGGTGAATCGCGAAGGCATCGTGGGGCTTTACTTCGATCTGATCGAGCGCCAACCGACACTCGCCAGCGGTGCCGGCAGGCATGGATTCTTGCAGTTCCAGTTCGTCGCCGAGCATCAGCCGCGCCATTTGTGCCGGGCTGGTTTCGCTGGGGATGCAGGTGCCTGTTACTTTGCCGCCGCGCAAAATAGTCGCCTTATCGCAGAGTGCATTTACTTCGTGCAGTTTGTGCGAGATAAACAGGATGCTGCACCCTTTGCGCGCAAGCTTTTTGAGTACCTCGATCAGCTGCGTTACCTCCGGCGGGGTAAGCACGGCGGTAGGTTCATCGAGGATGAGCAGTTGGATGTCTTGCAACAGGCAGCGGATGATTTCCACGCGCTGCTGCTCGCCGACCGAGAGGCTGTGCACAAGGCGGTCGGGATTGATCGCAAGGCCATATTCATCGCCCACGGCGATAATGCGTTCGCGCAATTTATCGAGCGTGCCGTATTCCGCCGGCGTTAAATAAAGGGCAATGTTTTCAGTCACCGTGAGTGTCTCAAACAGCGAGAAGTGTTGGAACACCATGCCCATGCCCAGTTGGCGCGCGTGTGCCGGTCCGCTGATGGCAACTTCCCGATCATTCCACTGCATTTGACCTGAGTCGGGTTTCACCACGCCGTAGATCATTTTCATCAGGGTGCTTTTGCCTGCGCCGTTTTCGCCAAGTAGCGCATGGATTTCGCCAGGCGCTACCTGCAAGCTCACCGCATCATTGGCGACGCAACCGGGGTACACCTTGGTCAAGGAAAGCAGTTCAAGGCGCATCGCCTTTTTTTCTGAACCCTTTCGTTCGGGCTCATTCACCTTCTTTTCTGGCATCTGTGTATAAACCTGACTAACTGGACAAAAAGATATTCTGGAAAGAGCAATTTGCATGCCATTGCCCATGCAAACACCGCTTTGGCAAAAAGCCTTTAAAAAATTGTCTGCTTGGCCAGACTTTTGCTTTGCTGGAGTTAGCAAGAGCTTAACAAGGGTTTAATAAACCGGATGTGCGGAAATCGGCTATAACCAACTGCTATAAATAAGTAATGGCGAAAAATCGATCCGCAGGAGGAAAATCAGTGCAGTTTGTGGTGAACAAAAAACAGGTTGAAGTAGATGATGTGGCCGCCGATATGACGCTGCTGCAATACCTGCGCAGCCAACAACATCTGGTCGGGACCAAAGAGGGTTGTGCCTCGGGTGACTGCGGCGCCTGCACCGTATTGGTGGGGCGTAGGAGCGCGGCCGAGCCTATGGTCTATCGCGAAGAAAACGCCTGTATTTGCCCGCTTGGCAGCCTGCAGGGGTGCACTGTGATTACCGTGGAAGGGCTGGCCGACAGCGCCGATGAACTGCACCCGGTGCAAGCGGCGATGGTGGAGTGCCACGCGTCGCAATGCGGGTTTTGCACGCCCGGCTTTGTGATGGCGCTAACGGGTTTGCATCTGGCACGGGGCGCCGAGTTGGCGCAAGCCGATGTAGAAGTTCAGCGCGCGGCGGTATTGGATGCAATTTCCGGTAATTTGTGTCGCTGCACCGGTTATCGCCCGATTGTAGATGCCGGGATTACCGCGCTTAAAAAACCTGCCCACGTGGCCAGTTTTGTGCAAGAGTGGCAGCCAAATGCACCTTTAGCGGGCACAGTTGGCGCGGCTGATATGGGTGCCGATAAAATCCTGTCTAAAAACGGCGGCGCTTTTTGGCGGCCAACATCCGAGCCCGAGTTGCAGGGTTTGCTTGAAAAATATCCGCAAGCGCGTTTAGTCGCCGGCGGAACCGATCTGATGCTGGAAGTCACCCAGCAATATAAAGCTCTGCCCCAGCTGATCGATGTAAGCCAAATCGATAGCATGAAGGCGATTGAGTGCAATGAAGAGGAGGTCGTGCTTGGTGCGGCTGCAACCTACACCCACATCGAACAAAGCCTGAAGGCATTAGCGCCGGAATTCGTCGCGCTGCTCAGTCGTGTGGGGTCGCGCCAAATCCGCAATCGCGGCACCCTGGGCGGCAATATCGCCAACGCCTCGCCCATCGCCGATACACCGCCGTATTTTTTGGTGATGGACGCGGAATTGGAAATTGGCAACGCGCATGGCGAATATCGCCGCGAGTTGATTACCCGGTTTTATCTCGACTACAAAAAAACCACGTTGGCGGCGGGCGAATATATCGCGCGCATTTATGTGAAGCGCGAGCAACTGCAGCACCCGCTGAAATTATTCAAAATTAGCAAGCGCTATGAAGATGATATCTCCGCCGTGATGGGTGCTTTCTGCTGGAGCGGTGCCGAGGCTAATGAATTTAAAATGGCGTTTGGTGGAATGGCTGGCATTCCCAAGCGCGCAGCGGCAACCGAACAATTCTTATCAAACAGTAATTGGTACAGCGCAGGCGCCGTTGACGAAGCCGTACTTGAACAAGCTTGCACATTATTGCGGAGCGAATTTGCGCCCATGACCGATGTGCGTGCAAGCGCAGCCTATCGCATGGCCATGGCCTGCAACCTGCTCAAAAAAGCCTGTTATGAATTTGCCGCCGAAGCCTCCGGCGCTGTAATTGAAGCGAGGTTGTTTGATCATGCGTAGAGTCGTTGTTAATTCGCATTTGTCGCCCGCCATAAAAACCGATATTGGCAATGGCGGTGTTGGTCACTCCATCGCCCACGAATCGGCGCACAAACATGTGCGCGGTGCCGCTGAATATGTCGATGATCTACCGCTGCTGCCCGGTACTTTATTTGTCGCTACCGGGCAATCCTCAAAACCTCATGCGCGCATCACTGCAATCGATCTATCTGCCGTAAAAAATGCGCCCGGTGTGATTGATGTTATTGTGCAAAACGATATTCCCGGCAAGGTGGACGTTGCACCTGTTTATTCCGGTGATCCCCTATTAGCGGGTGATCTGGTGGAATTTATCGGCCAGCCAATTTTTGCAGTTGCCGCAACCAATTTTGCTGATGCACAGCGCGCTGCATTGCTCGCAAAAATTACCTATGAAGAATTACCAGCACAATTAACGGTGGAAGATTCACTCGCTGCGCAAAGCTTTGTATTGCCGCAGCATCAACTGTTGCAAGGCGATCCCGACGCGAATATCGCATCTGCACCGCATCAACTCAGCGGTGAAATTTATGTGCGCGGGCAGGAACATTTTTATCTGGAAGGCCAAATCAGTGAAGCGCGTCTGACAGAAGACGGTGGCATTCATGTCATTAGTTCATCGCAACATCCCACTGAAATTCAAAAGTTGGTTGCCGAAGTATTAGCAATTCCTTTCCATAAAGTGGTTACCGAAGTGCGCCGTATGGGCGGCGGTTTTGGTGGCAAAGAAAGTCAAGCGGCGCCGCTTGCCTGTATCGCTGCACTCTTTGCAAAACGTAATCGCGTGCCAGTGCGCTACCGCATGCCGCGCCGTGACGACATGATTCAAACCGGCAAGCGCCACGATTTTTTAAATCGCTGGAAAGCCGGCTTTGACGATAACGGAAAACTGCTCGGCGTGGATATGCTGCTCGCCGGTAAGTGCGGTTTCTCGCCGGACTTGTCGGAGGGTATTGTTGATCGCGCTATGTTCCATGCCGACAACGCCTACTTTTTAAATAATGCGCGCATCCTTGGTTTACGCTGCAAAACCCACACGGTTTCCAACACGGCGTTTCGCGGCTTCGGCGGTCCCAAAGGGATGATGGCGATTGAAACCCTGATGGAAGATATTGCGCGCAAACTGGGTAAAGATCCGCTCGACGTGCGTAAATTAAATTTGTATCAGCCCGGTGCGGATGAGACGCCTTACGGCCAGAAAATTGAACAGCATATGTTGCCGGCGATCATTGAACGTTTGGAAAAAAGTTCTGATTATCGCGCGCGCCGTGCAGCCATCACTGAATTTAATAAAACCCATCGCCAGTTGAAAAAAGGCTTGGCGCTCACGCCGGTAAAATTTGGAATATCCTTTACCGCTAAACACCTTAACCAAGCGGGTGCGCTGTTAAATATTTACACCGATGGCAGCATGTTGATCAGCCACGGCGGAACCGAAATGGGGCAGGGGCTTTACACTAAAATTCAGCAAATTGTTGCCAGTGCTTTTGGTGTGAGTGTGAATCGGGTGATGGTGACATCTACCCGTACCGATAAAGTGCCTAATACTTCGCCGACCGCTGCATCATCCGGGACCGATTTAAATGGCATGGCCGCCAAAGATGCGTGCGATCGCATTAAAGCCGATTTAATTGCCTTTGCCTGCGAGCATTACAATCTCACTGCCAAACAAATTCAGTTTACGAATGACCAGGTACTGCTGGGTGATCAGCAATTGGATTTCCCTGCGTTTATCAAGCTGGCCTATTTAAATCGTGTTGCGCTCTCGGCAACGGGCCACTATCGCACGCCAAAAATTCATTACGACCGCGCCACCGCCAAAGGCCAACCCTTTTTATATTTCGCCAATGGCGCAGCAGTCGCCGAAGTGACGCTGGATTGTATGACCGGCGAGTACAAAGTGGATCAAATTGATGTGCTACACGATGTGGGCAAGTCATTGAACCCGGCGATTGATATCGGCCAGATTGAAGGCGGATTTATTCAAGGCATGGGCTGGCTAACTACTGAAGAATTATTGTGGGACGATAAAGGTCGCATCATTTCCAACAGCCCTGCGAATTACAAAATTCCCACGGCGTTTGATGTGCCGGAAAAATTTAACGTCGAATTATTCGATGAGCCCAATTTGGAAAACACCATCCATTTATCCAAAGCCGTGGGCGAACCGCCGTTAATGTTGGCGATTTCTGTGTGGGCGGCGCTGCGCGATGCCTGCAGCAGCACAAGCGATTATCGCTTCAGCCCGCGGCTGGATACACCAGCAACACCCGAGCGAATTTATTGGGCATTGCAAGAGTGCATTGCATTTAATGAAACAAGCGCAACAGGGGCATCCTCATGAGTTTATTAAGCTGGGCGGCAGCAATCCAGCATTGCCAGCAAGCGGGTGAGGCTTATGTGATCGCGACTGTGATCAATACCCAAGGCTCAACCCCGCGCGATGGCGGAAGCAAAATGGTGATTACTGCGGACACCAGTTACGACACTATCGGCGGCGGCCAATTGGAATTTTTATTGGTGCAGCAAGCGCGCGAACTTATCGCCCAAAATAAAACCTGCCAATTATTAAAACCGATTCCACTTGCGGCGGAAGCGGCGCAATGTTGTGGGGGTAATGTCACGGTGATGCTCGAATCGTTTGCGGCTTGCCAATGGCAAATTGCACTCTTTGGTGCGGGGCATGTGTGCCAATCGTTAGTAACTATTCTTGCGGGGTTGCCGTGTCAGGTGCGCGTCATTGATAACCGCCCTGAATTAATGACTAATACATTACCCGCAAATTGCCGTTACGAATTTCACGCTGATCCTGCTGAGGCGATTGCGCAATTATCGGATCAATATTGGGCCGTTATTTTTACCCATGACCACATGCTGGATTTTGCACTCTGCCAAAGCTTACTGCGTGATCAGCGTTATGCCTTTGCGGGCATGATTGGTTCGGCAACCAAAGCACTGCGTTTTCGTAAACGTTTGGCTGATGCAGGTTTTGCAGCGCAAGCTATCGACAGCATTCATAGTCCAATTGGTTTGCCAGACGTAAAAGGCAAATTGCCGATGGAAGTCGCGGTTTCGATTGCGGCGCAATTGCAAAGCCTTTACTACCAGAAAATGCCAAGCTCAAGTGCGCGCTCCAGTTCTTGGCGCGAAATAAAAACGCTACTTCAAACCAAACAAGCCACCCATATTTTATGTGAATGATATTTTGAAACGTTTGCTAAGTGACGAATCAATCAGGTTGTAAATGAATGAAGCTAGATGAATTTAATAATTTACCCGCAGTGGATGCCGTTAGCGCACTCTATGGCTGCTGCCACTGCCAAACATGGGCGGAAGCAGTCAGTGCGGCACGACCTTTTGCGAATGTTGATGAGTTACAAGCACGCGCACAACAAGTCTGGCAGCAGGCGAGTGAAGCGGAAATTCTGGAAGCCTTTGGCGGGCACGCGCGTATTGGCGATATTGAATTGTTGCGCTCGCGCTACGCGGGTCGCGCGACGCAAGAACAGGGGCAGGTGTTACAGGCGAGCGAGTCGGTAATACAAGAGCTTTATCGATTGAATATCGAATACGAACAGAAAAATGGATTTATTTTTATTGTCTGCGCCAGCGGAAAATCTGCCGAGGAAATGCTCGGTTTGTTGGAAGCCCGAGTGAATAATCCGCGTGAGCATGAATTGAAAAATGGCGCGCGCGAGCAGGGCGAAATAACCCGCCTTCGGTTGGCAAAACTAATTGACCTGTGCTGATGACCTTAAATAGCCAATTACTTTTTTAGAGCGTTCAAGCAATGACTAAAGCTGCAATTACCACCCATATTTTAAATCTGGAATCCGGCAGCCCTGCCGCCAATGTGCGCGTTACCTTGCACAAATCCAGTGGTGGCTTTGCCATCGCCAGTGCAATGACAGATAGCGACGGCCGCATTATGCAATGGGACGAAACATTTGAATTGCAGCCCGATATTTACCATTTGAAATTTGCTGTTGGCGATTGGTATGCAAAACAAGAGCGCAGCAGCTTTTACCCGGAAGTCAAAATCAGTTTTCAAGTGGTGAATGTACATGAGCATTACCACGTTCCGCTGTTGCTCAATGCGTATGGCTATTCGACATACAGAGGCAGTTAACTTACACGAAGGTATTGGGTTGGGTTCGGGTATCGATTTTCTTGTCGCTAAGGCTGTATATGAGTGCTTCTGAGGTCAGCGCGTTTCGCGCAAAGATTTTACATTTCACGGCTATGCCTGATCCGCTTACCGGTGCAGGTATAGAGTATTTTGAAGACGGTGTGTTACTGGTTGAAAATGGCCGCGTTAAAGCACTTGGCAGTGCGCACGCGATGGCGCAACAAGGTGTGGATTTGCAGCAGTGCCAGCATTTTCCCGAGCACCTGTTGATGCCCGGTTTTATCGACAGCCATATCCACTATCCGCAAACCAGTGTGATTGCCTCTTACGGCGAGCAACTTTTGGATTGGTTGAATAATTATACTTTTCCAACCGAGCTGCAATTTTCCGATCCGGAATTTGCGGCGGTTGCAGCCGATGCCTTTTTAAAGTTCCTGCTGCAAAACGGCACCACCACCGCGATGGTGTACACCACGGTCTTTGCGCAATCGACGCAGGCCTTTTTTTCTGCCGCTGAAAAAATGAACCTGCGTATGATCGCCGGCAAGGTGATGATGGATCGCCATGCCCCAGCAGGGTTATTGGATACCGCAGAGAGCAGCGATGCAGATTGTCGACAATTAATCGAGCGTTGGCACAATACCAGTCGCTTGCATTACGCATTGACACCACGCTTTGCGCCGACCAGTACGCCCGAGCAATTAAGTGTGACTGGAAAAATTTATCGCGATTATCCCGATCTGTATTTGCAAACGCATCTCTCGGAAAACCATCAGGAAATTGAGTGGATTAAATCGCTCTATCCTACTGCAGTCGATTATCTGGATGTTTACGATCACTACGGGTTACTCGGTTCACGCAGTGTATTTGGCCACGGGATTCATTTGAGTGAACGTGAAGTTGATCGTTTAGCGAAAACGGGATCAGGCATTGCATTTTGTCCAACGTCCAATTTGTTTTTAGGTAGTGGTTTACTGGATATGGCGCGTTTGGAGGGCGCCGGTGTTTCCGTCAGTCTCGCCACAGATGTAGGTGGTGGAACCAGTTTTTCACAACTGCGCACTCTGGCTGAAGCTTATAAAGTGCTACAGCTGCAGGGGCAAAATCTGCATCCATTAAAAGGTTTTTATATGGCGACTTTGGGTAATGCGCGCGCCTTGCAATTGGATCATTGCATTGGCAATTTTGAAGCGGGAAAGGAAGCAGATTTTATTCTTATCAATTTGGGCGCAACACCATTGCAGGCAATGCGCCAGCAGCATACTAAAACCTTATCCGAACAATTATTTGCCTTAATGACACTGGGCGATGAGCACAATATCGCGCGCACTTACATTATGGGCAAGCTCGCATTTGAGCGTACCGAAGCGACGCAAGGAGCACTGAAATGGACGGTCTGATTTTAGAATGGCTCAATCTTGCATTTCGCTTTTTCCATGTGGTGGCGGCTATCGCCTGGATCGGTGCCTCGTTTTATTTTATTTGGCTGGATTTAAGTTTGCGCGAGCCGCCGCAATGGAAGCAGGATCAAGGTGTAAAAGGTGATTTGTGGGCAATCCACGGCGGCGGCATTTATGAAGTCGCTAAATATTCTTTGCGCCCGCAGGTAATGCCACAAAAGTTGCACTGGTTTAAGTGGGAAGCCTACAGCACTTGGCTTAGTGGTACAGGTTTATTAATTTTAATGTACTACCTGCAAGCCCAAACTTATCTGGTGGGTTACAACACGCTAATCCAATCGCCGGGTTTGGCAGTAATCGCGAGCATCAGCTTTTTGCTCGGTGCGCAATTAATTTATGAATTGCTGCTGCGTACCTGTTTAGTAAAAAAGGGTTTGGTGTTTGCGGCAGTGCTTCTGATTTTAATTGGTGTTGCGAGTTATTTGGCGCACTGTTTGTTTTCGCCGCGCGCCGCCTACTTGCATATAGGCGCAATGATCGCGACCTGGATGGCGGGCAATGTGTTTTGGGGAATTATGCCCGCACAGCGAAAATTTATTGCGGCGGTAAGCAACAATGAAACGCCGGATACTTGCGCAATGGCATTCGCAAAATTGCGCTCAACCCACAACAACTACTTAACCTTGCCTGTCGTATTTTGCATGCTTAGCAATCACTATCCATTTATCTATGGGCATGAGTATGCGTGGTTAGCACTCGTGGCAATTGGCTCGTCGCTGGCCTGGGCGCGTCACTTTTTTAATCTCAAACATTTGGGGCATGTTAAGCCCTATATTCTGGTTACCAGTGTAATTGCATTGATTTTTATTGGCTGGTTAATGTCGCTCTCCAGTGTGGCTAAAGTGAATGCCGCTAAAACTGCCGCAGCAGAGATTGTGTTGTCAAATATGGCAGTGGTTGAAAATGCAGGGACACCAACGGCGAGTGTTGAAGAAAAAATTACCCAGTTAGTGCAAGTGCATTGCACCAACTGCCATTCCGTAACGCCAAGTCAGCCAGGTTTTACTGCGCCGCCGGCAGGGTTGTTGCTGGATTCTGCAGCACAACTTTCTACACAAAAAATCCGGGCGTTACCGGCGTTGTCTTCAGGTTATATGCCGCTCGGAAATTTTCATCAGCTAACTGATCTTGAGCGTAAAGCGATGATTGATTGGTTAAACGCGCAGTAAAAAATAGGAAATAGGGTATGACCGCTTACGTCATCGTTGATATAGAAGTACACAACGCCGAAAACTACAAAGAGTATCTCGCCAAAATTACGCCAACGGTTTTTGCTTGCGGTGGACGCTATTTAGTGCGCGGTGCTAATTCACAAGTGATTAGGGGTGATTGGCAACCCAAGCGTTTGGTGGTGATGGAATTTCCTGATCTTGCCACCGCCAACCACTGGGCTACTTGTGCTGAATACGCGCCGATCCACGCACTACGCAATGCCAATGCCAATGCGAATATGATTATTGTTGAAGGCAGTGTGGATTTTACGGGTTAGTTTTTTCCATGAACGATAAAGAGGTAGTAATGAAGCTAGCGCGCGTGTTAACGAATGTTGTGGCTTATGGTGTAGTGTTGATTGCAACCATCGGCTGTTCAACTAATAGTACTGTCAGTAAAGATAAATCTGCTGAAGTTCCTGCCTATTCCGAGCAGGCGCTGATGATCGATAACGGTGAATACAAAATACCCGGCATTTTGGTGTTGCCCAAAAATGTGGAAAACAAAAAGGCGCCAGTGATGCTGTTATTGCACGGTACCGCCTCGCAAAAAAATGAAGTGGGCGGCTTGTATCAGCGGCTGGCAGTTGAGTTGGCTAATGCTGGTATTGCCAGTTTGCGAATTGATTTTGCAGGAACTGGCGATAGCCAGGTGGACTATCGCCACTACAGCCTCACCAGTGCGCAGCGCGATGTTAAAACCGCTTTGGATTTTCTCGTAGTGCGGGCCGATATAGATAGCCAGCACATGGGTTTGGTAGGGTTCAGTCAAGGTGGTTTAATTGCGCAGCTGGTTGCGGCGCAGGATGCGCGTATCCAAACGCTGGTCGCCTGGTCCAGTGCGGTTAGCGATGGCAATAATGTCGGGGCTTTCAAATCCTTCTTTGATCAGTATTATGCCGAGGCAAAAGCCAACAGCTTTGCAGTGGTGAAATTTCCCTGGCGGGCACAGCCGTTAAATTTTGGTTTGCAGTGGTTTGATGAAATCAAAATCAATAACAGTTTGGAGAAGATGAAATCCTACAATGGAAAACTTCTGGCTGTGGCAGGTAGCGCAGATACTATTGTGCCTTATGCTTCATCACTTGATTTAATAAACGCCGCTGCTTCCAGCAATGCGGAATTCACACTGATCAAAAATGCCGACCATCTATTTAATGTGTTAGGTGCGAATGGTTTGAGTGAAGATCAATCTGTTGCGGAAGAGTTATTGGCGACAACTGCTGGGTGGATTCAGCGGAATTTGTAAAATCGATGCAACATAAATCCGGTGCTTGCGCCTCAGGCGAAGCACCGATTTATTAGCCATGCATTCATCACCAGGTTGAGCCAGCCTGAATATAAAATGCATCTTCTTCCGGGCCGCGCGCAACATCGAGCCCCATGTTGAAACCATAACGCTTCGCAATCAAATAGCGAAAGCCGACGCCATAACTGTTAATGTTTTCTGCATCGTTCAAATCACTAAAGCTGTCAGCGGTGCGGCCAATACCGGTGAAGGCCAAGTATTTCCAGCGCAATTTTGGTTTGTAGCTGAACTCTGTTTCGACGACAGCCACACTATCGCCTTGGTAGCGAGTTCTGGAAATACCGCGCAGGTTAATTGTCGGTGGAATATAAGCGGGCAGATTTTTAGTGTCGCCGCTTAAACCGTCGTATTGCAGGCGCAGATTAAAATAGAATTGATCCGTCAATTGCCAATAGTTGAGTGCGGTCAGGCGATAGGTTTCATAATCGTAATCACTGCCAATGCCATCGGCAAACCAAAGATATTCTGCGCGGTAGTTGTAGCCTTTTTCCGGATTCATTGGATTATTGCGCGAGTCATACTCAACCACAGGGCCGAGACCGGATGTGGTGACAGTGCGGTTCAACTGATCATTAATATAATCAATAATCGCAGCCTGATTTTCGGTAAGATCCTCGGTAGCAAATTGATTTGCCAATTCCACATCGGCATGGTGATAGAGCTGTCGCCCTCCGACAAACCAGTGTGAACCGGCAACTTTGAATTTCAGTTCCTGGATTGCGCCCGGCCCTTCAATATTCAGTTCGATTGGCTTGGGGAGATCAAAGCCTCCCACTGAATAGAACTCGAGGTTTGCTGAGGGATAACCTATAAAGCCTTTGTAGCGGATAGTGTCATGGCGCCAAAAACCTATGTGGCCGCCACCGGCAAACCAGGTGCCGTTATCCGTTCCGCCGCCCGCCAGAATCGAAATATTTTCTGGTACCAATCCGCCATGGGTAACGCGCATTTTTTTCTGCTCAGGGGTTTCGTGAAAAAACACACCGGCAACAGCCGCGCCATAACCTACCGCTGGCTCAGTAATAATCGCTGGAATCGGCAAAAAGCCACCTGGCACAGTGGAGAGATACTTGCTCATATCGAGCATGCCATCATCCGGGTCTATCATGTATTCACTGAAAAACGAGGCATGGGCCCCAGCAGCGGGTAAACACAGTAGTGTTAACACGCGGAGGCGAGAGGCAATCGATCGAGCAGGTGTCATAAAACTCTCCTTTGCACCGATGAATCAAGCAGGGGAAGCGGTCTAAAAAATCCAGAATATCCTCAGTGTATTTCAGTAAAGTGCATTTTGGCGCAATTGGCGAGGAATTAACGAAAATTTATGAATATCCGTGAGGCCTATTTGGCTGAATTATTAGATGTGCATATCCAGATAAGCGAGCTTTCACCAATTGCCAATAGCGATTATTTTGCCGCACGCATTGGCGATAAAGCCCGGCTTGCGTTAATAGCTGAAATTAATAGTGTCCCAGTAGCTTATAAGTTAGGTTATTGGATTAGCGACCATGTGTTTTACAGCTGGCTTGGTGGCGTGAACCCTGCCTACCGTAATCAGGGAATTGCAAAACAACTTTTGCTTGAGCAAGAGCGGCGAGTGCGCGAACAGGGCGCAACAGAAATTCGCGTTAAAAGTATGAATCGATATAGGTCCATGCTTCAGTTGTTAATTGCGCAGGGGTATGACATTACCGGTACTGAAACTACGGTGCAGGGCGATATTAAAATTCACTTTATGAAAAAGCTTTGCCAATAATGATTTTAAGCGAACGAGTTGATTCGTAGAAAATTGTATTTTCCATGTTGAAAAAAGAGCGGACGAATCCGCTCAAGTGGGGCACTCATGAGAGCAACATATTTTTATCAAAAGCTGTAGCGCACGCCCAATTTCAAACGCCACACGGAGGATTCTGGAACGTATTCGGTCCAATTCGCTGTGTTAGTGCCGTTAAAGCGCACATCGTATTGATATTGTCCTGTGGTGGAATTTACGTCGTAGTCCCACAGTGGTTGTTGCGCGAATTCCATGCGGCGTACCTGACCTTTATCGCTATCCAGCAGGTTCAGGAAATTGTCGATGGTGAAATAAATAGTGCCGGTATGCCCTTCGGCGAAGCCGGGAATATCTTGTTGCACACTTAAATCCAGATCATTAATCCAGGGCTGGTTTCTGGAGTATTTGGGTGCATAGCCACCGGCGTAACCTTCAAGACCTGCACCTTTGATTACATCCAACATGGCTGCGTATTTTTCTTCGTTAGTAGTGGCACCTGGCCAGTTGCTACCTGCCCAATCTATGTTGGTATCGTTCGGACCAGTGGGAATGTAGGGAAGATAAACATGGCTGTTTTGGAAATCGCGTTGATCACCAAAATCATTATCGTTAAACGCATCCAGTGTGTAACTGAGTGGTCGGCCGGAACGACGCTCAAATGAAAGATTAATACGCGTTTCATTGTCGCCAAACCAATTGGCTTTGTAGCCCACATTAAATACAAAGCGATGCTCAACTTCGTAATACGCATTGCCAACCAATTCTTCGTTGCGGTTGATCATAACGTTGTATTGATAGTTGGATGAGGCGGTGGAGTTGGTGCCGGGGTTTACTTCGGTAATGTCTTGATGGGTGTAGGCCGTGAACACGTTGAAACCATTGTCCCATTCTTTTTTCAGATTGGTGGTCCAGATAATACTGCGTCCATCTTCATCGGCATTGGTGAGCATCAGGTCGTAATTGTTCGCGAGACTACCGCTGTAAATACTTTGATAAATAATGCGTTGGCCATCGGAGGTGCGGCTTTTTTCTACGCGCGATGTATCCACCCAGAAAGAGGAATTTTCTTTATCGCTGTAATTAAATTCGGTACTCCACATATAGCCTGAGCCGAGGAATGGAATCGTTAATTCCTGATCCCAACCTAATTGATAACGCCAGTCAGATTCCAACTCATAATCCGGATCAACATAGTTGGTGCTGCCGGTTCCTTTCACGAGTGATGCCTTAACGGATTCGGGCACTTGACTGAAATCAACATTGTTTGGGTTGGCAATCGCGGCATTGGTTGCACTTGTTGGTGCGGCAACATAGGTGATGCCATCGTTCGTGAACGAGTTGGCCAACCATACATTGGGTTTGCCACCGCTGAAGCGGCCGATACCACCGCGCAGGGTCATGGTGTCGTTCAGTTCCCAGTTAAAATTAAAACGTGGCAACACAATATCCAGTCCATCCAGATTTTCAGTATTGCTGTAACCATAGGTGCTGACAAAGCGCGCATTTTCTTGCGGCACATCATCGGACGCGAGTTGTTCGTAGCGCACACCAAAGGTCAGTAACAGCGATGGCATTACCGCCCAACTGTCCTCAGCATAAAGTGCGTGCGTGGTGCGCTCGGCGCTGTAGGCCAAGTCTTCGGTGACGTTGGTGTAAGCGTTGCGATAGGCGTAGAACGATGGCTTCCTGTTAGCGAAATCATCGAGGCTATTAAATTCCCACACGCCATCCGTGTATTGTCCGAACAGGTTGTAGTAAGTCACGCTTTGCCCTTGATAACCAAAACGCAATTCGTGTTCACCAAGTAAGTAGGTGCCGTCCAAATGCAATTGCCAGGTTTGGGTGTCGGCGATATTGGCCTGACGCGCGCGATCAGTACCAAACATAATTTCGTTGCTGCCGATATTTACGGTCACTTCCCCAAGGTCCGAGTTGGTGAGCGAATCGGTAGTGAGATCTTTATAGGAGAGGCCGATTTGCGTACTGAACGCATCGCTCCAATCCGAAAATAAATGCGTGGAGAAAGTATCGGATTCAGTTTTGATGGTGAAGGTGTTGGAATTCATCCGCAGTTGATAAGCCTGATCGGAACTGTTGCGATCGTATTCGTTCACTTGTTTTTGATAACTGAAATCCATACGGTGATCATCGTTAAAATTCACATCAAACTTCACCAATGTTTTTTCGTCTGTCTCACCTGAACCGCCTGCGACTGTATCGCTCAGGCCATAGGTGTCATCGAGAATTTGCAAAAAACGATTGTAATCATCGGTAGTGATGTTGCTGGTGTTGCCACCAGAACCATTGATGCCGTAAAGCGCAGACATGTCCTGTTTGAACGATTCGTGGGAAATAAAATAAAACGCTTTGTCTTCTACCAGCGCACCGCCAAGGGTAAAACCCATCGTGCTTTCTTCACCCAAATCCAAATCACCATCGCCTTCAGGGTCGCCGGAAAAACTATCGGGCATGGTTTCGTAAAAAATCGAACCGTGTAAATCATTGGTGCCGGATTTGGTCACCACATTCACCAAGCCGCCGGAAAACCCACCGACCTTTGCAGTGAAGGGCGCAGAATCAACGCTGATCTGACTGATGGAATCCAGTGACACCGGAGGGCGCGAGGTGGGATAGCCGCTAAAGTTAAGGCCGAAGTCGTCGTTCTGGCCGATACCATCGACCGTGATGTTGTTATAGCGCGGGTTGTTGCCGGCAATACTCATTTGCCCGGATTCATCTACCACCACTAAAGGATTGTTGCGCGCAATGTCTTTAATATCGCGATTAAATGCCGGCGTGTTTTTAATATCTTCTTCACTGAATACTGAACTGGCTCCCTTGGTGCTCGACGCGACGCGTGTTCCTATAACAACAATTTCTTCCAGCTCGCTTGGATCTATGTCTTGCAGTGTTTGGTCAAGGCGCAACACTTTGCCTAGCTGCAAATAAAGATCGCGCATCTCAGCATCGCGATAAAGATCTGAATCAATCGTTACTTTATAGGGGCCACCAATACGCAAGCCTTTTAACGAGTAGCTACCCGCGCTATTGGTTTTTACTTCGCTGATGGTTCCGGATGGTTCGTGCAATACCAACACCCGCGTGTCAGCAGCAGGTGAACCATCGGGTGCGGTGATCTTTCCGAGAATGGATGAGCTGGTTTCCTGTGCTTGTGCATAGCCGGAAATACCAGCGGCAATGGCAAGGCACAGCGCGCGTTTGCGCAGGCGTGATGTAAATGGAGTGCTAGTTATAAGAGCATGTGTAAGTGGTTTCATTTTCTGAGTCCCCAAAGGAAAGTCATAAGTGGTCGATCGGTTCTATTTGTGTGATGAAGCCAAGGGTGAAACTGCGGGCGCTAATGCCGTCACGCCCGGTTTGGCGCGGCGGTCATAAATGCTGTTGAGCAAACCAGCGAGACGGATTCCCGCGTATTGCAAACGTTGTTGAACAATGGGAAGGTTTTGGTAGATGTAGGCATAACCCATTTCGGTGCCGGTATTTTGGTAAATCGTTTCGCTCAGGCGCATTGATTCGCTGAGCCAATCGCCAGGGCTGCTATTGAGTAAGGTGTTGAGTAGTTGCTTATCTTGCGTATCTATAAAGGCGGCAAATTCGCTGAAGCTCAGGTTTTGGGACTCGATCAATTCAGTGTCCCACAGCGAATGCAGATTGGTGGGCTCACCAAAAAAAGTCAGTTTGATGTTATTGCCGCCGCGATCTTCCGCATGGCCGGTGTGCATGGGTTGATGAAGATCGCCGACCAGATGAACAAGAAAACGCAAATAGAATCGACGATCTTCAAGTGATGTTTGCTTATCTTTTAGTTTCGCGACGCATTGCAACATTGCACCGTAGATATCTTTAACATCGTCACGGCTCTGCGGGGTGTGGTACTGGTGTGGATCAAACCCTGGGCGATCATCGACATTAATGTAATGCCATTGGCCAGATTCCTTTTGCCAAAAATTACCGGGCGCTGAACGCATTTCATCGGCCCAGGTTGCCACTTCTGCCAGAGAGTCGCCTGCCAACAAAGGCGTGATTGCCTTCTGCGTGGTTTTGGTGAGATGCACACTCGCAATCTGGCCAACGATGCGATGGCCGTTTTGTCCCCACGCGAATACGTGTTCACAATTGGCGACTAACAAAAAGCCACAGATTATTCGGGCACACTTCCTAATAACTTTACACGTCATAACAACTCCACACTTCAGAACAAACGTCATAGGGCAAAAAAATCCAATCGCGTAATTGAGGCTGCGATGAGCCTATGCTCGTGCTTGTGTGGGGAATCAGAAAGTAGTTATCGAAATTCAGATTTACTGATGCGTTGTCTTTAGAAAACAATGCTTTAGCGGGGATAAGTAAACTTACTCATGGCAATAAATCGATTTGATGGGTTATGTGATGGATAAAAAATAAGAAATGAATCGTATTGCTGAATATTGCATTGCTTTGGTGCGGAAATTAATGTGAATGCGATCGGACAAAACAGCTGAATACTAATAACCATTTTACTTTATGAATCTTGTTGTTCCTGCGCACAGAAGGAACCTGACCGATTTCATAAAAAGTGGACAGGTTTTGCAACTTTTCTTTGTGGTGGTAAACAAACCCGAAAAAAATCAGATAAATATTGAATGAAATAAGTTTGAAGGTACGAAATTTGCAAATTTGTTGACCAAGTGTTTAACAAAAGCTCTTTTCAAAACCTGTTTTGAAAAGAGTGCAGTGCATAAGGTGAGTGCACGCATTTATCGTGCTGGATTGCAAAAGTATTGTTAACGTCAGTCACTCACATTGTTATGAATAATGTAAATAAAATCGTACCCGCAGGTTATCCGTTCGCGTTGTTTTTCAGCGCGATATTGGCTATGTGGTTTGCAGGAAAATACAGCCAACACGAAGCGGAATATCATCTTCCTTCTCTTATTGAGGACAGTTACACCTGTGTGGCGGGTAAAAATCCATCGGGTGAAAAACTCACTGTCTATATGAATGCCCGCAGTATCGCTCATAGTCTGGGCGAACTGCTGTGTACTGATCCGGTAGTGCAACGTCAATACCATCAGGTGCAAGTCTATTGGGGTGGTGGCGATGTTTCAGACATCACCTTTGTTGGCAAAGGTATAGGTGATCTCGTCAATACCAAAGACAATATCGTACAAGCCTTTGATGCGGAAAAAACTCACGGGTACAAACGTTTGGCCAGCTATGCGCAATATCAAGCCTATCTTATTGGTCGCGATGAAAAACCGGAAATTACGCGTGAGTATTTGCTGGGGCGGCGCATAGGTTTATTGGATTATCCCTCCAGTCGCTCCGGCCATATTATCCCTATGCATTTGTTTCGCGAGCTGGGTCTGCGTGAAGATCAAATTAATATTGTGTACAGCAACAGCCACGCAGGACTACGGGATTTACTGGCCAATAACCAGGTCGATATTATCGCGAGCTACTGGGCGGAGGATGACCGCGCGCGCTTTTCGGAAAATTATATTCAAGCCATAGGTGCGAATGATGTGCGCGGTAGCAGCTGGTATTTGAAAATGAATGGGCGCAATACCGATCTGTATTGTGCGCTGCAAAACGCATTAGGTTCATTGGCGCAACAGCAACAATCAACCTATTTTGGCGATTTGAATTTTGTTGAAGGCTGCACGCAGCAGGTGGTGGGACGCTGATGCAAAGCTTACGAATAAATTATTTTGGTATCAAACTGTCGGTGTGGTCATGGAGCCGATTGGCTGCGGCGATAAATAGCATTAACAGGTATCACCTTGGCTGTTTTTTTATTTGTTACCTTGCACTGCAAGCTTCCTATTTTTTCGGGTTATCGCTGCAACAGGAGTTTAGGGTTGAGCGCAATATTTTGGCGGTTGAAAACCGGATATCGCTGGATCTTCCACGTCTTTCATTACCTAACCCAGTATTGAATCTGGCGGGCAATCCGGCACAGATAACTGATTATCTGGATCGGCTCAATCGCCTTTTGGTAGAACAACACACGCCTGTGCGGGTCATCAGTTTGCAGCAATTTAATGCGGGGGATGTTGCTGATCAGGGCGTAATGCTAGCAAGTGAACAGGGGCATGCACATGTACAAGTGGAGCGAAAATTATATCTTCCCGGCGAGACGATCAATCTAACGATGGGTATCTGCCAGCTAACACTCTGGCAAAGCCTTTCATTCTATCCACTCTTTACATCTGTGCTATTGAGCCTGTTATTTTTCCCCCTTCTGCAATTCAAGACGGGACCGAAAAAAAATAGTAGCGATGATGCAACTACAATGCATGCAGTTGGAACAACACAAAAAAGCGCCGAGCTGATTCTTGATTTGGAAAATAAATGTTTGCGCTTTGACGGCTCGAAAACGTCGGTATTTCTTCCCAATAAGCCATTATGTTTCTACGCTGCTTTATTAACGTATTGTCAGCAGCACCCGGGCGCAAAACTATGCCAGCACGCACCTTTGCCAGAAAATTTATTGACGCTGGCAAATCAGTACTTTTTACGTTTGATTGCCTTGGGGCACACCATTCGCAAGCGGCCAGATTTTGATATGAATTTGGAAAAAACCCTGAGCGAGATCCGCGCAGCCTTGGATGAGTTGCTTATCGAACATCCGGAAAGTAAATCACTATTTTATCCCCCGAAAGCCCTCGGTGAAGGCTCACGTTCAAAAGTGCACAACTTTTCGTTGTTAAATATTGAAGATGCACACTGGTCAATCAAAGGAAAATAGTCGAGAAATTGGCAACAAAAATCGAGGGAAGGTTGATCTTGCTCTGGATATGTCGAGTATGCTCTTTACAGCTCTTGCTCGCTCTATTCAAACAGCTGCAATCCAATGTTCAATTACAAAAAACGCTATTAGATCGTTGGAGTTCAAAATTTTCCCTGGACGACTATAAAATAGACTTGTGAAATAACGCTGAAAGTAACTTGGCAAAAAAGCAGTTACAAATAAAAGAGCCAAACTTTCTGCTGGGCCAGACTAATTACCCTACTAACCTTTCATGGCCAACTTCGGCAGCTTAACGGGTTTCCTCCTTCATCAAACCCCCATGATTTAATAATATAACTTTGAGAATCAACCTTATAATAAATTAGACATTTGCCAACCCATTCTTTCTTAGGGTAATTTGCAAGAACCTCTTGATCAAAAATATGGTAAATTAGATCTCCATTTTCATCTTTAGTAATATGGGTGAGCCCCTCACCTGATCTTACAAAATCACCTCGAACTAACTCTCCTGAATTTTTAAATTTAAACGGCTCCCGATAAGGTATTTCGGTCCCTATCTCATCGTTCATAAAGTCGATGTAATCTTTGTGCCCAACACTACAAGCATTCAGCAGGAATAGCATATAAAAAAACAACAAACGACATCTGTTCATTAATCATCCCGCTATAAGAAATGCCTATGTAAAAGGCCGCGTCGCAGCAGTCACGGTAACGACATAGGACGGCGGCATGGTAGACGTAATGATAGTTGATTATTTGGAACGTATGGTAAATGAGGAGGCCCGTCAAAGGCATACAGTCTCAAAGGTGGCAATGATTTTACTACCACCTCTTTATAAAACTAATTACATTCCTTTTAGCGCCTCCAATTTTAAACTTAATACTTCTTCATCTGACATGCCATAATCATGGTTATGCAATGCTGCTTCCCATGAACCATAAACGGGGTTGGGTAATAAAAACCATTTTTTCCCCCAGAGTGATTCATAGGTTTTTGCCAGCTCAACGCGATCTTGTGGTTTTCCTTTAGCGCCCGATGAAAAATCGCCAAAGTCATCACCCACTAATGCGATCACGCGGAAATTTCTGACGATGTAAGCACGTCTTGAACTTTTATCCGATGAATTCCAACCGTTTTCATTTTTGGTAAGTACCACATCTATATCGGTGCGCAATGGCAATTGTTGCTTGAGTAAATTTTCCCGCGTGTCTTGCTCTTGTGTTGCCTCGCGGTTAGTAACGTAAAAAATAGTTATGCCTTGTGCTTGCGCTGCATCCAAAAATGCTTTTGCGCCCGGCAGTGGTACTGCTGATGCGCGCTGGGTCCATTGCTCCCAATCCTTCTGATTAAACGGTTTTCCATCTTTAATTAATTGCGCCTGGAAGGGAAGATTGTCCAGAATCGTTTCATCTATATCCACAATGATGGCTGGTGGCAGCGGTGAATAAGTGCCGATTTGCTCCAGCGCGGCACTCCAGGTTTTATCGGCCAGTGCCGGTGCTATAGCTTTGGTTGCCTGGGCATAGGTGTTCAAGGCCAATGCATGGTATTCCGCGGAACCTTGCATCCACAAAACCGCGTTTAATCGTTCATTGGTGCCGGACGGTTGGGGTGTGCTGCTGCAGGCACTGAGGCCACAGACGGCGGCGAATGCGTAACAAAGCTTAACGAACTTGCGATGATGCAAAGTCATAACGTTTTCCTGTTTGAAAAAATTTAAGGGCGAGGTGGGCAATCAATTAAATCAAAGCGGGTGCTGTAGCAGATGTACATTTCGCTTTCGCGAAACAATAGGTTTTTATCTTTTAAATCGGGATTGTGCTGCTTCATCCATGCGTCCAATTCTGCATGGGGCAAGTTGCGCGCGGGAAGCGAGAGCGCATTGAATAATTGCTGTGATTTTTCAAAATAGGCGCGCGCCGAATCAAAATCGCAAGCGCCGTGCTTTTCCCATTCGGCTTGCAATAGCGCTGCCCCCGGTGACATACACAAGTAGGGTTTAATGTCAGAGAAGGAAAGCGCAGGTAAATCGCCTTGGCAAAAACGCGGATGATCTTTGATTTCTGTAAGGTCGGTACATTGTGTCAATGATTTCCCTGCACAGGATGATGCCCAGAGGCCATGCAGAACCCAACCGAAACGGTTTTCGGAAAAACATTGGAACTGATTTTCCTGCTGCAGTTTCGCAATGGTTTGCTGATCGGTAGCGGCGGTTATATCTGTCTGGACTTTTTCGCAGTAGGCGGCAGACCAATTCACTGCAAGTTTGTAATAGTCGGTGGATGCATTTGGATTTGCGCCAAAATAGTCGCGCGCCATATCAAAATCATAGTTGCTCATCGCCGTAGTTGGCACAGTGCATTGTGGAGCCTGTGCGCTAGCGGCAAAAGCGATGCCGCTGAATATCAAAGCGGCGAGTGCGCGAGTCATATTTGCGTGGAGCTTCATCATTTACCCTTGGTTGCTGCTGCAGGTGTCGGGTAGTGATGCTCGTACCAGTGATGTGCAATGGCATCGCGACGGCACACCCACACATCCTGATGCCCCAAAATATATTGAATAAATTTTTCCAGCGATTGAATGCGCCCGGGTCTGCCGATAATGCGGCAGTGCAAACCTATGTTTAACATCTTGGGGGCAAATTCACCTTCGGCGTAGAGCGCATCAAAACTGTCTTTAAGATAAGTAAAAAATTGATCGCCGCAATTAAAACCTTGCGGTGCAGCAAAGCGCATATCGTTGCTATCGAGAGTGTAAGGAATAATTAAATGCGGTTTGTTGTTGGTTAGGTGCGGATAGTCGTGAGTCCAATAGGGTAGGTCATCGGCGTAGGAATCCGAGTCATATAAAAATCCGCCTTGTTCCAGCACAAGTTCACGCGTGTTGGGGCTGTCGCGCCCGGTGTACCAACCGAGCGGACGCGAACCGGTTACGCGCGTGTGAATGTCGATCGCGGTTTTGATCTGTTCGCGCTCAAGTTCTTTGGGCATAAATTGATGATCGATCCAGCGATAGCCGTGGCTGGCAATTTCCCAATTGGATGTGAGCATGGCCTCAACCGCTTCCGGGTTGCGCTCCAGTGCCATGGCAACGCCGTAAATTGTCACGGGTAATTGATACTTGTTGAACAAGCGATGTAAACGCCAAAAGCCGGCGCGACTGCCGTATTCGTAGAGCGACTCCATGCTCATATGACGCGCTTCAAAGGCGCGTGCGCCGATAATCTCGGATAAAAATGTCTCCGAGGCTGCATCGCCATGCAGCACACAATTCTCTGCACCTTCCTCGTAATTAATGACGAATTGCACTGCGATGCGCGCGCCTCCGGGCCATTGGGCATGCGGAGGATTGGCACCATAGCCGAGTAAATCGCGTGGATATGAAGGAGGTGGATTGTTATTGGTCATTCGGGCTATCGCTCACAGGGATTACAGCAGGTGCCATTGAAGAGGGCGTGTAATAAAACTCTAATCAAGCACGGATGTTTGTCAAAGGCTCATCAAATTCTGTGCCATCGCTCAGGCTTGGTATTTGCGGTGTTTTAGGCCAATTCCCGCAATATTACTGGGCAAAAATAAATTCACTGCACCAGATTAAAACAAATCCCGTCCATATGGACAGGATATTGCCTGCCGGTCATTGGCCCATATCCAGTGGTGGCGCGGAATCACGCCTCTGGTATCACAATTGCATTGCCCCTCCTGTTTTTATGTCTGCCTCGCGATCCATTTTTTACTGATCTGTTGATTGCCTTTTCCTTACTGCTATTCAGGGATTTAATTTATGCCTTTACCAACCTTGCATTCCCTGGTGTCTGCCGGGCGCGGCGCCGTACTTGCTGCTTTTGTTTCATTCGCCTCCATGGGTGCACATGCCACTGTCTCAAATGACTGGTTTGAACAATTCAAAACTACCGCCAGCGATGAAGACTTGTATCGCTTCCTCTATGCAATGCCCAAGGGCGGCGATTTGCACAACCATATCAGCGGCGCGGTTATGTCCGGCTGGTGGTATGAGTTGGCGCTCGCGCAAAAACAATATGGCTATGAGTTTTATACCAAGGTGCGCATTAATAATTGCCGCGACTTTGGCAACAACGAGTTCGTGCGCCGTCCGTATTTAATGTTGTTCAACAATTTAATGGAGTCCAGCTACAACCAATTGCCGGATTGTGAAAAGGCCGAGTACAAACGTTTGGAGGAGCTAACAGAAAAGGAAAAGGCCGGTTGGGTGCAGAGTTTTATGCTCAATCACCAGCATGAAGGGCGCGATGAATTTTTCCAAACCCATTGGCAGCGGTTGGATCAATTGCTTTACAGCCCTTATTTAATTGCCGAAGTGCTTTACAAAAACATGGAAGCCTTTGGTGCAGAAGGAATGATTTATTTGGAGACCATGCTGGAGGCTGGCGGTTATTTTAAACCGGATGGCAGCGCGATCAGCGAAGATGATGCAGTAGCAATTTTCCGCAAGCGCCTTGCCCAGGCCGATGCGAAAAAAACCGGTGTTACCGTGCGTTTTCAGGATTCCATCTTGCGGTTTGTCCCCGGAGCGGAAGATTCGCTGCGCGCTTCCTATGACATAGTGTCACGCCATCGCGATTTGTATGTAGCAGTCAATATGGTGGGGCGCGAAGATAATGACAAAGGTTATCCGCTGCGGTTTACCCAAACCCTGCGTGAGTTGCGCCACAAATACAACAATGTGCGTTTGTCGGTGCACGCCGGTGAAGTGGATGAACCGAATCACCATATTCGCGATACCTTAATGCTCGGTGCAGATCGCATCGGCCACGGCGTTAATTTAATTACCGATCCAGATTTGTTACGCGAAATGCGCCATGGCCCCTACCTGATTGAAATCAATTTAATTTCCAATTTGCTGCTCGAATATGTGAAAGATTATTCGCAACATCCCTTTCCTGAATATCTGCGCCTGGGAATTCCTGTCGCCCTCTCCACTGATGATCGCGGCATGTGGGATTCCAATCTGACTGATGAGTTTTTTGTGGCGGTAAAAGAATTTAATTTGTCTTGGGATGAAATATTGCTGCTCAGCCGCAACTCGCTGCAATACAGCTTTGTAGAAGATGATGTGAAAGCGAAGCTGCTAGAGACCTATAACGCCCGCGTTCAAAAATTTCAAAAATCCTTTGTCAGTAGCGGCGTATCCAGCTTGAAAAATACCAAGCCGGTTTCCTATGGCTTTATCTGCAACCACTACAAGCTGTGTGAATTTAAATAACCCAGCGACGTTATTCGGGTGTTGCGCCGGCGGGTGCAACATCTTGGTTCAAGTGGGCGTGCATGGCGCATTATTTTGCATCAAAAACCCAGGTCATCGAACGACCTTTAGCACCTGTTTTAGTTCGCTATTTTTTAAATTTCAAACGATTGAACTGTATTTTGTTATTCGTAAATAATTGAAAAATAAGGAAATTAATGTGCATCTTTTAAAAAAGTAACCAGTTAGACAGGAAATGGCACAGCGCTTGCAATTTCCCGGTCAGCTGTCGTGATACACATTATTAGACACCCTTGGAGTGCACTTGCTATGACCGTACACAACCGTTTTACCCGCAATAAACTCGCATTGTTAATCAGCATGGGCTGCATGGTTGCATCAACGTCCGCATGGTCAGCAGAAGAAGTGGCTGCGGCCGCGGCACCTGTTGCAGTAGCTGGTGCGGTGGAGGAAACCCTGGTAGTGGGCGACACTATGGGTTTGATGACCAAACAAGGTAAATCTGCATTTGGTTTTAATAAGCCGATTGAAGAAACTCCGCGCAGTTTGAGTTCGGTAAGCGCCGATATGATGGAGGCTTACAACATTAGCGATATCGATGATTTGGTCTTGGTATCGCCCGGTGCATTTACCCAATCATTTTTCGGCGTTGCCGGTTCACTCGATGTACGCGGTACTCCGGGTGAAGTGTATTTCCGCGGAATGCGCCGCGTGAACAACCCGGGCAACTATCCAACACCCATCGGAGCGTCCGACCGCATTGATATCGTACGCGGGCCGGCATCGCCTATTTTTGGTCCATCAAAAATTGGTGGCTACTTAAACTTCGAGCCCAAGTCTGCCCGTGTTGAATCGGGCCAATATCTTGATAAACCGGAAGGACAATTTTCAGTAACACGCGGCAGCTGGGATAAAAATATCGTCACTGCTGAAGTGGGCGGTCCAGGTTCGTTAGGCGGAAAAGATTTTGGTTACTACGTGTATGCGGAAACTGAAAACTCCGGTAGCTATTACGAAAATTCCGGTACCGATCAGAACGTATTGCAAGCTGCATTTAACGTGGAGTTGTCGCCATCTACTCGCATTGAGTTCGGCGGTATGTATCATGAGTTTGCCGGTAACCAGGTGGCTGGTTGGAACCGTGTAACGCAAGACTTGATCGACAACGGCACTTACATCACCGGTACTGCGCAATCAGTTGATCTGAATGGCGATGGCTTTAACTCCCCCGATGAATTTGATGCTTGGTCTGGTTTGCAAGGCAGTAACTTCTTCGTGCCTGGCTCTGCTGCAACCGACGCTGATATGAATCCGGCTTGGGCGCTGGAAAATGTGGGCACTGCAAAATTAAAAGGCAGCCAAACGTTAGTTGCACCGGATGATGTGTTGGAAACTACCGTGGGTACTTTCTACTTCGATACCATCCATGAAGCGTCAGACAGTTTCACCGTCACTAACAAGTTCTTCTACGAAGAATTGGAAAACATCAACGAAAACGCCTACGGCTTTTCACAATTTGTGGATAGCTATGCCGTTGAAGATCAGGTCGTATTTGCTTTCGATACCCAGCACGCAAGCTGGTTGGAAGCGAGCTATCAAGTGTCGCCCAGTATTCGTTACACCAACTTTAAACAAGGTGATGACTTCGACTACGAATATTTTGATCGCCGCGATTTAACCGGGCCTTCAACGGCGCTGGATCGCAAACAATTGGCAACGCGCACCGATTCAGATTACTCGAACTACTTAGTGGGTGAGTACACCGATTACGGTTTTGCGGTATTGGCGGATTACACGCTCTTTGAAAATCTTGGTTTGTTATTGGGTGGCCGTTACGACGTGATCGATATGGAATCTACGTCTGTCGGTGAAAAATTGCATAATCAAACGCCTCGTTTTACAGCGAGCGATACCGATGAGGGCGGTTCGTGGACCGCGAGCTTGTCCTATAAATTACCGGGTGGCTTTATCCCTTACGTTACCCGTTCAACGCAATCTACTATCATCATGGGCCAGGGTTCTGAAATTGCCCCCGGCTTGATTGAAAATGCGGATGGCACTGCAGCCGGCAACGCGATTGCAGACTCAGATTTGAAAGAAGTGGGCGTCAAGGGTAATTTCTTCGATGATCGTTTGTACTTCTCTACCGCGTTCTTTGAGCAAACACGTACCAACTACAGTGCGCAAGATCAGGTGAGTAACAGCACCACCGAAAGTGAAGGTTATGAAGTGGAAGCGCGCTTGCTGATCACTGAAGACTTCACCATCACCACAGCTTTGACCCATTTGGAAATTACCAACCTGACCGCGCTTGATGGCGGCACTCAATTTGGTTTCCTCGGCGCGGAAGATATGCCTAATGTGTCTGACCCATCACTCTATTACGGTTATGTGATGAAAGGTTTGACCTTGGTTGGCAATAAAGACGATGCAACCAAATCCGGTATTCCAGAAAATATGGTGAGCATCACCGGTGCTTATAATTTTGGCGATGGCTACAGCTTTACTGCCAGTGCGGTGCGTGCAGATTCAACTTATTCCGGTTTCTCCAAAGCCGTTAAGTTGCCGTCTTACACACTGTTTAACGCCGGTATTTCTTATAGCACCGATACCTGGGCGCTCAGCTTGCAAGGTAAAAACCTGACCAACGAGCGTTACTTCCGTGCGAACTTCCCGGATCTGTTTGGTAGCGCCATTGTGTTGCCAGAATTGCCGCGCAGCTTTGTTGGTAAGTTTACCTTTAAGTTCTAATGTTTGAGTTGTAAGTTGTTTGTCATCCGCGGGTTATTGCTTTGGCAATAACCCGCGCGATTCAAAAGGCGAGAGTAAAGTTTATGTTTAGTTGTGTGATGCGGAATGTATTTGTTGGAGCCTTATTGTGCTCATTGCTGACGATATTTGCAGCCAACTTTGCCGCTGCGGCCAGTATTCCTGAAGGAACACCCAAAGCGCGTATCGCGATTGTGGGTGGGACTTTTTTAAATGACATTATGCTTTCCAGTGAGCTGATTAAAAAAGAGTTCACCATCGAAACAAAATTAGGCACCTCCCCTAAAATTTATTATGCCGAGTATGAAGGGATACCCTTTTACTATGTGCACAATCACGGCGATGGTAAATGGCAAGAAACGTGGGTAGCACTTTACGATTTGGGCGTTGAGGAAGTTATTGGCGGAGCTACCGCAGGTGCGATCAATAAAAAAATGGGTGTGTACGATTATATCGTTGCGGATGATTTGATCGACATGAATATTGACCGTGCGTTGCGTTTCCCCAAAGAAATTTATCGCGACCCTAATGCCATACCACTGCCGCGCTTAACGCCGGCGATGGATACCGATATTCGCAATATTTTGTTGGCTGAAACCAAAAAGGCGTTTGCTGCTGATGCCGAATTCAAAAAACACAAAGTACACGATGGTGGGGTAATTGTGCAGGCGCGTGGCGGTCGTTTTGAAACTGTTGCTGAAATTAAAGCCTTTGCCCAATGGGGCGGTGATCTGGTGACTATGAGTGTGGGTACTGAGATTGTCTACGCCCGTCAATTGGGAATCAATTACGCGACCTTGATTGTAGTTTCCAATCCTGCTGAAGGTATGGGTGATTGGGATTTCTCGCTGATGGAAGAGTTGTATCCGCGTATTAATCCGCTCAGCTTGAAAATTGTATTAGCCTCGCTTAAACCGATTGCTGCACTGCAGGGTAAGCCGCGTGTTTCAGATGGTTTAATTAATCACCCTGAGATGACATCTAAAAAGAAAGAGAAATAGTTGTTACTTAATGGTTCTTAATATTTGTTGTCAGAATTGAATTATTCAGAGGAATTTTTTTGTGAGAAATAAAAAGCCAGGCATCAAGTCAGTCGCACTTTTATCGCTGCTATCCGTGGGAATGTTAACCGCGTGCAGCAAACCAGCACCGGAAGCAGTCGCACCAAAAGTAGAAGCTGCAGTACAAGCGCCTGCGCCGATCAAAGTGAAATTTGTGGTGGTCACCATGTTTGAAATTGGTGAAGACACGGGTGATAAGGCGGGTGAATTCCAGTTGTGGAAAGAGCGGCAAAAACTCGATACCAAATTTGAGTTTCCCAATTCCTATCACGATATTTATATGAATACAGAAACCGGGGTGATGGGCATAGTGACCGGCATCGGTACAGCACATTCCACCGCGGCAACAATGGCGCTGGGTATGGACCCGCGTTTTGATTTTACGAATGCTTACTGGCTGGTAGCCGGTATTGCGGGTATCGACCCGGAAGACGCCTCCATCGGTTCGGCTGCCTGGGCAGAATATTTAGTTGATGGCGACCTCGCCCACGAAATTGATGCGCGTGAAATTCCGAAAGATTGGGAGACAGGGTATTTTGCGCGTTATACGTCCAAACCCTATGATCCGAAAAAACCTGAACCGACCGGTGAAATGCTGCGCGTAAATCCGGACTTAACCGAGTGGGCATTCCAGTTGACCAAAGATATCCAGTTACCTGATATCGAAAGTCTGGAAGAGACGCGCAAGCTTTATGTGAATCATCCGAATGCGCAGCGCAAACCGTTTGTGCTGAAAGGCGATCAGCTCGCGGCCATGACCTTCTGGCACGGTGAAATCATGAATACCTGGGCGAACAAGTGGACCGATTACTGGACCGAAGGTAAAGGTGAGTTTGTAACCTCGGCGATGGAAGATACGGGCACTTATTTGTCGCTGAGTTATTTGCACAATATCGGCAAGGTCGATAAAAACCGCGTGATGGTGCTGCGCACCGGCAGTAACTACACCATGCCACCACCGGGCGTTACTGCAGCTGATAACCTGCTGGCTGAAAATGAAGGCTATGCTGGATTAGACGCTTCACTGGAATCGGCTTACATTGTCGGTACTGCCGTAATGGACAAGATTTTGGGCAACTGGGATACCTATAAGGATAAGATCCCGACTCCGGCAGATTTGAAATAGATTGGTTTATTCAAGGCGTTAAACATGTCGCTCGATCAACGCGTCTTTGCTTGGCGCGGTTCTTACACTAATCCCCGCGCAGGCTCAGGTAGCCTTGCTGGCTTGCGGCTGGGGGTTAAGGATTTATTCCATATCGCTGGTTTACCTACCGCTGCAGGAAATCCTGACTGGCTGGCCAGTCACCCGATACCCGATCAAACTTCACCGGTAGTAACGCAACTGCTCAGCGCCGGTGCAGAACTGATTGGCAAAACCCAGACTGACGAACTGGCCTACAGTCTCAACGGTTTGAATATTCACTACGGCGCACCGATTAATCCCGTTAACCCGGAGCGTTTGCCCGGCGGTTCATCCAGCGGCTCTGCGGTCGCCGTCGCCGCAGGCGATATTGATATCGGCCTGGGCACTGATACCGGCGGTTCAATTCGCGTACCTGCCAGCTACAACGGCTTGTTCGGGATTCGCACCAGTCACGGCTTGATCAGCAGCGAACAGATGGTACCGCTCGCACCGCGGTTCGATACTGTGGGGTGGTTCGCACGCGATGCCCACACCCTTGCCCGCGTCGGCGAGGTGCTATTGCCGGATTCGCTATCGCGCCAGTTTCTCAACAATCCCGCCAACAACCAGCAAAGATCTGGCTCATTGCGTATTGCCCTGTTGTTGCCGCAAAGCAACTTGCCTGCACAAGGCGCGCTCTGGACGCCCGCGCATCAGGATTGGCTGAAGCAGCAAACGCTGCTCACAGGTTTTAAACCGATTTTGCTCAACAGCGAGTGGCTCGGCCGCGCCAGCCAATGTTTCCGTACCCTGCAGGGGCGGGCGATCTGGCAAACCCACGGCGCTTGGATCAGCACCCAAAACCCCACTTTTGCGCCTGATATCCACGCCCGCTTCCAGTGGTGTGCGACCCTGACCGACGCCGATCAACTGGCCGCTGAAACAGAGCGCGACAGTCTGCAAGCCGACATCGACAGTTGGTTTGCGGATGTGGATCTGGTACTCCTGCCCACCACCCCGGGTGCCGCCCCATTGCTTGGGGCCACCCCCGAATGGATGGATAACTACCGCAGCCAGTTAATGGGCCTGACGGCACCCGCCGGTCTGGCCGGATTACCACAAGTGCACTTACCCGTATTAAGCGAGCAGGGCTCTCCATGTGGTGTCTCCTTGCTCGGCAAGCGTGGCGCTGACAAAGCGCTGCTGCAATTGGCCATTGATTTATGTGATGCACCCGGAGCGGAGTCATGAGCCACGCGGTGGCCTTTAGTGCGCCCCACGCGCAGGCCGCGGAAATCGGCCTGAAAGTATTGCGCGAAGGCGGCAGCGCAGTGGATGCGATGATCGCTGCTGCGGCGGCCATTACCGTGCTCTACCCGCATATGAACAGTTTGGCAGGCGATGGTTTTTGGCTAATCCATAAACCCGGCGCCGAACCTATCGCTATAGATGCCTGCGGCTGCGCGGCGCAACTGGCGAGCATCGAGTGGTACAAGAGCCAGGGTTTTGCGCAGATTCCCAGCCGCGGCGCCCTCGCCACCGTGAATATGGGCGGCACTCTGGCCGGATGGCAAACCGCGCGTATTCTCACCTCCAGCAAAACCCCCTTAAGCCGCTTGCTGGCACCGGCCATTGCCCTGGCGCGCGACGGTATTCAAGTCACCCATAGCCTCGCCGCCGCCAGCCGCAAGGTCGCCGGTGAACTTGCGCATGAAGCGGAGTACCAGCGGGTATTTATGCCCAATGGCCGCCCGCTGGAAGAGGGTGAAACTCTGACGAATCGCGATTTGGCCAACACCCTGACCATGTTGGTAGTGCAGGGGCTGGAGTCGGCTTACAACGGTGAATTAGCCGCGCATATCGCCAGCGAACTGGAAAAGTTGGGCAGCCCGCTGCGGCTTGCCGATCTGCAAGGCTATCGCGCGGGCGTCGTAAAACCCCTGTCGGTATCGACCCGCTTTGGCCGCTGCTACAACCTGCCCGCACCTACGCAGGGCGTGGCGTCGCTATTGATTCTGGCGATCTATGACCGCCTGTACCAATCCGGCTGGACTGAATCCGAGCGCGTACATGGTTTGATCGAGGCCACCAAGCTCGCCTTTTTAGTGCGCGACCGCGAAGTGGCCGATCCCCGTCGCTTGGGCGAGCGCTGGGCTAGTCTGTTAACAGATGAACACATCGACCAGTTGGCGCAGCGCGTATCGGCAACAGCCTTGCCTTGGCCGCAAGTCGCTGAACCGGGCGATACGGTGTGGATGGGCTGCATGGATAGCACGGGCACCATGGTCAGTTTTATCCAAAGTATTTATTGGGAGTTCGGTGCGGGTTTAGTGGTGCCGGGTACCGGCCTGGTGTGGAACAATCGCGGTGTGGGTTTCAGCCTCGATGCGGCGCACCGCAACGCGCTCGCCCCCGGGTTTAAACCCTTCCACACACTCAACCCGGCGCTGGCGGTGTTGCACGATGGCCGGCGCATCAGCTATGGCACTATGGGCGGCGAAGGCCAACCACAAACACAGGCGGCGCTGTTGACGCGCTATCTATATGATGGCTTGCCGCTGGATGAAGCGATCAGTCGCGGTCGCTGGCTGCTCGGTCGCACTTGGGGCGATAACAATCACGATTTGAAAATGGAGCAGGATTTGTTCGAGAAATTGGGGAAAAAATTGCTTGCGCGTCACCACGCTATCAAGCCGGTGCCGGTACGCAGTGAAATGATGGGGCATGCCGGTGCGGTAGTCAGTTTTGCTGATGGCCATGCACTCGCGGCGAGTGATCCGCGCAGCGACGGCGCCGGTTTGGTAGCCGGAGTGGCGACAGGAGCGGAGCGCTCATGAATGAGTTTTTAAGCCAATGGCTTCCCACCATGATCGCCATGGTGGTCACCGGTGCGTTTGCCGGAATCCTCGCCGGTTTACTCGGCGTGGGTGGCGGGATCGTGATAGTGCCAGTGTTGTTTTTTGTGTTGCAAAGTTCCGGCGTGAGTGCCGCTACCGCCATGCTGGTTGCCACCGCGACCTCGTTGTTGGTGATAGTGCCGACCAGTATTTCCTCGCTGCGTGCGCATCACAAACGCGGCAATGTGGATTGGGATCTGCTCAAACGCTGGTGGCCATTTATGGTGGCTGGTGTGATTGCGGGCAGTGCCTTCGCGTTAAAAGTAAAAGGTGAAGTGACCAGTGCCATCTTCGGTGTGGTCGCCTTGTTGGTCGCCGCCAATATGTTATTCCGCGCGAAAGCTGCACCTATAGCCCAGCAGTTACCGGGTACTGCCGGGCAGGGAGTAATGGCGAGCACCGTGGGGTTTTTCTCGGTGATGATGGGCGTTGGCGGCGGCACTATCGGTGTGCCCTTATTAACGGCCTGCAACTACCCGCCGCATCGCGCCGTGGGTACGGCCTCCTGTTTCGGGCTGCTGATTTCCATTCCGGGCGCACTCGCGATGTTGTTTGCAAAAACACCGGCCGATGCACCCGAAGGCATGATCGGCATGGTGAACTTGCCCGGCTTTTTATTAATCGTTCCGCTCACGGTGTTACTCGCACCGGTAGGTGCCTGGATTGGTTCCAAACTTGAGCCGATTATGTTGAAGCGGGTATTTGCGGTTTTTTTATGTATCAGCGGCGGCCGCATGTTGATGCAGGTATTTGGTTCTTAATAGTGGTTGTTGGTAAAAACCGTTTTCGCACGATGAGTTCGTGTTCTGCCGGAGTGTTGTAATGTCTGATGTGTACCGCGTTGATCCTGCACTGTTGCGCCCGTTTTCGCCGCCGCCGCGTTTGCTTATGGGGCCGGGGCCAATCACCGTTGACCCGCGCGTGTTGCGCGCTATGTCGGCGCAATTGATCGGCCAGTACGATCCGGCGATGACGCAATGCATGAATGACACCATGGCCCTGTATCGCGGCGTGTTCAAAACGCAAAATCAGTGGACCCTGTTAATTGATGGCACTTCGCGTGCGGGCATCGAAGCCGTTTTGATTTCACTGCTGGAGCCGGGCGATAAAGTGCTGGTGCCGGTGTTTGGCCGCTTTGGTCATTTGCTGTGTGAAATTGCCGAGCGCTGCGGTGCACAAGTGCATCAAATTCACAAAGAGTGGGGCGAGGTATTTACGCCCGATGAAATTGAAGAGGCGATAAAAAAAGTCCAACCAAAAGTGTTGGCGATAGTGCAGGGCGATACCTCCACCACCATGCTGCAACCGCTCGAACAACTCGGCGAAATTTGCGCGCGCCACGGTGTGTTGTTTTATTCCGATGCCACGGCCTCCATCGCGGGCAATCCATTTAATACCGACGAATGGCAATTGGATGCGGTGTCGGTCGGCTTGCAAAAATGTTTGGGTGGCCCTTCGGGCAGTGCGCCGATTACGCTCAGCGACAAAGCCGTGAGCACCATTCGTAAACGCCGCCATATTGAAGCGGGCATCCGCACTGAAAATCATGTGACTGGCAGCGGCCGACGCATCGCCTCCAATTATTTTGATTTGGGCATGATCATGGATTATTGGGGCGAAGAACGCCTCAACCATCACACCGAAGCCACCACCATGCTTTACGGCGCACGCGAATGCGCGCGGATTTTGTTGGAAGAAGGTATCGACAATGCCATCGCGCGCCATCAACTGCACGGCACTGCCATGGCGCAGGGGCTGGCTGCGATGAATCTAAAATTATTTGGCGACCAATCTAAAAAAATGCACAACGTAGTGGGTGTCTATATTCCCGAAGGCGTTGCCGGCGAGGCGGTGCGCAGCAGTATGTTGAACGATTTTGGAATCGAAATCGGCACCTCCTTTGGCCCGTTGCACGGCAAAATCTGGCGCATCGGTACTATGGGTTACAACGCGCGCAAAGATGCCGTATTACAAACACTCAGCGCGCTCGAATCCGTATTGACCCACGCCGGTCATAAACAAACGGCCAATGCCGGAGTTGATACCGCATTGAGCATTTATGCTAAATAATCCTGCACCCATAAAAACCGGGTTACATGAAATTTTCAAAAGGGGAATGACGATGATCCCATCGGTAATTGCGCCAGATTTTTCCGGCGTGCCCAACTTAAAAGAATTGGCCTCGCGCGATTTTTTAGCGGGCTTGCCCAAAGCCGAATTACATATGCATCTCGACGGCGCTATATCGCCCGCGATGATGTTTGCGCTCGGCAAACGTAATCAAGTGAATTTACCCTACAACACGGTGGAAGAAATTGAAGCCGCCTATCAATTCACCAACCTGCAAAGCTTTTTAGATTTGCTTTACCAAGGCGCATCGGTGTTGAAACACGAGCAGGATTTTTACGATCTCGCGCGCGATTATTTTCTCAAGTGCAAAGAAGAGAATGTGCTGCATACCGAATTATCGTTTGATCCGCAAAGTCACACCGAGCGCGGAATTCCATTTGCGACCGTGATCGGCGGCATTTTGCGTGCAATGGATGATGCCAAAAAAGAATGGGGCATCAGTTCAAAATTGGTGATGGATTTTCTGCGTCACCTGAGTGCTGAGAGCGCCATGAAAACCCTGGAAGAATCCTTACCTTGGAAAGATAAAATTATCGCCGTCGGCTTGGACAGCTCCGAAGTTGGCCATCCCCCAAGTAAATTTACCGCTGTGTTTGCACGCGCTCGCGCGGAAGGTTATCGCATAGTCGCCCACGCCGGCGAAGAAGGCCCACCGAGCTACATTTGGGAAGCGATTGAATTGCTCAAAGTAGAGCGCATCGACCACGGCGTACGTTCGGATGAAGATCCAAAACTGATGGAGTACCTGCGTGAAAAGCAAATCCCGCTCACCGTGTGCCCACTTTCCAACGTGCGTTTGTGCGTATACGACAAAATGGCCGACCACAATTTATTTACGTTGATGGATGCCGGCCTGCGGGTGATGATCAACTCCGATGATCCGACCTATTTTGGTGGTTACCTCAATGACAACTACTTTGCTTTGGCTGACGCATTTCCTCTCACGCGGGAGCAAGCGTTGCTATTGGCGCACAACAGTTTCACCTCCAGTTTTATTAGCGATGGTGAAAAACAAGGGTTCATCAAAGAATTGATCAGCTACGCAAAAAGCTTTCATTAGTGCACTCGATAAAAACTGAAATTTTTGATATGCAGTGAGAAGACGTTGTTTATTGTGCGACCGTCTGAGGCATGGATGCCGAAGATGAGCCTACAAGGATGTATTTACGGCGTGTCGCATAATAAACAACATCCTCGGAACGCCCCCACGTTACGTTGAGAAATAAATCTTGAACGAAATCAGTAGCGCATCATTAGCCAAAACCGTCATGCACTGGTGCGACCAACTCGCCGTCATCAGTTCAAACCCGAACAATATCAGCCGTTTCTATTTAACGCCTGAGCATAAACGCTGCAATGAACAGGTTGCGCAATGGATGCAAGATGCTGGCATGGATACCTGGGTTGATGCAGCGGGAAATTTATGCGGCCGCTACGAAGCACAAGATACTTGCGCAAAAACATTATTGCTCGCCTCGCATCTGGATTCGATTCCCAATGCCGGAGCATACGACGGTATCCTCGGCGTTCTGGTTGCTATAGCCGCAGTAAAGGAACTCAGCGAAAAAAATATTTATCTACCTTTTGCAATTGAAATCATCGGCTTTGGCGATGAAGAAGGTACCCGTTTCGGCAGCACCCTATTAGGTAGCCGAGCCGTCGCAGGCACCTGGAATCCCGACTGGTGGCAATTAACAGATCGCGCTGGAATCAGTTTGCAGCAAGCATTTATCGATTTTGGTTTGGACCCGGACAACATAAAAAGTGCCGCGCGCGACCCCGACGATATTCTCGCTTATCTTGAAGTGCATATTGAACAAGGCCCCGTGCTGGAAGATGAAAATCTCGCACTGGGTATAGTCACCTCGATTGCGGGCGCGCGCCGCTTCGCTATCGACATCACCGGTTATGCCGGGCACGCCGGCACAGTGCCGATGGGAATGCGCAAAGATGCATTGGTCGGCGCTGCACTCGGCATCGCACTGGTTGAAAATATCGCCAAAGAATTCAATGTGGTTGCAACCGTAGGAAAAATTTCGTGCGGCCCAGGAGCGGTGAATGTCATTCCCGGTCACGCGAGCTTCACCATTGACATTCGCTCTGGCGATGATCATGTACGCGATCAAGCTTTTGCAAAAATCCAACACGAATTGGATTTAATTTGTGAGAGCAGGAATCTCATTGCCAGCTGGCAAGAAATTCACAATGCACCTGCAGTAGTCTGCGCGGATTGGATGCAGGAGCTACAAGCAAGTGTGTTGTGTGATATGGGTGTTACACCCTACAAATTAATGAGCGGTGCAGGGCACGATGCGATGGCGCTAGCAGATATTTGCGATGTGGCTATGTACTTCGTACGCTGCAAAGGCGGTGTGAGCCATCATCCGGATGAATCAGTAACGGAAGCGGATGTTGCCCTATCGATAGAAGCGCTCAGTCGCACGCTGGAAAAATTGTCACAATAAAATAGAATTCCCGGGGGTTCAGCATGGACAAACTGTTTATTACTGCCAATGATTTATTATTGGACTCATTTAAATTAGCCGAGCAAATTTTCCAGCGCGGCTATCGCCCCCATTTTATTGTCGGTGTGTGGCGCGGTGGCTCGCCTGTGGGAATTGCCGTACAGGAATATTTGGAATATGTAGGTGTGCAAACGGACCATATCGCCATTCGCACCTCGTCATATTATGGGATCGATCAGCAAAGCAAAGACATTCGTGTACACGGTTTGGATTACATCGTAAAAAATGTAGATGCCGATCAGGAATTGTTAATTGTCGATGATGTGTTTGATTCGGGCCGCTCAATTAAAGCAGTGATCGATGAGATAAGACGCAAGTCGCGCCGCAATGCACCTAACTCCATTAAAGTTGCCTGCCCCTGGTATAAACCTACGCGTAACCAAACAGATTTAAAACCGGATTTTTATGTGCATGCCACCGACCGTTGGTTGGTGTTCCCGCATGAGCTCTGTGGTTTGACACCGCAGGAAATTTTGCAGGGCAAGGGCAGTGAAATTGCCGATACCATTGCGCGTGTGACAGGTACCGGACAATTCAACGAACGGAATTAATTGCAGACAGTCAGTGAAAGCTAAACATCGCGTTTAGCTTTCGCTGACAATGCAATCGCGACCTTTTTGTTTTGCCAGATACAACCGGCGATCTACTGAGTTGATAAAATCCAAGAGCTGATCATGTTGGCCTGGCACAATTGTGCCTACGCCGAGGCTAATACTCAGCCATTGGCTAATACTGGATTTTGCGTGGGGAATTTGTAATTTAAAAATTGCTTCGCGACAGCGCTCGGCAACGGCAGCGGCGGCCTCTGCATCACTTTCTGGCAATACCAGGACAAACTCTTCACCGCCAAAACGCGCCACAAAATCCCGCGCGCGGGTAGCGGACTCATTCAAAGCTTTGCTGACTGCCTTGAGGCAATCATCACCCTGCAAATGGCCGTAGTGGTCGTTGTACTGTTTGAAATAATCGATATCGACCATGATCAACGAGAGCGGCTTGCCGGTGCGTTTGGCATTGCGCCATTCAATTTCCATCGATAAATCAAACTTGCGACGATTGGCCAGACCGGTGAGGCCATCTTTAAATGACAGCTGCTCCAATTCTTTTTGCAGCTCTACCAATTTTTGTTCGGTTTGTTTGCGCTCGGTAATATCGAACATAAAACCGATCAACGACTCCACTTCACCGTTGGGCTTGCGCACCACGTGGACTACATCGCGAATCCATACAAAACGGCCATCTTTGGTGAGCGCACGATAATCTGCTTCGTGGTCAACGCCCGCTTGCGATTGGCTTACGCAAAAGTTGACCACGCGATCGCGATCTTCTTCATGCATGCGCTCGGCCCAATCCTGTACGCCGACCCAACTGCTTGGCTCCCAACCGAGCAATTCTTCAATTTGGGGGCCGATGTAAGCAAAAGTCAGTGTGTTCCAATCGATCTTCCACGGAATTGCCTTGGTGGATTCTAATAAGGTTTTATAAACACTGGGATCATCTTCCAACCGCTGGCTCATGGTCTGGCTCCATCAAAAAATATGTTGAATTGTACGCCAGATGGGTGCGAACGGCTAATACCGAATCTGTCTATAACGCACCAAAGGCCGCCTCTGCGACCGTTGGTTGATGACACTTTCATACAATGCAAAATGGCTTATTGGTTCAGTGTTTCGCGGAAAGTTTTAAAAATTCTGGCGGGGTCGGTTGAGCGGCAGACGTTGATGGAGGGATAGGTTTTATCTTTTATCAATGTGCCTGCAGTTTTCGCATCCAGATGCATACGCTGTTGTCCGTCCCAAATTTTATCCGGCATATTTGTGTTGGTGGTTTGCAGCCAGGGTGTCGATGTTGTTTGATATACGGCCCGCAAGTTTTGTTTATCACCTTTACAGAGATCGGGTTCCAGCGCGATCATGACGGACAGCGTGTCCCAAAAATAATATTCATTGCTGGCGATAAACCAATCATTTTTATCCAGCACTGCATCCCAGAATTTCGCAGAATCTGTAGTGGCAGCGTGTTTAAATTCGGCCGCTATTTGCGGTGTAACGCGCACTGAGTTAGTGACATCCAAACCGACTAATACAATCGGTAGTGTTGCGGCAAGCACCTTGTCTGTTGCAACCGGGTCGATAAAAAAATTCCATTCAGCGGTAGTGTTCGGGTGTCCTTTGGTAAACAGAGGCACAATGATATTGCCCGGTGCATCGACAGTGCCGCCCATAATAACCAACTGTTCAAGCTTGCTTTTATCGCGCGGGTATTTTTCCAGCCATTGCGCAATATTGGTTAAGGGTCCGGTTGCGATCAAGGTGACTTTTTCTTTCGCTTTAATAATCGCATCGTGAATAACGTCAGCGGCATGTTTATCACTAACGGGGCGTGTACTGGGGGAAATAGCAACGCCAGAGAGGGTGTCTGAATCTTTGCGCCACGCCTCCGGGAAAACAAAATAGCCATCGAGTGGATAATCATCACCGCAGGCTACCGGAATCGCTTTTTGGGTTTTACCAGACAAGTCGATCAATGCATTGGTATTTTTCAGCCCGGGTTGGCAGCGCGATTCGCCGCTGGCGGCAATCGTAATAGCAATCACATCGGCGTTAGGGTGGTGCAGCAAATAGAGCAGTGCTGCCCAATCATCAATCGCCATGTCATTGTCAAAAATAATGGGTTTGGATTGTGCCAGGGCGCTGGTTAACATAAGTGCTAACAATAAATATTTTTTCATCTTGTTTTTGCCGTTATAAAAATGAATCCCGCGCATTTTTGCGCGGGAAATACATTATGTCGCAGTGAATTGGTTCATTGGTTATTTTGCAGACGGAATGGAATTTTGATATTTGCTCCAATCTTTTAGCAGCGCCTGCACTACCTGATTACCTAAACCAAAGGCCGCTTCAATCGCCGGTAACCCGTCGTCCGGATAAGGCGCGGTCGTACTCCAGGCAGCGGTTTTACCCGGTGGCGGAAAACTGTAATTGCTGACGGTGCGCAAAACGAGAACCCGATCTGTATCAACTTTTTTTGCTTTGGCTAAACGATGCAGTGCCGTCAGGCTGCCGTTGTCTTCCATGTTGGTGGTCATAAAGTTACTGGTTTTTCCCGCATGCAAATGCATCCAGTCATTCGCCCAATTATTTAACAGCTCACCATGCCAATAGGTGCTCGAGCCGAGTGTGTCGCCGATGGTGACAAAAGGTGCGCGCTGAGCTTGCTCAAAGCCCGTGTATTGGGCGCGAAATTTTTTCATCGCTGGTGTGTCGGTCAACGGAAAATCTTTAGTGAGCTGATAAGCCCAATTAACAAAACCCGGATTCAGGTTGTACACAATGGTGTCCACGGTCCAACCGGTTGATTCCTGATTGGGTTCTTTGGCGCCGAGTGGAATTAATCCGTATTTCCATTCTTTGGGAATTTCGCGGCCATCAATTTCGTAGAGCAAATCGCCATCGACAACGTGTTTTGCCCATACGCCAGAGCCGAGAGAAACATCAAGCGGATCACCGCCGCCGATACCGGCAATCACCCAATAGGCTTTTGATAAATCAAAACGCGGATCAGTGCCTAACGCCATGATCGATGCGGTTGCGTTGGTTACTCCGCCGCCAGTGCAAATGGCGATCACGCCTGCATCATTCATGTGCAAGTCATAAGCGCCGAGTGGGAATGGAAATTTTTTATCGAGTTTTAAGCGTTCAATCCAGAGTTGATATTCACCGGCTTTATCGCCAGTGACATCGCCTGTTTCAAACATACTGACCACAACAATTTTTACCGGAATCGCAGCATTGGCGCTGAGAGCAAGAATAAAACTGACTATCACCAGCGCAGCACTGCCGATTAACTTCAACATACATAACCTCAATTTATTGCATTCAAATAAACAATTTCAGTAACTCTTGTCCGTGTGAATTTATCTCACGTGCGTTGACAAAAGTGCTCGCGCTTATTTATGCAAAAAATTGACCATTGGGTCAGAAAAATAAGCAAAGTTATGTATAGGGCGAGTTATTTGTATCCACCCTGTAAGTAGCGATGAAATGCGAGATTGACCCAAATGGCTTCGGGGTTAACTGTCCAGTTGGAATTCAATGCTTGTATCGCTTTAACCAATGCGGGCGCTTGCGTGGGTAGAGCAAGTAAATAAGCGGTTTCATTGCCATTGCTCACCGCAATTTGGGTTGCGCTGGCAAAACCTTCTGCAGGTGTGTTGCTGCGATAGAAGGGTTGCCACCAGGAGCCGATAATTAATCCGGTTTGTTTTTCGCTATCTTTTTTGGCATAGCGATTAATCGTCGCGACAAATTTTTCTTTGTCGCTGCGTGTTGGAAATTCAAAGTGCAAGTCATACTCATTGGCTTCGACCAAACGGCGATTATTACCGAGATCAATTAGTGATTGGCTAAGTGTGCCCCAGTCATCTCGGTATAAAAATGCAGATGTTTTACGTGAGAAACCAACGCGCGCTTGAAACCCTTCGCTCGCCAATAGTGCGAGCAGTTGTTGCGCGTGATCAATATTACTGTGGCCATAAACAATATGGCGATCAGCTGCAAATAATGGCCAAGGGGATGTAACTAAATTGTAACCAGTGGCTATGCCTTGGCCGATTAGCTGGCGCAACTCCAGCGCAAATGCAGAAGGCGCAACGGCAGCAGTAGATTTCCATTCGGATTCAATGCGCTGATAAAGCGAAGGTTCATTGAGCTGGCCAATGTAGGCTGAATCTGGCTGATTGTAGTGTGCAACAAAATTCTTTAATGCTGTTAGATCGGTGAGTGGTGCGCCCAAAAGCGTCAGGGTGGCAGCTGCCTGTAATTCCGAGAGTGGTAATTTTTCTTCATTGCTGAGAGTGCTAAGCGCAAGCGCTTTTTCCCGGTTAAAAGTCGCCGCTAATTCGCTGTAACCCAGTTGTGATACTGCATCCTGATAGGCTCCTGCATGGCTCAAAAAGGAAGCTGTGATAATCGCTGTAAATGCACAACAAGATAATAGTTTTTTAAAAAGGAATTTTTGCATTGTGGATTCCGAAAGCTGAAATAAAAAAGCCCGCAAAGCGGGCAAGACTACTACGGAGGAGAACTACAAGAACACGAACAACAAGGTACAACAAAAAAAATATAACAAAAAAACACAGCAAAAAAAGCACAGAAAAAACGAGTTACAAGTATTTAACCAGATGCAGGGAGAATTTAGCCGCTTCACGTGCGGCTATAGGCCCCAAGCGCAGGTAGTCATCATTGGGGGCCTCCTGCGCGACGTTGCTGCCGGCGCGCACAATCAAATAGGGAACACCCAATGTTTCGCATACATGGCCGAGAGGAGCAGACTCCATTTCCATAATGTCGGTTTTGAATTGATTGCGCAGTGATTCTATGCGTACTTGGGGAACGCCAAATAAATCCGATGATGCAACCACTCCGTACCGCACTGTATTTTTGTAGGTGCTGCCATTGGCAGTGATTGTTTGTGCTTCGTAAGAATCCATCGCCTTTTTAGCAATAGTTAGCAGTGCGGTGGTGGGCATGAATTCGTTTTTGACTTCTTTACCATCGTCCGGGCTATTCATCGGGCGATACACCATATCGTTTTTGGTCAGGCTGCCATAGTCATGCTCATAGGTATGGGTAGCTACGATGACATCGCCTGTGCGCAATTGTTGGTTGATGCGCGCTCCGGTGCCGGTCATCAATACCAGGCGCGGTTTAAACTCGGTAATAAATAAAGCGGTGGTCATACCAGTAAATGTTTTACCAATGCCGGTGATGGCAATGACTACGGATTTTCCGTGTAACTTTCCTTGCCAATAAGGAATTCCCCATAAGGATTTTTTTTCTGGGTTTTCCAGCGCATTGGTGAGTACAGGAATTTCTTGTGGCACCGCACCGAGGATCACAATGGTATCGCTGGGCTCGTAATGCTTAGGTTTATCCTGTGCATGACTTGTTCCGGTGAATGCAATAATCACCGTCATACAGGTAATAACTCGTACAAAAAAAGTCATTGTTTTTCTCATTGAATATTTCATTGTATTGATTGGTTTTGCAGGTAATTACCCAGCATGGAAAGATAGGCAATTTTTTCGCTATCAGGTAACCATGCCACGCGAAAGGCATTGCCAACGAGCGTAGCGATTTCCTCGCTGGTGAAATTTCCTTCCCGCTGTAGTTCTACAAGATTCTCATTGAGATAAGCGCGGAAGTAGGCTGGGTCATCAGAATTGATTGTGGCAAGCATGCCTTTATCGAGCATGGTGCGAATTTCGTTTGATGTCAGCGACTGTACAACAAATCGATTGGATACCGGGCATACGGTTAGCCCCAAACCTTTTACCTTGATGGCTTCGCAGAGTTCATCGCTTTCCAAAGAATTCACGCCGTGGTCAATTCGATCGACCACAATATCGTCAAGGCATTGGCCAATGTGCATCAGCGTATTCTGTTGATTCACGTCGCAATGCATGGTGAGTTTTAATCCCATTTCGCGCGCTTTTTTAAATACTGCTGCAAATTTTATCGGAGGATTATTTTTTTCATCCGAATCCAGGCCAACACCGATTAGCCAGTTGCGATAAGGTTCAGCCATTAATAAATGTTCCATGGCTGACTCCGCACTCATGTCGCGCAGGAAACACATAATTAATTGGCTTTTAATGCCAAGTTTTGCTTCTGCATCTACCTGCGCGGCACGTATGCCGTGCATGATTACGCTAAATTCCACTCCGCGGCTGGTATGTGCTTGCGGATCAAAAAACAGTTCTGCATACACTGTGTTTTGGCTGTATGCCTTGCTTAAATAATTCCAGGTGAGCTGATAGAAATCGGCTTCATCGCGCAGAACTTTCATTGCGCCGTAATAAATAGTCAGAAAAGAGGGAAGATCATAAAAATCGTAAGCGGCAATTAATTCTTCAGGCGTTTCATATCCCAATTCAATATTGTTTTTGCGCGCAAGTGCAAAACTTAGTTCCGGCTCCAGAGTTCCTTCAAGGTGAACATGTAATTCAGCTTTGGGCATATTTTCGATAAAGGATTGCATCTGCAGCTCCGGATAAAATAAATCAACTAATGATCTCTATCGCTGGTACAGCAAATACCGTTCCTGATTTGCCGGAGCTAATAAATTAGCTGACTAAAAAGACAAGAAATGAAAATCCTGACCGAATTAACGAAGACAGGTGCACCGAATTGTTTCGCGCAGGGCGATTCCTGCGCAAATAGCGGTCATTTCGTTGAGGCGCATTTAGTCGAGTGCTTGAGGTAACAAGCGCTTAATAAGTTGGTGTTACGAAAAGCAGAGTCTCGAGTGGTTGGCAGGCAGGAGAGGGACGAACACCTGTTGCCATTTGGCCCCCTGATTACAAATTAACCATTGATAAAAAAGGACTTTTTTTTCTTACCGGTATTGACTCAAAAAGCCCAAGCGGGTTTAATACGCGCCTCTTGCAGCACAGCCTGCATAGGACACGCCCAGATAGCTCAGTCGGTAGAGCAGTGGATTGAAAATCCTCGTGTCCCTGGTTCGATTCCGGGTCTGGGCACCATCTTACAAACCGATGTAATCCTATATCGTCTGAAACCCCGCGTAATTGCGGGGTTTTTTGTTTATACTCAGTCCAAAGCAATCCATTCTATACAACCGAATCCGACAATTTATTGGGGTATATTTCAGGGGTACATGAGATACCCCTTTCGGAATGTACCCCAGTCGGGGTACATGGGTGATTTATGGCACTGACCGACACCAAAGTAAAAAGCGCAAAACCGGCTGAAAAAGACTACAAGCTCTATGATGAACGCGGATTGTTCATGCTGGTTAAAAGTAATGGCTCTAAATACTGGCGGCTTAAATACATAAAAGATGGCAAAGAGAAATTGCTTGCTCTTGGTGTATATCCTCAAATTTCCCTCAAAGATGCCCGCGAATTACGCGATAGTGCTCGCGCCCAAATTGCAAAGGGCATAGACCCCAACGAAACCAAACGCGCTGCTAAAGCCTCGCAAAGTGGGGCTGATAGTTTTGCTGCCATTGCTCGGGAGTGGTACGAAAAGCAATTACCAACATGGGCACCGGCCACCGCTAAAAAGCGCCTTGCCCTGTTGGAAAATGATTTGTTTCCGTGGATGGGTGCCCGCCAAATAAATGAGCTTACTTCCAAGGATTTACTAACCGGCTTGCAGCGCATAGAAAGTCGAGGCGCGAAAGATTCCGCGCACAACGCCCGCCAAGTGTTATCCCAAATATTCCGCTATGCGCGTGTCACCCAACGTACTACCACTGACCCAGTACAGGATTTAAAAGGTGCGCTTGCGCCAAAGCTGGCCAAGCATCGTCCTGCTATTACCGAACCGGTTGAGCTGGGGCGCATGTTGGTAAAGATCGAACAATACAGTGGCAGCTATGTTGTGCGCGCACTGATCGCTTTATGCCCGCTGCTCTTTCAGCGCCCCGGTGAAATGATTGCCATGCGGTGGAGCGATTTGGATTTGGAGGCGGGTGAGTGGCGTTACGTCCCACCAAAAACAATTAAGAAAACCACTTGCCCCGATGGTATCCCGCACACAGTCCCACTCAGTAAACAGGCGATTGGTATTTTGCACGAGCTGCATCCGCTTACCGGTGAAGGCCAATATGTATTCCCAAGCCAGCGCCGCCAAGGCAAACACGCCAGCGAGGGCACTATCAATAAAGCCCTGCAAATCATGGGCTACGACACTGCAAAAACACACTGCGCCCACGGTTTCCGCTCTACAGCGCGAACCATATTGGATGAAGTGCTGAGCTTTCGTGTGGAGTGGATCGAGCACCAGCTTGCACACGCTGTGCGTGATTCCCTTGGCCGTGCTTACAACCGCACAACCCATTTACCACAACGCAAAGAAATGATGCAGCGCTGGGCTGATTACCTTGATGCCCTGCGCCAGCAAGCCCAAACCCCCAATGTCATTACTGCGAATTTTGGCAAAGCTGGCTAAAGCGTTTCGGCTGCGGCGGTTTTGCAGTGGGGAGAGTGGGTACACTGGGGAATGGTTACTCTCTCACGTAAGAAAATCAAAGAGTTAGATATAGGTTTATGGGTTTTTATTGTTCCCCACTTACTTTTTTAAAAGTGGGGAAGGTGGGAGCAATTGGCGATTTTGCGGCAATGGGCGAAATCTCAATAGGGATACCAGTTGCAGCAAAAATTCCCGTTGTGCAAACTTTCGTTAGGGTGAGTTATGTCGATTAAAGATGAGAACGATGGTACGAATAAGGCCTTAACTCTCGGATTGATACATGAAATAGGCGGGTTTAAGGGTAGTACAACTGGGACTAAATTGATCGCACGTTTTTGTAATGCGGTTAATCAGGGTGAAACACCATTGGGGGCTGATTTAAAAGTTATTGCTGATGCTTTAGAGCCACTAATGACTTTCTATTTGATTGATAGCGGCACGACTGATAACCGCTTACGTGATCAACTGGATGTGTTTGCAAGGCGTATGGGGTTGAAGAAAAAACAAGGAAGAGAACGCGAACACTTACACATAGATTCCGTCACTCAATATTTTGAGAAACGAGACGAATTCATTCATGGTGGAGACAAGGAGAGCGAAGCGACATCTAAAGCTTTAGACTGGTCTTCTAAACAGGAAAAAATATCGCCAAGAGCTATGCGCAATCGAATCGTAAGCCATAAGGAGGCGGCGGAAATGATGTACAGCTTTAAAAAAGAGTGTGCCCCTATGGTCGAACAATATAAGCGGTTTGCAGAAATGGAGGAAAACCTGCGGAAAAGATGGTGTCACCTTTCGGTAGTGAAATCTGGAAAATAATGCTACCTATGTAATTGATAGATAAATTGGCTTCGATGTAAAAAACACATTGGAGCCAATATGCAAAATCAATCCCCCGAACAAACAAATATTGTAACAATCCCCGCCATAGGCTTTTATCGCGCCCAACAATGCGCTGCTCTTTTGGGGGTATCTAAGTCAACGTTCTGGCTTTGGGCACAACAAAAAACTGTTAAAGGTATTCCCGTCCCGCAACCTATAAAGTTGTCACCTGGCGTCACAGTTTTTAAGCGCTCTGACATACACACCTTTTGCGAACAATTAGCAGCCCTTGGTGATTCAACCACGCCACCAGAGGCCGCCTAATATGACCGCTCGCACGCAAGCTCAATACACTCGCTCCCAAATCCTTGAGCGCTGTATCTGCATCACTATAGATGATCTTTTATCTCGTGGTGCTAATGCAAGCAACCCTAAGCTTAAGCACCTCAACGCCTTTATAGATTTCATTACTGCTAACGATTGCGGAGCGCATTTATTGGAATGGCCAGACGGCACCCTTGAATTAGTAGTTAGCCATCGTGCGCGTGAGTTTTCGCAATTAACACAGAGCGCAATCGTCGCCGCATATCGTTACGCCATATTTGGTTATGGGCTGATTTATTGCGACTATTGATCATCAAATTTAGCCTAAAAAATAGTGTTGCCATGTATACAAATATGGCTATTTATTGCGGCATATGTCGGCTTATTCCGCGTGCTGAATGCCGCTCTTATCGGGTGCGGGGATTGCGCGTTTCATTTTAAAAAAAGAGTTTTTTAACATGAGTAAAAAACTGGATTTTAAGAGACTGAATTCACTGGCTTTGGCGCAAGCTGAGTCCATCGTGAGTCACTACGCACCGAACGGAAAATTAAATGGCCGCGAATATGTAGCGCGCAATCCAAACAGAAATGATAGCAAGGCCGGTTCGTTTTCTATCAACGTTGATACCGGCGTATGGTGCGATTTTGCCACTGACGATAAAGGCGGCGATATGGTGAGTTATGTGGCCTATGTGCTGCGCCTGAGCCAAGGCGATGCGTTCAAAACCCTTGCGCATTATTTGGGAATGAGCGATGAACCCTTGCGCGACTTCCAGCAATTAAACACCGCAACGCCTACGCCCTCAAGGGAACCCAAAGAGCCTGCATTTAAACCGATATTGCCACCACCGCCCGAGGCTGCCAAAAGCTGCCCGCTTCATTTCCCGCAATTCGGTAAAGCTTCGCACTACTGGGATTATAAAAACGCCGCTGGTGATTTACTGATGCGCGTGTGTCGCTTTGATCGCATCACCAGCGCAGGCGAACGCGCCAAAGAATATCGTCCCGTTGTGTATGGGACGGGCACCGCCAAAGGTAAAGAGCGCACCGGCTGGCATTGGCGGCAGTTGCCTAATAATCGCCCGCTCTATGGCTTGGGATGGTTGGCCGCTGCGCCTGTATCCGCCCCCGTGATATTGGTGGAGGGCGAAAAAGCCTGCGATGCGGCGCGCTCGTTGTTTGTCGGTAAACCCTGCATGACGTGGAGCGGTGGCAGTAAAGCAATTGGCAAAACTGACTTCTCGCCGTTGGCTGGCCGTGATGTGTGGTTGTGGCCGGATAATGATTTAGCCGGTGAAAAAACTATCGATGCGATGCGCCCAGTGCTGAATGCCATAGGGGTTAAATCCTTTCGGGTTTTTGATTTATCCATCTTTGCCCGTTTCGCACCTGGAAATGATGGGCAATTGATCGAGCGTGAATATACATGGCCAGACAAAGCCGATGCCTTTAATGCCGCTGCGCTTGGCTGGTTATCGTCACACTTAACTGCGCTTATAGAGCGCGATGTGCTTTTATTGCCCTTAGATAGCGACGCACCAGCCCTTCAACACATCATCACGCCCAATGCAGAAAACACCACCAGTGATAACACAAACCTAATCCCTTACGGGTTTAAACTGGATGATGGCGGGGTCTATGCCTATGACGCCAAAGCCGAAAAGTATCGTCGGATTTGTTCGCGGTTGGATGTGGTGGCTTATTGCCGCGATGCAAATGATGCAGGCGATAATTGGGGAATATTGGTGCGCTTTAACAATCGTGATGGAAAAGAAAAGCAGCTTAATTTCCCGTTGGAATTATTTGGCACTGATGGCGGCACCGAAGTCACAAAGCGTTTATTAAGCATGGGGCTGGAATATGACGCACACCGTGAAAGTAAACGCAAAGTGTTGGAGTATTTACAAGGCCACAAAACCCAAAAGCGCATAGGGCTGGTGCATAAAACAGGTTGGCACAAAAACGCCTTTGTGTTGCCTGATCGCATCATAGGCAACACCGAAGAACAATTAATGTTTTATACCGATGGCGCAAGCCTGTGCAAATTATCCGAGTGCGGCACCTTGGCAGAATGGCAAGAAAATGTAAGCCGGTATTGCGTTGATAACCCCTTGGCATTGTTTACAGTCAGTGCGGCTTTTTCTGCGCCGCTTGTCGATTTATTGGGAGTGGAAACAATGGGCTTTCACTTTTACGGTGATAGCTCTTGGGGTAAATCCACACTGTTAAATATTGCGTGCTCGGTATTTGGTAAGCCGGATGATTACAAAAAAGCATGGCGCTCTACTGATAACGGAATGGAAAGCCTTGCCGCCTCGCATTCTGAAATGTTGTTAGCGCTGGATGAGATTAATCAATTCGATCCGCGCAAGTTGGGTGATGCGGTTTATATGCTGGGCAATGGCAGCGGCAAAACCCGCGCTAATGATCGCGGCGGTGCGCGTGATGATTCGCATCGCTGGCGCTTTACGTTTTTATCCAACGGTGAAAAAACATTAGAGCAATACATGGGCGAGGCCGGTAAAACCCAAACGGCGGGAATGGAAATGCGTTTCTTGGAAATACGCGCAACCTTGCACGATTCAGAGGCCAATATAAAACGCATGGGGGTATTTAATAACACGCATGGGCTTATGGGTGGCGCGGCGCTTTCAGAGCAGCTTAATGGCGCTATGGTGCAATATCACGGCACAGCCTTTCCTGCTTTTTTAAATGCGCTGGTGCGTGAGTTGGAAGGCGATAACCGAAGCAAATTTATTGCGTCTATCTTGTCGCGAATGGAGAAATTTAGAAAGAAACACTTAACCGATAATGCCAGCGGGCAGGTGCACAGGGCTGCGGTTAAATTTGCATTGGTAGGTTGGGCGGGTGAGTTGGCCACGCATTGGGGTATTACCGGCTGGCAACAAGGGCAGGCTATTAGCGCGGCCTCCAATTGTTTTAATACCTGGCTTCGCGCTCGTGGTGGTGACGGCAATTTTGAAGAGCGGCAAATGCTGGAGCATGTGCGCCAGCAATTTACCAAATACAGCGAGTCCCGTTTTAAGCGGTGGGATGGTCCCGAAGAAAGCAAAAATGCGGTTATCGATTCCCATGTCTCTACTACCGCTGAGTGCTGGGGCTTTAGGCGAGAGTTGCGCACTAAAGATTATTTAGAGGGTGATTCGTCCGACGTGATTTTTTATGTGTTCAAAGAGGCATTTAAAAACGATATTTGCAAAGGTTATGACCATAACCGCATCGCCAAAATGCTGCGCACCTCGGAAGCATTACAGCCAACAATTATGGCTAATGGTAAGGAACGCATGGACAGAAAAGAACGACTTCCCAAGATGGGAGCCAAGCAAGTTTGGTGTTACAAAATCACCTTGTCCGCACTGATGGCCGTAGTGGAAGATCACGAAATTATTGATCAGGATGGGATGGGGCTTTAGAGTTGCCAGAACTGGCGCTATTTACTGCTTAGTGTTGGTTTATGAGGATAGTGTTGTTTATAAGAAATGTCTTTGGTTATCATGCATATAACAGGCACACCAATATCGTTTTACTGGTTCTTTAACAATGGGGTATCGCATATTCAACGTGAATATATGCAGGCTCATTATTGGGCTTTACTTTGCAACACGTAGTGTATAACTGTAAATAAGCAGTTTTCGGTTCGTAACTTATTGATTTATAGCTAAATTATAATTTTGACGGGCTCGGTTGAACGAGTGTTATGGCTATTTACACAGGATTTATAAGAAAACTTATGGATGCAATAACAAAAAATAATAACTTTTTGCAAAAATTGTGGTCTATAGTTGACTTAAAGGTTAACTCTTGATGTTTTTGTTTGATATAGTGCCGCCCCAACATAGACAACCTCATTGGCGCTTTAGAGTGTTGGGGGTTGCCAACAGCACAGACAAGAACGACTCCGATCTAGCTAACTTTCTTAAAAATTTAAAACCTAACGAAATGGCTGGTTTTATGAACAGCTTTGTCCGTTATTGTGAGTATGGAAAAGAAGGTCTTACCTCCAACATGTTTCATTCATGTGATGCAAATAGAAATCTCCATCAATTTAGAAAGGGGAACTATCGTGTTACCTGCTTTATCGAAGAAGGAAATGTTGTTATTTGTTCTCATGGCTTTTTAAAGTCAGGTAACAAGACGCCAACCCAAGAACAAAATAAAACTGATGCACTTAGAACTAGATATTTAACTGCAAAACAAAGCGGTGAATGTAAATTCATAGGTGATCAGTAAACAGGAGCCAAAAATGGATAGTATCTTCGATAGTTTTTTTAGTACTGCCGATTCAAATTTCGAATATGTTGCCGCAGGATTGTGCGCAGATATTGCAAAAAACATTGAAAGTTTAATGAAGCACCAAAAGATTTCAAATGTTGAGTTGGCAGAAAAGCTTGAGTGCACTAAGTCGTATGTCACAAAGCTCTTGCGTGGAGACCAAAATCTTTCAGTGAAAACGCTTGCAAAAATTTCTATTGCGCTCGACGCAGAAATTAAAGCTGCATTCATTCCAAAATCGGCTTATGCCGAATTAAACCGACAAATAAAAGAATATTTTGTGCAGCAGCATGCCCAGCAACGCCAAGAAGCGGCCAAAAAATCTTGGATGCGTGATGTCGCGAGCTGCAATGACGACACATATGGCACCATAGGCACTCTCACCAGAGCCAACAATGTGAAAAAACTATTTATGGATCAAATAAATGCTCAATCCAGCATCGCTTAATCTCGACAGCTACTTTTACTCATGCATCAATGTATCTTTAGACATGGAGGCCTATTTTGGTGAGGAAATAAGCCCTCTCACAACTGCTGATTTGAATGCAGATTTTTTTGTTAAGGAAGATTTTGATTCAGATGAAGATTTAATCGTCACTCTTGAGGTTTCAACAGAAGCATCAGATAAAAAGAACCCTCTTAATATTGAAATTAAGGTGATGGGACGCTTTCTTGCTAACGATGAATTAAGAGCAAGAGTAAAGTCAGGTGATGTGAAGAGAGAAAATGTTGTCATCAATGGATTGTCTATTTTATATAGTAGCATTCGAGATCAGGTGCTTTCGTTGACTGCAAAAATGCCAATCGGGCCGGTATTTTTACCTACTTGCACATTTAGCGTGAAGAGGAATGAACCCATAAAAGAAGAACTCCCTGTTACAAAGAAAGTAAGAAGGAGAACTAAAATAAAACCCGTCTAGTGCGGGTTTTTTTATTGTATTAAAAAGACCCATGCCGGTAAGCATTGTTTTCAATTTCCAGCTCACTCGACCTCCCCCTGCTTCTTTAACTTGGTACTAAATAGTACGAATGCCTCATGATCATAAGCGGGGGAATAATTGCTCGCTGGTATATCCGCATTAATGGCAATAGAGGATGATCACGAAATTATTGATCAGGATATGGCGGGGTTTTCGTAACAGTGATCACGGATTGCAGGCTTTATTCCCCGTTTTCACAGGTCAGTGGGGATGAATGTCTGGGGAGTTTTTAGCAATTAAATGTCAAGATAATCAACTATATAAAACCTGTTCCCCACTTTCCCCTCGCTCCCCACACAAAAACAGGTAGCTGGTATCTGCCCCAAATTTAACTACTCCCCCCGCCCCTTAATGTGGTGCTATTAGCGCGGTGTTTCACAAGGAAGTTGCTTGCAGGTTTGGAGTAGCAGCTTTTTAGGTATGGGTAAATCTGTTTAGTAATGGGCAGGTGGGGGGGACGCTAAAAAATCCAAACTCTAGCCCTTTTCCTGACCGCGCCCTATCTCATTCAGGGAAAAAATCCCTCATTGAAAATATGTTTACATTGGTGAGTGGATATTAAAAAGATGACTGGATTTAATGGTGTAACACAAAGATGGACTTAAAATTTTGGAGGGTAAAATGACATTTTTTACGGCCAAAAAACGGCTCTACGTTGAAGCTCGACTGAGCGGTAAGAATTTTACCGATGCTGCTATTGCGGCTGGTTGCCCTGTGAAATACGCACGCCAATCCGGTTCGCGTCTTGAAAAAGATCCTGATGTGGTGGCAGCCTTTCGCCGTTATAAGGAGGCTGGTCAAAATACCGGCAATCAACTAAGAAACAACGAACCCGAAGCCTCCAAGGCTGAAGTATTAAACAACTACTTGGATGACCCTTTGGAGTTTATGCGCCGCTTGATGAATGATCCCATTCAAGACTCACGCTTGCGATTAGAGGCGGCTAAGGCGTTGGCTGCTCACACCATCAACAAGGTCGGCGCACAGGGCAAAAAACAAGAGCAGGCCGAGGCGGCGAGAGCAGTGGCAAATCGTTTAAGAGGCTTTTCTGCACCCAAGCCATTTGCAGTTAAGTAGGGCTGTTCTGTTTAAAAAAAGCACACCAATGCCGTTTAAGGGTTTTTTAAAGAATAAATTTTTGGGAGTGGTTTCGATTAATTGGGGTACATTTTGGGGTACATGAAAAATCCAAACTGACGAAATCATTGCTAATAATGGCCTGCAGAAAATCTTACTAAGACGGGTCTGGCACCATACAAATCGATACTTTATATGTATCGTCAAAAAAGCCCGCTTAATAGCGGGCTTTTTCGTTTCTGGCTTTTCTCTATTTATCAGCGTATTGATTCGGCATTTACCGGCGCTTGGTTTTGCTGTTAATGCTGCCAGGCTTGGATAACGCCAACAAAGAACTTAATGCTAGCGGCGTTTAACAGGTCGATAAAAAATGCACCCACGAGCGGTACGATTAAAAAAGCTTTTACCGAAGCGCCATAGCGCATAGTGATGGCATTCATGTTGGCAATAGCGACCGGTGTTGCGCCAAGCCCCAGGCCTGCAAAGCCGGCAGAAATAACCACCGCATCGTAATCGCGCCCCATCACCCGGAAAATGATAAATATCGCGAACAGTGTCATCGCCAGTGTTTGTATGAATAGAACTGCTAATACGGGGGTTATGGCATTGGCGAGTGAGCTGAACTCCATGCTCATCAGGCTGATGCTCAGAAAAATATTGAGTGCAACCTCGCCAAATTTGGCAACGGTTGTTGGGTGAAGTGGGGTTTTAACGATGTCTGCAAGGTTGGTGAGTAGTATTCCTGCCAGCATGGCGGTGAGGAATCCGGGCAGCAGGAAACCTTTGGTCGATAAAAATGCGTTAACACTGTGGCCGATCTGAACGCATAGCGCCAGGACTAGAATCACACCGAGAATACTGCGTAAGTGACCGGCGGTTAAGGGCAGGGCGGTTTGTGGTTGGGGGGCGCACTCTACGGGTTGTGGCGTTTCTGCCGGGCCGTGCAGTTGGTAGGTTTTCAGGAGCCATTTGGCGATGGGCCCGCCGATGACGCCACCGGCGACCAAGCCAAAGGTGGCAAAGGCAATCCCCAATTCGCGCGCGGCATGCAAGCCTGCAGCTTCGGCTTCGGCACCCCAGGCAATCGCCGTTCCGTGGCCGCCCGCAAACGATATGCTACCCGCTATTAATCCATATGCAGGGCGATAGCCAAAAGCGGTGGCAATGGCGATACCGATGAGATCCTGCAGGATAATAAATGCAAGCGATAAGGCCACCAGCAGCACCAATGCCTTGCCTCCGCGCATCAGGACATTGAATTTGGCGGCAAGTCCGATGGTGCTAAAAAAGACCAGCAGAAGTATGTCGCGCAGCTGCATATCAAAGTTCAGTTTGATATCGGCGAAGTGATAGATGAGTGCAGCTATAGTGCTGAATAGCACTCCGCCGGTAACTGCAGGCGGGATATTGTTGTCGCCGAGCAAGGACACTTTTTGGTTAATGTACATGCCGGCATACAGAACCAGAATGCTAATAATCAGCGTTTCGGCCGGGGCGAGATTGATTAATGTCATGGTATGAAATCAGCTCCATATCCCAGGGTTGATGTTCCATTGCAGAGCGGCCGTTTATTTTCATGCTTAAGCCAAATCTCTTTTGATGAGCTTATGGTCTCTGTTTGAATATAGCAGTCCAATTAAATTGAATCGCGAAAATGGGGCTGGAATGTTAATCTGGCAGCGTTTTTTTGAGTTATTGATCAGGTTCATTTCTTTTTATCAGGTTGCTTTCATGACAAATAACGATGTTCTGCGTCGCCTCCGTTTTATTTTTGATTTCAGCGATTCGCAGATGATGGCATTGTTTGCATCGGGTGGTTTTAATGCCTCGCGCGAGCAGGTGAGCGATTGGTTAAAAGCAGATGACAAGCCCGAATTCAAAGAGCTACGCGATGTGCAGTTGGCGATTTTTTTGAATGGCTTGATCAATAAAAAACGCGGCAAGCGCGACGGCGAACAACCTGAGCCGGAAAAAAAGCTCAACCACAATATTGTCCTGCGCAAAGTAAAAATCGCACTGGATTTTAAAGATGAGCAAATGCTGGAAATGTTGGAGCTGGCCGGATTTCCGTTGAGTAAACACGAGTTGAGCGCGTTTTTTCGTAAGCCTGGCCACAACAATTATCGCGAGTGTCAATCGCAAGTGTTGCGCAACTTTCTCAAAGGGCTGCAATTGAAAATGCGTGGCAACACGACCGATCCAGTCGAGACTGCTCTGCCATAGCAGCTGCTTAATTTACGCGAGTCCATTCCGCACTTTTGATCTAAACCTGCCGTATTTTCATAACAATTGCTTCCGTTCCTGCTGGTAATGCTGGATTACACTCTAGTCAGTGTTGATCTATCTACCTACTGCCGGGAGTGATTGCTTATGCGTTCTTATATTCGCCATCCCACCTCGATTCCAATTCAGGTCAGTGCGGGCAGCGAAGAGGCTTCACAAGTCCGGGTGCTTGATTTGAGCGCAGGTGGACTGTGTTTTATTACGGACAAGCCGGTAAAAGTAGGCACCATGGTGGAATTTGATATTCCGATAACCAAACCGGATTACCATGGCCGTGGTGTGATTGTGTGGCGCCGCGAAGAGTCGTCCAACTCTTATGAGGTTGGTGTGCGCTTTACCAGCAATGATGAATACTTTCGCACACGGATGGTGGAGCAGGTATGCCAGATTGAAGATTATCGTCAACGCCTTGCGCTTAAGGGGCGGCAGCTCAGCAGTGAAGAGGCGGCGCTGGAATGGATTGAGCGCTACTCAGCGAATTTTGATAGCGTGGCACAGCACTAATACTGTACTAACAATACACCGAACAACATCTGCTGCAAAAAAAACCTCGCGCATCGATTGATGGCGAGGTTTTTTTATTGTTTGCAGTTGATGTAATTACTGCGGATTTTGCAGACGGCGATTAATCAAATCGCTCTCGATATTTTTCATGGTTTTATCATTGAGCGGATACCAGAGCACAAATAGCGCGCCCAGCACGCCGATCAAGGCGGGAATCCCGCTCATCAATAACACCATGCCGGGAACCGAGGCAGATACCGCGTCTTCTACACCCGCTTTATAGCCATAGAGCGTCAATACGATTAATACCATTGCGCCCGCGAAACCGTGACCGGTTTTGTTAATGAAGGTGCCCGCTGAATAAATCAGGCCGGTTGCACGGCGACCATTTTTCCATTCGGAATAATCTACGGTATCGCCCAGCATGCTAAAGAAAAGTACAGGCATCATGCCGGCAAAAAATTCGCCGATGGTGGCCAGAATCATCATTGCCGTTATGTCTTGTGGGTTAACAAAATAAATCGCACCGTTAAACACTGCGCCGAGTGAAAACGCGGCGATCATCAGGGTGCGTTTGTTAAAGCGATTGGATAACCAGCCGGTTGCCACGGCGGCGGCAAGCGATGCGACCAGTGTGATAGCAAAGTAATAGCCGATCAGATCTGGACGATGTAAAAAGTATTTAAAGTAATAGCTCGCCGCACTCGGGCGTACAACAGTGAACAAGCCAAACATAATGCCGACCGCCAATAGAATCAGCCATGGTTTGTTGGTGAGTAGGTCGGCCAGGTCTTTTTGGGTGTGAGACAGGGTTTCAATTGGGCGATGAATTAATCGGTTGCGCAGAATGACGGTGTAGGCAAAGCAGGCAAGCATAAAAATCGCAGCGGCGATTTTGTAGGTTGATGACCAGGATTCCATCGCCAAGCTGATAATAAAAATACTGATACCAAATACAGGAATTAAGATCACCGGCAGGTTGCAGAACAAATCCTTCATCTCTTCCCAGAAACTGGCATTGGTTTGTACTGGTGGTTTAATTCGCTCTTTTGTGGTGCTGTAAGTGATCAATAAGAAAATAACCAGCAATATCGCAAAAATCCACATGGTGCGTTGATAACCGACGGCCTCGCTACCATTGCCCAGCTTTTCCACCAAAAAGGGCATGGTGCTCATCACCAATAAACCGCCGGAAAAAGCGCCGATAAAGCGGAAGCTGGATAAGCTTGCGCGCTCTTTTACGCTGTCGGTCATCACACCCATGAGCGCACCATAGGGCACGTTGTTTGCGGTGTAAGCGAGGGTCAGGCAGAAATAAATCACAAACGCGTAGATCAGTTTGCCGGTGTAACTAAAGTCCGGTGTGGTGAATATCAGCGCGAGAAATACGGCGAGTACCGGCGTGGACCATAAAATCCAGGGGCGGAATTTGCCTTGTTTTGTATTGGTGCGGTCGGCGATGGAGCCCATCATAATATCGGTGATACCGTCGGAGAGGCGCACTAATAAAATCAAAATAGTGGCGTGAGCAGCGGCAAGGCCAAATGTATCTGTGTAAAAGACGGGGATGAAAAATCCGCTGCGCCAAACAAAGTTGGCGGCGGCATCGCCCATGGAATAGCCGATTTTCTCTCGCAGCGAGAGCGTGTGAGTGGATTGCTGCATGGTCTCAAAACCTCGTGTTTGTTGTTCTACTCAGAATTGTTTTTATCGATAGTAGTTGTTTTGTATCGACGACGACTGGTTTTATTCTGATGCACTTCCCTGCGGTGACATGAATGTCATTTTGGTTTTTAGCTGCTCTTGGAACAGAGGCCACTGTGTAGTGGCCTCTGTGATCTCTCTCACCGGATCAAGCGGTTGATGCTGCTTTTTCGGTTTTACTTTTTGTGCTTTTTAGCACTATTTTTTGCCGTCGTTGCGGCTTTTACATTACTTGCCAGCTTTGAAGGTTTCAGCCGCTTTCAAAATTTCTGCGCGCGCTTCTTCCAGATCGCCCCAGCCAGCGACTTTTACCCACTTGCCTTTTTCCAGATCTTTGTAGTGCTCAAAGAAGTGTTCGATTTGCTTGAGGGTGATTGCAGGCAAGTCTTGCAGAGTCTTCACTTCGCTGTAAATGGTGGTCAGTTTATCGTGCGGTACGGCTACGATTTTTGCATCTTCACCGGCTTCGTCGGTCATTTTCAACACGCCCAGTGGACGGCAGCGAATGACAGAACCCGCTTGAACTGGTTGTGGGAATACCACGAGTACGTCTGCTGCGTCGCCGTCACCGCACAGGGTGTTTGGGATGTAGCCATAGTTGCATGGATAGTACATGGCGGTGCTCACCAGGCGATCAACAAACAGCGAGTTACTGTCTTTGTCGATCTCGTACTTGATACCGGAGTTCATGGGGATTTCGATAACTACGTTAAAGTCATCGGGCAGGCTTTTGCCCGCAGGGACAAGTTCAAAACTCATGATGTGTTCCTGACGTTTATTGATTGATAACTACTGGGTAATAGAAAACTAATGGATTGAATCCGGGTATAGCAAGGGTTCTTTGAGCTAGTAGGGCGCGGATTCTACCACAACAAATAGGCGACTATAGCAACCGCAATGAGGGCGGCAGCGGCCAATGCCAGCCAAGCTTTGCGGCGTCCTTGATGCAGGTGGGGTTCGATGCGGTTGCCGGGCGACGTAGGGCGGGTTTTCCAGCGTTTGGGTTCGCTGCTGGGCAGTTTGCGCTCGACCGGTTTGCTCAATTCATCGATGGGTTTGCGGACACGGGTTTTGCTGTCTTCCAGGTCTGGCGCCACTATGCGGAAGGTATAAACATCCAAGCGCAAGCGATCGCCATTGTTGGCGGTGGCATTGTCCACCCGCAATTCATTCAGGAAGGTGCCATTGGCAGAGCCGAGGTCATGGATGCGCAGATGGTTGCCTTCGATACTGATTTCGGTATGGCGGCGCGATAAGTGAGTGCCGGGAATAACGATATCGCATTGGTTGCCGCGCCCGATAACGGTGCTGCGTTCGGGGGGCAGGATAAAATGCTTGCCCGCCAGCCAGCTGCTGTCGGAGACCAGGCGCCAGGGCGCGACATAGGTGTCTTTGGCTTTATCAGGCAGGCTGCGCGGATCAAGGACAATAATTTCGCTATTGCCGATTTTGATAATATCGCCGGGTAGAATTTCTTTTTGGGTGATGCGCTGGCCGTTAATAAAGCAACCACTCGCGCTGTTGTTATCTTTGAGGAAGTACTTGCTGTTTTCCTGGACTACTTTGGCGTGGTGCGGGTCGATCCCTTCTTCGTCGATTACCAGGTGATTGTCTGCCGCGCTGCCAATCGAAAATAGCTTTTCAACGACCCATAAAGGGGGGCGCCGATTATCCTTAAAGTGAAATTTGAGCATGGCAGATTCCGTTTTTTGACGTCGTAATCATTATTTTGCAACTATCTACCCTGAAATTGCCTATTTCGGCGCCGATCCTGTGATGTAGCTGACCTTACCACCGAATTCTATTAACTCAAACCCTAAAGGGCAATCATATGACTGACATTAAATCTCCCCCACCCATGGTGCCCCATGCGAACAACAAGGTGGTGATTCACTACTGCAATATGTGTCGCTGGATGCTTCGTTCTGCCTGGCTAGCGCAGGAATTATTGACGACCTTTGATGGTGAGTTGGACGAAGTAGCCCTGCATCCGGGTACCGGGGGGATCTTTCATGTCTGGCTTAATAATGAGCTGATCTGGGACAGGGTTAGTGATGGTGGTTTTCCGGAGGCGAAAGAGCTGAAGCAGCGGGTGCGCGATCTCCTTTGCCCGGAGCGCTCGCTTGGCCATAGCGATGGACACACCAAAAAAACCGACTGACTTTTGTAACAAATCGTTTCAACCCGTCATCAGTTATGGGCTTTTTACTGTTTTAACCGGGGGTGGCTGGCATAATGGCGCACTCTTCTTTTCGAAGTACCTTGTCGAAGCTCCTCGTAGAAGTACCGCTGACTGTGCCGTTTCAGGCGCAGTCACCAAGGGAAATATCAACAGCCGGATTTTTTCATGCAGACATTTTCACGTTTTTCTTCGTCGCTAGGCCAGATGTACCGCGCGCTCATTATCAACCGTCCCTACCATGTACTGACCTTATTGGTGTTGCTCACCCTGGGCGCCGCTTTTGGTATGACCAATTTCAAATTGGATGCCTCGGCCGACTCGCTCACGCTGGAGCACGATACCTCGATTGATTATCTGCGTGAAATTTCCAAGCGTTACCAAAGCGGTGATTTCCTGGTGCTTACCTATGCACCCAAAGCGGATATGTTTTCCGATGAGTCGATCAATACGCTGAAACAATTGCGCGATGAGTTGTCGAGCGTTGATGGTGTTGCCAGCGTTATTTCCATGATTGATGTTCCTTTGCTTTACAGCCCGATGCGTTCGCTTGCGGAGCAAAAAGAATCGACCCGCACCTTGCTGACTCCCGGCGTGGATCGGGCGATGGTTAAACAAGAATTTTTAACCAGCCCGATTTATCGCGATATGTTGTTAAGCCCCGATGGCACTACCTCAGCCATCTTGCTCAACTTAAAAGTGAACAACCAATACATCCAAATGGCGCGCCATCGCGATGCGTTGCGTTTGAAGCGCGACAAAGAAGGTCTGAGTGCGGACGAAGAAAAAGAGTTGGCACAAGTATCGGCCGAGTTTTTGGATTACCGCACGGCAAGTGCAGCGGAAGATGCAACGCGCGTAGAAATTGTGCGCGGCATAGTCGCCAAGTATCAGGATCGCGCGCAAATTTTTCTCGGCGGTGTGAGCATGATCACCACTGATATGATCGCCTATATCAAAAGCGATCTGGTGGTATTTGGCGGGGCTTTGGTCGCGTTTATTATTTTTATGCTGGCGATTTTATTCCGCCAATGGCGCTTCGTGGTACTGCCACTTGCGACCTGTTTAATGTCCGTTATTTTGATGCTCGGTTGGCTGGGCTGGATTGACTGGCGGCTCACAGTAATTTCATCCAATTTTGTCGCGCTGCTGTTAATCATGGTGTTTGCATTCACGATTTATGTGGTGGTGCGCTATCGCGAAGTTCACGCGCTTAATCCCGACATGGAGCAGTCCGAAATCGTGATGCAAACCGTGCGCGATATGACGGTTCCCTGCCTATATTCCGCACTGACCACCATAGTGGCGTTTATGTCGCTGGTGATGAGTGGCATCCGTCCGGTAATCGATTTTGGCTGGATGATGACCATTGGTCTGTCGGTTGGTTTTATTTTGGTATTTGTGGTGCTGCCTGCGGGCCTCATGGTGTTGCCCAAAGGTGAGCCTAAAGACCGTGGCGATAATTCCGCTGCGCTCACGGTGCGTTTCTCCAAACTGGCAGAATTTCACGGTGGCAAAATTGTACTGCTCGCACTGATTGTCGCGTTCATTAGCGCTTGGGGAATTAGCAAACTTGAAGTAGAGAACCGTTTTGTCGATTACTTTAAAAGCGACAGTGAAATCCATCAGGGCCTGAGTGTTATTGATCGCCAGCTAGGCGGCACAGTGACGCTCGATATCATTCTCGATGCCGATAAAAATATCGTTGATGTGGTTGAGTCGGATGCAGGCGATGAAGCGGATCCATTTGCTGAAGACAGCGATGTGGCTGCTGCTGATGAGTTTGCGGATGAGGAAGATCCCTTTGCCGAGGCTGGCGATGAAGATGCCTTTGCAGATGAAGGCAGTTCAGCCAAAGCGCCACCCAGTTATTGGTTTAGCGTAGCGGGTCTGGATCAGATCAAACAACTGCACAATTATTTGGAATCGCAGCCGGAAGTGGGCAAGGTGCAATCGCTTGCGACGGTCTATCAATTGGCGCACGACATCAACAAAGGCAAATTGAATGACTTTGAATTGAATGTGCTGCGCAATATGCTCTCTGATGACATCAAGAATTTTTTGATTACGCCCTACCTGGTTGACGAGGCTCAGCAAACCCGAATCACCCTGCGTGTTATAGAAACCACACCGAATTTGAAGCGCGCCGAGTTGGTAGAAAGAATTCGTCAGTACGCGCTGACGGAGGCTGGCTTCAAGCCGGAGCAAGTGAATTTCACCGGCATGTTAGTGCTTTACAACAATATGCTGCAGAGTTTATTCACATCACAAATTGCCACCATCGGCGTAGTGTTTGTGTCGATTATGCTGATGATGGTAGTGTTATTCCGCTCGTTTAAAATTGCACTTATCGCCATCCTGCCTAACATTCTTGCGGCGGGAACGGTGTTGGGTGCAATGGGCCTGGTAGGAATTCCACTCGATATGATGACTACCACGATTGCAGCAATTGTGGTCGGCGTGGGGGTGGATCAGGCGATTCAGTATTTCTATCGTTTCAGGATTGAGTTCGCGCTCGATCAAAACTATGTGGAAGCTATGCATCGCTCGCACGCCTCAATTGGACGCGCGATGTATTACACCTCGGTAACGATTATTGTGGGCTTCTCAATTCTGATGCTTTCACAATTTATTCCGTCTATTTATTTCGGTGTCTTAACAGCATTTGCGATGTTTATGGCAATTGTCGGCTCACTGACACTGCTGCCAAAATTGATCCTTCTGCTTAAACCATTTGGTCCGGGAAAATGATGCGGGTATAGAACCGTGCACAACGAAAAAGCCCCGCTCTATGCGGGGCTTTTTCGTTTAGGTGTTACTCAATATGGATGCTTTTAATTAAGATTTTATCCTTAATGGTTGTGCTACTTGGCGCTTTCGAGAGTTGAAGTCCCACCATTGTGGTTCCTGCAAGTATTTTGGTTTTGACAGTTTCAGTCATGACAAAGTCAGTCACGGCAGGCACACCGCCAGCACTTGAGAGAGTTCTATACCCACCGTCTTCACCACCATATTGAGACGTGGTGCCATTGTGCCAATTAATTTGCAGAACAGCCGTTGCATCGGTGATGTATGACTGGGGAATCGAAAGCGTATAGCTAATTTTGGTTCCCACAGCGATATTCACAGGTGTAGGCAATGTATACCGAGCTTCATACATGTAGCTTTTCGTGGAATTTTCGGCCCAGTCAACAGGAACCATATTAATGCCGGAACCGCTTGCGGCATTAAGCTCAACTTGCATTTGGTTTGGGCTGCCGCCACCGTTTACGCTCCAGCCGTCAACGCTGGTGAATGTATAGGTGGTTCCGGCTTGTGATGATGCAGTTGACGAGGCCGCGGATGAGGTTTCACCACCAGCAGTCGAACTTGTTTCCGCCGAAGCTGCTGCAGATGAGGTCGCTTCAGATGTCGCACTCGATACTGCCGCTGCACTTGAGACTGCCGCCGCACTCGATACCGCTGCTGCACTTGAAACGGCAGCAGCACTCGATACTGCTACTGCTGAGCTTGATGAAGAAGCCATGGTGCAGCATCTTTTTTCGTCGCTTCCACCACAAGCAACCAAGGACGCTGCCAAGAGCCCAATCAGTGACATATTTTTTAACATTTTTTATAACTCCTGAAATTGGATGCGCTCTGCAGAGCGGCAATCCGGGTAGAACGTTATTGTTGGGTTTCTGTGTATTCGAAGCCGTAAAAGGCAAGTGACTGATTTGTCTATAGTTATTGGGTTAGTGTCGACGCTGCATACTTGTATACTTGCAGCTAAATCAACATAGCACACAAATGTTCTTTGTGACTATAAGGCGGGGTTGTTTTTTTGAGGGGATGGCCGAGTTAGGCCGGAGCGGGCAACCAAGGCTTTGGGTAGGCCTTGGTGTTGATGCATGAGGGACGAATGTAAAGGTGGAGCTTACTGCCAGTTCATTAAGGCTTTTAGCTGCGGTGCCAAATCCTGTGCCATCGCAGCATGTTGTGTTTTGGTTGGATGGGCGTCTTGCGCGTCGCCGGGATAATGCGCCGAGGTAACTTGATGGACTCGTGCATTATTCACGCGCGAAATCGCTTCGCGGATATAGTCGATCAGCGCTGCTTTTTTATCGCCATTGAGAATGGCACCCTCGGTGAGGGCGATCTGCGTGTGCGGATGATCGGCCAGTAATTTGTTGATAAATTTTACGTAAGCCGTGACATAAGCTTCACGCGCAGGAATACCCTGGCTGAAATCGTTGGTGCCTATGGCGCTGACGATCAAATCCGGTTGGTATTGTGCGTGATCCCATTTCATCGCCGGATCGCTATCGCCCACCGCAAATTCATAGAAGTCAGGCAGGTTGGCTTCATCGGTTTTGCCATTCCAGCTGCGCACCAAGCCGCGCCCACCCCAGCAGACCAAATTTACTTGGGCGTAGAGCATTTGCGCGGTGAGCATGCCGTAGGATTCGCGCGCATTCCACCAGCGGGTGTTTTTCTCTTCGCCGGCAACGCGGTCGATGGCTTCTCCGCAGGTAACTGAATCGCCGAGGATGAGCAATTTGCGTTTGGATAAGAGCGGAGCGGGTAAAAACTTTTCTCCTTCGAGCGAGAGGCTTTGCAGCTTGACGCTGCCGTGCCAGTTTTCCGAGCGATGTACCAACTCTACCGAGTGCTTGCCACTGGTGGGGAAAGTGAAAAGTTCGACCGCAGTTGGTTCGCGGCTAATCTTGATGGCCTTGGCTGGGCCGCCATCGACAATCACATCCACCCAGGAATTGCCGGCTGAGCTGAATAGATAGGCCGATAGGCTGCTGCCGACCACATCGGTTTTAAAACTCACGCCGGGAAAACCAAACGTCAGACTCTGGTCGCTATTGGTATGGGTGCGACCCATGCGGGCGATATGGGCGTCGGTGGCGGGAATGGTAATCACAGAGGTGTCCTGTGGTGGGGTGCTGCTGCAGCCAGAGAGCAGTGCGGTGGAGAAAAAAAGTACAGCAGTAGAAAATAACAGTGCGCAGGCAAGTTTCATTAATGCAGGCTCCGTGCAGTGGTGGAGCGGCGAGCGAGCAGCCCGCCGCTAGATACGGTTAGTGCAGCAGCGTGCGGATGTCCGGTGTCATAGCATCCGCCCAGATTTGATAGCCTTTAGCGGTAGGGTGCAGGAAATCGGCCATGATCTCCGGTGAAATGCTGCCATCTTTTTGCACTAACAAGGGTCCATAGTCTTTAAAGAAAATGGTTTTGTTATCGCCGAGTTTGGCGATAGTTTGGTTGAGTTTTTTGATGGTGGCGCGATTGGGTGATTTCGGATCCTGATCAAATGGAAATACCGCATTCAACAAAATTTTGCTGTTCGGCCAGGCCAGTTGCAGTTGCTGTACAACACGGGTAACGCCATTGGCCGCTTGCTCAGCGGATTCTTGCAGGCCGCCGACATTATTGGTGCCGATCAACAGCACGATCAGTTTTGGTTGCAAATTGCCCACGGCGCCGTGTTGCAAGCGCCAGAGCACATTGCCGGTATTATCGCCGCCGATACCAAAGTTAGCGGCCTTAAGTGGTTTGAAATTTTTCTCCCAAATTGGCCAATCCCAGCCAGCGGTAATCGAGTCGCCCACAAACAGTACATCGACTTGATCGTATTGCGCGGCGAGTACATCTTCGGCGTGCATTTTTTCCCAGGTGTTGATCGACATCCAATCGTAGTCGACCGCGCGTTTGGTTGGTGTGATTCCCGCTGAAAGTGTTGATGTGTCAGCGAAAGCCAATGGAGTGCAAAGATTCAACATCAGGCCGAGGGGGAAAATTATGTTATGCAGCTTCATAGGGATTTGTCCTGCGGAGTAGAGTGGAATTGCATCGACAGGTTTACGTGTGATGCATGGTTCTATGCTTGCTGTGTTTTTTAGCTTGGTTGGAGTTTTTGTTTTCTTTTTTGCGTTCAATATTTTTTACGTTCGACATTTTGGTCGCAGTGCTGTGTACACATTTATTGTGTAACCGTATTAGGTTTTAGTGCCTCAAGCTTAGTCGCTCGTTTTGCAGATTCAAACTTTGTACGCCAGCAAGATTTAAAATTAAATCGAGCAGTTCATCCCAGGGTTCCGCATTACGCATCCCTTTTACTGCTTTATCGATGCCATTGGCTTTGCGTAATAGCTGTTGCAATTGTGCAGGCTTTAATCGCCGCAGTGCAGCTTGTACCAGTGGCTGGCGTTTATCCCATACCCCCGCTTGTTTTGCGGCCCATTCAAAATGTTTGCCCTGCGCCACTGCTTGGGAAATTTGCACCAGCGCGCGAATTTCGCGTGTGACAGCCCAGAGAATATTGATCGGTTCTGTGCCTTCGGTTTTTAAACCTTGCAAGGTGCGCACAGCAGCGCGCGCATCGCCGTGCAGGGCTTTATCGGTGAGGCCAAAGACGTCGTAGCGCGCGCTGTCCGCCACTACCGATGCCATTAATTCATAGCTGATGCGATTGTCAGTGGTGAGCAGTTTTAATTTTTCAATTTCCTGCGCCGCGGCGAGCAAATTACCTTCGATGCGCGAGGCGAGCAAATCGATTGCATCGCTGTCTGCCTGCAGACCGGATTGCTGCAAGCGCACACCAATCCAGCGCGGCAATTGTGCGGGGGTAATCGGCCAAATCTGGAGGTGTTGCCCGGCGTCTTCAATGGCTTTAAACCATTTGCTTTTTTGGGTGGCGCCATCGAGTTTTTCAGTGACGATCAAAAGCACATTATCGGGTGCGGGCGACTGTGCATATTCCTGCAAAACCTTGCCGCCCTTATCGCCTGGTTTGCCCGAGGGCATGCGCACTTCAATAATTTTTTTCTCGGCAAACAGCGAGAGGCTGTTGGCAGCAGCGAGCAATTGCCCCCAGTCGAAACTGGTATCCACATGGTACAACTCGCGCTCGCCAAAACCATTTTTGCGCGCCGCGGCACGGATTTGGTCGCAACACTCCTGAATTAACAATGGCTCATCGCCCGAGACCAAATAAATCGGCGCCAATTGCTTGTTAAGTGCAGCTCCTAATTGTTCGGCGCGCAGCTTCGGCATTTTTACGGAGCCGTCGCTGGTGTGGAGGGAACGGCTGGGGTGATGACAGGAGCGGGCATTGCGTTGAGTTTTTTCAGGCGGCGCAACACCGTTTGTGCCAGATCGCGACGCATTTCCTGCAGTATCAATTCCTCTTCCTGCGCGGCGCTATTCACATTGTTAACGTTGAAGTTATAGGTGCGTGACACACGCGAGCTGGTGTCGCGCGGGGTGATGATCGTACCGGCTTTTTCTATGCTGTAAGCCACGCGCAGGGTGAGTTCATAGGCACTGGTAAGGGCATCACTGCCTACACCAGCGGTGCGGCGGTCGATTATTTCGCGCTCCATAGTGAGCGTGAGTGCACCGGGTTTGGCTGTTTTGACTTCGGTGATTTTGTAGATGGGCAGGGAATCGCGCAGCGAATTCATCAACGGACTGTGGTTATCTTTGCTGACGATCACCACATCCAATGGCACCATCATCGCCAGCTTATCGTCCCCGCTTGCCGAGCCGCGCAAATGCCAGCCGCAAGCGGAGAGGGTGAGAATGAATAAGCTGATGATGATATTTTTCATGGATTTATCTTTTCGCTTTGGGTGGTTGAGCGGATTGGTTGGATTACCTGGGGCGTTTTAAACCTTTGGAGATGGCGGGTTGTTCTTACAACCCGCTGCTCGGTGTTTCTGCCGTTACTAATCCGCCGTTAAGAACTAGTTGGCGACAATATTGACCAACTTATTGGGCACCACAATCACTTTGCGCACGGTGACACCTTCCAGGAATTTTTGGACATTTTCCTGTGCCAGCGCCAAGGCTTCGAGTTGTTCTTTCGGTGCATCTACCGCTGCATCCAACTTGCCGCGCAGTTTGCCATTTACTTGGATAACGACTTCAACGGTGGAGCGAGTTAATGCGCTTTCATCGAGTGTCGGCCATTTTTCATTGAGTGGAATGCTTTGGTGGCCGAGCGCTTGCCAAAGTGAATGGCTGATGTGCGGCACGATTGGCGCGAGCAACAAAATCGCCGCTTCCAATGCTTCGCGTTCAACCGCAAGGCCGAGTGGATTGGCGCGATCAGCGAGTTTGCTCACTTCGTTAAGCAATTCCATTGTTGCAGCGATAGCGGTGTTAAAGGTTTGGCGACGGCCGTAGTCATCGCTGACTTTCTGGATGGTTTCGTGCGTTTTTCTACGCAAATCTTTTTGCGCTTGCGGCAGAGCGTCTACATCCAGCTTGCCCGGTGTGCCGGCATTGATGTGGCCCTCAACTGCTTTCCACAAACGACGCAAGAAACGGTTTGCACCTTCCACGCCGGAATCGCTCCATTCCATGCTCTGCTCTGGTGGCGCGGCAAACATGGAGAACAGGCGAACGGTATCGGCGCCGTATTGATTGATCAGTTCTTCCGGGTCAACGGTGTTGCCCTTGGATTTACTCATCTTGGTGCCGTCTTTCAACACCATGCCTTGGCACAGCAAACGCTCGAACGGCTCGTCGCAGCTCACCAAGCCTTCGTCGCGCATCAACTTGTGGAAGAAGCGTGAGTAGAGCAGGTGAAGGATGGCGTGTTCGATACCGCCTACATATTGGTCTACCGGCAGCCAGTAATCGGCTGCGGCTTTGTCGAGCATGCCGCCTTCAAAATTCGGGCAAGTGTAGCGCGCGTAGTACCAGCTGGATTCCATAAAGGTATCGAAGGTATCGGTTTCGCGCTCGACCGCTTTGCCATCCAGCTCGGCTTTGCGCCACTCGGGATCGGCTTTGATGGGCGAGTGAACGCCGTTCATCACTACATCTTCCGGCAGCAACACCGGAAGCTTGTGTGCTGGTACGGGAATCTCGCCGCCGTCGGGCAAGTTGAACATCGGGATAGGCGCGCCCCAGTAACGCTGGCGGGATACCCCCCAGTCGCGCAGGCGATAATTGGTTTTCACCTGACCTTTGTTAGCCATTTCCAGAGTGCTGGCGATGGCATCGAAGGCGGCGTTGAAATCCAATCCATCGTATTCGCCCGAATTAACCAGTACGCCTTTTTCGGTGAAGGCAGCTTTGGTCAGGTCAATCGCTTCGCCATTTTGGGGGGCGATAACCTGAGTGATTGATAAATCGTATTTCTTGGCAAATTCGTAATCGCGTTGGTCGTGCGCGGGCACGGCCATTACGGCGCCTGAGCCGTAGTCCATCAACACATAGTTGGCGATCCACACCGAAACCGGCTCGCCGGTAATTGGGTGCAGAGCTTTGATGCCAGTATCGATACCGCGTTTTTCCATGGTCGCCATATCGGCTTCGGCAACGGACTGTACTTTGCATTCAGCGATAAATTGCGCGAGTTCAGGCTTGGACTCAGCCAAAAGTTTGGCGATGGGATGCTCGGCAGCAAGGCTTACATAGGTCACACCCATGATGGTGTCAGGGCGAGTGGTGTAGATATCAAAACCGGTGAATTCACCAACGGGTGAGGCCAGATCGAAATGCATGTCCAGACCGCGGCTCTTGCCGATCCAGTTGCGCTGCATGGTTTTCACTTGCTCAGGCCAGTTGGGGAGCTTGTCCAAGTCGTTGAGCAGCTCTTCGGCGTAAGCGGTGATTTTGATAAACCACTGCGGAATCTCTTTGCGCTCAACCAATGCGCCCGAACGCCAGCCGCGGCCATCGATTACTTGCTCGTTGGCGAGTACGGTGTGGTCGACCGGGTCCCAGTTCACGGTCGCCATGCGCTTGTAAACCAGGCCTTTTTCGTAAAGACGGGTAAAGAACCACTGTTCCCATTTGTAGTATTCGGGCTTGCAGGTAGTCAGCTCGCGCGACCAATCGAAGCCGAAGCCGAGTTGTTTTAACTGGCCGCGCATATGGTCGGTGTTGGAGTAAGTCCAGGCTGCGGGCGCGGTGTTGCGCTGCAGTGCGGCGTTCTCTGCCGGTAGGCCGAAGGCGTCCCAACCCATTGGATGCAATACGTTTTTACCCTGCATGCGCTGGTAGCGGGCGATCACATCGGTGATGGTGTAATTGCGTACATGCCCCATGTGTAGCTTGCCGCTCGGGTAGGGAAACATCGCCAGGCAATAGAACTTTTCTTTGCTGCGATCCTCAATAACCTTGAAGCTTTGATGTTCTTCCCAGTATTGCTGGGCTTGGGCTTCGACTTCGGCGGGAGTGTATTGATCTTGCATGGGGCGCTCTTGCATTGGAATCTAAGGCCTATACTGAAGGTTGACTTTTTACTGAGGGTAAAAAGTTACTAAAGGTAAAATATTGAGAAAGGCGGTGATTATAGAGGCTGTACTGCCTGTGTGGGTATAAATATCTTGAAGCGAAAGCGGGAGCTATTTTCCATGAAGCCGACTGACAATCTAGACAATAAAATTGCGAATAATCCTTATCATGTTTCCCAAATTGTCTCTGGTTCCGAAGCGCCAGGTGCAATGGGGGCGCTAAGACATGAGGTTGACGATCTGGTCAAGCTTGAGCTCACTGCCGAGCAAATGGTGGGTGAGGAGGTGGATCTTGCCAAAGCGTATATTCGTGAAGATGCCCAGGGGTTTTGGGGTGATATGAAGTTGGGGTTGACCGAGTTGGAGGTAATGACCGGCGACTGGTTATTGCAGGCGGCTGATCCAACACGCGTTGAGTGGCGTTTAAATAATTGGTGGGAAGATGATGAGTCGCAGTTCCGCCACTGATTAACCGTGCGCGCCGCTATTCCCCCGAAAACATCCCCGACAAGTTTGTTAAGCTCTCGCTCGCCTGATATTTCCTATTTATAAGAACGAGCGAGAGAACCCATGCCTGAATGTCTGCATCGCGCTTCCCGAGCGCTTATCCTGCTGCTATTAATCTGTCTTTCGACTGTTGGAGTTGCCAATTCTGTGAGTGATTCTGTGAGCAAACTACCTACCGAGCCTGTTTACCTATGGGCAGAAAAACCTTTGGTCGAGCCCGACCGTGAACATGTAAAAGACCAGCGGGTTTACGCGGTCGATAATCCTTCATTTATCCCCTATTGGCCGGAACAACCAAATGGCACTGCGGTGGTGATTTTCCCGGGCGGCGGCTATGTGCGTATGGCGATAAACCATGAGGGATATGACATCGGCAAATGGTTTGCGGCGCGCGGGGTGGCGGCGTTTGTGGTCAAATATCGGATGCAGGAGTACGGGTTTCCCGCGCCTTTATTGGATGCCCAGCGCGCGGTGCGTCTGGTACGCAAAAATGCGGCTGAGTGGAAAATTGATCCAGCCAGAATCGGTGTGATTGGTTTTTCTGCTGGCGGTCATCTGGCGGCGAGCGTGGCTACCCGTTTTGACTTTAAGGTCGATGGCAAAGATGAGCTGGCGGCGATCAGTGCCCGCCCGGATTTTGCCATCCTCGGCTATCCGGTTATCACCCTTGAGGGTGCGGATGCCCATGCAGGTTCGCGCAAAGCGTTACTGGGCGATAACCCTGATCCCAAACTGGTGCACGAGAACTCCTTGCAGTTCCAAGTCACCGCTAACATCCCGCCCGTATTTATGCTGCACGGCATTGGCGACCAATCAGTTCCAGTCGGCAACAGCCTCGCGTTTTTTACCGAAGTGCAAAAGTACAATAAGCAGTCAGAGCTGCATGTCTACCAAACCAGTATTCATGGTGTAGGGATGATTCAGGGGCAGGGCAGTGTCTCCAACTGGCCATTGGCGCTTGAAGCCTGGATGAAAGGCTTGCAGCTCATAAAATAAGCAGTTTTTGGCTTGCGGACAGCCGTGCCATTGGCATACAATCGCCGCCCCTGTAAAAACAGGTATACGACGCTAGTCTCAAACGCCATAGGCATGTCGCCCGGCTACTTCGTGTCGTCCAGCGTCTTTGGAGCATACAATGAGCGCATATGCAATTTTTGAAAGCGGTGGCAAGCAACATCGCGTAGTTGTGGGCGAAACCCTCAAACTCGAAAAAATCGATTTCACCACTGGTGGCGTTGTTGAATTCAACAAAGTGTACCTGGTTGCCAACGGTGCAGACGTCAAGATTGGCGCTCCTGTTGTTGAAGGTGCAACTGTTACTGCTGAAGTGGTTGCTCATGGCCGTGCCGACAAAGTGAAGATCATCAAATTCCGTCGTCGTAAGCACCACATGAAGCGTCAAGGTCATCGTCAGTGGTTCACTGAAGTGAAAATCACTGCAATCAACGGTTAATTGAGGAGGCTAGAAAATGGCTCACAAGAAAGGGGTAGGTAGTTCCCGTAACGGTCGCGATTCAGAAGCGAAACGCCTTGGTGTTAAAGCTTACGGCGGCGAACTGATTTCTGGCGGCAGTATTATTGTTCGTCAACGCGGAACCAAGTTCCACGCTGGTGTAAACGTAGGTCTGGGTAAAGACCACACTCTGTTCGCGAAAGTGGACGGTACCGTTAAGTTCGAAATTAAAGGCGCTTTTGGCCGTCAATACGTAAGCATCATTCCTGCTGCTTAATATTGCGCTAAAATTTAGCCAGGCTTGCTGCTTGCAGCGGGCAATATGAAGAACAATAAAAAAGCCCTGCCGATATCCGACAGGGCTTTTTTATATTCAGATTAATCTTTTTTGTTTTTCCTCTGGAGTTAGCTGTGAAATTTGTTGATGAAGCACCCATCCATGTCGAAGCCGGTAATGGCGGCAACGGCTTTATGAGCTTCCGGAGGGAAAAGTTTATTTCCAAAGGCGGCCCGGACGGCGGTGATGGCGGTGATGGCGGTAGTGTCTATCTGGTTGCCGATGAAAACCTGAATACCCTGATCGATTATCGCTTTGTGCCTAAGTATCGCGCTGAAAACGGTGAGAAAGGCGGCAGTAAAGATTGCACCGGTGCAAAAGGGGCTGATCTGTTTTTGCCAGTTCCGGTGGGGACAACTGTTATCGATATAGATACGGAAGAAGTGTTCGGTGATTTGACTGAGAACGGTCAAAAATTAAAAGTTGCACAAGGCGGCTTTCACGGTTTGGGTAACACCCGCTTTAAAACCAGTACCAACCGCACCCCGCGCAAAACCTCTCCAGGCACGGAAGGTGAAATGCGCAACCTGAAACTCGAACTAAAAGTACTGGCGGATGTGGGGATGCTCGGTTTGCCCAATGCAGGCAAATCCAGTTTTATCCGCGCAGTCAGCTCGGCTAAGCCAAAAGTGGCTGATTATCCATTTACCACGCTGGTGCCAAACCTCGGTGTAGTAAAAGTACAGCAGCATCGCAGCTTCGTTATCGCCGATATTCCCGGTGTAATTGAAGGTGCTGCAGAAGGCGCTGGCTTGGGGGTGCGTTTCCTCAAGCATTTGACCCGCTGCCGTGTGCTTATGCATATGGTGGATATGGCACCGGTAGATGAATCTAATCCCGCCGACAATGTGCGCATCATCGCCAACGAGTTGGAAAAGTTCAGTCCGACCCTCGCCAAGCGCGATCGCTGGTTGCTACTTAATAAAATCGATTTGCTCCCGCCCGAAGAGGTGGAAGCGCGCTGCCAAGCGGTGATCGATGATCTGGGTTGGACCGGTCCGGTATTTCGCATCTCTGCACTAAATCGCGAAGGCACTATGCCTTTGGCAGGTAAGGCGATGGATATGCTTGAAGAAATCTGGGAAGAAGAAAAGTCCAATCCTGAAGCGCGCGAGCGTGAATTGGAAATGCAAAATCAGATGGCACAGGAAGCGCGTGATCGTATCGAAGAGTTGCGTGAAATTGAACGCGAAGCGCGTCGTGCTCGCGGCGATGTTGAAGATGATAATTTCAATGAAGATGATTACGATGTTGAAGTTATTTACGTTAATCACTAATGCAGGATGATTAGCGACAAGCGCAAAATAGTGTAACCTCACGCCCGGCTCCGTTCCGGGCGTGTTGCATTAGGGCCGACGGTTCTTAAATAAATTTAACGAATTCTTTCTAAGTGTATTTCGCTCATGAGCAAAAGAGACATCATTCCCCAGGCGAAACGCTGGGTAGTAAAAATTGGCAGCGCACTCTTAACCAATGACGGCAAAGGCCTGGATGCCGAAGCGATTGCCGGCTGGGTAAAACAAATGGCAGAGCTGCGCTTGCGCGGCATTGAATTGGTGCTGGTGTCATCGGGTGCGGTTGCTGCCGGTATGCGCCGTTTGGGTTGGGCTGCGCGCCCCACCGAAATTCATCAGCTGCAAGCGGCGGCAGCGGTTGGGCAAATGAGTTTGATCCAAACTTACGAAGTTGAATTCCAGCGCTATGGTTTGCTCACTGCGCAAGTGCTACTCGATCACGATGATCTTTCCTCGCGCCAGCGCTATTTGAATGCGCGCTCTACCTTAAAAACCCTGGTGGGTTTTAATGTGGTGCCGGTCATTAATGAAAACGATACGGTCACGACAGAAGAAATTCGTTTTGGCGATAACGACACGCTTGGTGCCTTGGTGGCCAATTTATTGGAAGCCGATTTGCTGGTCATACTCACCGATCAAAAGGGTATGTATGACAGTGATCCGCGCAATAATCCCGATGCGCAACTGCTCAGTGAAATTGCGGCCGATGATGCACGTCTCGAACAAATGGCGGGCGGCACTGGCGGTGCATTAGGTCGCGGCGGGATGATTACCAAAGTGCGCGCGGCGCGCGTGGCTGCGCGTTCGGGTGCTGATACTGTCATTGTTGGTGGGCGTATTGAAAATGCATTGCTGCGCATTGCGGCGGGCGAAAACCTCGGCACCTTTTTATGGGCTGAACAGCAACCGCAAGCGGCGCGCAAGCGCTGGATTTCCGGGCAATTGCAAACGCGCGGCACCATCGTGTTGGATGACGGCGCTGCACGTGTAGTGCGCGAGCAGGGCAAGAGTATTTTGCCTGTGGGTGTAAAAGAAGTGCGCGGTGATTTCACGCGCGGTGATATGGTGATTTGCGAAGATTTAACCGGCAAAGAAATTGCGCGCGGTTTAATTAATTACCACGCTGACGAGGCACGCAAAATTATCGGCAAGCCCAGCAGCCAAATTGCAGAAATTTTAGGTTACCGCGACGACAACGAATTAATCCATCGCGATAATTTGGTGTTGAGTTAGTTTTTAGTTTCCATCCATTTTTTCTTATCCAATAAAAAGCCCGGCAATCACATGATTGCCGGGCTTTTTATTTAACTGCTGTTAGCGTGATACTTTCGCGCTTACTTTTCCGATTGCGATAATTTTACGCGCAAACTGACCAGTACAATTAAGCCTGCCAGCAGTAATAACATGCTTGATGGCTCCGGAACGGAAACGCTACCTACGCTCACTTGCGCATCGTTGAGTTGATCGGCGAATAATTCATTGCCGTATGCATCGCCCAACGAGTTGGCAACCAGTGAAAAATTACCAGTGCCAATGGTAATCGCATTTAGCAGCACGCTGAACAGGGTAAATTCGCCAGCTTGTAATTGATTCAAGTCCAGTGCGTCGTCAAACGATAGCTCGAATAAATTTAACCATCCGCTGCCGCTAGTGGTGTCTTGCAAGCTGCCAAAACCGGATAGATCTAATTGGTTGCCTTTGATTGAATCGCCCCAGTTGATGCTGGCGACACTAAATAAACTATTGTCGAACTGGAAGTTAAGATCGTATACGCCGAGCGATGATGCGCTCGCATCATCTAAACCGCTGATGCGTACGGCAACTTCAAGGCTGTCGCCGATATTTACTGCGGTTTTGTTGGCGATGAGGTCAATGCTGATTGCATAGCTATCTACTGAAAACAGCAATGCCAGTGATGCGAAAATTTTTCTTAACTGCTTCATAGTTTTCTCCGGAAATACCATTTCAAATTTTAGTTGGTTGCGCAGCCCGGGCGGGTGCATTGCAAAGTGAGTGCGCGTGCATCGAGCGCATTAATAACACCGTCGCCATTTGCATCGCGTTGATCCAATGCAGTTGGAATAGTGCCGCGTGCATTGGTAACCAGTTGCACATCGTGTTTATCCACATCGCCGTCGCCGTCCAGATCCAGAATTAGTTTGAGTGACACAACAAGTGGGTCGTGATCTGACGAGCGATAGGCATCAGGTGAATAGAAGCTGTTAATTTGCGCAGCGGATTTAAATTCGGTGTTGTAGTCGAGGCTGATAGGTTCATCGGCATTAATATGCCAGTCAGCAGCAAACAACACTTGCGGGGTCAGTGAATTGCTTGCGAGGCCGTGATCCAAATAGCCTGCCTGGCCATCAAACACATAGGAATAGGCTGAGTCGCCACCGAACAATTTGATCAAATCGGTATAGCCCGCATTGATAATTTCGGTAATGGGGTTTTCTTTTGCGTAGGAATTCAAATCGCCGATAATTAAATAATCGCCGTCATTCACGCCCGTTGGATGAGTGCTCAACCAATTCACCAATGCTTTAGCCGCTTGGGTGCGGGTGATATTGCAATTGCCTTGGCCGTCGCCGATATCCAAATCGCCAATGTCGTTACAGTCCGAGCCTTTGGATTTGAAATGGTTGACGACTGCGGTGGCAATCGCGCGATTGCTGTTCACGCGAAAACTTTGCGCGAGCGCTGGGCGATTTTTATTGTCGATAAATTGCGGGTCAATGCTGGAATCGAGAATTGCCGTTTGGCCGACTGCTGTGGCTTTGTCGCTGCGATAAATAAAACCAACGGCAATTTCATCGGTGCCGATTTTATTCGCGCCGGGGTTAATAAATTTCCATACGTTGGTGTTGGTTGCGCTATTTAACGCGGCAGCAAGTTCAGCGATGGCGCTGACGTTGCTATAACCGTCATTTTCAATTTCAATCAGGCCAATCACATCGGCATTCAAGCCAACTAACGCGCTGACAATTTTCGCCTTTTGGCGAGCAAACTCTGCAGTGTTATTCGCGCCGCGCGACGTGGGGAAGCCGCCGCCAGTGCCGTTGCCATTGAAGAAGTTGAGCACATTAAAACTGGCGATTTTTAAATTGGCGGTGCTATCGCCTTCTGGTGCTAACGGGCGCGCATTGCTGTGTACAAAATTCGGTGCGCTGGTTGGGAGTATACGATAGATGCCGAAGTCATAAGTGATTACGCCTTGCAGGTTGGCAACCGTATCGCCACTGCGCAAAGTGTTTTCGGCAGACAGGCCTGGCGCAGGGAAAATAACCGGATCGGGATTCTGCACATTGCTCGCATCATCCAGCATTAATTTATTCAAATTATTTTGTGCTTGCAGATTGTTGGCAGCAGCACCCGGTTCAGCAATGTTGGTCGGTTGTTGCAAGCGACCATTAGCGAGTAATACTTGTCCATAGCGACCGAGTTGATAGGTCTCGTTTACTGTCAGGGTTTGTGTAATTGCAACGCTCATTCCTTCCACAGCTTCAAGCGCATCGAGTGATGAAACGGGCAACGAAATAGTGGCAGGTGTCGGCAGGGTTTGATTGCTGGCGCAGACAGTTACGCTTACGTTATTCAGCTGCGTCAATTGAAATGTTTCAGCGACTGTGCCGCTAATGCGCACGCGATCGCCGATGGCTACGGCGCTGGTGCTGGCGATATAAATCCCTTCTGCCGTTTGTGGATTTGCATCCGCCTGTGCATCTTCTTCCTGCACAAAAAATCCGCCTAGCTGATTGGTATTTTGAAAATCGGCAACCACTATGGCTTCGATGGTTTGGGTGCTGCCAACGAGCGGGCTGCTTGCGCCACTGCCTTGAATACTGCTGATCAAGGTTGCGCTTTCACCGCAATTACCGCTGGAATTGCCGCCGCCATTATTTCCCCCGCCATTGCTGCTGCCTTGATAAGTGCCCAGATGGTCAAAGGTGTCTTGCGCATAACCTTCCCATTCTTCGGCGGGATTAAAGCTGAAATTGATCGCGCTATCGCCGGAGGTGATGGAGGTTTTGCGACGCAATGTGTTGTCGGCAGTGCTGGTAAGGCCAGTGCCCCATTCGGTGCCTGGATCAAATCCCACTTGGCCGATGCTATCCAGAATGGTGTCGCCATTTTTCAACACGATCGCATCATCGCCATTGAACCAGCCGGAACTATTGGTTTGGTTGGCGCTTGCCAAAATGGTGGGATTGGCACCGCCGTGCGCCAGCACAAATACACCCTGCGCAGGGATGGTGCCGGTGAGGTTAATGGTTAATCCGGCGCTGGCGCTGCCGTTGAAATACATCTCAACTTTGTGGCCGCTCAAATTAATGGCTTCATTGCCGCTGTTATAAATTTCCAGTGCTTTGTTGTTGCTGCTGCCTTCCACGTATTCCGAAAAATACAGGTCTGCATAGGCGGGGATTGCGCAAACGCTGGCAATAGCGAAAGCGAGAGTGTGGCGATGAAGTTTCATAACAGGTTCCCTGATCAGTAGTTCCAAATGGATTGGTAAGGAACGCAGCTTAGGGTGTGTTTGTTACGAGGCCGTGGCGGGATTTTGTCGTTTACGTGACGTTTTTGTGACCGGCGCAGGGGTGCGTCGGGTCACTGCTCTTCGCGGTCAAGCGAACCTATATCCAAATAGGGTGATGCATCCAAATCCTCCGCATCCATCATTTCTGCCACCCGCTGCAGCGAGGCGATGATCATGTGCTGCTCCCAGCTTTGCAGCTGGTCAAACTTGCGCACAAAGCTGTCTTGCAGTGCTGCGGGCGCCCGGTCGAGCAGGGCGTTGCCGCCGTCGGTCAGGCGCGGGTGGATTTTGCGTTTGTCAGTCAGCGAGCGGATGCGCTCGATCAGCTGCCGGTCCTCCAGTCGATCCAGAATGCTGGTGACGGTTGCCTGGCTTAGGCTCATGGCGTCGGCCAGCTCGCTCGCAGTGGCGTCGCCCTTGGCGCGGATCAATTGCAGCAAGCGCAATTGCGGGCCGGTAACGCTGGCGGTTTTCACTAATTGCTTAGAGTGCAAATCGATTGCGCGTATAACGCGGCGCAGGCTGGTGAGTACTTCGTCTATTTGGTTCATAGTGGATAAGGGCTTTGGCGCAGTGAATTGAGGCTTTTCCTGTTGATAGCATGCCTTTTGTTGTTGGTGTTGTCACTCGCCTTGCTGGACATTTGTGCTAGACAGAGAAAATATTGTTTTGTACACTAAGTAAATGCTTTGTATTCAAGGTAATGATTTTGTCCTTTCGGCGGTGTTTTCGCGGTCTTACAAGGATTTCCTGTTGTTGCCATACATAAATGTGCATTTGAATGATTAGTGTTGTAATAAAAAGCTGATCAGCAAAATGCCATCACCAAAGACGCTCATGGAGGTTTAATGAACGCCAGAAACGATCTTTTTAAGGATGAGTTGGAGTTGCGCCATCCCCGCCCAACCGATGGTTTTCAGCTTAATCAACTGATTGCTGCCAGTCCGCCCCTCGATACCAATTCGGTCTACTGTAATTTGCTGCAATGCCAGCACTTTGCCGAGACATCGGTCGCCGCCGTGGCCGGTGACGAGGTTGTGGGTTTTATCTCCGGCTACCTGCTCCCCAATGATCCCGAGACCCTGTTCGTCTGGCAGGTAGTGGTGGGGGAAAAATGCCGGGGCCAGGGGTTGGCCAAGCGCATGTTGAATTGGCTGGTGGCCGCGGCACCGCTGGAAAATGCACGACATCTTATTACCAGTATTACGCCCGACAATCAGGCCTCCTGGATGCTATTTGAAAGTCTTGCGCGCGATTGGCAGGCGCAGGCCAGTAAAGACATGCTGTTCACCCGTGAGCGGCATTTCGCCAATCAGCACGACGATGAATATCTCCTGCGCATTTCCCCGTTACCGAATCGCCCGTCCATTTCTCTCGCCTCTTCCTATTCCGATTTACGCAGCAGCATGCGTTTACCGCCCGGCAGGCGCTGGCTGGATTAATTAATTCTCTAATTGTTTTCTATCGAGCAGGTTTCGGCCTGTTCGCGGGATTCTTTTCGCCAAAAAAAGCGAAATTCTTTTCACTAAAAAACAGGAGCTGGATTATGCAAGTGTTCCAACAGATGGAGTCTGCCGTTAGGTCTTATTCACGCAGTTTTCCCGTAGTGTTTGGCCGCGCCCGCGGCAGTTATCTTTTCGATCAAGAGGGCAACCCGTATCTGGATTTTTTAGCGGGTGCCGGTTCACTGAATTATGGCCACAACAATCCGCTGCTGAAAAAGGCGTTGCTGTCTTATATCGAAGCCGATGGCATTGCGCATGGTTTGGATATGCACACCAGTGCCAAAGCGCATTTTTTGGAAACATTGCGCGATCTTATTTTGCAGCCGCGCGGATTGCAGTATCGCGTGCAATTCACTGGCCCTACGGGAGCCAATGCGGTTGAGGCGGCAATGAAAATTGCGCGCAAAGTAAAAGGCCGCGAAAAAATTATCGCCTTTACCAATGGCTTTCATGGGGTATCGCTTGGCGCAGTGTCGGCAACTGGCAATGATCATCACCGCAGCGGTGCAGGTGTTTCCCTGGGTGGGGTTGAGCGCATGCCATTTTGCGGTTATCACGGGCGCGATACCGACACCTTGAAGATGATGGACAAATTATTGAGCGATCCATCGAGCGGTGTCGATTTGCCGGCAGCGGTTATTGTGGAAGTGGTGCAGGGCGAAGGCGGATTAAATGTCGCCGGCGATGCATGGCTGCAAGGCTTGCAAAAACTCTGTCGCAAGCACGACATTTTATTGATCGTTGATGATATTCAGGCGGGCTGCGGGCGCACAGGCAGTTTTTTCAGTTTTGAAAGCAGCGGTATTAAACCGGATATTGTCACCTTGTCAAAATCGCTCAGCGGTTTTGGTTTGCCGTTTTCTATTGTGTTGTTGAATCCGGGGTTGGATGTGTGGAAGCCCGGTGAACACAACGGTACTTTTCGCGGCAACAACCACGCCTTTGTCACGGCAACGGCCGCGTTGAAAGCCTATTGGAGTGATGATCGTTTTCAGCGCGACATTAACAACAAATCGGCAATTATTACGCGGAGCTTGCAGGCGATTGTGGATGCCAATAAGCCGCTCGCCAAAGCAGTAAAAGGGCGCGGGTTTATGCAAGGGATTGAATGCGCCAACGGCGAAATTGCCGATGCCATTTCACAGCACGCGTTTGAACGCGGAATGATTATTGAAACTGCCGGGAATCAGGGGCAGGTGGTGAAATGTTTTTGTCCCCTCATCATCAGTGAAGAAGATTTATTAAAAGGATTAAATATTTTGGGGCGCAGTTTTGCGGCTGCACTGAGTGATTATCCGTCACTCAAAAGCGCCTGATTTTTTTGGCGATTAAGCGGCAAACCATTAATCGCCGGCTCATTGCGTACAGCGACAAGGTTAAGTAGCAAAGTTAATAGAAGAGGTAACCATGATTATTCGACGTTTGGCAGATGCGCCCATGCAGGGGCGCAATGTAAGTGCACCCGGTTGGGAAAGTAATCGCCTGTTATTAAAAAGTGATAAGGCGGGTTTTTCATTCCATATCACCCGCATCGTCAAGGGGGCTGAGCTACCCATGCATTATAAAAATCACATCGAAGCCGTTTATTGTATTGCCGGCCATGGTGAAATTACTGATATAGCCGCCGGTGAAACGCACGAGATTAAACCCGGTACGCTCTATGTGTTGGATCAGCACGATAAGCATATTTTGCGCGCGTTTGAAGAATTGGAATTGGCTTGCGTATTCAATCCTCCGTTGCTGGGGCGCGAGGTGCACAATGCCGACGGTGCTTATGAACTGAAGGCGGAAGCGGTGGTTTAAAAGACCTCTTTGAGTTGCGCATGCCGGCTGGTTTATAGCGATTCGATCTTTTAGAAATGTAAAGACGGGGAACCTTGACGGAAATCAGTGGGTCGGAGCTATCCCACACCTATTTTATGACTGATAACTATGTGATCTGACCGTCTGCATCTGTGTAGACAAAGACGCTGTATGGAGGTTTCGATGAACGCCAGAAACGATCTTTTGTTCGATAAGATTGAATTGCGCCACCCGCTCGTCAGTGATGGCGATGCCCTTAGAGGCCTGTTGGCCACCACCCCGGTACTCGACGGCAACTCCGTGCAATGCACGCTGTTGCAGTGTAGTCACTTCGCCAAAACCTCGGTTGCGGCATTTTTGAATGGGCGTTTGGTCGGTTTCGTGTCCGCCTATTATCCCCCGAATGAACCGCACACCTTGTTTGTGTGGCAAGTGGTGGTCTCCCAACCACTGCGCGATCTCGGGATGGGTAAAAAGATGCTGCATTGGCTGATTGCCCAACCCGAGTGCCAGCAAGCGCTGAAAATGGTGACGGCCATAGGGATCAAGAACAGCAGCTCCTGGTCGATGTTCGATGGCTTTGCCCGGGACATAGGAGCGTTGCCAATCAAATCCTTCGTCACCCCGATCAATAACTCCTCCGCTGCGCAACCCGATGAATATTTATTGCGCATAGAACCGCTCCCCAATCGTTCTGAACAATCCCTAAGCGACCCGCTCGATGGACTCAAAGCCAGCGGCTCGCATATTTCGGCGATGCGCCGATGGTTGGACTAATCGCTTGGAATAATTGATTGGATCGTTTGGTAGGATTAGTTAATCGAATTAAGCGCTCGCATTTTCCTGTTCCGCCCCTGCGACAATTTGTCACTGTGCGCGTTGCTCTAAAACACTTAGTGTTCGCCCCTAAAATGATCGGTCTGAGAGATTGGGGTGGGGCGCGTGAAAAATGTGAGACAGCTATTGGCCGTCGCGGTGGCCAGCACTATCGCCACCGGGTGGGCAGAGGCGCATGACGAGTTATTACATAAGAAAAATCCTGATATTGAAGAGGTAAAAGTCTGGGGCGAGGCGCGTGACAGTGCCAGCGCTGGCTATACCAATCCCACCAGTTTGCTGACGCAAGAAGATATGGTCAGCATCAATGCCACCACCACTGAAGACCTGGTCAAATACGAACCGAGTCTGGTGATCCGCAAGCGCTATATCGGCGATTCCAACGGCACCCTCGGCCTGCGTGGCTCCAACATGTTTGCTACCGCGCGCTCCATGGTATTTGCCGATGGTGTGCCGCTGCATTATTTGCTGCAAACCCGCTGGAGCGGTGCGCCGCGTTGGACCATGGTGAGCGCGAGCGAAATTGCGCAGGTAGAAATTCTGTACGGGCCTTTTTCAGCCGAGTACAGCGGCAATTCCATGGGTGGTGTGATCCTGATTGAAACGGCGATTCCGCAAGAGCGCGAAGTGCACGTTGATCTGGATTATTTTTCGCAGGATTTTTCTGCCTATGGTTTTTCCGATCAGCTGAGTGGCTATAAAACCTTTGTCTCCTATGGCGACAAGTTGGGCGACTTCAGTATTTATCTCTCCTTCAATCATCTCGATAACGACAGCCAGCCGCAATCCTATTATTTTGATTACCGCACTCCTTCAAATAATGCCGTACCAGTGACGGGCGCGGTTGTCGATCAGGATGTGTTTGGTAAGCCTGCATATTATTTTGGCGATACCGGTGTCGAGCAGGCGGTGACCGATAATTTTAAAATCAAACTCGGTTACGACTTTGAAAATTGGTCGACGCTGTTAAATATCGCCTACGAAGATCGCAACACGCTGCGCGACTCGCCCAATACTTATTTGCGCAATGCGGCGGGCGATGAACTCTGGTCGGGCAATTTTGTGCAGGATGGGGTCGGCATGAGTGTGGCAAGCAATCGCTTGGGTGCAAGCGAATTAACTCGCCGCAGTTTATCAACCGGCTTTCGTATCAAAGGTGATTTAACCGAGAGCACCTCGTTCGAGGCGAATATGAGTGACTTCCGTATTCTGGAAGACACCAGCATCGCGTCCAGTCATTCGCTGCAAGATCCTCTCTTTAATGGCCGCGGTCAGACAACCGATTATGAGGATACCGGCTGGCAAACATTGGAAGGAAAATTTGTTATTGCCGATCTCGGTGTGGAAGGTTTGGAATTAATTACCGGCGCACGCTATGAGGCCTATCAATTAAATCTGGATGTATTTAATTCAACTAATTGGAAGCAGGGCGACAATGCGGGCTACACCAGCCGCAGCGGCGGAGAAACCAATATCAGCGCAGCCTTTGTGCAAATGAATTGGGATATTAACGAGCGCTGGGATTTAGCTTTAGGTGGCCGCTACGAATATTGGAAAAGCCATGACGGCTATTTTAATAAAGATAATCCCGCAACACCGGAATTGGATTTGGTTGAAGTACCTGAAACCTCCAGCAACCAATTCTCTCCAAAGTTTTCGCTCGGCTATGTGCCTGCGCAAGATTGGCTGCTGCGTTATTCATTGGCACGCGCGTATCGCTTCCCGGTAGTGGAAGAATTATTTATGCAAAGCCAATCCTATTCCACCATTGTGGCAGCCAAGCCTGATCTCAAACCGGAAAATGGTTTGCATCATAATGTAATGTTGGAAAAACAATTTGAAACTGGCTATGTGCGCGTGAATCTGTTTACCGAAACTATCCAGGACGCGATTGAATCCCAATCCAATTTATTGCCCGGTGGTGGGTCAATCACCACATTCTCCGCGATTGATGAAGTGGAAACCGACGGGGTTGAATTAATTATCAACCGCTATGGTTTGTTCGTACCGGAATTGGACTTGCGTTTTAACCTGGCCTACACCAAATCTATCATTGTCGATAACAGCACCGCTGAAGGGCCTAACCCCGCAGCCACTATAGAAGGCAATGATTATCCGCGGATGCCGCGTTGGCGTGGCAATTTTATGGCCACTTACCATGCGACAGATCGCTGGGATTTGAGTGCAAACCTGCAATACGCCGATAAAAGTTTTGGCCGCCTCGATAATACCGATATCGCTGAAAACGTGATGGGCGCGCAGGACGGCTACACCCGCGTTGGAGTAAAAACCACCTACGATATAAGTGAGCAATTGGAGCTGGGTTTTGGTGTGGACAATGTCACTAACGAAATCGATTATGTGGCGCACCCATGGCCGGGCAGGACAATGTATTTAAGCCTCTCTTATGATATGTAGATTGTGTGAGTTGTTGCAGGAGGACTTTGTTTCGAAACCCTCAAGTCATGGATGACTTGCGGGAGCTACAAGGATGTATTTATGCGTTTTCGAAATGAAGTCGTCCTGCAGCAACGGATTACGAGGTATGACTATGAACATGGCAGCAAAAGAAACCACCAATAATTCACGCGCGCTGTATCGCACTATTTGGCGCTGGCATTTTTACGCGGGCATTTTTTGTATTCCTTTTGTCATTATTCTTGCACTCACCGGCGCCATCTATTTATTCAAACCCTATTACGAAAATTGGCAGGAGGCGCAATTCCATCAATTGCCGAGTACGGGTGAACGCCTGTTGCCCAACCAACAAATACAAGCCGCAATTGATTCAGTCCCCGGTGGAAAATTTCTCAGCTATCGGTTGCCGCAAAACATAAATGAATCAGTTTTGATAAAAGTACAAGCCGATAGCCAATGGCAAGTGTTTATCGATCCTTATTCTGGAACGGTGGTAGGTAAACAGGAAAGTAGTTGGCAGCTGATGAGTATTGTCAAAACCATTCACGGCGAGTTATTAATTGGCGATGCAGGTTCTGTAATGGTTGAGCTTGCGGCCTGCTGGGCGATTGTATTAATTGTCACTGGATTGTATTTGTGGTGGCCGCGCACTGCGCGCGGTATGGCGGGTGTTATTTATCCGCGCTTGCGCGACGGCAGCCGAGCATTCTGGCGCGACCTGCATGCAGTCACCGGCATTTGGATTTCTGCACTCGCGTTATTTCTGTTAGTGACCGGTTTGCCCTGGGCAATGGTGTGGGGCGCCGCATTAAAAGAAGTGCGTGCATTTGAATTAACGCCGGTGCAACAGGATTGGACGCAAAGCCGCGCGCAGGAGCATCAGCACTGGGGCGCACAAGCCAGCGACGTTTTTAATTTAACCCCACAAGTAGTTGCGGCAGCAGAGCAGCTGCAATTGGCCGCACCGGTTGAACTCAGCATCGCCAACGCACACCACAATAGTTGGAAGGCCTCATCGCAAAACCAAAACCGCCCGCTACGTGCGGATGCATGGCTCAATGCCGATGGCAGTATCGAAAAACAAAGTGGCTTTACCGATAAAAAATTATTGGATCGCGCGATAGGTATCGGCATAGCGGCCCACGAAGGCTATTTGTTTGGCTGGATTAATTTGGTATTAGGTGTGTTGACTTGTGTGGGGTTGATTCTGATTAGTGTCAGCGGATTTATCCTCTGGCGCAAACGAAAACCCGATTCGGTCTTGGGTGCACCACCGGCTATGCCCGCACGCATTGGAATTGCCGTTGTTGCCATCACTCTCGGCTTGGCGTTATTCCTGCCGCTATTGGCGATTTCATTAGTCGTATTGTTATTGGCAGAATTTTTAATTTTGCGCCGCATCAAACCGCTAGGAAATTGGTTGGGGCTGGTTCATTAATTTACTGCCGGTTTTTTGCTGGTCATAAAAATTCGATCAGCCGGAATCCTTAGTTGAGCCAACAGATAGGTTGCAAATTCAGGGGCATAATCCTGCTTGGCAATCGCCTTCTCCATACAAAGCAACCAGGCATCGCGCTCGGCTTCGCCAATCGGCAAATGAGCGTGGTCCCGGGGAATATTAATACTCCCGTACTTATCTTGATATCGCACCGGTCCGCCCATCCATCCACACAAAAATAACGTCAGCTTATCGCGTGATTCAGTGAGATCAGCTTTGTGCATCCTACGAATAATCGCTGCTTCCGGCAGACTATCCATTTCTGCATAAAAATCATCAACCAACTGACGAATGCCATCAATTCCGCCTGCGGCCTGGAAGGAAGTATCTGAAAAACCATAAAGCGGTGTATTGGCCACAATGCAAACCTATGTAGAAGAAAAGTCCAAGTTGTATATTGTTGCAGTATTTGCCGGGTGGATAAAGTAGGAATATATTGCTGATATTTTTCAACGGCTGAGAAAATATAGTCAATTTCAGGGAGTTAAAATGACAGATAAAAACAGTAAACCGAGCAATATATCTTCAATATGTACAATGACTGGCATAGTCATTTTTATCTCTTTAGCTTTTCATTTTGGATTTACAGAAGGGCTTGCGGCTGCAAAGGCTTACTTTGAATGACGCACTTAATAGAAAGGAAATGTCATGACTCGTTATCATCTTGCCCAGGCAAATATTGCATATGGAATCGAGACTTTGGATCATCCGATAATGTCTGGCTTCGTGTCAGAGTTGGATCGAATTAACGCCTTGGCAGAAAAGAGTGATGGCTTTGTTTGGAGATTGAAATCCGATGAAGGTGATGCGACCGCCTTTAAAATATTTGAAGATGAAAAAATAATTATCAACATGTCTGTCTGGGATAGTATCGAAGCGCTCCGGTCATATGTCTATTCAAGTGAGCATTTGGAGATTTTGAAGCAGAAAAGGCAATGGTTTGAAAAACCAAAATCTGCCCATTTGGCGCTATGGTGGATTCCCGTTGGGGAAAAGCCAGCGATTGACGATGCGAAGTACAGATTAGGTGAAATACAAAGAATTGGCCCGAGTGAAATTGCCTTCAATTTTGTTAAGCCGTACCCAATGCCGGAATCGATGGATGCCGAGCGTCAGCATGCCTACTGATTCATACCAATATGCATGCACATAAGCCTCCGATGGTGACAAAGTTCGCCCGATTTATTTCAATTGCAGGGCATCCTGCATTGTTGATGCCTGCTGCTGCGTTAGCATCGGCAGCGTCCGAAGAATCCAGGGTACAGGTTATCACCGTTGTAATCGCCGTTTTATTTTCTGCTCTTATTTTTGTGTATGGCTTTGTTAAAACTAAATGTGGCGAGTGGAAGCATATAGATGCATCCAATAAAAATGAGCGTAAAGAGTTAAATCTAACTGCTGGAATAAGTTTGCTTATTTGCACTGCAATTCTTGCATTGCTTGAAATACATTTAGGGATTGTGGTTGCCGCTGGCCTATCGGGTGCAATTGTATTGGCAAGCCATGTTTTCAGCAGAATTGCAAAACCTTCGTTGCATGTTAGTTTTGCAGTATTCGCTGCATTCCTCACGTTTCCTGATGGAGCCGTATTTGGTTTGCTTCTTGTGTTTGCAGTTGTTATTGGCTGGTCAAGATTGTACTTGGCACGGCATTCGTGGCGTGATCTGGCCATTGGAGCGTTTATAGGTTTCGCTGCTGGTGCGTGTTTTCACTTTATTATTCTATGAATTTTTTTCATTGAGGTGTTAGAGGCTGATATAGGTGGAAAATCCTGAAGCAGATATTGTTGATCGCACGCCCATTTGGGATTGCATGCAAGATCTATTTATGGATACGGATGTCACGCTCTCGTATGAATTTATTGCCAAGCGCTGCGCAGAATCCAAATACTCAATAGATGAACTTGAAAAAATATTGTTCAACGAGGTGTTGCCAGCATTGAGGTTTAATATGTTTGCGCTGCCTGCGCCCGAGTGGGCGGGGTTTCAGACTGAATGGCTGGTTAAGCGGGTTATTGAAAAGCACAGATTTGGAAAATCCAGGCCTTGGGTACTGCGCCGTTATGCCCAACAACATTGGGATCTTATTAAGCCTGCAATAGCAGGGTTACGTAGCAACCGTAACTGATGTTCGTAGCGTATTTATTTACTCGCGTTGCGCTACCTACACTGTAGTATCAACAATCCTACCCAACTGATCACCACCTGCTGCTTGTTGAAATGCAGACATCAGGTCTTGTCGTTTTTGATAATTCAATGTCTCCGTATAAACCTCGCCCGGTGACACTTCATAAGAGTTTGAGCTGCTGCTGGAGCTGGTTTCATTGGCGTTGTTAGCTGAGTTTACATAGGTGTTGATGACGTCCTGTTTCTGCTGCAGGGACTCAACCGACATCGCTGTTTCACGCGCTATATCCCTTCGCTCTTCTGCTGCCAGTTTAAGTTGATCGCTCAGCGGTATTTGATTCAGTTCAACAACCACATCGTAAGACGGGGGCGGCGTCGGTTGCTCGGTTGTCGGCAGTTGCGACGCCGCCGGCGGCGTGTTGGTTTGTTGTAATTTTTGTGCATCCAGCTGTTGGCGATAAAGGCTGAGTGAGTCGGAGAGATTGTTGTGCAGTGAGTGTGAGGCGCCGGTAATCATAATGGGACCTTTATTTTAAGCTCTCGCTTGCGGTGAGTTGTTCAATCAATTTAAGTACGCGACCTGTAAAGGATGCTATCCATGCCTTTAGTAGCGGCGGTGCGTGTTCCAGTTCTGCCTGAATTTGTTTCATCGGGATAAGCGTGGCCTTAACCGGCTCGTTGGCAATTGCCTGGGCGCAATAACGCAACACATCCGCGTCCGCTTTATGGGTGACGACGACGGCGGCATCGCCAACAAAATGATTGGCACCAATAACAAGTGATAAGGTTTTCTCACCCATCGTCATATTCAAAGTGACACTGCCTTCAAGAATGAAAAAAGCGTGTTCCAAGGGAGTTGTAGTGTCAAATAACACGGCACCCGTATCGAAATAGACGTCATCCATTGAGTTCACCTGGGTTGCGCTGATTTTCCAGAAGAGTTTTATCGATTCGCTTTCTTCCACTAAAAACTATAGCAGGCGTTTAGGTGCTTTTCATTGCACTCCGACAAGTGGAGTGCAATGAAAATTGTTTAACTACCGTTCGCCATTATTGCGGCTACTGGTTTCAGTTCTTTGCAGTAGTTGGCTAAGCTATTTTTTAAATAAACGTTTCCGCCCCAATGCAAATAATCCTGCAAGCAGTAGTGTTAATGTTCCTGGTTCTGGCACATCTGCGTAACGGAATTCCAAATCATCAATCCATGCCGAGTTGCGCAAAAAATAAAATGCAGAAATATCAATGTGGGCGATGCCAGCGCTGGATTCAAAGGTGATAAGTTTTTGCACCTCTTGTGGATCGTCATGGTCGGGGCCAGCCCAGCCGAGAACTTCTTGCTCAATGATTGAGCCATCGCCGAGGATCGCATCAAGGTAAACAGCGTCTTCATGTGATGAAGTGATTATCATACTGACGAATGAAGGGAGTGGCCCGGTAAATGTTAAATTGAAATAGGGGCCACCTTGTAAATAGTTGGGGCCACTAATAGCCATTTCGGAATCCGGGCCGTAACTTCCCAAATATCCATCATCAATAATTAAGCCGTGATCGGCATATTCGGTGGTAAGTGGATGGGCGGCCCAAAAAGGATCGTCAACTCTTTCGATATTATCAAAATTAATAATGACAGCCGATGCGTAGCTGGAACCCAGTAAGGTCAGTGAAAACAAAAAAGAAGCAGATAAATGGGAAAGCAATTTTGGTGAGCGCATAAGTGTCTCCTAAATCCCGGGTGACGGTGATACTGCAATGAATAAATCGTTTTAAAAAATAACCTGCGGAAAGGCATAGGCCAATATGGCGGCGCTTGGATTGCAGCAGTTACACGCGAACCACAGCGCAGGTTCATGATGTCCTATGCGTCTGTCAGCATACTGGTTTTAGTTTTCGGCTCTTCGATTTTTTAGTCACAGGTTGATCCATTTCTCGCAATTTTTTTTGAATGCAGCCTTCTGTGCCATCTTGGTGGTTAATGTGACTAAATTGAAAAAAATAGGAACTAATCAACCCAATATGGCGTCTTTATAACAGTGGTCTTGAAAATTATCGTTTTTATCAGGATCCAATTTTTTGGCTTAGAGGTTATTAGTCTTACAGGGTGCTAATCATAGAGAGGAATCTAATATGTCTATTTCAACTACTAAAGAATCGATCGTAAAAAAATTGCATTTGAATTCGGGCAGCCGTGCTGATGTAAGTGAAAAATATGCCGACGTTGCGGATGATTTCCGGAACTTTGTTCAGGATGTTGACGCGCTCGTTAAAGCCACTGCAAATTTGAGCGGCGAGGAGTTGGCCATTGCCAAAGCCAGATTAAATGAGCGCATTGCTCAGGCGAGATCAGCTGCTGATTCTTTCGGTGCGCGACTTGCAGAGCGCGCCAGTAAAACGGCAGAAACGGCGAACAATTATGTTCACGAAAAACCTTGGCCAGTGGTCGGTGTCGGCGCCGCAGTCGGGTTTTTGGCTGGTGTGCTGCTGACGAATCGTAAATAACGAATCAGTCTGCGTAAAACTGCTCGGGCGAAGTGTTATATCCGCCCGAGCTTAGTTGTATCAGTTAGTCGCATCAAAATGTGTCTGTGTTGTGAAGGAACCTTACCGGTTTTTCCCACACGGCAAGCACAATGCAACCTTCCTCACTGGCGATTTCGTGGCTGGTGTCGGTAGGGTTAATAAGAAATGTCCCTTTGCGATATTCGCCGCGCTCATCGCTTTGGCTGCCCCGCAGGATAAATAGAAATTCCGTACCCATATGCATGTGGCGTGGAATCTGTGCGCCGCGATGATAGCGAAGTAGTGCGCAGGAGCAGCCCTGCTGCGGATCACCGTACAGCGGCAATATATCCACACCATCGCGAAAATCCTGCCATACCAATGCCGGGTCATTAAAATCGCGCGTTAATAAATCTGCCCAGACAATATTTTTTCCCTCAGCGTTCTTTTCTCCAGTGTAATTGTCCATAACCTATTTTCCCAGTGCCGCGAGTACATCCGCCGATGTGGCAACGGCGCCGAACACGCCGCCTTGCATATGAATCATCGCCAACGCTGCCTTGTGATTAGCCGGATCGGTTGCAGCGCAGCAATCGGCAAGCAGCACACATTCAAAGCCGCGATCATTTGCTTCGCGCATGGTGGTGTGTACACACACATCGGTGGTGATGCCGGTGAGGATGATGTTTTTAATTCCTTTTACGTGTAACACCATCTCCAAATCCGTTGCATAGAACGATCCTTTGCCGGGTTTGTCGATAATGACTTCGCCGGCGATGGGGGCGAGTTCGGGAATAATTTCCCAGCCGGGTTCGCCGCGAATTAATATTTTTCCGCAGGGGCCGTCATCACCAATGCCTGCGCCGATTTGCCGTGAGCGCCAGCGTTTGTTCGCGGGTAAATCGGCGAGGTCAGGACGATGCCCCTCGCGCGTATGGATGATATGAAAGCCAGCCGCGCGCAGCGCCGGCAATAATTTTCGCAGCGGTTCTATGGGCGCGCGCGTCAAGTTGATGTCGTAACCCATGGTGTCGACATAGCCGCCTTTACCGCAAAAATCCGTTTGCATATCGATGATGATTAGCGCGGTATTGTCCGGGCGCAAATCGCCGTTGTAGGGCCATTGGTACGGAGTGCTGTTCAAATAAATTGCCATCCTGATGTGCTCCTTAAACGGGTGAGCCGTGCTCGATAGGTTCGGGAATTTTGTAATCCACCACGCTGAATTTGGCGCAGGCAAAGAGCACACAAGCGACCGCTAAGTAAGCCGCGGCGACATTGGGCGATTCGGCAATGCCAATCGCTTCGCCGTGCATAAAGCCAAAGAAGGTGAGCAGGGAGCTGGCGATGGCAAACGCGCCGGCTTTGACGAAGTTGCGGTCAATGATGAAGGCGGTGATCGCCCCGAGCATCAGACCGCCGAGGATCGCGCCGCCGCCGAGTACCGATAAGCCCTCATACAACACGCCGTTTTGCGCGAGCTTGTCGATGCCGACTGCGGCCGCACTGGTACCTGCGGCGCCCAGTACATTATCGATCTGCAACTTACCCCAGGCGGCGAGGTGCGGCATCAGCGCCACTATGATCGCCGGGGCGTGGGATTTGGGCGATTCCTGAAAGGCTTGCGAACCGATGAGCATGCCGATGTAGAGCAGAATGGGCGAGATGGCGACCAGTGGAATCGCGGAAGAGAACACCGCCAGAATGCCGAACCAACAGAGCACCAGTACCGCGATGCCCGTGACCGCCGAATAGCCGATTCGCCCTCCCATGGATTTCCAACCGGGGTGGCCGATGTAGACCGCATTGATAAACGGATTGCCCATGCAGCAGCCGATCAGGCTGATCACACCATCGGCAGTCAGTACGCGGGTGGTGGGATAGTGATCGCCCGCAACTGCGGCGCTCTCCACATTGTCCATGGCTTCCACCAGATCGTAGATACCGAACGGAATCGCGGTGACGAGGATAATCCCGATAAATTCAAAGCCGGAAAACACATGGCCAATGGCGGGAATGGGCACCGAGAAACCAAAGCTGGTGAGCGATTGGGTTAGCCCGGTAAGGGTAAGGCCGCCAAAGTTCAGGCCCAGTGCCGTCGAACCCCAGGCGATAAGCGTCCCCACCGCGATGGCGACCAGGCCTGCCGGTATACCTTTAAAGTAGCGCACGCCGCCAAACCAACTGAGCAGGATGATCGCAAAGCAGACTACGCCAATCACCGGCGTCATATACATTTCCAGCGCCGGGCGCAGCGAGATAAACGCAATCGACACCCCGGCGAGCGTGCCCAGGAGCGCAGCGCGCGGGGTGATTCTGCGAATATAAGGCGCGATAAAGCCGCCGATCATCAACACAAAGCTCTGCACAAATACCCAAGTCAGCCCCGCTTCCCAGCCTTTGATCGGGTCGCCGGTGGTGAGCGAGATGGGCAGCATGATCACAAAGACCACCACAAACATATGCGGAACGCTGATGCCCGAGGGCAGGGCGCAGACATCGGTGCGACCTGTCTGCTGCGCCAGTTTGTAGGCGAGCCAAGCGTAATAGAGGGTGCTCAGGCACATCATCAAGCCCACGGCGGGGAGGATGCGACCGAAGACTATGTCGTCGGGCATTTGCAGCACAAAGCGCAGCAGTCCCGTGAGTACCAGCAGGTTCACCAGAATGTTGGTGCCAAAACCGAAAAGTGCGTTCCAGTCTCCGGTGCTCCAGAGTTTTACATTGCTGTTCATGGTCTTTCCCTCGCGTATCTAGTGGGTTAGCTAACGGGATTTGTTATGTGGTTTAGGGTGTGAGTTGTTGTGAGTCGTACTTATGTAAAAGTGGCTGGAGAGCGCTTGGGGCATAGCGCGGCAACCACTGCCGTGCTGTTGCTCACCCAGCCGAAAATACCGCCCTGGGCAGAAACCATCGCCAAGGCGACCCGGTGGAATTCGGGAAAATAAGAGGCGCAAGCATCGCCCACCACTACGCAGCGATAGCCGCGGTCGTTGCCTTCGCGCACGGTGGTATGCACGCACACCTCGGTGGTGACGCCGCACACCAGCAGGTTTTCGATGCGCTGGTCTTTCAACACATCACCCAGCTCGGTGCGATAAAACGCACCCTTACCGGGTTTATCGATAATGATTTCGCCCTTCACCGGCACCAGCTCGGGGATGATGCCGTGCCCCGGCTCGCCGCGAACCAACACCCGCCCCATGGGGCCGAGGCTGCCGATGCGCAGCTCCGGTTTGCCGCGCATCACCTTGGCTGGCGGCGCATCGCTTAAATCCGGCAAATGACCTTCGCGGGTGTGGATCACCAGCATGCCCATGGCGCGCGCGGCGGCAAGCAGTGCCTGACAGGGGGCGATGGCCGAGCGCAGCAGGCTCACATCATTCCCCAGGCTAGCGCCAAAGCCGCCGGGTTCGAGGAAGTCGCGCTGCATATCGATAATCACCAGCGCTGTGTGCGCGAGGTCGAGATCAATTGCTTCCGGTTGTGCACTTAGGCTGATCATGGTTTGGCTCCGGTTAAAAACGGTAGCGGCCGCCCAACCCCAGCGCGTGTCCGGTTTGCTCGGTGGCCTCGGGGTCATCGCTGGTGTAGGCCGCATAGAGGTCGGCGTCTTTGCCCAGTGGGTAGTTGTAGGCCAGGGTGTAGATATTGCGGTCGGTATCGCCGGCGTCGCTGCTGGTATCGGTAAATCCGTAGCCGAGGTAGACCGCGCCCGGCCCGGCGGCGATGGAGGCGCTCAGCACCAGGGTGTCGCGGTCGGTATCGCCGGCGACAAAGTTGTCGTCCATCAACTGGTACTGTGCATAAACCGTGCTTTTGCCGATGGCGTAACTCACACCAAGCAGCGAGGTGGTCTGTTCATCGTCCGGGCCCATCCCCATGGCACCGGGTTGGGTGCCGGAGATTTTCTGCACCGCAGCGGTAAAACCGAAGTTGCCGGCCTTGTAAAAAGTGTTGGCGCCCATCTTATTGGTGCTGGTTTCGCCTTCTTCTTCACCAAAGGCATAGGCCAGGGTCGAGGTAAAACCGCCCAGTTCGGGGGTGGTGTAAGAGACGGAATCGCTCCAGCCGGTATCGCCATACAGGCCGCCCCCGCCGTAGCTCATCAGGATCATGGGCGAGAAGGCAAAGGAGTCGCCAAAGGGGTTAAACGAAATTGCGGAGATAAAATGCGCGGCGGCGATGCGCCCTATCTTGACCTCGCCAAAGTTACCGCTCAGGCCGATATAGGCGGCGCGAGCGAAATAAATATCGTCTTCAAAGCGCCCGGCTTCGCCTGAATCCGGGCGCAAGAAGGCTTCCAGTGCAGCGACCACTTTCAGGTCGTCATTGATGATGTGCTCGCCGTGTGCGCCAATCCAGGAGGTGGTCATACCATTGGATTCAATGCCCTGGGTGCTATCGATATCATCGTCGCCGGCGGGTTGGGTATCGCCCAGATAGAGATCCAGCTCGCCCACAAAACTGGCGGAGGTCTGGGCATTGGCGGAGGTGGAAAGGCAGAGCAGGAGGCTGCAAGCACAGGCCATAAGCAGGGGCGCTTGTTTGACGGATGGCTGCTTGATGGATGCCTTATCGATCTGTGTGGTGTTCATGGAGAATTCCCTCGGCATAACGTATGGTTGGGTTCCGGGTTATTGTTTTCCGCGTGATCTGACGCTGACGCAGCTCCCTGCGCGCCTTAATTTTTAGATCATCGTTGTATACAACGATGAGTTCTTTGATGTTTCAGCATAAGCTGTGCCAGATCGAAAAGTAACCACCGGGGCGGGTGTGCAAGCGAATGAATTGATTGAAATTTTTCAGGCGGGAAGGGGATAGTCCGGCGACGGAAGTGCGATGAGAGCGGGGAGAAATAGCACTAAAGCAAAGCTTGCTGGCAGCTGGATGCACCGTACAAGGGCGATTGGTGAAGTCAGTGACGGCCGGGCAACTTGGTTTACAAGGTGCCCCTGCTCGGTTTACAAGGTAGAAGGGCTCGCCTACCATGCAAGCACAGGCGTGCTAGCAGGCGCAGATCAGCAGACGGAGCAGGTGCTTTTGACTACCCCCAAATCAGCCGCACAACTGGTGTACGACCAGCTCAAGAAAAAGATCATCGATTTTGAGATCTACCCGGGTACACGCATCACTGAATCGGAAATCGCCGAGGATTTCCAGGTCAGCCGCACCCCGGTGCGCGCGGCCTTGCAACGTTTGGAAACCGAAGGCCAGATCACCATCATGCCCAAACAGGGATGCTTTGTGCGCTCCGTGGATATAGAAACCATCAGCCAGTATTACGATGTGCGCATCATGCTCGAAGCCAGTGCCGTCGAACTCGCCTGCGACCATATGAACGATGAAGACCTGGACGCGCTGCAGGAAGACTGGAATGCCGAGCGGCTCGACGACGAGCTGGATATGGAAGAGATCAAAGCGCGTGAAGAGGCGTTCCACATCGGCATCGCCATTGGTAGTGGCAATCCAGTGCTCGCCAATTATCTGCGCGATATCAACAACAACATCCGCATTCTGCGCCGCCTCGGTTTTCCGGATCGCCAATCGGTGATTGAAACCTGCGAAGAACATTTTGCGATTTGCCAATTAATTCGCGACAAAAATAAAACCCAGGCGCGCAAAGCCATGACCAAACACATCAGCAAAAGCCAGGCGCTCGCGCGCAGTGTGACGCTGAGCCAATTACAACAAGCGATTAAACGGCACAAATGAAATCGTGCCGCACTAGCTTGATAAGCCACTAATTCGAGAGACGATGAATGAGCACCACCGCAATTGTTGCGACCAATTTCGGCGATATCACCCACGCTATCCAGCTTGCGCTGGCGCCAGTATTTTTGCTTACCGGTGTTGCTGGTTTATTGAATGTGATGGCGGGGCGTTTAGCGCGCATTATCGATCGCGGGCGCGAGCTAATGGAAAAAGAGACACCGCTGCACCTGCTGGAAAACCCTGACGCATTGCACAAAGAATTAGCGCGCCTTGAGCGTCGTCGTCGTTACGCCAGCGTGGCCATCACCGCCTGTACCTGTTCGGCACTGTTGGTGTGTATGGTTGTGTCGGTGATTTTTTTGCAAGTAATTCTACAAGTGGAATTTAAATGGGTCATCAGTGCGCTTTTTACCGCGTCCACCCTGACGCTAGTCGTTGGGCTTGCCTACTTCTTACGCGAAGTTCATCTCGCCACGCGCACCATTCGCCTTCATCGTGTGATTGCGAATCCCAAGTAAATCGTTTTTTTGCTGTGCCAGAAAATAAAAAGTCGATGCATAACTGCATCGGCTTTTTATTTAAATCATGAGAGTTAAAAAAATCTGCTTCCTGTTAGCTCATTCCTAAATCGGCTGCAAACTCTACCTCACGGGTAATCCATTCTGGCTTTATATCGAACTGGGTTACCAAAAATGTTTTCACTCTTTCAAAAACTATCTTTTCCGATAGCGCCTTAAACCCTTGCTTCATTAAGAGCTTGTTGTGAATGTAAATAGAAAATTGCCCGACGGTCACAATGTTGGCTGCATCAGAATCAGAAATATCTATTTCAAACTCCTTTTCTGCCCAAAGTATGGTTTCTACCGCATCAAGTCCCATGATGTTTCCTAATGGTGTCTATTTGTGTAGCCAGTATGGAGCCTAGCGGAATACGGGGTGCGATTCTTATTTATTAAATAACCCCGCATTTCGCTGGGCTCCATGCGGGCTACTTGCTATTCAGCAGTGATGTCATGATTTACAACCACACCATTTTCGGATGCTACTCCAAATTGAAGTTTCTCTCCTTTTTCTTTTTGCATTAGTTTTTTTGCTTTAAATGCTGAGCAGCCTGGAATCACACAATCGCCTATGGAAACTATTTTATCACCCTGCTTTATTCCTGCTTTTGATGCAGAAGACTCACTTTTAACACTGGCGACAGTGACTGATTCAAGTTTTGGTGGAAATAAGCCTGTCGTAGTTACGTCTACCTCAACACCAAAGTCGCCCTCTTCAGAATACGCACCGACAGATAGGGAATTTAGGACAAGAAAGGTAATTATGTATTTCATACACTGCTCCTTATGATCAATATTATTTTTAACTAGAACGTCGCTCATTTTACCAGTTAACGAAACGTTCCCTTAATGCCACTTAAAAACCATCCGTTTGATTACTTTGTTAGGTAATTTAGTCTTTTATAGGCAATAACTTAAATAACTCTTTTACTTTAAAAATAGCTTTTCCGCTTACAAATACTCGATAGCGTTGATCATTAATGCCGCCGTAAGGAATTGCGTCAGATATTGAAACGATTTTATGTTTCTTTAATTCCGCCTGAAAATTAAAAGAACTTCTTTCTTCTATAAAAAAGCCAACACAATGACTGTGTTGCATTGACATAATATATTCGTAGAAATACTGAGCTGCATCAGATTCGCTTTCTGAGGAATATATGGGATTACTATGCTTTCCTCGCTCCGTGTAAAAAACAACCCATTTATTTCCAACTTCTTCCAGACAAAAAGCGTCATCGGCTGAACCCGATGAGCCCACAGAGTAGATTTGTGGATTACACCCTTCCTGTATTAATAATTTCCTGCATTCTTCAGCATTCATTTTTTATGCCTAACAGTTTATTAAATGACACCAGCTATATAACCACCCACAAAATTCGGGTCCAACATATTTGGTATGCCGCTATATAACTTCAAAAAAATGGTGCATTGTCATCTCTGCAGCCAACTACAAATCAGCAGCTTGGCTAATATCCCGAATTATTTGCGCGCGCCGATCATATTACAGTTTATTTCGAGGGGAAATAGATGCCCATCGGCAGATCGCATTTGCCATCGGCTGGCTGCGAAAACAAAAAAGCCGATGCATTGCTGCATCGGCGAAGGGTTCCCCAGACACTAACATTGTAAGAGGACGCCATGGAGAAACTGGTTGATTTGGCACTGGTGACATCAGTAACCGGGGTTTGCCTGTAGCCGGAACCCGCTAAGGGTTCCAATGCCTGCCTGTCATATGACTTTAGGCTTCGCTCTGTATGCTATGGGCTTGCAGGGCGCTGCCGTTCGACCTTGCCACTCTATGTGCATCGCTATATGGCTGTCGTTCGAGAGCAAAAGTGGTAGGCAAAAATACGCGATAAGAACGGGTTCGAGTAAACGAAAAACCCTCAAACACATTTTTTCTGGCTCGATGGTTTTATCTTCTATAGTATCCGGTGTGGAGCTAAAGGCTCATGCAAGCCGCTTGGCATGCGGCTGAAGTGATAAAAAAAAGAATGTTTGGGGGAGAAACCATGAACCAGGTTGTGTTTAATTTTCACGACGTCATCCTGCTGATGACGGCAATGCTGTGCTGTTTTTTTGCGCTCTTATTGATACTGACTAACCCGCCTAAAAATATCAGCAACTATATTCTCGCCGCTTTTTTGATCGCCCACGCGCTGATTCCCTTGCACGAGCTTATCCTGTGGGGCGCGGAGTTCAAATGGAAGGTGCGCGCCAATTGGCCGGAGGCCTATTTTATTGGTGCTTCCGCTTACTATTTGGATGCAGTGCTGCTGTATTTTTATGTGAAGTCGCTGGTGTTCCGCGATTTCCATTTTCGCCCCAGGGATTATTTACATTTAATCCCGCTGGCGCTGTTTGCGCTGTTTATGATTTTCGCTTTCTACCGCTATCCTGCGGCGATGCGGTTGGAGTGGATCAATAGTGAGCACTTTGTTTATAGCGGCGGCTATATTACCGCTGAGCTTTTGTGCAAAACCCTGCGCATTGTTTATTGCGCTGCTGCGCTCATGTTGATTTTTAAATATAAAGACATACTCAAGACAACCCATTCCAATATTGAAAAGGTGGATATTCTCTGGCTCAAGATTTTGGTGATCGGCTTTACGGTAATTACCCTGATGCACGAGCTGCTCGCCTTTGCCAAGGCGGTTGGGTACATCGCAGGTTATGATTTCCAGCACCCGAATCCACAGCATGATCCAATAGAATTTATCGGCCTGAGCGGCAATTACGCGCTTTTTTTCCTGGTGTGTACCCTGGTGTTCACCAGCATGCGTTATTTCAGTAATTTTGAGGCGGTCAAGCAAAAGGATACAAAAGAAACGCCTAAAAAAAGCGCGCAGGAAAAATTACTCAACCCGGATTATGCCGCCAAAATTGATGGTGCTATGCGCACTCAGCAAACCTATCTCAATCCGGAACTGACGTTGGATATGCTGGCCGAGACGCTGGGCATTCCGTCAAAAGATTTATCCATGATCATCAACCGCCATTTTAATTTGAATTTTTACGAGTTTGTAAATGGCTACCGCATTGAAGAAGCAAAACGGCGCTTGATTGATCCGGTCAATAAAGACAAAACCATTACCGACATTTATTTGGAAGTCGGCTTTAACAGTAAATCGGTTTTCAATACGTTTTTTAAAAAATTGGTTGGGAAAACGCCTTCCGAATATCGTCAAAATCCGGAGCTTGCTTCCGCCGGAAATTAATCGCCAATGATTTTTAGTGGGATAAATCCCCGCATGCAATTGCTTCAGGAGTGTGAATGGAACATGTTGTGATTTATGCGCTGGGTACCGGTGGAGATGTGGACCCGATGGTGGCGCTGGGTATTGAATTAACCCGGCGCGGTTATCACGTCAGCTTTTTAACCAATGATTACTTTCAAGAACGAGTTTCAGCGGCGGGGCTTGAGTTCATCTCCGTAGGCACTTTGGAACAATATCATCAGGGCAATAGCGTGGCGGCTTGGGAATCGCGCAATCACGCTGATAATTTTGAGTATTATCACGTGCCTGCGTTTGAACCCGCATTTGAATTTGTAAAAAGCTTGGCGGGAACCGGGGTTCTAATTCTGGCGCTCGGTGAGGAAAACGGCGCACGGGTGGCCGCCGAAAAGTATGATCTTCCATTTGTAAAACTGCTGTTATCGCCCAATATTATTTTTTCTGCCTACAGTCCACCTGCACCTATGAAGTGGGCAATTCCCAAGAGTATCCCGCGTTTTATTGTGCGCTATTTACTGCGCAGAAATCGCAAAACCCGCTACAAGGTATTTTGCAAATCACCTCACACCCAAACTTATTTAGCCACCCGCAAGCGTTTGGGGTGCCCCCTGACATTCCAAACTGAAACCAATGCGCTACTGCAGATTGGTTTCTTCCCTGAATGGTTTGGTATGCCCGCCAAAGACTGGCCGGCGAATTTAAAATTGGTAGGGTTTCCACTGCAAAATCGCGCGAGCAGTATTAGTCGAAGTGAACTGGATAATTTCATTGAGCAGCAAGGTGCGCCGCTGCTTTTCACTTCCGGCACCGGCGTTAAAGATGTGGTGGAAATATTTACCGAAGGTCGAAAAATTTGCGAGCAGCTACAAGTGCCCGGTGTTTTTGTGGGTGGTGTGAGCGGCGCTGAACTCTTGCGAGATTCCTCGCTCTGCTTGCATTTGGACTATATCGATTTTGAATACGCCCTATCGAAGGCGCTGGCGGTCATCCATCACGGCGGTATGGGCACTACGGCGCAGGCAATTAAAGCAGGAATCCCGCAACTGATTCGTCCCATTAAATATGACCAACCGGACAACGCCGATCGCGTTTATAAATTAGGTCTTGGCACCTATGTCATGCCGGAGCAATTTAAAGCAGATGTGGTCGCCCCTATGATCGCCAATATGTTGCAGAAGGCAAAAAACTCCAAGGCTCTACGCGTCTATGCTACAGACGCTAATAACAGCAGCGCGATTGTAGATGCGTGTGATTTGATTGAGCAGGTGAGTAAAAATTTGGAAGTGGAATTAACAAGTTTGACTTAGGTGATTGCTTGCACTCCTGAGTGAGCGAGTGCATGCGAGTTTACAGCTGCAATGGTTTAAGTACGGAAAGTTGCTTCAGGGTCAAGGTAGTATGCAGCGCGCTTGCCTTTGTATTTGTATAGCCCCAATAAATGGAATATCCATGTGCCTATAAATTCGTCAGTAATCGTAATGGGCTTATCAAATTGATCGGTAAAGTCTTCGTCTGTCTCTTTTGTTGATGTGTCAACGTTAAATTGGGTAAGCAAACTGCTTTTAACATTTACATCAGGATTGGCTTTTTGGTAGGTAAACGTAAGCGTGTCTCCTACCGCAAAACTTGCAGGCATTTGGTTTTGAGGTAGCGGTGGTTTAATTGCCGGGGTGCCTGTTACCTGAAAATCCACCTGAGTTACTTGGCTGGCTTTTATTTCCTCTGGGAACAAAAGCGTAAATGTATACTTGGTATTTTTGGGTTTGGCTGCATTTGGGGTCTTGGCCGTTTTTGTGGTTTTGAGCGTTGTCATCTTGATTCCTTTTTTGGAGTGTTGGTTAATGCACTAAAAACTACCGCTTGCACGGCGAAGTTCCATAAGGTCTGGCTCTGCTTGAATTAGCTTTAACGGGTAACCCAGTTCTACTGCTTTGGTGAGGGCTGCTATTGCCGCGTCGCGCTCACCTAACAACTCATAAGCCAGACCCGCACGAAAATGAACATTAGCACTTTTTGGCGCAAGTACCATTACACGCAGTAACAGGGGTTCGGCTTGTGTGCGATCACCCAGCCGTGCTGAGTACAATCCCATGCGGGATAAAAGTGTTGCATCGTCTTTCCTGCGCTCTAAGAGCGGTGTTAGTAAGTCACGCGCTTTACGGTAGGCTTTTTTCGCTTCAGCTTCGCGCCCAGGAATCCAGAGCAATGTGTCAGCCAAGTTTGCCCAAGCGAGGTGGCTGTTGGGGTTGCCTTTAGATGGGGATACTGCAGCCTCAAAGCTGGCAGCAGCGTTCACATAGTCACCTTTATTGAACAACGCGGTGCCGAGGTTTCCGTGCAAATGTTCACTTGAACGAATTTGTAGTCCCTGTTGCAGAATCTGCATAGCCTCATCAGACCGGTTTTGGCGCTCCAGAACAAAGTAGAGGCCAGCATAGGCATTAACAGCATCGGGCTGTAGCAGAATGCTTAACCGAAATGCCTCTTCCGCTTTGGGGTAATTCTCCTGTGCATTGTAAACAAAGCCTAATTCATCGGCGAAAAATCGCTCTTTAGGAAATAGTTTTAAGCCTTGTTGCGCCAACGGAATGGCTTCGTCATAACGCTGAGCCCAGCTCAGTGCCCACACTTTGCCTCGCCATGCCAAAATATTGGTGGGCTCAAGCTTTAGAGCCTGTTCAAATGCTGCAAAGGCCTTGTCGTACTCGGCTTTCATGTTAAACACTTGTCCCCGTGCTACATGGGTCAGCGCAAGTTGCGCATTTAATTGAAGCGCTCGTTGTGCACTGGCATCGGCCTTTTGTATCCAGAGTGGGTCTTCATAATCACTGTTGGCTCTGTGGCTATATACCAGCGATAAACCTGCAGCAGCTGCAGCACTATTGGGAGATTGCGAAAGAATTCTGTTAAAGCTTTCTTCTCCCGAATCCAAGCTGCCTGGTCGATCATATTGCTTGAGTGCTTCAAACCCCTTGTTGAGTTCTCGCGCTTGCGAATAAGGTTCTTCTATCTGGTGGTTTTCGGTGATGTCATTGTTGGCTTTAAGCAGCTGCAATTGCCACGCCGCCATCGCTGCAAGAATCAACACACTGAACAACCCAAAACCCACACTGATTTTATTGTCAGCCGCATAATTCTTAATCGACAACCAACGCGATTTTTTCGGTGCTGCATTAGCGGCAACAAAGCGCGTCTCAAAGGTCGGATGATCTTGGGTGCGTGCAGGTTGATTGGCCGCCAAAGGCATGGCTAGCGCTTGGGTATCATCCGAATGTGAATCGTCTCGCCATACCAATGTTTTGAGTTTTTCAAACTGCGCTGCTACCCAATGCGTATTGTCCGGGCGCTTATCGGGATCTTTGGATAAAAGCTGACCGAGCAAGTCAATAAATTCTGCGGGTAAATTCGGGTTGTATTTTTGCGGCGCCGTGGGTGGGTGCGAAATAATCCGCTGCATGGTTTGCAGTTTGTTGCTGGTATCACCAAACGGATGCGCGCCGCACAGCAATTGATATGCGAGAATCCCCAGCGAAAACAGATCGCTTTTAAAGGTGATGGTTTCGCCCATTGCCTGCTCGGGCGACATGGAGCAATAACTGCCCGCAACGTGATCCGTCAGGGTGACATTAAAGTCTTGCGACTTGGCAATGCCGAGGTCGGTAATTTTGGCTTGGCCGCGTTTGTTGATCAGAATATTTTCGGTTTTTAAATCGCGGTGGATAATGCCTGCATCATGGGCAACAGCGAGCCCTTCGGTAATTTGTGCGAGCCACTGCAAACGCTGTGCGATGGGTGCAATGTGTTCGCGCAAATAGGTTTGCAGATTTTGTCCGTCCACCAATTCCATCACCAGCGCCAGCTGATCCGGCGCTTCGATAAAATCGTAGATCTGCACAATATTCGGGTGATTTAATTTTGCGAGCAGCAGCGCTTCGCGTTTAAAGCGTTCAACGTAGTGAGCTTCAAATAATTCCGTGCGCAGGCATTTAACGGCGACTTCGCGCTCCAGCCGCGTGTCGCGCGTGCGATATACCAAGCCCATGCCGCCGCGACCAATGCACTCGCGCAACTCGTAGTGCCCAAGCCGGATAGGTTCGGTGGGCGCAGCTGCGTGGCTAGAGGGTGGATGGGAATTGTTCATTCAACGATCAACAGAAGCTAAGCGGCGAGGCGAGGGTGAGGGTTTCACCTTTGTAAATTTTGAATTTTTCGCAGCCAAAACGAATTTTGCCACCGCGTCTTTCCAATAAACATTGCTGGTCTTGCGCTTCGGGTAGGCTATCGGCCAGCTGTTTGCGCGCACGAAAAATCTGGATGTTCATATGGGTGCTATCGACCCCCAGCTCTGCCGCGAGTTGGTCGGCATATACCCAGCCCTGGCTTTTGTTGTCCAGACCGCGCTTGGCATCGTCGGCGCGATGACGGGCGAGTTGCAGCAATAAATAGTGATGGGTGCGCACCGCCAAATCCAGGGTCTGCTGATGCTGTAATTTGAGCTGGGTCGTTTCTTCATCCAGGCTCATCGTAAAAATAAATTCGTAATCATTAATGTACTGCGATGTTTTTGCTTCCGTCGGGCCATAGATTTGCGCGCGCACAAATTGCCAGTGGGTGTTATTAAACTGCACCAGATCGCCATCGTTTAATTCCGGCATTTCATGTTCGTTTTGTTGGTGCAATGCTTCCTGATACCACTGCAGCGCTGGCTCGTTGAAATAGATCGCTAATTCCGGGTGATCGTTATTAGGGAGCAAGTGGTAACGCGAAAGATAAATCGGTGCGATCTGCTCCGGGCTGGCGGTTAATGGCCAGAGCATATCGGCCGGTGGAGCAAGATTGATTACCTTAAACCCCGGGTCCGTCTGCTCGGCAAAATGAATTTCATCGCCAATGTTCAGGTCGCGGCTATCGCCTTGGGCAAGGCTGAGGCCATTTATCCAGGTGCCATTGAGGCCCAGGTTTTTAATGCGCCATTGGTCGCCATTCCACTCAATGGCGGCATGGAGTTTTGATACATAAGGTTTATTGATGGCGGTATCTACACTGGTCGCGAGTCTGCCAAAAGTGTGGTGGGGTGCGAGAGGAAAGTGCATCTCGGCAGCGACATCCAACAAATAAGCCATAGGTTTTCCGCGTAAAAAGTGAGCGTATCGAACGAATGTGGCACTGATTCTTCACCTGTTGTGGATGAATACTGCGCGTGTGTCGATATTGCCTGTAATGGTCTGTAATGGGCAAATTGTTATATGGCCTATAGATTGCCACAAGCTGCTGTGGTTTTCCCACCTATTGTCTGCCTGAATGATGAGACTGTCGCCATGATTGCCCTGTTTCAAGCTGCCATCAAGCACAAACCGGTTGCGCGTGCGATTCACAAGTTCAATCAGTCGTCTACTGCCAAGTGGGTGCCCGTCAACCGAAGTTTTGTCACGCTCAGCAAAGTCATTTTGCGTGCGGCCGTTGCGCGCCTCGGTCTTGCCCATGCGGCGATCACGCTGCGCTGCGTCACACAACAAGGTTATCGCCATTTGGTATTGACCAATGATGTGCAAGCCGCCGTGGTGGGTTCTGTGGAAGAATTTATTATTTCCACGCACGAAGCTAACAGCACACCCTTTGCCGATTTCAACGCAGAGACAACCTTGAGTTTGCCGCTGGATTTTCATCCGCCGCAACAACCCACACAGCGTTTGGGGTATTTGGTTGCGCAGCTCGCGCCCACTACCACAAGCACGCCTGAAACGTTAAGCCGGGAGCTGGCGCTGGTTGCCGATGAAATTATCCGCACCATCGGCCGCTACCAAACCCGGTACCGCGCGATCCATATCTATGGCGACCAGAGTTATTGGATCGGCAACAGCAAAGCATTGCGCCAATTAGATCAACGGATTGACGCTTTGGCCAAAGGGACCTTGCCGGTATTGATCCGTGCCGATAAGGGAAGTGGCAAAGTCATTGCGGCGCGCAGTCTGCACTGCCTGTCACGGGCGGACACTGCCCCGTTTATCGAATCGGATTGCAATGAATGGGAGGAGGGCGCAGCAGAGAGCATTTTGCAATCACTGCATACCTATGCCAGGGGCGGCACCTTATTTGTGCGTAATATCGATGCGCTATCGAGCACTGGCTTCCAGGCGCTGCGCAACTTTTGGCTGGCGGCCGCCAGTGCCCGCTTCGATGGCACCCATAGTCTGCGCTTGATTATGAGCCTGAGCCGCAAGGAGGCTGAGCTTACCCCTGCACAAGCCTTGTGGTTGACACAGTCAGCGCAAGAGCTGTCGCTGCCGACTCTGGCAGATCGGCGCGAGGATATACGCGATCTGACGCAGTTTTATATCCGCGAATTTACCCTCAGTGATGAGCTGGATTTAACCGAGGAAGCCTGGCAATTGCTTGAGTCCAGCGATTTTTTGTATAACGTGGAAGCGCTAAAAAAGGTCATCCAAAAGCTGGCATTGATCGCCAATGACGCGCTGGTATCGGCGGATGAGTTGCGGGCGGTGCTGGTGGCATCCTGATTTGTTGAGCTCGGGATCTGTTCCGGAAAAAATTGTATCTACCCTCATATTGGCGATATAAACGCCGTCTATCTCGATTGTGCCCCAAGTATCCCGCCTGATTTTTTACAAATCCTGCTTTGTTGTGAGCCTTCAAGTGCAGGGTTATACTGCCTCGTCTTTTATCCTGGCCCTGTCGGTAGCACAGGGCGTAATCGGACTTTGGTTATGAAAATTGCTGTTGTATTGCTGTTGCTTTGCCTTGGGGCTTGTGGTCAAACCGGCCCGCTCTATTTGCCCCAACCGGAAGCGGAAACTCCTGCACCGCAAGCCGAGGCTGAGCAACCCAAAACAGAGCCAAAGGTAAGCCCTGCCGCTTCGCCGGCGACCACTCCCCAATAATCCGCCTTACCGCTTTTTTTGATTGAGAATTTTTATGCAGCATTTCACCGAACGCAATGGCGAGCTCCACGTTGAAGATACGCCGCTGAGCGCCGTTGCCGAGCGCTTTGGCACGCCTTGTTATGTCTATAGCCGCGCCGCTTTTACCCAGCAATATTTGTCCTATGCGCAGGCGCTGGGTTCGCATCCCGGCATGATTTGTTATGCGATCAAGGCCAACTCCAATCTCGCCATTCTCAATATGCTCGCCAAGCTTGGTGCGGGTTTCGACATCGTCTCTGGCGGTGAACTGGAACGTGTATTGCTCGCGGGCGGCCAGCCATCGCGTATTGTTTTTTCCGGTGTGGGTAAAAGTGCAGAGGAAATGGCGCGCGCGTTGGATGTAGGTATTTTCTGCTTTAACGTGGAATCGGAAGCCGAGCTGGAATTGCTCGCTGAAGTGGCAGCCAAAAAAGGTAAGGTTGCGCACGTATCCCTACGCGTGAACCCGGATGTCGATGCCAATACCCATCCTTACATCTCTACTGGTTTGAAAGAAAATAAATTCGGTATCGCGATTGAGCGCGCACCAGCGGTATATACACGCGCAGCGCAATTGCCAAGCCTGGCGATCAAAGGTCTCGATTGCCATATAGGTTCACAGCTCACCCAGCTCACCCCATTTTTGGATGCGCTCGATCGCCTGTTAATACTGGTCGATGAATTGGCCAGCAAGGGCATCACCATTTCCCATCTGGATTTGGGCGGCGGTTTGGGCGTTACCTATCGCAATGAAACACCTCCACCGGTTGCAGAATACATGGCTGCAATCAAAGCGAAATTGGGCGAGCGCAAATTGGCATTAATGTTCGAACCTGGCCGTTCGATTTCGGCAAACTCCGGCGTACTGCTCACTAAAGTGATGTTCCTGAAGCCGACTGAGCACAAAAATTTTGCCGTCATTGACGCTGCGATGAATGACAATATTCGCCCGTCCTTGTATCAGGCGTGGCAAGACATTCGTGCCGTTAAACCGCGCGCGGACGCAGCAAAAAAATGGGATCTGGTCGGCCCGATTTGCGAGACTGGCGACTTCCTCGGTAAAGACCGCGATTTGACGATTGAGCCGGGTGATTTACTGGCAGTAATGTCGACCGGCGCCTATGGTTTCAGCATGAGCTCCAACTACAACACCCGCGGCCGCGCCGCAGAAGTGGTAGTCGACGGCGACCAAATGCATTTGGCGCGTGCGCGTGAAACCTTTGAGGATATGATTCGCGGCGAAATGTTGCTGCCCGAATAATGAATTGTGAGTTTCCCGTATGTCGTTACACGCCATACGGGCTACGTTGATAACGGACAAGATAATGCGTTTACGTTTTAGCAAAATGCACGGTTTGGGTAATGACTTCGTGGTGATCGACGGTGTCAGCCAAAGTGTACGTTTAACACCGGAAAAAATTCGCTATATCGCCGACCGCAATTTTGGTGTGGGTTGCGACCAAATTTTATTGGTTGAAACTCCCGAAACGCCGGACGTGGATTTTCGCTATCGCATTTTTAATTGCGATGGTAGTGAAGTGGAAAATTGCGGCAATGGCGCGCGCTGTTTCGCCGTGTTTGTGCGCGAACGCAAACTCACTGGCAAAAGTGTAATCCGCGTGGAAACTGCTGGTGGTCTCATCGAATTGCGTGTGCAACAAGATGAGCAGGTGAGTGTCGATATGGGCGCACCGCGTTTGCAGCCCGCACAGGTTCCGTTTGTTGCCGATGCGCAAGCCATTACCTATCCGTTTGAGGTTGCTGGCAACACTTACGATATTTCTGCTGTGTCCATGGGCAATCCCCACGGTGTATTAGTGGTTGATGATGTTAAAACGGCACCGGTCGCCGAGCTCGGTCCGTTGATTGAAAACCATGCGCGTTTTCCCGCGCGGGTGAATGCCGGATTTATGCAGATCGTAACGCGTGCCGAAATTAATTTGCGTGTATTTGAGCGCGGGGTAGGCGAAACACTCGCCTGCGGTACTGGCGCCTGCGGTGCAGTGGTTGCCGGGCGCTTGCGCGGATTGCTGGATGAAAAAGTGAAAGTGAATTTACCCGGCGGCAGCTTGCACATTGAATGGCCGGGTGAAGGCCAGCCAGTAATTATGACGGGGCCAGCGGTCACCGTTTTCCATGGACAAATAAAAATCTAAAAAGCTGACTGCTATGAACGAAAAGATCGCGACGCTTGCAGACCCACTGGAACCGGAACAAATCGCCGCTTACTTGCGCGATAATCCGGATTTTTTCGAACAGCACCACGACCTGCTGGCAGAAATCAGCCTTCCGCACGAGTCGGGTTCGGCGGTGTCATTGGTAGAGCGGCAGGTGGCGATTTTGCGCGAGCGCAATATCGACATGCGCCATCGCCTGAGCAAACTGCTCGATAACGCGCGCGATAACGACAAGCTGTTCGATAAAACCAAGCGTCTGGTGCTGGGGTTATTGGAAGGCCAGGATATGGGCGATATTATCGATGCGCTGCACTACAGTTTTGATAAGGATTTTAATATCCATTTCACCAGTGTGATCCTGTTTGGCAACAGCGATAAAGTACCTAGCAGCCAAGCGCGTGTGGTGAGTATTGCTGAGGCGCGCGAGCACCTTGGTCCGCTTTTAAAAAATAGCCGCGCAGTGTGCGGGACACTGGGCGCCAAAGAAATGGAATTTATTTTTGGCGAACATGCCAGTGAAATTGGATCAGTTGCAACAGTGCCACTTATCCACGGCAGCGTGTTTGGTCTGCTCAGTATCGGCAACCGCGATCCACAATATTATCGTTCCAGTATGGGTACCTTGTTTTTGAGCTATATTGCAGAAGTACTAAATCGTCTACTGCCAAAATATTTGCCCCGTTAATTCTTTTTTGCCCAGCGGAGACCTATGAGCGACCTTTCTCCACCGGCGTCATCTTTACCTTTTGCAGAACAGCTCGCGGCGTTTTATACCTATATGCGCAGCGAGCGACAATTATCCATCCATACCCAAACCAACTACGCGCGCGATCTGGAAAAATTTCAGCTTTTCTGCGTTAAAAAATCCGTCAGCGACTTGAAGCTGCTCAATGTTAATCACGTGCGTATGGCGGTGGCACAATTGCATCGCGACGGTTTGGGTGGAAAAAGTTTGCAGCGCTGGTTGTCATCACTGCGCAGTTTTTTCCAGTTTTGCATCAAGCGCGGGTGGTTAAAAAATAATATTGCCGATGGTATAGCCGCACCAAAATCGCCTAAAAAATTACCCAAAACGTTGGATGCCGATCAGGCCGCGCAATTTGTACAAGTTGAAGGCGATGATTTTATTAATAAGCGCGACCGCGCTTTAGTGGAATTGATTTATTCATCGGGTTTGCGTTTGGCGGAGGCGGTGAGCTTGAATCTTGTCGATATCGATTGGGGGGATGCCATGCTCACCGTCACCGGTAAAGGCAGAAAAACACGCACATTACCCATAGGTTCGCATGCGCTTAAAGCGCTTAACGAATGGTTGGGCGCGCGCAAACTTTATACACAAAATGATGAGCCAGCATTATTTACCACGCAGCGCGGCCAGCGTATCAGCCATCGGGCGGTACAGATGCGCATGCAGCAGCTCAGCATCCAGCAAGGTATGGACAACCCGGTGCATCCGCACATGCTGCGCCACTCTTTTGCTAGCCATATGCTTGAATCCAGCGGTGATTTGCGGTTGGTGCAAGAGCTGCTTGGACACGCGAATATTTCCACGACCCAGGTCTATACCCATCTCGATTTCCAGCATCTCGCCAAGGTGTATGACAAAGCGCATCCGCGTGCAATGCTTAAGCCGGATGCCGATGAATAGCGGCAAATAAAAAAGCCCGCTAATCCTTCAGCGGGCTTTGCATCTCTTCCTGAAACAAACAGGACTATTTTTCTTGTTGCGCCAAGATTAGCTGGCCGTTTTCCACCGGAATTTTATTGCCTGGATCGTAAGTCATTCTTACGCTCGATTCCTTGTCTTCCAAGCGATATACCACATCGTAACCGGTGATATCTTCGCGTGTTTCATAAGTGGTTTTGCAGCGTTGTTCAACGGTAGTGTAGGTATCGCCTTTCTGCATATTGCCTTGCACTTTGTCGCCCGCATAACCACCGGCAACGGCGCCCGCTACTGTGGCGACTTTTTTACCATTGCCGCCACCGACCTGATGGCCGAGTACGCCACCAGCGACTGCCCCAATTAATTTACCCGCGATACGATTCTCATCTTTCACCGGCTTTTGATGCACTACGGTTTCGTCGTGACATTCCTCATGTGGAATTTTGGTTTCTTTAATAACCGGGGTGCTGCTGATGACTTCAGCGTAATCAGGGGCTTTTAACAACTGGTAGCTGCCAATGGCGCCGCCAGCGGTGGCAACGCCTGCGCCTAAAATAGTGCCGATAATCATTGATTTGTTCATGGTAAATCTCCTGCGGTCATACCCGTTGTATTGGGCGATGGGCCAATTTAGGCAGGGTTTGCATGAACAAAAACTTAACGCTGATAGAGGAATTCCAAGCTTGGGATCTGGTCTGTGGTATTTGTGTGACCTAGTTCCGCTTTAGCTGTGTAATGCTGAGAATTCGCGCAAAGCTTGCATATAGGTTTCCGGCGCTTGTGCCCCCTGTAATAAATGGCGGCGATTGATAATCACACTCGGCACCGAGGTAATCCCCGCCTGCGCCCATTGCTGCTGGGCGTGACGCACTTCGTTGCTAAAGGTGTTGCTGGCGAGAATGTCTGCTGCACGATTTTTATCCAGCTGCAGTTGCGCAATAATTTCTAAAAGCACAGATGTGTCATTGATGTTTTTGCTTTCACCTTGATAGGCCTGCATGAGCGCCCGCTTTAATTGCAGCTGTTGTCCGGCTGAATATTCAGCATCCACCCAATAAAGTAAGCGATGCGCATTGAATGTATTCCACAAGCGCTCGCGGGTTGCAAAATGAAAGTTCAAGGCTTCACCGCGCGCATGGATGGTGTTGTGTGTCTGCGCAATTTGTTCGCGACTCATGCCGTATTTTTGTTGCAAGTAATCGACAAGGCCCACGCCCTCGGCAGGCAGTTGCGGATTTAATTCAAACGGTTGGCAGTGAATTTCTACTGCGACTTCATCGCCCAGTTGTGCAATGGCTGAGTTCAATGCGGCCAGCCCCAGTGCGCACCAGGGGCAATTGATATCAGAAACAAAGTCGATGCGCAGCATGGCGGGCTCCTATATAAGGTAAATTACTCAGTGAGTGCCGCTTTGATTGAATCGGCCAGCGGTGTTGTAGGGCGGCCAATCAATTGGCTGAGTTGATGCGAGTCATCAAACAGCGCGCCTTGTGCCGCGTCGGCATCTGATGATGCGAGGAGATCGGCAATCGGTTCAGGCAATCCAGCATCTTCCAAAACGGCTTTATATTCAGCTTCGGGCAGGTTGTTGTAGGGGATGCTCTTTCCGGTTTGCGCTGACAGTTCCGCTGCGAATTCTGCCAGAGTGTAAGCCGTATTGCCGGCCAACTCATAAACTTTTCCAGTGTGATTATCGCCCAGTAACACCGCTACTGCCGCAGCTGCATAATCACGGCGCGATGCGGATGAAATCGTACCTTCGCCCGCGCTGCCGAGCAGGGCATTGAATTGCAGGGCTGAGGAAATTCCGGCGGTGTAGTTTTCGCTGTACCAGCCGTTGCGCAGGAATACAAAGGGAACGCCGGATGCTTTGATCTCTTGCTCGGTTTCTTTGTGCTCAAACGCCAAGCCCATGATGGATTTTTCGGCGTTGAGGATGCTGGTGTAAGCCAGAAGTTTTATGCCGGCTTTTTTAGCTGCATTAATCACATTGCGATGTTGAGGCAAACGTTGACCCACTTCGCTGCTGCTGATCAGCAAGAGCTTTTCCACTCCTGTTAATGCCGTTTCCAGAGTGGCAGCTTGGGTGTAATCGGCTTGGCGAACCCGCACGCCGCGTGCGCTCAGCGCTTCTGCTTTGGCTGGGTTACGCACCAGTGCGATTATTTGGTCCGCAGGGATTTTTTGCATTAATTGATCGATAACTAAAAGGCCGAGTTGGCCGGTAGCGCCGGTAATAGCAATCATGATGAGCCTCATTAGTGGAGTTTAATACTTGCCCGTGCACCAGGTTGAGGGCAGAATAACAATCAAGCTAACTTTTAGTAAGTACGAACAAAAAGGTAAGTATGAAAAAAGTGGAATCTGTGTTGAATGGCTCGCCAGCGCTTTACGGTTCGATAAGTGAAGCGCTGGAGGCGGGCGATGTATTTGCCGACAAGTGCCCCTCGCGCCAGATCCTCAACCACATCACCAGCCGCTGGGGCGTATTGGTGTTGGTAGCTTTGCTCGCTGGCACTCATCGTTTCAGTGAGTTGCGCCGCAAGATATCGGGGGTAAGCGAGCGGATGCTGGCGCAAACACTACAAACGCTGGAGGCTGATGGTTTTGTAGATCGCCGTTCCCTGCCGGTAGTGCCGCCGCATGTTGAATACAGTCTTACGCCGCTGGGCGTCGAGGTGGCTGAGCAGGTGCGCAATCTGGTGGATTGGATCGAACAGAACATGGGGCGGATTAACCTGCCGGGTGTTGAATCTGTTGCGATAATTGATTAATTATTTTTAATGTTTCTATTTTAGGTTATTTGGATGCAGAAGATGACTGATTGTTTTTTTTCCATTGTAATCCCTTCATATAATTATGGTCACTTTCTGGAGCGGGCAATACGCTCAGTGTTGGATCAGAATTTTGATGCTTGCGAAGTCATTGTTGTCAACGACGGTTCTACCGACGCCACAGACGATTTAATGTCGAAGATTCTTCAAGAGAAAGATTCTAGATTGCGCTATGTAAAACAGGAAAACAAAGGTCTCTCAGCGGTTAGGAATTTGGGAGCCTCTCTGAGCCAGGGTGTTTACGTGCTTTTTTTGGATGCAGATGATTCGTTGTTACCTGATTCTTTAGAGAGCATCTATAAGTATCTAAGTGATCAAGAAAATATAGATCTTTTAGTTTGTGATTATGTTGCTCATATGCCTGATGGCCGAGAAAGAGTTCGTTCCAATATAGCGTTGCGCGATCAAGGTGAACGATGGTTTTATTACTTTATCAATAACAAGATGGCGATGGCCAATGGTGCCACGATTATTCGCCGTCCCGTTTTTGAAAATATTCAATATTGCGAGGAATTGCGCCAAGCGGAAGATATTCCTGTTTTTGGACTGATTTTGGCAAATTATCAATGCGCGCTTTTTTTAACGCCCGTCTTACGTAATTTCAAACATGATGAAAGTATGAGAAATCAAATTAGATTTACACCTGCTATTGCAGACTTGTTAACTAGTTTGTTGTTCGATCCTCAAAAATTGCCGCACTCATTTATGAAATACCGAAATGGCTTTCTTGCGTATCAATTTTTCCAGCTTTTTCGCAATTACGAAAAAGCAAAACAATATAAGTTGGCGATGCAGTGTTATCATCGTTCGTTAAAAGTTAGCCCTAGTCTGTTGCTCAAACTAGGGCGGCATATTAAGTATTTTCGTTGCCTAATGAAGCGGTTAGCTAGTTAGCGAAAAGGATTGCAGTCGATAGCAAGATCAGTAGATGGCGCGGTGTTTTTAAGAATCGCTACCACTCTTTTTCCACGGGTAAATTCTTCGATCTTTTCAAATGACCCGTTATTGATTAATGGTGCAATGTGCCCTGATAAAGATTCTTTTTTTGCCTCGATCACCAAATAGGGGTAGTGTTTAAGTGTGTCTGTGGACTTTAGGCTGATATCTAAGTCTCTGTCTATAACGCAGGTAACTCCCCTTCTTAATCTACCGCTGTAATGAAGAAGCCGGTTATCGCTGATAGCGATAGGTGTATTCAGGTCGGTATTCGCTTTAAGCCATTCTCCCGCTGCTTTTAGATTGGTTGGTGGTGGATTTTTTGTTGTTAATAAGTCCATTAGCAAGGCTATTGCAAGTAAACCGAAGACGCATTTAATCCATGGGCGAAAAGATGGCCATGATGTCTTAATCCACTGAATAATGGGTTGTGCAATAAGAATGAGTGTGAGCAGTGCAACCAGCACAGCGTAACGCTCAATCATAAATTGATAGAATATCAGGAATGCGAGAAGCGGAATAATGCACAGAAATAATGCCCAAATAATCACTTTATTTTCAAATGTACATTTTATTTCATACTGTTTTTTTCGTGCTAAGTACGCCAATCCAATATATAGAAATCCAATCGTTGCCAGGACGACATGAAAAAAATGTGCCAAGAGGCCTGACATCAGTATTAGTAAAGAGTCCTCTCTGCTGTATTCGTTAAGAATGTGTTGTGTTATTTGGTTTTGTACGATGTTGAATCGTTCTATTCCTCCAGTAAAAAAACGGAGATCGTGAAGTTTATTATGTAATGCTTCGGTTATCGCTGGGCTTGCGAGTACGTAAGTAACTCCGATAAAAAGTAGCGCAACGTACAGGCTAATCGATAAAAAACATTGCTGTGTACGAATTCTCAATGCGGCGGGACCCATCCAAAGTAAGCACAATGGCAATCCTATTAGCCATGCCAGCCCCTCTAATCTGAAAAAAATTGCCATGCCAATAGCAAGTTGCCAAATAATTGAGTGGAAGAGCTTTTTTGTTTGAGCGAAGCGCAAAAAGGAAAGTAACGCTAATAGACTAAAACACCAAAATCCAACGTCACGGATAATCATATCCCTATAGCCGTTAAATGAAGGGAGCAACAAGATCAGCAAGCCTACGAGCGGTAGTGCGTCCTTATTGTCGGTTACCACATGATAAAGTCGTACAAAAAAGACAGGTATTAATGCGTATAAAAAAGTGTTAATGAAATAGAAGCTATTTTCTAACGAGAGACTTGTTACTTTGGAGAGCATTGCGCCAAGAATAGAAAATGACAGCCAGCTGTAGCTTCGAAATGTTCCAGCAAATCCATTTTCCAGGAAGTTTTCAGCTGTTGAGATATACACAATGGCATCTCTATTGATAACTGAATCATGAATTTTAAATAAGGACAGGCAAATTCCTGCGCTAAATATAATCAGATACAGTATTTTTTCTTGTTTGAGAGGTGCAGAAAGTAACGTGATAAATTTCTCTGTCATCGAGTTAATAGCCTTTTCAAAAAACATTTTTGCCGCTGTTTGCGGGTGTAATAAGGAGGTGGCAGCGGATGGATATCTTTTCTACAATCCGGCCATTCTAGCATTGCATCTTTTCTTTTAGTAATAGAGATAAGCGGTTAAGCTTCCTTCGAGCACTGCCACACACGAGTTACTTTTATGCTGAATTTCACCGGCGTTCCCGCCGAATTACAGCCCCCCGCCCAGCGTTACTGGGATCAATTTGAAGCGGCTTTGCAAAATCAAAATCTTGCCCATCCGCGTGATCGTTTACCATCGAATATCAGCCTTGATGAGTTTTCAGCGCAGCTAACCCGCGCTTTTGTCGCGAGTGAATTTATTGCCAAAACCTCGGCGCAAAAGCCCGCCTTGTTAGTGGAGCTTATTGAATCGGGTGCGCTATTTCGGGCGCAGACGGATGTGGATCTGGAGACATTTGCCAGTGTCATTAACGCGGGTGTTAACGATGCCGAGGTGGATGCGCGTCTGCGTCGTGAACGCAACAAGGCGATGATCCGCATCATCTGGCGCGACTTAAATCGCCTTGCGCCTATGAGTGAAGTGACGGCAAAGCTGTCGCGTTTTGCGGATAAATCCATATCGCTCGCCGCGGAGTATCACTATCGCGCGCTGGAGAAAATGTATGGCACGCCGATCGGACGCGAGTCGGGTCTGGCGCAACCGTTTATGGTGTTGGGAATGGGGAAATTGGGTGCGGGAGAGCTGAATATTTCTTCGGATATCGACCTGATCTTTACCTTTCCCGAAGGCGGCGAAACCAATCACACCGGCCGCGCGATCAGCAACCAGGAATTTTTTATCAAGCTTGGGCAAAAACTGATTAAAAGTTTGGATACGGTAACGGCGGATGGTTTCGTCTTCCGTGTCGATATGCGGTTGCGTCCGCACGGGCAGAGCGGTGCCCTGGCGATGAGTTTTGTGGGCATGGAGGATTACTACCAAACGCAAGGGCGTGAATGGGAGCGTTACGCCATGATCAAGGCGCGCACGGTGGCCATGGCGGGCGGTGAGGGGCAAATTGCTGCGCGCAAAGCGTTGGGCAAACTGTTGCAGCCGTTTACCTATCGCCAATATATCGATTTCAGTGCGATTGAATCCCTGCGTGAAATGAAGGGGCTGATTGCTCGGCAAGTGCAGCGCAAGGGCATGAACCTCGATGTGAAATTGGGCGAGGGCGGCATCCGCGAAGTGGAATTTGTGGTGCAGGTGTTTCAATTGATTCGCGGCGGACGCGATGCCACTCTGCGCAAGCGCAAAGTGTCGGTGCTGTTGCCGATCCTGGAGCAGGAAAATTATCTGCCACCCGGTGCGGGTTCTGCTTTGCTCGAAGCCTATATTTTTTTGCGCAATACCGAGCATGCAATTCAAGGTTACCAAGACAAACAAACCCAATCGTTGCCGGTTGACCCAATCGGCCAGTTGCGTTTGGCGTGGGCGATGGGTTTTGACAATTGGGATAGTTTTTTTGCGACCTTGAGTGCTTATCGCCTGCGCGTAAATACCGAGTTCAAAGCGGTTATTGCCGCCCCCGACGAAGAGGATTCGGTCGACCAAAAGGCCTTGGCCTTTTGGATGGGCTTATGGGAGGGAAGTCTGCAAGGTGAGGATGCAGTCCAGGCACTAAGCGCACGCAATATCGAAGGGCCAGAAGCGCTGCTGAAGAACCTGGCGGACTTGCGCGACGGGCGCGCGGTGTTATCGATGCAAGCCAGTGCACGCACCCGTCTGGATATGTTTATTCCGCGATTGTTGCAAGTGATCGTCCATGAGGCGTTTGGTCCCAAGCTGCCGATTACCATCGCCGAAACGTTTGCGCGGATCGTCCCGCTGATTGAAGCGGTTGCGCGCCGCAGTTCCTACTTGGTGTTGCTGGTGGAGAATCCGACGGCGGTGCAGCAGTTGGTAAAACTTTGTGCCGCGAGTCCGTTGATTGCCGACCAGATTGCGCAATATCCGGCACTGCTCGACGAATTATTAACGCCTGAAAGCCTTTACGCCCCGCCTGATAAGGCGCAGCTGCGCGACGAATTACGCCGCGATGTATTGCGTTTGAATTGGGATGATCTTGAAGGGCATATGGAGGCGCTGCGCTATTTCCGTTCCGCCCATGCCCTGCGTGTAGCGGCGAGTGAGGTGAGTGGGGCGCTTCCGCTGATGAAGGTGAGCGATTACCTGACCTATATCGCCGAAGTGGTGTTGGAGCATGTGCTGAATTTGGGTTGGGAGCATTTGGTCGAGCGCCATGGCCGCCCGCGCCGCGCCGATGGCTCGGTCGATACCGCGCCGGATTTCGTCATTATCGGTTACGGCAAACTCGGCGGAATTGAGCTGGGGCACGGCTCGGATCTGGATCTGGTGTTTATCCATAATGCCGATGCTGATTTGCAGACCGATGGCGAGCGTCCGATCGACAACACTACTTTCTACATTCGCCTCGGCCAGCGGATTATCCATGTGCTCAATACCTACACTCCCTCGGGCAAACTCTATGAAGTGGATATGCGCTTGCGTCCGTCGGGCAATTCCGGGTTATTGGTGACCTCCCTGGCGGCATTTGAAAAGTATCAGGCGAACGAAGCCTGGACATGGGAGCATCAGGCGCTGGTGCGCGCACGGGTGGTTGCGGGCGATGCAGCCTTAGGGGCGCAGTTCGAACAGGTGCGTCAGCGTATCCTCACGCGCGAGCGGGATCTGGATAAGTTACGCGCGGATGTGAGCGACATGCGCCGCAAAATGCGCGAGCAGTTAGGAAGCGAATCAAAATCCAAACCAAATGCTCTAAACAGCCCGAAAACACCGGCGTTATTTAATTTGAAACAGGATGCCGGTGGTATCGTGGATATTGAATTTATGGTTCAATACGCGGCCTTGGCTTGGGCCTGTAAAGCGCCCGGGATCATCCGGTACACGGACAACATTCGCATACTCGGATCACTGGAAGAGGCAGGCTTACTCGATGCCCCTTCCGTGGCCCATCTGATCGCGGCTTACAAAGCATATCGATCCACCGGGCACCGCCTCGCGCTACAGCGTCAAGAGGCGGTACTGGAAGGCGACAATCACTTCCCGACCGAACGTCAACAAGTCACCACCCTGTGGCACAGGTTGATCGATCAGCAGTAATTGTCGCCCAGAATACTGAGTGCAACGCAGCTGCGGCTGCGTCCCTGATTCCTCGAATACACAAAACCTTTTTCGAACATACAGATTTTTCGAACACACAGAATTTTTTGGAGCTGCTATGTCTTTTGCCGATCGCGACGGCGTTATTTGGCTTGATGGTGAACTTATCCCCTGGCGCGACGCCAAGGTTCACGTGTTAACCCACACACTGCATTATGGTATGGGTGTTTTTGAAGGCGTCCGCGCCTATAAAAGCGATTCACTGGGCACCAGTATTTTCCGCTTGCAAGAGCACACAGATCGCCTGTTCCGCTCTGCGCACATCATGCGCATGAAAATGCCCTACACCAAAGATGTGGTAAACGAAGCGCACAAAATGGTCGTGCGCGAAAATGGTTTGGCTGAAGCCTATCTGCGCCCAATGGCGTTTTACGGCTCAGAAGGCATGGGCTTGCGTGCCGACAACTTGAAAGTACACGTGATGGTTGCTGCATGGCACTGGCCGTCATACATGTCGCCAGAAGCGCGCGATTTGGGTATCCGTATTCGTACCTCCAGTTACACTCGCCACCACGTGAATATTTCCATGTGTAAAGCGAAAGCCAACGGTCACTACATCAACTCATTGCTGGCGTTACAAGAAGCTCTTGATAGCGGTTGTGAAGAAGCCTTGTTACTGGATAACGAAGGCTATGTGGCCGAAGGCAGTGGCGAGAACTTCTTCCTGGTGCGCGATGGCATTATTTACACACCAGAACTGACATCTTGTCTCGACGGCATCACCCGCAACACCATTTTCCAATTGGCTGCAGATTGCGGCTATACCATCAAAGAAAAACGCATCACGCGCGATGAAGTCTATATTGCCGATGAAGCTTTCTTTACCGGTACTGCAGCAGAAGTATTGCCGATCCGCGAATTGGATGGCCGCATTATTGGTGAAGGCCGTCGTGGTCCAGTGACTACGCGTTTGCAAGAGTTGTATTTCAAATCCGTGCGCGGCGAATTGCCCGAGCACACCCGCTGGTTAGCACCGGTTGCGAAATAAAGTAGCCATAACGGAGCCGAATGGCTCCGTTATCGTTTTGATCTGATGTTTGTATTGCAAATAGTTTCTGCTGTAACTGTTCGTGTTGCGATGAATGAACTCTCGTCGGTTGTTGAAGTGTGCCTATGACTGAGCTGTCGTCTATGAATGAGATGGATTTTCCTGTCGAGCTGAAAAAAATCCAAAAAATTTTGGTGGTCGGTCCCGCCTGGATTGGCGATATGATGATGGCGCAAACCCTGTTTAAATTACTCAAGTTGCGCAATCCGCAAGTACATATCGATGTGCTTGCCTCCGGTTGGACGCGTCAGCTTTTAGCGCGTATGCCAGAAGTACACACCGTGATTGATATGCCTCTCGGGCACGGTACTTTTGGCTTGGGCGAGCGACGTGCGTTGGGAAAGTCCCTTGTTGATAAAGGCTACGATCAGGCGATTGTATTGCCTAACTCATTTAAATCCGCATTGATCCCATTTTTTGCCTGCATTCCTTTGCGCACGGGTTGGCGCGGTGAGATGCGCTACGGGTTATTAAATGATGTGCGCGTATTGAATAAAAAGTGCTACCCACTAATGGTACAGCGCTATGCGGCATTAGCATTGGCCAAAGAGACCGCTCCGCTAACCGATTTCCCCTTTCCTGAATTGACAGTTGATAGCGCGCAGCGGCCACAATTATTAACAAAGTTTGCATTGCAGCTGAATCGCCCGCTGTTGATACTTTGCCCGGGTGCAGAATACGGCCCTGCAAAACGTTGGCCCGAGCATTATTTCGCGGAAGTGGCGGATGAAAAAATTCGCGCGGGTTGGCAAGTCTGGTTAATGGGTTCAGCCAAAGACCATTCGGTAACCGATGCTATTCGAAAATTATTATTGGATGACGAGCGCGCGCATTGCTACAACCTTGCAGGCGGAACCAGCCTCGGCGAAGCAATTGAATTAATGGCTTGTGCGGATGCGGTATTAAGCAATGATTCCGGCTTGATGCATATCGCCGCCGCCTTGCAAAAACCCTTGGCTGTTATTTTCGGATCTACGTCACCAGAGCACACGCCGCCACTGACTAAAAAGGTAAGTATTATCAGTAACCAAATTGAGTGCTCACCTTGCTTCGAACGTGAATGCCCGAAAGTGCATCATAAGTGTTTGCGTGAGTTGATGCCGCAGCAGGTGTTAACTGCACTTAATGCTCTTATTGCTCAGCCGACGACTGTCACCACGGGAAATCCTTGATGCGATTGGCCTTTGTTATTTTTCGCTATTTTCCTTTCGGTGGATTACAGCGCGACATGCTGGCTATTGCGCAGGCTGCACAAAAAAATGGCCATCAAGTCAGTATTTTTTGCGGTCAATGGCAAGGCGATAAAATTCCCGGAATCGATGTAATTGAAGTGCGTGGAAAAGGTTTTTTTAATATTGCCGGCGTGAAAAACTTTGTCGATACCTTCCAGAAACAGTTCCAGCGCGATCAATTTGATTTGTTGGTCGGATTTAACAAAATGCCGGGGTTGGATGTTTACTATTGCGGTGACTCCTGTTTTGCCAAAAAAGCCTATGAAAATCGTAGTTTTTTGTATCGGCTAGCTCCTCGAACTCGTCTCTATCTGCATTACGAGAAGATGGTTTATTCGCACTTGAGTAAAACTCAGGTATTGGAGGTGTCTGCAGCTGAACGCCCGGTTTTTGCTAAATATTATGCGACAAGTGAGTCGCGTCAAACTCTATTGCCGCCAGGTATAGATCGGCATTTGAAGCTTAGAGGCGCTGAACGTGTTTCTGCAAGCATAAAAGTTCGAGCAGAACTGGGGATAGCGGCGAGCGATTATTTAATTCTTTGTGTGGGCTCTGGATATAAAACCAAAGGTTTGGATCGCAGCCTTCGCAGTTTTGCAGCTTTTAGAAAAAATAATCCCAGCGCTTTGCTAGCAATAGTTGGCAATGGAAATCCGCGCCCATTTCAATCGCTTATTGCTGATCTTGACCTAAATAATGCTGTACGCTTTTTAGGTGGACGCAATGACATGGCAAATATCTATGCTGCCAGTAACTTGCTCCTACATTCGGCTTATCAGGAGGTAACGGGTAACGTAATTGTAGAAGCGATGTATTGTGCGCTTCCTGTGCTGGCGACACCTGTATGCGGTTATTCTCATTACATCGCCGATTTTGGGATGGGTGAATTGCTAACAAAACCAGATGATGTCAAATTTGTTGCTGGGCAAATGGAGAATCTGCTATCAGTGGATGTTTTGCATTGGAGCCAGAAAGCAGAGGTATTTGCCAGTTCAAGTAATGTATTTTCTCGACCAGAATGCGCCGTTAATGAGTTAGAACGTTTAGCTTATGTTCAACCTCCGCAATTGTTGGCTCAGTCAACGTCGGTGAGTGAATGGGTGCTGTGTGATGAATTAATTTCTAAATGGAAAGGAAAAGATTTGTTTCCATTGGTAGAGAGCATCCAAGGACCAATTGCAAGAGAAATGAAGGATCGCCAGACGTTGCGTTTTGAGCTGGATGGCCAAGGCTACTATCGCAAATGGCATCGCGGTGTGGGGTGGAGGGAAATTCTGAAAAATTTATTTCAGCTGCGTCTGCCGGTGTTGGGGGCCAAAAATGAGTGGCTGGCGCTGAATAAATTACGTGCGTTGGATATTCCCAGCTTAATTCCTCTTGCTTATGGCGTGCGGGGGAAGAATCCTGCCCGCCAGCAATCTTTTATCGTGACGCGCGAGTTGACCGATGTAGTGCAGCTTGATCATCTGTTTGAGCAGTATTCAGTGACGGTTAAGGCTAAACGACGCATTTTGGCGAGTGTTGCTGCAATTGCACGTGAGCTGCACCGTGCAGGGATTAATCATCGCGATTTCTATCTCTGCCACTTTATGATTAAGAAAGCGTTTATCGCTAACCAGATGCAAGCGCCAGATCTCTATCTGGTGGATTTACATCGTGCTCAGCTGCGGCCACAAGTACCGGAGCGTTGGCGGGTAAAAGATCTGAGCGGCTTATTATTTTCAGCACTCAATTTGAATTTTACCTCGCGCGACTATCTGCGTTTTGCGCGGACCTATTTTGCACAAGACCTGCGCACGATTTTGGAAATGCATAAAACTTTATTGGGAAAAATCGCTACACGTGCCCGTGCAACCTATAGGCGCGATTTTGGTCACGATCCATCTCTGCCTAATTTGAAACACCATAGAAAGACTTCGGCAGGCTCTATAGGGATAAAACGGTAAATTTATCATTGGATAATTTATGAATACTGATCAGAAAAAAAATACTACTATCGGTACTACCTCAGCATGGGTGGTTTATAAGCGCCTACTCACTTATGTAAAACCCTATTGGTTGCTGTTTTCGGTGGGAATTATCGGTTTTGCGCTTTATGGTTATTCCAATAAATTATTCGTGCACACTCTGGAAAATTTAATTCACGTTATTTCCGATAATAACCCTGCCGATCGCTATCTGGTTCCACTGCAAGTGATGGGCATTACTGTGTTACGCAGCATAGGTGCATTTCTAGGGGCTTATTACTTATCCAAAATATCTTTCAGTGTGATCCACAATTTACGCACTCAAGTGTTCAATCATATGACGCTACTGCCCAATAGCCACTTTGATAAAAATAGTTCCGGGCATCTGGTGTCGGTGATTACCTACAACATTAACGGCGTGACTTCTGCTGCAACGGATGCATTAAAAGTGTCACTGCGCGAAGGTCTGACTGTGATATTTTTATTTGCAACGCTGATCCAAATGGATTGGAAGTTGACGATGATTTTCATCTTGATCGCCCCGGTGATTGGCCTGTTGGTGTCTATTGTCGGTAAGCGCTTGCGCCGCCTAAGCAATAAGGTGCAAAACTCTGTCGGTGATATTACCCAGGTGGCAGGCGAGATGATTAATGGTGTACGCGTGATGCGCAGCTTCGGTGGCGAGGAATACGAAAAGCAGCGCTTTGCTGATGCGAGTAAAAAAAATTACCAGCAAAATATGAAAATTGTAGTGACATCTGCCGCCAATACTCCGCTGATTCAACTCATAGTGGCGGCAGCTATGGCGGCCTTGATTTTCATTGCACTGAGCTTCATGGAAATTGCCGACCCCGCAAGGTTTGTTGCCTATATGACAGCTGCAGGCATGATGCTGCCCTCCATGCGCCGTTTAGGGGAGGTGGCACCTGCGGTATTGAAAGGTGTGGCAGCGGCGGATAGCGTGTTTACATTATTGGATACCCCAGCGGAAATCGATACCGGTACTCATGCTGTGGCGCGTGTGAGGGGCGAAGTTGACTTGAAAAATGTAACATTTTGTTATGCCGCTCAGTCAGTGCCAGCGTTAAATAAAGTTAATTTACATGTCAGTGCCGGTGAGGTCATTGCGCTAGTGGGGCGCTCGGGTAGCGGTAAATCCACGCTAATCAATCTTCTTAATCGTTTTCATGATACGACTGCGGGTGAAATATTGATTGATGGCATACCTATAGGTGATTACCAACTTGCGAATTTACGCGCTCAAATTGCGTTGGTGAATCAACAGGTGACCTTGTTTAACGATACTGTTGCGGGCAATATCGCCTACGGTAGTTTGCATTCGCATTCGATGGATGACATTCGCCGCGCTGCAGATGCTGCTTATGCAACAGACTTTATCGAGCAGTTGCCTGAAGGCTTTGAAACTATGATTGGTGAATCTGGTGCCCGTTTGTCGGGTGGTCAGCGCCAGCGTTTGGCAATCGCGCGTGCGCTGTTAAAAGATGCGCCAATTTTAATTCTTGATGAAGCAACTTCGGCACTCGATAACGAATCAGAACATTTTATTCAGGCGGCGCTTGATACAGTAATGCAAGGGCGTACCACGTTTGTGGTTGCACACCGGTTGTCTACAATTGAGCAGGCTGACCGAATTATTGTGATGGATCATGGCGAAATAGTGGAGCAGGGGACACATGCACAATTGCTAGCGCAAAATGGTGCTTATGCAAGGCTTCACGCCAAACATTTTAATGATGATGAAATTTCAGCAGAGCAGTCAGAAGTCTCATCGAGTTAAACAATTGCGGTAATTGAATGCGGTGGAGGGGTGGTTTTAATGGACTACACATATGGGAGTTTTTTATGCATCTGACTATGCCTTATTTTGAGCGTGCCCACGTTCTGGTGGTGGGAGATTTGATGCTGGATCGGTACTGGCATGGAACAAGCTCGCGGATATCACCTGAAGCACCTGTACCTGTAGTTAATGTCAGTCAAACGGAAGACCGCCCCGGTGGCGCCGGTAACGTTGCGTTAAACATGGCTGCCTTGGGGAGTAAGGTTTCGCTCATCTCTATCATCGGTGATGACGAGGCTGGCCAGATTCTGCATGATCGATTGAGAACAGCGAAGATTCATACCAATTTGCAAGTCTCCAGAACCAAGCCAACCATTACCAAATTGCGTGTAGTGAGTCGCCACCAGCAATTGTTGCGCATGGATTTTGAAGAAAGATTCGATGAAGGCGATAGTTCCGAATTTGCAAATAAAGTCAAAGGTCTGATTGGGCGCGCCAACGCTCTGGTACTGTCTGATTATGCCAAAGGCAGCTTGCCCGACTGTCAGACGCTGATTCGTATTGCGCGCGATGCTGGAGTGCCAGTATTGGTTGATCCCAAGGGCAATGATTTCACCCGTTATCGCGGGGCGACTATCTTGACTCCCAATTTTCATGAGTTTGAAGCGGTGGTCGGAAAGTGCGCTAGTGAACAAGAGGTTGTAGATAAGGGCGAAGCCTTAATGGTGGAGCTGGATCTGCAAGCGCTATTAGTTACCCGCGGCGAGCATGGGATGACCCTCTTACGTCACCATCAGGCTGAGCTCCATTTGCCCGCGCGCGCGCGCGAAGTGTTTGATGTTACCGGTGCCGGTGATACGGTTATCGCCACGTTGGCGGCTGCAATCGCCGCCGGTCAAGCATTGCCGGAAGCGACCGCATTGGCCAATTTGGCGGCGGGTATAGTCGTCGGCAAAATGGGTACGGCGACCTTGAATCCAGCCGAATTGCGTCGCGCTGTTATCGCTGAACAAGGTGCGGAGCGCGGTGTGGTCACAGAAGATCAGTTGTTGATGGCGCTGGAAGAAGCGCGTGCCAGCGGTGAGAGAATTGTGTTTACCAATGGCTGCTTCGATATTATCCATGCTGGTCACGTCGGGTATTTGGAAGAGGCTCGTAAGCAAGGCGATCGTTTGGTGTTGGCGGTCAACTCTGATGATTCCATTCGTCGCCTGAAAGGCTCTGGCCGTCCAATCAACCCGCTCGATCGCCGTATGGCCGTGCTTGCCGGGTTAGAATCTGTTGATTGGGTGGTGTTTTTTGATGAGGACACACCAGAGCGCTTATTGCGGCGCATCAAGCCTGATGTATTGGTAAAAGGTGGCGACTACAACGAGGACCAGGTGGTCGGCAACCAGATCGTCAAAGCCTATAACGGTTCAGTCAAAGTCTTGAGCTTTTACGACAACTGCTCAACCACCTCAATAGTGAATAAAATTCTGCGACAATAATGGGCAGGGCGCTGCTCGATTGGGCGCCCAACCGCTGGTTTTTGGCTATGCATCCTCGCCCCGCCGGATCTACTCCGGACGGGGCTTTTTATTAGCGGTCTATTAAGGGTTTGTTTGGCTGTTTGTTAAGCGGCCAGCTCCAAAATTTCACGTGAGGCTTCCGGCGTGATAGCGCCGTGCTCGCCCAGCGCAAGCAGATTGTGTTTGACCAGCATATCTACCAATTTGGGGATGGATTCGCGGCCAACGCCATAACCGCTGAGTGTGGTGGGAGTGCCCATTTCCTCAAAGAAATTTTTGGTTGCCGCTATGGTCGCATCGATCAGCGCATCTTCATCGGCATGGTTCAGGTTCCACACGCGGCGGCCGTACTGCAGTAACTTGGCGCGTTTTTTATCGCGTTGGTGTTGCATGACTGCCGGCAGCACCACGGCGAGGGTTTGCGCGTGATCCAGTCCGTGCATCGCGGTGAGTTCGTGGCCAATCATATGGGTCGCCCAGTCTTGCGGCACACCGACGCCGATCAAACCATTTAATGCCATGGTCGCCGCCCACATCACATTGGCGCGCACGGTGTAATTGGTGGGCTCTTTAAGCGAGCGAGGGCCTTCCTCAATCAGTGTCATTAACAGGCCTTCCGCAAAACGATCTTGCACCTTGGCATCCACCGGATAGGTCAGGTACTGCTCCATGATATGGACAAAAGCATCCACTGCACCGTTGGCCATTTGGCGTGGCGGCAGGCTGTAGGTGGTCGTGGGATCGAGAATCGCAAACTGCGGGTAGACCAATGGACTGCCGAAGGCGAGTTTTTCATGGGTGGCGGCCTTGGTGATGACCGAGTTGCCGTTGCTCTCGGTGCCAGTTGCAGGCAGGGTGAGTACGCAGCCGATGGGTAGTGCACTAAAGAAGGGTTGGTTTTTAGCCATAATGTCCCAAGGTTCGCCGTCAAAATTGACCGCGGCGGCGATTAGCTTGGTGCCGTCAATCACGCTGCCGCCACCGACGGGCAGGAGGAAATCGATCTTCTCTTGCTTAACCAGCTCCACCGCCTTCATCAGTGTTTCATAGTGGGGATTGGGTTCAATGCCGCTGAACTCAAACCAGGTTTTACCCTCAAGCGCCTTGACGACCTGGTCGTAGACGCCATTCTTTTTGATCGAACCGCCGCCATAGGTTAGGAGAATGCGCGCATTGGCGGGAATCAGGTTGGCGATCTCTTTAATCTGGCCTTCGCCAAAAACGATCTTGGTGGGGTTGGAAAAGGTGAAGTTTTGCATGGCTAATGTTCCTTGAGGGGATTGCACGATTGGGGTTATGTGTGGGCGATGTAGATCTCACCCGCGTTTATGTTGTAGTCGATAGAAATCAGCGCCCGCCCGCTGCAGGGGCCGGCGACGCATTTGCCAGTTTTGATGACAAACAGTGCGCCATGGTTGGCGCACTGGATCATGCTTCCGCTGCTATCGAGGAATTGGTCTGCAACCCATTCCAGCGGAATACCCAGATGAGGGCAGCGATTTTGGTAGATATAAATTTTGCCCTGCTGTTTAACTGCAAACAGTTTGCGGCCGTTGAGCTCAAAGCCTTTGCTGCCGCCTTCGAGTATTTCATCAGCGGCACAAAGGTGGATTTGATCCGGCAGGTCGACACTCACAGGATGTGCATCATTTATTTTGGCGCTGCCAAGCGGATTGTGCGGGTAAGCAATTTGCCATCGCGCGCCACACTGACCATCACCTTATCGCCCGGCTTGTAGTGCTCCAGTGCACTGAGTAACTGGTCGTCATTGGCGACGGGATAATCGGCAATGGCGACGATGACATCGCCTAGTGTGATTTGCCCCCGATTGTTGCGTTTTGCGCCCTCCAGTCCGGCTTCAGCTGCTGGCGAATTGGGTTCGACCCGCAAAATAGGCACACCTTCAATGCCGATCTGCTGCGCCCATTGATCCGGCGCTACGGCAATTCCCAAGACCGGACGCACCAGGCGGCCGTGTTGGATGAGTTCGGGTACAACCTCTTTTACCGTATTGACCGGAATCGCAAAGCCAATACCGGCGCTGGCACCACTTGGGCTGTAGATCATGGTGTTAACCCCGATCAAACGCCCTTCGGAATTCAACAATGGGCCGCCGGAGTTACCCGGGTTAATCGCCGCATCAGTCTGAATCACGTTGGTAATTTTACGCTGGTTGGGGGAAATGATCTCGCGTCCCAGTGCGCTGACGACACCGGTGGTGAGGGTGGCATCCAAACCAAAAGGATTGCCTATCGCCAAAACCTTGCGGCCGACGCGCAAATCGCTTGAGTCGCCCAATGGTAGTGCATTGAGTTTGGCTTTTTGGCCGTCGATTTTAAGTACCGCCAGATCGCGCTCCGGCGCCAGTCCTACCACTTCTGCAGGCCAATTGGACTGGTCTTGCAGGGTGATGGTGATCTGCCGTGCACCTTCGACAACATGGTAGTTGGTGACAATATAACCCTGGTCATTCCAGATAAAACCGGTGCCTGAGCCACGCGGCACAGTCACCAAGTCAAAAGAGTAAGGGTCGCGTGCGAGTTGTTGATTGGTGACGAATACAACACTGGGGCGGGCCGCATCAAAGACTTCCACACTGTTGCGTTCGTCATCGGTTGAGAATGCCTGGACACTTGCGCCCAAGGCGCTGGTGCCAGTTACAAACATAAGCATTAACCAGCGCCAGAGCCTCATCTATCGATCTCCGCGCAAATTAAGCGTTGTCACGCAAAGCTTGGATTCGGGCTTCCAGAGGAGGATGGCTGGCAAAGAGTTTGCCGATACCGCCGCCGCTGATACCAAAGGCGCGCATACTACTTGGCAGCGGGCTTTCTACGCCGGCATTGGATTCGGCTTGCAGGCGTTGCAGGGCGCGGATCATAGCGCCGCGATCAGCCAGAGTCGCACCAGCATGGTCGGCACGGAATTCGCGATAGCGGGAGAAAGCGGCAACAATCATAGATGCCAAAAAGCCCAGTACCAGCTCAGCAACCATAGTGGCGATCATAAAACCAAAGCCGCGACCGCTTTCGTTCTTAAGCAAAACGCGGTCGACAAAGTCGCCGATGATACGGGCAAAGAACATCACGAAAGTGTTTACCACACCCTGGATCAAGCTCAGGGTGATCATATCGCCATTGGCGACGTGGCCGATTTCGTGGGCAAGAACGGCTTTTACTTCATCGCGCTCAAAGCGTTGCAATAAACCAAGGCTCACGGCCACCAGCGCATCGTTGCGGTTCCAGCCGGTTGCAAAAGCGTTGGACTCTTGCGCGGCGAACACGCCGATTTCGGGGGTTTTAATGCCGGCTTTCTGGGAGAGCTCGGTTACTGTATCGACCAGCCATTGTTCATCGGCGTTGCGTGGTTGTTCAATTAGCTGAACACCCATGGTGCGTTTGGCCATCCATTTGGAAATGAACAGGGATATAAAGGAACCGACAAAACCAAACACAGCACAGAACACCAGCATGCTTGATAAATCCAGCCCGCCGGCGGTGCGGTAGTTGCCTACACCGAGCAAACTCAGCACAACGCCCGCCACCACCATGACAGCGATGTTGGTTAACAGAAACAAGCCTATGCGTAACACGATAATTTCTCCCATAAATTGATTATTCGTTGCATGCGCGCAACGTCACGGGAGTATATGAGTACAAGGCAATCGAATTTCAATCGCGAGATAGGTTAAGAAAGGAAAAAGTGTAAAAACAGCGTAACGAAAAATCGAGGAGGTGAGAAAAGTGGCCGCCACAAGGGCGGCCCAAGCAACCGTGTTAGCCGAGAGACTTTCGGAGAGGAAAGACCCTAGGGGGTGAGCAGATACAGTAATCGACTTGCAGGGCGACTAAAGAATCCACTCGACTGCTGACGGGAGAAGCATCGCAGCAGTGAGTTAACAATAATCGTTCTCATCTCTGCGGTCAAGCTTTTTTGAGAAATATTCTTATTTAGTTTGTCGGGGTCTTGAGTTGTAGCAATTGGTTGTTGAGCTGATTGATTTTGGCTGCCATTTCTTCGATCAGCCCCATGCAAATTTGTGGCTGATGTTCAATCAGGGTAATGAACTCTTCTTTGCGTACCGCCAGTACGGTGCAATCGCTGCTGGCGACTACAGAAGCCATGCGCGGTTGGCGGGTGAACACCGCCAATGCGCCAAAGATTTCATTGGGGTTTATCTCGCCAACCTTTACGCCATCGCAAACCGCATCGGCAGTGCCTTCGAGCAGGGTGTACACGCGGTCGGCAACATCGCCTTGGTTAATGATGGTTTCGCCGGCACGATAATGCAGGAAGCCCGCAGAGGGATGGAATTCAGTGCGCAACTCCTGGGTGAGTGCCTGTTCGTAATAACTGATGTGGCACAGCAACAGATAGGCCCAGTTGCGCTGTGATTTGAGGTCGTTATTGGCTTGCTCGACAAGTGCGTCACGCTCATACGCCAGTAAAGTCACCTGGCTGTCACAGCAGAATTGCCCTTGTGGGAGGTTAAGTGTGCCTGGCAGCCCGAGCAGATCGCCGGCTTCAAAATGCATCACTAGTTTGTTATGCAGATAATAATCGACCTGACCATCGACAATTCGCAGTGCGCGTGTCGGTGCTATTTCCGCAAAAATATCGCTACTGGCTTCGATTACGACAGGATCATCGGCTGGTGTGACTGGTGCGCATAAAAGTTCAGTAAGCCCGCGCAATTTGGTTGCGAGCTCAGACATAAGATCAGACTGCTTGGTTGGAAGATACATAAACCCCTCGAATACAAAAAAGCGCTGGTAAAGCGCTTTTAGTGTAGCCTGTGTCGGGGAAAAAACAGCGCTTAAAACCTCAGTCTGTTAACCGAATCTGATTTCCGTACGCAGTTATGCTGTCGCTTGGGAAAAACTTCCCTCGTCGGGCATTTCAGCTTCGCTGACCAGTTGGGCTTTTAGATCGGGAGGGATGTCGTTCCAATGTATATCCATGAGTGCACCTTGTAGTGCGTATAACATGACTTTGGATACATTGATGTCGCGGGCTCGTATGCGGCGATAAGCCTCAACAGCACCTGTGCGTTTAAGATCGGCGTAAGTGTTAATCCCTATAGCGCGGAGGATATTTACTGATGCCATTCCAAGGTTCTTTAATTGCAATAACTCACTATGACAGGCTGTCATTCAGTGCAATCTCCATTTCTTATTATCGGGTGTTGTGTTTTAAAATTTCCGTTTACTGCGCTGCCTTATCTTACATACTTGAATGCCTTGTGCAATTGTTTTCTCGGGAACATTGCTTAAATCACGAATAATCGTGTATTTGAAACGACGTTATGGCACATTTTTTTACAATTACTTTTATCTATAAATTCAGGTTGATGGAAATCTTGCATGATTGAGCGGGCTGAAAATTTATTGCTGGGGTTGGATGAGCGTGATCTCGTGGAGTCATCGCTGCTCGCTTGTCGTGTTCATCGACAAGTGCTCGATCCTCTGCATTTTTTAGCGCAACGCGCCGCGAGCGCCGGTTTTATTTTAAAAGTGGCTAGCAGCTATCGTAGTTTTGAACGGCAATTATTGATTTGGAATAACAAAGCACGCGGTCTGCGTCCGGTTTTAAATGATGCAGGTGACGTTATTGATATAAATACATTGTCCGCACGCGATAAAGTATTTGCGATTTTACGTTGGTCGGCATTACCGGGCGCCTCGCGTCATCATTGGGGCACGGATGTGGATGTCTACGGCAGTGCGCAATTGGATTCCACCTACCAATTGCAATTGACGGTCGCGGAAACACAAGGCGATGGGCCCTTTGCTGAATTTCATCGTTGGTTGAATGATGAGTTGGCTTATGGCAATAGCGATTTTTTTCGCCCATATGCGCAAGATCATGGCGGTATAGCGCCCGAACCCTGGCATTTAAGTTATGCGCCTTTGGCGAAAATTTTTGCGCACCAGCTGAGTCCTGAACTGCTGCGGCACCAGCTGGAGCAAACTGATTTGGAATTAAAACAAACGGTGCTTGAACATCTCGATGAAATCTACGCACGCTTTATTCGTGTCGATTAACTTTCAAGAAGGAATTATTTTTTGGCTCATTCCGATTTCACTCCGCCTGCATCGAAAAAAGCGATTCGCTCATGGATGCTTTTTGATTGGGCGGCGCAGCCATTTTTTACGGTAGTAATTACCTTTATCTTTGGGCCTTATTTTGTTGCGCGTCTGGCTGCTGATCCTGTTATCGGGCAAGCAGCCTGGGGCTATACAGTGACTATCGCCGGAATTGCAATTGCATTGATGGCACCGGTGTTGGGTGCAATTGCTGATGCAACCGGTGCGCGCAAACGGTGGATTGCTTTTTTCGCGGCGTTCAAAATTGTTGCGCTCTCATTGCTTTGGTTTGCTGCGCCCGGCTCTGCCTTATGGCTGCCGATGTTGTGTGTGATCGTGGCGATGGTTGCCGCCGAATTTTCAATTGTATTTAACGATTCGATGATGCCGCGCCTGATCGCCAAAGCAGAGATTGGTCGCATTTCCAATCTGGCCTGGGGTTTGGGATACCTCGGTGGGTTGGTCGTGTTGTTCAGTGTATTGCTCCTGCTTGCGGGCAATCCATCAACCGGGAAAACGCTCATTGGTATTGCTCCGTTGTTTGGTTTGGATGCGACGCAAGGTGAAGATGCGCGTATCACCGGCCCTTATGCGGCGCTCTGGTATTTTATTTTTATTTTGCCGATGTTTTTATTTACGCCAGATAGCAGCCAGGGCGTGCCATTGAAAACCGCAATTGCGGCCAGTATTGGCGAGTTAAAAAATACATTGCGAGAGTTAAAGCTGCGCGCGGGTCTGTTGCGCTTTTTAGTGGCGCGCATGATTTATCAGGATGGCGTCAATGGTTTGCTGGCACTGGGCGGTACTTTCGCGGCGGGCATGTTTGGTTGGCAAACAATCGAGATGGGCGTTTACGGAATTTTATTATTGATGGTTGCCATCGGCGGGTGCGCATATGCAGGGCGATTGGATGCGCGCATGGGGTCGAAAAAAGTAATCCTGCTTAGTTTGTTGTGTTTGATTATTGCTACGCTCGGTATTATTTCCACCGGTCCCGGCTATTCGCTTTTTGGTCTGGTGCAATTTTCCGAAACAGACTCCGGCGGCTTATTTGCAACACCGGCAGAAAAAGCTTACATCCTGTTTGGCTTATTGATTGGTGTGGCTTTTGGTCCGGTGCAGGCATCTTCACGTTCCTTTATGGCGCGCAGTGTGAATGCCGATGAAGCCGGGCGCTATTTTGGTATTTATGCACTTGCAGGGCGTGCGACAGCATTTTTAGCCCCTATGGCAGTGGCGAGTTTAACGCTCTATACGGATTCAGCGCGTATCGGCATGGCGGCGTTAATTGTATTTTTAGTGGCGGGTTTGGTGATTTTATTGAAGGCGCCTTATGCGGCTTCGTTAGGTGATAAGAGGTAAGCATGTTAGTTATTTTTGATTGCGATGGTGTATTGGTTGATAGCGAAATTATTTCGGCACAGGTGTCGAGTGAATGTTGGAAGGAATTGGGCGTGGAGCTATCCGCAGAGTATTTTTTAGAAACGTATCGCGGAAAATCTGTGGCTGATTGTATTCGCATGACGACAGAAGAGTTTGCGCGCGTGGAAAGTTGGAAAACGGTAAGCGAAGCTGAGCGGGCTGAGCGCGGCGCGCAATTCTGGCGCCACGTACAACTGCAAACTCTTGTGGCCTGCGAGACCCGATTGGAGCCGGTGGCGGGAGTGATGGCGGTATTGGATTATCTGCGTGAACATCAGGTTCCATTTTGCGTTGCTTCCAATGGCAAGCACGAAAAAATGCGTATGACTTTAGCGAAAACCAACATCATGCCTTATGTTCAAGGGCGCGTATTTAGCTTTGAGGATGTAACACGCGGTAAGCCTGCACCGGATTTATTTTTGCATGCTGCTGCAACGCTCAATATTCCTGCTGCACAGGCTATTGTGGTGGAAGATTCGCTCACAGGTATTCAAGCGGCTGTTGCGGCCGGTATGCGTCCGCTAGGTTATTGCCCGCCCAATGTGGATGGCAGCGATAATGTGTTATTGCCTGCAATGCGTGAAATGGGCGCGGAGGTTTTTTTTGCGATGGATGAATTGATTCCGTTGATTTTTAAAACGACTTAATCCGGATTTTTATGCAAACACCAGCACACAATTTTGCCCATGTTGATGTGTGGCAAGAAATTTGCGCCGAGGCGCAGCAGGCGAGTACCGATGAGCCTGTGCTCGCCAGTTTTTATCATGCCAGTATTTTGAATCACGCATCGTTTGCGGCGGCAATCAGTTTTCATCTCGCCAACAAACTCGACAGCCAGGCATTGCCGGCGATGATGCTGCGCGAAGTCTTTACCGAAGCGATGCAGGCTGATGCCAGTATTGAGCGGGCGATGCGCGCTGATATTCGCGCGCACCGCGAGCGCGATCCGGCATGCAATAAATTTTGCATGCCGTTTTTATTTTTTAAAGGCTATCACGCACTGCAATCCTGGCGCATCGCGCATTGGTTGTGGCTGCAAGGGCGCAACGCATTGGCGCTGTATTTTCAAAATCAAATATCGCAAGCCTTTGATGTGGATATTCATCCGGGCGCGCGTATTGGCGCGGGCATCATGATCGACCATGCGACCGGTGTGGTGATTGGTGAAACCACGGTAATTGAAGACGATGTCTCCATGTTGCACAGCGTCACGTTGGGTGGCAGCGGCTGCATGAAAACCGATCGCCATCCAAAAATCCGGCGCGGGGTATTGATCGGCGTAGGGGCAAAAATTCTCGGCAACATTGAAGTAGGTGAAGGGGCCAAAATCGGTGCGGGGAGTGTAGTGTTAGATGCAGTCGCACCTCACACCACGGTCGCCGGGGTGCCAGCCAAACCCATCGGCAGGCCCAAAGGAGAGGCGCCGGCGCTGGATATGGATCACCATCTCAATGAGGATGGTGAGGTTTGATCGCGACACTCAGGGGCGATGATTAGGCGCTGCGCTGATCCGAGTGGCTAGGTTGATCAGATCGATTAGGCAGACTGCTGGTCTCGTCGTCGCAGCCATCCAATAGCCACTTGAGTACCGACTCGCGGCTTTTGAGCATGGATTGATAATGCTCAATCAGCATGGCATTGGGCCGAGGGTGCGCCTCCATGCCAGCGATCCGCTCCGTCAGGAACGCAATGTCCTGCTCAACCTTGAGGCGCGCGTTGCCGTGCGGGCTAAGTGAGCCACCAGTAACCAAACGATTGTCTTGCGGTTTTTTCTGAAGAAAAGGCAGCATGTTTTTATCACTCCTTCGCGATATCGACATTGAGTATGGTTGCCCGCTGCGCAGCTCGCCAGTGCGGCTTAAGACTGATTCGTTACTTTCTGTGCGTTGTTTATCGCTCTTGTTTTTCCATTCGTGCCTGAACCGGCAATAGATGCCATGGGTGCTATCATTCAAGCATTGCACTTTCAGTAGCAGGACTTTTGGATCTATGAGCGCTTCCCAATACGACATTATTTTTCGCGGTGATATCGTCTTTGGCCACCAACTGGTCGAGGTGAAAACCCGGTTGCAGCAGTTATTCAAGACTGATGCCGCCAAAATCGATGCCCTGTTTACCGGGCGCCCGGTTCCCCTTAAACGCAATCTGGATGAGGCGACTGCGCATAAATATCGCGATGCCCTGATCAAAGCTGGCGCTATGGTGGAAGTCTGCCCGAGCGATGCCAGTCCAGCTAATGCAGCCCCTAAACCTGCCCCAGTCGTGCGTCGACCTGCTGCCCCAGTCGCGGTTGAGTGGACCCTGGCGCCACTGGGAGCCGACTTGCTGCCAGCCAAAGAGCGACCGGCTCCGCCAACGCCGGTACAGGTGGATGTGTCTGGCCTCAGCCTGCGCCCGGCAGAAGGCAATCTGGTGGATGCCAGCGAGGTGCCGGAAGAGATTCATGCGCAAGTGCTGGTGCCCGATTTAGGCCTGGCAGCGGTGGGGGCCGATTTAATTAGCGCTGATGAAAAATGGGAATTGCCGCTGGTTGAAATCGAATTGGAGGATTGGGGGATTGCTGATGCCGGCAGCGACTTGCTGACGGACGATGAGCGCCCGATTGTATTACCCGCGATTGTCGAGGTGGGCGATTTTGGTTTGGCGCCTGCCGGTAGCGACTTGGGTCAATTAAAAACCGAGGTAAAACCGGTGCTGCCGGATATCAGCAACCTGCGGCTTGCGGATGCGCAATAACTCCCCTCATTAGCCCCTCGGTTTCCCCGCAACGCTGAACAAAATCACCTTTGCGGAGGTCAATTACCTACCTGCGTATTTTTTCTTCGGTCGCTTTCTTTGTTAAGCCATAAGGAGATCTTATGAAATTATTGGGAAAAGCCCTGCTCGCCATAATCGGTTTGTTATTAATTCTTATCCTGGCATTTGTGTTTCTGGTGGATGCCAATCGCTTTAAACCGCGCATTGAAGCTATCGCAAAAGACCAGGGGATCGCCCTGCAAATTAACGGCGACCTGGGGTGGAATTTTTGGCCAAGTTTGGGTGTGGCGGTCAACGAAGTGCGCATTGCGGCGCTGGAGGCCCCCGATCAATCCATCGCTGAACTTAAGCAAGCGAGTTTGATGCTGGCACTCATGCCGCTCTTCTCCGGTGAGTTTCAGGTGGATCATATTGCGGTTGATGGCGCGGTGATTTCACTGAAGGTCGATAGCAATGGCAAGGGCAATTGGGAAGCGCTCACGCAATCCAACCAGCCGATCCAGCCGACGCCTCCCACTCAACCACCTGCGACAGAGGCCAATTTAAAACTCGACATTCAAAAGATCAGCCTCAGCAATTCACAAGTTCACTACAGCGATGCGCAAAGCGGACAAAATATTTCACTGCGCGATATCAATCTTAATATGAGCGATGTGAATACTCGCGCGGCACCGTTCCCGCTGGATCTGTCGTTTGTAATGGAACAGGCCTCTACCGGTGCGGGTAAAGGCGCTGGCGATAAATTGGAACTGCAGGCAGCGATAAAAAGCTCGCTCAGTGTCGATAATGCCATTAACAATATCAAGCTGGACGACGGCAAATTGCAATTGGAAATCATTGGTGAGAATAGCGCCGAGCTTGCGCTCGACTATGCATTGATCCTCACCGGACTGAAACAAGATCTCGCTTACCAAGGCACTGTTAAACTCAGTGAAACCAATGCGCGTAAATTGCTTGCCGCATTCGGAACTGAACTCGATACCGCCAACAAAAATGCGCTCAGTAAATTTGCGTTTTCATCGGCAGTTGAAGGCACGAGCAACAAAATCAAATTGGATAATGTGCAATTAGCGCTTGATGAAACCCGCTTGTCCGGCAGCATTGGAGTGAGCGATTTTTCTACCGGCGCGCTCAAGCTGGTGCTGGACGGCGATGTCATTAATATCGATGATTATTTACCTCCGCCGAGTGAAACACCGGAACAAGTGGCTGCTACCTCGGCACCTGCTGTGCCCGCAGAAGATGTGTTGCTCCCGCTGGAAACATTGCGTGGCTTGAACATCAACGCCAAAATCGGCTTGAAAAAAGCCATTGTGAATAAGATTGAGTTGGAAAACGTTGCGCTAAAACTCGTGGCAAAAAATGGCATGATCGAGCCCACGATCAGCGCCAATGCCTATGCCGGTGCGATTAGCGCAAAAGGCCAAATGGATGCGCGCGGCCAGCAGGCACAGGTGCAATTTGACGCAGATGTGAAAGGGCTGGAATTGGCTCCTTTGTTAAAAGATATGGAAATGGATTCCAAATTCGGATTGCAAGGTGCCGTGCAGGCGCGCGCGCTTGGCACAACCCAAGGTGCATCGGTCAACCAGTTAATGAAATCCTTGCGCAGCAACGCCACGTTTTCCGGTGCTCAGGTGCGCGTGTCGCCAATTAATCTTGAACAGCAATTTTGTAAGCTGGTTAATCTGGTGAACAAAGTTGAAGACCCGACGCAAGCGTGGGAGGAGTACACCGAACTGAGTGAACTGTCGGGCAGCATCAAATGGCGCGATGAGATCGTCACTATCGATACCTTTAAAGCCGGGGTGGAAAAATTGCAGCTGGCCTCTAGCGGGAAAATTAATCTCGCATCTGACCAGTACGATATCTCCCTGCCGTTTAAATTAATTAAAGACCAAACCGACACGGTGACAGCAGAGCAAGTTGCGGTGACCACCAGTAAAAATGGATGCAGTATCGGCAGCAATTATTGGTTGGAGCGCGGGATGGACTTGTTGCGCTGTAAAGGTTCTTTCAGTGAAATTAATCCGTTGAGCGATTGCCGCCCCGACACTGAAAAGCTGATTGATCTCACCAAAGATTACGCCGCCTACAAACTTAAAGAAAAGCACGGCGCGAAATTCGAAGAGAAAAAAACCGAACTGAAAGAAAAAGTTGAGAAAGAGAAAAATAAACTGCTCGATAAATTGCAGCAGCGTTTGAATAAGGGGGCTGCGTCATCCGCGGCTGTCGCTCCAGAGGCCAGCACGACACCTGCAGCGCCTGCAGAAGAACCCGCCTCGACAGGAGAAAGTGCATCGTCTGCAGCGCCATAATGAGTCGGGCGCGAATCAAGCGCTAGCAGATAGTTTTTGACTAGCCTGCTAGAATTCGCGCCTGCTATTTTTGGTTTTCATACGAGCTGCTATGACCTCTTCTTTTTCCGCGCCGGTGCTTAAATGGTTCGACAAGCACGGGCGCAAACACTTGCCCTGGCAACAAGACATCAGCGCCTACCGCGTCTGGCTGTCGGAAATCATGTTGCAGCAAACCCAAGTGACTACCGTAATCCCTTACTTCGAGCGGTTTATCGCCCACTTTCCCGATGTCGAATCCCTCGCAGCGGCGCCTATCGATGAAGTACTGCACCTGTGGACAGGTCTGGGCTACTACGCGCGGGCGCGCAACCTGCACAAGTGCGCGCAGGCGGTGGTGGATCAATATAGCGGGGAATTTCCCTCGAGCGTCGCAGCTTTGGCCGATTTGCCCGGCATCGGCCGCTCGACTGCAGGGGCGATTGTGAGCATCGCGTTTCAAAAGCGCGCCGCCATTTTGGATGGCAACGTCAAACGCGTGCTGGCTCGCTATCACGCGGTAGATGGCTGGCCGGGGCAATTGGATGTAGCCAACCAGCTGTGGGAAATCGCTGAAAATTACACGCCCAAAACCCGCGCCAATCACTACACCCAGGCGATGATGGATATGGGTGCGACCTTGTGCACCCGCAGTAAACCCAAATGCGAGCAGTGCCCGGTGCGCGATGGATGTGTCGCTTATGCGCAGGGCAATCCGGGTGCTTATCCGGGTAAAAAGCCGAAAAAAACGCTGCCGGAAAAGTCGGTGCAATTACTTATGCTGCGCAATCCCGCTGGCGATCTATTATTGCAACAGCGCCCCGCGCAGGGTATCTGGGGTGGGCTCTGGAGCTTTCCGGAATTGCCGAGCGATGCGGATGCGCAAGAACACGCGCAAGACCATTACGGTGCGATTATTGAGCTGGAAGAGTGGAACACGTATCGCCACACATTTAGCCACTACCATTTGGATATCACCCCGGTATTGATCCAACTGGCGAAAACACCGCGCGCTATCGGTGAGTCCGCGACCCACTGGTACAATCCCCATCAACCCGATGCCTTGGGGTTGGCTGCGCCGGTAAAAAAATTATTGGAAAAACTCGCGCAACTCGACCCGCGTGCAACCAGCGTAAAAGCCACAGCCGCCGCTGGTAAAAAAAGCACTGCGGCCAAGCGCACCACCACCGCTTCTAAAATTAAGTGAGAATGAATATGGCCCGCATGATTTTCTGCCGCAAATATCAACAAGAACTTGAAGGTCTGGATATGCCACCCTATCCCGGTGCCAAAGGGCTGGATTTGTTTAACAACATTTCCAAAAAAGCCTGGCAAGAATGGATGGCACACCAGACATTGTTGATCAACGAAAAACGTTTAAACGTAATGGACATGGGCACCAAGGTTTATCTGACTGAGCAGATGGAAAAGTTTTTATCCGGTGAAAAAGTGGATGAGGCAGAGGGGTATGTACCGCCGGCGGAAAATAAGTAAGCCTTAGTTTTAAGAGCTGCCCAAAGTGATGCTGCGTTTGGGCAGTATAAAAATGTTAAATAAATTCGGATGGAATCATGAATAAATCATTCTTTACGTTATTGTGTTTAATGTCGTCATTGTGTAGTGCTGGCGATCAACAAGATCCTCCTGAACTGTGGTCTTGGTTTAAAGACTTGGATAAGTCTGTAAAGGCATGTGAAATTCAAAGCTCGGTTGCTTTGCAAATACTTAATGTTGAAAACCAAGTTGAGAATGAGCATGGTATTTATGCGAATTATAAGGGCAATCGCATAGTAATTAAGTGCATTGAAATCAATGAGAAAAGTAAGTTGTGGGTTGCAGTGGCAGGGCATGATAGAGACTCTGTCGAACTGATCAGAAATCTTCTGATAAAAGAAATTAGATAGAAAACTGTCGAAATCGATCATGCAAGTGTAGCAGCTCGGAAACTATGTGAAGTGGATAGTGTGTAAGCCGTGAGAGTATGGTTTGTATGCGGAATTGATCCACTAGATGGCGCCTTATATTTTTAACCTTATATCAATTTCAAGCTATGAATCCAAACAATATATTTGATTCCCTTCCACAAAATCTGAGTGCAGAATTTTTTGAGGATATAATTCGTTCTTCTACCGTGAGAATTGAACGTATTATTTCAAAAGGACATAGCTCACCTGAATCAGAATGGTATGACCAGGATGAGAATGAATGGGTAATGGTCGTCGAGGGCAATGCATCTCTGGAATTTGAGGATGGATCAAAAGTTAACTTGTCGGAGGGTGACTACATAAATATTCCTGCACATGTTAAACACAAAGTGGCCTGGACTGATCCTAACGTAATTACTGCCTGGCTAGCTGTTTTCTACGGGTAGCGAAAGTTCATCAACTAGCGGTTCCTTCCTCAAAAAATAAAAACCCCAGCTCAAACAAGTTGGGGTTTTTTATTTGGCGGCAAATAAAAATTAGCAAGGCTGTCGTAGCCAGTAAAAACTGTCGTTTAAACATTAATAAATACAATTGATGTAATGATGTGTAATTGAGGATGGCAATCGAAAAGCCTCATAGTGACTCAAGACTACATAGAAGTAATACCATTTTATAGGTGTTCAATAACAGGGAGCTGTGCTCGGTGAAGGCTAAGGCCTTCTTCACTGGTTTTGATTTGAAATCAAATCGATTGGGATGTTAATCATGAACAGAAAATTACTATCGTTATTCTTGGGGACGACGTCTTGTATTGCACTATCAGTTCCTGTGCATGCGTTTACACAAAAAGGCGCTGGGACGGAAATTTCTAATGGCATACCTATGGGGCATGAATGGGTCACGCGTTTGTCTGCTTTGGAATTACTGGGTGGCGATCCCATTATGCCTCCAGATCCAAATGATCCACGCAAAAATTGGACTAAAGGAAAAGCAAAAAATCTTGACCTATCAAGCCCGGGCGCACGTGCAGAAGTGGCGCGAATTATGGGAGTTGATTATCACGATAAAATATTCCAGTCGACATATAAAGTTGTTTACGACACTATTGTTGGAGAGCGCTGGGTAGATTTGGCGGGGTATAACGTGACGACCAGCATGCTGGGAAACATAAACTGTTTCGATGCTGTGGCGCAGGAGCCAGTGGAAATTCAGTACGATCATTTTATGCGCCGTTACGATGAGCGCGGTGGAGAAGGAGGCGCGACAGCAGCGGCCAATTCACGCGAACGTTTTGTGCAATATTTTGTTGCAGCGGCGATGGCTCCCCAAACGACTATGAAAGTATGGGATGGCGGCGGCTATAGTGAATTGGTTACCGTGGATAGAAATTATTTTTTGTTTGGCAGGGCTGCCCATTTGTTTGAAGACTCCTTTAGCCCTGAACATACAGTGCGAATGAGTGATGATAATTTTGAAAGTGTGCGCCAAGTAAAAAGTTATATGTGTGCTGCTGGCTCTGAACAACATACGCATTCGAATGAAAAAATATTTAATTACACCAGTGGTGATGTGATTTGGAAACCCGGTACTGGTTTGGATCCAAGTTGGTCCGCCTATAAACCCAGCAACATGAAAACAGTCGCATTGGTGGCGACCGAAGCAAGTAAAGATTTATGGGCAGCGTTTATTCGCTCCATGGGCACGCCTATAGCGCAGCGGGAACAGTGGGCGCGCCAAGAGGCTAAGCATCTGGTCGATAATTGGTTGGCTTTTGATAAAGACAAACTCAGCCATTGGTATGACATTGAAGCTCATCGGGATGATACCTATGTATTGACCGATGGACAGACAGGGAAAGGCCAAACTGTTGCCGCATGTATGCAAAAGCTGGGCGTTGCATCAGGCAAACAGGAGGATAAGGTTCGCCAATTGGAAGCAGATCAAAAAACCTGTTTATACAATGTGGTGGCTGAAGAGGGATATGCCGATTTATTTGATCCTGCGTTTCACATGCCATTCAATTGGAGATGGAAAACAGGGCGGTTTGGCGATTGGGTAACACCACCACCAGGTTGGAAAATTCCAACTCGTCCTGCGGATACAGGTGCGCGTGTGAATATTCTCAGTGCAACGAACAATCTCCCTATTGTGGCGGCTGATGGAGTAAGCCATAACCAGTGGGTGTATGTTAAGTCGGGTTTACCTGCACTGGGCCTTATCAAGGTTCCGGATGAAAACAACACTGACAAAAAGAATAGTATTTTTTATCGCGTAATTGATGATCCTGATTTATTTTTAAGTTACAACGCCACTACGGGCGCAGTAAAACTCTGGGCCAGTCCAAATCAGGCAAATTATGTAACTGAACCAACATCAGGGAATGTGGCGATCAAGAGTTTGTATTGGGATCAATATATGTGGCTGTCAAAGGAATCCCCTTATATTACCCGTACCGGAAACCCTAAAAATCTGGATGCACAATGGAAGGAAGTATCGGTTAAATAATTGTGTATGAATGATAAAAACCCCCAGTTCATACGAGCTGGGGGTTTTTATTTGTGGATCGATAAATTTATTGCAACGGTTTAGTAATACTTCAACTGCGTCGCCTTGCCGTGGAATACGCGATAGGCGAAGAAGGTGTAGCCGAGGATGGTGGGGAGTACAACGATTACGCCGTACAAAATAAACATCAGCGATTCCGGTGCGCTGGCGGCTTGCCAGATGTCCAGTCTGTTGGGAACTACGTAAGGATAGAAGCTGTAGGCCAAGCCGATAAAACTTAATAAGAAAATCATCGCGGCAGACGCAAAGGGAATCCAGCAGCCGTAATCATTTGCGTAAGGTGCATTTTTTAAGTAGCGGTCGGCAATAAAAAACAACACAAAACAAAATACCGGAATAATCCACAACACCATAATCAATGGCGAGCTAAACCATTTATCAAAAATAGTGCTGCTCACCATCGGGTTGACGATAGATACGGCGATAATGCCCAGCGCCATCAGCCATGCGCAGCGGCGAGCCCACCATACCGCGCGCTTTTGCAATTCGCCTTCGGTTTTCATAATTAACCAGGCGGCGCCGATAAAGGTGTAGCCGGCGGTGACGCAAATTGCGCTGAGTGCGGCAAACAAATGTGCGGCGAGTGTGTCTTCAAAACCCATCACAAATAACCCGAGCATATAGCCTTGGGAAAGTGTGGCGAGCAGCGAGCCCACTTGAAATGCGCGGTCCCATAATTCTTTGTGATCTTCGGGTGCTTTAGCGCGAAAGTCGAAGGCGACGCCGCGCAAAATTAACCCGGCGAGCATCACGGTTACTGGCAGATACAAGTGAAATAAAATCATGCTGTGAGCGCTGGGAAATGCAATCAACAAGATGCCGATGCCCAGCACCAACCAGGTTTCGTTGGCATCCCAAAAGGGGCCGATACTCGCGATCATGGTGTCGCGCTGCGCCTCGGAATCTTTCGGCAATAAAATGCCTACACCCAAATCATAGCCATCGAGGATGGCGTAAATAAAAAATGCCAAACCCATTAAGCCGATAAAAATAACGGGTAACCAAAAGGCGGGGCCGGATAACGTGCTGATATCGGTCATGGCATTTTCCTCACAGATTTTCTTCGACGAGTTTTTCTTGCAGTGTTTCGACGTCTTCAGGGCGATCCACCAGCACAGATTTTCTGGCCATGACAAACAGAGTGCGGATATAGGCAATCAGCAACACCACATACAGCGTTAAATAAATGGCGAGTGATGTGCCTACGTTAGTAGCGGGCGTGCTGGTCACTGCATCCGCGGTTTTTAATACGCCGGTAACTAACCAGGGCTGGCGACCGATTTCGGTAACGTACCAACCGGCGAGCGTGGCAATCCAACCAGAGAAGGTCATGCCCACAAAAACTTTTAACATTAATGGTGGCACGGCTTTGCGGCGATAAACTTGCCAGCAGCCAACCCAGGAGACGAGTAGCATCAACATGCCGACGCCAACCATCAGGCGGAAGCCATAGAACAAGGGTGCGACTGGCGGATGGGCATCGGGGAATTCATTCAGGCCTTTAAGTTCGCCATCAACCGTGTGCGTCAAAATAATGCTCGCCATGTTGGGGATTTCAATCGCGAATTTGTTGCTTTGCGTTTCTTTATCGGGGATCGCAAATAACACCAGCGGTACATTTTTTTCGGTGTGCCATACCGCTTCCATCGCCGCAATTTTTGCCGGTTGATGATGCAGCGTATTCAAACCGTGCAGGTCGCCTAACAATATTTGGATTGGTATTAGTATCGCTGCAGCGGTCAGGCCAGTTTTTAATGCAAGGCGCGGTGCGGGTTTGTGGTCGCCTTTTAAAATACGATACGCAGAAATCCCCGCAATTAAAAACGCTGCGGTTAACCCCGATGCCATCAACATGTGAGCGAGGCGATAGGGCATAGAAGGGTTAAAAATAATCGCCCACCAATCCAGAGGGAACGCTTTCATGGTATCGCCCACTTGGCGCATTTCAAAACCGGTGGGCGTTTGCATCCAACTGTTGAGCGCGATAATCCAGAAGGCTGACATGCTAGTGCCGAACGCTACTAAAAAAGTCGCGAGTGTGTGTACGCGGTTGGACACTTTATTAATGCCGAACAACATAATTCCTAAAAAAGTCGCTTCTAGAAAAAAGGCGGTCAGCACTTCATAGCCGAGCAATGGCCCTGCAATATTGCCCACGGTTTCCATATAGCCCGGCCAGTTGGTGCCGAATTGGAAACTCATGGTGATCCCACTCACCACGCCCAGTGCAAAGGTGAGTGCAAATACCTTTACCCAAAAACGATAGGCGCGCATCCACACATCATCGCCGCTGCCGTTGTATCGCAATTTGAAATACACCAGAAACCAGCAGAGGGCGATGGAGATGGAGGGAAATAAAATATGGAAGGAAATATTCGCAGCGAATTGGATGCGTGAGAGCATCAGTGTTTCCATTACGGCGGGGTCGAGCATAGGGGCACCTCATAACAACAATTATTTCACAGAGTCTATTACCGGCTATTTTTTACTGCCGAGAATACGGTCTTTCATATCCAATACTTTGCCGATGCTATTGCCGAGCTTGAGTAATTTGCCGAGCTGGGCTGAGTCGAGCCGTTGAATTTCTTGCGTCCAGAGCGTCAGCATTTCAATCAGCTCATGCATTTCGCGCATGCGTTGTTGTGCGTATTCCTCTTCGGCATTGGCCGGCGTTTCGATCAGTAAATTGCGCAATGTAGAGAGTGTAGGATCTATCTCGCGCTTACGGCGCTGCTCAATCAGCGTTTTTGCGATGTCCCACACATCACCTGGCGCCGAATAAAACTCTTTCCGCTCACCGGGGCGATGCTGCAGTTTCACCAATTCCCATGACATTAATTCTTTCAGCCCCATGCTCACATTGGAGCGGGATATTCCCAGCGCCTCCGTCATATCGTCAGCACAGAGCGGCTCTTTGCTTAAGACCAGCAGGGCATACATTTGTCCCACGGTGCGGTTAATGCCCCAGCGGCTGCCCATCTCACCAAAATGGAGGATGCAGGACTGGATCATGGGAGTAAGTGGGGTGGGCATTTCTTAATTCCTGTAATTTCAGTAATTACTGAAATTACAGAATGCTTTGATCTGGGTCAAGTTTAATTTGTATAAAGTCTGGGCAGATTTAGTATGCGAAGGCGGGCTGATGGTGATGGAATGGGGTAGAACAGGAACCAAAAGGGTAAGATATGCGCCTGAAGATATGGGCTTGGCGCCGCCATGGCCTGCCAGTGAACAAGCGAGATGCTGCATGACCGATACACCTGCCACCGAGCTGGCCAATTTTTTAACTGACTGCCAACAAGCATTTGCTGCAGGTGCTCTGCAGCGGTTGGTGTTATCCAAATACAAAGGTGTTGAACCGGAGTTAAATCGCATCACCATTCGCCCGGTGCAGATTAAAGAGCAAAAACTGTTATCGTTTTTGTATGAGTACCGCACCAATCACGTTACTAAAAATTTGTCGATAGACGATGCGCTTCCGCAGTTGCAGCAGTGGCTGGGCAATGAATTTCACAATGCTCACCTGATTAGCGATGAGTGGGAAATTCAGTTGAGCTATAGCAAAAAAGGCAAAGTACTCATTAATAAAAATCGCAATAAAAATGCCGCGGCAACCGGCGAGAAAAAACCAGTGTCGGTGGAGTTGGCGCACAACAGAAATAAGTTGCGCTATGTGGAACAGGATCGCCCTTATTTGCGTGAGCTGGGCATCACCGATGCCAATGGCCAGATTATTCCGGCGATGTCGCGCAAGTGGAAACAAATCAATAAATTTATTGAAGTGCTCTCAACGGCTATTCAGCAGACAGGTTTGGATAAGCGTGAAGAGTTACACATCGCCGATTTCGGTTCAGGCAAAGCCTATTTGACCTTTGCTGTGCAGGATTATGTGAGCGCGAACCTCGGTGTTAAAACACAAGTGACGGGTGTTGAGCTGCGTCAGAATCTAGTGGACTTATGCAACCAGACTGCGCAGAAGTTATCGCTGTGTGGAATTAAATTTGAACAAGGAGATGTGCAGCATTTCGCGGCGCAGAACATCAATATTATGATCGCGTTGCACGCCTGCGATACAGCCACAGACTACGCGCTCAATATGGGTATCCGCACGGGGGCGGAGATCATCATGTGTTCGCCTTGCTGCCATAAACAAATTCGCCCGCAATTAAAAAGCCCGGCGCTGCTTGCGCCCGTTTTGCAACACGGAATTCATTTGGGGCAGGAGGCAGAGATGCTTACCGATGGCCTGCGTGCGCTCTTATTGGAAGCTTATGGGTACGACACCAAGGTGTTTGAATTTGTTTCGCTCGAACACACCAGCAAAAATAAAATGATCCTTGCCCAAAAACGCCTCTCCAACTCAAATAAAGGCCCGCGCGACAACTCTGACATCTTGAAGCAAATCGCCGATATCAAAGCTTTCTACGGCATTACCGAGCAGTGTTTGGAAAGCTTGTTGCAAGCTGAGCCTGTATAAAGTGATCGTCAGCAAATAGTCCAATAAAAAGCCCCAGCCACTTTCATGGCTGGGGCTTTTTATTTAAATCAGTTTTATTTCAAATTCATACAGCTCGCGTAATAACTCACGCTTGCAGGCCAATCAGAAAAAATTCCTACTACACCAACGTCTTTCGCTAGTACATGTAATGCGTCCATCATGTCGCCATCGTTATTGATTGCCGGGTTGATGGTTTGGTAATACCAGCCGCCGCCAGTTTTTAATGGCCCCGAGCGTTCAAATGACCAGGTAATCATTTTTAAACCGGCCTTTTTTGCGTTGCGCGCATATTCAGATGGAACAATTTTATTGTTGTTGTCCAGCGCCAGTAATACCCAGATTGGTGGGGCAACAATGTTAAAACCTTCGTCGGCGTACATTTGCAAATCAGCAGCGGTTGGTACATCGGCAATGGTGTCTGCATCATCCAGATAGACTGCTTGTTTGCCAAAACCCGGTTCGTTTTTGATCCAGTAGCGAATGTCCTGGATATCGAAAGATTGTGGCCATACATCGCGCGCTTTAACACCGGCCTGGCGATATTCATCAATCAATTGTTGTGCATACATGGCTTGGGTGTAAGTGCCTTCAAACGGCATGGGCACGCTGGCAGATTTCAATTCCGGGGTCATTTTCACGCCCAGTTTTTTAAACAGCTGAATACTTTCTGCATGCGATAGAAGTGTGCCGCGGTTTGCGTATAAATCGGTGCGCCAGTTGGCGGTGCCGGTTAGATATTCGTTAACCGTGGTGGCCTTGGGATTGTATGCATCCATTTTTCCTTGCAGGGTTTTAAATTCGGCAAGGGTGATATCGCTAGTGCAGCAGTTAGCGCTCGCTGCTTTGCCGCTCACCGGATCAAACGGCGAAAAATTTTGCGTGCACTTGCCTGCAAGTGGCGTGGCGAGAATATTGGTGGTGGTGTGCAGGTCGCACTGTGAGTGACGGCACACGAGTTGTTTGTCTTTGGTGAACGCAACATCGCATTCCAAAACGCCGGCGCCCATTTTGGCAGCGGCTTCGTAGGATTCTTTAGTGTGCTCGGGAAATTGCAGTGGTGCACCGCGGTGGCCAATTGAGAAATTGGTTTTTTTAACCGGGCTATTGATGCAACTTTGCAATTTCTTTTTCAGCGGGCTTTCGTCCATATCATTCACGAGGAAAAATGGGCGTGGGCCAAGTTGGATGCTGGTATTTTTATCGTCGTATTGATGGTGTTGGTCGTGTTGATGATGACGGTCATCTCTATCGCTATGGGCAGCGGCAGTGAAAGGAATAAACAGGGTCAGCGTAAGGGCGCTGGTCAGTAGATGAATTCGGCGCAACATGGGAACCTCCTTTTGTTGTGTGGGTTGGTGGAATGCAAGCCAACCCTAACGCGCCAATGTGACGGCAATCTTCTGCTTTTGTGACAGCTTAGCGACGCCTGACGATTTTGTGCTGCCTTTCGCAGATGGTGAAATATTATGAAATACCAAAAACGGTACATTCGGCTAGGCTAGATACACATTTTATGGTCATCGGTGCTGATGGCTCCACAGGATTCTAATCTATGTACAACAGTGTTCGTGAGTTAGTTAATCAGTTATTGGTGTGCGCCTCGGCAGGTGAAGCGAAGCCGGTGGTGGATAATTTGGTAAAAGAATTATGCGCTATCACCGGGTTGGAATTGCATCCGGCGCAGTTCCTTGATGAACATGCCACTATCACCGCGCAGGGCAAGGCGGTATCGCCTACGACGGCGGCGCAGTGCGCGGAGGATGTACAGCGCACACGGATTTTCATGCAGGGAGTCTACGCGGCAATCCAACAAAAGCTGCAGCAAAAAAATCACCACAGTATCGATATTCTGTATGCGGGCACCGGCCCTTTTGGCTTGTTCTTAATCCCGCTTTTACCTTTGCTGGATGTTGCGCAGGTGCGGGTGACACTATTGGATATCCACGCCGAGTCGCTGGATAAATTACAGTTGCTGATCGATGCATTGGGTGTGCGGGATTTTATCCTGCGTTCGGAATTAATCGATGCATGTGCATGGCAGAGTGAACAGCGTTTTGATTTGATTATTTCCGAGACGATGCGCCAAGGGTTGATACAAGAGCCGCAGGTGAGCATCTTCAGTCATCTACAGCAATTTTTAATGGATGATGGTTGGTTGATTCCGGAAATTATTCGATTGGATTTGTGGATGAGCACAGGTGTCTCTGCGGCGGTGCGCGCAATTGAGCATCGAGATCTGTTGCTGGGAACTGTATTTCAGTTGGATAAAACGACAGCGATGCAATTGGGCAATGGTGATAACGCCTGCACGAAGGCAAACCTCATGGTGCCGGATTATCCCGCTGCGTTAACGGATTTAAAACTCACTACCTATATTCAAGTATTCGGTCGTCATCAACTGCACGAAAACCAATCGCAACTCACCTTGCCGCTCTATGAGCGCAATGCGCGCGTGATGGCAAATTCGCTGTTACAAAGCCAATACCAGTTGGGCACCTATCCCCGTTGTGTATTTACCTATGAACAGCTACCCGAGCTGGCTGATCAACCATTGCCAGCGAGTCTGGAGAAAAGTGCGCAAGGGCTTTATCACCTACCGCGACTTTGGCACAAAATCCAATTGCGTAAACAGATGAGTGCGTCTGTAAAAGCACAACAACAATTGGCGTCAATTCGGGATAGCGAGTGGATGCTGGATCGCATTTTTTTGGATCAAGTAGGCGCAGGCCTTGAACCTGGTTTGCAGCAATTGTATTCCGCAAATTCGTTGTGTGATGTTGAATACTGGCTCGCCAGTGTGAATGAGGGAGCGCTGACGGAAGCGCAAATTGAACGCACCAATCGCGCGATAGTGCAGTGCATCGAGAACGAAAAATCCGGGTTGGATGCGCAGGCGATGCAGCCGCTGAATAAGCAGCAACTTGCCCATTGGGATGAGCATGGTTATCTAATTATTCCCGGCGTGCTCTCAGCCGCGGAATCTGCTGCTGCGCGTGCAGCTATTTGGGAATTTTTGGAGATGCGTGAAGATGATCCTGCGAGTTGGTATCAACCATCAGCGCAAATGAAAAAAATTATGGTGCAGTTATTTGCGCATCCCGCGTTGGAGGTGGCGCGCACATCGGATTATATCCGCAGTATTTTTCAGCAGCTCTGGCAGCGCGATGATTTGATTGTGAGTACAGATCGCGTTGGTTTTAATCCGCCGGAAACGGACCAGTGGAAATTTCCGGGGCCGGGCATTCATTGGGATGTCGAGTTAACCGCGCCAATTCCTTTTGGTACCCAAGGGTTAATTTATTTGACAGATGTGGCCGAAAGTCAGGGGGCATTTAGTTGTGTCCCCGGCTTCCATAAAACGGTTGATGCCTGGCTGGACGCGCAACCGCAGGGTGCTGATTTGCAACAGCAGGATTGGTCGCAGTGGCCGGTTAAGCCGATAGCCGCGCGTGCGGGCGATTTGATTATCTGGCATCAGGCGTTGCCGCACGGCAGCAGCCCTAATCGCGCCCGGTTTCCACGCATGGTGCAGTATCTCAATATGTATCGTTGATAAGCATTATCCGGGAATGAAAAAGCCGGCGTTGAGCCGGCTTTTCTTTTTACGCGTGTAACTTACGCCAGGTTTAGCGACGGCCGCCTCCCATCCTGCCGCCACCCATGCCCATGGGGCGCGACATTTGGCGGGTGGTGCCACGTTGGCGCGACTCGTAGGAGCGGTTTAATTCATGACGATCGATAGATCGGGTAGTGGTGGTTTGGGTCCGATTGGTTTGGATCGGTTGGTTTGACGGGCGTTCAACAGGCAATTGTTTGGGTGTCTCCGGTAGTTTGTTTTTGACGGCACCCGGTGTCCGCTCACTGATGGCGGGCGCATTATTTTTGATAGTGTTTTTAGCATTATCCAGCTTGGCCGTATCTATGTTGGCTTTATCGAAGTCGCGATCCGAGATGCTGCTACTCCAATTGCCCTTGTCGCGGACCTGCCAATCATCGCCCACACGGCGCGCCACATTGCCGTTTTTATCGGCAAAGACATTGTTCTCGCGCTGGATGCTCCGCGCCTGTTGCAAGCCACGGGACGTGGTTGCCGCAGTGGCATTACGCGCGCGATTTTGGGGGCGTTGGTAAATGTTATTGCGGGTATGCGCACCCTCGCGGTTATTGACCCGGTTATTCATGTTGTGCGCGATTTTGTCGCGGTTGCCCGAGTTGATCGAGTTGCCAATATTGATATCGCCGGTATTGATATTAATGTTGCGGTTAAAGTCGACATCATTCCAGCAGCCATTGCGGCAGCAGGGATGATGCCCATTCCAGCCTTCGCTCCAGATAAAGCCAGCACTAAAGAAGCCATTACTCCAACTGAGGCCGACGTTCCAGCCGGTCCAGGGGTTATAGCCCACATGTAAACCCCAGGTGGGCGGATAGGGATAGTACATACCTCCACCCCAATAGGGCGGGTAATACCAGCCGGTGCCGTAGTAGGGCGCGCCATAGTAAGGATAGGAGCCGGTATAGCCCGCGGTATAACCCACATACACCACTTCGGGAGTAGAGTCATAAACCTGGACGTAGGTGGTGTTATAAACCGGTGAGCTGGGTGGGATCTTACTGATTTCCTCCTTGGGGATCGTATCGGCGACTGTCCAGGGGCCGGTCGCGGCGGCGGAGCTAAACCAGACGCCGTTATCGACCGCGTAGTAGCGATTGTCGATCAGCAATACCTGGGAGGCAGTGTTGACCGCGTAAGACACCTTGGTGCCCGCGATTTTCTCGAATTTGGGCTTGCCATCGTAGCTAACGGTCAGCTTGGCCTCGCTGCGCTTTACCGCAGTCGTGACCGGGATTTGCGCGTCGAGCAAGGCGTCGTCCGCCTCGTCTGTGCCTGCGACCGATACCCTCAAACCGCCCACGTCAGAGTCGGGGGGAATCTCCTTAAAGGCAGCCGGCAGTTTGTCGGGGCGCACGAACACCCACGGGCCCTTTTCGCTGCTGCTGTTAAACCAGCGGCCGGCGAGCAGCAGGTACATCTTGCCGCTGTCGGTTTCGCGCAGCCATGGCGTTTCGGTATTTTCAACATAAAGGAGTTTGCCGTCGGGCAAGCTTTTCCATTTGGGTTTGCCATCGGTAACGATCAGTTCGGTCGGAATCGTGGCAACGACAATTTTGGGTGGTGTGGCTGGGGCAGTTTGATCCGGGTCTGGCTTGGGGGCCATCTTGACCAGATCAGCCGGTGGGTTTTGGGTGAGGCTCCAGGGGCCGGTGGCGGATTTGGCGCTGTACCAGAGATTGCCGCTGGTGAGGTAAAAATTGTTTTTTTGATCCTGCACCACGGCAAAACGGGTATTGAGCGCGCGTTTGTAGGGGGTGTCTTTAATCTCGCTAAAGCGCGGTTCGCCATCGTAGCTCAGCAGTACCGCCAGCTCCTGGCTGAAGATAATCGCCGGCGGATCATTCTTCAAACCATCAAGGCTTTTCTTTTCCTGTTCTGCATCTTTCAGGCTGGCGGACAAGCGCTCCATCGAAATGGGATAGTCGTTTTTAGCCAGGGCATTTTCAACGGCGGTGGTAAAGCGCGCTTCATTTTCGTCGGTCGAATCGGGCCAGCTCACTCGCGTCACTTTGAGATCGCGTACCAACGCACTATTGGTGTCTGTATCCGTATCTACGCGGGCGCTAAACCAGAATGCACCGAAGATCGGTGGTTTGTTATTGCTGAGTTCAAGTGACATGGCGGCGCGCCCGGTGATTTCATTGCCAGTCAGTTGTTCCGGCTGGGGCTGATAGATCACTATTTTGCCTTCGGGAATATCTATCTCCTGCGGCCAATCAATCGCGTGCGCCGATAGCGTTACTACCAGGAATAGCGCCATGAGCAGCAAGCTGAGCGCGGGTTTTAAAGTGAAGGCGATGCTTGAGGGAAATCGATGATTCATTCGTCGCTCCTATGATTAGTCTGGCGTCAGAAATATCCGTAATCGTGGTCCATCATCGCTGCCTAATGGGATGCCAGGATGATTTGGGAGTTGCCGCTAAATAGCTCCTTCGCTGCCGGAGTCAATCAGAGTCTAGTCGCCAAATGTCGAGAGTTAAACTGCTTTGCCAGGAGTGGCATCTAAAGCATTTTTTACTGCCTGATACTGCGCTGTTTTTATTGGATGGGGGGCTACTGAGGGGGAAATGTGAAGTAAGCGGGTGTGAATCGAGAGGGGGGTTCCGCTAAAAAATCGGTGAATTGAAAAAATAGTAGTAGTAAAAAGGCCGGCTAAGTGCCGGCCTTTTTTTGGGGGTTGATAAGGGATTTAACTGTTACTGATGTAAGGAGTAGGGATCAAACCAGAGTGATTTATCGTCCACCGGCGTTTTGGGTGGTAGTCCGGGATTCTCCAGGCGGATCAGGGTGCGGTTGTTCAAATTGGCTTTGGCCATTACATCTTTCACTGTAGGGTCATTGAGGAAGTACTCATTGAAGCTGCCATCCTCAATGGCGATGCGCAGCCCGCGTTCAATGTCTGCCGCTAGTTTGGTATTGGATTTATTCACAAAAAAGTAAAAAGGGTTGGTGTAGGACAGCAGCAGGTTTTGCTCCACATCCAGCGCCAGTTTTGGATAGCGCTGCATTTCCGACCAAGGCTCGTGAGCGCCGCGGGGGAACGCATCAAAACGGCCGCCATCGAGCATGTAAAACAGGCTTTCGTACTTTAAAACCTTAACCACATTGAGGTTGTTGGCGGTCAGCACATCGGTGTCCGCCCAAAAACGCCCTTGGCCAAGGGACACCCGCTTCAAGTCTTCAAGGGTTTTAATCCCGTCAAACTTACTCTGTGTGCCGGTTTTTATCATCAACACCCTGTAGCCGAGCAGACCGCGATAAATGCAAATCCGGATTGGTTGCAGACGCTCTTCGAGATCGTTGGTGGTGGCATACCAGACGACATCCAGCTGATTATCAATCAGCATACTTACCATGCGCTCTTCGCTGGTATTGGGGATGCTTTCGTTCAGGTCATAGCTGCCGGGTACTTTGCTAAGCGCGAGCCGTAATAAACCCTTGGCGTAGATTTCTATGCTGTTGTTGCCCTGAACCACGCGCAGGGATTCAGCCTGCACTTGCCATGGCATCAACAGGGCGCAGCCGAGAATAGTCAGGACAAAGCCGCGTAGGCGGGCAGAGAGAAAAAAGGTGTTCATGGTCTCACCAATACTAGTATGCAATGAGATTACTTTAGTTGATTTAGGCGCAATTGCTTGGGTATTTTAATATCAAAAAGTGATAAAAAATTGCCATTTGTATCGGCCTTACTGACAAGCTTAAGCGGGTGTGCCGGGGAGGCAAGTGAAGGGAGTAAAAAAAGAAAAAACCACCGCACCCGTTGAGGTTTCCTTGACGCCATTGGCGACGGGAAAGGTGCAGTGGTGAAAGCGATCCTGCATCTGCGTCGGGTGTGGCTGACAACCGGGCAACATGAGGATGGTTGGAAGCAGGTGCGCAGGCGGATGGCAAAACAACTGCTGGGGAGTAGTTATCCTGTTATCCGCGTAGCGCACCTAAACACGTACAAACCGCTGAGTGGTGATTCAGCTGTTTGTGGTTGTTAATGACTGTGTGGGCAGCCATTAACCGCACCGGCAAGTGTGGGCGAGCCGGTGCTCACAGCAACCGCTGCTGCCTAGTTGTCCTTGTCCATGGTGGCGGCGGTTGTACTGTTCAGGGTTGCAGGCTTTTCGTAAGTGAAAGGCTGCAAGAGTTCATCGGGCTTGCCTTTGCAGGCTTTGGCCAGGAGTTCGCGGCGCTGTGCCAGCAAAATACCAATTGCTTCGCTGTATTTTTCATCAATACCGGGAATGTTTTCTTCAATCAACTGGGTGATATTGGCGGCCAGTTCCAGATACTTATCGTGTTCTTCTGCGACTTTTCTATCTTCAAACATACTGCCATCCCGATCACATAACCAAACGGCGACTACTGCCATTGTGTAAATCCTCGAAAGTGTTGTTACTGTTTTTATATACAGTAATGTGGGGCGCTAGGAATGTCAACCGCTGAGCTGAACTTTGGTGTTAACGACCAGAGTTCAGCTCAAGGGTGATGGAGCAAAGGAGGGGATTGGGGAATTACTGGGCAGTTTTCAGCGTGCCTTTGTGCCGCAGTGAGCGGTAATCCAGTTTGGTGAGGGTGTACTTGTATTTGGCAAAGTGGACCAGTGCGTCGCGTGTAACCCGAAACTTGAATAGCAGGTTGTAGGGGTTGAGTTGCCATTTCCGTTCGCGCTTGTGCAGTTCTGTTAAAACCTCCGCCAAGATGCTGCCATCCAGCGCACGGGCTTCGCGAACCATGTGTAACAGGGTCAGTATTTCCAGGCCTTTGAAGTGTGCCAGTTGGTTGGGAGTAGAGACAAAATTGCCGCTATTTTCTACGCCGTATAACCACCATAAGTACACGCCGGTTTCAAATTTTTTGCCGGTCGAGCTGGTTTGACGCAGTCGGTATTGATAAACCGTTTGGGTGATGAGTACCAGTTTTTTGGCGCGCGAAAAAGCTTCGGCGCAAAACAGGATATCTTCGGCCATCAATACGCCTGGAGTGAACAGGACGTTAGTAAACAGAGCGCGGCGAAAGAGTTTGCCCCAAGGATGGCCGCGTGTTTCTTTGTGTTCAAAATAGGTTGAGAGGATTGCATTGCCTACATAAATTTTTGTTGCATCTACATTGTAGTCAGGTGCGAAAGAGCGCTGTTCGTTAAAGACAATGGCGTTGCCTTTTACTATGTCGGCTTGATGCGCAATGGCGGTGTCGTATAGATGCTGCAGTGCATCGTTTGGCATTAAATCGTCGGGGTCGAAGAAGGCAAAATACTCGCCGGTTGCGGCGGCAAGTCCCGTGTTGCGCGCAACCGCAACGCCCTGGTTTTTAGGTTGGGCGATGAGTGTGGCCAATTGCGGATGCGCAGCGACGAAATCCTCGCACAGCTGTTTGCTGTTATCGGTGGAGCAGTCATCGATCAAAATGACCTCAAAGGTGCCACTGAATTCTTGTTTGGCCAATGAGTCGAGCGATTCGACAATGTAATCGGCCACGTTATAGACGGGCACAATAATGGAGATGGCGGGTAGGGTATCGGCCTTAATATTCATAACTCCCTCCTGGGGGTACGCATGGGTTCAATCGCGACAAAATTTCAAGCAGGTAGCATGCCATCAGCCGCTAGAGGCTCATTCCGGCCCCCAACACATAGCTGCTGTCCTTGACTTTGCCAAAGGTGTACTTGGTTTTGTTGTAGTCGTATTTGAACGATAGATGGATATGGTCCGTGAGATAGTATCTGAGGCCGGAGCTGGTGTTGGCGATATAGTCGACACCTATGTGGTAAATATGTGAGATCTGTATATCGGAAAATAATTGCAGTTTTTTATCAAACCAATATTGGTTGTAATCCAGTGTGGTGGATATGGCTTCCAATGTGAGATCAAGCGGTCCACTGCTCAGCCAGAAATGATCGTAGGACACGATGATGTCCAGTTTATCTTCGTCATCTCCCCATAAGCGATAACCAGGTCCAAGCCCGCTGTATATATATTGGTCGGTAATTGTTGCGCCTTCTTCGCGATAAATTGAGTCTGTTCGCAGCAGCCAGTGGTCGCTAAAGAGGTAGTCGAGAATGTATTCATATTCCTGGGTATCCTCCGTGATGCGTTGGTGCTCTTTATCGCGTTTGACCTCTCCTTTTAATTCATGCCGCCATTTTTCTGATTCCAGATGCAGCTCGCCATTGATGTGCAAATGCTCTTTGCGATCGTGATCATTATCGACATCCAGCGCCGTTTCCAGCAGGCCAGTGGTTTTCCAGTGTTTTGTCGATGGCGATAGGCGCAGGTCATGTATGGCGATGGATTTCCCATCGATGGTGACGTAGCCCTGTTGGTCATTTTTTTGTATTTGTGTGGTCTGTTTTTTTAGACCGATTTGCAGCTTGTGCGCACTATCGGTAGAAAAACTCTGGATGGCGCTGGTATCGAGCGACACTGTGGCGGCATAGCTGGTTTTGATCTTCAAGGTGGAGTCGGAAATGTCGGTAATTTCACCGCTAATACGATCGCCATTGGTAAGCCAAACGGTATCGCCGAAACACGGGCTTCCGCCTAGTGCTATAGCCAGTAGCCCTGCGGTGATAAACCTGTGCTGGGGGCGATTGTTGCGCATCAAGCGATACTGCATCCGGCTACTTGGCTTTGGTGCACACCAATTCGGGGGCGCCATAACCCCACACGACTCGCGCTTCACCCTGATGCTCCCAGAAACTTTCATTGCGCCCTTCGTACTTGCTGCCACTGGCGGCGGTCACTTGATGCATCAGCGATGTGGCACCGCCGCGTACCGCAATCAGGGTTGGGGTATCGCTTTTATAGAAAGTGACGACCAGCTCATCGGCCGCTGAGGTGCCGCATTGAAAGCGGAAGGGGCCGGTCGCGCCGACGAGCTGGTAGCTCGCTTGCAATTCGGCGATGCGATAGTCGTATTCGGTTTTTACACAGGTGTATTTATCGTCCGCCTTCCAGCAGTCGTCGCGTCCCTTAATCCAGCCTCGTTGTTCCGCTTGCAACCTGGAAAGGCCTTTGGCGGGTGCTTTGGCGGTAGCGGCCTTATAAACGCCGGCAAGGGTTTGGTCCAGTTGCGCGAGAAGCGGGTCCTGGCAAATAAGGCGTTCAATGCTGCCCTCAGCGGCTTTGCTGCAATCAAAAGTGGGGGGGGTAACGGGGGGGGGGC